>Ga0316204_10000080_pt1 | contig 411178 bp, 345 predicted proteins | sample 6monrhotite_MG_2_FD_205661 | JGI IMG/M metagenome (GOLD analysis project Ga0316204, IMG submission 205661) | Microbial mat bacterial communities from mineral coupon in-situ incubated in ocean water Damariscotta River, Maine, United States -... | ecosystem: Environmental > Aquatic > Marine >...
TCACTCGAAACACTCTCTTTGGCGTTTGCGTGGAGTTGTGGTTAACAACACGTACGACCGTCAGAGGGCGGTGTTTCGGGCGTTCTCAGATTCTCAGCGGGCGCAAGTTCGCTGGTCTAAGGACTAGACGTGGAGCATGAAGAAGAGCAACACGAGAATCGGACTCCTACTTGCGATGGTCATGTGTCTATTTGTGAGCGGCAGCTGTGCTGGACAACCTGATCCCGGCGACGCCCTAGCTTCGGAAGACCGCGCCAAGAGGCTTCAAGGCGAAGAAACCCAACTGGAGCCGCTCCGGGGATGGACGCCAATCGCCCACTTCGGGATCGTAGACCGCACTCGTGGCTACTCCTGGGACGCCTGCGACGGATCACAGCCCGGCGAGTACCGCATCGTCATCGGAAAACGCATCCCAGCGCAACTGACCAGAGTCAGGGTCACAGGCCGTACTGGCACTCCAGCCAAGCCCGGACGCACCGTCTCGACCTTCTTCGATTCGAAGAAGCCGCGCAGCAACACATTCCAGTTCAAAAACCGGCGGTCTGATGTCGGCGCCGTCGTTCTGGAAGTGTGGTGGTCCGGAGACCTGGACGTCCACAATAGCTCTGGCTCATTCTACCGCCGATAGCGCTGCACTGGCGCACCACCTTGAGCCTCTGCGTCTCGATGCTGACAAGGCCGCCAGAGATTCCACCTACAATTGGCGAACCACTACGGCCTGCGCATGATTCGGCAACTGCAGATCACCGATACCTGCGTCGATTGGTGTTTGGCCCAGGGCCTGTCTACGCCCCATCTTTGAATCCAGGAGCCAGGGCACCGTCGCGATTCAGCGATACGGCGTTGTCCCTTCAACAACCTGTGCATGGGGTGTCGGTGGCACCCTCGCGCTACCGATCACTATCTTGACAACCTGGGGCCAATGAGAGTCAGGCTGGGCCGAGCCTCTCAGGCAAGCAACTTCGCAAAGGTCGCCTCTTCCGGGTTCTCGACCGCCGACACGATGTTCTCTGCGATCTTGTCTATCAGCTTCTGCCCCCAAAATGGATCAGTTGTGTCGTAGTAGATGACGCGGATGTGCCGCAGGTCGAAAGGAACGTCTTCCTCAGTCGAAGATACCAACACAACTGGCCGGCCAAGGGCATGCGCTAACCCCAACTCGTAGAAGACGTTTGGGTTTCGACTAGTCAGCTCCGCAACCAACACCTTGGCGTCGTTGATCCCACGCCAGATTTGATCCACGACCTTGCCGGTCGCGAAGATGTCGTCATCGGCACGCACGGGGCGAAGCCCCGCCTTCTCAATGGCTGGCACGAAGATTTTGGAGTAGTAGCCACCGAATGGCTCTCTGAACGGCTGCATGACAAAGCAGGAGTCACCAGACTTGACCCCGCTTGACTTTCCACGCGTCTGTAAGTCTGAGGCTTGGTCAGCCGCATTCTTGATGGTCTCCGATACGTCAAGGACTCGCCTTTTCTCCCCGTCCTCCGCCATCAGCGAGGCGGCGCGCAGGTTGTCCTCGAAGATCGTCTCAAACTCCTCCACCCTATCAGCGGGGATGTCAAAGGAGTCTACGAGGGCGTTCCTGAAGAACCGCACATCAGGAAGATTCTCACCGCGGTAGTGCTTGTAGACGTCTCCGAAGACGGGAGATTCTATCGCCGCCGTCCGCAGCCCCTCGCGCTCCGCGTCATCGCTTTGTGGCTTTAAAATCTTGCGGCCTAACTCCGTGAGTTCGACGTGCCCAGACTCCGGCCGATCGAGAAGGCCGTACTTGATCGCAGAACTCAACTCGACACCGAAAGGGCCACGTGGCGAGTTCAATCCAACGAACTCTGCGGCCTGCCTGTCAGTGCACTTCTTCCCAGCGTGCTGCTCCAAGATGGCCTTGGGAATTCGCAGCGCATCCACCAGCTTGTTAAGCGGAAACTTAACGCGCGCACCGCGCGCCGTCGCAGGAGATGGCTTTGCCGAGCCCTTGCCCGCCTTGGCCTTCTTCGTCTTTTTTTTCGCCGCCATAGACCTCAATCATAGCGGGCACCGATGACCAAGCCACCTCGCGCAGCACTTTGGTCGAGACACCGCCGACAACATGTTTGGAGTCTCAGCTACGGCGCGCAGCGCCGTCAGCTGTTGCCCCTAGCCGGGTGGCATCATGAGGACGACTCACCTTCGTCACAAGCCCAGGGCGAGCCGCCTTCAAAGACCACCTTCAATCCAAGCAGAGCCTCGTTGTGGTAGCCACGCATGAACACGCGATGGCTTGGCGCAATCGGGTCAGGGAGGCGGATGACGGATCCGAAGCTCTCCATCACTGCATTGCAGGACGCGATGGTGTTGAAGACGACATGCGCCACCAATGGCGTCAACGCCGCCAGTCGGTCGTTGAACTTGTACCCATCCAGCACCGCTCGAAATGCGGAAAACGCTGGAGAGCTCGGATCGACACAGAATCCCCGGTCCGTAACAAACACGGTCTGGCTCCCCCCGATTCCATGAACGACACGATCGCGGAACTTCCGCACATGACAAAAGAAGGGAGCTACTTCCGCCCAAGCTTGGGCCAGGGCGCCCGGAAAGCCTGTCCGATCAGCAACGCCATCCCTTGTCCTGGGATTCCCCGCCCCGTCCAGCAGCACCTTGCTGAGTGACTCCGGCAACTTCCGCCCCCGTCTTCGTGACTCTGCATCCTGGTCAAGCAGTCGAACGCGAGAATCCCACAACTTGCGAATGATCTCGTAAAGCAGATCGAACACGCTACGAGCGAGGACGAAGATGTACTCCAACTCTGTAACCACGTAGGAAGCTGTCCCATCACCGATTTCTTTCCTGAAGCGGTGGTAGGTCGACAACTTGTCGGCACACGTTGCAAAGTTGTGGAAGTCGTCCAGCAACGCACGGATCTGCGGAACAATGTCGGACCAACTCGCACGCTGCCACACCCACTCGACAAATGGAATCCAAAGATCTGACGAAGCCGCTGCGGCCTCCGCAACATAGTCGGTCTGTGCGACACCGGCCGTCTTGAGTCGCAATACTCCCCCGTCACGAGACACCCATACGTGCCACTCCGATCCATCCCAGAACGGCATCAGATTGAGCACTCGTCCGCCCAGCGCGGCGAGATCGAGATAGGGGATGCTGCTCAGTGGTTCAACCGGGAAAGTCACTGAAGGGTCCTGACCATGTTCACCCAACTCGTTGGTCAGCAACGGGCCAAACCCCGGCACCACACCCCCACCCTATCCTCCCCGCCACAACCCCAGAAGCCCCTCCTTCCCTGAGCAACGAACACCCTAAACAGAATCCTACAAGTCGCATAACCCCAACCAGACCGCCCTACCCCACCTGCCGCTTCTGGCGCGCATACCCCCACGCAACCAACAACAACACAGCTCCGAGCACACCCGTCACCAACACCCGCATTGGCGTCGACGCATCACCAAGGTCATAAACACCAACCTTCACCGCCACAACACCGAACATCACCAACGCCGTCCAACGCAACGCAACGATCCGCTTGAGGCCACCAGCCACCAACAACATCGTCGCGAACAAGAGCGTGTAGATGCTCGTGGCCGCCGCATGCTGGCCGAAGCTCCAGCCGTGGATGAACTCGAGCACTTCGAGTAGTCCGCCGAAGTAGGTCGTGATCAGGATCACGGCGCCGAGCACTGCGCGTTGTTGCTGTTCGGTTTGGGGTAGCAGCTGTCGGGCGAACGCGACCAACGAGACCAACACGGACACGGCAAAGAAGCGCATGTTCCAGAACGCGGTCAACGGTGCGTCCGCATCGCCAATCGGTTGGCGCACGCAGTAGCCGAGCCAGCCCAGCAACAACAACGCGTGCACGCCGGTTGCTGTGCGGCCGAGGGTCAACGAGGCGCGATGGCCGGACAGCCAGCTGCCGAACGTTGCGACCGTGCTCGCGGCCACCAATGCGAGAGCCACCAACTCGTAGCCGTCGGCGGGAGGGTCGTGCGCTTCGAGCACACCAACAAGGCTGCAGACGATGGCGATCAGGAATGCGTAGACCTGACAGGCGATGGGCCTCGCCATGACTAGCAGGGTCACAGGCACCACTAGTAACAATGGCATCTGGGGAAGCGACAGAGCCTCCGCCCAATCGGGGGCTACAGCGATGAACAGGAGGGTGAGCGTCGCGGCGACTCCCACGCCTAGTTCACCGACCTGTGTCCAACGACGTGCCGCCAGCTGCAGGAGACCGACGGATGCGAGCCCAACGACCAAGTGCCACTCGGGGTAGCGAACCCAAGGTTCATCGGTGATCGCATCGAGCCAACGCATGACTCCGAGCGGCAGGAGGAACGCTGGGATCCTGGCCAGGAAGTGGCCCAGTGTTGCGCATCGGGGAACGTACAACGCGCCCGCGAACAGCAGTAGGAATGCGACGACTAGCGGTACGGATGTCGCCAGGCCGTTGTGCGAAGTCGCTGCGATGTGCGCGATCAGGCCGGCAACGAACACAGCCCACACTCGCCCGATCGCCACTGGTTGCCGCAGCCAACCGCGAAGCAGTTCTGGGAGTGCGAGCAACAGCCACACTGCTTCGACGTGCCAGAACAGGGATGTGGGGCTGACGATGCCGTTGTCGGCATACCAGGCCCAGACGAGGATCACCGTCGCGGCGACGGCCAACAGGCGCGCTTGGTGCCATTGCCAACGATGTTCGATCCATGCTGCCCAACTGTGGAGCACGAGCAGGAGAACGAAGAACGCAGTCGGGTTTGGTGATGGTGTGCCGACGACGACGGGCGCGGCGTAGGCACCCGCCAACGCGATCGTCGCCATGACCTGGAGGCCGAGGCTGCGCGCGAGCCATTGTCCGAGCGCGGCCGTCAACAGGAGCGAGATCATCGCGACCGGTGACGACATGACCTCGTAGCGCAGATGTGCGAGCACGCCGGCGACGTAGGTGACGGCAATGCCACCGCCCCACAGAAGCGCCACGTAGCGTTGATCGACGATGCGTCGCAGGCCAGCGCCACCTGCAATCATGATGACGCCGAAGAGGTAGACGAGGATGGCGCGGGCGCCGGGGCCGAGCGTCTTCCAACCCAGTTGGCCGAAGTAGGCGGCGGCCATCACGATCGCAGCGATGCCGATGCGGCCGAGCACGGTGAGGGCGAAGAACTGTTCGAGGTCCTCCTTCTCCTTCCGCTTGGGCCTGACCGTGGCGGCGGGGGCTGCTGATTCTGACTTGCCGGGCGGAGCCGCTTCCGGAATCGGCGGTGGCGCGACGGGCCACGGCACAGGGTCCTTCTCGGGTACAGGGTCCTTCTCGGGCACATCCTCCCGCTCGCGCGCAGCCGCGAGATCCGCAGCAACGTCCGCTGCCGAGGGCGACTTCTGGGCTGGCTCACGCTCCGCCTCCAGGCGGGCAACGCGCGCCTCGAGTTCCTTCAGTTGCCGCCGCAGCGACTCGTTGTCGTCAGTCTCCGACACGGTGGATCACTATGCGCCCTTCGACCTGCGTTGCCGAGAAGGTATGGTCCAATCTCCTTGCGCATCACTCTGGTCGTTCATCAGTTTCCGCCGAACTACTTCACCGGCACGGAGCAATACGCGCTCAACGTTGGGCGTGAACTGCAGCGGCGTGGCCATGATGTGGACGTGTTCTCGCTGGATCCGTCGTTCGCAGAAGCGACCGGTCCATGGCGGGAATCGTGCGAAGATGTGATGGGCCTGCCCGTGCGGCGCATCAACTTCTGGATGAACATCGGCCGTGACTGGCGCCGGATGGAATACCGCCATCCCTACATGGCCGAGGTGTTCGCCAAGCACTTGGCAGAGCGCGGCACCGACGTCGTGCACAGCTTTCATCTGCGCCACCTCGGGGCCGACCTGATCGATCGGGTTGTCGAACAGCGGCGTGGCTTGATCGTGTCGCTGATGGATTTCTGGTTCTTGTGCCCGCGCGTGATCCTGATGAAGTCCGATGGTTCGACTTGCGATGGGCCACCCGATGGCGGGCGCGGGTGTCTGCCGTGCCATACCGAGCCGCTTGCCAACGAGCTGGACGCGAGTCTGGTCAAGGATGAGATCGAACGGCTGCACGCAGCATCGCGGGGCGAGTCGAAGGCCGGGTGGGAGCTGCGGGCCAAGGTCGCGACGATGTTGGAGCGGCCGGAGTACTTGCGCGAACGGTTGGCCAAGGCCGACACGATCGTCGCCCCCACCGAGTTCTTGCGCGGGGTCTTTGCGAAGAACGGTGCGCCCGAGGATCGCATGCGCCATCTCGCCTATGGCGTCGACACTGGTGCGTTGGCGGACGAGGTTGCGCGCTTGCGACCGGCAGAACGGCCGCTCACGTTTGGGTTCTTTGGCACGTACTCGCCGCACAAGGGGCCGGACGTGCTGGTGCGCGCGATGCAGAAGGTCAACGGGGATTGCCGCGTTGTCTTGCGTGGCCGTTCGACGGACTTTGCCGAGTTCTCCGCGAGTCTGGCCGAAGAGGCGAAGAAGGATTCGCGCATCACCCTTGCCGGTCCATACGCACGTGAAGAGTTGGCGTCGGCATTGGCAGAGATCGACGTGCTCGTCGTGCCGAGCACGTGGCATGAGAACGCACCGTTTGTCGTTCTCGAAGCGCGCGCTGCTGGTCTGCCGGTCATCGCGAGTCGCTTCGGTGGCCTCGTCGAAGTCGTCGACGATCAAGTTGATGGCGACCTGTTTGCGTCCGGCGATGCCGACGACCTGGCGCAGCGACTGCAACGTTTGGTCGACGAACCAAATCGCTTGCAGCGTTATCGCGACGCCGTGCAGCCACCGAAGACGCTGCAGAGCGCCGTCGACGAGTTCGAAGAACTCTACCGCGAGGCCGAGAAGGCGTGAGCGAACGCACGGTCACCTGGCAAGGCCATCCGCATGCGCCGGCGCCGCTCGGCGCCATTGCCGCAGCCAAGCGAGAAGGCCCGGTCACCGTCGTCGATGATCGTGGTCGCCCCGTACAGCTTGGTGCGATGCGGCGACTGAAGGAAACGCTGCGCACGATCGGTGATCGGTTGCTGCAGATCGACTTCGCGATCCTCAGCAAGTTGCTGACGAAGCGCGTCGGGCCTGCTGTGGCTGAGGGGCAAGGCAAGGGCAATGGGCCCGTCGTCATCGTGCTGCCGGTCCTGCCCGACATGTCGCACACGTTCGTCTACCGCGAGCTGCTGGCGATACTGAAGCAACGGCCTGATTGGCAAGTCGTCGCGCTGCAGCACAACGAGCAGGCGCCACGTCACCGCGAAGCGGAAGAGGTGCTCAAGCGTGTGACGTTCTTGCCGCGCGATGGCGTGATGCGCTCGCACACGCGCATGCGCAACTGGCTGTTTCAGAGCCGTGGGCGGCAATTGATCTCGCTCTACCGGTCGCAGCACGATCGTGAATCGCAGCAGTTGTTCGGCAAGCAGATGCTGCGCGACCCGCGCCATCCGGGCAACGCGTTCGTGCTCGCCGACATGCTGCGCAAGGTGGCGCCGCGCCACATTCACGTGTATGCGTCGACCTGGCCGGCCAACGTCGCCATGGGCGCCGCGCATCTCCTCGACGTGCCGTTCTCGATTTCGTCCTACGTTGACTTCGAGTTCCCTTACTCGCACAAGTTGCTCGCCGAGAAGCTGCAGCGCGCGACGTTCTTCCGCGTCGTCACGCAGTTCTGTCAGGATCGCGTGTGTGAACTGCAACCGAGCACGCCCGCAGAGCGTGTGCCAGTCGTCTACCTCGGCATCGATCTCGACAACTGGCAGGACCGCAATACGCCGGCCGGTCGCGGTGTGCTCGTCAGCGCCGCGCGCATCGTCGAGAAGAAGGGCCTGCACCTGATGCCGGCCGCGTTGGCGCAACTCAAGCAGAAGGGCATTGCCTTCAAGTGGTGTGTGATCGGCGATGGGCCGGAGCTCGCGCGCATTCGCGGACTGTGTAACGAGCACGGCATCACGGATCAGGTCGAACTGCTCGGCGCGCGCGACAACGCCACCGTTCGTGAAGCACTGAAGAACGCCGATGCCGCGGTGCTGCCGTGCATCGTCGCTGAGGATGGCGAACGCGACGGCATCCCGATCTTCTTCGTCGAAGCGATGGCGCTCGGCGTGCCCGTCGTCACGACGCCGATCTCGGGCATTCCCGAGCTGATTCGCGATGGTGACACCGGCTTCCTGCACGCGACCTCCGATGTGCAAGCCCTCGCCGACAAGCTCGCCGAAGTGCTCAAGGATCCCGAAGAGGCGCGCGCCATCGGCGAGCGCGGCCGCGACGAAGTGCACCGCACGCTCGACGTCAACGAGTCTGCCAGGCAACTGATCGCACACATCGAGCGATGAACATCTTCTCCCGCATCCTGCTGACCCTGTCGCTGCCCATCGTCATGGTGCTGGCGATCGTGTTTGCCGTGCTGGTGCTGGTGCTCGACCTCTTGTGTTTGCCGATCGTGGTATTGCTGCGGGAGAAGCAGTCCGACGAGCGACCAGCATCGCGCAATGCATCGATCGTCGTCCTCAACTGGAACGGCCTCGACTTCTTGCGCGACCTGATGCCGTCGCTGCGCGTCGCCGTCGACAACTGCCCCGGCGACCACGAAGTCATCGTCGTCGACAACGGCAGCGACGATGGCTCGGTTGCCTGGCTCAAGGAAGCGCACAACTGGGCCAAGGTCGTCAGCCTGCCGGAGAACCTGCACTTCATCCGCGGCAACGCGCACGGCGCCAAGGCCGCCACGCGCGACCTGATCGTCTACCTCAACAACGACATGCGGGTCGAGCCGCAGTTCTTGGTCGAGCTGCTGCGGCCGTTCGAAGAGGACACGACGGGGCAGCTGTTCGCGAGCAGTGCGCGCATCGAGATGCAGGGTCACCGTTCGGAGACGGGACTTGCCCGCGTGTTCGTCAAACACGGTGAACTGCGCTTCGTGCAGATTCCGGGCACGCCCGAGAAGGGCCAACCAGTGCTCTGGGCTGGCGGCGGCAGCAGCGCCTTCGATCGCAAGAAGCACGACGCCATCGGTGGCTTCGAACAACTCTACGTGCCGTGTTACGTCGAGGACGTCAGCTTGTCGTGGCAAGGTTGGCGACGCGGTTGGCATTGCGTCTACGCGCACGACAGCGTCGTGCATCACGCCCACCGCGGCACGTCGGCGAAGGTGTTCGGTCGCGAAGCGTTGGAACGACTCAACTGGCGCAACCGCGAACTGTTCTTCGTGCGCAGTGTCACCGATCCGATGCTCGTCGTGACGCACGCGCTGATGCTCGGGTGGAACACCAAGAAGCAAGCGGGGCTGCTCGGCATCCCGATCACTCACGGGGTGCTCGCATTGCTCGCCACGTTGCCGCGCCTGCCACAGGCACTGTGGCAACGCCAGGCATCACGACGTTGCTATCGCCGTTCGGACCGCGCGCTGCTTGACAAGGTCTCGGTCACCCCGCCTGCTGCGCCACCAACTCGTTGACGAGTTGCCGCAGTCGCGCAATCGCGGCTGCGTGCGAGAAGTGCTCTTCGACCAGTCGTCGACCGTTGTTGCGCAACGCCTCGGCACCCGCCATCACGGCACGCACCGCGTCGCAGCCTTGTGCGGGAGTTTCGAAGCGACGCAGATGCTCGCCGTCGTTCGCGGGCAGGCCTTCGCTGCCAACCGCAGTCGACAACACCGGCACGCCCAACGCCCACGCTTCGAGGATCTTGATGCGCGTGCCACCGCCACTGCGGATCGGCAGGTAGACGGCGTGCGTATCGCGGTAATGCGCGACGACATCATCAACCGGACCGACCACTTCGACACCGGGCACGCCGGCGAAGCGTTTTCCTTGACCGTGTGGATCCTTGCCGACGAGCCGCACGATCAGATCCGGGAATGCCTCGCGCAAAACGGGCACGTGCCGTTCGACCAGTTCGGTCACGGCTTCGAGGTTGGGCGGATAGTCGAGCGAACCGACGAACAACAAGCGAGGCGCCGCGTTCGGGTCTGCCGCGGGCAACAACGGTAGATGTTCGAGGTCGACGGAATTGGGCACGGCCTCGATGTGCGCATCCGGCGCGAGCGCAGCCGCAAGTTGGCGGTCGTGCTCGGACACGGTGATCGTCAACGCATGCTGACGAATCGCCTGCTGTTCGACGCGCCGCAGCCCACGCGCCTCCATGCGCCGAGTCCAGCGATCCGACGCACTGCGCGGTTCATCATCGACGCGGTCGAACATCGAGTATTCGAGGTTGTGCAAGAACAACAGGTGCCGCTTGGCCGGCGCGACCGGGAGCGCATAGGTGCTGTCGACGACCCCGATGTCGTGACCGACCTTCGCACTAATGCGCTGCATCTCCTGCGCTGCCGAACGATGCCAGCGTCGTTGGATCAGTTCGGAACCGCCCTTCAACCAAACGCCAAGCTTGCGAACGAGGCTCGCACGCGGCGCTTCGAAGGCCGGCAACGCATGAACGGCGATCCCGGTCGCATCGGTCAACGCCGCCGCGTTCGCACGGTCTTCGGCATTGGCAACTGCCGCCGCCAGATGCACTTCGTGGTCCTCACGCAACGCGTCCAACAACACCCGCGAACGGATGGCCCCACCGTGCCGGGCGGGAAATGGAACATACGGGGTTACGACGACGACCTTGGCCATGCGAACAGTAAGGCTCGCACGGTATGCTGCTGTGCGTGTCGACGCCACCATCGGACCCTATCGCGACCGAACTGCAGGCCCTGCGCGCAAGCCTCAACGAGCTGAGTCAGCGCGTTGGCGAACTCGCCGCCGACAACCAACAGCTGCGCGAGCAACTGGCCCAGAGCCAGGCAGCGCGCACGGACCTTGTCGCCCAGACCGAGCACCTGCTCCACAAACTCGACGAGTCGCGCCAAGAAGTGCGCGAACTCAAAGGCGAGTAGCCCTGCGTACCGAACCCGCTTCAGACCGCCGGTGAAGCATGCGGCTTGCCGCATGCTTCACCGGCGGTCTGAAGCGGGTTCCGTACGCCAGGGTTGTTAGCCGATGCCGCGTTCTAGCTTCTTGCCGAGCCAGCGGAAGAAGAGGCCCTTGAGGCCCTTTGGGTTGGCGCCCGCTTTGGCGCCGAGGTACTGGCCCCAGCACTGCCATTTGCAGTAGGCGATCGTCCACTCCAGCGCCGGGGCTTCTTGCTCGGGCGGCAGGTTGAGGCTCTTGACGTAGGCGGTGTGCTCTTCGGTCGAGTGCTTGAGGGCCCCCTTGAGGGCTTCGCGGTTGGGGATGCCGACGAGACCGAACAAGCCGCGCAGGTTGCGGTGATCGCAGAACGTGCGCTTGCCCTCGGACCACGCCGTGCGGTCGTGACTGTGGATGACGCACGCTTCGCCTTGGTGCGCAATCGCCAGGCCCGCCTCGATCACGCGCTTGCCGAAGAACACATCTTCGCCGAAGCGGCGCGGGCCGAGCTTGAACCGTTCCCAGACGCTGCGGCGCACGACGGAAGCAACGTTGTCGAATGCGGAGTGCATCAACTGGTCGAACGGCTCGAGGTCCGACAGCTTCTGCCCCGGCTCGAGCTGGCGCTTGCTGACCACTTCGCCGCGACCGGGCCACCCACGAATGCGGCGGTCGAGCACCGGCTGACACCCGGGGCGAGGGATCTGGCGACACCACACACCGGCGACATCTTCGTCGGCGAACGGCGCGACCATCTTGGCCAGCCAGTCCTTGCCCTGCAGCGTGGCGTCCTGGACGAGCAGCACGATGACGTCACCGGTGCTCATCTCGATGCCACGATCGCGCGTCGCCCCGTGATCGAACTCACTCTGCGGGATCGGTTCGACCCGGAAGCCAGCGTTGCGCAGGCGGTCCTGCGTGCCGTCCGTCGAGCCACTGTCCACGGCGATCAGTTCATCGAAGACCGTGCCTTCGAGCGACGTGATGCCAGCAAGAACCTCATCCAGTAGCGGACCTGCGTTCCAGGTCGGCATGACGAGCGAAATGCGCATGGCCACCGATTAGTGGCCGGGTTGCTTGCGGCGCCCGAACACACCGATGACGGAGCGCATCAGACGGTTCAACCCCGGCACCTTCTTGGAGACGCGGGACATCTCGTCGACGACCTTGTGGCGCAACGGCGGATCCACTTGCTCAGTAGTCTCGGTCGACTGCACGGGCTTGCTCGGTTCCGGTGCCGGCGCCGGAGCGGGCTCCTTGGCGGGCTCCTTCGCTTCCGACTCAGCAGGCTTCTTCGCTGGCTCTGGTGGCGCCGGCGGCTGCGGCGGCAAACCGTCCGGATGCCCCTGGGCGACGCGCGCAATCGACTGACCACAGTGCTGGAAGATCGTCGTGAGCAAGTCACGCTCGGTCTTCGTCGACTTGGGCAGGTGATGCTGAATCAGCCAACCGATCAACGCCGGGTGGTTGGGCAACGAGTCGACCTTCATCATCGAGTCGTCGCGCACCCGGTACTCGTAGAGCTCGCGCGGCACACGCTCGACCTGGATGTCACGATCGTAGAGATCCATCCACAGCGCCCAATCCTCGTAGCCGGTCGGGATCAGGTCGTAGCGCAGGTTCTCCTCCATCAACATCGAGCGACGGAAGAACGCGCCTGCATCACCAAACCGGTTCGTGAACAGGCACGCAGCACGATCGAACGGCAACGCGTTGTAGGTGCCACCGCGCTGACCGGTCGCGTGGTCGAAGTGACGGTTGTTCGGCACGACAACGTGCGACTCCGGATAGCGAACCAGCACTTCGACGCCAGTCTTCGCGTAGTCAGAGCGGAGCAGGTTGTCCGCATCGCAGAACAACAGGAACTCGCCAGTCGCTTGTTCGATCGCGAAGTTGCGCGCGGAGCCCAGGCCGCCATTCGGCTTGTTGAGCACGCGGACGCGATCATCGCGTGCCGCCTGCCTGGCGAGGATCTCCTCGGCATTGTCGAGCGGCGAACCGTCGTTGACGATCAGGATCTCGAGGTTGCGGTGGGTTTGGCCACACACCGTCTCCATGGTGGCGTCGATCGTGTCCGCATCGTTGTAGAACGGCACGACGATCGTGACCTTGTGCGCCTCGTGATCCACCTCGGGAAGCGGCGTAACCGCCTTTTCCTTGATGCGGGCCGTCAGCGTGTCGCAGTAGGTCTTCTGGTCCGAAAGCATGCGCATCCGGATCGCAGCTTGCTTGCCCAGCTCATCCAGCCGCCCGAGGTTCTCGGTCAAGTCCTTGCGGAAGACGCGCACGATGTCGGCACTCGACCGCCCATCGACATGGAAGCCGGAGATGCCATCTTCGATCATCTCCCCCATGCCGCCATGCTTGCTACCGATGACGACCCGGCCGGACGACATTGCTTCGATGCAGGTGTTGGGCCAGTTCTCGAGCAAGGACGGGAAGATGCAGACGTCGGCGCTCTGAATCCGCTTCAGCAGCTTCGGCCGCGGCATCGGCTCGTGGAACGTGACGTTGTCCGGCGCACGCTTCTTCAGGTAGTCGCGCAGCGACTTGCCGTACGGCGAGTAGTCGACGTCACCGCCGATCAGCGTGATCTTGCAGTCCGGCAACTCGCGGAATGCTTCGATGAGTTCTTCGACGCCCTTACGCGGCTCGATCCGGCCGTAGTAGATGATGTCCAGGTCGCTGAGGCTCTTGCGCGGCGCCGGCGTCTTCGGCAGCTTCGCATCCAGCTCCATCGGGTAGCGGATGATCGCAACGTCACGCTCCAGCTCCAGGCGCGTCAACACCTCGTCGCGCAAGCCGCGCGAGGGACTGTTGATGACGGGCGCGATGCGGATCGCCTCTTCTTCGATGTTGCAGGTCTCGCGAATGTGCAGGCCAGCGCGGTGGGATTGCTTGTCGTAGCCGAAGCATTCCCAAGTAGGCGAGTGGAACACCAGGCTGAGCACCGTCGTGCCATACGTGCCGAAGAGCCGTTGCTCTTGAATCGGCACCAGACCCTCGGCCTCGTAATCAGCAAACTCGATGTAGTCGAACGACTCGCCGAGCGCTTGCAGCGTCATGTGCACCAGGTGCGAGTAACCGTAGTGCGGACTCGCGTGGAAGAAGCGGCGGAGGTCCTTCTGCTCGACGCCTTCACCAGCAACGACGACGCGGTCGAACGGCAGCTTCTTCAGCAGGTCACGATCACTCTCATTGTAGACCGTCGTGAGCAGCCAGGCCTCGTGGCCGTGCGCGCGGAGCGCTTTGCCCGCTTCCGCGATGTAAGTCCCAATGCCGCCGCCGCGGAGGCCCGCGCATTCCTTGCTGACAAAACAGATTCTCATAGTGCTTAGCTCATGCAGGCCACGAAGACGTGCCCCACGCCGTGGTACCCGATGGTCGCGGCACTTCAATTAGATACTTCGACCACGTCCGCCGACGACTAAAGACTACGCCGTAGTCGGTCTCGGGGGTTGCTGGAACCGCCGATCCCAAGGCCAATCCGGCTCGCGCCGGGCGTGCCTTGGGAACGGGCGACAATCGCCAGCGACAAGCCGCAGGGATGCGCCTGGAGTAGTGGCACCAGGCCGCACCTCAATTGCTCGCCGACGCGCCGCGAGCTAGGCTTCGATGCGCGCCTGAGGGCTCCCCATCACCTCACCTAATGCCCCGTCTACCAGACCCAGCAGAGTTCAAGTTCATCAAGGTCGACCCGTCCAAGGAGATCGACGTCGAACTGATTCCCGACTTCCTCGTGATCGGGCCGCAGCGGACGGGCACCACATGGCTGTATCAGAATCTAAACAAGCATCCTCAGGTGTTCATGCCTCAGCAGAAGGAGATCTACTTCTTCAACAATCTGCGCAGTCAGAAGTACCACCCAGCCGACCTTCCTCCCGTCCAGCAGGACCTTGATTGGTATCTCAACTTCTTCCGCCCGCCGAAGGACGTTCTTGCCCGTCGCAAGAAGGAATCCAAGAAGAAGTGGGGCGAGCCCTATGAGATCGCGGTGCGCGGGGAGGCAACCGCAACTTACGCGGTGAAGATCGCGGATGACGCAGACTTGATGCGCGAACTCATCGCGCTCAACCCGGACATCAAGATCTTGACCATGGTCCGCAACCCTATGGACAGGGCCTGGTCACACGCCAAGAAGGACCTCGCCAAGGAACGCAACCGACACCCGGACGAAGTACCCGAATCGGAATGGATCGAGTACATGGAGCAGCCATACCAGGTTGCCTGCGGCAACTACGAAGCCATCTCCCACGGTTGGAGAACCGTGCTGAAGGAGGGACATTTCTTCGCCGGGAAGTTCGACGACGTGTCCAAGGACCCTGAGGGACTCCTACTCAGGGCATTCGAGTTCCTTGGCATCCGCGCCGATTCCAAATACGTCAGCAGCTCGGCAACAACTCGAATCAATACGACAAAAGAGGCAGCCCTACCCGCTCGCGTTCAAACTGTGTTGGATCGCCTTTACCGCGGCGAGGTTGAGCGACTGAAATCTCTCAGCTTGATTGAATAGGCCAACCAGGAATGCGCCTGGCGCAGTGGCACCGTCGCATGATCCGACAAGCCAGTACAGCAGCGCGGTGATGCTGCCGATACGCGCGTGTGAGATCCTCGCATTCGATGGTCTCCAGATTCGGGAAACGACTGGACTTGCGCCCAGCTGCCAAGCCACAATTTCGCGCCCATGCCCAACAAGGACAATGTCACCCGGCCGATCCTCTTGATCGGCGCTGGCCGCACGTCATCCAGCTACGTGCAAGACCGCCTGCACCACGGCCTCGGGCTGTACCACACGGTGATCGAGAACGACCTCTACCGTGACACGTACAAGGCACTCGCCCAAGCCGGCTGGTGCTTTCGCTACAAGTATGTTGGGGACGAAGCCGAGGTGCAGAGCCGCATCGTCAGCTCGATGCGCAACATGTTCTCGACGATCTTCGCCAATGACATGCCAGGCTGGTCCATGAAGTGCATCTGGCAAAACCACGACCCGGACGTGCTGCACAAGTTGTTTCCGGATGCGCACTACATCCACCTGCTTCGCGACCCGCGCACCAACATCCCTTCGATGATGGAACGACTCGACTACAGCGAAGAGTACGCCTGCAAGGCCTACGTTGAGTCCAACCAGAACGCGCTCGAGTTCGAGCAGTTCGGCGACCGTTACCTGCGCGTGCGCCAAGAGGACTTCATCGACGCACGAAGCGAAACGTGGAGCAAGGTTTGCGCCTTCCTCGGAACTCCGTTCGTCGAAGGAGTCTGGGAACGAGAACTGAATGCATCAAAGAGCACCCACGGCCAGGTCGGCGACAAGCGCAGCCACGATCGCTGGAGCTGGGACCGACTGCCTGACGATGTCCAGACCACAGCCATGAGCCTGGGCTACACGGAAGGCTCGTGACACGCCGCCCCATGCGACGCTAGGCACGTCTCGAAATCGCACACTGGACATCGTACACCCTGACATGCAGAGGCCCTCTCAGCCCGTACGCTTCATCGCCGTAGGCCCGCAAAGAAGCGGCACGTCCGTCACGCACGTAGCATTGTCAGGGCACCCGCAGGTCAGCATGATCCCGGGCGAAGTCCGGGTCTCGCCGTTCTTCACGGAAGGCATGGCAGTCTTCACGACCGGCGATGAATCCTACGCGGAACGACGCACCGGGATTCGCGACATGTTTGACCGGCTGGCACTCGTCGCCCACACCGCCAACCGCAACGCCTCAGCCGAGCAAGCGCCGTCTGCCATCGGGCTCAAGGTCGCGTATCAGACCCCAGAAGAAGCTGCCGATCTGGCCAACTCCATTCGCGAGTTCTTCCCTGAACTGAGGATCATCTTGGTTGTGCGAGAAGACCTCGTCGCGCAGCAGGGATCGCTGATGCTCGCGCAGCAAACCGGCAAGTGGCACGCATGGAAGGGCGATAAGGACGCGCAGGCCAAGAAGACTCTGAGCATCCCGTTGGAGAGCTTCCACTCGTACGCCGACGACATCCGCCGAGGCATGTCTCTCCTCGAAGATCTCGCGACCACGCATCCAGTGCTGCGATTCTCCTACGAGCAGGACATCTGCGCACAGCCGGACTACGAGAAGCTGTATCGGTTCCTGGGTATCGAAGAGCTGCCGCCCGAATGGGTGCGCATGAAGAAAGCAGCGCCACCACCTCAGAGCTTCATCGAGAACTACGACGAACTCCGCACTGCTCTGAGCGAGCTGCCGCCAATCGACCAGGCGGAACAAGATCGTTTCGCCACTGCACGCCGCGAGGATTGGCTCAAGCGGCAGCGACCTTACTTCCACATCTCGCGTGCAAACGAGATGCTGCTCGACGGCCAGCATGCGCGAGCCATTGAGGTCTGCGTGAGCACGCTGATGACTCTCGAGAACTTGCGCCCTGTTCATGTCGAGCGCTTGTTCACCACCCTGACCACCGCAGGTCAGGAGTCCAGAGATCTGGAAGCCATCAACAAGGCGATCGAGTCGGTCAGCCAAACCTACAGCGACAACGAAGGCCTACACGTCCTGATCGCGAAGCGCGACATGGCTGTGGGCGACACCGCGGGTGCCTGTCAACGGATGTCCGCTGCATTGGAAGCGCATCCGGACTGGGCACGACTGCAGGCTTGCTACAAGGACGCGCGCACCGACGCCTAGACTCCATCGCTGAAGGGACACCTGGTTGCGCACATTGATGCAGCAGGAGCGCCACGTCCCCGCCCGCCTGACCAGAATGAGAGCCGTCGCACGACCAGGCGATGCTACCGCAGACTCGCAAACGCATCCCGCTGCCGGCGCGGGCAAATCGCTTGCTCGCATGCTCGACGCCGAGATAGCATTCCTGGCCAATTCCCAACAGCTTGGCCGCCCTTCTGGCGGCTACCGACACGCCAATTATGGACAAGTTCTTTGAATTGCTTCAAAAGGAAGCCGCTGCCGTCGCCGGGCTGACCGAAGGCGGATGGTTCGGCCTGCTTTCGATTGCCGCAGTACTACTCACGTCGTTCCTGCTGGCACTCGTGATTGGCAAGGTCTACCAGATGACCCACAAGGGCATCTCGTACTCGCAATCAAATGTCCAGACCTACGTGCTGATGTGCGTAGTGATCGCCGTGATCATGTTGGTCATCGGCTCCAACATTGCGCGCGCGTTCTCGCTGGTCGGCGCCCTGTCGATCGTGCGATTCCGGAATGCGGTCAAGGAGAGCCGCGATGTCGGCTTCGTATTCTGGGCCATGGCGGTCGGCATGGCCGTCGGCACGCAGTTCTACTTCGTCGCATTCTTCGCCACGGCCACCATCGCGATGTTCGTGCTCGTGATGCACTACTTCAACTTCTTCGCGCGCACCATCCGCGAACGCATCCTGCTGGTTGAAGTCGATGAATCGCAGGACGCCGATTCGTTGTTCGGCGAGTTCTTCGGCAAGCACTTTGCCGAACACTTCCTGATCAGCATGGAGTCCCTGCCGGACGCTGGCACCGTTCAGTTGGTCTACAGCGTTACCGTCCCCGGCCGCTTCGAGAGCGGCAAGGTTCTCAAAGATCTGCGCACGCTGACCGGCAACAAGAAGGTGAGCCTGATCGAAGGTCACCAGCAGATGGACCTCTAGGCCGCAATGGACCTCCTCGTTCGGGTTTGGCGTATCCCATTGCGATATGCGATCGTCATCGCACTACCGCTGCAGATTGTAGTCCTATGGACTGCGCTGCAGGGTTACGCCGCATCCGCACGCTTTCAGAAGTACTGCGAGAGCACCGCAGGCCAGCCCCCCATCGCGCCACAGGTTGAAATGTGGCGGTACTTTGCGCGGGACCTCCTCCGCAAAGACATCAGCCGGCTCAAGATCCGCCACTTCCCCAGGTCCAAAGACCTCGAGACCATCTCGCTGTCGATCAATGGCGCTGACCTTGCGAAACTCAACTCCAACCTCCCCACCAGCGGGCGCACGATCTACTACAAAGCGCAGCTCGAGTTCGGCGACTACAAACGCGAGGTCAAGACTCGCTACATGGGCGACAATGAGTGGCACTGGTTGTTCCCGCAGAAGTCGTGGCGCGTCAAGACCAAGTCCGATGACCCGGTCCGCGATCGCCGCGCATTCAACCTGAAGAACTCACCGTTCAAGATGGCTGTGAGCGAGACCATCGCCACCGAGCTCGCGGCCGAACTAGGTGTCCTGACGCCGACTGTCGAGCCAGTCAAGGCCATGCTCAACGGGACCTACAACGGTCTCTACCTGATGTGGGACCTTGCCGACGAGTCGCTTCTCAGGCGCGCGCGACGGATGCCCGGCAGCATCTACAGCGGTGACAGATCTGGAGTCGACAAGGACGGCGTCTGCAACCTGTTCCAGGTCGAAACCTACTGGGACAAGAAGGCTGCTCGCAACGCCCAGATGGCCGCGGACCGCAGCGACATTCGCGCCTACATCGAAGCCGTCAACGCGTCCCCGGTTGCGTTCCACGAGTTTGCAGAGCGCCACATCCAGATGCCCGCGATGGCCGGCTACGTCGCCATCGACCGCGCTCTCGGCGGCCAACACCACGACTACTGCCACAACCACAAGATCTACTTCGATCCCTACAAGGGTCGGTGGGAGCCGATCGAGTGGGACTTTGGAGTCTGGTTCCTGTGGAACGACTCGCCGAGCTATGACATCAACGAGTACCCGATCCTCACGCGCCTGAAGCAGCACCCCGAGTACGCGCATCAGCTCACCAAACGACTCTATGATCTCCTGCAGTGGTTGACGCCGGAGGAGTTCGAGCGCCGGATCGAAACGTTGGCGGCGCGCGTGCGTCCGGCCCTTGCTGCCGATGGACGACGTGACTTCCGCGACGGTAGAGCCAAGAACAAGCTGCGCCTCAAGAAGTCACCCTCCGTGACCTACTCGATGCAATCGCATCAAGCCGACCTGAACCACCGCAAGAAGGGCTTCCGCCAACGCACCAAGACGCTCCATGCGCTGTTTGAGGATTGTCGGGTCCAACATCGCCTGACGCCCTCGCGTCAAGGCCAAGACAGCCCCGGCATCGCCACTCTGGAACTGGCCGTCGACGGCAGCGCAGCGGTCGCATTGCACACGCTCCTGCTCGACGCCGATTCCCCCGTCGAGGTCTACAGCGACTCCAACCTCAATGGCACGTTGGACGCACAAGACCAACGGATCGCAACGAGCAACTCGACCCGACCTACCGAGGTCTCGCTGACTGAAACGATCTACCCAGGGCTGCGCAAGCAAACCCGAACGAGTTCCTACAGGTCGCTCTACGGATTGTTCGAACTGCGACCGGCCCCGCTCCATTACCGCTACTTCCTGCGGTCGAATGGCCCGGTCCGAGCAGTCAAGCAACTAGGCCTCACCAACACCCTCACCGGCAAGCAGGTCACGGCCTCCGCCACCACGGACCTTGCTGCCGCGGACGAAAGCTTCTCCTTCCACCACTGGCGACTGCCTCGCGACACCGCGGCGCCAACGGCATCGTTTGGCCCAGGCGTAGTTGCAGTAACGGAAACCCAGCGCATCACCGCCAAGAACGTCACGATCGCCCCCGGCACGACGTTCAAGCTCGGCCCCAAAGCCAGCATGCACTTCTTTGGCAAGGTCACTGCGATCGGCACTAAAGACCAACCCATCCGATTCGAGTCGGCAAACCCGAAGCGACCGTGGGGTGTGATTTCGATTCACGGCCAGGGAACGAAGGGCAGCCGCTTCGCGCACTGCATCTGGAACGGTGGCTCGATCGCACGCCGCGACCTGATGAACCGCACCGGCATGATGAGTGTCATCGACACCGCCGACATCGTCATCGAGGACTCGCACATTGGCCAGAACTTCCATGGTGATGATGCGATGCACTGGGGCTACGTCGAGGGTGGCACCATCCGCAACTGCCACTTCGAGGGAGCGCGCAGCGACGCCTTCGACCTCGACATCTGCAACGGCGTAGAGATCGTCGGCTGCACCTTTGTCGAGAGCGGCAACGACTCGATCGACTTGATGACTTCGAAGATCAAGATCGACCGCTGCAAGTTCTTGAACGCAGGCGACAAGGGAGTCTCAGTTGGCGAAGGCACGTTCCTCGACATCACCAGCTCCGTCTTCGATCAGTGCGCGATCGGCATGGAGATCAAAGACAGCAGCGTCGCGACCGTCGCGGACAACAACCAGTTCCGCAAGTGTGGCATTGGCGTCAACCTCTACCGGAAGAACACTCGGTACGTCGCCGGCGGCACCCTCGACGCGGCCAACATCGACATCACTGGATCGAGAATCCAGGACATCAAGTGGGACAAGCGCTCCACGGTGCCCGAACACCTGCAGCAACAATCGCTGCTGAGGCAGAAGCAATGAAGTTGCGCAGCCCATCCATCGGGTTTCTGTACCTGCTGCTGACTGCGGCCGGAGCTGTCGCGTTCTTCAACTACCTGACAGGCCCGTTCTTCTTCGAGCACAAGCCACGATCAGAGGCTGCCGAAATCGGCGAAGCTCGCTACCTGCTCAAGCTGGGCCGCCAAGACCCTGGCAAGAGAGGCAAAGGGTTTCTCAACACCGCCCGCGACCTCGCGGAGCGCCACCAAGACGAAGACCTCGTCCGAGAGATTGACTCACTGCTGAAAATCAATCAACCGGGATTCGTCGAGGTTCAGCCAGGCGTTCTGATCGCGGGATTCGACAAACAGGGCCGAACGAAAGGCCCCGCAGCGGGCACCGTCAGATTGATCAATCCAACCGACACCCCGTTGCGGGTGCTGCTGAAGTTTGGCACCGAGGGCAAAGGCAGAGGCGAGTACGTCATCAACGGCAAGACCACTCACTTTGACTTCGCCGGCGACTCAGGCGAGCTGCGTGGCAACTTCCTGACTCCCCCAGTCGCCCCTCATCAGTCCGTCGACATCCTTGTCAGCATTCACCGGCAAAGCAGTAACGCGCAGCTGTCCGGCCTGAGGTTCATTGCCGCGGAGCCCCGACCGTGATCAAGCGCTTCAATCGATACGAGATCAAGTATTCGATCCCCGTGCGCCAACTGCGCCACCTGACTCCGGACCTCGAACGGTTCTTGGAGCCGGATCCGCATGCCGCCAAGTCCGGCTACTACAAGGTCTCCAGCCTGTACTTCGACACGCCGGACCTCGACTGCTATCGGAACAAGCTGGATGGCCTGCTCTACCGCCGCAAGCTGAGGATCCGCATCTACCCGGATCGCCCAGACGACGTTGCATTCGTCGAGATCAAGCAGCGCATCAACAGGACCGTGCAGAAGCGTCGTCTGGCGATGAAGCTGAAGGACGCCTACCAACTCTGCTCAGGGCATCATCGATACACACTGACGGATGCCGACGATCAGGAGGTTGCCGACGAGGTCCACTACCTCGTCCGGTCGCTCCGACTCGTGCCACAGAACATCATCTCCTACACGAGGAAGGCGTACCAAGGCCACTTCGTCGACCCAGGGTTGCGCCTCACGTTTGATACAATGATCCGCACGCGGCGAGCGAGCTTCGACCTGGAGCAACCCAAGCGCCAAGCCCTCGCGTTCCCCGCGGGTCTGACCGTCATGGAGGTCAAGGCGAACGAACGCGCACCGCACTGGCTTACAACTCTGTTGGCACGTCACCAATGCAATCTCGACCGAGTCAGCAAGTACTGCTACGGCATCAGCCAGATCAAGAACCAGGAGTTGATGCGATGGGAAAACGCCCCGGCGACAAAGGCGGAGTAGCGACCGCCGCGAAGCTAGCCCTGGTTGCGACACTGTCGCTACTGACGACTGGCTGCGAGCGCGCCCCTGAGGACAACGCGCAAGGTCAAGCCGCAAACGAACAAGGGACACCCGCCAAGGAGCCCACGAGACGCTCGAGGTTGCAGGAGACGGACCAGGCGCTGGCGCCTGCCCTGGGCAACGAGACCATTGCGCCGTATCTGCTTTCGCGGCACGAGACCAGCGCAACCATCTGCTGGGTTAGCCGCGAACCATCGCTGGGCAGTGTCGTCGTGCACGGCCCTGGCGACACCAAGACCTTCACGGCAGCGGACGAAGCATCCAGGTTCCACAAGGTTGCCATCACTGGCTTGGTGCCAGGCACACAGTACCGATACGAGGTCGGCAAGAACTACCGCGGAACGTTCGAGACTGTCGGACCACAGACCGCCTTCCGCGTTGCAGTCTTTGGTCACACCGGTGGCACCGACGAGCCGAGGGAATACCCGACACAGCTACTGGCGAGTCAGCTGTCTGCCCTACGGCCAGACGTGACCCTGTGCACCGGGGACATCGTCTACCACTCGAACATCGCCGACTTCCGAGACACGTTCTTTCGCCCCTTTGCCCGGCTACTCGAAGAGCGCCCGATCTACGTAGCTGCAAGCAATCACGACTGCAGTTGGCCGTGGCTGCACGGGATCGACTACGGCAACGTCCGCAAGCTCTTCCCTCACGACTACGCCTCCAACAAGGGGGCCTACTACCAGTTCACGCACAAGAACACGTCGTTCTTTGCGGTGTCCTATGTGCAGAGTGCTGCGGACTTCAAGCAACAGACCAGGTGGTTGGTCGACGCGCTGCAGGCCAGCACTTCGGAGTTCAACATCGTCTACCTCGGTGGCCAAGAACCGCTGTACTACGACAAGGACTACTTCTTCAAGCAGATCAGCAGCGCCCCGGTTGACCTGGTCCTCGGCGGCGACGGCGGCGGCGTCTGGCAGGCGAAGTATCACGGCGTGCCGTTCTTCTTTGCTGGCGACGGCAGTGACAAGCACCATCCGTTCTACTGGCTATCCGTCAAGGACTACCGCTTCTCCGTCCGGGTGCGCGACAGCGGCGGCAACTCCAGGAACAAGCTGTGGCAGTTCTTCTCGACGCGCCCAAAGCAGACTGCCATCGCGCTCGAAGCCAAGCAACAGCCGACCGCACCTCACATCGCGCGGTTTGCATCCATCGGCCTGCCATCTGACAAGTTTGACGGGCTCGAGTTCGACATCGATTGGCCATTCGACCAAGAGCTCCCACTTCAGGTCAGGTGGCGACCGGCGTCCAAGAAGCGATTGGGTGGCGAGCAGTCGTATCGCCTCCAGTACCTGATGCTGCTACCGCAGAGCAAACAGAAGATGCGCATCGCAATCCCGGACAAGGATCCCCTGACCGGCAAGCCGTACGAACTGGATTGGTTGCAGATCGAGCCTGTCGCTTACAAGCTCAAGAAGGCGGGACTCACCGTCGACCTGGCCAAGCACCTGACGAACGTCAGGATGTTTCAGGACCGCTAGCCGCGCCCAGGCTTGGCGGCCAACACCTTCTCGATGAGCTTGTGCAAGCGCGACTCGCACACGCGCACGTCGAACTTCGCCTTCACCGTTTCGGCCGCAGCTGCGCCGATTCGCTGACATAGCGCGTCATCCTCGATGAGCGATTCGATCGCAGCCGCAATCGCTTCCCCATCACGCTGGCCGACGACCAGACCGTCCACACCGTCGGTCACGACTTCCAGCATCGAGCCTGCGTCGGTCACGATGGTCGGGATGCCCGTCGCCAAGGCCTCGAGCAACGCCGTTGGGATGCCATCCTTGTCACCCGTATCCGTCTCGACAAACGGCGCCACAAACGCGTGGCTGCGCTTGAGGAAGTCGAGCACCTCAGATTGCGATCGCCGACCTTCAAAGTGCACGCGACCCGTGATGCCGTGCTGTTCGCAGAACTGCTGCATCTCGCGATGGCACGCCTGGCCTTCTTCGTCACTTGGATCGGCTTCGCCAATCAAATGCACCTCGACGTTGCGACCACGCTCGGTCAAGACCTGCACGGCCTCAGCCAGATGCAGCAGCCCCTTCTTGGGCTCAATGCGCGCCACGCACGCCATCCGGAACGGTTCGCCCGCGCCGGGAGCGCTGCGCTTCACCACCGGGAAGTGCTGTGAGTCGATTGCGTTCGGCTTGACGACAACCTTGTCGGGATCGATTTCGGGAGCCAACGACAGCAGCTCCTCCTTGATGCGCGCAGAGGTCGCAACCACGACGTCACACAGGCGTAACTGCAACGGCACGAGCTTGAGCTCGTAGTCTTCAAGCAAGTGGTCCGCGTACGAACTGATGCCGCGAGGGAGCTCCAGGATCCAGCCCGCAATCAGCGAGTACAGCGAGCGCTCGTAGAAGAAGTAGGAGTGCAACCACGTCGGCCGCCACGCCTCGACCATGCGAGTGAACGTGAAGCCACGCAGGAAGTCGTGATGATGAGTCACATCACCCTCCGACATCCCCGACTCCTTCGCGACCTCAGAGATCAGCGCCTGCACCCGTTCGGGGAAACGCTCTTTGTAGTAATCAAAGTCACGCTGATGGCGTTCGTAGTCGTGATCCAGCAGGACCTTTCGCGACCACAAGGAGGAGAACGCTTTGTGCAGATCTGAGCGGGGCAGCGAGAACGAGTACGCATGGCGCACCTCAAACCCATACGCCTGCAGCTGCACGAGTTCTTGATAGACGAACGTCTGCGAGTAGATCGGGAAGTTGCCGCAGATGGAGGCCATCAACCGGCGGCCGGGGTGCAGCCGGCGGCTCCAGGCCAGCTTGGTAAGCCCCCACCGATATGAAGCCTCGGCTCGCAAGTGCGCCAACTTGGCACCAAAGCCCGATGAACTGCCCTCAGAAGTCACGCTGAAATCCTGTTTCGCTGCCGCACGTAATCAGCGCCAGATGGTCGTGGGCGCCGGCCTCCAACGCAAGAACGAGGCTGCTAACTCCTATCGACGCGGCTGCATACCAAACTACACTCCCGGTATCACCGCGGGATCGACCGCAAATACGGCACACTTGTTAGCACCGTTTCGTCCGATAACCTCTCACGATGGCTCCTCTGGACAAGCAACAGAGCAAGGGCACTACGTCCACCAGCGCCCAGATCGAGCGCGCGCAACTGGCTGCTGCCCGCTGGCAGGCTGGCTTCCGTGCCCCCGCGAGCTCCGCCGCTGAGACCACCGAGGACGAGCCTTGGACCGCTTGCCGAGCTCCCAGCAACGTGCTGGTGATCGATACCGACGGTTCCCTGCGAGCCTGTGACTATGGCGCGACCGAATCCGCACCGGCACAGTCGCCACTGACGAGCTGGAACGGCGACACGTTTGCTTCGCTGCGCAGCGAACTGGCTGACAGCTCCCTGCCGCTACCACATTGCAGCGGCTGCGCGCAATGGTGCCACGACGACCTCTATGCGTCGGCGCCGCCCATTCGCGACTACGGCGCGCTACCCGCCGAACCGGCCGGTGACGCGCCGCGCAACCTCGTCATCCGGTTGCCCGAGGACGGCAACCTGCCGCGACCCGACCTGCTACAGGAACTCGACGACCTGACCGGGCAACTGGAGACGCTGACGCTGCAAGGCCACGACGTCTTCGGCAATGCGGCTGCGGCCAAGATCGTGGCGACCCTGCGCAGCTCCACCGGCAAGGTCCAGCTGCACGTAGAAACGCAGACCGTCACCGACGCCGACTCGGCAGTCGAACTGGTCGCAGCACTCGAACTCGCGCAGGTCACTCTGCACCTGCAATCGGCAGACAGCGCCACACTCGCGACGGCAGCGACGATTGCCGAGCGGTGCAAGGCAAGCCTGCAAGTCCGCTTCGTCTTTGCGCCCAAGACGTGGTTCGCCTTCGCCGACATCGTGCAACTGGCCGCAAGTCACGGTGCTACCGTCAACCTGCACACGTTGGATCACGACGGAATCGTGCCGCTGCAACAGCTCGACACCGTCGAACTGGGCTTCCTGCGCAGCGCCGTGGTCGACTTCTGGGAGGCCTTCAACGGTTCGGACCGACCGGCATCCCTGGGCGACAACGCGTTCAGCAACCTGTGCAGTGAACTCCTGCAGCTGGAGCGGCGGCAAAGTGAACTAGAGCCAGAATCAGGATCTGAATCAGAGCCAGCACAGCCTGATGACGAGCCAGCCCCCGCCTTGCAACTGCCACCGCTGGACCACGACTGGTGCCAGGGCCCCGATGCAACCAGGTGGCAGCAGCGAGTCTTTCAACACGCCAACACGTTGGCGGTTGTCACCTGGGTCGAGGCGCTCGATGAAGATGCCTGCCGTGAGCAGAGCTGGTTGCGGACACTGTGTCACCGCATTGCCATCGAGCAACAACATCCAGAACTGCTCGAACGGCTGCGACGGATCTACAGTCACGAGACCGGCGAAACCCTGCTGCAAGCAGATCAGGACTTCGCGGATGCGTTTGACCTGACCCCGTTCGGTGGCCCCTGGGCAGACAGGCTGGGACTCACCCACCAAGCACGGCAGCGGCCGCAACCGTTTGCGATCGGCCCATCCGTCTCACCCGACAACGATGTCGCCGCCGACATCACGGTGCTGATCCCCTCATATCAACACGAACAGTTCATCGCAGGCACGATCCGCAGCGTGCTCGCGCAGAGCCATCCAGACTTCGCGCTCCTGGTCGCCGATGACCGCTCGCCGGACGAGACGGTTGCGCGCGCTAGCGCGATCGACGATCCGCGGATTCGGGTCCAGGTCAACGAACAGAACCTGGGTCTCGGCAACTCCGTGCTCCAGGCCCTCGACTCGATCACGACACCGTTCGTCGCGCTACTCAACTCCGACGACCTCCTGCACCCTGATCACCTCAAGAGCTGCCGCGAAGCTCTGGTCAACAACCCCGACGCGCAGCTCGCGGTCACGGACATCCAACCCATCGACAGTTCCGATGGCGAACTGACGTGCGAGACCGTCAGCCTGGTTCTCGACGGCAAGCAGATCTTCGACTGGATCCATTGGTTCGATCGCATCAGTCCCGATCAGGACGTCGCGCCTGAGCAGTCGTTCGGCGAGCTGTTGCGACGCAACTACCTGGTCACCAGCAGCAACCTGGTCGTGCGAACGGATTGGCTGCGCGCACAAGCTGAGTCTCTGCGCAGCCTGAAGTACTGCCTCGATTGGCGCCTGTTCCTGCAAGCCGCGCTCGAAGGTGCGCTGGTGCACATTCGCCAACCGCTCGTCGCCTATCGCCTGCACGCCTCCAATACGGTCTGGTTCGATCACGAACGCCGCGATGGCTACCACCTCGAAGTCAACCGAGTCGCAACCGAAGCCGTACAGCAGTGGGCCGCACGCAACGCAACAACCGACGAAAGCCAGGTCGCGGCGGTGCTGGAAGCCGTGGCATCGCACCTGAACGAGAACGACGAAGCCGATGGCTTTGCGTTGTTCCTCAACTCGGTAGTCGACCCGCTCGCACTCGATCGCAACATCGCCAACTCGTCTACGTGCAAAGCCCTGCTGGCCAAACTCAGTGCTGCCGCCGACGAACGCCGCCTTGGCCCAGAAGCGGACTCAGACAGTGTGGCCCGGCTGGCCAACGCCAAGCTGGATTCGCAGATCCAGCACCAGGTCGCAGATGCCGAACGGGGCCGCCGTCGCTGGTTGCAAGTCCTGACCAGCCAACAGGCCGAACGCATCGAAGAGCAGCAGCGGCTGGTGGACAAGATCTGGGCCGAGAAGCAAACCCTCGAGCAGCACATCAAAGACGTGCGCGCAGACCTTGAGCAACGCCTCCAGGACACTCGCGAAAGTCTCGAGGCCAGGATCGAGAAGCAGACCGCGCGAAGCAAGCAACAGGAGGAGACTCGCCTCTACCTCAGCAAGGAACTCGAAGAGCGAGAAGCTCGCATCAAGCGCAAGGACGAGCGAATCCAAGAGGAATCGCGCGCGCATCGCGAGACATACCAGAAGCTCCAGGACACACAGTCCAAGCTGAATACGCGCAACGCCGAACTACGCCAGCTTGGCGACCAGTACAAGGCAGCCCAAGCAGAGATTGCCAACCTGAGTGCGCAACTCGCCACAACCCAGGAACAGGTTCGCGACCAACAGGCCCGCATCACGACGCTGACCCAGCAACGCCAACAGCTCGAGACAACCCTGCGCGGCCGCGAGTTCCAGATCGGCAACTTCATCTGGAACAAGCTGCCACTGAGCTGGCTCGCCGGCCGCCTCAAGAAGTGGTACCGACGCGTGTCCGACATGCGGACCCGCCTGTCGATGCGCAACCTGCGCCGACGCGCCAAGCGCAAAGGTGGCCTCGGCACCGCCATCGTTTCGTCCACCCGCGTGTGGCCGGACTACTCGCACACGTTCGTCTATCAGGAGATGCTCGGCTTTGCCGACGCCAAGCTCGACCTGCAGCTGCTGTATTGGGACCGCGGCGATCAGAGCAAGCTCCACAAGGCCTTCCACGGACTGCTTGGCCACAGCACGCAACTGCAACACCACTGGGGCCAGCACAAGCGCGACTACCAGCACTTCGCGAAGACCCGCCCGCAGCGCTTGCGGGCGTTCCTCGAGCGGATTGCGACCCTGCGGGGCACGAGTCCGGAGCAGCTCGCCAACGACGGCATGATCCTGCGAGCCTGCACGTTCGCACGCATGGTTGAACTCTCAGGCGCCCGCTACCTGCACAGCTACTTCTTCTACGACCAATCGTTCATGGCGATGATGGCCGCGGAGCTGCTGGATCTGCCGCGCGGGATCTCTTGCTACGCAGACCACATGCTGGACGACTACCCATGGAAGTTCGTTCCGCTGCAGATCGAACTCGCCGACGTCATCGTCGCCACCAGTGACCGCATCAAGCAGGAGCTGTCGCAACTATCCGGCGGCAAACACGACGACAAGATCCTGGTCAAGCCCAACGGCGTCGACGGCAATCGCTTCCCGGCGACGAGCCGGCAACCTCATGCTGCCGGCGAAGTGTTCGACGTGATCTCGATCTCGCGCATCGAACCCAAGAAGGGACTCACCTACCTCGTCGAAGCCGTCGCCGAACTGCAGGAACGCGGCCACAAGGTCAACGTTCACGTGATTGGCAGCGGCGACGCGAACAGCCCCGGCAGCATCGAGTACGCGGACGAGTTCCGTCAACGCATCGAACAGCTCGGCATGCAGCAACAGATCGTGCTGCACGGCATGCTGCGGCAGGAAGAGATGGCCCCGATCCTGGCCAAGGCTCATGCCTTCGTCGCGCCATACGTGGAGACCGAGAACGGCGATAAGGACGGCATCCCGACGGCCATGCTGGAAGCCATGGCCTCCAGCCTGCCCATCATCACGACGGACAGCGGCTCGATCCAAGAAGTCGTCAGCCACGACGTCGAAGGCCTGATCGTGCCGCAACGACAGAGCACGGCACTTGCCGACGCGATCCAACAAGTCATGGACAACCCCGCACTCGAGCAACGCATGGCACGTGCCGCACGAGAGCGCTTCGAGAAGCAGTTCGACATCCGCGTCACCGAGCAGCGCCTGCACGACCGGATTACGACCGTCATCAACGAGAGAACCTGATGCGCCTGCTCTACGTCATCCATCAGTTCTTCCCGGACTGCCACAGCGGCACCGAACAACACTGCTTGGCTGCCGCGCGCGAAGCGCAACGGCGCGGTGCAGAAGTCACCGTGCTCTCGCTGCATTGGCAACACGATCGCCAACACCCGACGATCGAACTGTTCGACCAACCAATCGAGGGTCTGCGCGTCATCCGCATCAATCACTGGCGCGGCGTCAACCCCAACGATGTGTTGCGCGACTACGAGAACCTGCACCTCGAAGGTTGGTTCCAACGTGTGCTAGACGACGTGAAGCCCGACGTCGTGCACAGCTTCCACCTTCGCCAACTTGGCTCCAACTTGCTGCGAGTCGCCAAGCAGTCTGGCGCACGCGTCGTCGTCAGCTTGACCGACTTCTGGTTCCTGTGCCCGCGCTTCACCCTGCTGCGCTCAGACGGGCAGGTTTGTGAAGGGCCGCCGGACGGCGGACTTGGTTGCATTCCTTGTCATCACCCAGAGCTCGCCGACGTCACACCTGATGCGACGGCGCCGGCGCTGACCGACCAGGCACCCGTGCGCGCCCATGCGCTGCTCACGAGAAAGCAGCGCCAGTTCGACAACCTGCAACTCGCCGACGTCATCTTTGCGCCATCGCAGTTCCTGGCCGACATGTTCCTCAAGAACGGCCTGCAACACGATGGCTTCCAGATCGTGCCCTACGGACTGGAACCCGGACGCATCGAAGCCATCGCCGCCGAGCGACCACGGACACCACTGCGCATCGGCTTCTGCGGGGTGCTGTCGCCATGGAAGGGCGCTCACCTGCTCATCGAGGCAGTTCGCAAGTCGTCAGCTGCCGTTGCCGTGAAGATCCACGGACGCACCGAGGAAGCGATGTTCCAGGACTACATCGATGGCCTGCGCAGCCAGGCCGGTGATGACCCACGCATCACCTTTGCGGGCCCCTATGCCGAAGGAGATGCCGCAACGGTCTTCGCCGAGATGGACATCCTGGTCGTGCCAAGCACGTGGTACGAGAACACGCCGTTCGTGATGCTGGAAGCGTTTGCGGCCGGAGTCCCGGTCATTGCATCAGATCTCGGCGGCCTGAGCGAGATCGTGCAAGAGGGCAAGAACGGCACGGTGTTCCGCGCCAACGACGCGGCGGACCTGCAGCTTCGCATCGAACACGTCGCCAACACACCTTCATGGTGGCAAGGGCTCGACGTTCGCCCGCTGGGCGAAATGGACGTGTGCTACGACGCGTTCGAGAACGCGTACTCGCCGGCGACCAGCAACTAGTCGCCGCGACTAGCCCTTCGACTTGGCGCCGCCGAGCGTCACGACGTTGAGCAGCTTGCGGCCCCAACGGAACTCGCGGCTGATGCGCATCTCTTCCTCGCGACGCTTGGCTGCGTCCAGCTCACCGGTGAGCTTGGCGATGCGTTGCCGCAGTTCGGCAACCTCGGCCACGGTCGCTCCTTCGGCCGACGCTGCAGCTGCTGCGCGCGCCACCCGGTCAGCCTGCGATCCGGCAGCTGGCATGTTGCCGTCCAGGAAGCCCTGGTAGACATCGATGCTCTGTTGCCCGATGTGCACGTCGGTCAAACGCTTCTCGACCTCCTGACGGGCCGCCGCGCCGCAACGCTCAGCGAGTGCCTCGTCTTCGATCATCTCGCACAGCGCCTTCACGAAGGAGTCCGGGTCGCCGTTCTTCGCCAGCAGGCCCGTGCGACGATCCTCGATCAGCTCCGGCATGCCGCCACAGTCCGACGACACGATCGCCCGACCAGCAGTCATGGCCTCGATGCACGAGTATGGGCAGTTCTCCCAGAGACTGGGGATCAGGAAGATGTCGGCCGCCTTCAAGCAAGCTCGCACCGACGGCAAGTCCAGTTGCCCGAGGTAGAAGAACCGGTCTTCGAGACCGTTCTCCTTCACCCATGGCAGCAGACGCTTCTCCATGTAGCCGAACAGGTCGCGCCCACCGAGCACGAAGGCAACGTCCGGGTACTCGGCCAACGTCTGCTGAACCATCTTCTGCAGGATGTGAACGCCCTTGCGCTCCTCCATCCGGTTGGCGAAGAAGATCAGCTTCTTGTCCTTGGGCAGGCCGTACTTCTCGTAGACGTCGATGCCGTCATCGTGATCGAACATCTCGACGTCGATGCCGTTCTGGATCACGTGAATCGGCTTCTGCTCGTCCATCTTGGTGGCGACCTCATCGGCGAGGAAACCACTGCACGACGTCAACACCTGCGCCTGATTGATGCCAAGCTGCTCCACGAACGAACACGTCTCGCGATCGATCCTGGGCGTGTCGTAGATGTTCATGATCAAGCGCGCCGGCGAGTGGAACTTGATCGCCGTCGGCACCCGCATCAGCGTGCTCGTGATCATCGAGTCGGCGCCACACTCGGGGCCTTCGATGAAGTCGAACGGGTTCTTGTCGTGCTCGTGACGGAACGCCTCGAACGCGCCGAAGCTCGTGTTGAGACGGTTCTCCGCCCACCACGCACGTCGACTGCGCATGCCCTCGAGCGCGCCGTGGAACCAGCCAGTGCGCTTGATGCGCGTAATCTTCAGGCCGTCACGTTCGGTGTGCGTGAGACCGTTCTCCGTCGCACCCGCAAACACATGCACGTCGTGGCCAAGCTTGGCCAGGGCCCGCGACTGGTAATACGAGTAGGTGCCGATGCCACCGAAACCAGTTTCTGGCGGGTACTCGTAGCTGAAAATGGCGATGCGCATGTCTTCGATCCGAATTGCTACTGGCGGCGCTTGAACGTCCCTTCGACCAGCTTAGGTCCCTACTCGCTGCTGACGCTGCTCGCGAGCGCCTGCTGCCAACGCCAGGCGTCGGCCATCGATTGCGTCAGCGGCAATTCCGCGCGCCAACCCAACGTCTCGCTCGCAATCTTCGTGTCGGCAAAGGCCGCCACGACGTCGCCGGGGCGACGGTCGGTGAACTCCCACTTGAGCTCGACGCCGGTCGACTCGGTGAACGCGTTGAGCACTTCGACCACCGTCGAGCCGGTGCCGGTGCCGAGGTTGAACACCTCGACGGGCTCGGCAACCTTGCCAGCCACGAGGCGCTCCATCGCGAGGATGTGAGCCTTGGCGACATCGACGACGTGGATGTAATCGCGAACGCAGGTGCCATCGCGAGTCGGGTAGTCGTTGCCAAACACCTTGAGCGCACCGCGCAGCCCGGCCGCACTTTGCGTGATGAACGGCACGAGGTTCTGCGGCACGCCGAGCGGCAGCTCGCCGATCTTGGCCGACGGATGCGCGCCAACCGGGTTGAAGTAGCGCAGCGCAATGGCGTTGAAGCCGTGGGCGCGGGCGCCATCGCGAATGATCTCTTCGCCGATCTGCTTGGTGTTGCCGTAAGGCGACTCGGCCGGCTTGACCGGAGCATCTTCGCGAATCGGCAGTTCGTCTGCCTGGCCGTAGACCGTGCATGACGAGCTGAAGATGAAGGCGCACTTCGGGTTCGCGCCAACGAACTGCAGCAGGTTGACTAGCGAGCCAAGGTTGTTGTGGTAGTAGTCGAGCGGCTTCTCAACCGACTCCCCTACCGCCTTGTGCGCCGCGAAGTGGATGATGCCATCCAGATCGCCGTGCTTCGCCAGGAAGGCCTTGCAGGCCGTCGGGTCCGCCAGATCGACGTCCTCCCACTCGGGCCGCTTGCCGGTAATCGACTCGATGCCGTCCAGCACCTCGGCCCGCGTATTGGCCAGGTTGTCGGCGATGACAACCTGGTGACCACGATCGAGCAACTCGACCGCCGTGTGGGAACCGATGTAACCGAGACCGCCGGTGACGAGTACCTTGCTCATGGCTTCGCTGACCTTCCTGATTACTTGCGCACGTAGCCTTCGAAGTCGCGGTGCTCTTGCTTGTAGAGCACTTCCTTCGGCAGTTCCTGGAACGCCTTGTAGGTGATCGCCAAACCTTCGGCGCGCGACACCTTCGGCTCCCAGCCAAGGATCTCGCGAGCCTTGGTGATGTTCGGTTGACGCTGCGTCGGGTCGTCCTTCGGCAGGTCCTTGTAGATCACCTTCTGGCTCGTGCCGGTCAGCTTGATGATCTCCTCGGCGAACTGCGCAATCGTGATCTCATCGGGGTTGCCGATGTTGACCGGGTGCGGGTAGTCGCTGTGCAGGAGGCGGTAGATGCCTTCGACAAGGTCATCGACGAAGCAGAACGAACGCGTCTGGCTGCCGTCACCGAAGACCGTCAGGTCTTCGCCACGCAATGCCTGGCCGATGAACGCCGGCAGCACGCGGCCGTCGTTGAGACGCATGCGCGGGCCGTAGGTGTTGAAGATGCGGATGATGCGCGTCTCGACACCGTGGTAGGTGTGGTACGCCATCGTCATCGCTTCCTGGAAGCGCTTGGCTTCGTCGTAGACACCACGCGGGCCGACCGGGTTGACGTTGCCCCAGTATTCTTCGGTCTGCGGGTGCACCGTCGGGTCGCCGTAGACCTCCGACGTCGAAGCGACCAGGATGCGCGCGCCCTTGGCCTTGGCGAGGCCGAGGCAGTTGTGCGTGCCGAGTGAACCGACCTTCAGCGTCTGGATCGGAATCTTCAGGTAGTCGATCGGGCTCGCCGGCGAAGCGAAGTGCAGGATGTAGTCCAGCTCGCCAGGCACGTGGATGTAGCTGCTGACGTCGTGATGGTAGAAGCTGAACTCGGCCTTCGGAAACAGATGCTCGAGGTTGCGCAGGTCCCCCGTGATCAGATTGTCCATGCCAACCACTTCGTAACCCTCGCGGATGAAGCGATCGCAAAGGTGCGAACCCAAGAACCCGGCGGCGCCGGTGATCAAGATGCGTGGCATGTCTTAGTCGTCCTGTTTGATAGCAAGCTGAGTGTTCTGAGCAGGATGGCGGACTACTTGGGCGTGGAGTTCGCGACGCCAATGCCGCTGTAGCTGAAGCCGATCTTGGCGAGTTCTGGGCCACTGTAAATATTGCGACCGTCGAACACGACCGGCTCGGAGAGCGCCGTGCGCAGACGATCCCAATCCGGCACGCGGAACTCACGCCACTCGGTCACGAGCAGCAGGGCATCCGCACCTTCGAGTGCCGCATAGGCGTCGTCAGCGTAGTTGATCTTGTCGCCGATCATGTGCTTGGCTTCCGGCATCGCGACCGGGTCGTAAGCCGTCACCGTGGCGCCCGCGGCGATCAGTTGCTCGCAGATGACCAACGCCGGCGCTTCGCGCATGTCATCGGTTTCCGGCTTGAAGCTCAGCCCCCACATCGCGAAATGCTTGCCCTTGATGTCGCCCTTGTAGTGCGCCATGACCTTGTTGAACAACACGGCCTTCTGGGCTTCGTTGACGTCTTCAACCGACTGCAGGATGCGCAGCTCGTAACCGCTCTCACGGCCTGAGCGCACCAACGCCTTGACGTCCTTCGGGAAGCAACTGCCGCCGTAACCGATGCCGGGGTAGATGAAGCGGTTGCCGATCCGCGGATCACTGCCGATGCCCTTACGCACCATGTTGACGTCGGCACCCAGCTTCTCGCAGAGGTTGGCAACATCGTTCATGAAACTGATCTTCGTAGCGAGCATCGCGTTGGCCGCGTACTTCGTCATCTCAGCCGACGGCACGTCCATGAAGTAGACCGGGTGGCCATTGAGCGTGAACGGCTTGTAGAGGCGCGCGAGCACTTCCTGCGAACGCTCCGAGGAGACGCCGCAGACGATGCGATCCGGCTTCGTGAAGTCTTCGATCGCCGCCCCTTCCTTGAGGAACTCGGGGTTGCTGGCGACATCGTATGCGAGGTCCGAGTTGCGGGCTTGCAGCGCCGCCTTGAGCTCCTTGTCGACCTTGGCGGCCGTGCCAACCGGCACCGTGCTCTTCGTGATGACGACCAGGTAGTCGGTCATCTTCTCGCCGATCTCCTTGGCGACCGCGAGCACGTAGCGCAGGTCCGCGCTGCCGTCCTCACCGGGAGGCGTGCCGACCGCGATGAACGCTGCTTCGGCGCCTTCAACTGCCTCGGAAAGGTTCGTCGTGAACTTCAGACGACCAGCCTTGGTGTTGCGCTCGACAATGTCTTCCAGACCCGGCTCATAGATGGGGAGGATCCCCTTGTGAAGGTTGGCGATCTTCTCGGCATCGACGTCCACACAAGTGACATCCATTCCGACATCGGCGAGGCAAGAGCCCGTAACGAGGCCCACATATCCGGTTCCAATAACAGCGATTTTCATGACGAAGCAGAGGTTTGAATCGAGCGAGCTGTCGCCCACATCGGGAACATGGACCATCGACTTACGTCGCGGACGTGCTCAAGGTTGAGGCGAAACCCCCGGCACCAGCGCGGCTTGGGTAGCGAGAGAGCCCCAGGCCAGGATTCGGGCGAGAGATTGTAGCGAACGGTCCTCGGCAGGGCTACAGCGTGATGGATCCTTGCCATCGCGATTTGCACGGAGTCTGCCCCCTGACATTCCCGCATGCTGACGCATGGACTGAGCCGCATCGCGAGGTAGCCTGCGACCCCGTGAACGCTCAAGACTCTGACCACATCGCGTCCCTCAAGACCTTCGGCTACGACGATCGCCAGCAGGCAGAATGGCAGCAGAAGGTCGCAGACGGCACCTATGCGCACGCTAACAATCTCGTCACCAGCGAACTGACGGCACCACCGCAAGATCAGATCCACGCCTTGCCGGAACCTGGCAGCGCCGACTGGAACGAGCTCAAGGAGCTCGGCCTGGCTGCAATGCGCAACGGCGAGTTCGCTGTTTGCATTCTTAACGGTGGCATGGCGACGCGCTTCGGCGGCGTCGTCAAAGGTGTTGTCGAAGTTCGCGACAACCGCTCGTTCCTCGGCCTTGCCCTCGACAACGCCAAGGCCCAGGCAGATGCCTCGGGCGGCCGCATCCCGGTCTTCCTGATGAACAGCTTCGCCACCGACGCAGCCACCAAGGAACACTTCGCGGCCAACGACAACTTCGGCCGCAGTGAAGGCGACGTCGAACACTTCACGCAGTTCGTCGCGCTCCGCATGACGACCGACGGCGAACTGTTCCGCCTCGACAACGGCGAACTGTCGGCCTACGGCCCCGGCCACGGCGACTTCGCCGCAGCGATCCGCGCCTCCGGTTGCCTCAAGCGCTTCGTCGACGGCGGCGGCAAGTATGTCTTCGTTCGCAACGTCGACAACCTCGGCGCCCTCGCTGACCCGGTCGTGCTCGGCCACCACATCAAGCGCGGTCAGCAGATGACCGTCGAGCTCGCGCCCAAGAAGCCGGGGGACGCCGGCGGCGCGCCCTACACCTACGAAGGTCGCATGCAGCTCGTCGAAGGCCTGCGCTACCCCGAAGGCTTCGACACCGACATCGTCGACGTCTTCAACTGCAACACGATCACGTTCAGCACGAGCGCGCTCGAACAGCCGATCGAACTCAACCGCTACTTCGTGCAGAAGAACGTCGACGGTCGCAAGGCCGTGCAGATCGAGCACCTGATCGGCGAGATGACTGCGCACTTGCCGAGCAACTACCTCAAGATCCCACGCGCCGGCGCGCAGTCGCGCTTCTTGCCGATCAAGACGCCCGACGACCTCGTGACCTGCCGGCCCGACATCGACGCCATCTACGGCAGCTGATCCACAAGGGGCGAGATGCAACACGAAGTGCGCAGCATCCCGCCGGCGCCGCGCCGCGTGCGCCTGCGGCCACTGCTCGCCCACCGTTGGCCGCTGCTGATCTCAGGCGGCATCATGATCGTGATCGGTTCGCTGATCGCGTGGGCGATGTTCCTGCAGTCGAGCGGCAGCTTCTCCTGGGGCCACCGGCTCGACATGGGCCCCACCGACAACGTAGTCGGCGAGGTTCAGCAAGTGCGCCCTACCACTCGCTTCGACGGCCATGACTGGGAGGACGTGCACTATCTGGCGACCTGGAAGGACTCCAAGCTCTACGGCTGCAGCTTTGTCGCTCCCGGCACCTACCAGATCGGCGACAAGGTCGACGTGCAGGTGCTGGCCGGCAATCCCAACGTGCACCGCATCGTTGACGGCGTGCTGCGCGCCGACCGCCGCTGGCTCTACGCGCAGTTCTGGATCGGCATCCTGGTCGTGCCCGGCGGCCTGATCCTGCTCGCGTGGTTGACGGCGATGTTCCAACTGCGCCAGGTGCTCGTGCACGGTGACGTATCGGTCGGCCGCGTTTGCAAGATGCGCGCGGTGCGCCACGTCTTGCCAGAGATGCTCATGGTTACGTACGAGTTCCGTGACCACCGGGCCAAGATGCGCAAGAATCGCCATTGGGTTCGCGCCCGCGGTGCCCTCGGTGCTCGACTAGGTGATTGGCACGAGACCGACGACCAGGAGGCGCTGCCCGTGCTGCACGATCGCAGGTTCCCGCAATGGAATCGGCTCATCCTGCCGCAGGACTTCCTGAAGCCCACCGCACCTGACACCTTGGACCCCGACACCCTGGACACTGGCAACCTGTGACTGACGAAGCCTTCGACGTGCGCACGCTACTCGGCCCCGATGGGCCGATTGCACGCCGTCTGCCGGACTTCGAGGCGCGCCCGCAACAGCTCGAGTTTGGCGAAGCCGTCGCCGACGCGCTGCAGCACGGCCGCCACCTGATCGCCGAAGCCGGCACTGGCACGGGCAAGTCGTTCGCCTACCTGTTGCCTGCCGCGTTGCACGCCGAGCAAAACCAGGGCCAGGGTCCGATCGTCATTTCGACGCGCACGATCGCGCTGCAAGAACAGCTCGAGCACAAGGACCTGCCGTTCTTGCACGCGGTGTTGCCGTTCGAGTGGTCGTCGGTCACGGCAATCGGCCGCAACAACTACGTGTGCCTGCGCCGCATGCACCAGGCCGAGCGCGAGCAAACGCTGTTCGAAGATCCCGAACGGCATTCGCAGCTGCGCCGCATCGTCGACTGGTCGCTCAACGCCAGCGACGGCACGCGCCAAGAACTCGACTTCCCGCCGCGCCCCGAAGTCTGGGAAGCGGTGCAAGCCGAACACGGCAACTGCCTGCATCGCGCCTGCAAGCACTTCAATCAATGCCACTGGCAACGGGCCCGCCGCCGCATGCAGACGGCACAGGTGTTGATCGTCAATCACGCGCTCTACTTCGCGGACCTCGCGCTGCGCATCGCCGGCGCATCGTATTTGCCCGCCCACCGCGTCGTGATCTTTGACGAAGCCCACCACCTGGAACGCACCGCCACCGAAAGCCTCGGCCTGCGCGTCGGCCGTTCGACGGTCGGTTGGCACCTGAGCCGCATCCACAAGCGTCGCAGCAGCAAGTCGCTGCTCGCGCGCCATGCGCAACGTTCGGCGCTGCTCTTGTGGGAAGAGGCCTATCAACTCAGCGAAGCGTTCTTCGACTCACTGCAGGATCGCCTGCGCGCAAGCGGCGAAAGCGCCGGCCTTGCGTTGCATGACGCCGACGTCGACGAAGGCCTGTCGCCGGTCTTGCGCGCGCTCAGTGGCGAGCTCGCGACCGCTGCGATGCGCACCGAACATGTCAACGCGCAGATGGAACTGCAGGCGCGCGCCAACGGCCTCGACTCGCTGTGCGCGACGCTGCGCGGTCTGTGCATTCCCAACCCCGCCGCCGAGACGCCACTCGTGCGCTGGCTCGAACCTTCGCGCAACGGCACGCTGCTGTGTGGCGCGCCGCTCGACGTCAGTGCCACGCTGCGAAAACATCTGTTCGAAGGTGGCGCCACCACGGTGCTGACGAGCGCGACGCTCGCCACCGGCAACGACGATGAGTTCAAGTGGCTGCGCGGCCAACTCGGCCTCGACCACGCCAAGACGCTGCGCGTCGGCTCGCCGTTTGATTACGACCGCGCCGTCGACTTCGTCATCGAAGAGGCGATGCCCGACCCGGCGCGCGACGCGGTCTCCTATCGCAGCGAAGTCGCCGAACGCACCGAGCGCCACGTTCTCGACAACGGCGGCAGCGCACTGATCCTCTGCACGTCGTGGGACTTCGTGCGCAACCTCGCGCAGCATCTGCGCGCCCCACTCAACGAAGCCGGCATCGAACTGCTGGTGCAAGGTGAGGCGCCGCTGTCGCGCCTGCTCGAACAGAAGCGTGAGATCGAGAACTCGGTCCTGATCGGCACCGACAGTCTCTGGGAAGGCATCGACGTTCGTGGCGACGCGCTGACGCTGCTCGTCGTCACCAAGCTGCCGTTCGCGAGTCCGGGCCACCCGCTGACCCAAGCGCGGATGAAGGCGATGAAGGAACGCGGCCAGGATCCGTTCGCCGGGCACTCGCTGCCGGAGGCGATCCTGAAGTTCCGCCAGGGCTTCGGCCGCCTGATCCGCGGCGGCACCGATCGGGGCAAGGTCGTGCTGATGGACCCGCGCGTGCGGACGAAGGGCTATGGGCGGCAGTTCGTGACGGCGTTGCCGTTCTCGGACGACTACCAGCCCGAACAGCACTACTGACGGCGACTTACGTCACCCCGCAAGCCGGAGACCGGGCAGAAATGCGGGCCTGACGCGACAGATCCAGGTCCTGACCGGGCACTAGCGGTATCGCAGTGATATCACTTCGATATTCGCTCTCCAACACACACAACTGCCCATGACCACCACCTCCAACGAACATGACTACAAGGGTGCCGCCAGCGGCATCCCGATGCTGATCCTCGGCATCGTCCTGATAATCACCCTGATCGGGATCCCGATCGGCGTCCTCGTCCTCTGCGGCCTGACCCTCGTCAACCCGAACCAGTCGCGCGTCGTCACGCTGTTCGGCATCTACAAGGGCACGCTCCGCGAAGCCGGCTTCTACTGGATCAACCCGTTCTCCGTGCGCCGCAAGGTCAGCCTGCGCGCGCACAACTTCAACAGCGAACACCTGAAGGTCAACGACCTGCGCGGCAACCCGATCGAGATCGGCGCCGTCGTCGTGTGGCGCGTGCGCAACACCGCGCAAGCCGCGTTCGATGTTGAGGACTACTCGAGCTACGTCGAAGTGCAAACCGAGTCGGCGCTGCGCCACCTCGCATCGATGCACCCCTACGATACGCCTCACAACAACGAGACGTCCTTGCGCGGCAGCAGCGATGAGATCAACGCCGAGTTCCAGACCGAACTGGAGCAACGCCTTTCACGTGCCGGCATCGAGGTTCTCGAGGGCCGCTTGAGCCACCTGGCCTACGCCCCCGAGATCGCCGGCGCGATGCTGCAACGACAACAAGCGGAAGCGATCATCGACGCGCGCAAGCAGATCGTCGAAGGCGCGTGCGGCATGGTGCACATGGCGATCGACCAACTACAAGAGAACGCGGTCGTCGCCCTCGACGAAGAGCGCAAGGCGCAGATGGTCAGCAACCTGCTGGTCGTGCTCTGCTCCGAACGCACCACGCCGGTCGTCAACGCCGGCACCCTCTACGGCTAGCCTCCGAGACGTTCCTCGTGGCCGAACCCACCCAGAGAAAGGGCTTCCTGCTCCGGCTCCCACAACCGCTGTTCGACGAACTGCGGCGGTGGGCCGGCCAGGACATGCGCAGCATCAACGGCCAGATCGAGTGGCTGCTGCGCGAAGCGGTGCGCCAGCGCGGCAAGGCTGCTGCGGCGGACGACACGCCGGAAGACGGCGGCAACCCGCCGCCAAAGACGGACTCCTAGTTATCGAGGTACTGGCACTCGGGAATAGGCGAGTTACGCCCCCACGTCCTCACCGGGTGCTCCGTCATGGGACCCAGCCCAAAGCGCTGTTCCAAATCCTTGTAGCTATAGGAACGCACATTGCCGCCGTTGAACAAGATGTTGAGGCTGCCGTCGGCAAACACCCATCGCCCTTCGTTATCGGTCGCCATCAACGGCTGCGACGCGTTGCGCCGGGCAGTGCGCAAGAACTGCTCCCCTCGCCCGACGTAGTGCGTGTCCGTCGAAGTCGTCGCCGCCAACTCGGGCCACGGGTCTTCGCCGCGCTCCAGTAGCGACCTTTGCGCGCGGAAGTCAGGATCCGACTCGCGGGCACCAGGCGTGAAGAACGCATCCAGGTTCTCAGGTGTGTGATCGAAGATCCTCGCCACCCAAGTCGACATCACGAACTTGTGGCCACCAACGTTGGGCAGCCCGCCGCGGTGCATCCTGCGGTAAGCCTCGAGCCAGGTGTAGTGCTGCCGCATCTGCATCTGGTCCATGACTACGTTGGCCTGCTGTTTGGCCGCGACCGTGACGGGCATCGCGCAGGCAGCCATCACGGCCACCGCAACGACTAAGACACACCACTCGAGAACCGTGAACCCTGCCTCTGACTGACGCATCGCGACTTCCTCCAATCACCTAGTGACCGTACCGAGCCAGGTACATTCCGGACAAGACGGAAATAACGTGCCGCCGAACCTCGTCCGACGCACGCCTGCCCCAGTTTCCCCCGGGGCCACGAACCACACAACAAACATGGTCAACCACACTTCCAAACGAGCTAGCGCGACCGCACTGGTCGCCATGAGCCTTCTCTCCTTTGGCTTCGCGCCAGTACTTACGGCGCAAGATGAGGCCCCGGCCCGCCCCAAGATCTTCGCCGAGGAGGGCAAGGGCACGGTCTCGTTCTCGATGGGCAAGGAGCCGATGCAGCTCGTCGACTTCGTCAAGTGGGCGCAGGAGATGACCGGGAAGCGCTTCACCTACAACGCCCAGGAACTGGTCGCCGGCGCCAATGGTGGCAACGGCGTGCACTTCCTCGGCACGTTCACCTTCAAGCGCGACGAGTTCAAAGAGGACTTCTTCTCGTTCTTCCAGACGATGCTCTACATCAAGGGCTTTGCGCTGGTCCCGCGCGGCACGGGTGACCTCGAGTTGCTCGAGATCGTCATGATGACCGGCACGCGTGGCCGCGAGGTCAGCAGCGGTGCCCGCTACGTCGCCCCTGAGAGCATCGCGGACTACCGCCACCAGGCGGGTGTTCCGGTCCTGACGTCGGTGCCGCTCAAGCACATCAACGCGCAGCTCGCGAACAATGCACTGCGCCCGTTCTTCGCCAGTGTCGGCGGCGGTGGCAATTCCGTGCAGATCGGCAACGTTGGCAACAAATCATCTCTGCTGCTGCAAGGCTTTGGCCCGCAGGTCTACGCCGCGATGCAAGTGCTGAAGATCGCGGACGCGCCGCCAACGGATCCGGAGCACGTCATGCACGTCGTTGCCTTGAAGCACCTGGACCCGACGGAGCTCAAGCCGGTCCTCGACAAGCTGCTGCAGCAAGATGCGAAAGCACGCACGGCAGAACTCGCGCAGCCGGTCGCGAAGAAGCCGGCGGAGAAGAAGGACGACAACGCCGAGACCATTTCGTTCTCGATGAAGAAGGACGGCATGGAATTGCCCGAGTTCATCGAGTGGGCGCAAGAGGTGACCGGCAAGCGCTTCACCTTCAACCGCCAAGAACTGATGGCCGGCCACAGCGGCTCGAAGGTCAACTTCATCGGCAGCTACAACCTGCGCCGCGACAGCTTCCGCGACGACTTCTTCTCGTTCGTGCAGACGATGCTCTACATCAAGGGCTTCGCGATCATCCCACGAGGCGAAGGCGACCGTGAGTTGCTGCAGATCGTCATGATGACCGGCACGCGTGGTCGCGAGATCGCAGCCAGCTCCCGCTACGTCGCAATCGAAGACCTCGAGAAGTATCGCCATCAAGCCGGTGTCCCAATCCTCACCGCGGCCCCGCTGAAGTACATCAATGCACAGTTCGCGAACAACGCCCTGCGCCCGTTCTTCGCGAGCACAGGCGGCACGAACAGGGGCAGTTCGCTAACGATCGGCAACGTCGGCAACAAGTCATCCCTGTTGCTGCAAGGCTTCGGACCGCAGGTCTACGCCGCCGTGCAGATGCTCAAGCTCGCCGACAAGCCGAACCCCGGCGTGCAGATCAAGACCAGCAAGAAGACCAGTTCGCTGCTGCTGACCGGCAAGCCCGAGAACGTCAAGCAGGCGATCAAGCTGATCGCCAAGCTGGACAAGGCGCCGAAGAAGGAAGAGCCAAAGGAAGTCATCCGCGAGCCGCAACCGGCCGCCGACGACATCGAAGAGGCGATGCGCAAGTTCCTGCGTGAGGTGAAGACGAAGCCCACGGGCGGCGGCAAGAAGAAGCACGGCTAACCGCCGGCTTGGCCTGGAAACGTTGTCGGCCCATTCGTCGCGCTAGCGGCGGATGGGCCGACTGCGGTTTTGCACCCATTGCTAACGGTACCGTGCCTGGACCACTTTCACCTTATTCGCGCCGCGAGAGTGCGAAGCACTCTCGCCTGCGCGAATAAGGTGAAAGTGGTCCAGGCACCGTACGTCTCACTGCCGCACGAACCACATGTTGCCAACTTCGTCGAGTTCGTTGATGGCCAACACGAACTTGCCTGCGACCTTCCGGAAACCGGAGCGGCCAGGGTGCGGCGGAGAATCGGCGTCGTATCGGTCCCCGCCCATGTTGCTCGCCGTCACATCACCTTGCGAGGTCATCAAGAACGCCTGGTTGCCGGTCAACCCAAGATGCACCGGCCACGCATAACACAGCCACTCGGATTCCGCTCGGCTCGCCAGCACGCCGACGCCACCACCTCCGTTCGCTGACTCGGCAATCCAGTCGCCGTGTTCCCCCGGCAAGAAGATCTGGAACCAGTAGCCACTCGTTTGCACGCGGCCTTCTTGCACGTTGCCAAAGCGCTTCGACAGGAGCACCGGATCGCACGGGTGCGACTCGCCACGCAGCGGCACGGCGCCCGCGAGTTCAGCGAAGTAGCCGTACTCGCCCTGCCCATTGCCATCGACGTCGACAGCGCCTGATGCCTGCAGTTGCGACTGGGCCGACGAAAGGTTCTTGAGGGTCGCAATCGCAACGGACTCATTGACGCTGCGCGTGCGCGCCGCCGTTCGCAAGCCACCCGAGCCAAAGTCAGGAATGGCGGCAGCAGCGACCGACCAGAGCGTCAGCGTCAACGCGAGCACGGTGAACCACGTCGGACTCCGCCGACGTGCACCGCGCACCTCACGCGGCATCGGCCGTTCATCAACCAACGGCGGCGGCGCGGCGCGCGCAGAATGAGGGGCAGGAGAATGAGAAGGAGTCGGATGATCCACGTTCATGATCTGGGCTCTGTGAAGAAGAACGTGGCAGTCGTTGGCGGCGTCGGTGTTGTCGACGCAATCCCGCCGCGACTCGAGCGCGCGCCCTCATGCAATGCCCAGAATGAGACGGCAAGGCCGAAGTGAGCGGTGCCGTGCCTGGACCATTTTCACCTCATTCGCGGCTGCGCCGCGAATGAGGTGAAAATGGTCCAGGCACCGTACGATCAGTTCGGCTACTCGAAGTGGCGTTTGAGGGCCAGGAACCACTTCTCGAAGACGTGCCAGCTGACGATGGCTAGTAGCCAGCTGGCGGCCATGCATGTGGCAGTGAACGCGAGGACGAGCACGATCGGGGCGTAGTCCTCGCGCAGCTGCAGCAGGGTCTGTGGCTGCCACTTGAGGACGCGGCCGGCCAGGAACTCGATGACCAGGAAGTGCGTCAGGTAGATGCAGTAGCTGTATTTGCCCAGCGACCGCAGCGGCAACAGGGTGAACAAAGGTTGCAGGACCTGCGACGTTCTCGCGAGACAGAGGAGGCCAACGCCGAGCAGTAGCGCTGGCATCAAACCCCACATCTGTTGGCCTGTCGATTCGGGCGTCGAGTTCCCGGTCGCGTAGGCGACGGTGATCAAACCGCCGACGCCGAGCAACGTCGCAGCCGTGCCAAACCACGCGCGCGGTTTTGGCAGCAGCGACAGCAGCGCGCCGACGGCCAACGCGTCCATGCGACACGGCGTCAGGAAGTGCGTGCCTTCAAAACCCGACGTGATCAGGACGAAGCGCAGAGCGATGGCGCTCGCAATCATCGCGATGCACACGCGTCGCAAGATGCGCTCGGTGGTGAACCAGACGATCGCCGGCCACACGAGATAGAACTGCTCTTCGATCGCGAGCGACCACGTGATCAGGCGCGCCGGATCGAACGTCTGCTCACCGAAGCACGCGTAGCGGATATTCTGGTAGTAGAGCAGGTAGGACATCTGCTCCCCACCCGTTGCCGGCGGCCGGTTCGGCAGCACGTAGAGCAGCAGGCAGATGACGAGGTAGTAGAGCGGGAAGATCCGCAGCGACCGCCGCATGTAGAAGTTGCGGAAGTACGGACCTGCGGGCTGGCCCTTGCCGCGAACGAGGATGCCCGTGATCAGGAAGCCACTGAGCACGAAGAACACGTCGACACCGCTCCAGCCGAGCATCGCGATGCGCGCGTAGGTGTGCGCCCCCATATCCATACCTACGAGCGGCGCGATGTAGAGGCAATGCATGAACAGCACCAACAAGATCGCGAGGCCTCGCACTCCATCGAGGGCAGCGATGCGTTCGGGTTGAGGCGAGGCAGTCATGCGATCGAGATGTTGCGTGACACCCCCCATTCACACAACAACCCCGCCACACTTCGTGCGACGGGGTTGCCGTGATGTCACCGCTTGTCGCGGGATCAGCTACGCGCCGTACTTCTTGATGGCGGCGTCCAGCTTCGGTAGCACCGAGAGGATGTAGAGCGCGACTGCGCCCGCAGCACCAACGATGACCAGGAAGAACATCGACGGCTCCATCGAACCCTGCAGCACTCCGAGGAAGCCGGAGAACTTGTTGCCGACTGCCGTGGCGAAGAACCAACCACCCATCGTCAAGCCAACGAAGCGTTTCGGCGACAGCTTGGTCACGAGCGACAAGGCCATCGGTGACAGGAACAGCTCACCGACGGTGATGATCCCGTAGAAGCCCATCAGCCACATCCCGGAGACCTTCATCTCACCGTTGTTGCTGAGGAAGCCGGCCACCGCCATGAAGCCTGCGGCGATCGCGGTGATGATCATCCCGAACAGGATCTTGCGAGCCGTCGAGAAGTCCTTCTTCTTCCGCGTCAGACGCGCGAAGAACAGCATCACGAACGGCGTCATCAACACGACGAAGAACGCGTTCCACGACTGATAGAGCTCGGCGTTGGCCAGCTTGGCGAACTTACCCGGCTCGACTTCTTCGACGCCATCCTTGTAGAGCGAGTCGAACTTCTCCTTCGTCACCATGTAGGTGACGTAGTCGTTCTCCCCGTTCTCGCGGACGAACGCGACGCGCTTCTGCCTCTCGGCACCGTCTTCGACCTTGGCACTGATCACCTTGGCACCGTGACTGTCGGTGTCTTCCGTGATCTCGACCTTCTCGTAGATATCGACGCTGTACTTCTTCCACGCCTTCTGCTCGTCGCTCAGATCCTTGATCGGCAGGATCTCGACGCGCACATCCGACGGCAGCTTGCCCGTCAGCTCGGTGAGGCTCGCGGCGTCCATCTTCTTCTGCCCGAACATCGTCGCCTGCTCTTTGCTGGCAATGCCAAGCAGCGTCAACTTGTTGGGGCGAGGCAGATCGTCACTCGCGTTGCTGTAGTAGCCGGGCAACGCGTCCTGCGCGAACGGCGTCGTGCCGGCGACCTCGATCGAACCTGCGACCATCACGATCGGATCCGGTTGGTTGAGGTCACGGGCAGTGTTGTCGTTGGCCCACGTCGTCATCGCCGAACCGTTGAGGTGCAGCACCATGAAGAAGGTGCCACCGGCGAGGTAGATCGGCATCAAGGCCTGCAGGCCCGGCTTCTCTTCGTCGTTGGCCTGTCGCGGCAGACGCGCGAAGAACAACAGGATCGGGATCGAGCCGATCAGGAAGCCGATGTCGGTCGCCTTGACGAGCTTGGTGACCGAGGCCGGCAGCGCGTAGTTGGCAATCGCCCAGCCGAGGATGCCGAAGCCCAATGCCGGGCCGAGAATCTTCTGCAGGATCTCCGAGAACGGCGTGTCGCCCGGCTTGTCGCCAGCCTCGATGTCAGCCTTGTCGAGCACCTTCCAGCTGGACAGCAGGATGGCAACCGAGATCAGCATGCCGACGCCAGCGGCGACGAACACCATCTCCCAGTAGAAGGCGTTGCGCATGATCGCCGCGAGGAAGTTCGCGATGAAGGCGCCGATGTTGATCCCCATGTAGAAGATGTTGAACCCAGCGTCGCGCTTGGGGTCGCCCTTCTCGTAGAGGTTGCCGACCATCGCGGAGATGTTCGGCTTGAAGAAGCCGTTACCGCAACACAGCAACACCAGACCGACCGGGAACGTCCACGCCTGCCGCGTTGCCAGCATGAAGAAGCCGGCGGCAAACAACAGCCCGCCAATCAGGACCGACTTGCGATACCCGAGGAAACGGTCCGCAAGCAAACCACCGACGTATGGCGTGAAGTAGACGAAGGCGAGGTAGAGACCGTAGATCTCGTTGCCGTCACTCTTCGACCAGCCGAGGCCACCTGTTTCGGAGTCCGTTGCGTAGAGCAACAGGATGCCGACCATCGTGTAGAACGCGAGGCGTTCCCACATCTCGATGAAGAACAGTCGGAAGAGACCTTTGGGATGGCCTGTAAACATGATTTGAGTCGGGGAGAGGGAGGAGGGGAGTTTGAATGCAAGCGGCCGTCAGGGACGGCCGCGAGATGGTGAGCGGACGGCGTGCTACTTGACGCCGTGCATCAACTTGTTGATGGGCTTGCTGAGCAACAGCAGCAGTAAGCCCGCACCCACCGACATATAGAGGATCGGCGTGTAGGCGCCGGTGTAGCCGCTCAGCGGCGCACCCTCGCCCGCCGGAGCACCCTCGCTGGCAAGCGCCGAGAAGATGCCGGCCACGTAGTTGCCCATCGAGATCGACAGGAACCACGCCCCCATGACCATGCCTGTCATGTGTGCGGGAGCCAGCTTGGTCACCATCGACAAGCCCACCGGCGAGATGCACAGTTCGCCCGTCGTGTGGAACAGGTAGACCAAGAACAGCGAGAGGAACATGCCGGTGCTGTTCGACTCGAACATCGAGATCGCCATCAGGCAGACGCCGAAGCCGAGACCGACCTGGATCAGGCCGAGGCCAAACTTCGCCGGGATCGACGGGTTCTTCTCGCGCCTGGACAAGTAGACCCAGAGCCACGCGAACACCGGCGCAAAGGCGATGATGTAGACCGGGTTGACCGACTGGAACCACTCGAACTTGAAGAAGCCCTGTTGGCCGACGTGGTCCTGCGCGAAGAAGTTCAGCGAGTTACCGGCCTGTTCGAAGCACGCCCAGAACAACGCATTGACGAACAGCAGGATGATCAGCGCAAACAAGCGCTGCAACACCACGTTGCCGAGCTTGAGCCCCGACCAGATCAAGAACGCGATCATCAAGCCGGACAGCGTCAACAGCAGGTAGCCAGCGACTTCCTTGTTGGCCAATAGCAGGTAGATGATCGGCGTCAGCGCGAGGCAGCCAAGCGTCGTGATGATGGTCCACTTGGCGCCTTCCATGCCTTCCGGCACGCCGCCCTTGCCCTGCAGCAACTTGCCGCCAGCCGCGAACGTCGCGATGCCGAGCAGCATGCCGGCACCGGCCATGCCAAAGCCCCAGCGGTAGTCCGGCGTGATGACCTGCTCGCCATCCTTCATGATGGCGGTCACGCCATCCGCTTCGAACGCCGGCGAGCCCATCCAGTAGGACACGGCCACGCAGAGCAGCGGCGCAAACAGCGCCCCGAGGTTGATCCCCATGTAGAAGATCGTGAAGCCCGAGTCGCGGCGTGGATCGCCCTGTTCGTACATCTTGCCGACCAGCGTCGAGATGTTCGGTTTGAACATTCCGTTGCCCACGACGATGCCCGCCAGCCCCATCAGGAACATGGGCTCCGATGGAACCAACAGGCAGAACTCGCCCGCGGCCATGACGAGGCCACCGAGAATGATCGACCTTTGATACCCAATGACACGGTCCGCGACGTAGCCGCCAAAGATGCCGGTCGCATACACGAGCGCCGTGAAGGCACCGTAGGAAAGCGACGCTTCATCCTGCGGCTTGTGGAACTGCTGCACGACGTACAGCGCCAACAATGCCCGCATGCCGTAGTAGCAAAAACGCTCCCACAGCTCGGCGAAGAACATCATGTAAAGGCCCGGCGGGTGGCCCTTGGAAGCTGGTACGGCGCTGGCGTCGCTCAAGGCGAGGTCTCCTGACTAGAGTGAGGGTTCGAGAGGGGGTGGGAAGGCTACCCATGGGGACGCCCACGGCCACCCCGAAGGCGATTACGGGACACCTGTCTCGCCAGCGAGCCGCATCGGCGACTCCGGCGCCCCGGCAAGCAACCACCGTGCCCACCCACTCTTCCCGGGCTACGGCCTTGCCTGACCCCAGGCGGACCGCCATCCTGTCCGCCCCAGCAAGCAGGCAGCGAGCGCTGCCTAGACCAGTTCTCCACAAGGAAGCACAGATATGGGCCGTCAGTGGCTAGAGAAGAACAAGGCGATCACCGCCAACAAGCGGGCCAAGATCACCTCGAAGCTCGCCCGCGAAATCACCGTCGCCGCCAAGATGGGCTCGGCCGATCCGGACATGAACCCGCGCCTGCAGATGGCGTGCGATGCCGCGCGCAAGCAGTCGGTGTCCAAGGACGTCATCGCGCGCGCCATCAAGAAGGGCTCCGGCGACGGCGATGACAGTGCCAACTACGAGATGATCGTCTACGAGGGCATGGCTCCTCACAACGTGCCGGTGCTCGTCGAGTGCATGACCGAGAACCGCAACCGAACCGCGCCGGAAGTGAAGTCGTGCTTCAAGGGCGGCCAGTTCGGCAGCAAGGTGACGTTCATGTTCGACCACGTCGGCATCGTCGAAGCGACGCACGAGGACGGTTCGAAGGATGCCGAAGAAGCGGCGATCGAATGCGGCGCGCAAGACTGCGAAGCCCTCGAGGGCACCGAAGAAGGCCTGGCCGGCGGCCGCTTCCTCACCGAAGTCCCGGACCTCTACACCGTCGCCGACGAACTGCGCAAGGCTGGCTGGAACGTCGCGTCGGCCGAACTCGGCTACCACCCCAAGGACCCAGTCGAACTCGAAGGCGATGCCCTCGCCGAAGTGCAGACGTTCCTGGAGCGCCTCGACGACCTCGACGACGTCCAGAAGCTACACGTCGCCCTGAAGTGACCGTACGGAGCCAGGTACATTCCGGACATCTCACCGCGCGTGCGCGGTGAGATGTCCGGAATGTACCTGGCTCCGTACCGGCTACTCGGCGTGGATGTTCTGGGCTTCGATCAGGCGAGTGACGTGGCTCGACAGCTGCATCGGAGTGAACGGCTTCTGGAGGAAGTGCGCGCCATCTCGCTTGAGGTCTTCGTCGCGCATCGGTTCGCCTGAGTAGCCTGAGACGAACAGGACTGGGACCTGGCCGAGATGTTCGCGCAGTGCGTGCACGACTTCGCGACCGTTCATGCCCGGGAGCATCATGTCGGAAACGACCGCATCGATTTCCGCGCCCCTGCGGGTGGCGAGTTCGAGCGCCGCGGGGCCATCCTCGGCCTCGATCACCTCGTAGCCCGCTTTGCGCAGGATCCCCGCGGATACGTTGCGCACGAGTTCTTCGTCCTCGACCAACAAGACGGTCTGACTGCCCGCCTCGATCATGCCGTCGATCGCGCCATCGACGTTGTCGTCAACAGGCTCCGCGTCGGTCGCCGGGAAGTAGAGGTAGAAGGCTGCCCCTTCGCCCACTTTGCTCTCCACGTGAATCGAACCACCGTTCTGCTCGACGACCCCGTGACTGGTCGCGAGTCCGAGACCCGTGCCCTTGCCCTGCCCCTTCGTGGTGAAGAACGGCTCGAACAAGTGCGGAATCAAATCGCTCGGGATTCCCGTGCCGTTGTCGCGCACCACGACTTCGACCACATCGCCAGGGAGGTCCGCACCACCGCGTGCATCGCGACCATCGATGTCACGAACTTCGATCGTGATCTGGCCACCGGGCCCAGTCGCGTCCTTCGCGTTGACAGCGAGGTTGATGAGCACCAACTCGAAGTGGCCCGGGTCGATCAGAACCGTTCGTTTTGATTGCGACACGTCTGCAGTCAAGCTCACGTCGACGCCGAGCAGTCGCTCCAACACGTTGCGTAGTTGTGCGACGCGATTGCCGAGGCAGACGTACTTGGGGTTGCGAATCTGACGACGAGCAAACGCCAACAACTGGCCAGTCACGTGGCACGCTTGGTTCGCTGCTTCCTGAACGGCATCGAGGCTCGACCGGTCTTCTTCGTCGAGATCGGCCAATTGCTGCACCAGGCCGACGTTGCCAACGATGACGGTCAACAGGTTGTTGAAGTCGTGCGCAACGCCGCCAGCGAGACGCCCCATGCTCTCGAGCTTCTGGCTGTGCAGCAACTGCTCTTCGAGTTGCTTGCGATCGGTGATGTCCTGAAACGACCCGAACGCGCGCACCGGTTCGCCGGCGAGGAACTCCACGCGACCAACAGCGCGCACGGATCTGCGATTGCCTTTGGCGGTGATGATCTCAAGTTCCAGGTCCCACGGTTTGCCACTGACGTGAGCTTCCGAGACCGTCTTCGTGATGATCTCCAGACTCTCAGGTGCGTAGAACTGCACCGCGGCTTCGAGATCCAATTCGAAGGTCGCAGGATCGACTTCGTGCAGGATGTAGGTCTGCTCGGTCCAGTACAAATCATCCGTCTTGAGGTCGAGTTCCCAGCCACCGATTTTGGCCGCGCCCTGCGTCTCCCGCATCAGACTGGTGTTGCGACGCTGCTCCGTCACATCGCGGGCAACACAGTAGATCTGGTCCTCACCGATCGAACGGGCATTCCACTGCAGCCAGACATAGCTACCGTCCTTGCACAGGTAGCGATTCTCGAAGTCCACAGTCGAACCCGCGCTGCCGAGACGGGATACCTCGCGAATCGTACGTTCGACGTCCTCCGGATGGATGAAGTCCTGGAAGGGGCGAGACAGCAGCTCTTCCCTGTCGTGGCCCAGCACGCGCGTGAATGCCGGGTTCACGATCTTGAAGTAGCCATCCGTGTCGGCGACACACAGCAAATCGATCGACAGCTCGAACAACAGTTCCAAGCTCGCAGCAGGGCCGCCAGTAACGGGTGACCCCTGGTGCACCGGTCCCTCAGCTTGTTCGCAATCGTCGATCATTGTTTCCACGGCACATGTTTCGGACACCGAGCACAGCACTGAAGCGTTGCCAACTCAGATCTCCGACCGCGCGATCAGAACATCATCATTTCGCCGGCATCGAGCTCGCGCTTTTCTTCTCCGCCCATGCTGTCCGAGAGGTAGACGTCGGGCTTCTCGGGCATCACGCGGGCATCCGCGAAGTCATCTCGAACGTCAGCAGATGTGGCCGTCCGGTCGAGGATCTGCAAGACGCGGCGCAATCGCTGCGACACCAGATCCTGCGTTTGCAAGCTCTCCAGGGCACTTCGCGAGCTCCCGAGGATAGAGTCCATCTTGTCGTCGCCACCGCCCAAGGCGGCCTCTGCCGTTTCGCGCAGCTGCGTGGCGATCGCACCGACCTGACCCGCTTGTTCCTCGAACTCCGAAGAGAACACCGCCGCGCGCTCGTCGACCTGAGCACTACTCGCGCCCACCTCTTCGAGCGTTGGCAGCAACGCTGCCATGTGTTCCGAGATCTCCTCGTTTGACTTGGCGATCTCCTCACTAAGTGAACGCATCTGATCGGCAATCACGATCATCGGCTGACCAACCTCACCGAGGCGACCGGCTTCGATCATCGTGTTGAGACATAGGACACGTGATGCGGTAGAGATCTGCGACACGGAGCTCGCGGCCTTCGAGACCTTCTCTGAAGTCGCGAGCATGCGCTCGGCAGCGCTGCGTTGCAGTTGCAACGTTGCTCGTAACTCCTCAAGGAAGGACGTCACCAGCTGGCACTGGCCGTCGAGAGTCTCGCTCACGCCACTGCCTTCCGAGTCGCCCTCGAGGTCGCCCAGGCGAGACTTGATCTCCCCGATAAACGATTGGGCTTCGGTAACGACGCGATCGAGATTGGAGCAGACGGACATCGTCGCCTCCTCGGTACACGTCAGGACCTCACCGACTTCACGATGCGCCTTGTCACGCACCTCATCGTGCTCTGCACGTAGCTCATCGAGCGCCGTTGCCGACGGCTCGCTGCCGGCACCGACCGCCGGCTCCTCGCCCTTCGGACGAGAGAACCAGCCACGGACCCTGCTGAGTAGTCGTGAGATCATTCGCGTTGTTTAGCTAGCCATCTTCGAGACGGCGGCGAGCAGCATCTCGGGCTTGAACGGCTTGACCACCCAGCCCTTGGCGCCGGCAGCCTTCGCGCGCTTGATCAAGTCCGCGTGACCTTCCGTGGTCAGCATCACGATGTTCAAGCCCTTCTGAACGCGCCCTTCCTTGCTGAGCGCTTCCGCCAGCTCGATGCCGTTCATGCGCGGCATGTTGACATCGAGAATCATGATGTCGATGGCGGGGTCGGCTTGCACCTTGTTGAGGCCGTCCTGGCCATCAACGGCTTCGACAATGTCGTAACCTGCTGGGGCGAGGGCTTGCTTGACCTGCTGACGCATGGTCGTGGAATCGTCGACGATGATGATCTTGCTCATAGTTGCTACTTCCTGGTTGGTTCTGATCTAGGTTGATGGATCAAGCGGTCGCCAGAGCGTCAGCGCTCTTGGCAATCTCACTCGGGAATCGGAATTGGAAAGTCGTACCGGCGCCAGCTTCCGAGGTCGTCTCGATACGCCCGCCGAGCTCGTCGCAAGCCTCGCGCACGGCACACAGGCCGACCCCGCGACCCGAAGTGTCGGTCGCTTCGTCGCGAGTGGAGAAACCTGACGAGAACATCGCTGCGACGAGGTCTGCCTGCTCCTCATACGGCAAGCCAAGCCCCTGCGCCTTCTCGCGAATGCGCTCCCAGTCGATACCGCGGCCATCATCGCAAACTTCGATGACGACCTCGTCGCCATCTTCGAACGTGCGCAGATCGAGGTGCGGGTTGTTGTCCTTGCCGACTTCGACGCGCTGGTCCGGCGACTCGATGCCGTGATCGATCGCGTTGCGCAGCACGTGGGTGAACGCGCCCCAGAACTGCTGGAAGCGGCTGCGCTCGAGGCGAATCCCGTTGTCGTCGACAACGACTTCGAGAGTTCCCTTCTCCAGGCGATCGGCGAGCGCCTTGGCCTGATCCGCGAAGCGACTGAGACGGAGTTCCGTCGGCTCGAGCGCCAGGTCAACGAGTTCGCGAGCGATGTCCGTGTGCTCAGCACCCGAGACGATCTTGCCAAGCAAGCTCCGGTATTCCTCACCGCTGATGGTCACGTCGTCCTGCTCTTGGTGACCAAGCATGCGCTCGACGGTCTCGGCCAACGACGCCCAACGATCCTTGATGTCGCCGTAGCATGATTCGACCGCGGACGAGTCACCGTCCGCCATGCGTTCTTCGAGTTCGTGGCAGAGACCCGCAATCGAGTCGATGCCGAACAACGCGGAGTTGCCCTTGAGGGTGTGCACGTGGCGCTTCGTCGCCGCGATTTCCACATCTGCGCTCGGCTGCGAAGCCTCGACGAGACGCGAAGCTTCATCGAAGAACTCGACGAAGCCCGTGCGGTCGCTGAGGATCCGCTCGAACAGCACGAGGATCTCGCGCTGCTTCGCTTCGGCAGCTTGCTGCGCGACATCGGCGGTGACATCCGTGGCGACGACCATCATCTTCTCCAGCTCACCATCCTCATCGAGGATCGGCTGGTAGGAGAACGTCACGTGGCGCTCACCAAATTGGGCCTTCTTCGGCAACTGATCGATCGCCATCTCCGCCGGCAAGAAGCCATCGGTGAGGCTCTCCCAGCAGACGGCCAACCAATCACCGAACTCTTCGTTGCCGCGACGCATGTAGCCAGCCAACGACTCGCCCGGCTCATACGAACCGAACCACTCTTCCAGGCAGCGCGAGTGCTCGGCGCACAGTTCGCCATCCTTGGTGACGGTGACGAGACCCTGGCGCACATTGTCGAGCACGAGGCGCATGTCTTCGTTGCGCTTGCGGATCTCAACCGTGCGCTCCTCGACCTTCTTCTCCAGCCCGATGACATTGTCGAAGAAGTTGCGGGCGATAAAGCAGGCTGCAAACGTCTCAAGGACAACGAAGCCGGCATGCACCAACACGACCCAGATCGGCGCGTCGTAGTTGAACACGCTCTCGGGCACGAGATACCAGAGCACCAGGTGGTGCAACGCCACGGTCACTGCTGCGACGACAACCACCATCGGGTTGGCGAAGAGTGCGAGCATCGCCAGGACCGAGAAGAAGTAGAAGTGCATCTCGATCTGCACTGGCCCTTGACCAATGTGGACGAGGATCCCGCCCATGCACATCGAGGTGAAGCCGAAGACGAGGCTCTTGGCGCGCTGCGACGTGAAGGCACGACAACCGAGGTATGGCACCGCCAGCACCGCCAGCGTCAAGCCCATCGTGAATAGCGGGTCCGTATCGTTGATCCAGGCGATCAACATGAAGATCGGCAGGTGCGCGTAGAAGAACGCGGATGCGATCTTGTTCATGCGCTCGAGGTAGGACTCCTCAAACGCAGTAACGGTCTTGGGCAGTACGACAGCTTGCAGCATGCGGCGCAAGATGCCGGGGCGAGTTTCTGTCTGGTCGGTACTCATGGTGTCGTGAATCAGTGGTTGCAGGTGTCTTGTGTTGCAGAGCGACCGTCAGCCACTCGCGTGTGTTCGTGGCCCTTCAGTACTTGAGGCCGAGTGGATCCAATGCGTCCTGCAGCGAGGTCGAGACCCCACAACCGAACACGGGTAGCGGTGACACCTGCTCGCCTTCCTGAAGGCGCGCAACGATGTCGAGATCGCGGTAGTCGAGGGCTTGCTTGCGATCGGTGTAGCCGCCGACGTAGAGCGGCTTGCCCGCAGGGTCGGCAACGACAAACAGCGGGGCACACTCGATCCCGAAGTCTTCTTCCAGCTGCTCTTGGGTCAGCTCGATGCACGCAACGCCACTCGCCTTGCAAGCCGCCGTCAGCCGCTCATCCTCGCCGCCAATCAACAGGACGACTTCGCGCAGCTCGCTTTCGGGCAAGCGCTCCGACAAGTAGTCGAAGACGAGGCGCGAGCACCGACAGCCGGCGTAGAGAACGTGATAGATGGTCCACGACTCGGCCGGGACCACGCGCTCGGAGACATCCGACGCAGGCACGTGCAAGGCCGCGAGCCCCGCACGCAGACGTTCGTTCTGCGTCGTCGGAGTGGGCAGCGGCACCCAGTGGCTGGTCATCAGTGACGACAACACCAGCAGCACCACGGGCGCCCATACGATCAACAACGCTCGCGCGAAACGCGCCTTGGCATGGCCGGTTGCGCGCATCGGGCTCGTCGGCTCGCCTGGAGCCGCTTGCTCAGATTGAAGTTCCACTGTTCGCCTGGATCTAGAAGAACAGTGCGTCGCCTTCAGCGACCTGTGAGTCGTCGGGCTGCTCAGACAACTCGATGCCTGGCGCCGCTTCGAAGTCGAGCCAGACGGACAGTCGGCTCTCGCCACTCGCGTGGTCACATTGCACTCGCTGAACCTGAGCGCTGTTGCAGACCTCGATCGTCACGCCACGCACGACGATCGGCGGCGTGATGGTCACCACCTGTCCGTAGCTCGCGAGGCTGCGCTTGAGATGCCCGGCCAGCAGGTTGCCAGTCTCGCCCAGCGAGTCCTCGGCCAACGCTTCGCCAGCCTGCAAGTGTTGCCTCACCGACGACAAGCCACCGTCGCCCGCCGCGAGCACCAACGTGCCCCGCACTTGATCACCCGAGAACCCAACGATTGCCGCGACGCACAACTGCTCGCCATTGGATTCGGTTTCGGTTGTAGCCGCAGTCGGCAGAACGGACTCGCATGCAGTCTGCAAGCTCGTCTCAGTGAGTTCCCTAATGTCCATGATCTTCAAGCAAAGGCCGACGGTTTCGGCAGCTTGGGTATCGCGGATTGCAGCAACCCATCTTGACGGTCAATGATTTCCGGAGTCCGTAGATCCAATCCCATCGCACACAACGGTTAGAGGTTTCTGTGAGCGAATCGTCACCACCTCGCAACCGCCACGAACGCCTTCGCACCGCACGTTAACCCCCAACAAAAACGCGACAGGGTTACCCCTTAGCTTGATGTGCGTAGATGCGCGTTCGACGCCGCGCGTGCACACGCCCGGTACCCGCTCGCCTCAGTTCCGCAGGTACTGTGCCTGGACCGTTTTCACCCTATTCGCCCCGCGAGAGTGCGAAGCACTCTCGCCAGCGGCGAATAGGGTGAAAACGGTCCAGGCACAGTACGATCACTTCAGGATGATCATGCGACGCTCGCTCGTGGCTTGCAGGGACGCGACGCGCAAGGTTGCACCGTACGTGCGGCCGCTGCTGCCGACGCCGGTGACGCGGTATTCGCCGACGCTCAACTGCGGGGCCCAGTCATCGTGTGGTTGGCCCGCGCCGATCTCGAAGTCGAACAACATGGCGCCGTTCTGCAGCAGGATCTTGCCGGTGATGACTTCTTCGTCAGAAGTGACGGTACGGAGCCAGGTACATTCCGGACATCTCACCGCGCGTGCGCGGTGAGATGTCCGGAATGTACCTGGCTCCGTACCGTCACTTCAGGATCAGGGGCACGTTGGCTTCTTGGGCCTGGGTGGCGGCGGCGGTCAGGGCGGCGTAGCCGCGGCGGGTGGCCATCAGGAAGAGGCCGCCGGCTTCGGCCGGCATCTCGAGCCACGTTGTGATCTCTTCCTGGTCAGCTTGGAAGGTGCGCTGGTTGAGCCACATCAGTTGGTCGGTGAGGACCTTCAGCGAGCCGATGTCGGCGGCGTCGCCGTCGGGGCGTGGCGCGCGGATCGTCAGGGGGAACTCGCCGGGCAACCACATGTCGGCGCCAAGCAGTTGGCCGTAGAGCGACTTGGAGAACTTGTCTTCCGCGGCTTCACGCCACTTGGTGTCGAACTCGGGCAACGCCGGCACCGTGTCCGGCCACTCGAGGTCCGAACGTTCGGCATAGAACGCAAACAAGCGCAGCGCGGTCCAGCCTGAGTCACCGAGGTCGCCTTCGAAGCTCACGTCGCTGGCCTCATCCCATTCGAGCTGCACACCGACCTTCTCGGCGACACTGCTGACCAGGTCCTTGCGCCAAGCTTCGACACCGGCGCGCAAGCGCACCGCGTCGTCTTCGTCCTTGCCGAAGAACCGCGACAGCGGTCCTGCAATCGCCTTCACCAAAGTTAGAGGTTCTCCTTCAAGAACTTCTCGAAGCGCGAGAACAGATGCACTTGCTGCTGCAAGTCGCCGATGCCGTGACGCACGCGCGGGTAGACCATGAAGTCACAGTCCTTCTGCGCCTGCTGCATCGCGTGCAAAAACTGGAAGCAGTTCTGCATGTGCACGTTGTCGTCCATCGCGCCGGCGATCAGCATCAACTTGCCATGCAAGTGCTTGGCCGCGTTGGTCACGCTGCCCTTCTCGTAACCTTCGGCGTTGTTACTCGGCAAGCCGCCATAGCGCTCGGTGTAGATCGTGTCGTAGAGACGCCAATCGGTGACCGGGTTGACCGCGACACCCGCCGCCCACTTTTTGCTGTGCGTCAGGTTGTAGAGCGTCTGGTAACCGCCGTAGCTCCAGCCCCAGATCGCGACGCGCTTGCTGTCGACGAACGGCTTCTTCGCCAACCAATCGACCGCGTCTTCGAGGTCGCGCAGTTCGCTCTGGCCGAGGTTGCGCCAACATGCCTTCGCATACTTGCGACCCTTGCCACTCGCCGAACGGTTGTCGCAGATGAACACGACGTAGCCGCGTTGCGCGAGCAGTTGATGCCACAGGAAGTCGCGACCACCCCAACGGTCGCGCACGCGCGGCGTGTGCGGGCCGGAGTAGGTGTGCTGCACCACCGGGTACTTCTTGTTCGCATCGAAGTTCGCCGGCTTGATCACGATCGCTTCCATCGGGAACCCGTCGCGCGTCTTGACCTGCACGAACTCCGGCTCGGTGATGCCGAAGGGCTTCATCATCTGCGGCTGCGACTTCGAAATCACACGGATGTCCTTGTTGTCGAGATCGCGCAGATACGTGCATGCCGGCGTATTGGCATCGCTCCAGTGCGTCACGAACGCCTTGTTGCCGGGCACCATCTCGACGTCGTGCGTGCCACGGCCCGTCGTGATGCGCTGCATCTCACCGCCAGCAAGCGGCACACGGTAGAGGTGCGTCTCGACAGGCGATGCCTTGTCCGACGTCACGTAGGCAAAGCCCGCTTCCTCGTCGACGGCGACGAGTTCCTTGACCTGCCACTCGCCTTGGGTGAGTCGACCTGTCGCCTTACCCGCACGGTCATACTTGTAGATGTGCTTGAAGCCATCCTTCTCGCTCAACCAGAGGAACGACTTGCCGCCATCGAGCCACTCGGGCTCCGGCCCCGCTTCGACCCAACAGTCACTGTCTTCGCGCCACAGCAGACGCGACTTGCCGGTCGCGACACTACCGGCGCGCATGTCGAGCCACGTCTGCTCGCGGTTTTGCACCTGGAACAACACCTCCAAGCTATCTGGCGCCCACGTCACCCGCACCACGAGGCGATCCTCGGCCGGGTAATCCGCAACGTCGAACCACTGCGTCTTGCCATCGGCAATCGAGATGGTGCCGATCTCGACAATCGGGTTGGGTTCGCCGACCTTCGGGTAGTTGGTGCGCTCGACCTTCGGCCGCGCCGGCACGTCACTGACCAAAACGAACTCTTCCACCGGCGACTCATCGAGCTTGAGCAACGCGATCTGCGCGCTGTCCGGCGACCACCAGTAACCCTGAAAGTTGCCGCGCCCATACAGCTCTTCTTGATAGACCCAGTCGAGGCGACCGTAGAACAGATCGCTGTGGCCCTTGGTCGTCAGCGAGCGCACCTTGCCACCAGCCGTCGGCACAACGTGCAGGTTGTAGTCCGCGACAAACGCGACGCTCTTGCCGTCGGGCGAGAAGCGCACGCCGACCTCTTCGCTATTGGGCGTCCGGGTCAACCGCACCGTCGCACCGGCGAGGTTACCCGAGAAGAGATCGTTGCCGACGTTGAGCACAAAGCGCGTGTGCTCTTCGTTCCACGTCCACGCGCCCGGGTTCTCGATCGCACCGGCATCCACGTCCTTGCCGAGGCTCGCGAGCAGCGCCTTCTTGTCGACGTAGCGTTCTCGCTTGCCGGTCTTCGCAACGACGCGCGACCAATTGGAAGGACCACGCGGGCTCTTGCCGGCGTCGAACACGAGGTAGTGATCCGCGTCGAGCCACGCGACCGGATCCTCGGCCCCCATGGTCATGAAGAAGTCGAGGCGGAACATGTCCATCGGCGACAGCTGCTGCTGTGCTGTGGAGACCGACAGAAGGCCCAGGCAGGCCGCTGGCATCAGAACGCGATTCATCGCGGGCATCGTGCCAGAAGCGGGCGTCCGGCTACAGCTTCGGATCCAGCCAGAAGCCGTTGAACAGGCCGCGCTCGACGATCTCCCACACAACGACCTTCGCCCTGGTGCCCTGACGGAGCTCCGTCATGACCTCCTTGAGCGGCAGGATTCCCGCCGCACCGTGGATGATCGTCGCGCGCACCGGCCGGCCAAGAGCGAAGGTCAACGCAGTCAGGCCGTTCTCGTCGGCGAAGCTGCTACCCACGACGAGGATCTCCGCGTCGGGATCCTTGCGGAACGTCGCACTCGAGCCGGCTGCCCCGATCCGTTCGACGCCGAAGTATTGACGCACTTCGGCAAGGCTCTCGGTCAGCAGACTCATCGGCACCGAACGCGTGTCACGATCCGGGTCCGGCAACACCACCGACAACAGACCGAGCTGAGAGATCAGGTCACCAATCGCACGCACGGAGCTCGGTCCGTTGAGGCGCATCTCGAGGCGCGGCTGCAGCACGCTGCCAAACCGTTGTTCGATCACTGCAGCAACGGTCTGGCCAGCGATCAGCGCACCGCCTGGTCGCCAGTGGGTATCGCGTGCGAAGAACAACTGATCGTGCGGCTCCGTCGAAGTGATCGACTTGCGCATCAGCTCCATCGGCGTCGCCAGATCCACGTTGACGATGCCGAGCGAATCAAGTTCCGCGAGGATCGTTTTGTAGTTGCCCGCCTTCGTGTCCGGAAGCACCCCGTCGGGGTAGACCTTGTCGGGGTAGATGCGCGCCTTGTCGGGCAGGATGACCATCACCAACTCGGCGCCGGCCTTGCGCACGACATCGCGCACTTCGGCGAACACCGCGAGCCGCTTATCCTTGGCCCGCTCGAAACGGCGGTTGTTGGGTTCGATGGAGTTGCGCATGAACAACCACTCGTCATCACCGAACGTGACGCGGTCACTCTGCGGAATGCCCGCGCGGTACCGCATCTCATTCCAATGGCCGCGCAGCGACCAGACGATCGGCGACGCCTCCTGCAGTTCGCGTTCCTTCTTGGCCATCCACCGACCGGAAAGCGCGTTGTCGATCGTGATCGCAGGTGCCGCGGTCTGACCACGCGTGCGAATCACCGGCGCGTCGTTGCCGAGCACGCCGTGCCACAACAGATGCACCACTGGCACACTCGCACACACCACCGCCACCGAGATCACCGCCAACCAACGCACGGCCCATTGGCCCGGCGTCTGCGGTTCGGTCACTGGTTTGGATTCGATGGCCGTCACGATCAGAATTGGTAGTAGATGAACGGGATGAAGTCCGCCGACAGCACCTGGCAGACGGCGAGCGCAAACACGAACAACGCCCCGAGCATCACGAGCGGGTGGCAACGCCGCACCAACTGTTGGCTACGCGGCACGCAGAAGGTGATCAGGCAACCGAGCACGAAGCCGCCGACGACGACCGGTTGCTGGATGCCGAGGTCAGGCAGCGCGCCGAGTCCCTGCATGCCGAGCAGGCCACGCAACATCTCGCCGAGTTCGGCAACGGTCTGGCTGCGGAAGATGACGAGACTCAACGTCCACAGCACGAACGTCAGGAACACTTGCAGCGCGTACGGCAGGAAGCCATACGGGTTGTTGCGGCCGAGTCGCCGTTCGATCACGAGCAGCAAACCGTGCCACGCCCCCCACAACAGGTAGGTCCAGGCAGCGCCGTGCCACAAGCCACCGAGCATCATCGTCGCGGCGAGGTTGAACTGCGCGCGCACTTCGCTGCAGCGGCTGCCGCCGAGGGGCACGTATAGATAGTCGCGCAGCCACGTGCTCAGACTGATGTGCCAACGCCGCCAGATCTCGACCATGCTGTGCGCGAGGTACGGCGAACGGAAGTTCTCGGGGAAGCGGAACCCGAGGATCAACCCGAGTCCGATGGCCATGTCGCTGTAGCCGGAGAAGTCGAAGTAGATCTGGATCGAGTACGCAAACGCCGCGAACCATGCCGCCAGGAAACCAGGGTCGGCACCGGCATAGACGTGATCGACGAGTGGCCCGACCGAATCCGCGATCAGCACCTTCTTACTGAAGCCGAGCGCAAACAGGAACACGCCATCGCTCGCCATCCGCAGGTCGGTGAAGCGCCGCACCAACGACTCTTGGATGTCGCGGTAACGCACGATCGGCCCCGCCACCAACTGCGGGAACATCGACACGAAGCACAACAGATCGAGCAACGAACGCGTCGGCTTCACGTCACCGCGATACACGTCGATCGTGTAACTCATCGACTGGAACGTGAAGAACGAGATGCCGATCGGCAGCACCACCGTTTCCCATTCCATCGGCCACGGCGCGACATCGTTCCACGTCGTCGCAAACAGGTTGGCGTACTTAAACCACCCCAGCAGGCCGAGGTTGGCCACGACCGACAGCAACAACCAGCGCTTGCGTCGCGCCTTCTGCGAGTCGTCGCACTCCCCCATCATGCGCGCCGCCCAGTAGTCGATCAGCACGCTGACGAGCATCAGCAGCACGTACTGCGGCCGCCACCAGCCATAGAACCCGAAGCTGCACAGGATCAGAGCCGCGTTGCGCAGACGCACCGGTGCCGCGAAGTACACGGGCAATGCCAGCGGCAAGAACCAGAACAGGAAGATGAACGAGGCGAAGACCACGACGCGCGAAGGATCCTACCCCGCGGCAAAGTCGCATCGATGAAGGATTCCCCGTCGGGCAGGACGTGCTGGAGAATCCGGCGCGATCGGGCAACGTAGTCACCATGACGCAGCTCAGCTCGAAGGTGGTCATGGCGATGGTCTGGTTCGCCGGCCTCGCTGCCGCGCAAGCGACAACATCGACCGCTCCCGCCGTTGGCAAGGTCGTGATGCACACCACCAACCCGCACATCGTGCACCTGACGGTGTCGTGGCCGAACAGCTGGCGCAACGAGCGCAACCACGATGCGGCATGGCTCACGCTGCGCGGTCCTGACGCGAGCAAGGGCCCGGTGCTGCTCGCGAAAGATGGCCACACCGCCACCAAGCAAGGCGGCGGCACAGCCGTGGTCCAGGCTGCCGCCGATGGCACCGGCGCATTCATCGCGCCCGCCACCGAGCATCGCGGCGACGTAACGTTCGACGTCACGCTTCGCGTTCGCGACGACATCCCCGAGGACGTTCGCGCATGGGCCGTTGGCATGGTCTACATCCCCGCCGGCGGTTTCGATCTCGGCGACGACGAACCACTCGCACGGAAGTTTGGCGCGTTCCACGGCCAGACCAAGAAGCAAGGTGGCGCGCTGACACCCGATGTCTTCGTCGTGCACGACGAGAGCGCCATCGACGTCGCCGACAAGCCGGGCTCGCTCTGGTACGCAACCGATCGCAACCAGTACCGCGGCGATCAAGGCGGCCCGATCCCAGCCGCGTGGCCCAAGGGCACGCAGGCGTTCTACGTCATGAAGCACGAACTCCGACAGGGTGCCTATGCCGCCTTCTTGTCGACACTGCCAAAGGAATGGCAACAACGACGCGCGCCACTCGACCTGTCTGGCGAAGAAACAACCACGTGAACGATCCGCCGCGAAGGCGACGGCTTCATCGCCGACGCCCCCGAACGCCCATGCAACTTCGTCTCGTGGGATGACACGTGCGCCTACCTCGACTGGCTGTCGCTGCGACCGATGACCGAGTTCGAGTTCGAAAAGGCCGCGCGCGGACCGCGGCGACCGGTTGCCGGCGACTTCCCTTGGGGCACGGCCAACGACAACGATCTGCAACGCACCGTGCAGAAGACACGCGACCTCAACAAGGCAACTGTCGCCGACGAACGCAAAGTCACAGACGCCAACAAGGCGCAGTTCGGCGCGTCGTTCTACTGGGTCATGGATCTCGCCGGCAGCGTCTGGGAACGCTGCATCAGCGCCGGCCACGCAGACGGCCGTAAGTTCATCGGCAGCCACGGCGATGGCGTGCTGTCCGCCAACGGTGCCGCGACCAACGCGGACTGGCCCACGAGCAAGGATCGCGACGCGCACGGCGTCGGCTATCGCGGTGGCGCGGAGTACTTCGGCCCCAAGGTTCCCGACAACCTGACCAACCCGCACAGCCCGGTTGCGTGGCGCACGTATGGCGGCTGGGGCGGTTGCTATCGCTACAAGACCTACAGTGCGCGCGGTTGCCGCAGTGTCGCGATCGGCAAAGAGACGATGACGGCAACGATCGCCGAAGAGCTCAAGAAGGAGCTCAGTGAGCGCGTCGCCAAGGATCAGGCTGTGCGTTCGAAGTTCGGCTTGCGCATGACCGACGAAGAGCGCCGGACCATCGCGCACGAAGCGCACACGATCGATCGCGACAACACCGTTCGCATGCAGGAACTGATCCACCGCTACGGCTGGCCCACGATGTCGCAGATCGGCAAGCGCGGCACGCAAAACGTGTTCCTGCTGGTGCAACACGCCGACATGGCACCCGCGTTTCAGGCGATGTGTCTGCCGCTACTCGAGAAGGCCGTCGCCGCCGGCGACGCGTCCGGCACCGGCTTCGCCTACCTGACCGACCGCGTTCGGGTGAAGCAGAAGCGACCGCAGCTCTACGGCACGCAATACCACGCGGCCAAAGGTGAGGACGGCAAGTTCGTCCAGAACGAAGACGGCAGCATGGTCTACCTGGCGCCGATCGTCGAAGACCCGGACAACCTCGACGCGCGTCGCAAGAAGGCCGGTTTGGGACCGTGGGCAGACTACGAAGCGCAGATGGCGTTGCTGCACAAACGCGAAGCCGAGAAGACGCCGCGCAAGTGGAACGGCAAGCTGCCGGTGGACCCAGAACGTCGCTAGCAGCTCACGCTGCTAGCCCTCGGCTTTCGGGTCGCGCTCCATCAACTCACGGACCGCATGACCCGGCGCCATGCCCTCATAGAGCACCCGCCACACCGCAGTCGCGATCGGCATCTCGACACCAAGCTTCTTGGCTTCGCCAACCAAGACCTTCGCCGTCCAGACACCTTCGGCAACCTTCGGCGACGACTCCAACGCTTCCTTCAGCGTCTCGCCCTTGCCGATCCGTTCGCCAAATGCACGGTTGCGACCGTGCGGCGAAAACGCCGTGACCGCGAGGTCGCCAACACCAGCGAGACCGAAGAACGTGCGCGAATCGGCGCCACACGCCAACCCATACCGCTGCATCTCGACGAGCCCGCGCGACAGGATCGCCGCCTTGGCGTTGTCGCCATAGCCGAGGCCATCGGCAATGCCGGCGGCGAGTGCCATGACGTTCTTCAACGCGCCGCACAACTCGACCCCAAGAAGGTCGCCGTTGCGATAGACGCGGAAACGATCGGTCTGCAGCGCCGTTTGCAAATGCACGAGCGCCTCGTCACTCTGCCCAGCAACCACAACCGTCGCCGGTTGGCCATGCGCAATCTCTTCGGCATGACTCGGCCCACTGAGCACGAACGCACGGCTCTCGTCACCGAGAACCTCGGCAATGATCTGCGATGGCCGCAAGCCCGTGGCCTGCTCCAAGCCCTTCGCCAACGACACGACCGGCACATCGCCAGCCAGCAGTTCGAGCATGCCAGACAGCACCGCACGGATGTGCTGCGTCGGCACCGCAACGAGAACGACGCTCGCGCGATCGAGCACCGAAGCAGCATCGCTCGTGATGCGGACCGAATCGGGCAGCGTGACGTTGGCGAGGTAACGCGGGTTCTTGCGCGACGCCGCGATCGACGCGGTGTAGATCGAGTCGTGCCCCCACATGGACACGACGTGGCCAGCGCGTTCGAGCGTCAACGCCATCGCAGTGCCGAAGCCACCGTTGCCGAGGATCGCGATTCTCATGTTTGTCGTGATGCCAAGAACTTGGCCAGGTTGCTGCGGTGAGTCCAGAACAAGAACAGCGCGACGACGATGCAGAGGATCGTCAGCGGCAGTCGCTTATCAAACGCGTCTTCGTAATCGACGGCGATCGCGGCGCCGGCAAGACCGAGGCCAAGCGCGAGGCTGCCGAAGAACACCTGGCCGGACAAGAACCGCACGAGGAAGAACACGCCGAGCGCAATCGCGGTGACGCGCCAATCGAGCGCCGCCAACGCGCCGGTCGCCGTCGCCACGCCCTTGCCGCCACGGCCGCCGAGGAACGGCGTGAACACGTGGCCGAGGATTGCGCACGCAGCGCAGATCACGGCACCCAGCAGGTTGTTGCCCGATAGAAGACCTCCGGTCGCCACGCCCCAACCAAGCATGGTGCCAAGCAGGCCCTTGCCGGCATCCAACAGATACACGAGCAAGAACACGCAGATCCGCGCCTTGCCGGAGAACGCACGACAGGCGTTGGTCGCACCGACGTTGCCGCTCCCGAGGGTGCGCACGTCGATGCCCTTCGCAAGCCGCACGATCAACCACGCAAAGGGCACTGCGCCCAGCACGAAGGCCGCGGCAGCGCGCGGAGCAAGGCTCAGATAATCCAGGGCCGACAACATCGGCAAACAGGCTAAGCCAAGCACCCGGTCATTGGCCAAGGTCGATCCCAAGGGATCCGCCGGCTGTTGGTGCGTTTCGGCCCCGTCCTCGCTAACGTCCCTCGCTCGTGGCTACGCGCATCGGCATCGACACAGGCGGCACGTTCACCGACGTGGTCCGCATTCGCGGCAAACAGATCGCCGTGCACAAACTGCGCTCGACGCCGAGCGATCCGTCGGAGGCCGTTCTCGGCGGCCTCGCGGCGGTGCGCACGAGCCCGGACGAGGCGGCGGACCTGGTGCACGGCACGACGGTGGGCCTCAATGCCGTTCTGACCGGCAATCTGGCGCGCACGGTCTTCGTGACCAACAAGGGCTTCGAAGACCTGATCGAGATCGGCCGCCAAGAACGGACAGACCTCTACGCGCTCGATCCGCACCGGCCCGTGCCGCCCGTGCCGCGCCGCTTGCGCGTCGGCGTCGCGTGCCGCCGCGGCAATGGTGGCGAAGTCGTCGAACCGCTCAAACGCGCCGCGATCACCGCGATGGTCGCCAAGGTCGTCAAGCTGCGCCCCGAAGCGATCGCGATCGGCCTGCTGCATTCGCCCGCGGACCCGAGCGACGAGCAGGCTCTCAAGAAGGCCCTGCAGAAAGCACTGCCCGATGTGCCGATCACGTGCAGTGCCGAACTGCTGCCGGCGTTCGGCGAATACGAACGCTTCAGCGCGACGATCCTCAACGCGGCGATCGCGCCAGTCGTCGGCCGCTACACCCGCCGCGTCGCCGACGGCATGGGCAACGGCACCCTGCGTCTGCTGCGTTCGAGCCTCGGCATCCTGCCGCCACCAGAAGCAGCCCGCTTCCCGGCGCGTGCGATGTTCTCGGGCCCCGCTGGCGGCGTGCTCGCTACCGGCCAGGTTGCGCAGCGACTCCAGTTCGAACAAGCCGCTGCGTTTGACATGGGTGGCACCTCGGCCGATGTGTGCCTCGTCGAACAGGAGGCTGCAGTCTCAAGCGACGGCACGATCGCCGGCTTGCCGCTGCCGCTGCCGACCGTGCCCGTGCACACCGTCGCCGCGGGCGGCGGCAGCATCGCCTACCGCGACGCCGGCGGTGCCCTGCGCGTCGGGCCGCAGAGTGCCGGCGCGGATCCCGGCCCAGCGTGTTACGGCAAGGGCACCGAGCCAACCGTCACCGATGCCCACGTCGCTCTCGGCCACCTCGGCGCCAACACGCTGCTCGAAGGTGCCTTCCCGATCGACGTCGACGCCTCCGTGCACGCAATCGTTCGGCTCGGCAAGCAACTGGGATTGTCGGCACGCAAGACTGCCGAAGGCATCCTGACGGTCGCCGACGCGACGATGGCGCGCGCCATCCTCGTCATCACCGCCGAGCGTGCCGTCGATCCGGCCAACGTGCCGCTCGTCGCCTTCGGCGGCGCAGGTGGTTTGCACGGCCCGTCGCTGATGCTGCAGCTCGGCATGCCAAGCGCCGTGATGCCGCCGCACCCCGGCGCGTTCTCTGCTCTCGGTCTCGCGCTCGCCGGCGAGGCAACCGAAGTCACCGAGGCCGTGCAGACGACCATCACCGCCCAGAGCCTCAAGGAGCTGCTCACCCGCGGTCGCGAACTGCTCGCGCAATGCAAAGAACTGCTCGGCGAGAAGCGTGGCCGCGGCCGCGTCGAAGCCATGGTTCGCTATCAAGGCCAAGGCGCCAGTCTGCGACTGCCGCTCGATTCGCGCCTCGCCAAGAACTTCCGCGCTGAGCATCAACGCCGCTTCGGCTTCGCCACGGATGCCGCACTCGAAGTCGTGCAACTACGTGCCAGGACCGAATGTGCCGCGAAGGCGATGCCGGCCACGGACATTGCACCGCGCCGCCGTGGCGGCCCCCAGCCAACTGCCTCAAGACGGCCGCCCCTGGGAGGTTCCGCACTCCCGGTCTTTGCGCGGCGTTCATTGTCGAGTGACCGGATTCCGGGGCCTGCTGTTATCGAAGAGGCAACGTCTACGACCTTGGTCCCAGTTGGCTGCGAATTGCAGGCGACGCCGTATGGACTCGTCGTCGCGCGCCAACGCGGATAATTGACCCGGCCACACCCCGAGCCCGGATCAGGGTTTCCACGGACTCCCCAAGTGCTTTGCCTTCAAGCTCATGCCCCGTTCGAATCGAGCCAGCGAACGAAGGCTCAGACCCGTCAATAGGAGTTTGACAAGTCCGAATCATGGGCTATCCTTCTGACAGTTGACCCGTGGGTCGGAGACAGATGCTCGCGTAGGAACGTGAGAACCATCCAGACGGGTTGGCCAGAAGAAGCACTCAACAAGACATATACCTGTCACTGTTGGTCCATTGGACTCGGCGCGACAGGAACCGACACATTGCCGGGGGTTGTCCGCGACGGACGTAAAAACTTGACTCTCCTTCTTCCCCTTTTTCCCGAAGTTTAACCCCCGGCTCCTTTTTCTCGGCGCGCGCCCCAACGGGCCAGCAGCAGCCGAGATGCTTACTTCGCCTGCGACTCAGAGAGCGCACGCGCCAACAACCGCTTCACGCGCTTGTTGTCTGGCTCGATCTTGAGCACGCGTCGCCAGTCGGCGACGGCGGCCGCAACCGCACCAGATCCGTAGTGCATCAAGGCACGCTGGTGCAGCAAACGGCCGAGGCGTCGATTGACTCGCGCATCGTCGGGGAAGCGTCGCGCCAACTCAATCAGGTCGCGCACGGCGACGGTCAACTCACCGCGACCGAGGGCCGCTTCGACGGAGACCATGCCGAGCGCCACCGGGTCTTGCGACATCGGCAAGCGACGCGGCTTGGCAGCTGGAGCAGCCGCAGTCTTGGCACCTTCTGGTGCAACGACCGCCCCCCCCTGCTCGACAGTAGTCGCGGTCTCGGGCTTGCTCGCGACCGGCTGCGCGGGGACGACTGGCGTCACACTCCCCGCCTCGGGCTCGACAAGCGCAACAGGCTTCGATTGGGTCGGCGCAACGACTTCGCCGCTGGCCACCGGTTCGGGCTTCTCTTGCGTCCCGGCATCCGCGCCACCAGACGTGGCAACCGGCTCGACGGGATCTGTGGTCTTTGGCTCGAGCGGCACCATCGGCAACGGTCCGCGCGAAGGAACTTCAATGGGCGCAGGCGCCGCGGCGACGGTCTCGTTCGGCGCGGCAACGGGCGCCGGCACGCCGTGACTCATCACGACCCCACTCGGCTTCTGTTGGCCCGCCTTGGCAATCTCGATCAACGGCGCTGCTGGCGTCGTCGTCACAGGGTCAGCGACTTCCCCGGTGCGATCCCCGAACAGACGCAAGCGCTTCTCGGTCGCCGCGATCCACAACCGCAAACTCGGTTGGCCGGGCCAGTGATCGGTGGCGCGCTGCAGCGTTTCGAGCGCTTCCGCATCACGCCATTCCGCACGCAACATCAACGCCTCGAGGATCAACTCGTGGCAGCGGCGCATGCGCTGTTCGACGTCACCCGCGGCAGCTCGTGCATCCGGATACCGCGCGTGCTTGACCGGCACGGCGTCGTAGGCCTGCAGCGCCTCGAGCAAGTCGTTGCTCGCCAACGCACGTTCGGCGGCGACAAACGGATCCTTCGGCGGGATGTTGCACGCGCCGAACATCAGCACGAGCCCGAGCAGCGACAGCGTCCGCATCATTGCTGGTCCTCGAACGGGAAGTCGTCGAGCATGACCTCCAGTTCGTTCTGGAGTTCGGCATTGGCGTCGTCTTCGTCGTCGACTTCCCCGTCGACGGTGCGCCACGGCATCGAACCGCCGGGCACGATCATGACCTCGCGATCGCTCGAAAGCGGCGGGTCACGCTGGATCTCTTCGAGGAACAGCTCGACCAACCACGGATCGAACACTTCGCCCTTGGCCTTGTCGATCTGACGCAGCGCGTCGTCGCAATCCATCGGCACCTCTTCGGCGCACGTGATCAACAGGTCGAACGCCGACGCAATCGCCATGATCCGCGAACCGAGCGGCAAGCGATCGCCGCGCAAACCATCCGGCGTGCCGCGACCATCGTAGCGTTCCAGCTGGTGGCGCAGGATCTTCGAGACGCGGCGCAGCGCCGGCACACACTCGAGTTGTTCGGCGGCGAGCACTGGGTGACGCTCGAACGAGTTCTGTTCGGTTTGCGTCAGCGGCCCCTGCTTCTGCAGCAACGACGTGCGCACGAACCCCTTGCCCAGATCAACCAGGCGGCAGGCGATGTCGAGTTCGTTGCGATCGGCATCGAGCAACTGCAGGCGCTCGGCAATGCGAGCAGCCAGCTTCGCGGTGCGATCCCCGTGGCCCGGCGCAACCAGACGGCGCTTCTCCAGACCATCGACGACGTTGAGCGCCATCGCGACGTAGCCGTCACCAACGCGCTGCAAACCGTCCTGCATGCCCTTCTCCAACTCACGCATCGCGGAGCCGAGATCTTGCAGTTCACTCTCGCTACCATCCGGAGACGCACCGGCAACTTCGCCGGCCGCCAGGCGGATCAATGCATCGGTCGCACCACGCACGCGCGCCGACCAGTAGTGGCCAAGCACCGCGGCAGTGGCGACGAGACTCAGGCAGCTCAACAGCACCAACCCGAACCAAGTCAGGTCGAACATCGATGCGAACTTGCGCAGCTCACACTGCAATCGCACTTCGCCGACGATCTCGCCGCCGAAGCGAACGGGCGCGAGGCTTTCGCGTACCGGCTCACCAGTACCGATCTTGCTGACCCTCTGGAACGGCGCCGTGCCCGCGAGCAACGACAGCTTGCGATCACCGAGCACGAGCGCGGTGTCGATCACGACGCGACCGTTGCGATCGAGCACCAACGCGCGGCCACCGATCTGATCGCGCACCACAGCGGCCAGCACCGACAGGCGCATGACATCGCTGCCGTCCAACAACGGCGCGGCACGTTCGGCCATCGACATGGCGGCGTCTTGTTCGGCGCGCGCCTGTTCGGCCTCCATGTGCTGGTTGTCGCGGTCCGCGCCCAGGAAGCCGAGCACGATCGCCACGAAGAACGAACCGATCGACAACGCGACGATCAAGCGACGGGTCAACGACCATCCGCGCGGGCGACGTTCTATTCGAGCTGCCATCGTGCACGGTATCGGCACAGGGTAGGCCCTGACTTGTGCGTTCCGCGTGGATGCACCGGTGGCACGGACGGATCAACGTGCAAACCGGACTTCAGAGCGCCGCGTTTCCGGCGCGAGTCCGCAAAGTTGCGCCCGGCGGCCGCCCGCCGTTCTCCAGCAGAGCTGGCAGCGCGAGCTGCAAGGCTGTCCCCTACTTGAACTTAAGGGCTTCGAGGCTCTCGACGTGCAACTGGTAGATGTCGACGCAGTAGCCGTCCATCATCGTCGCCTCGACCTTGAACGTGCCGATGATCTTCAGCGGGTCAAAGAAGTAGTCGGTCGTCTTCTTCTTGGGCATCACGACGCGCACGATGCCGTGGATGTCCGGCGGCTGGCCGTAGCAGCACGACCACAGCGACTCGACGAGCAGGAACTCCTTGATGTTCTGCACCTCGTCGATCGGCAGCATGAAGCCGGTCATCAGCACCTTCTTGCCGGACAGCTTCTTGATGCGCTTCGGCATGCCCTTGAGGCCGTCTTCGTAGGGCCACGAGGTCAGCTCATCGAACGGCAGGATCTTGTCGAGGCCCGTGATCTTGCCGGACTTGATCTCTTCCTGCAGGCGCTTCTCGGCGCGCAGCATGTCCTCGGCGCTCTTCATCGCGGCGATATCCGCCGGATCGGTGCCGGCCGGCATCGGCTGATTCTCGTCGGGACGATCGATCTTGGGCTTCTGCTCGCCCTTCTTTTTGGGGTCCTGCTTCTTGGGGTCCTTCTTGTCGCCCTTCTTCGGATCCTGCTTCTTCTCGACCTTCTTGGGGTCTTGCTTGGCGCCCTTCTTAGGGGCCTGCTTGCTGGCCTCAGCCTTGACCGGCTTCGGACCCTGCGTCCCCGTAGGCGGCGCTTGGCAGATCAGCAGGCTGGAGAACGCGATAGTCGTAAGCAGGATCTTCATAGTCTCAGGACCAAAGGGGTTTTGGGCGGGCCATCGTATACGACGAAATCGCCGATCCGGCCAATCGCGGCGGGATTTCCGGTTGTGGGCTATGTGCCCGAGCGGCGAAGTGCCGTTCACACGGCTGCTTAGTGCCGGATCCCAGACGCAGGGGTGCAGGTATTTGACGAACGCGAACAGTTCGCGGAATTGTCGACCCCTTTGTCACGGTCCGGATGAATGTGTCCCAGTGAGCACTCGCAGCGTCTTCCCGGCCACCGACACCCCCGAAGCACCTTCCGTGCAGGGCAAGATCCCGATGCTGCGCCGCTACCTTTTCGTGCTCGGCGCCCGACCGGATCGCATCGATGACCTCGTGCAGGACACGGCCGCCCTGGCCCTGACCAAGGGGGCTGCGAGCAAGGCGGACGAAGAGCTCGCCCGCTGGCTTAGAGCGACCGCCAAGAACCTGTTGCTGCGCGACTGGCAGATGCGTTCCAAGCGGCGCGAAGTCGACCTTGCGGATGACGTCTGGCACGAAGAGCAGCAGGGTCTGGCCGACGACGCACGCGTCCTCGCACTGCAGACCTGCGTCGCCAACCTGGGCAAACGAGACCGGTCGATGCTGCGCCGCATCTATGCCCAAGGCAGTAGCCGCGAAGCTCTGGGGCGCGAGCTCGGACTCGGACTCGAGGGGGTCAAGACCGCCCTACGCCGATTGCGAGCGGCACTTCGAGCGTGCATCGAACGAAGACTGAAGGAGCAACCATGAACGACAACGTGATCAAGCTGTCCGCCCGCGAACGCATGCTGGACGCGGAGCTGGGTGAGGTGCTGTCGATTCCCGAGGCGAGCAACGCCCGCCACACGACTGGCAGTTCGATCACGCGCCTCGCGTCATGGCGTTGGTCACGAGTCGCGATCTGCCTCGTCGCCATCGGCGCGGTCACTGCCGTCAACTGGCTCAACGATGCAAGTCGCCAGACAGCCCAGTCGCCAACGTTCGACGCGGTGGCCGGACCATGGCGAGCATGGCACTCCCTGCAGTTCCAGTCGCGCACCATCACCAACACAGAGCAACTGCAAACAGAACGCTCGCGCGCCATCACGCTAGGCGCAGGTGCGACGACCGAACTGTTCGCAGCCGTCTTGCGGCAACCGCAACTCGAGCACCTGACCATCTCCAGAGATCTGCAGGACGTGCCGTGGGAAGTGTTCGATCGACACGCAAACGTTCAGGCCCTGTCGCTCTTTGGCCGCAAGCTCCAGAGCGAGCAGATTCGCAGCCTGCGCGCTCTGCCAAACCTGACGCGACTTGGCATCTCCTTCCGCGGCGCACAACTCGATCAGGCCGCGGGCCGAGCCATCGCCGAACTACCCAAGCTGCGCATGCTGTGCGTATCGGGTTCGGCAACTCCAGCCGGGATCATGGAGCTCACGAACTTGCCGGACCTCGACACGCTCGCGGTCAGTGTCCCAACGACGTTCCACATGGATGTCGTCCACTCGATCAACAAGCTGCCGAGCCTGCGCGCGCTGCACCTGACGGAACTCTATGGCATCAAGATGGAGCCAAGCTGGCTAAACGCACTCGCCAAGATGCCGAAGCTGGAAGTTCTCAACCTGGATGACGCCACGATCGGCGACGCGGGAATCGGCGCGCTCCCACCCAATCTCGTGGCGCTACAGCTGCCGACGCTCAGCGACGTCACGCCCGCGGGGCTGGCCGGGCTTGCGCGGCTCAAGCAGCTCAAGCGACTCGGGTTCTCCCGTTCGTTGCCAACGAAACTGGCCGCGGCCCGCGCCGAACTCGCAAAGACGTGCGACCTTGAGCGGCTCGACTGCAACTACGAGTGGCCCGACAGGAAGCTGTGGGACGCGCTGCCGCACGCAGCATCGCTGCGGCGGTTGACGGTCTGTCGCATGGGTGACGAAGAGCTCACTGCCGAAGCGATGGCACCGTGCAAACGAATCACGCAACTGACGGAGGTTGATGTTCGCCTCACGCAGGTGCCGCAGCCGCAAGCACTGCAGCCGTTGCGCGAACTACCGAACCTTCGCACCGTTCGCATCTGTGTTGACGTCGGCCGACCAGGGGTCGTAGCGCCAACGCCTGCGCAAATCACCGCACTGGAACGAGCGCTCGGTGCCGACATACAGACGGTGTTCGTGCCGTATTGGTAGACGACTTCGCGGTCACCGCACGACTTTCCAAACCTGCTTGTCGGAACCGGCGCGGTTCGCGGCAACACCTGCAGCGAGGCCTTCGGTGCCGGTGTACGCCGCCGTGGCATCCGGAGCCTTCTTGGCGCCCGAGTACATCTTCTTGCCGTTGCCAGCCGCCAACACATCGCCGGCTTGGTTGATGAAGAACGTGCGCTGCCCGGACTTGCCGGCTTCGGCTGGCCACGCGTAACAGCACCATTGAGCTTCGGCATTACCGGGATCAATCGCCGCCCCCTTCGCGCCACCGTTGACGTTCTCGGGGATGGCCGCCCCGTCCTTGCCTGGCAAGAACACGCGGAAGCAATACCCACTGCGTGCGACGATGCCGTCGCGCACGTTGCCGAACGCAGCCGACAAGACAGGCGGCGTAATGGTTCGTTTGCCGCCACGAACAACGTGCCGACCAGACAACTCGCCGAACATGCCGTATTCACCGCGGCCGTTCTTGTTGGCGTCGATCACGCCACTCGCCTGGCACTGGCTCTGGGCACTCGAGATGTTCTTCAGCGTCGCGATCGCCGCAGATTCATTGGCGACCATTCGTCGGCGCAGGAACACGGCCACCGGCACGGTGATTCGAACGGTACGCGCGTCCACCTTGATTCCCGCCGGCGGGATCCAGACTGGCTGTCGACCATCGTTCAGCAGGAAGCCAAGTCCTCTGGCAGGCACGCCCGTCAACTTCGCGTCACCTTCCATCGTCGTCCGGATCCTGCCTGCAGGCAGCAGATGGTCCACAGCAGAATCCGGTGACGCAGGAACACATGAGATCAGCTTCTGCGGTAGTGGCAGCCCGTCTTCATCGACGACCACGACGTTGAGGGTTGTGACCTTCGCCATCGCAAGCGGCTGCCAGAAGTTGCCGTCACGACCGCGACCAGGCATGCGCGGAAACTCGGTCAGGTCCCCTTTCCCGCCAGAACCAAGCACACCGTCGCCAGCGAGCAGATTGTCGAGGCGATAAACAACCCCACTGACGTTGTCCGTGAAGGCAGCTACACCATCACCGCGCACGCAGAACATGCGACGCGTCTGCGGATGAATGTTGGCGGGAACGACATAGAACAGGCACTTGCCAACGCCATACATCCGGGCTGGATCTCTGCCAGGCGGCACCAGCTCCAAGCCGCCTTCGACAACCTCGAACCGCGCGACGTTGTAGCCTCGCAAATGCTGCAAGCTGACGAGGCCACGGTAAGAGAAGTGGGTGCCCGCCGTTTTCCAGGCAGTGGCAACGCGTTGGCAGTAGGCGAACGCTTGCGCTTCGTATGCACTCCAGACCTCTGCACTTTCGCCAGCAGGCGCGGGGTTCTGTGCAGACACCGCTTGAGCAAGGGCAAGGAGGGCAATCGTCGTGCGCATCATGCCCATGCTATCGACTGAACGCCCCCAGTGGTGGAATCCAACTCCACGCACCTCTCCCAGTGATCGAGCACGACCGCATCGGCTCGCTCTTGCCCAACTCCACCGCTAGGATCCCCGCCATGGCAGGTGGCACCGAAGGCACTCTCTGGGTCAAGATCATGGTCGCGGGCGGCGTCGCCGTAGCGGCGGCGATGGGACTCGAGCACGGCGAAGTCGGCCCGACGTGGCTATACGCAACCTTGTTGGCACTCGGCGGACTCGCCGTCGTGTTCGGCTCGTGCGAAGCGATGATCAAGTGCGTCGAAGGCGTCGCGCAGCGCATGCACCTCAACAAGTTCGTCGCGGGCACGATGGCCGGCCTCGCGTCGAACGTTCCCGAACTGGTGATGCTCGGCTTCGTCATCGCCAAAGAACCGCGCGTCGGCTTCATCGTCGTCGCGTTCACGCTGCACGTCGGCGCGATGACGTTCGGGCTCTACAGCGCCATGCTGCCGCGCGACAAGACTGGCCACGCCAAGTTGCCCGAGCCGCTCGTGCGACTGTCAACCGACCTATACGCCGGCGCGGGTGGCGTGTTCATGGTGACGGGACTGTTGATGGTCCTGATGTATTTGTTCAGCGAAGGCTCCGAACAGAAGGTCGCGCTCAACTCGATGGACCTCTACGTCATCGGCGGCGCATTGCTGGCAGTGCAGGTCGTGGCGGTGACGCGATTGGTCAGACGATTCAGCGGCGGCGGCGATAGCGAAGCAACCGAAGATGTCGGCGAAGCACCACCCGAGGTCGCCGCGCCCGCTGGTGCCGGCCCATCGACGGGCAGCATCGTCGGCTACGGAGTCCTCGGCATCGTCACGGCCGTCATCGGCGGCCACGCCGTTGGCGACTTCGCGGACATCCTCGTCGGCGGTCTGACCGAAGCGGGTTACTCGGAGATGCTCGGCGCGTTGATCCTCAGCGTGTTTGCGACTGCTGGCGCGACGGCGATGATTGCGACCGCGCATGCGAAGGGCATGTACGACATCGCGTTGGCCAACGTGTCCGGTGCTGTGACGCAGGTGCCGTTTGTCGTCCTGCCATTGGTGCTGATCCTGATCGGCATCTTCGCGCACACCGGCGTCACGCCGCAGTCGCCAGACATGGCACTACCGATCGACCTCGAGACCACGTCGGTCGTGATCATGGCCTTCCCGCCGATGCTGATTCTGTGGAAGGCGATCCAAGACGACGGCTTCGTCAACTGGGTCGAGACGGTCACGATGATCGCGATCTTCGGACTCGTGATCTACTTCCTCGCTGCGCACGGCTAGCTCAACCGGGCGTCTTCTCCCCCACCACGTGCTCGCGACCTAGCACCACGTAGTAGCGGAACTTCGACGGCGCGTGGCTCGAACAGACCGAGATGATGATGATCGTCGAGAGCAGCGGCACCGCGTTCTCGGGCATGTTCCACGCCGTGAACAGCAACCCGAGCTTGCCGAACAGAACCATGCCGCGCGCCTGCACGAGGAACGCGCCGTTCTGGTAGAGGTCGAGCAGCAGGATCACGACGCCCGTCGTGAGCGTCGCGACAAACCACGGCGCCAGCTGCTCGCTCGTGACACCGTGCACGTGGCCACCGAAGAAGCCGGCGACGCATAGCACGTGCACGGACCGTGCGACGATCTTGGCAACACGTTGGCCGGGGAACGTACGCGACCTCGCTGGGAACACGAGGCTCTTCACGAAGCCGGCTGACTGTTTGGGCGCGGGCATTGGGCTTGCTGATCTGCTGCGAAGGTTAACGGGCCACGATCGGGATGTCGGCGGTGCGTTGCGTGAACTCGAGGAAGCTGGTCTTGCCATCGGCATGGCTGACCGCGGCGCGGAACTCGTGGCAGGACGATGCATCGCAGACCTGGGCATACACCTCGAGCACCATTTGGAACGCAGCGATGTCCGTGATCCGGATACACTGCGACAGCGCGACGTCGCCGTCGTGGATCCACATCGTCTCGAGTCCTTCTTGCTGCACGGCTCGCGGCGGCGGTTCTTGCAGCGCGCCGAGTAGTTCAAAGCCACGGCCGCGGAACGTCACCTTCGTCGGCAAGCCAAAGCCCGGCTGATTGGCGCTGTAGACGTGGCAATCGGTGGGAACGGCGATCGTCACCGTCAACGTGAGCTCTTGGCCGTTCTGCTTTGGCACGGCGGACAAGAACGCGAGTTTGCTCGCGCGCTGTTCTTTGTCGACGAGCGAGAACGCGACGCGAATCTGGCTATCGCCGCGTAGGACTTCGAACGAGATCGTGTCGCCCGGCACGCGCGCATCGAGGTGTTCTTGGAGCGCGGCGAACGTCATGAGTCGTTTGCCGTCGACGGTGCGGATGCGATCCCCCAGCCGCAGACCAGCGCGCTCGGCCCCGCTGCCAGCGACGACGTTGCCAACCCGCAAACCGCGACCGGCGGCCAGTTCCTGGGCAAGGAAGCCGAGCATCACCTCAGGCGAACGCTCCACACTCGTGTAGCTGTCGTAGCCCAGCGTCACCATCAATCGCATCTTGGCGCCGCTGCGCAGCAAGTTGACTTCGATGTCCTTCCTGGCGAGTCGCGACAGTTCGCAGGTGCGGTAGAAGTCTTCGTCGGATGCGAAGTTGGTGCGGCCCCCGATGCCGAGGATGATGTCACCGCGGCGAATGCCACTCAGGTGCGTGCCGTAGTTGGTGTTCTTGACGCGCAACGCAAAGCCATCGGCCGGCAAGCCGATCGCGGTCAGTGCCGAACCTGTAAGCCGTTCGCCGACGACGCCAGGTGCCGGCAGGTACTTGCGCATGTGCTCGGTGTAGACGTTGTTGACCCGCCAGTCGTATTCGTGCGGATCGCTGACCTTCCAACCGCCAGCGAGCGCGAGCGTGCCGGTGATGCTGCGGCCATCGCGATCCAAGGCGAAGGGCAACGCGACCGGACCACCAGTGAGGGCGTCGAGCACGAACTGCACGTCGTACTTCGTCAGCACGCGTTTGCCGCCGAGACTGTGCAAACGATCGCCGATCGTGATGCCCGCCTTCATTGCCGGCGAACCTGCACGAACTTGCTGCACCTGATTCTGGCGCCGTTGATCGAGCACGACGCCGAACCGCTCGGCGGTCGGGTAGATCCAGTATTGGCTCGGGTCCCACGCGCGCCGACGAGTCGCCGCGTACTGCACGGCCTCACGCACGTGATGACAGTGGTAACAACCGTTGGTCGTGCGCATCTGACCGGTCAGATCCTTGGCGACCAGTTCGCGAATGCGCAGAGGTGGCGTCGCCGGCGGCGGCGATGGACTGCGCAGATACTCGCGATGCGTCTCGGCCCCTTCGCGCATGACATCGATCAGCGTTTCGAGGTTCATCGGCGACACATCGTCGCGGCCACCGTAACGATGATGCACCGTTCCGTCGGGGCTGGCGATGACGAAGGCCATCGTCAGATCGAAGTCGAACGTGAGCCAGCTCAGATCGACGTCGTTGATGTTCGTGATCCGCACGCACACGTAATCGAGTGCGGCATCGAGCAGTCTTTTTGAGGGACGAGCAACCTGCCCGTCGAATAGGCGACCGTCGATTCAAGGCTCGCAGCGGAACAGAACGAGCAATGGCAGCTGGCTCTCCTTCGCCTCCTGCACCGCTGCGTCCAAGTCGGTTCGCCACATGGCCTCCGTTCCGGCGGCGCGCTCCTGGGGCGCAGCGGAGAGCGCCAAGACCAGAGCTGGAACCAGGGGGAACAGCCTCGCGGCTGCGGCGGAGAATGTGGTGGGAGCCATGCGAATCACCTCGAACCCGCCCATGACCAGGGATGCAGAGTGCAATTCCCACCGGTCCGGGGCGTTGCTTCGCTGTGCACTATAATGCACTGCGCAGTAGTTGCGATTGCATTATAATGCCAAGACTGAGACCTTTCACGGTGTGAACCGCTGATCCAGCGTTGGCTCAGGAGTTCACGGTTTCGATTCCCCGCGGCCCCGCAAGCGGCCGCTACCGCAACCCGGCCGTCGATCCATGAGCAAGTTCTCCCTCCTTGAGGGGCGTCGCCTCTTCGCTCCCTGCGCGATCAGCGCACTCCTTGTTCTCGGTGGCTGCATGGCCGAGAAAACCCCGCAGTTCAACTCAGGCAGCTCGCAGCCCGCGAAGCCACCGTCCCTGCCGCCGGTGCCACCAAACGCGAAGACCGTTGCGGAGGCGGACCCGAAGAATGGGGAACAGCACTTCAACCAACACTGCTCTGCGTGCCACCAGATCGGCGGCGTTGGTTTGCCCGGCCTGGCGCCGAGCATCCGCAACCGCGACTTCCTCGCGATCGCGGACGATGACTTCATCCGCAAGACGATCGCACTCGGTCGCGCCGGCACGCCGATGGTCCCCCGCCCGGACCTCAAGCACAACCACGTCACCGAGATCATCGCCTACCTGCGTTCGATCAAGGTGCCGAACCCGCCCAAGCTGCCCGCGGACTTGAGCCGCGAATCGAAGGGCGACATCGCCCGCGGCGCGAACCACTTCCAGATCTACTGCGCGTCGTGCCACGGGCCAGGCGGGCAGGGCTACAGCGCCGGCGGTGCCGGCCCAGGCATCGGCCTGCCGAGCTTCTTGGCCGCCGCGAGCGACGGCTACATCTACCACACCGTGAAGCAGGGGCGTGCAGGCACCGCGATGCGCTCGTTCAACGGCGCCGACGGCCTGGCCAACCTCAGCGACCAGGACATCGACGACATCATCGTTTGGCTTCGCCGGCCGCAATAGCGATCGCCATTCACCTCTCCCGAATCAACAGATCAGAGATCAAGTGCTATGAAACGCAGAACCTTCATCAAGGGCAGTGCGGCCGCCGCAGCCATCGCGACCTCCACCGACGTGAGCGCCAAGGGTTGGCCGATCCAGGACCCGCAAGGTGTCGAACTCGAATCGAACAAGTGCAAAGACAAGCTGCTCGCAGCGTGTCCGTATTGCGGTGTCGGTTGCGGCACGATCATCAAGACCGAGAACGGCCGCATCGTCAACGTCATCCCCGACAAGGACCATCCGACCAACAAGGGCCTGCAGTGCATCAAGGGCCTGACGTCGGCGGAAGCGATCTACGTCAACCGTCTGACCAAGCCCATGATCCGCAAGGACATGTCCGATCCGGACAAGGGCTACGTGTCCAAGACCAAGGGCTCGTATGACCCGAAGCACTTCCGCGAAGCGACGTGGGAAGAAGCCGAAGAACTGATCAGCGAGAAGATCGTCGGCATGGTCAAGGAGCACGGCGGCAACTGCGTCGGTCTCTACGGTTCTGGCCAACTGACCGTCGAAGGGCAGTACCTCGAGAACCTGTTCATGAAGGGCATCATTGGCTCGAACACGATCGAGGCAAACGCCCGCATGTGCATGACGTCGGCCGTTACGGGCTACTTCAAGGCACTTGGTTCGGACACGCCGCCGACCTGCTACGAGGACGTCGAGCAGGCCGACATGATCACGCTCTGGGGCCACAACATGCGTGGCGCCCACCCGATCCTGTATTGGCGCATCGCTGACCACAAGGCGAAGAAGAACATCCCGACGTTGGTTGTCGACCCACGTCGCACCGGCACGGTGCGCGGCTTCGAAGACATCAACGCCGAGAACTCCACGCACTTCTCGACGATCAACGGCGACATCTCAATCCACAACGCGATCGCCTACGCGATCCTCGAGAAGCATGAGGACGCCGTCGCGTGGGACTTCCTGAAGGAGCACGTCACCGGTTGGGAGGCCTACGTCAAGGAGGTCAAGGAAGGCTACGAGCCGTCCAAGGTCGAGGAGATGACGATGATCCCGGCCGCCGAGATCTACCGCATCGCCGAGCTGTGGGCGAAGGCGAGCATCAAGGGCCGCGAACGTGGTTCGGGTGGTGTGTTGACGTTCTGGGGCATTGGCTACAACCAGCACCTGCACGGTCAGCACAACACGATGAGCATCATCAACCTGATGGCGTTGACCGGCAACATCGGTCGCCCAGGTTGTGGCCCGCACTCGCAGACCGGCCAACCCAACGCGATGGGCGAACGCCTGACCGGTGGTCTCACGGGTCGCCTGCCGTTCAACATCGGCCTCAACGACGTCAAGCATCGTCGCAAGGTCGAGATGGATTGGGGCCTTCCCGATGGCCACTTGGACAGCGTCGCGTCTGCTGCCAACCCCGGCATGGCAGTCGGCATGATGGAGCGTGCGCTCAAGGGCGACGTCAAGGCGATGTTCTTGATCTACGCGACGCACATCGATTTGCCGGACGCCTACAACTGCACCAGGCCCGCGCTCGCGAAGACGTTCACGGTCGTACAGGAGATCTACAAGGACGCGCCCAACAACCTCTACGCGGATGTGATCCTGCCCGCGGCGACGTGGGGCGAATGGGTCGGCGGCACCTACATCCAATCGGAACGCCGGTTCTACGTCTGTGACGGCACCGCCAACCCGGTCAAGGGTTGTCGTCCCGACATGGACATGGTCATCGACAAGATGCGCATGATCGGCGAGGGACTCGGTCTCGACGTCGAGAAGATCGTGCCGTGGAAGCGCAAGGAGAACGGCTTCTACGATCCGGAAGAGGTCTTCCGTTCGTTCCTCGAAGCGTCGAAGGGCACGGATTCGGACATGTCCGGTCTGCTTGCCGTCGAGAAGGAAACCGGCGTCTCGCCCTACCAGCAGATCCGCAACCTGCGCGGCATCCAATGGCCAGCACCGACGGCGGCGATCGCCAAGGTCGGCGGCACCAAGCGCCGCTACATGTCGCAGGAGGGCTACTGGCCGAAGAAGCCGTACGCCGAGTTCCGTCACAAGGACGGCAAGTTGCACATGCACATGTGCCACCAGGACTACTCGAAGTACAAGGAAGTCACCGACGAGCTCAAGAAGCTCGGCACGGACCCGACCTACTTCGCAATCGACCACCTCGACGTGCTCATCAAGGCGCGCGATGCCGGATTGACGCCGGAGCTGCCGGACAAGGAGCACCTCGGCAAGAAGGCCGGCGAAGCACCGGAAGACACCTACCCCTTCTGGTGGGCAACGGGCGTCGTCTACGAGCACTTCCACACGGCCAAGACGATCCGCGCCGGCACGACCAAGAAGCTCGTGCCGGAGATGTACGTCGAGATGCATCCGGATGATGCGAAGGAACTCGGCGTCAAGGATGGCCAGTGGGTCAAGGTCGTAACGCGGCGCGGTTCGCTCGAAGCACGCGCTTCGGTAGGACTCGACTCCACGGTGCGCCCCGCCCGCAACCTCGTGCCAAAGGGCTTCCTGTTCTCGCCGTGGAACCTGTCGGTCGCCGACTCCGCGGATCCAGAGAAGAACCGCTGGCTTGCCAACGGCACCACACACCGCGCCTTCGATCCGGTCTCGGGTCAGGCGGACTTCAAGAAGTGTGCGTGTCGGATCGAGCTGCTCTGACGCAGCTCGCCGCTGATGTGTTGGCGGCAACCACCGGTTGCCGCCGCACTGCCGTTCCAAACTCTGTGCTCACGCACTTCGTCCCCCGTCACCTGTCGTGAAACGCCGCGGATTCCTCAAGTCGTTCTTCGCCGGAGCCTGCTTGACCGGGGTGATCCCATTGGTGGCCAGGCTGCTGCCGAAGTCGTGGCGCCACCGCCTGCTGCGGCCGCCCGGCGCGTTGAAAGGCCAGGACTTCCTCGATGCCTGCACCGGTTGCGCCCAGTGCGCAACCGTGTGCCCCAACCAATGCATCACGATGACCGGACTCGACCTCGGTCTCGAAGGCATCGCGACCCCGGTCATCAGTCCGCGCTGGCGCGCCTGCACGCTCTGCATGGCGTGCACCAACATCTGTCCGACGGGCGCACTGACGCCGCTCGAGCCGACGACCGAAGACATGCAGAAGGTCAGCATGGGCACCGCGCATGTCTCGACCGGCATCTGCTACTCGTTCCACGGCCGCACCTGCGGCACGTGTTACCACGCGTGCCCGCTACCGAACAAAGCCATGCGGCTCGGTCTCTATGAGACGCCGATCGTCGACCCCGATCAGTGCGTCGGCTGCGGCCTCTGCGAACAAGCATGCATCCACATGCCACACGCCATCCGCATAGTGCCACGCGAGAACCTCGTTGGTGGCCCACCCACCGTTGGAGGCGGCAACTGATGCGCATCCGCGGCGGCCACTTGCGTTGGTTCTTCCTGCTGACCCGCCTCACCGTGCTCGGGCTGTTCTGCCTGTTCGCGATGTGGACCGAGTACCTCAACCTCAAGGCCGGCTACAACAACGCGCGGCTCGTCGAGTTGGCCCACGGCCCGTGGGTGCGTTGGTTCTATGAACTGAGCGACGGCCTGTTCTCGCTGTTTGGTGACCCACTCGAAGTCGCGCAACGCAGCGGCGGCTTGGTCTGGTCTTCGACGTTGCTCGGTTGGCCAAGCACAGACCCCGTTGCCGGACTGTCGGTCATCGCGCGCGGCGGTTCGCTGTCGCCGACCTTCTTCCTCGGCCTCATCCTGCCGATCGGACTCGCCCTGTGCTTTGGCCGCGTGTTCTGCTCGGGCATCTGCCCAGCGTCGCTCGTGTTCTACGTGACCTCGCGCATCCGCCGCTTCGTGTTGCGTTGGTTCTGGTTGCCCAACCTGCGTCTGGGCCGAGGTGTTGCATGGGGCGTGCTGTTCGGCGGCCTGGTACTCGCCTTCTTCTACGGCCACGGCATCTGGAGCTTGATCCTGCCGTACCTGGCCATGGGCCAATCGCTGTTCCACCTGATCGCCTTCGACAACACGATGGCTGCCGGCATCGTCACCGCGACTCTGACGGCCTTCCTCGTGCTCGTCGTCGCAGACCTGCTGCTCGGCGATCACTTCGTCTGTCGCAACCTGTGTCCAACCGGTCGCCTGCTCGGCGGGATTGGCAAGTTGGCACCTGTGCGTGTTCGTCGTGACGCCGACGCGTGCATCGAGTCGTGCGTCACTTGTACCAAGATGTGTCCATTGGGTGCCGACCCGAAATTGGATCGGCTCGTGGACTGTTCTCTTTGTGGTGAGTGCGTCAGCGCTTGCCCCTCCCAATGCCTGACTGTTGGCCGGAGAGCGTCATGAATCCCTCACGCTGCGCCATGCTGCTGCTGCTGTTGTTGTGCGCCGGGCCCACGCCTGCGCCGCACCACTTCAAAGGGCTGCCGCACTTCTCGTACTTCGAGAACTACCCACAAGTCCCCCAGGATGAGTATCTCGGACGCGTAGGTCACTTCGACACGTCGTTGATGATCTACGACTTCCAGGGGCTGCAGAAGATCGATGCCGAACAGCCCGACGACGTGCGCATGTATCTTGTCTTGTTCGACCTTCTGAAGAACCAGACCTACACCGGGCCTCTGGCGTTGCGCGTCATGGACGGCGACAAGCCGGTCACCGAGAAGCTCTTCAAGAAGTCCGAAGAAGAGAGCCTCTACCACATGAAGCGCAAGCTGCCGCTCGAAGGCGACTTCTCGCTCGAGATCCAACTCGGCGGCGACGTCGGCCTCGTCGATCGAGTGCCGTTCTTGCTGTCGAGCCAACGAACGGCTTGGGGCGCAATCATCGCAACGGCACTCGGCCTGCTGGTCGCCGTCGCCGCCTGGGGTTCGCGCCGCGTTCGCGTGCTGCAGGATCGCCGGGCTCAAGCCAAGACCGCTATCGCGACCTGAACGAGCAATCCCATGATCCTACTCAAAGACGGCGTGCTCCAGGTCCTGCCCCCACAGGACCCACCGGTTCCTTGCACCGAGTGCGAAACTGAGAAGGATGGCGCGGCCAAGCCGCAGGGCCAACAACCCGACGGCCAGCAACCGGAAGGCAAGGTCTGCAAGTACTGCGGCATGATCAACTGCACGATGCCTGGCCACAACGGCGAGGTTGTCGAGAACGCAGAGGTCGAACCGAGTGTCATGGTGCACCCCGGCATCCCGCTCGGCATGGCCGTGCCCGGTGTCGTCCTGGTCATCATCCTGACGCACATCTTCGTCGCCCTGTCGCGACGCAAGGGCACCCCATCCGCATGGCGCTTCGACCTGCTGAAGTGGTCCGGCCTCAAGTGGCTGGTCAAGCGGTCGTGGTTTCCGATGTTCGCGCAAGCCGTCCCGATCGGCTTGTTCTTGCTGATCCTCGGCGCCGGCTTCTTCGGATCCCAACGGGTGTATCCGATGAACAACATCGCGCCCGTCCTCACGTGGACGATCTGGTGGGCGCTGCTGATTTTCCTGGTGGTCACGGGCGGCTCGATCTTCTGCGCGGTCTGTCCGTGGGAAGGTCTGTCGAGCCTGTTCACCAGCCGCTCCGTCAAGACACGCGTCTCGCCATCGAGCGCCGGCCTCAAGTGGCCGAAGGTGCTCTCGAACATCTACCCGGCGATGGCCCTGTTCATCCTGCTGACGTGGATCGAACTGGGCATGGCGATCACCAAGTCCCCGATGAAGACAGCGTTGATGGCGCTCGGCTTCGTCGTGCTCGCGATCGTCGTCGCACTGTTCTTCGAACGGCGCGCGTTCTGCCGCTACCTGTGCCTCGTCGGCCGCGTGCAAGGCATGTATGCGCTGTTCGCTCCGATCGAGGTGCGTTCGAAGTCGACCGACGTCTGCCGCACGTGCACGACGCACGAGTGCTACAAGGGCTCGGCGCAAGCCGTCGGTTGCCCGACGAGCTTGTTCCCCGGAACACTGCAAGAGAACACCTACTGCACGATGTGCACCGAGTGTGTGCGCTCCTGTCCGCACGACAACATGACCGTCAACGCACGACCACTCGCGGTCGACCTGGCGGGCACCAAACGATTCCGCGTCGACGAAGCCGTTTTCGCCATCGTGTTGCTCGCGCTGACGAGCTTCCACGGCTTGACGATGACGCCGATCTGGATCGAGTTCACCAACTCGACGGCCGCCAAGATGAACCTCGGCACCAACGCGATCTTCACGATCCTTATGGTGCTGATGATGGTGTGGCCGATCGCGCTGTTCTGGGGGGCCGCCGGCATCGCGCGTCGCATGTCGGGCGAACCGGAGGTCAGCACGGGCAAGGTCTTCAAGGCATTCGCGTACAGCGTCCTGCCGATCGCGCTCTTCTATCACCTGGCGCACAACGGCATGCACTTCTTCATGGAAGCGCAACACATCCTGCCGGTGCTCAGTGATCCGTTCGGCTGGGGTTGGGATCTGTTCGGCACGGCCGGCAAGAGCTACCCACCGATGATGACCCTTCGCAACATCTGGTGGTTGCAGTTGATCCTCATCGTCTTCGGCCACGTCTACTCGGTCGTCGTCTCCGATCGCATCGCCCGCGCGGTCTGGAAGGATCGCAAGGCGGGGATCAAAGCGATGACGCCGCTACTCGCGACGATGGTGCTCTACTCGTGCTTCAGCATCTGGTTGATCGCGCAACCGATGGAGATGCGCTCGGGCATGTAGCGAATGGACATCTCGCGACGACAGTTCTTCCGGCTGCGACCCGGCGACGCGCGGCCAGACAGCCAAGGAACGGCGCCGTTGGCGGCGACGATTCGACCGCCCGGCGCCAACCGCGACACCGAGCAGTTCCTCGCGAGCTGCACGGGTCCGAGCGGTTGCACGGCTTGTCGCGACGCTTGTCCGCACGACGCCATCAAGATGCTCGGGCCGGCATGGGGCGTCGCCGAGGGCACGCCGTTCATGGAGGTCGACACGTCTCCGTGCCACTGGTGCGAACCCAAGGTCTGCATCGACGCGTGTGACAGCAACGCGCTGACGCAAGTCGCCGACACCAAGTTGGCCGCCGTCGCCACCGTGACGCTCGATCTCAGTGAATGCCTCGTCAGCCACGGCACGTTGTGCACGAGCTGCTCCGACTTCTGCCCGACGTCGGTGCGCGCGATGACGGCGCGCGGTCGCGAACCGTCACTCGATACCGATGCATGCGTCGGCTGCGGGCTGTGCGTCTGGCATTGCGACGCGCCCGGCCCGGCACTGACAATTGCGCCGCCAACCCCGGCGTACCGAACCCGCTGATTCCCGCCGGTCTTCTAGCGCCGATCGCTACCGCCGGAAGCCGCCAAGCGCTTCGTAGAACACCGGGTTGAGCCCCGACATCATCTCGCGAGCCTCCGCATCCGAGTTGCCGTAAGCAGTCAGCCCAGCGATGTCGACCAACGGCATGAAGCGCGCGGCGAAGTTCTTGCCGAAGTTGGCGGAGTGCACCTTGTAGGCCGCCGTGTCCGCGAACAGTTCGTGGATGTGGCACGTCTTGCCAGCGGGTCCCAGGTACCACTCGTAGACCAGCGTGCCCGGTTCCTGCTTGGTCGCGGCGACCATCTCGTTCATCAACGCGGCGAAGGCTTCGTTCTGACCATCCCTGATCGCCAGCTGCAGGTTGTAGTAAACGGGCGTGCTGTCGGTGCCCACGAGGTCGCGCGGGGCGGCGGCGCATGAAGCAAACAGCACGAGCGCAAGAGTCCAAGACGTGACGGCAGTGTTCATGGCCCAGATGTACTCCACCGCCGCTCGCCGGGCGAAGCTTCTCTCCCGGCAGAGCCAAGGCGCCTGGCCGACCAAGTAAGGTATCCGCATGAAAGGAAACGGGGCAGCTGCCGATACAGCCAAGGGGAACGATCAATCGGTGGAGCGACTGTTTCAGGGCCTCATTTGGCCGGCAGTGGCAGGCAACGTGCTGTGGGGCTTTCTAACGACGGCGCTACACGCCGGAGGTTCGGATTCCCAGTGGCCCCGCGCCGCAATACTGGGGCTTGTTGCCGCATACTTGGGCCGAGAATGGTGGCGGTCGCAGAAGTTCCAGTATGACTCCACGGTCGGCTTGATCGTGACCGAGACGATCTTCGCCGTAGCGTTTGCGAGCATGGCCATCGCAACGCAGCAGGACCAAGGCTACGTCGTACTGGGTGCATGTTCTGCCCTCTACGTGTGGGGATGCGTGGCCCATCACTGGAACCTCTGGCCTGGACCAAGGCTCGCTCGTAGCAGGGGCATGATGGCGACACATTTCGTTGCGGTCTTGTCCATGGTGTCTCTGCTCTATCGGGGGCCCGACTTGAATGGTCCTGGATTCTGGTGGTGGCTGCTTGGCACCATGGGTGCGGTCATGACGGTTTCCCTAGGGACCGATCGACGCCACCCGTGAATTGACAGGGTCGCGCGGCTTCTGCAGAATCTCCCACCACCTTGAGTCGGGAGAATTCATGAGCAACAAACCAGTCGTATTCATCGGATCCTCGACGGAGGGACTGACCGTCGCACAAGTGATCGCAGACGGAATCGACAACGCCGAGACGGTTATGTGGAACCGAGGCGTATTCGGTATCGGTCAGGGCACAATCGACGCCCTATTGAAGTGCGCTCGCAAATGTGACTTCGCCATCCTCGTCGCCACGGCCGACGACATGGTCCATGTCCGGAAAACGACGAAGTACGCCCCTCGCGACAACGTGATCTTCGAACTCGGACTATTCATGGGTGCTCTCGGTCAGAACCGAACTGCGCTTGTTGCGTGCGGCGATCCTGACACTCTGCAAATCCCAACCGACCTGAACGGGATCACGCAAGGTCGCGTGGCCTCTTACCAACACGCCGAGACCTCCGAAGACTGGAGCCCAGCGCTTGCTTCCGAAGTCAAAGCCGTCACGGAGGCCCTGGGCCAAGGCCTCGAAGGCCTCGAACGACGTGCCGTCTGCTTAGAGGGCAGGCTCATTGGCCACTACGACTATACGGTGACCGGTGCGGATGCAGACTACGAGCACGGCGGCGCTTGCGAGGTTCGCTATGAAAGCGGCCACTTGACGATTCGAGGGGTCAGATCGTCCGAATCGCGCGGAGGAACCAAGTCAGAAGTTCAGCGATCGTGGAATAGCCGATGGATGTTCGTGACCGAGAACACCATGACCTTCGAATACGACATCACGCTCGAAAAGGGCGGGGCACGCGGCTTGTGCAACTTCCCTCTGTCCGAAGACATGAACATCATGATGGGCGAGTTCTTCTATCTAGCCCCCGCGAAGGTGCACGGCTCGATCACGTTGCGCAAGCGCCAGGCATGATCACCGGCTCCGCGCTGAGCCCCACTCCACCATCACTCGCGAGTGCGAAGCTCGAATCAGTTCACCAATACCGGCGTCGGCGGACCGAGCACGATCAACCCACCAACCGTTGCCGAAACGGGCTGCATCAGGATCGGTAGAGCGAGCGGCAACGGCGGCATCGTGATCACAAACTGACGCACCCCGTTCGCGGGCACAAAGCCACTGTCGATGGCGAGGCTGCCGAGGGGAATCCAGATCGTGCCGAACGGCAATTGCACGGGCGGTGCCGGCAGATGGAAGTGCACAGCAGAGTAGCTTCCCGGCTCGGCATCGAGCTGGCCGGCAAACAGTTGCCCACTCGTTGCGGTCGACGCGGACACAGCCGGGATCGGTTCGGTCTGCAGCGTCGCACCACCAGTCATCATCGGCACGCCAACACCAACCAGCGATGAAGACAACGAGAGGCGCACGAGTCCCACGGTGCTTTCGATCGCCGGCGCGTTGACAGCATTGGTACCGCCCGTGATCGTCGAACCACCCACCACCATCAGTTCGCCGGACACCAGATTGATAGCCGGCATCGACCACCAGAACGAAATGGTCAACGGCCCACCACTGAGGTTGCTCGAGTTGACGGTCACTTCGGACAACGTCATCGTCACGGCCGCCATGTTGTTCTGCCGCGGCGGGATCAGGCAGTTGCTGATGTGCACTGCCGACGTGGTGACAACGAGACTCGGCAGGTCCGTCGAGTCGACGAACTCGACGTGATCGCAGTTGCCGATCGTCACCTGCGACCAGACGTGCCCGGCGTCGAAGCCACGCATCAAGATCATGCCGCTACAACCGAGCAGCGTGGTTCTGCCATGCGCGTAGGAACTGACGTCCTCGACCTGATCCAGAATGACTCGACCGGCACAGTTGTCGATCTGCATCGTGTCGAACCCCAGCGAGGTCAGAATCTCGGCGCCACGAACGACGACGGTCGCCGATGCCGGCAAGCTGTGGATGTGCAGCGCGCGACCGTTGCTCGCAATCAAGACGCCGGGATCACACAGAACCGTTAGGGCCTTGTCGATCACCACGCTGCTGTAGGTCCCGCTCTGCACGAGCAATGTGTCGCCGGGCGCAGCCGACGTCACTGCCTGTTGCAGCACGGCGCCGCCACCACTGACGACCGTCGCCTGCGCACACACGTCGAACGCCGCAACCATCAGAGCGACGAGGCGAATGACGGGCGAGCATCGCATGTCCAAGTTGTATCCAATGCGAAACGACCCCGTAAGCACCCGGGACCGGTTGTCCGGGTCATTTCCGGGTCCTAACATGCAGCCCTCAACCGCTCAGGAGCTCCATGCCCAAGGCCGCAATGCGTCTTCCCCTCGCCATCATCACGCTGATTGGCACCGCGACGTCCCAGAACCTGGTGAGTGACATCAACTCACAGGCGGTCAACAACCCGGATTCGAACCCGTCGGACTTCGTGGACGTGGGCTCCAATACGTACTTCAAGGCAGCAACTGCCGGCAACGGTGTCGAGCTATGCCGCCTCGATGGCAGCACGGGTGTCGTCACGGTTGTGAAGGACATCAACCCGGGACCGGGTTCGTCGACGCCGCGACACATGACGCCGCTCGGCAACCTGCTCTACTTCACCGCCGATGATGGCGTGCACGGCATCGAACTGTGGCGCACCGACGGCACGACCGCGGGCACGTCACTCGTCGCCGACATCAATCCTGGCGGCGCCAACTCGCAACCGAACAGCATCGTCGTCTTGGGCAACGAGCTGGTGTTCGCGGCGAACGATGGCACGCACGGACTCGAGTTGTGGCGCAGCAATGGAACGGCGACGGGCACCGCGCTGCTCCAGGATTGCAAGACCGGCTCAGCCGGCGGCTGGCCGACGTCCCTGACGGTCGTTGGCAACACCGTCTTCTTCGCCAGCAGCAGCGACAACAGCGGCCGCGAGCTGTGGGCCACCGATGGCACGGTGCTCGGCACGGCGATCGTCGTCGACCTCAACCCTGGCACGACCAGTAGTTCGCCATCGTCACTGCGCGAAGTTGGTGGCGCGTTGTTGTTCTCCGCCAACGATGGCGTGGTCGGCTCTGAGTTGTGGCGCACCGACGGCACGGCTGCTGGCACCACGCTCGTCATGGACATCCGTACGGGCTCGAGCGGTTCGTCGATCTATGCCGCCGAAGCGATCGGCAACCTGCTGTTCTTCCGCGCCCACACGAGCAACGAAGGTGGCGAACCTTGGGTCTCTGACGGCACGACTGCCGGCACGATGATGCTCGCCGACATCAACCCAGGAACGTCGACCAGCTACCCATCGCAGTTCACGTCGATTGGCGGCACGGTACTATTCGCCGCCGACGATGGCGTTCACGGCAGCGAACTGTGGAGCACCGATGGCACGCCGGCGAACACGGCGATGGTCATGGACATCCGCTCCGGCTTCATCGCTTCGTCACCGAGCAGCTTCGCCGCGAGCAACGGCCTCCTGCACTTCCGCGCCGACGACGGCGTCAATGGCTCGGAGATGTGGCAGTCGGACGGCACCGCCGCCGGCACCGTACAAACAATTGACCTGGCTGCCGGCAGCAGCGGTTCTGCGCCGCAATCCGCGCACACTCTGCCAAGCGGCGACATCGTGTTCAGCGCCGACGTCGACATGACCGGCCGCGAGCCGTTTATCACTGACGGCACCGCAACAGGCACGACGCTGCTCGCCGACCTGCACCAAGCAACCGGCGCGCAAACGCCGAGTTCGGGCCCGTTCGCGCTCGCCGACGCGCTCGGCATCACCTACTTCCGCGCCAACGACGGCAACACCGGCCGCGAACTGTGGCGCACCGACGGCACCACCGCCGGCACCGTCCTGGTCGCCGACATCAACCCGGGCCCATCCTCGGCATGGCCCAAGTTCATGACGCGCGCCGGCAACAGTGTGTTCTTCGCGGCCGATGACGGCGTCAACGGCGAAGAGCTGTGGGTCACGAGTGGCACGGCCGCCGGCACCGCCATGGTCGCCGACATTCGCAGCGGCCAAGACGATGCATCCCTCGGCCTGTTCACCGCGGTCGGCAACACGCTGTTCTTCCGCGCCAACGATGGCAACAACGGCGCCGAACTCTGGAAGAGTGATGGCACGCTCGCCGGCACCACGATGGTGAAGGACATCCGTCCCGGTTCGCTGACGCTCGGCACGATCTCCGTTCCGTACAGCGGCCTGCACGACCTGCACGTGCTCGGCACGACGCTGCTCGCAGTCGCCAACGATGGTGTCTCCGGCAACGAACTGTGGATCAGTGACGGCACCGCAGCTGGCACCACTCTGCTGCTCGACATCCAACCGGGCGCCGGTTCATCGGCCCCCGATCAGTTCGTCGCAGCCGGTGGCTACCTGTGGTTCAACGCCGACGACGGCGTACACGGCCGCGAACTGTGGCGCACCGACGGCACGACTGCCGGCACCATCATGGTCAAGGACATCAACGCCGGCGCGGGCAGCAGTTCGCCGTGGCGCTTCTGCGGTGTTGGCTCCGACGTGTTCTTCACGGCCAACGACGGCTTCCACGGTGAAGAACTGTGGACCACGGACGGCACCGCCTCCGGCACGACGATGGTCGTCGACCTCAACACCGGCATCAGCTCGACCACGATCCTCTCGATCGAGGACCTGCAAGGCATCGCGATCTTCTCGGCCAATGACGGCGTGCACGGCATCGAACTGTGGCGCTCCAACGGCACGGCCGCGGGCACGACCATGGTGCGCGACATCATGCCGGGTGTCGGCAGTGGCCTGCCGCAGTGGATGACAGCCATCAACAGCAACGTCTGGTTCGAAGCCGACGACGGCGTGCACGGCTTCGAGCTGTGGAAGTCGGATGGCACGGCCGCCGGCACCCAACTCGTCAGCGACATCCGCCCCGGTGCATCGGGTTCGAGCCCGCAGTGGTTCACGCTGTCCGGTGGCGGCTTGCTGTTCACTGCCGACGATGGCACGAAGGGCACCGAGATCTGGACGATGCCACCCGGCTCGACGTTCGTCGCGGTCGGCGGCACCGGTTGCGGCACGGCTTTGCGCGTGCCGACGTTGACGTTGTCCTCCGGTGCGCCGACGCTCGGCACGACGGTCATGGCCTACGGCGATCGCGCGGAACCGGGTGTTCCGGCAGTGCTGGTGATGGGCAACCCCGGACCGTTGGTGCAGGTCGCGCCCGGCTGTGGCACGCACCTCGACGCGTCTGCGTTTGGTTACCTCGCGTTGTTCACGACGTCGGCTGGTGGTGACTGGCAAGTGCCGCTGCAGGTGCCGAACCTGCCAAGCCTGCATGGCTTGCAGGCGGCGGTTCAGGCGGTGTTTGCGCCGACGCCGAACGTTCGTGGGTTTGAACTGTCGCAGTCCGCGCACGCGACGTTGAGCAACTGATCGATTGGCAGCATCGAACGCAGTGTAAATCGGTTGTAGAAGACCTCGATGTAGTCGAGGTGGCTGGCGCGCGCCTCGGCGCGCGTCCGGTGGCATTAGCCTTCCGCGAAAGTCGGCCATGGGCGCCGAGCGCCAACACCTCGCACCCTCGGCGGGCTTCGACCTTTGGATCGCGGCCCTTCGTTAGGGGGCCGTGCCGCTGGCTAGCGATCCGAATCTTGTGCGCGCGCGCCGGCAGACGCAATCGCGCTGTTTCCAGGATTCACTGTTAATCGTGCTTGCTCGCTAGCGCCCACCTTCATGGAAGGCAGTTGGCCGCGTTGCGGACGCCTCCATCTGATTCAACCAAGATACAGACCTCTAGAGGAGGGTCTCCAATGAAACTTCAACGACTCATAGCTACCGCTCTGCTCGCATCGTGCGTCGGATCGCTGGCTGCACAGAAGCACCGCTACATCGCATACGTCGATCCCACCCGTGGCAATGACCCGGGCGAGGTCCAGGTAATCCAGGCCTCGGGTGTGGGCGTGCCCCAGCAACCAGAGGCCTTCAAGACCGTCAAGAGGGCCATCGAAGAGATCCGTAAGAAGGCCCCGAACGTAACCAATCCAGGGGTGGTCCACATCCAACCCGGCGTCGTCAGCTTGGGCAACAGCACCGAGCCTCTACCGATCGTGATGAGCTCGTACATCGATGTCATAGGCCATTCGGCGCAGAGCGTTTCGATCGATGGCACTGGAGCGGCTCCGTACGGAAGAGGCAGTGCCGGCATCTTCCAACCGGAGTCACCGGTCGCGCGCCGCAACCAACAGGTTCTCGTCGACTTCTCCGACATCGTGACGAACGACTACTCGGAGACGCTGCAAGGCGTGACCCTGCGCAATGGGCAAACGCAGGTCTACATGGAATCGGAGCGGTACGGGCACGTATGTGTCAGCAACTGCGTGTTCGACATGCTCGGCAAGACGAACGGACCTGCATTCGGTGCGCTGATCGTTTCCGTCTACGACTACCAGGTTCCAGGGTACGAACCGCCGGTCATGAAGTTCATCAACAACACGGTGATCATGGGCTGGGCCGGCGATCCGAACGTCGCCGCGAAGGACACCTGTCGCGATGGCGCCGTCGGATTCTGTCAGGTCAACGATCCGGTGCTCAACCACCCGACCCGCAGTCCGGACCCATTCCCCAACCTTCGTGGCATGGGCAAACCAATGCTCGTCAACAACGTGTTCCGAACGCTACCGAGCCAGAACAGCAATGCGTCCCGCGCGATGCTCGGTATCGCCAACGAGGACACCACGATCAAGCAGGGCGGCGGACACCGCCCCGGCGAATCGAACGCGTTCGATCGCGATCTTGTCGGTAGTTCGACAGGCCCCAACGGCTCGCTCCCGCGCTACTACTCGGATGTCTTCGAGATCCCCCTGCCGGGCCCGCCGTACCCGCCGGAGCCACTGCCTCGGCCGTGGATCGATGTCAACCCGAGCAACCAGACCGGCCCCAGCGGCGTGCCGTCGCAGGATCCCGGTTTCGTTGGCGAGTACGTGAGTCGCACGTATTGGTCGCCGAACGGCGTGGAGAAGGACCTGCGAGATTGGCGACTGTTGCCGGACTCGCGCTACATCGACCAAGGCGTCAACCCGCTCATCGACGGCCGACTGATCACCGTCAACGAAACGATCTATGGCAACCCCGGCAACGTCAGTGAAGTCTTTGACTGGGACGGCGAGGGCCGTGGCAACGTTCGCATCGCGTCCAAGCCGCGCGCCCCGAGCACAACAGGTGTGGTCGACCTCGGCTACGACGAGGCCAGCAACCTGATCTCGACCCGTAGTCGCGCAAACCACTCCGTGTGCCACAACCAGGCTGCAGGGCGCGGTACCGGCTACCCGTCGGGTATCGGCTCCGGAACCGACAAGCGTCTGTACATCGTTCCGTCGGTCGGCTCAGTCCATTTCTTCGGTGACCTTTGGCAAGTCCCACAGGCGAACAACCCGTGGAAGACCGGCTCCGATTACTGGTGGTTCCCCACCCAGAGGAAGACTCCCTATCCGGTGCTCGGCCTGACGGCCCTTGGCTATACGGACCTGTATCTCGACGATACGAGGATGTTCGATATCAACACGCTGGGCTCGACCGCCATCAACGGCTACGTGCCGCCGGGAGGCAACACCGTCTTCAACTTCGCTGCAGTCTCGGTCATCGACTCGGGCCCACCCGCCCCGATCCCCTTCGACCAATACTACTCGTCGATCCAGGCTGTGTTCACCCCTAGCGGGGGCTCCGGCGTGCTGACGAACACGCAGTGCGAGATCTACTGATGACCTGGCAGAACGCCGCAGCCTGACTGTGCGCAGCCTGCGCGTTCGAGGACACGAGCCGAGCATCGTTGTGATCTGCTTGGTTCGCATCAGGCGGTACCGGTTCCAGCTCTCAGCCACGAACTCGCCAGTGTCGACCGCCTGGACTCAGTAGTTCTGCGCAAGATCGCTTGCGCAGAACTGACTAGTCGGACGACTCCCGGCGCGCCAACAAGGTGAGCTGGTCATGGTGACAGAATGAGTCGTAGTCACACTCGCCACCATCATCGAACACGAGGTGGGCCGACGGCGCGGGAACGAAGTCCCACTCATCTGCAGATTCGCCGAGGTCAAAGTCACTAGCCCCATCGGCCTGCTTCACGAACAGCACTCGAGCAGATCGCCCCTGGAAGGTGAGTCGGTCACCGGCTCGGACGTCCTCGCCCGTGGAGTATTGGAAGCGATTCATGAATCAAGCCCGACGTCTGTGACGATCAGCTACGCGGGGCATCGGCAGCCGCATTGTGCGGTTGGGTAGCCTCCCCCCACATGCTACCGAACTCCGTGAATCGTTCAGCGGCGTGGCTGCGGGCGAATGAGGATGGAGTAGGTCATCGACTCTTCTGATGCCGCGAGACGCATCTTGAAGCGGGCCGAATCCTCGACGACTACATATGACATCGAGTATGTGACTTCACCTCGCTTGGACGGCGCCTCGAACTCCGCCACAGCAACAGCATCTTCCTGTGCCATCCGATTGCTGGACGACAGGCTGGAGTGATCGCCGGATCCGGATGTTTGGCCACCGAACTGCGAACAAACCAAGAGAAGGACGACAGGAGAGGCATGCACGACTCATGCCGCTACGCCAGACACCGCCGGAAACTCCCCTGTGCGGAGAGCCCCGCGAAAGAGCCCAGAATCGCCAAACACCGCACACCTGCGATTCATCTGAACACCATCTCGTGGCCCTCGGTTTGCCCAACGTCCGTCACCATCATTGCGAGCACATCCGGCGCGTAATCGTCAGCCGCACTGCGTAACTGGGTCGCCTTAGAAGCCAACGTACTCGCCGCGCTCGCTGTCGAGCCAGCAGAACTCCGACTTGCCTTGACCAGCAAGGTACACGCATGCTTCTCGGATCAACTGCCCACGCAGGTCATCCACGTGCAATGACTCCTTCTTGCCGCCGCGCTCCTTACGAATGAAGGAGACCTCGTTCGCATTGTCCACGTAGGACCGCGCGACGACGGCTAGGTCACCGGCAACAAAGCGCCACAGGTCGTACTCGTAGTAGTAGTCGTACGTCCCGCTCGCATCAGGCTCACTCGCGTCGACTACGTGCTCGTGCTCGATCCGCATGGGTAAGACTGGTCCGCCCAACGTCTCAGGACGCTGAGCTGCGGCCCGAAGTGCCGTCGTCTCCTGCGTCGAGTTGGGCGGCGTCGCAGTCCGCAACGTGACGGGCTAGGAGCGAGGACACCGCCCACAACAAGTAGCCGCCGACCAAGACAACGAGGTCCTGGTAGAGGCTGAAGCGCACCGGCCTAAGGAACTCCTCCTCGGCGACGTAGATACTCGGTCCAATGGGCCCCTCAAAGAGGATCCACGCGAGGCCAGACTGGGCACTGTGAACCGCTCCGATCAGGATCGTCACAATCGCTACCAGTCTCAGGATCGAACGGGCAGTTGATTCATTCATCGGCATCCGCACTCCCCGTCCGCCCAACGTCTCTCACGATCAGCTGCGACGCGGAGCGTCGTCTGGGGCCTTCTGAGAGTTAGGCAGCATCCTACGCTCTCGCTGGATGCTAGTCTCGCCAAACAGGCGACCTGCTGATCTCTACGACCCTCTCGTCCTTGAACGAGATCGAGACAACCAAGATCGTAGCTGGCCCTGGATCCTGCGTGTCGTACATCCAAACGACATCCACCGTCTCCGTTGGCAAGAAGAACGCGGCCAGTCGACTGTCGTGCGATGGAGGCCCCACGGCGCGCCTGACTTCGTCGTAGGTCATCGCAATGGCCACGTTGGAAAGGACATCTTGCCGCGCACGCTCCACCCACCAGTCGTATGTGACCGCGCCGGTTGCGCCGCCGGCTCCGGACACGCCCAGAATGATGAGCAGTTGAAGGCCGACAGACCGAAGAGGATTCTTGCTCGGGTAGGCTGCCACCAGATCGACGAACAGCGTCGTCGCAACGCCTACTGATGAACCTAGCAGTGCGAATTGAATAGCCGGCAGTGCACGCCCCTCCATCAGAGCGAGCGTGGAACCAGCAAGTCCGCCCGCCACCGCAGCCACGATGCGCCGCACGCAGGGCGACGCTCTACGTCGATCAAGCCACAGCATGCCGACTGCGAACAGTGCTGACTGTAGCCCCATACCGAAATACCCTCCGACCAAGCTAACGGTCACGATCAGAGGCAGCTCCTCGGTAATCGGTGACAGGCCGCGAACGAGCATGCCGACGAGTAGCCCAAACAGTGCGAGCGGCACTGGCGGCAAGAAGTAGGTCAGGAAGCGCACTTCACAACTGTCTGCCCAACGTCTTTGGATGATCAGCTGCGAGGCGAAGCCTCGTCAGCTGATCATCTAGTTAGACAGGCTCCGGCAACTGTCGACCGACGAAACCGTGCCTGCCAATAATCTCACAGAGCTTAGCCGCCTCCGCAGGGTCCGGCGTACGAATCCGGAAGGGAACCCCATCAGCAACCGAGTCCAGCCCTTGCTTGGCCTGAACCAACGACACGCCCAAGCAGTGGTGAAGATGCTGGGCCACAAGCGCCGAGTCACGACTGGATTCGACGCGCTCAACAATGACCTCGCGGCCAAGCTGTTGATGCGGGTCGCCCGTAGCCTCGTAGCGCGCCAAGTAGGCCTCGGGAGCCTCACCAGACCCGGTGTAGATAACCTTGCCTGATGCCCGCTCGACAATAAGCGGGCCGCCCCCACCGTAGAGACGCGCGTCGACTCTAGGCACAACGAAGAACATCCATCCCCAGGACCGCTCGATTGTCATCTCGTCGATGACCACATGCTCTGGTTCGGCGGCCCACCACTGCAACGCCAAGCTCCGTGCCTCTGCGTAGACGATCATTTTTGAGCATCCTGGCCCAAGGGTGCCCGCCACGAACGCATGCCATCAACACAGGGTACCGCACCAATGTATGTCAATTGCAACTCACTCCCAACAACCTCCACAATCAACCAGGCCCCGGAGTTGCCGCGCAGGTGCTCCAGAGCCCGGTTGGGACCCCAACCCGACCGAATACGAGAGCTGTAGATTGAGGCGCAGGTCTCAACCATCTCCTGACCATCAACCTGACGGATGGTGCCGAAATGCCTGCCCCAACTAAAATCGTAGATGGCATCAATTGCTTCGCGAACCGTGATGCCACCGGCCTGCTCTAGTTGTTGCGAAGAACCCTCCGGCGGACTGCTTGAAGCCTGCCTCGGTGCCCGACAGCCGCCCACCCAAGGGATGACTGAAACTGCTGAAATCAGTATCCATGCACGACAGCTACTACGTTCTGATCCAAGCCGCTTTGACATGATCCTCCAACGAAACTGGTCTGCCCAACGTCTATGGATAATCAGCTGCGAGGCGGAGCCTCGCCAGCTGATCATCTAGTTAGGGCCCGCCAGCGACGTCGCGGTGCCATGCTGAGCAGGGCCGAAGTCAGAAGGTAGCAGTTGGATCGCGCGCCCAACAGCTTCGGAGGCGGTATGCCCGTCACTCACGACTTCCCGGAAGGACACACGATGACGACCATTGACTGCCTCACCAATCACTGGTCCACGGACGTGAGGATCCCCAGTGCACGAACTGAACGCGAGCCCCGCCATCGTACGCACGGGCATCAAGCCACGAAGTCGCTCACCGTCGTCCGCGGCTAGTGCCAGACAAAGCGATGGGTCGCTTTGCTCGAGCCAGAGTTGAATAGCGTGCCAGCGGTAAGCAACGAACTCGCTCGGCCCCGACTCATACTCCTGCGCGCCATCCCGAATCGACACATCAGGTAGCTCGCTTTGCATCTCTCCAACACGAGATCCCTGGACGTGCCATCCATCAAGCGCGCGGATCACCACATCAAGTGACCGCGTCGAGAGGTGCGCCAGATTCACACCACCCTCCGAACATACGACCAGAAAGGCACGTTCCTCGACCGCAACAGTGACGCTCGAGCCACGTTTGCTGGACGATAGCTCCGCCCACAAACGTGACCCACCGTATTCCTCGAACCCCGTGACCGTCACTTCCTGCGGTAAGTCATGCCGCGAGCGGATCAACGCACTCATGCTCTCTACGGCAGCCAACTCCGGATAAAGCTTGCTGATTGGATCATCCATAGCGCCTATTCGTGGGCCTAACGTCTTTGGTCTCTCAGCTGCGGGGCGTAGCCCCGTCAGCTGCTGAGACTAGTTAGCTTACTCACGCAAGAAAGGTCTCAATTCATCCAAGAGATCGACCCGGCCTTGCACAGCGGGGTCCTTGCTCTCTAACGCCTTTGCCACAGCCTCGCGCGCAAGGCCAGCGTCGTCAAGCCGCACCGCAAGTCTTGCGATATTGAGATTAATGATCGCAAGTGAACCGCTAGCGATGTGCTCTCCTGCCAGCTGAATCACATGCTGCAATGCCTTCGTACCTCTGCGCACAGCGTCAGCGTCACCTTCGCTCGAGGCTGCGGCATACAGCGCATCCGATAGCGACCAGTACGATTGATCACCATCCATGCGACGCAACACCTTCGCTTGAGGATCGAAGCCGTTTAGCTCGAGGGCGAATGCGAAAACATCACGCTGCTGTTGCTGCTGCGTCAAAGAGGGCTCCGAAACAAGCTGCTTCCGCCGCAGGACAAATGCAACGAGGACCGACAACAGCGCCGCCATAGCGCTGGCAAAGGTCGCCAATATTGGCTTTTCGTCACTCCCGACGGCATCCCGATCCACCTCCTCTCCAACTACACCTTTTCCGCGCAGTTGGATCGAAGGCGTCGTCGTAGGCGAGCTCGCAACCCCGAGGAACAACTGAACAGAAAAGGACTCGCCGGGATTCAGGAACGGCAACTTCACAGTCAGCGACTCAGATTCGGAGCTAGTCTCAATCGCATCTTCAGGAAGTCCTTGGGCACGCGCCTCGCGCACTTTTGCGCCTGCCAAGCTCAAGAGGCATGACACGGCTTCTATTTCTTTGGTTCCGCCGTTGACGACTCTTAAGTTGACGATGCCAACCTTCTCATCTCGTCCTTCGAAAATCGTCACAGGAGAGAGCTCATACTTGAGAGCGAGCTTCGGCGACGTTAGCACATCGATTAGCCAACCGCTGGCAACTCCGACGACTAGACTCACCAAGCCAGTCAAGACTATGGGGGCGTATTTCGTTCGACTACCAGATTCGTCGGTCACTGACTTTCTCCCGTCAAGCTAACTAGAACTTCGGCAGCCCAGTCGAACACCGACTCGCCCACCATAGGTTCCAGCCTAACTCCCCCGCCGCCGGTCTCAACCCCAGCACACGGCATCGCCGCTCAGCAACTAGACGGTTCCGCCTATTGCGCAGTTGACCGCATGACCCAAGCGGCGAAGCGGCCGGCTGCTACACAGCTATCGCCGTCCCGCTTCGTATACCGTCGTTGTCGATCAGTAGTTCTGCGCAAGGTTGTCGGCGACCTGCGTCATCGACCCCTTCACCGCCGGCGCCAATCCGGCAACGGCACCAATACCGGTGACACCCAGGACCAGATACAGCTCCCACGGTCGGAAGATCGTCCAGTCCAGATAGACACCGGTCAGGTCTTCCACCGTCCCGCGCATGAAGTATTCAGCGCCGTGACACACAACGAGTCCAAGCACCGCACCGAAGAAGCTCAACAGTGCCGCTTCACCAGTAATGATCGTCAGGATCTGCACACGACGCGCACCAAGCGAACGCATGATCGCGATCTCGCGGCGGCGTTCGTTCATCGTGTTGTAGATCGCAACCGTGATCGAAACGGCAGCAACCAACAACACCAACCACGCAATAACAGCCAACGCATCCGCCGCGTTGCCGATCTGGCGCAAGAACTTCGGGACCACGTCCTGCGGCCACGCGACCTGCGCTTCTTCGTGCGAACCGAACTGCGTGCGCAGGATGTGCGAACCGAGGTGATCGAGTGGATCGATGATGATCGCCGTCAAACCAGCCCGCATCGGGTCGGCCGGTTGGTCTTCGACCTGCACCGGGCTCTTGCCGGCGGGCACCTTCTTGAGGAAGACGCCTTCGGCGTGGCCGTCGATCATCAAGTGGATGCCGAGCGGCAGGTAGATCGTGGAGTCGATCGGCGAATTGGTCGGTTCGAGGATGCCGACGACTTCGCAGGCGGCTTCCGGGTGTTCGTGCGTGCCGAACTCGCCGAGTTTGCCGTGCAGTGGCGTGACGATGTGCCCAAGCTCGATCTCGAGTTGACGCGCCACGCGGGAACCGACGACCGCCTTCTTCCACTTCTCCTGGATGATCGGTCGCGCAGGTGGGTTTTCGACGCCGTCGCGCTTGCCGTTTTCGTAGGCGGCGAGCGCGGTGACCATCTCGATCAGTTCATCCCACGAGAATGCGAACGGTCCTCCATCGGCGAACTTCAGCGGCTCGCGCTGCCATTCGAACTTGGAGAACATCTCGTCGAGCGTCGCGACGACCGGGAAGTTGAAGCGACTGATGCTGTCGCCGCGTGCCTGTGGGATCGCGTAGCGAACGCGCGTGCGCTTGAGGGCGCCGACGCGCTTGGGCGTGCGCAGTTGCTTGCAGACTTCGAGTGGGATCAGGCCCGGTGCTTCGCCGACGTTGAAGACGGTGTTGAGCACAAGCTCGAGTTCGCTCGAACCGTTGGGTCCGGCGATCGCCTGGAAGCCACCGATGCTGCCCTTGTAGCGAGCCTCGGTCTGCTCGGCCATCACCTGGATCCCCGAGTAGAGTGCGGTCGCGACGATGATCGACATCGTCGTCAGGACCGTCGCGACCATGCGAATGCGCAAGTTGCGCAGACTGACGGAGACGAGCCTCACTTGCCTGCCTCCGCGGTTACGTCGCCACGAAGGGTCGCGAGGTCGACCGTGCGCTGCATGCGTTCGGCGCTCTCTGGATCGTGCGTCACCATGACGACCGTCTTGTTGTTGTCGCTGGCGATCTGCAGCATCAGGTCGAGCACCTGACCACCGGTCGCCTTGTCTTGGTTGCCGAGCGGTTCGTCCATCAGGACCAGTGCTGGGTCGTTGATCAGCGCGCGGCAGATCGCGACGCGTTGCACCTGACCGACGGAGAGTTCGCCGGGGCGGTGATGCATGCGTTCGCCGAGACCGACCTTGTCGAGCAGCGACTCAGCGCGCTCCTTGGCGTCGCCACCCGCGCCGGCGCCGAAGAGCGCGCCGAGCAGAACGTTCTCGAGTGCCGTGAACGGCTGCAGCAGGTTGAAGGTCTGGTAGACCATGCCGATGTTGCAGCCCCGGTGGCGATCGCGCGCCGCCTCGCCCATCTGGTCGAGGCGCTGACCGGCAACTTCGATCTCGCCACAGTCGGGCTTGAGGATGCCGGCGAGGATGTGCAGCAGCGTGGTCTTGCCGGTGCCGGAGCGGCCAATCAGCGCAACCTGTTCGCAGGCATCGATTTTGAGGCTGTCGACCGCGCACGCGAGCACCTTCTGCTCGCCGCGGGAATAGCTCTTCTGGACGTTTCGCAGGTGAATCATCGGGGTCGCGACAGGGTAGCGGAGCGGTTCTCGGAGGGAACCTGCTGGTGCCGGTCGGCGAGCAGAATACGAAGCAATCTCGGAATCGGTCAGCTTTTCCAGAACGCGGCGACCCAGTCGAGCTCGCGCTGCAGCCGATCGGTGAGCGGTTCGTCACCAAACGTGTCGCCGAGCACGGACCACGTGTAGGTCTCGACTTCGAGCAGTGGCACCGGGTCGTCGCTCGCGGCGAGCGCCTCGAGCACGCGGCGGACTTCTTTCTGGGTCGAACCGAACGGGCCCGGTTTGTCCCAATCGAGTGGCACGTGATAGTGCGTGCGGACGCGGCCGGCGTTTTCGAACTCGAACTTGCGGCGCGCGACGCCGTCGAGGTCGAGCACGCGGACACCATTCTGCGCGACGGTCTGATGCAGGTAGCGCGGCTCGGTGAACGTCAGCAGCTCTTCGATGCCCTCGGCGCGACGCACCTCGAGGCACGATGAGACCTGGATCTTGGGCACGTCGATGCCGCGCCGCCTGAGGTCTTGCATCGCGGCGAGCGGGTCTTCGTCGAGCACCGCGAGGTGGCAGAGGTCGACGCAGATGCCGAGGTGCCGGCGCAGGTGCTTCTCGGGCACCGTCGTCCACGCGCCTTCTTCGAACAACCACTTGTCGAGGAAGTCCGCCGTCTCCTTGACCGTTTCGAGCAGGCAGTTGGGTTCGGGTTCGATCGCGAGCACGCAACGCACGCCGGTCTTCTGTTCGACGCCGGCGAGCATGCTCGCGGCGCGTGCGAGGTTGCGCGCCATGACGCGCAGGTCGGCGTCCTGGGCGCCGCGAGCGCGGTAGCCGAGTGGCAGGGTCGACAGTGGCAGCACGTCGCCTTCGTTCATGAACGAGGCGCCGACTTCGGCACAACGACGTGTGTAGAGCAGGCGTTCTTCTTCGCCCCAGTCCGGTGCGTAGACCTTCGTCTTGACGACCTCCTCGTGGAAGTCACCGAACGGAAACACGTTCAACGTCCACAGTGGCACGTCGGCATCCTTGAGTGCGGCACCGAGCTGCTCGCGGGCTGTCGCGTTTTCCGACAACTCTTCGACGAGCGCCATCGGCCACCACCCACCGAGACCGAATGCGCGGCCACGCTCACGTGCCAATCCGGCAATCGGCACCGTGTAGTTTTGCAACGTCGACAACTGACTGGCGAGGTCAGGAGCCGGGTGCACGTTGCTGCAATAGGTCAGGCGAGGAAGGGCTGCAGCCATGATTCCCACACTATCGCGAAGTCCGCACGAGAAGTATGCGGAGGTTCCTGCTCGAATGCCGATGGCTCTAATTGCCCTGGCACTCGCCCTCCTGAGAAGCCCCTGATGACAGATACTCCGAGCACCCCCGCCCAGAACGACGAACAGGCCAACGCCTATCGCATCGCCGCGATCCGCCAGTCGACGTCGTATCGACAAGCTCACACGGATGCGGACTTCATGGGACGCGAGGAACTGCGGCCGGTGCGTCTGCAACTCGAGTTGTTGAAGCCCGAGCTGATCCAGGACGAGCAGGGTGTGCGTTCGACGGTCGTTGCCTTTGGTGGCACGCGTGTCGTCGAGCGGCCGGAAGCCGAGCGTCGTCTCGAGGCAGCGAAGGAAGCACTCGCTGCGGATCAAGACAACGCCGACAAGGAGCGCGCCGTTCGCATCGCCGAGAACGTCTTGAAGAAGGCGCACTACTACGACGAGGCGCGCGAGTTCGGTCGCATCGTCTCCGGCACCTGCCAGATCGATGACAGGTGCGACTACGTGATCAGCACCGGCGGTGGCCCTGGCATCATGGAAGCCGCCAACCGCGGCGCGTTCGACGTCGGCGCCAAGTCGATCGGCCTCAACATCACGTTGCCGTTCGAGCAGGAGCCCAACAGCTACATCACCCCGGAGCTGTGCTTCGAGTTCAAATACTTCGCCGTGCGCAAGATGCACTTCCTGATGCGGGCGAAGGCGATGGTCGCGTTCCCGGGCGGCTTCGGCACGATGGACGAACTGTTCGAAACGCTGACGCTGATCCAGACCAAACGCATGGAGCCGATCCCGGTCATCCTGTTCGGCAAGGACTACTGGAGCCGCCTCGTCAACTGGGATCTGTTCGTCGAAGAAGGCACGATCTCGCCGAAGGATCTCGAGCTGATCAGCTACGCCGAGACGGCGCAGGAGTGCTGGCAGCAGATCAAGGACTTCTACAAGGATCGTTCGGGCGAGAAGCTGCCGCGCGGCCAGTAATCCGCCGCTGCGTGATGTTCGGGAGACCGAACATCACAACCGCCGCTGCCATCGGCAGTTTGGCCGCGCCACCAGTCATGGGCCACTTGGCGCATTCTGACCGCATCGCGGGCTACCCGCAGGGGCGTTATGCCTTACACTTCTCGCGAGTCTGATTGCCCCACCTCGACGGACCGACTCCAGGCCCGAATCCATGCGAACTCATCCCTTCCGTGCTAGCGCTATCGCTCTAGCCACTCTCGCCGCCGCGATCTTCACTTCTGCTCCGGCCGCCCAGACGCCGTCGCCCGTTCGCCAGGCGCCGCCGTCCCTATTGGCCAAGTTTGATATCCACACCGGCACCGTTCAGTCCCTGAACGTCGTCCCCGACACGAGCGGCAACTACCAGTTCCCGGTCGTGATCGCTGGCCAGGTGCGCACGATCTCGCTGCAGCCGTATGAGCTCCGCACTCCCGGGTTCCAGTTGTTGGTCGAAGATGCGACGGGTGTGCACGTGGCGCCGACGCCGGCGTGTGTGACGTTCCGCGGCATCCTGCTCGAAGAGCCGACGACGCAAGTGGTCGCCACCGTCGAGAACGGCACGGTCACCGCGTCGATCCACGAAGAGCTCGTCGGCCAAGGCGTGCAAGGCAAGACGTGGGTCGTGCAACCGGTCAACTCGGTGGTCCCGACGGCCGGCCCATCGGTTCACATCGTGTTCGAAGCCGCCGACAGCGTGCAGCTGCCCTACCACTGCGGCAACGCGCCCGCGCAACCGGTCAACTATCCGGCGCCGACTGGCGAGGATGTCATTCGCGAATGCGACATTGCCATCGAGGCTGACGTCGAGTTCTACCAGAACTACAACGGCAGCAGCGTCACCAACACGCAGAACAACATCACGTCGGTGATGAACCAGGTTGAGTTCATCTACAACCGTGACTGCGACATCCAATACAACATCACGACGATCATCGTGACGACGACGAGCGTCTACAGCTCGAGCTCTGCGAGCACGCTGCTGAGTCAGTTCCGCAGCCGCTGGAACTCGGTGCACGCCGGCGTCCCGCGTGACACGGCGCACCTGTTCACCGGCCGTCCGGTCTCGCAGAACAGCAACGGCACGATCGGCGTCGCCTACCTCGGCACGATCTGCAACCTGAGCCAGTCGTACGGCCTGTCGCAGTCGCGCTACACCGCCAACTTCACGTCGCGCGTCAGCCTGACCGCGCACGAACTCGGCCACTCGTGGAACTCGGGCCACTGCTCCGGTGGTGGCTGCTACATCATGTGCGCGACCAACGGCGGTTGCGGCGGCAACACGCTGTTCAGCGGTGGCTCGATCAACCAGATCACGAGCTTCGCCGCATCGCGAACCTGCCTGACGCTGCTGCCGTCGACGCCGGTCATCAACAGCGTCAACCCGACGTCGGTCACCGTGTTCAACCCGGGCCAGGTCGTCCTGACGGGCTCCGGCTTCACGGGTGTCAGCAGCGTCCGGGTCGGCCTGCAGACGTTCACGAGTGGCTTCAACGTCACCAACGACAACCAGATGACGATCCAGATGCCGACGCCGACCACGGCCGGCTTCGTCACGCTGGACGTCACGAACAGCGCTGGCACGAGTGGTGTTGGCGTCGTGCAATACACGCTGACCTCGCCGCCGAAGTTGCTGCTGACGCCGACGATCCCGTCGACCGGCGGCATCGCGACGTTCGACTTCGCCGGCACGCCTGGTCGCCAGTGGTTCCTCGTGCTCGGCGCGTTCAACTCGCAGGCGCCGTTCCAGGGCTTCCCGCTGCTGGTCAACCCGCTGCTGCTGACGTCCGGAACGTTCAGTGGCCCGCTCGGCATCGAGCAACTGCCGGTCCCCGTTCCGGGTGGCCTTGGCCTGCTGATCTTCTACTCGCAGATCCTCGAGGCGGATGCGTCGAACCCGGTCGCGACCGGCACGTCCAACGTGCGCACGATCGTGCTGTTCTAAGACGCCACGACCAAACGAAAGAGGCTCACCTGCTGTTGGCAGGTGAGCCTCTTTTCGTTTGGGGTTGCTGCGTTTGGGAGCACTGCGTTTGGGAGCACTGGTCCTCAGAACTCGCCGCGCACCGCGCGATCCTCAATGCCGAGGAACGTCTCGATCTCCTGCTCGAGGAACAGCGACATCTCGGAGTCGTGACTGCTGCGGATGAGCGCTTTGCGCTTGCCGTCCTTGAGCCGCATGTAGACGGGGAACGAAACGCTGGTGCTCGAAGTGCCGTTGTTCGATCGGTTGTGCGAGATCGATTGCTCCACCCAGAGCTGATCGATCTGGCTCGAGTCGACGTCGACATTGCCGGGGAACGGCAACGGCCCACTCTTGACGGTCAGGCGGCGGCTACTGACGCGGATCTCGGTCGAGTTGAGCAACACGCCGAGCGTGAAGTAACCGACCAAGGCGCCGACGAAGACGAAGATCGACAAGAACGCCGAGATGAACCACTCGTCGCTGTTGAGCGAGCCGATGAAGAACGGCCAGACCATGCCGTTCCAGAACAGCGTGAAGATCACCATGAACACGATCAGCACCGGATGGCGCCACGATCGTGTGATGATCAGCTCACTGCCGAAGTTCTCGACGGTGAGCCCCTTGGGCATCCCGATGTTGGGTCGGTCGCGGCGCGCCACCTGACCACCTGCGACATCGAAGCCGAAGACGGCGTTGCACTGCTCGCACTTGGCGACCAGCTTCTCGAGGTTGATGTTGTCGGCCGGCACTTCGGCGCCACAGCTCTGGCATTCAATCTGCATGTCCGTTCTTTCCTCTTACTCGCCAAACACTTCGATCTCGCACAGCCGGCTGAACGACGGGAACGTCAACCCGTGGCAGCCGTGCGTTGCGACCTTGACGTAGCGTACCTCGCGTGCATCGAACGCGTGCGTCACGAATGCATTCTCGCCACGCGTGCCCTTCTTCGAGGCGCCGACTTGCTCGAACTTGACGCCGTCGACTGACACGAGCAACTCATAGATCTCGTAGCTCTGGCCGACCGCAGTCTCGTGCACGACGACGCGCGCCACCTCCTGAGCGCGACCGAGGTCGACCGTGATCTCGAGCGCATCGGGCTGCGTCGGAAAGCCCAGGAAGTGATCGAAGCGATCCGTCACGCCATTGGTCAGTCGCCGCGGCCCGAACACCGGCTGGCTAGCCCCACGTGAAACCGTCACCTTCTTCAAGAACGCGAGGTTGCGCTTCTGGCTGGCCACCACGCCCATCGGCACGCCCGCCAACTTGACTCCCGCCAGCTGTTCGTAGCGCTTTAAGAGCTTGCGTTGGCGACGTTGGAAGTCCTCGAAGTCACGTTCGCCGGCGCGATTCCACGCAGCGCTCGCAACGGCCGCCAACCGTGGTACACACAGGCTCAACACGTTCTCCTCGCGGCCCTCCCACCACGGCATGCAAAAGCCGACGATGTGCTTCTCGGTCTTGGTCACGTGCGGTTTGGCAAACGTCGGGATGTCGTGATTGATGTGCGCGAAACGGCGCAGATCCCACTCGTAGCAGCGCTTCACCGGCACTGCCGTGAACATCGTGCGCGGGTAGTGATCGACGATGTACATCGGATCCCACGCCGCGTTGACGACCTCGTAACCGGCATCCAACATCTGCTGCGCCGGGAAGTTGATCGTGCGCCAGTTCATGTGCAGCACGTCGGTATCGACCTTGTGCTCGCCCTTGCCGAGGTGCGGCCCTTCCCAGACGATCGCACGGCGGCCCTTGGACTTGAGGTAGCGGTGTTGCGCGTTGACGAAGTCGCGCTGCGCATCGCCCGGGACACCGTAGGCCTCGTCGCCGCCGACATGCACGAACGGTGTCGCCGCGAACACCTCCAGCAGTTCGTCGAAGAGCTCCTTCATGCCCGCCAGCGCAGCCTCCGTCGTCGCCAACTCGGTCGGTGTCTTGCCGAACACTTCCGGGTAGCGCTTGCGCAGGATCGTCGAGTGGCCGGGCACATCGATCTCGGGGATGATCGTGACGCCGCGCGCCTGGCTGTACGTCTCGAGGTGCACGAAGTCGGTCCACGTCCAGCCGGAGCGTTCGTCATGCAACTTGGGGAACGCGCGCGACGGCCACGAGAACAGTTGGTCGTCGGTCAGGTGCAGCTGCAGGTACGAGACCTTGTAGAACCAACACGCGTCGATGATGTCCAGCAGCACCTTGACCGAATGCGGGTTGCGCCCCATGTCGACCATGAAGCAGCGGAACGGCAGGTCGGCGTCATCTTCGATCCGCCCGGCGGGCCACTGCGCTGCCGTGTCAAACCGCTTCGCCGACTGCAGCAGGGTCGAACTGGCGCGAGCAACGGCCCGCGGACTGCCGGCGCGCACAGTGATCCGCTTGTCCGTCACTTCGATGACATACTTTTCGGGCGAATCGAACTTCGCCCGCTCGACGAAGATCGTAGTGACCTTGGAGCCGATGTCGTCCTTGAACGAGAAGCACCCGAGGTTGAGCAGGCCTTGTCGCAACGCGGCGCACTGCGTCGCAAACTCGGGCACCGTGCAGTGGATGTGGTCGGCGATGAAGGTGCCTTCCGCCTTCTTGTGGCTGCGGACCGCCGGCACGAACTGCGCGGTCGCAAACGAAACAACGGAGAGCAGCACAACGATGCTGCGCACAACCGACGTCGGACGGAACCTCATGCGGGCACCGTAACAAGCAATCGCGACTAGCGCGTGCGCGCGCTCTCAGATTCGCTTCGCAGTCCAGATCGCGCGCCGCGGCCCCTTGGTGCGGCGGGCCTTGACGTGCCGCAGTTCGACCTGGAACTTGCCGGCGCGCAACCGCGCGTCGAACCGATCGTGATCCGCGGCCGACCAGATGCCGAGGAGGCCATCCTGCCGCAGCGCCTTGTGCAGCTTCTTGAGACCTGGCTTGTTGTAGAGGCTGTCGTTGGCGGGACGCGACAACCCTTCGGGCCCGTTGTCGACGTCGAGCATGATCACGTCATAAGTGTCAGGCGAGTTCTCGATGATCTCCCGAACGTCGCCGACGATCAGCTTGGTGCGCGGATCCTTGAGTGGATCGCCGGCGCAGTGACCGAAGAACTCCTCGTTCCACTTGACGATCTCGGGCACGAGCTCGGCAACCTCGACAACGGCCTTCTCGGTCACGAGCTCCAGCGTCTTCGCCAACGTGAAGCCCATGCCGAGGCCACCGATCAGAATGCGTGGCGCCCGCCGGTGGCCGAGCCGTTCGAGCGCCAGCTCCGCCAACGCCTCCTCCGAACCGTAGACCCGCGTGCTCATCAACTCGGTGTGGTCGACCCACACTTCATAAGCACCATCGTGGTGGTAGCAGCGCAGTTCTCCTGAGTGGCCCGGGATCTTGGCCGTAGCGATCATCTCGCGAGGTTTCACACCCGCAGTAGGCACACTCACCCCAACAGAATCAACTGTCCGTACCGTGCCAGGTACATTCCGGACATCTCGCCGCGCGAGATGTCCGGAATGTACCTGGCACGGTACGGACAGTTGATTCTGTTCCAGGCACCGTACCTACTGCTTGGCGTGAAACGCACAACGGTCACCACGAAGCGACGCCTCGTCGACTTGTTCCCTGCCATCGAGCCTTACAACGAAGGCAAGTTGAAGGTCTCGGACCTGCACACCATCCACTACGAGGAGTGCGGCAACCCCAAGGGCAAACCGCTCGTGTTCCTGCACGGTGGTCCCGGCGGTGGCATCGACCCGATCTACCGCCGTTATTTCGATCCCAAGAAGTGGCGCATGATCCTGTTCGATCAGCGCGGCTGTGGCCGAAGCCGCCCGTTCGCGGAGCTGCGTGAGAACACGACGTGGGACCTCGTCGCCGACATCGAGAAGTTGCGCGAACACTGCGGTGTCGACCGCTGGGTCGTGTTCGGTGGCAGTTGGGGCAGCACGCTGTCGTTGTCCTACGCGCAAACGCACCCCGATCGCGTCAAGGCACTCGCGCTGCGCGGCATCTTCATGCTGCGTCGCAGTGAACTCGAGTTCTTCTATCAGGACGGCGCGAGCCACATCTTCCCCGACGCGTGGGAGCCGTATCTCGAGCAGATCCCGAAGCGCGAACGCGGCGACATGATCAAGGCCTACTACAAGCGCCTGACCAGTAAGGACAAAAAGGTCCGCAAGGCCGCGGCCAAAGCGTGGTCCACGTGGGAAGGCAGCACGAGTAAGCTCTACACCAACCCCGAGCTCGTCAAGAAGATGGGCGGTGGCCGCTTCGCCGACGCGTTCGCGCGCATCGAGTGCCACTACTTCATCAACGGCGGCTTCTTCAAACACGACGATCAGCTGCTTCGCAACGTGAAGAAGATCCGCCACATCCCGGCGATCATCGTGCAAGGCCGCTACGACGTCGTCTGCCCTGCCCGTTCTGCCTACGACCTCAACAAGGTCTGGCCCGAGTCCAAACTCATCATCGTCGACGACGCCGGCCACTCGATGACCGAACCGGGCATCCGCAGCGCCCTCATCGAAGAAACCCACCGCTTCGCCAAGCTCTAAGCCTATACGTACCGTGCCAGGAGAGAATTTATCCTCTTCACCCGCCGGCTTGGCCGGCGGGTGAAGAGGATAAATTCTCTCCTGGCACCGTACGGCTACTCTTCGGGGAGGCGCACGGTGGTGCCTTCCAGTTCGCAGCGGCCCTTTTGTTGGAGTTGCTGTAGGGCGTTGTCGGTGACCTGGCGGACGACGCTGCCGAGCCGTTGGATGCCGAAGCAGCGGGCAGTTTCGCGGGCGAGGTCTTCGGCGGCGAGGGCGTGGTGTTGGCGGAGGAGCCAGGCCATCGCGTTCTCGACTTCGATCAGGGGGAGTTCGTCGGCGGGGCGGTCGCCGCAATCGTCTTGTGGTTCGCGGAAGCCCTGGAACGACTCGGCTTGTTCGGTGTCGAGCCAGACGACGTTGGCTTGTTCGATGGTCGATTGCGGCAGTGCCTGGCGGACGCGTTCGCGGAAACGGTCCGTGACGCGGCCGACATCCCATGCGTCGGCGAGCATCTTGGCGAGGCGGTCGAAGACGATTGGGGCTTCGATCGAGAGCGCGAGGGCTGCGGAGTCTGCATCGGTTGCGTCGGACGACAGGTCGGCGCAGACGTAGGCGCGCGGGCCATTCGGGTCGGCGGGACGCGTCGGCGGTTCCAACTGCTCGATCTTCGGTTCTGGTTCTGGCTCCGGTTGGGGCTCTGACTCTAGTTGGGGCTCCGGTTCTGCTTCCGGCTCTGGCTCCACAACGGCCGCCGCACGCACCGCCGCCGCTCGTTCGTCCTCTTCTCGGAACGCCGTCCGCGCCTCTTCGATCGCCGCTTCGATGCGATCGAGTTCGCGCGACGCGTCGTGCCAGTAGTCCGTCGACCAGATGCGCGCGAGCTGCCAACCGAGACTGCGGAGAACCGACGCCCGCAGGCGGTCGCGGTCGCGCGCCGTCGCCGCCGAGTGGTAGCTTGCGCCGTCACACTCGATGCCGATCAGGTAGCGACCCGGTGCCGCGGGGTCGACGACAGCAAGGTCGATGCGATAGCCCGAGCAGCCAACCTGGGTGTGCACTTCGTGGCCGCGCGCTCGCAACGCATCGCGAACCGACGCTTCGAACGGCGAGTCGACTTCGCGCGACGGGTCGTGCTCGACAGCACCAATCAACGCCGCTTCGCCACGCACCGCGTAGTCGAGGAAGTAGCGCAAGTGGCGCGCGCCGGTAGCCTGCGAACGGTTGGCAACCTGCTCCGGCCCCACCGACGAGAATACGATCAGTTCGCGACGTGCACGCGTGACGGCGACGTTGAGGCGGCGCTCGCCACCCTGCAGGTTGAGCGGCCCGTAGTTCTCGTAGATCTTGCCAGCGGCGTCCGGGCCGTAGCAGATCGAGAACAGGATCACGTCGCGTTCGTCACCCTGCACGTTCTCGAGGTTCTTGACGAACAGTTCTTCTTCGGCAGACGCCAGCGCGGCTTCGAGTGACGGGTCCGCCCGTCGCTCGGCATCGAGCAAGTCTTCGATGAGCGTCTGTTGCGCGCGGCTGAACGTGACGATGCCGATGCTCAGCTCCGCCTGCGCCGGGTTGCGCAAGCGTGCAACCACGGCCTTGACCAACGCTTCGGCCTCGATGCGGTTCTGCTGCGAACCGGACCGGTCGTAGACACCATCGACGCGAACGCAACGCACGCCAGCACCATCCGACACCTGCCGCGGCGCCGGGAACGTCAACAAGCGGTTCTGGTAGTAGTGATGGTTGCTGAACGCGATCAGCGACTCATGGCGACTGCGATAGTGCCAGTCGAGATGCATGCGCGGCAAACCAGCCGCGCCACATTCATCGAGCACACTCTCAAGATCCTCCGGGATTTCGTCGCTCTCGTCGTCATCGCCTTCGCTGACGCGCTGGAAGAAGTTCGTCGGCGGCAACTGCTTGCTGTCCCCGACGACGATCAGCGAATCACCGCGACCAATCGCGCCGACGGCATCCCACATCGGAATCTGCGACGCCTCGTCGAACACGACCAGGTCAAACCGCTGCGCTTCCCGCGACAAGAACTGCGCCACCGACAACGGGCTCATCAGCACGCACGGTGACAATCGCGGCCACAAGCCACGGATTTCCTTCAGCAGACGACGGACTGGCTTGTGCCGACGTTGCTTCTTGAGTTCGCGCTCGAGCACGCCGAGTTCACTGCTCGCCACCTGCGTATCACGCAGCTGCGGCAACTTGGCGGCGAGACGCGCGACGACGACCTTGGCGCCGAGTTCGATCGCACGACGATCAAGTTCGGCGAAGCGCGCAATCGCCGCTTCGTGATCCTGGCCGCGGAACCGCGCGAGGAACGGCTCGTTCTCGTGCACCCGGTCGAGCCAGCCTTCGTAGAGCGAACGTTCGAACGCCCGACGGATCTGCGTCGCCGCCAACTCCCCACGCGCATGCGCGTTGACGAGCGGCTTGAGCTTGGCATCACACGCCGTCGCCACTGCACGTCGGTAGGCACAGTGATCGCGCAACAACGTGCGGTGCTGCAACCAACCGGCGGCGCGCTCCGCCACGTTGTGGATGTGGCCAGGTTCCGTCGGAGCCGCGTAGGCCTCATCCTCATCGAGGTCGACGAACTGCTTCACCTGCGAACGCGCCGCGAGCACTTCGTCGTGCGCGGCGTAGAGCGTGCCACACCATTGCGGCAACGCGCTCGCGCCATCGGCCAACGCGTCGAGGTGGCTGGCGACGGCCTCGAGCACTTGCGGTTCGGGCCGCAGCGAACCGGGCACGAGTCGCAACACAAGCTGACGGAACTCGCGAACCTGCTGCAACGAACGCTGCAGCGCCGGCCAGTCCGCCAGGCCATCGCGCCAGGCACTGCCGAGGCCCTGCATCGCCAACTGACACGCCTGCAACTGCCGCTCTTCGTCGGCAACGCGCAGGGCAACTTCCAGGTCATCGCGAATCTGCAGCGGTGCTCCCAGCGAACTCACTGCCACCGGCGCGAGCGTCGCCTTGTGCTTGCGCAGTCGCCACCACCGAAACAGCACGAACGACTCCGCGTGCATGCGGTAGCTCGCGGCCAGCGTGCCAAGATCGACGTCCAACAACTCACGCCGCCAACGCGGTTCGAGTTGCTGCCACAGATCATCGCGCCGGCCACCCAGCGCAATGGCACGCTCCAGGTCTTCGTCGAACGCGCGCCAATCCGCCATCCGCAACCACGCAGCAGGAGGCAACGACGGCGCCTGCATCGCGCGCAACAGTTCGAGCAGCGTCGCAAGTTGTTCGGCACTGCAACCGGCTTCGCCAAACACATCGGTCAAGGCGAGGCCAGCCACAACCGGCTGCACCGCGTCCTGCAGATCCTTCGCAGCCGCTCCCACGCGCTCGGCCATCGGCACGATGTCGCGTTCCATCGCCGGCGTCCAATCCCCGCGCTGCACGCCCCACCACGGCGACTCGCTCGGCACGCCATACGACGCCGACACGACTACCAACGAATCGACCGCCTTCTGCGCCAACTCGACGTCTTCGGCCGAACCATCGAGCAGCTCCGGCAACGGCATGCGCACCGCGTCGCGCAGGTTGACCAGGTTGGCCATCGCTTGATGCACGGACCAGCCATGCTCCCGCCGCTTGTGCAGCGCGAGCACGAAGTCGTTGAGGTGCGCACGTTCGGCTTGCAGGTCATCGGCAACCTGCTGCCATTCGGCCGGCGCGCGGCGATGGCCAAGCTCCAACGTGACGCGCAACTGTTCGAGCACAGCCTTCGGACCGCTCTTGCTCGAGTGCAGCTCCAGACAGAACGGGCCCAAGCCGACATCCGCGAGGCGCCGGTGCACCACTTCGAGCGCCGCGCGCTTCTCCGCGACGAACAGTACACGCTTGCCGTTACCGAGACTCTGCGCGATCAGGTTGGTGATCGTCTGCGACTTGCCAGTACCGGGCGGGCCCTCGAGCACGAACGAGCGCCCGAGCGAGCCGGCCATCACCGCCGACAACTGCGAACTGTCCGCGTCTTTGGGACAGAACACGTCTTCGGGCTCGAGATCATCGAGCTCGTCGCGCGCATACTCCGGCACGTCCTGCGGCAACGCCGCACCGGGCGCATCGACGAGGTGCTGCAACACCGGACTCTCGAGCAGTTCGCTGCGGTTCTGCAGATCGAGCCACATCAGATACTTCGTGAACGAGAAGAACCCGATGCACGCCTGATCCTCGACTTCCCAACGCGGCTGGCTGAGCACCGTCTGCCGGAACACATCGAGCACCGCGTCGACATCAACACCACGTTCGTCTTCCGGCAACTGCTCCGGCACCGGCACGGTCAATCCGAAGTTGTTCTCGAGCATCTCGAGCAACGTCGTATTGAGTCGCACTTCCGCGTCGTCCATGACGAAGCGATAGCCCTCACGCACGGACAACCGTTCGATCACGATCGGCAGCAACAGCAACGGCGCACGGCGCGGCCGTTCGCTGTCGTCACTCTCGAACCAACGCAAGAAGCCGAGCCCGAGATACAGCGTGTTGGCACCGCTCTCTTCGAGCGACGTGCGCGCGTGGCGGAAGATCTCGGTCAGCCGCACGTCCAGGGCATCGCCATCAAGTTCGCTGCGGAAGCGACCGGCGCGCAACTCAGACGCGAGATACTCGGCCAACACGTCCTGCCCGGAGCGCTGCTCGACGACTTCGAGATCGCGCGGATCCTCTTGATCGCCGACCTCGGGCTTGGCGTGGATCTGCACGCGCCGTCCAGACTGCAGGTGATCTTCGATCGCACCGAGATCGTGACTGGACAACCGCACCGTCTTCTTGGTCTCGACGAAGTTGAGCAATCGATTGAACATCGACAGGTCGAGCAACTTCTGCTGCCAGTGCTCGAGGCGATCCTTGGGACCACTGCGCTCGAACGTCACCGGCTCTGAGTGCGGCACAGGACCGCCCGCCTCACCAGCCTGCTCTTCTTCATGGTCAGGCAAGTCGCCGACCACCGCCTCGTAGACCGAAGTCCGCACAGGCAACGGCCCAATCCCCGCCCGCCGCGCCGCCGCCACGTTGATCGCAACGCGGAACCGTTGATCGTCCTCCAACCGCTGCTGTCCGGCCTGCATCGCGCGCGCCGGTGACTGCGTCGGCACGACACAAGCCATGGTGCTCTCGAGCACAGCGAGCTTGCTGGCAGCGATCGCCTTGCGCAGTTCGAGCGCCGGCCCGGTCTTCAGCTCCTTGCGATCCTCATCGGTCAACCAGACACCGACCAACGCATGCCCACTTTGCACAACGAGCATCGGCCGCAGGCCAATGTGCTCGAGCAACGCCGCATACAGAACGGCCAGGTCGAGACACGTCGCGAGCCGTTCACCGAGAACCTGCTCCGGCATGCGGATCTTCTGACCGACACTCTCGAAGCTCGGCGGCGCACTGACGTAGCGCGGCGAGACCGCACAGATCGCGTCGTGCACGGCGCCGAGCATGGCACGCACACGCTCCGGATCGCCGGATTGATAGCCGTTGAGCGCCGCATCACCGGTCACCTCCTCGAGGCGATCGGCAACGGCGTGCAGCACGGGCGACAACGCGGGATGGTTGGGCGTCACAAACGCGGCCAACAGCCCCGGCATGTCCTTCAGACCCGGCCACTCGTTGTAGGCCAACACTTCGACGGCGCGCACGTCGCGGTGCACGGCTTCGCCGCCGGCTTCGACCGTCACGACCAGATCAGCACGGCTGCGCTCGATCTGATTCGCAAAGGCAGTCGCCTCCAACGCAAGGTCCGGCGCCTCGAGTTCGCGCCGTTCGCCGACGAGCAGCTCTTCGAACCGCACCTCATAGGGCTCAGCAAAACCACTGAGTTCGACACGCACGCATACATCCCGCAACGCCGCCTCGCCGTCGTTGCGAAGCACCAGTCCGTGCAGCCAAGGCACGGCGCACTGCTGCATGACAAACGACAGCTGCTGTTCGTGGTCGACTTCGAGGAACAGGTCGGGACTACTCACGCCCAGCACCGTAGGAAGGAGACCGACCGTGCTCTACTGCCAACCGCCAAATCACAGCAGCCGAATCACAGTAGCTTCCGCAGTGCCTTCGTCACCGCATCGGCCTGCCGCACCATGCCGAGATCACTCGGGTGCGAACCATCGGTCGCGGCTTCGCCATCGGCACCGAGCAAACCATCGCCAGCCAACAGGTGCAGGTTCTTGACGCCATCAGCCTGCAGCGCAGCAAACGCCTCGCCCAGCGCCTTGCGACGCTGCGCCTGGTCTGCCCGATACGACGCGTCGAACCACGCGTTGGTATACGTGCGATCCTCAACCAACAGAATCGGAGCCTTCGGCCGAGCCTTCCGCAACTGCAGCACCAACGGCTGCGTGCGTTGCGCAATCTGCTTCGCCCTCATGTTGGGCAGACAATCGATGACATATGCAGCGGGATCGAGCTCCGCGAGGAACTGCCCCACTTCGAGTTCCATGCGCCCGTTGCCCGAGAAGCCGAAGTTCATCACCTCCCGATCGAGCGCCCGCTCCATGATCGCCGGCCACGCCATGCCCGGACGAGACGAACACGCCCCCTGCATGATCGACGTGCCGTAGCACACAATCGGCTTCTGCTTGTCGCTGCGACGCGGCATCGGCGTCAAACTGGCGCCGTCAGCGACGCCCAGTTCGAGCGTCTCGACGCCGTTGTAGAGCGGTAGGTACAGCTGGAACAAGCGCGACTCCTTGGCCGCCTGGCCGCGGAACAACCGCGCCTTGACGTCTTGGCGTCCCGGCTTGGTGACGTTGACCCAACGCCAGCCCTTGCCGTCGTGGCTGTAGAGGTCGACGCCACTGACACCGGTAGCCGGCATGTGGGGCATTGCCAGCTGCGGCATCGTCAACCGATAGCGCACGTGCAGTTCGGGACTGTCAGTCGCGAAGCGCACGATCATGCCGGCGCTCTGCCGCGACAACTCCCAGAGCCGCTTGCGCACGACCTTCTCGGCGCGCGCCGGCAGACGATCGTACGGCGCAGCTCGCTTTGCGAACGCCCGCCCTTCGATCGGCCAGTCGGCAACGTCCGTCCACGCCACAGCCCGCGGCAGACCAAGCGCACTTGCGCCTGGCAACAACGTGTGCGTCGCAGCGCCCGCAGCAACGACGGACAGGAACGTTCGGCGCGACAGATTCGGCATGCCGAGCACCTTACTCGAAGATCGATGACCTTCGAGACGTGCACGTACGGTGCCTGGACCGTTTTCACCCCATTCGCGCAGGCGAGAGTGCTTCGCACTCTCGCGGCGCGAATAGGGTGAAAACGGTCCAGGCACCGTACCTATCGCTCGTCGAGTGAGACGCAGTTCTGACAACTGCGCGTGGCCCGGCAACGGCGCAGCGAGTCGGCGGGGACTATCATCACGCTCCACCTTTGCCCCCACTGCACCATGCGCCACATCACTGCTTTCGTCCTGCTCGCGCTCAGCGCGCCAATCGTTGCTCAGAACTACTACCTGCCTGACAGCGACCCAACCACTGGCACGCCGAACGTCATTCCGTTCGGCCAATCCAATGCGGGCGGCAGCTTCTACAACTGCCGGATGCAGGTCCGCGCGACGGCAGCTGATCTCGGCAACCTGCCGAACATCATCACGGGTCTGGGCTTTGCCCCCAGCGGCACGGGCACTGCTCACTACGGCACACTCGACATAGTCATCGACCACATTCCGCCGACGCAGGCATTCACGACGACGTTCGCCAACAACCTGACGGCCGCCGCGATCAGCGTCCTGTCCGTTACGGACTACACGTGGCACGTGCAAGGCGACTCGTGGAACGAGATCGGCCTGCAGGGACTGTTCCCATACAACGGCGTCGACGACATCGTGATCGACATCACGACAACCAACGGCACGGCCGCCAGTGGCATGCGCCGCGGCACCAACCAACGCATCTACGCGACGTCCTCGTCGGGCCCGACCGGAGCGACGGGTGTTTCGAGTAACAGCGCAACCAAGTTCGAAGTCAGCATGTTGATGGGCCGCACGTCGGCGCACGGCGTCGGTTGCGCGGGCACCAACGGCACGCCGCTGCACACGCTCAACGGCACGGCACAGGTCGGCGCAACAACCACGTTCGACGTCACCAACGGTGTGCCGTCGAGCACCTCGCTGTTGTTCGCGGGCTACATGAGCACGGCCCCGTTCCCGCTCGATCTCTCGATCATCAACATGCCCGGCTGCTTCGCCTACACGGACCTGTTGTGGGCAGCTGCTGTGCCACTCGATTCCTCAGGCAGCGCCAGCGTGCCGTTCGCGATCCCGGCGAACGCACAAGGGTTCTTGTTCTACTCGCAGTACGCCTGCCTCGACCTCGGCGCGAACACCTTCGGCTTCACGACGAGCAACTACGGCCGCGTCTACACCGGCAACTAGCGAGTAGTACTGTGCCTGGACCATTTTCACCACATTCGCGCTGCGCGCGAATGTGGTGAAAATGGTCCAGGCACAGTACGTGCAGCTCCGGCCAAAGTCTGGCGGGAATCAGCGGGTTCGGTACGCCGGGGAAACGGCAGGCTACGTCGCGCGCCGGTCCAGGTGCGTGTAGCCGCCATCGACAAACACGATCTGGCCGGTCGTGTGTGACGAACGTGGCGAGGCGAGGAACACAACCGTGTTGGCGATCTCGTCGGCTGTCGTGAAGCGGGACCCCAGCGGCACCGACGCTTCGATGCGCTGCCGTTCTGCGGCGGGATCGCCCTGCGTCGCCAACCACGACTCATAGAGCGGCGTCCACACTTCTGCCGGCAACACCGCGTTCACACGAACGGACTTCGACGCCAGCTCCAACGCCCACTCGCGCGTCAACGCGAGCACCCCACCCTTCGCCGCCGCATAGCCCGACGTCTGCCCTTGGCCGGTAACGGCGACCTTCGAACCGACGTTGACGATCGCGCCGCCCGACCGCTCGAGGTGCGGCCGCGCGAAGTGCGCCATCGTGTAGAAGTGCACGAGGTTGGCTTGCAGGGACGCGGCGAATGCTTCGGGCCCCGCGTCGAGGCCGACACCGTCGTTGCGGCCGGCATTATTGACGAGCACGTCGAGTGAACCGAACTCGGCTATGGCAACGGCCACGGCTTGCTCGCACGTTTTGGCATCCGTCAGGTCGCCGCAGACGGAGCGAACCTCGGCGCAAACATCTGGGCTGGCGTTGCGGTCGACGCAGACGACCCGCGCCCCTTCCGCGCGAAACGCCTGGACCAGCGCGCGACCGATGCCGCTGCTGCCGCCGGTTACGAGAACGGTCTTTCCGTTGAGTTGCAGATCCATGGCTATGCACGCACCAAGCTAGATCGTTGGAGCCTGCGAGCGAACAGCTTGCCCAGAAGATTCGTTCTACCTTCGGGTCAACTGCACACGCTTGGCATAGGTCGAGGGCTGGTGATCCAACTGCAACTCTGCTGCACCAACCAGACCCGCGCCATCTCTTGCTTTGATGCGATACCGACCCTCCGGCAACTGGACCGACATGCGCCAGGCAGCCTGCGAACGGGGCAAGCGGTTCCATGCCAACAGTTCGCCTTGGATCGAATAGATCGAGACCTCAAGGGTGCCCACGAAGTCACAGCCATCAGGCTCGACAAACGCAACGAGCTGGCCCGGCAAGCCAACGTCCAACGGTGCCACCAAGACATGCGGCGACAACCGGATGGCACCGAGATCGAGTTGCTGCCCCTCGGCCAGTTCAAACTCGGTCACGAACTGAACGCCAACCACGAGCTTGTAGCGGCCCGTCGGCAAGTCCGTGGCCGTGAACGGCTGCGGCACTCCGACTTCCGACAACACCGCGGACAGCGGCATCCACTCGCCGTGAACGGTGCCGAGCAACCGCGCTCTGCCAAGGTGCTGCAGCGAATCGGCAGCCAGACTCCCAGTCACCGAAGCCGAGCGCCTTGCCGACTCGGGAATCTCGATTGCGACGTCATGGTTGCCCGCAGTCACGGAGTGCACTCGCGCCAACGGGAATCCTCGCGCAACCCCCTTGTCGCTGACCTCGCCCTCGCCATAGACCAATATCGACTGCAGACGGCCGAGCTGGAACTGGGGCACCACGAACTCGAAGCGACCTTCGTCATCCGTCCGCGTGACGACTCGCCCCTGTGTGCCGTCACGGACGACCACGAAGCGTTGCGGTGACACCCCCTGCGCAAGAACGCGACCGGCAATTCGCGCGTCGGCGGCAGACAGCTTCGCATGCCACTCGACCTCCGCGTCAGCCACTGCAGTCAGTGATGCGGAAACACGACCGGCAGGGCCATGGATCGCCTCGATCACAAACTCACCGAGAGCGACGCCATCGAGCACAAACTCACCGAGTCCATCGGTTGCCGTCCGCAGCTTCTGCTTGGCACTGCGGACAAACACGCGAACGTTGGGAAGCGGGTCGCCGCCATGAGTCTTGACCGAACCGCGTACACGACCTGTAGCGAGCAACTCGAATGCGACCGGAGTCGACTCCTCGCCCAGAGGCATCACCGCCACACGCACCTGCGCGGTACACGCACCTTTGGTGGGGTGCGTCACCTTCACTTCGAGCTCGCCTGGATCGAGTCCGCTCACTTGAAAGCAGCCAGCGCTATCCGTGGAGACGCTCATGGGCACACCGCTAACGAACGGTGCTTCGCTGCCAACAACGTTGCGTGTGTCCAAGCGGCGCCCGATCTGCACCTCTGCAGAGGCGACGCTGTCACCATTGGCATCTGTCACGACGCCGCGCAATTCACCACCACCTGGCACAAATCGCAGATCGACGTGCGTCTCGGTGCCCGCGTCGGCAGGGACCTGACAACCGGACGGCCGCATGCCGGCCTTGCGCGCAACGACGAACGTTCCGGGAGTGACGTAGGTAAGGAAGCGACCTGCGGCATCCGTTTGTATGGGTTGGCGCGTAGTCAGCCCATCGCGCGACGCACTGAGCCAGACCTGCGCCCCTGAAACCGGTGCTCCGCGACCATCGCTTACCGTGCCATGAAACGCAGTCACGTGATCGGGCAAGGGAACGGCCACGCGCGTGTCGTGGCCATCGCTGACCTTCACACAACCACTCCCGCCGGGCGATTGGATCAACCAGAACGCATCAGCCAGTTGTTCAAACCGGCAAACCCCAGCGGCATCGGTGAGCCCCATCCTGCGTCGCACGCGTGACGCCGGGAGCATGGGTTCGACAATGCGGTGCTGCCCCCAGACGTCCGTGATGTGCGTTATCCACGCCTTCGGTTGCGCGCCCAACAACTCCACCCAGACAAGTGCTGCGGCCGCCGGCGTACCATCGCGCAACAACTTCACCTCGAGCGAGCCACCCTTGGCAGTCCCAGCAGCCTCGCGCGCATACTGCTCCGCGGGCAAACGCGTCGCCACCGTCGTCGCGACAGCCTCTTCCAGAGTGGCGCCTGCCGAAGCCGGCGACTCGTCCGGCAACGCGCTGACTGGAGTTGGCAAAGGATCGGGCACCAAGAACGCCAACGAGAGAAGCAGCACACCAACTGCTGAGCTGCCCCAGAAGGTGTAACGCATGCGCGCGCCCCTGGCCGCCGCGGCTCCCGCTGCCACCAGTTGATCCGCCTTCTGCAACACCGCCGCGCGCACCGCGGCCTGACCTCGCGTAGGCAGCACAACCATCGCCAGGCTGCTGGCAAACACTGCGGGCAACGACTTCCGGACCATCGCCATGCCGCGACTCAGCTGTGCCCGAACGGTGCCGGGTGGCCGGCGCACCGCGTGGGCGATGTCCGTAGTCGACATGCCATGCTTGAGCCGCAGCACGAGCACGGATTGATACGCACGCGGCAGACTCGCAATCGCCTCATCGACCGCACGTGTGAACTCACTCGCTTCCACCGAGTCGCTCGACGCCGGCTCCTCGCCCAGTGGCATTCGTTCCGGATCCACCTGACGCCGATTCGTCCGCCGCTGTCGCTTGACCCGGTTCGTCAAGATGCCGAGCAACCACGGCATCAATGGCCGACCAGCCTGCCAGTCGTCCGCAGATTCCAACGCAGTCAGGAACGTCGCCTGCAACGCGTCCTCAGCATCGGCCGCGTCTTGGCAAAGGTGCGTCGCGACCGACAACAACTCAACGGCCGTGCGGTCGTAGACCGAAGCGATCGCACGAACGTCACCGTGCTCTCGATACCGAAGGAACAAGGTCTCGAGTTCCCTCATTGGGGTATCCGAATCGAGGTCTTTCACGCCCCCATTCTCGCCTCCAAAACGGGCCATTTGAGGCACGAACAAAAGATCTATTTCGTGCAGCAGGACGCCCATTCAGGTGCAGGAGGCCTGCTTCACGCCCCTCCCCGGCGCTGGACATCCTCCCTTCAGAATCTGGCGCAACCACGCTTTTCGTGGGACCTGTGCCGCATATCGAACCCCTGCCCGGTGACCGCATAACGGCCACCAACCAATACATTCCATGATCAAGAGCACCGGCATCATCCTCTGCCTCACCTTTGCCGCAGCATCACTCGATGCCCAGCAATACCTCATCAGCCAGCCGAACGGCGGCGACACGTTCGGCGCCCGCTCGGGCGGCCAGACGTTTACGCCCGGCATCGGCGTCATGCCGAACCCCGGCGCCGGCGCGGTTCTGCCGTTGACCAAGTTCACCCTGCACTACGGCAACCTTGGCGCGCTCATCCCGTCCGCCACGACCTACCTGAACATCTACGACGGCAACCCGAACGCCGGCGGCACGTTCTGGGGTAGCTCGACGAACAGTCTCGACACCACTTCGGCGGCCGGCCTCACCTTCGGCGATCCGATGGTCTGGCAGTTCAACCAACTCCTGCTCGTCGACACGATCGAGTACTGGGCCATCATGTCTTCGACGCCGACTGCCGGTGGCCTGCCACTCGAAGTGACGCTTGAGACGGCCAACCGCTTCGGCCCCGATGTCTACACCGGCGGCACCGGCATCGTCGCCAACCTCGTGCAACACGTGAACGGCGTGGACGCCAAGTTCGAGGCCGAGTTCTTCAACGGCACGCTCGCCAACTTCGCGGTATCCGGCAGCGGCTGCCCGAGCTCGGTCGGCACCTCCAACTTGAGCGCCGCGACGCTGCCGCAACTCGGCCAAACCCTCCAGATCGACATGAGCAACGTGTCGCCGGTCGGTGTGCCGCTGATGGTGCTCGGCCTGTCGGACACGAGCTGGAACGGCCTCGCGCTGCCCGTGCCCGTGTCGCTGGCGCTGCCGGCCGCCCCCACCTGCATGATCCTGGTCAGCCTCGATTCGGTGAACGTGCTGCCCACCGTCGGTTCGACGGCCTCGCTGTCGCTCCCGATCCCGAACAACGCGGCTCTCATGGGCTTCGTGCTGTTCGCCCAGGGCGCCCAGCTCGAGCCGGGCAACTTCAGCGTGACCGAGAAGGGCACGGCGACCGTCGGCCTGTAGGCGACCCCGGCCGCCGCGGCTACGAACGATATCCGCGGCATAACTGGTCATCGACTTATGGATCTTTGCAGCGCGCGCCGCTGTACGATCCTGGCCATGGCTCGCCCCGTGTATGTCACCGCAGTCGGCAGCTCGCTGCCGGCGCAGGTGCTGTCGAACGAACAGCTGCTCGAGGGCATGCCGTGGCTTGACGCGAGTCCCGATTGGATTCGCGAACACACTGGCATCCGCAGCCGCCACGTCGCCGCGGCCGATGAGAACGTCACCGACCTCGGCGTGCGTGCGGCGATCCAGGCCTTCGAACGTTCGGACGTTGTCGCCGCCGACACCGACCTGGTGATCCTCGCGACCAACACGTCGCAGTATGCCTACCCGGCCGGCGCGGCCATCGTCCAAGGACAACTGGCGGAGGCCGGCTACGAGATGCCGCGCGCTGCGTCACTCGATGTGCAACAGGGCTGCGCCAGTCTCGTCGCGAGCATCATCCTCGCCAGTTCGATGGTGCAGTCCGGCAACTGCGAACAGGTCTTGGTCGTCGGCGCCGACATCGCCAGTCGCATGCTCGACTGGAGCGACCGCAACAGCCTGTTGCTCGGCGACGGTGCTTCCGCGTGCGTCGTGACGAGCAAGAAGCCAGCGGCGGACAACGCGACACCTTGCCTCGAACTGCTCGGCTCGTTCATGAAGACCGTGCCGGACGAGGAATCGATCTACCAGTTCAGTGGCCTCGATCCGCGCAACCACCCGCTGCAACACATCGAACATGCGACGACGTTGACTGGTCGCATCACCCGCGAACAGCTCTACAAGCGACTCGGCGACTCCGAGCGCGGCGGCGGCAACCAACACTTCCACATGGTTGGTCGGCAGGTCTATCGCTTCGTGCGCCGCACGGTGCCGGGCACCGGCTTCTTCGACGTGCTGCATCGCGCCGGTCTGATCTCTGACGACGAGTTCGAACAGGTCACGACGCAGAAGCGCCGCACGACGGACGAACTGCGCACCAAGATCGCCAACCGCATCGATCGTTTCGTGCCGCACGGCGCCAACATGTCGCTCGTGCAAGAACTCGCCGAGCAGCTGCACATCCCGTTCGACCGCATGGCCCTGACGCTGCAGGAGCACGGCAACACTTCGGCCGCCAGCGTCGGCATCGCGCTCGATCGCATTCTGCACGGAACTGCCAGCTACAAGACGGTCGGCAAGCGCGATGGCAGCGGCCAACTGACCAAAGGCAGCGAGCCGATCGAGGTCGCCCAACTCGAACGCGGCCACAACGTGCTGCTGCTGTCGTTCGGCGCCGGCACGAGCTGGAACTACATCGCCGCCCGCACGATCTAGGCAGCGACTCCGCTCATCTGCTTAGCAAGTCATGACATGTCTGGTCGTTCAGAACACCGACATGTCGCGCGAACTGCCCATTATCGAACCGTTCCGTATCAAGAGCATCGAACCGATCCGCGTCACCGATCGTGACGAGCGCCAACGGTGCCTGACCGAAGCCCACGGCAACCTGTTCTTGCTCGCGTCCAACGACGTGATGATCGACCTGCTGACCGACAGCGGCACCGGCGCCATGAGCAGTGCGCAATGGGGTGCGCTGATGCGCGGCGATGAGTCGTATGCGGGCTCGCCGAGCTTCGAACGCTTCGAGGCGACCGTGCGCAAGATCTACGGCTTCGAGCACGTCGTGCCGACCCACCAGGGCCGCGCCGCCGAACACTTGCTGTTCCAGGCGATGGTGCGACCCGGCCACGTCGTCCCCAATAACACGCACTTCGACACGACCCGCGCCAACATCGAAGCGGCTGGCGGCATCGCCAAGGACCTGCCGTGCATCGAGAGCAAGGACACGGACGTGCCGTTCGCGTTCAAGGGCAACATCGATCTCGATGCACTCGAAGAGCTGCTCGACGAACAACGCGGCAACGTGCCCATGGTCATCATGACCGTGACCAACAACGCCGGCGGCGGCCAACCGGTTTCGCTCGACAACCTGAAGGCTGTCCGCGAACTGTGCACGAAGCACGAGGTGCCGATGTTCATCGACGCGTGCCGCTTCGCCGAGAACGCGTATCTGATGAAGCGCCGCGATCCGAAGCTCAAGAACACGCCGGTGCCCGAACTCGTGCGCGAAGTCTTCGCCCTCGCCGACGGCTGCACGATGAGCGCCAAGAAGGACGGCCTCGCCAACATCGGCGGCTTCCTGTGCGTTCGCGATGCCGAACTGGCGGCGGACCTGCGGCGTCGACTCGTCGTCACCGAAGGCTTCCCGACCTACGGTGGCATGTCGGGCCGCGACCTCGAAGCGGTGGCGCAAGGACTCGAGGAAGTCGTCGACGAGAGCTACCTCGCCTACCGCGAAGCGAGCATCCACTACGTCGTCGACCGCCTGCACAAAGCCGGCGTGCCCGTCGTCGTGCCACACGGTGGCCACGCGATCTTCCTCGACGCCAAGCGCTTCCTCGCCCACTTGCCGGTCACGCAGTTCCCCGGACAAGCGCTCGCGATCGAGCTGTATCTCGAAGGCGGCCTACGCACCTGTGAGATCGGTAGCGTGATGCTCGCCTACAAGGATCGGGTCACCGGCGAAACGGTGCCCGCGCGTCACGAACTGGTGCGACTCGCGATCCCGCGCCGCACCTACACGCAGAGCCACATGGACTACGTGATCGAGATCGTCAAACGCGTCTGGGAACGCCGCGACGAGGTGCAAGGCGTCGAGATCACCGAGCAACCGCCGGTGCTGCGTCACTTCCAGGCGCACTTCGCGCGCGTCCCGGCGGACGTCGTCGCCGGCAGCGGCAGCGAGGCATAGAGGCAAGCGCGCCAGTGGCGACAAAGCCCACGTTCGGCCACGGGCATACGGATTGCGCCCAACCGCGGCCGAGATGTCGCCTCCCTGTCGCACCCGCTTCTCCGCCACGAAACATGGTTACACCAGACGACGGTCGCCATAGCTGCTAGCCACGGGTCGGGGATCTCCGGTTCGTTGCATTTGCCCCCAGGTGACAACCATGCCTCGCACCGTTGCGTTTGCCGCCGGCGTTCTGTTCGCCGCCAGCCTTCCCGCTCAGCTGACCATCTCGGACGCCAACATGGTCGCGACCACCGGCGCCTTGTCGTCCTCGTCGCACGCACCGCGTTCGTTCGATCTCGAGACGGGGGCGTCACCTCGGGCGTCACGGGCACCGGCACGCACGCCGACCGCGACTTCGCCGACCTCGACGGCCGCGGTTTGCTCAAAGCGAGCACGGACATGGACATCTACTCGGCGGGGCCAGCTAGTGGCGTGATGGTCAGTCGCGTCACCGTGATGAACATCTCGAACGCGCCTGTCGCCGTCGACATCTTCGGCTACACCGACGTCGACATTGCTGGATCGGCCGGCAACGACGTCTGCATCGGCACGCTCGATCGCCACTTCGTCAACGATCCATCCGGCGTGCAGATCGAGGTGCGCGGCATCGACGCGCTGCACTCCGACGTCGGCGCCTGGCCAACCATTCGCGACGTGCTGACGGACAACAGCCCGAACATGCTCAGCGACACGCTGCCGCCGTTCAGCGGCGACTACACCGGTGCCTTCCAATGGACCCACGCGCTGCAACCGTTCGAACAACGCACGTTCACGATCGTGATCGCGATCGACACGGCCGCCGTGGTGCCACCGCTCGTTGAGCACTACGGCGCCGGCAACGGCAGTGACTTCGAGATCCACGCCGACGAGCTGCCGCTGCAGAACCTGCTCGCGCCGCACTCGTTCAGCGTGCGCATGAAGGGTGCCCTGCCCCTCACCGAGTACCGGATCGCAACCGGCGTCGCGCCGTGGTCACCGCTGCCGTTCATTCCGGGCATCGACCTCTGGGTGGATCCGTTCGGACTGGTCGGTGTCTTCGGCGGCTTCACCGACATCGATGGCGCAGCGGAGAAGACGTTCGCGATTCCGCTCACGACCTACCTGACCGGGTTCTCAGCGTACCACCAGTGCTTCTACGTCGACGCGACCGCGCCAAACGGGTTCGCCTACTGGACGCCGGGCATGCGCACGCGCATCGGCAAGCAGTAGACGCCGGTCGGCGCGCGGGATCCGGCCGCGCGCCATGCAGCCCTGACGGTGGACATCAGCCACCCGTCCACATGCACTATACTGCGTATAGCTGCAGCGAATAACGGCGATATCTTGCTTGCTAGCGATTGGAACGAACAGGAGACTGTTCGCCCTTCGACCGAGGCCCTCTGATCGCCGACTGCATGACCGACTTCAACCGACATCCGGACAGCTACCACCACTGGGAGCTTCAAATCGATGGCGACATCGCGCACCTGCGCATGAACGTCAACTCCGACTTCCCGTTCAAGGAAGGCTACGAACTCAAGCTCAACAGCTACGACCTGGGCGTGGACATGGAGCTCGCCGACGCGGTCCAGCGACTGCGGTTCGAGCACCCTGGCGTCAAGTCGCTCGTCGTTGGCAGCGGCCAGGAGCGCGCCTTCTGTGCGGGCGCCAACATCCTGATGCTGAAGAGCAGCACGCACCCGTTCAAAGTAAACTTCTGCAAGTTCACGAACGAGACGCGTCTGAGCCTCGAGGACTACAGCCGCAACAGTGGCGTCAAGTCGATCTGTGCGATCAACGCGGCGTGCGCTGGCGGCGGGTACGAACTCGCGCTCGCGTGCGATGAGATCCACCTCGTCAACGACAACAACTCCGCCGTGTCGCTGCCCGAAGTGCCGCTGCTCGGCGTGCTGCCAGGCACCGGTGGCCTGACGCGCATCGTCGACAAGCGCAAGGTGCGCCGCGACCACGCCGACGTCTTCTGCACGATGGCCGAAGGCCTGCGCGGCAAGAAGGCGCTCAAGTGGAACTTCGTCGACGCCATCTGGCCGAAGTCCAAGTTCCACGAGTCCGTTGAGAAGCGGGCCAACGAACTTGCCGGCGAATCGAAGCGCAGCGGTGGCAACGGCATCAAGCTCGACGCCATCCACGCTGAGAAGAACAGCGAAGACAACACGACGACCTACGGCTACGAGCACGTGCAAGTCGTCGTCGACAGCGACAAGCGTCTCGCGACGATCACCGTCAAGGGCCCGCAAGGCGAGCAACCCAAGGATGGCGCCGCCTACGAAGCCGCTGGCTGTTCGGCCTGGGCGATCAAGGCCTGGCGCGAACTCGATGACGCGCTCTTGCAACTGCGCTTCGACCACGAAGAGGTCGGCCTCATCGTTCTACAAACCCGCGGCAACCGCGAAGAGCTGATCCAGGTCGAGAAGGACCTGGTCGCCAACAAGGACCACTGGCTCTGCAACGAGATCATCCAGTTGATGGCGCGCGTCTGCCGCCGCTTCGACCTGATGGCACGTTCGACCTACGCGATGATCGACGAGGGCTCGTGCGCAGCCGGCGCGTTCCTCGAACTGTCGATGTCGAGTGACCGCATCTACGCCCTCGAAGAAGAAGGCGTCGGTGCCATCGTCGGCCCGCTCAGTGACGGCGCCCTGCCGATGAGCCACGGCCTGACCCGCCTGCACAACCGCTTCCTCGCCACTCCGGAGCAAGCCGACAAGCTCGCCAAGGAGATGCCAACGCTCGACGAGTCAGAGATCGACGAGCAAGGCCTGTGCACCTACCTGCTGGACGACATCGACTGGGAAGACGACGTGCGCATCGCGCTCGAAGAACGCGTCTCCATGTCGCCCGATGCCCTCACCGGCATGGAAGCATCGCTGCGCTTCGGCGGCGCCGAGAACTGCGACAGCAAGATCTTCGGCCGCCTCAGTGCGTGGCAGAACTGGATCTTCATTCGCCCGAATGCCACCGGCGACACCGGTGCACTGTCTCGCTATGGCGCACCAGAGGGTGCCCAGTTCGATTGGAGAAGGACCTAGAACCATGAGCAACGTCGACCTCGAAGCCAAGATCCCCAACAACGTAGGCCTCCGCGACAACAAGCGTCTGACCAAGGCGCTCGAGAAGTGGCAACCGAAGTTCCTCGAGTGGTGGCAATCCATCGGCCCAACGGACTTCAACCAAGACGAGATCTACCTGCGCACGGCGGTCGGTGTCGGCCAAGGCGGCTGGGCACACTTCGATTATGTGAAGATGCCGGACTACCGCTGGGGCATCTTCCTCGCGGAAGGCCCGGATGATCGCAAGATCCACTTCGGCGACAACCTAGGCAGTCAGTGCTGGCAAGACGTTCCAGGCGAGCATCGCAATCGCCTGCGCCGCCTGATCGTGACGCAAGGAGACACGGAGCCGGCATCCGTTGAGCAGCAACGCATGCTCGGCCACTGCTGCCCGTCGCTCTACGACCTCCGCTCGCTGTTCCAAGTCAACGTTGAGGAAGGCCGCCACTTGTGGGCGATGGTCTACCTGCTGCAAACGCACTTCGGCGCCGACGGCCGCGACGAAGCCGAAGCATTGCTCGAGCGTCACAGTGGTGATGAAGACAACCCTCGTATCCTTGAGGCGTTCAACTACCCGGTCACCAACTGGCTCGACTTCTTCTGCTTCACGGCCTTCATGGATCGTGACGGCAAGTATCAACTCGCATCGCTGGCCGAATCGAGCTTCGATCCGCTCGCACGTTCGACGCAGTTCATGTTGGCGGAAGAGGCCTACCACCTGCAAACCGGTGAGAACGGCGTCGGCCGTATCGTCAAGCGCACCGGGGAAATCATGGCGGAAGGCAAGGACCCGAAGACGGTCGGCGCCATCCCGATGGAGATCATCCAGCGCTACGTGAACTTCTGGTTCACCGGCTCCATCGACCTGTTTGGTGGTGAGGACTCGACCAACGCAGCTGAGTCGTTCGCAACGGGCCTCAAGGGCCGGTACCGCGAAGGCGACGGCATCTACAAGGACCCGAAGGCGCTCAACGCCATCTACAACCTTGAGGTGCCGACCGATGACGGCAAGATCGAAAGCAAGGAGATCCCGCTGCGCCGCGCGATGAACGCCGTGCTGCTGGACGCCTACATCGCCGACTGCACGCGCATCGTCAGCCGCTGGAACCGCGACCTGAAGAAGCTCGGGGTTGAAGAACAGATCACGCTGCCGAACCGAAAGTTCAACCGTCACCAAGGTGTCTACGCCGGCTACAAGTTCAACCCGGCTGGCGAGTTGATCGACGAAGCGACCTGGACGAAGGAGCACGGCCAGTGGTTGCCGACGACCGCCGACCGCGAATACGTCGACTCGTGCATGGTGAAGGTCACCGAACCCGGCAAGTTCGCGAACTACATCGCGCCGCCGCAGAAGGGCCCGAACGATCAGCCGATCGACTTCGAATACGTGAAGTTCCACTAGTTCGGTTGGTCCGCTGAGCGGACCAAACGAACTATCAACTCTGGGGATCGCTGCTACGCTGGAAGCAGCATCCGCTTGGCCTGACACCATCGGCCAGCTGCAGCGATCCTACTAGCTTCGCATTCGCGAAGCGGGCCGGGCTTGGCCCGGCCAGACACTGACTCATTATTTGATGACTAATCGACTTTGCTATGTGTGTGAAGGCGGCGACTGCACCGAACGGGGCAGTGGCGATCTGTTCGATAAGCTGCGCGACCTCGTGAAGGAGTTCGATCCGGACGAAGAGCGCATCAAGATCCGCCGCTACCCGTGCTTCGGCGCATGCGAGCAAGGCATCAACGTCACGCTGTACCCCGACAAGGTGTTCTACAGCGAGGTCAAGGAGAGCGACCTTGCTGAGATCGCCAAGCACATCCAAGGGGAAGGTGAGCCGGTCGAGCGCTTGACCGGCAAGTGCGAACCAGATGTCGAGCAGATCATCTGGGACATGCTCGACAGCCCATACTAGCGGGCAAGCAGAGCGGCGCTCGCCAACCGCCCATGCCACCGCAGGAACTGCGCGCGCCCGCCCACCGCTGCGCCGGTTGCATCGGCCGCAAAACCCGATCGCGCGACTCTGCCGTCGCCGTCGCGTGTTATAGAGAGGACGATGTGGCCTCGCCGCGCCCAAGCACCAGAGCCTGCCCAGCCCGAGCCTGGAGTTCCAGGAGAGGTCTGCGCCGACGCTCTGGCCCGGCTGCGTCGCGGCGACATCGCAGCGCTGGAAGAGCTCTATCACACCTACGGCGACCGCGTCTTCCGCGTGTGCCAAGGCATTCTCGGCAATCGACAAGATGCTGAGGACGCGACCCAGGAAGTCTTCTTGCGCGGCTTCGAGCAGGCGAACAAGTTCTCTGGACGCAGCCGCTTCTCAACGTGGTTGTTGCGGCTCGCAGCGAATCACACGCTCAACCTGCTCAAGGCCAGGGCGAGGCGCAACCGGCGGTCGCAACCTGTCGCAGACGATTTGACCTGCCCAGCCCCGGCGCCCGAACAACGCAGCATCGCATCCGAGCGCCAAGGTGCGGTCGCCGACCTGCTACAACAACTGCCCGACGAACAACGTCAGGTGGTCGTGCTCCGTGAGATGGAAGGACTTAGCTACTCCGACCTTGCCGAAGTGCTCGGTGTCCCTGTTGGCACGGTCACTTCCCGACTGATTCGCGGACGCGAAAGGCTGCGCGATCTGGCCCGCAACATCGGGCCGGGCAAGTTTTTCGCCGCCGATTGAGTCAAGCTGGATGAACTCACGCGCGGGCGTTGTCTATGCCCGTGATGAATTGCGCACGAACCCGTGAGCTGCTGGCCCCCTTGATCGACGGCGAGTTGTCGGTCGACCTGTCGCGTCGCGCACTGACACACGTGGACGATTGCGCTGCCTGTCAGGCGGAAATGGCTGCACTGCGCGCAGTTGGCAACTTAGTCCGGGATGCCGCCGCCCCCGCGCCAACGGGACTGCGGGCGCGCATTCTGACCGAGGCCCGACAGCGAGCACCCGTCGCCCCCAAGACGCCACTGACAACCATCTGCACGCGTGCCGCGGCGATGCTGCTCGGTGCGGCAGCGGTGGTGCTGAGCGTGCCAGACTGGCCACAGTCGACAGGATCACCGGCCTCGAAAGGCTCGCCATACGGACTGCTCGTCACGGAATCCCAAGGCGAGGTCGACCTCGCCGGCTCACTCCGCGGCAACTTCCTCGCGCTGGCCCGCAGTCCCGAAAGCCGTTTGCTGCACCAACTCATCGGAGGTCGCTGATGTCCGTTCGATCCCTTCTGCAACCAGGCTTGCTGCCCTGGCTCCTGCTCGGCGCGCTGCTCGCAAGCGTGTCGGTCAACGTTGCCCAACTCGTGCGCGGCACCGAAGACACTGGCACGCCATCACGCGCCACCAGTCGCGACCCGGGCACCCTTCATCTGCACCTGAGCGCCGGAGCTTCGGACGAGCAATGCCCAACTCTGCAACGCCTGGCACTGACGTCCGAACAACGCACCCGCATCCGCAGCTGCTCACTGACCAGCCTGGACCTGCGCACGGATCTGGCGATCGAGATTGCTACGGCATCGCAACAGCTTGATGGCCTGCTGGCGAACGAAGCGATGGACAACCAGCGCGCGCTCGAATTGGCCGACCGCATCTCAAGCCTGCGCACCAAGCAATACAAGGCGTGGATCAGTTCGATCCTGGTAGTGCGCGAAGTGCTCACCAATGAGCAACTGCGACTCCTGCACGAACTCGAGTCCAACTAATCGGCGCTGCGATCTGCCCTGATGCATCCTCTGTTCTCTTTGGTGTCGTGATGAAGCTGTTCTTCCTATTGCTCGCCGTTGCCGGCGCCGGTGCTGCTGCCTACTTCAAACCCTGGCAGGTCGACGCAGCAGCGTCGACCCAACCGAACGCCTGGATTGCGCTCGAACCGCGCACTCGCGACCTGTCCTCTTCGGTGCTGGCCACTGGCATCGTGCGCCCGAGTGTCGGTGCAGAAGTCGCCGTTGGCTCACGCGTCTCGGGCATTCTCAACAAACTGCACTGCGACGTCGGCACAACAGTCAAGGCAGACGCCTTGTTGGCTGAACTCGATCCAGCCGAGTTCGCCGCGGCGCGCCGCCAGGCAACGGCCGCACTCGATCTCGCCAAAGCCGAACGCGACTACGCGTCGGCCGCCCTGCAGCGCAAGGTCGACCTCGGCAAGCTTGCCTCGCGCGACGATCTTGACGCGGCCAAGCGTGGCTTGCGGGTCGCGGAAGCGCAGGTTGCTCAGGCCGCCGCGCGACTCGAGTCGGCGGAGATCCAACTCGGCTTCACCAAGATCGTGGCCCCCATCTCCGGCGTCGTTGCGTCCGTGTCGACACAGGTTGGCGAGACGGTTGCCGCGAGCTTCTCCGCACCGACGTTCGTGACCATCATCGACCTCAATCGCTTGGAAGTCTGGGCCTACGTGGATGAGACCGACATCGGCCGCATCGAGGTCGGACAGGCTGTCGTCTTCAACGTCGACACCTACGCGGGAGCAGACTTCACCGGTCACGTATCGGCGATCTATCCCAAGCCCGAAGTCCGCGACAACGTCGTGAACTACATCGCCATTGTCGAAATTGAAAATGGTCAGGCGCAAGCAGAAGGCAAGATCCTGCGGCCCGAGATGACCGCGACACTGCGCATCCAGCTCGAGGGTCGCACCGACGCACTTTGCATTCCGAACCGAGCCGTGCACGTCGACGCCGAAGGACCGCACGTCCTCGTCAGCGACGATGCCGGCAACCCCGTTCGCCGCAGCATTGAAACCGGCTTCCGCGGTCGCGAGTTCACCGAAATCGTGGCGGGACTGTCGGCCGATCAGCAAGTGCTGGTCGCCAACGACGCCGTGACGACGCGCAACTAACGGCAGAGACAACCATGATTGAGATCGACAAAGTCAGCAAGAGTTACAACAAGGATGGCGGGACAACCGTGCACGCGTTGCGCGACGTCAGCCTGTCCATTGCGCAAGGTGAGTTCCTCGCGATCATGGGGCCTTCGGGCTCTGGCAAGTCGACGCTGATGAACATCCTCGGCCTGCTGGATCGACCCGAGTCCGGTAGCTACCGCATCAACGGTCAAGACGTCGGATCCATGTCCGTCGACGAACTTGCCCACCTGCGCAACGAGAAGATCGGCTTCGTCTTCCAGGCGTTCCACCTACTGCCACGAACCAGCGCGCTCGAAAACGTCGAGCTGCCGCTCATCTACGCCCGCGGTGGCATGTCACGACAGAAGGCGATGACTGCATTGCAACGGGTGGACCTGCACGAACGCGCAGCCCACTACTCCAGCGAACTGTCCGGCGGCCAACAACAGCGCGTCGCGATTGCTCGCGCCCTCGTAAACGATCCCGAAATCGTGTTCGCCGATGAGCCGACTGGCAATCTCGACACGGCCGCCGGTGACGAGGTGATGAAGATCTTCGCGGAGCTCGTCGAGATGGGCAAGACGGTGATCTTGATCACGCACGAACCTGACATCGCCGCACACGCCAACCGCGTCGTTCGCATCGTCGATGGCCAGATCGTTGCTGACGAACGCACCGACAAGTCTCGCAAGGCCGAGCCCGCGTCAACTGCAGACGCTGGAGGTGCCCAATGAACACCCGTCAAATCGCGGCAAGTGCTCTCCGCGGCCTCACGCGCAACAAGCTTCGTTCGGCTCTGATGATGATCGGGGTAATGGTTGGCGTTGGCGCCCTGACTGTCGTCACCGCCATCGGTGAAGGCTCGATCAAAGAAGTCATGGACAAGGTCCAGGCGACCTTCAATGCCAACAACATCCTGATCACCGCCGGCGGCGGATCGCGGCACGGTGCCGCGCGGGGCGAAGGCCCCACCAAGACACTGACGATCGAGGATCTCGACGCACTTGAGGGGCGCGTCGCCAACATCGACCTCGTCGACCCGAGCTTGCGAGTCGGCGCGAAGATGGTGACCTACAAGGGATCCAATCGTCAGGTCAGCGTCACCGGGTATTCGGAGAAGGCCGGCAAGATGACGCGCGGCGTATCTCGCGGCGCCTACTTCTCGCGCGACGACGTTCGCACCTCGGCACGCGTCTGCGTCATTGGCAAACACGCTGCTTCCCACCTGTTCGCCGAGACCGACCCGATCGGCCAGCAGTTGCGCATCGGTAGCGTACCGTTCGAAGTCGTCGGCATCCTCGAGGCTGGCGGCACGGGCATGCATGGCACCAACACCGATGATGTCATCTACGTGCCTGTAACGACGGCGATGCGGCGACTGGCCAACGCCGAGCACATCTCCTCTGCGAAGGTCCGCGTCCGCGACGCCAACCAGATCTCGGCCACCGCGCTCGACATCGAACGCGTCCTGCGCGAACGGCACCAACTTGGCAAGGATGTCGAGAACGACTTCCACATGATCACGCCGGTCGCCGTGCAGGAGATGGTCGAATCCAGCAACCGCATCTTCACCCTGTTCTTGCCACTGCTGGCCGGGATTGCCATTGCCGTCGGCGCGCTGATCATCGCCAGCCTGATGCTCGTCGCCGTCAACGAACGACGACCTGAGATCGGTCTGCGCAAGGCCGTCGGCGCCCGCTCGAAGGACATTCAGGTGCAGTTCCTGATGGAGGCGACTGCAATCACCGTGATCGCCGGACTGCTCGGACTGGTGCTCGGCGCAGCAGTAAGCCAGGTCGTGCTGGGTGCACTCGACAAGCCGCCAACCCTTCCCTGGGGTGCGATGCTCATTGGCCTCGCCGTTTCGATTGGCGTCGGCCTCCTTGCGGGAGTCATCCCATCGCGGCGCGCTGCACGTCTGCAACCGATCGACACTCTGCGATGAGCATCATCCGCAATCTGCGGATTGCCGCTCGCGCGCTCATACGCCACAAGCTTCGCACCGCGCTGGCGACGTCGGGGCTGGTCATCGGCGTCGCCGTGACCCTGGTCATGGTTGGCATCGGCGAGGGCGCGCGCAGCGAAGTCATGGCCCAGATCGAGCAACTTGGCAGCGACATGCTGGTCGTCAGTCCCGCCGAGGTGCTGCCCGTTCCCGGTCGCGAACGCCAGACTCGCCGAGCCACGACACTGCGGCTTGACGACAGTGGCGCCATTGCGAACTCATGCTCATCCGTCGTGCGTGTCGCGCCCGCACGCAGTGGCACCAAACGCATCAAACGCGGCCCGTTCTCAACGATCGCAACCGTGCTTGGCACGACGGCGGACTACGAACTCATCAAGAATGCGCCCGTGGTAGCCGGCCGCTACTTCGACACAGCCGAAGCCGAAGCGGCGTCACGCGTCGCAATCATCGGCGCCACCGTTGCCAAGAACCTCTTCCGCAACACCAACCCAGTCGGACACCAGATCCGAGTCGGCCACGTGCCGTTCCAAGTAATTGGAGTGCTCGCGGCCAAGGGCACGAGCGTCGATGGCGGCGGCGACGCCGACAACAAGATCCTCGTGCCGGTCAAGACAGCGATGCGGCGCGTGTTCAACATCGACTACCTCGACAGTATCTACGTGCAGACAGCGGGGCGTGCAGAATTGCAGCGCGCCGAGAACGAGATCAGCACGCTGCTCAGCGACCGTCACGACCTGGAGCACCTGCGCCGCCCCGACGACTTCATCATCGAAGATCAAGCTCGCGCGCTGCGCGCCGAAATGGACGCCGCCGATTCCTTCACGAGCATGATCGCGGGTGTTGCCGGAGTCTCGTTCTTCGTCGGCGCCATCGGCATCCTCTCGATCATGCTGATCACGATCCGTGAACGGGTCGGTGAAATCGGCTTGCGCATCGCTGTCGGCGCCCGACCTCGCGACATCCTCATGCAGTTCTTGAGCGAGTCGCTGCTGCTTGGTGCATCGGGCGCAATCCTGGGCGTCGCTCTCGGCGGGGCAACGTCCTATTGCATCGGCGAACTGACGGAGTGGTCGACGCAGGTGTCAGCCGAATGGTGGATCGCGTCTTTGGTAACCTCGTTGTTGGTTGGGATTGCGGCTGGTGTGTATCCAGCGATGCGGGCGGCGCGCTTCGATCCAATCAAAGCACTGCGTGCTCAGTAGCGGTCCGCGCTCTACACTCGGTGGCAGATCCATTCGGACTGGAGGAAGCATGACGACCTTGCCAAGGCTGTACGCCGCGCTGCTTGTCTCGGCCCTTGCCGCGGCACCATCAGCACAACAGACCCGCGAAGTGCGGGGCGTTGTCGTCGATGAGAACGACCAACCGTTGGCCGACGTCGCGGTCTGCACGTTCGACTACGCCAACTCCTTCACGACGGCAGCACTCGTAAGGAAGCCGACTACGCGAACGAGCGCCAACGGCACGTTCGCACTGAGCTATGATCCTTGGCAAATCAACACGGTACTGTTCGTCGCGAAGGGCCACGTCCACGTTGCCGCCAGCCTTGGCCAGGTGGACACGACACCCGTCGTGCTGCCCAAGGCACGAACGCTGGCAGGCACCGTCCGCGACACGAAGGGTAAACCGATCCCCGGCGTACGCGTCGAGGCGCGCGATTGGTTCGTCAAGAGCGGGTTGTTCGGGGCCGCCGACGGCGAGTGGTCCTCGTGGCCAGAACCCCGCACTGCGGTTCTCACGGACAGTTCCGGTCGGTTCGTGCTGACCGGCACTTGTGACTCCGCCATCTACCTTCGCGTCGGCGGCGACAAGTTCACCGTCAGCGCGTATGGACCACTGGCAGCAGGACAGTCGTTCGATGCGGTCGTCGAACCGGCCGCCGTCGAGGTTGCCGTCGCCAAAGACGAAGGCCCAGCCAAATCAACGGCTCCTGCTGCCGCACCGCCAACAGGCGTCCTGGTGCAAGGCCGGCTTCTGGACCCGAACACCAACAAGCCCGTCGCCAACGGCTCTGTACGCGTTGTGCCGCCAGCCGAGGCTCGTGACCCGAACATGTTCATCTACTACGGCATGGCTCGCAGACGGCATGCTGCTCGCACGGATGCACAAGGGCGGTATTCGCTTCATGTAGAGCCAGGCAAGTACATGCTGGTGGCAGCGGACAGCAACACCGGCCTCAACTACCGACGCCCCGGCCAGGAGCGCAACCCAACTCCGGTCGCCATCGAGGTCGTTCGCGATCGACCAATCACGAACATGGACCTGCACCTGCAGAAGCTCGTCCAAGTCACTGGCAAGATCGACTCATTGCCACTACCACGCGGCGCCATGGTCCGGTTCGCATCCCAACTGCGCAACAGTGGTGACGACCTCAACTTCAGCTTGCGAGCTTTGGTGGCGCCGGATGGCAGGTTCGTCGTCGAAGGGCTGCAGGAACGCGAGTACCGACTGCAAGTGCTACTGCCTCGCGGCTTCCGCCAAGGCAGACCCGACAAGCTGCCGATCAAAGTCGTCGACATCAGCGCGGATACCGAGCTTCGCATCCGCACGGCCATCCCAAGGCACGCAACTGTTGAAGGCACGATCGAAAGCAACGTGCCCATGTGGCGACTGGCTGTCACATCGTTGCCAGCTAACGACACCGCCAAGATGCAGTGCGCCCATCTCAACTACCTGGGGCCCGTGTGCCCCGTGCGCCGCGATGGCAGCTTCGCACTCCGCGAACCTCCTGGCCAACGAGCCTTGCTTGTCGTCGATCTCTTCAGCGGCGTGATGTTGCATCGCACGGCTCTTCGAACCGTGGCGTCCGGTGACAAGCAACGGCAAGACCTGAACGTGCAGGCGCTGCCACTCGATGTTACCTGGCAAGGAATCGACAACGCGTCGAGTGCTCAGATCGACATCGTCGTTGCGAAAGAGAACTGGCCAGCCGGACTGAGTGAAATGGTCGAACTAGGCGATGGCCGGGACCAATGCGGCCTTCACGTCACGCTGCACGGCAAGAGCAACCCCGTTCGACTCTGGCTGCGAGAAGGAGCGACGCGTCTGGTGCTGCGCAACAAGGGCAAGGTCGTTGCCAAGGACGTCGTCGATCCAGCGCAGCAGCAAACCACAACTCTTCGAGCGGTGAAGTAGAATCTTCGGTGGGCCCCACCCCAGCACCGCGCGCAACAGCGCAGGCACGGTGTTTGCTCACCCACCACCATGACTGCCCTCCGACAAACGGCATGGACCACTCTGCTGCTGGCACTCGCTGCCACGGCCACAACCGCGCAGACCGCGCGGTTCGTCGATGCGCCGCGTCTCGATCGTCGCGGTATGACTTACGACGCAGCGCGAAGCTCGCTGCTGCTTCTCGGCAGTGACAACCTGCACGCGTTGCGTGGCGGCCAGTGGCAACGCATGCCAGCACCGGCGCTTCCGGTCTTGCAGGAGTTCTACGGGGTGCAACTGTTCGCGCCGCGACAGCAAGGGCGGTTGCTGGCAATCACACTCGGAGCCAACACCCATCCGGAGGTATTCGCCAGTGATGGGCTGCGGTGGGAGAATGCCGCGACGAACACGGCGCCGCAGTTCCTGGACGGCGTGCTGCTGGCGGCCTTCGACCACTCTCGTAACGAGCTCGTTACGATCGGTGGCAACACGGGCGGCGTCCTTTCGTGGACCTTCGATGAGACCTGGGTGTTTGACGGCGCGACGTGGCAAGCCCGCAACCCGACCAACGTCCCACCACGACCAGTCAACACCGGCGTCATCGCCTACGATGACGTCCGCCAGGTCGTTGTGTTGCTCACCGGCTTTATCTTCAACAACTACGAGACCTGGGAATGGAACGGCGTCGACTGGCAGTTCGTTGCCACGGCTAACACGCCCCCTTCGCGCCGCGCCGCGCGCATGGCGTTCGACTCTGGGCGTGGCCGCATGGTGCTGTTCGGTGGCGAAAACGGCACCAACGTACTCTCAGATTGCTGGGAGTACGACGGCGTCAACTGGCAACCCGTCGCATCACCACCAGGACCCGGGCGCCAACACGCCGCGATGGCCTACGACCCAACGACAGCCGCGACGATCGTCGTCGGCGGCAACGACGGGACGTTCGATCTGCATGACGCCTGGGCATGGGACGGTGCATCGTGGACACCAGCCCAGACCTTTGCACCTGCACCACGATCGGAAACTGGCGCCAGCTTTGCCATCGAACCGGGCAACACCAGCGTGTTGATGTATGGCGGCGGAACCGCCGTCGCACCGCTGGACTACCTCAACGAGACATGGCGTTGGAACGGCGCGTTCTGGACGCCGGTCGCAATTGGCGGCCCTATCAGTTTGGCCTTCGGCCTGAAGGGTGCACTGATGTGGTCGCAGCAAAACGAGACCCACCTGCTGTTCGGCAAACAGCGATGGCAACAACCCGGCGGGGCGCCGACCATTGTCTGGCCACACGGGATGTCGACGTGGAACGGTTCCGGCTGGTCCACGGCCGTTGCGCCGAGCCTGCCGCCGACGAGAGAAGTCACCGCGATCGCCGTCGACACGTTGCGCAATGAGGCCGTGCTCTTCGGCGGCATTGCGAGCGTCGGCGGCTTCTTGGCCGACACGTGGGTCTTCGACGGCAGCACCTGGACACAACGCACCGTCGCCACCCACCCTTCTGCGCGCGCCGGCCACACCATGGCCTACGACTCCGTTCGCGATCGTGTCGTGCTCTATGGCGGCGGTGACGTCAGCGTGGCCCTGTTCGACACGTGGGAATGGGACGGCACGAACTGGAGCTTGGTACCGACGACGATGGCGCCACCCAGCGGCACAATGGCGTTCAACCCGACCAGCAACGACATCACGCTGGTTGCGACGGTGGAGTCGGGGCAGGCACGCGTCTGGAACTACGACGGCACGGACTGGAGTGCGGCGGCTGGTGTCATCGAGAACGATCGCCGCACAACGACCGTTGGGTTTGTCGGTTCTGACCTGATGCTTGTCAGCGAGGACAGGCTCATGGCGCTTCGAACCGACGACGCGCAACTGGAAGCCATTGGGACCGCGTGCACCCCGGATGCACCGAGCCTCGGAGCCAACCAACTACCGCGACTTGGCAGCAGCAACTTCGCGGTCGAACTGCTGTATGGCCCGAGCAACGGCATCGCGGCTCTCGCCGGTGCGGACGCAGCACTGCCGACTCCGGTTGCGGCGCTTGGTTGCATGCTTCACGTCAACCCAACGCAGGCGTTGGCGTTGCTCTTCACCGGCTCCAATGGCTCCGCGGAGTTCTACCTTCCCATCCCCAACCAAACGGCGCTGCTCAACCTCGACCTCTACTTTCAAGGGGCCACGCTGTCGTCAGTGGCACCGCAGGGGATCACGCTGACTCGCGCGTTGCGCGCCCGACTCGGCCGCTAGCGCGCTCGCAGGAGTTCGACTACTTCTTCTCAGGCGCGGCCTTCTTCTCGCGCAACTTCTCTTCCCGCGACGGGAAGGGCTCGGGCATCGGCACCATCCCCAACCGGAATGCGTGCACGAACAAACGGAAGCCCCGTTCATAGTCGGCGGTTCCCAACTTGACCCCCTGCGTCTTCAGGTAGGTGTGGTTGAGCTTGGTCGTGACCTTTGAGACGGCTTCGACGCGATGCTTCTTGTTGGAGCTCGCGAGACTGTCCAGATCCTCATGAACGCGCTTCGGCAGATTGCCGAGCAACCACATGTTGTCCGCGCCGTTCCGCCCCTTGAGCGCGTAGTTCAACATCGACAACGCCGTGCTGTAGCGCGCCAACGGGTCATCGGCACGGAGTCCAGCGATGAAGCTCACGAGGTTGGCATCGGCTTCGCCGCAGTAGCCAAGGATGTGCGCCAACTCGTGGCCGCCGATCGCCAACCGGTATGGCAATGGCAGCGCCGGGTCGACGTTGGCTTCGAGCGTGAACGGATAGCACACGCCGTAGATACCCGTCGCGAGGAACAATCCCGGCGGCGGGTTCTTGAGATGGTTCGGCAATGCCGGCGTCCAACCTTCGAACTCCGACACGAGCTTCTGTGACTCGTTGGCGATGCTGCGGAACGCGGCGTCTTCGTCGACGACGGCATCTTTTTGGCGCGCATCGCGATGCAGAACGGCGAGCAACCGCAACCCGACTTCGCGAACGTCCTCGTACTCGACCTTGGTCTCGAGCAAGCGCCACCGTTCTTCGATCGGCACACGGCGATAACCGATGCCCCACATCAGCAAGAACGCGGCCGCGGTGTAGAGCAGCACGCGCAAGAACCGCAGCACCCCGGCGACGACCATGCTCCGGGTCAGCACGCTCTCGCGACGGCCGCGCCGCCACCGACGGATCGCCAGCAACGGCCAGACGATCGGCAGCGACAGAAGCACCGTGAGCGTCAACGGCCACGGGATGAAGCCCGTCACCGGCACGACGAGATTCTGGATGACGGGGAAGACGCCTTTGCAGTAACCGGCTTCCACCCATGTCTCGGGCAGCGTCAGGCTTAGCGCCACGATGAGGCAGGCCCCGATAACCAACCACTTGCGGAGCTTTCTGGACGGTTCACTCGTCACGAGAATCAGCGTAGACGAGATATGTTGCTGCTGCACGGAACCGAATCCGTCGATGGAGCTACGATGACCCACATGGCCCGCCCCACCACCGCTCTGACCCTGGCGCTGCTCTGCGGCACGCTTGGTGCGCAGCAGCAGAAAGAGCGCCCGCTGCAGCCGGGCACATGGGAAGTGCGGTTCGTGCCATACGATCGGCTTTGACGCCCGCTGACGAAGGAGGCCCGTGAGGTTCTCGCGCAACTGAAGGACGTCACTGCCAAGACGGTCAAAGACGACCTCGTCGAATTCGTGATCCCGAAAGGTCGCACGTTGCTGCGCAGCGACGTCCTCATTCGCATGGCGCGCGCCAAGGTCTACGTCGTCAGCTTGCAGCGCCGAGGTGCGACGACGAACGAACGGCTGGACGAACTCGCGTTCGAGCTGCGGCAACTGCGCGACGAACGGGTGCCGCTCTCGAAGGCCGTGCTCAAGCACCCGCGCACGGTTGCGACGCTGCAGTTGTTGGCGCGACTCGGCGACAGGATCAGCAAGCTGGAGGCGCCGGTCGGCGACGCGCGCCTCGTCGACACGCTGCCGCTGATCAAACGACACATCAAACTGATCAGGGCGCGCGGCTTCGAACTGCCGGAGGTCACGCGCGAAGTGGTCATCGAGAAGTTCGATTGGCACGGCAACCACTACGCGACCGGTTCGCGTTACCTGCACACGGAGTTGCTCGACGTCTACCGCAAGACGTTCGCCGCGATCGCGCGCGACGCGCGCAAGGCCCGCAAGGCGACGACCGACGAACGCGCTCGTGAGCAGTTCCTGGCCCTGCGCCAACTCAGCGAGTCGCTGCACCGGGCCATCGCGGTCACCGTGCTACCGCGGCGATAGGTCTGGAATCCCACCAAACTCGGAAGAATCCTGTCCGGCTTGGCCCCTGTTTGTCGTCCTTGATAGTGAGCACTCGCCGCAAGGCGGGTGGCATGGACGGGCAGGAAGACAGGATGAGTCAGGTTGAGTTTGGTGGTGGCCGGGTGACGAGAGCCGGCCACCGCCTATTTTTTTGAGGCCACGCCGTGACGCAGCCCTCCCAGGCTCAGTCGCGCAAGTAGCGCCGCCGGCAGAAGAAGAAGCCGTCGTGCAGGTAGTGCACGAGCAGGAACGAGAAGCCGAGCAGGTAGTAGGCCAGCAGCACGGAACCGGGCCGATACAACGGCTTGCCGGCGTCATCGAGCGGCGGCGTATCGTGACCGAACATCACGAACTGGCCGTTGCTGGCGGATGAGATCCCCGCGGCAACGAGCAACATGACGACGATCGCACCGAGCGTCGCGAGCAGTGCCGTTGTGAAGAACCGCCAATGGCGGCCGTCGTGCATCGTTCGCTGGAACAGGCCCGTCTTGATCTCGCCCTTGTCGAAGCTGCGGCGGTTGATCAGCCACGCGAGGCCGAGGTATTGGAAGCTGTGCCACGCGTTGAGACCTTGGAACGCGCTGTCGAGGTTGGGCAGCAGCGGCACCGTCGAGCCGAGCAACGCCATCAACAGGACCAGGCGGAAGCGGTGCTTGATCAGCGTGTTCTCCCGGCGTTCGCGCAGGGACTTCCAGGCGAACATGGCGCACGCGATCACGAAGAGCGCCGTCGTCACGATCCATAGCGCCGGGTGCATCATGAACTCCGGCAACAGTGGCGCGACGCGGCCGATGCGGAACACGTAGAGGTCGGCAGCTTCGGCGCTGCCGGTGATGGACGTGACGATCTGCGTCGCGAGCGCATCGGGGTTGGCGGCCCTCATCGTCGGGTCGGCACCGATCATCGACATCCGGAAGAACGACACGGGATACATCGCCAACAGCATCACCGCGTAGTCGACCCACCCCCACTTCGGTCGCGTTCCATAGCCGCTCGCGATGTAGCTGTGCTGATGCACGATGTGCACGCCGGCCCAGAAGAAGAAGAACGACAGCACGTAGCGGATCGGCGGCGCACCGGCGAGCAACACGTCGAAGAACGCGCTGCTGACCGCGGCGGTGATCACGATCACCGGGATGCACAACCCCAACCAGAACAGCAACGGGTCACGCTTCCGAAAGGTCGGATTGAAGTAGGTGCGCGTGTAGGTCGCGAACACGTGGGGCCCGCCGAGCGGCACCATCACGAGCAACGTCACGAAGTCTTCCGCCGCCGAGACCCCAGCGCCGAGCGATCGGAACAGGTAGTAGGCGAGGATCGGAATCGGCACGAGCCACGCGCCACCGGCAACGAACCAATGATCCCACGTGCGATTGCGCAGCAAACCTGCAGTCGCAGGGGCCTCATGGGCAGCTCCGGGGGCAAGGGTCGTCATGGCTTGGCGTGGCACACGTGCGATCGTCAACCGGAACTCCCATGCCATGGGCTTCCTGGATCACACGTCCCCCAGTCTACCCATGCAAACAACTAGGCACAGCTAGCTGTGGGCCTCCCACCCCCACGAACGGTAGTAGCATCCGCAAGCACCCTCTCCCCACCGACTTGTCGGTACCGTGCCAGGTACATTCCGGACAGTTCGCACGCCGTGCGAACTGTCCGGAATGTACCTGGCACGGTACCGCCCTCCACCATCCCTATGCGCATCCTGATCCTGGCCGGCATCTGCCTGGCCGCTTCGTCCGTCGCCTTCGCCCAACAGAAGGCCGCCACTTCCACAACCCCAACTCGACGCACAGACCGGTCGCGTGCTGCACTTCCAGAACGACAAGCACGACTGCGTCGTCAAGAGCTGCACGCCGAAGCTGCCGGCAGCCACACCTGGGAAGGACCTGCCGACCGTGACGGTCACCGAGTCGCCGCGTGAGGTTGCCGCACCGACGATCACCACGGTGACGGTCATGGCGTGGACACGCGTCGGTGTCGACGCGACGGACCCGCTGCAGAACGTACCGCTGCAGAACCTCGAAGTTGTCGTGCCGGGCATCGGCACGGAGGTAACGGACCAGAACGGTCAGTTCGACATCGACATCACGGCGCCGGTCACGATCACGATCAACGCGCTCGACGGCTTGCACTTCGCTCAGATCACTGGCGCCGATGCCCCCACCGGCACCGTCACGGTCAACCCGGGCGTCAACGCGACGATCCAACTGCTGAGTTCGACGGCGACGACCAACCAGGCGGCACACACGACGGCGGCTTATTGGACCGATCGTTCCAACGTCTGGGCGCGAACGATTCTCGGCAACTCACCAGAACTGGCGACGGCAAGCAACATCGGCGTCGCCGTCAACATCACCAACACGTGCAACGCCTACTACACGGGCAACACGACCAACTACTACCAAGCCGGTGGCAGTTGCGCGAACACGGCGTTCTCGACCGTCGTCGCCCACGAATGGGGCCACGGTCTCGATCATCGCTATGGCGGCATCGCCAACAGCAACGCCGAAGGCCTCAGCGAAGGCTGGGGCGACATCATGGGCATGTATCTGCTGGATACGCCACTGCTCGGCAGCGGCTTCCAGAACGCCGGCGTGCCACTGCGCAACGGCAACAACACGCGCATCTGGCCGTATTCGAGTTCGTCGCCACATGGCGCAGGTCAAGTCTGGATGGGTTGGGCCTGGCGCTTCCGCGAAGCGTTGCGTGCCTCGCTCGGCACGTCGGCTGCCATCCAACTGAGCGACCAACTCGTGCTCGGTTCGATCGTGGCCAACGCATCGTCGCGCCAACAAGCCGTTCTCGAAGTGTTCCTCGCAGATGACGACGATGGCAACGTGCTCAACGGCACGCCGCACTACGCCGAACTCGAGAGTGCCTCGATCCAGAAGGGCATCCCTTACCCGCAGATCCAGGTTGTCGCGCTGACGCACACGCCGTTGGGCCAAACGACACAGCGCTTGCAGCCGCGCGAGGTTGGTTGCCTGGCAATCGAAGTCAGCGAGACGATCCAGTCGATGCAGATCGTCTACGACGATGGCTCCGGGCCGGCAACCCGCAACATGCACCCAACCGGCACCGCCGATCAATGGCGCGCCATGCTGCCGGGCCTCGACACCGGCACGATGAGCTACCGCATCGAATGCACGCACACCGGTGGCACGATCACGTTGCCCGCGAATGGCGACTACAGCTACACGATAAACACCAACTCGTTCGTCGGGTTCTACAACGAAGGTTTCGAAGGCGGCGCCAACGGCTGGACCAGCGGCGCCATCCAAGGCACCAACGACTGGCAGCTAGGCACACCGGACGGCAACAGTGGTTCGCCACAGGGCATCAACTGGTCCGATCCGAGCAGTGCCGCAGCGGGCGTCAACGCCTTTGCCAACGACCTCGGCATTGGTGGCGGTTCGCTCGGCAATGGCCGCTACCAAAGCAACGTCAACCTGTGGCTGCGTTCGCCAACGATCGACTGCAGCAACCGCACCGGAGTGCGCCTGCGTTTCCGTCGCTGGTTGACGGTGCAAGACGCCGCTCAGGACCAGGCCTCGATCTGGGTCAACGGCCAACTACTCTGGCAGAACCCGGTCGGCCAGCACACGGTCGACACCGCGTGGCAGCTCATCGATCTGCAAGTGCCGTGGGCCGACAACAACCCCGCCGTGCAAATCGAGTTCCGCCTCGTCACCGGCCAGGGCGTCAACCTCGGCGGCTGGAACATCGACACGGTCGAGTTCGGTGAAACGACGGTGCCCGCCAACAATGCCGAGCTGCGCTTCCTGCCGGAACAGGTTGTGCAAGGCGCGCCGATGACGCTGACCGTCACGACGCCCGGCAACTCGCGCCCTTACCTGCTAGTGATCGGTGACACGATCGGCCCGATCCTGGTGCCAGGCTTCCCAGCGCTACTGGTCGGCGGCAACTACGCCGTCGCCGGTGGCACGACCGACGCGACCGGCAACGACAGCTTCTCGTTCAACGCACCATCGCTGGCGGGAACCTTCGGCCAGATGTACTTCAGCCAGGTGCTGACGGTCGACGCGACGTTCACGAACTTCGTCACGTCCAACCGCGGCATCAACTGGATCACGCTGACGCCGTAGCAAGCACTGGCTGACCCCGGCAACCAACCCTGCGTACCGAACCCGCTTCACGCTGCCGGCTTCAGATCCGGCTCGCCGGATCTGAAGCCGGCAGCGTGAAGCGGGTTCGGTACGCCGGTGTTGGTGACGGTTGGCCGTCACTGCTGTTCCAACGGTTACTGCTGCGGCAGCGGGATGAGGATGCGCGACATCTGGCCAAGCTTCTCGCGCTGCGAGGATGTCAGGCCCGGTAGTTGGCGGATCTGGCGCATCCAGATGACCTGGCTGCGCAGCGCGGACAGGCTGCGGCCCGAACGGATGAAGTGGGCCTGCGACATCTCGGCGTTTTCGGCAGGGTGCTGCCAGAGTTCGGCAGCGGCACTGCCGCGGGCGATGATGTCGCGCACCTGCTTGGCCGTCTCACCGCTCAAGCCGAGCTTGCCGTTGAGGCTACTCGAGACCTTGGCGGCAAAGTCCGCGGCATTCTTGGCCGCGATCGGCTTCATGCTCGGACGCGTCATCACGCCGGAGTGGAAGAGGCTGCCGCCTTCGTACTTCGTGCTGCCGCCGGGGTAGATGGCGCGACTCTGCTCCTCGGTGAGCGTGCCCTTCATCTCATTGAAGAACCGGTCCTTCATCTCGACTTCGGCGAGCAACTGATCCAGCGACAAGTCGTGGCTTGATTCGGCAATGCTCTGCGCCTCGGCCGAGAACACGTCGACGAGACTCGACAGACGACTCTGCTGGTCCTTCGTCATCGTCTGACCGGCGGCCTGCAGCGTGTTGGCGAGAGTGTTCGCGACCACGAGCGGATGCGTGTAGCTGCCGTTGGCGCCAAAGCCCGGAACACCGGCCTCCATCAACGCCGGGATCTGGCCGAGCAACTGCGAGTTGAGTTGCTGCACCTTGATCGCCAACTCCATCGGGATCTCGGCACCTTCTTCGGTCATCTTCGCGACGAGCTCAGCGAGCACCGGGCTCATCTCGTGCGTGATCGCGCCCATCTTGGCCCAATCGATCTTGGCCAACGCATCGGCGAACCGTGGATCGGAGAAGGCCATACCGACCTCAGGCGTCGACTCGGGCTCGGATACGGCCGGCTCCGGCTTCACCTCGGGTGCGGCCTGGCGTTCGGCCCCCTCGCGCAGCGTCTTGTTCTCTTCCTCGAGCCGCGCGAGGCGGTTACGCAAGTCACTGTTCTCCGCGAGCAACTGCCGGTTGTCCGGCGCCTCGGCGTTGAGCGTCACGGTCTCGCCGGCATTGGCCGACTCCGTCTGCGCCATCGTCTGCCACGTGATCACGCCCGCTACTACCGCGAGAGTCAACGACGACGCCATCATGACGCCCTGCTTCGTATCCATTGCCATGTCTTGTACCTCTAGTTGTGTGTTCTTGGTTGCAGTCAGCACGCCGAACGCGCCAAGCCGGAATGTGCTCGGTTCGTCGCAGTGCACGCGACTGCCGCGCTGCGCCACGAACGGCGTCGATGTGCCGGCGAACGCGCGCCGCATCTCTTGCTTGCCTTGGTTGCCGTTCTCCTGAGGAACACTGCAAAGCAGCTCCCCGTCGAGCACGTCGATCTCAAACGCGACCGCGTGCTGCACGCTCACCGGCGGCGCCGGCAAGATGTAGGGCAGCACGAAGACGGCCACGGAGAGTCCGACGAGCAGCCCGAACAACAACGCCGCCGCGAGCTTCGGCAGCGAGAACGGTTGCGGGGGCATGCGTTCGAGCATCGGTAGATCCGACGCATCGCCGTCCTGCCGTTCGCCTTCTTGCAGCGCGATCATCACGCGCGCCGACAAGTCTGGCGGCTTGCTGCCATGCAACTCCTGCAACCCGGAGTCGATCGCCCGATCATCCCAGTTGTTCATGCTTCCTCCCCGCGACCGCGCTCGACGCAGGTCCGCAACGCCGCGCGCGATCGGCGCAGCAGTGATTTGACGCCATCGTTGCCGAGGCCGAGCCGTTCGCCGATCTCCTTCCGCGAGCGCCGTTCTTCGTAGTGCCAACGAACGGCTTCCCGCGCGCGACCTTCGAGACGATCGAGGCACTCGCGCAAACGAACCAGCGAATCGTCACCGCCGTCATCACGCGCGTAGTCGTTCCACCCGGCTTCGATCGCGTCGAGATCCGCCTCGGCAAACGGCGGGCGGCGGAACGACTTGACGTAGAAGTTCCGCGCGACGGTTCGCAACCAACCGGTGGTCTGCTCAGCAGAACGCTCCGCAAACGGCGACCGGAGCAACTGCAGGAACGTCTCCTGCGTCAGGTCGTCGGCGAGCTCCGTCGACGCGCCGAGGTAGCGCAGATAGCGCCACACCTCCGCCTGATGCCGGCGCACGAGCGCCTGCACGGTGTCGGGAGAAATGGTGCGTACCTCAGTCACAGCACCACAATCCTAGCCCCCACCGAAAGGGTGCAGAAAAATCGAACCCGGCGTACCGAACCCGCTTCAAGCCGCCGGTTTCAGATCCGGCGAGCCGGATCTGAACCCGGCGGCGTGAAGCGGGTTCGGTACGCCGGGTTGGGATACGGCCGGGCGGACCTATCGGGCGGCCTTACTTGGTGCCCATCAGTTCGGCGACGAGAGCCTTCTCTTCGTAAACCTTGCTGAGGGCTTCGACCATGATGCCGGTGTGCACGCCGACCGTGCGGTTGACCTCTTCGTCGAACCAGTAGTTGCCCGGCAGCGACTCGATGTTGCCATCGAAGACGAGGCCGACGACCTTGGCGTCGCGGTCGAGGATCGGGCTACCCGAGTTGCCGCCGATAATGTCCGTCGTGCAGACGAAGTTGTACGGCGTGTTCCAATCGAGCTTGCCCTTGGCGTCGAGCCACTGCTTCGGCAAATCGAACGGGTGCTTGTTGTCGAACGCGGCGTTGCGCTCGTAGAGGCCGTGCACCGTGGTCTTCGGCGCGACCTTGGTCGTGCCAGCTTCGTAGCCCTTGACCGTGCCGTAGGTCAGACGCAGCGTGAACGTCGCGTCCGGGTAGTTGGCGGCGCCGTAGACGGCGAAGCGCGCGTTGTTGATCGTGGTCTTCGACTCAGCGCAGGCGGCCGTGATCTGGCCCATCGCGCCCTGCAGCTGGCGGAACGACGACTTGCCGATGTGCTTGGCCTTGAACTCCTCCATCTTCGTGGCGATGTCGGCGAAGGCAGCCTTCGTCTCTTCCTTACCCGACTTCTCGATCAGCTCTGCATCGCGCGCCTTGATCATGTCCATGCGCTTCGTGTCGAGCAGACCGTTGAGGTGACCGGTGAACGCCTTGAGGCTGTTCATCTGGCCAAAGTATTGATCGCGCAGGCGGAACGCAGCTTCTTCGCTCTGCTCCATGCGCTGCTTGATGATCTTGCAGTTGTTCGTCAACAGCTTGACGACTTCGGGCACCCACAGGTCGCGGTGCATGACCATCTCTTCGTAGGTCAGCGAACGCTCGGTGCCGCCCGGGTGACCCGACACGAACACGAGGTCGTCAGTCTTCGCGCCCTTCGGCTCGAACTTGAAAAACCACTTCGACGAGTCGACCGGCTTGTCGTCCTCGTAGACGCGGAAGAACGCGCAATCGAGGCACCAACGCGGGTAGGTAAAGTTGTCGTAGTCACCACCGTAGAACGCGACCTGCTTGGCCGGCGCGAACACGAGACGAACGTCGTCGTAAACGTGGTAGATGTAGATGTGGTACTGGTTGCCGTCGTAGAGCGGCACCGGCTGCGCATCGAGATGCTCTTCCGGCTTGGAGTTCGCGGCGACGAGCTCGGTGAGCTTCGCAGCAACGTCACCACCATCGGCCTTGACCTTGAGCACCTCAGCCGTCACGTCCTTGACGTCGACGAGCTGGCGCAGCACGAGATCCTTGCCGGGAACTTCACTGCCGAACAGGCGCGAGCTGAAGCCCGGCTCGACCCAATCCTTCTCCGGCGTCGAGACCTTCTGGATCGTCTCGAGGGCAACGTGGTGGTTCGTCATCACGAGGCCGTTGGGCGACACGAACGAACCCGAACCACCGGTGTCAAAACGCACCGAGCCGAGGCGCACGTGCTCGAGCCATTCCTTGGTCGGCTCGAAGTTGTGCTTCTCCTTCAGGGCCTTCAACGGCAGCGCGTTGAACAACCACATGCCCTCGTCGGGCGGGGTCGTCGAATTGGGGAGACTCGTGCCAAGCGCGAGCAGCGCGAGGGTGAAGGGAATGACAGGTGTGAATTGCATTGGAGTTTTCTACGTATGCGCCGCGAGTCTGCGAGCGATTGGGCGAGGCATCTTAGGGGGCAGAAGTGGTCGGGGCACGCACGTTGGCGAGGTTCGGGGGGATTTGCGGCCGCCCAAATCTGGACTCCGACATTGGGAGTACCCAAACCAACATGGGACACCTGGCCGCGCTCCTCACCGCACTCGCACCTCATCGCCCCACTACGATCAAGCGATGCACAACCTGCCCCTGCGGCTGATGTCTGCTCTCGTGCTCCCGTCGCTGCTGACGGCGCAGCTGGAGATCGCCACGAGGTTTGCGACCGCACCCAACATCGACTACGGCAACAAGGTGCTGGGCATCGGCGACGGTAACGGTGACGGAGTTCCGGACTTCCTGGTTCTCAGCTCGGTCTTCAGTGGCTCGTGGAACTCCCGCGTGCATCTCATTTCCGGAGCCGATCAGACCGTGTTGGGCCAGGCCTCCTACCCCTCGCTGCAGTTCGGACTGGTTCTTGCCAGCACGGGTGACCTCGACATGGACGGCCATCGCGACTTCGTGGTCGGCAGCCATGCGACCTTGCGCGCCTACTCAGGTGCGGACGCATCGCTGATCTGGACCAGCCCGATGCTGGCGGAGTTCCACAGCGCCTGCGGCATCGGTGACATCGACACGGACGGTCGCGCCGACCTGGTCGTCGCCGTCAAGATCAACGGCACACCGCGCCTCGCCACCATGCGTGGCAGTGACGGCGTTCAATTGACCATATCAGCCCCGACCTGGAACGCCGAAGACCTGACGTCGCTCGGCGACATCAATTCGGATGGCCACCACGAAGTCGTGCTACTCACCAGCAGCAACGCCACCGTGTACACAACGGTGCCCCTCGCGCCAACCGTGACGGTCACACCTCAGCTCAACTCGCTCAAGCGCGTCGAGGCCGCCAACATCGCAGGGGACGCCCGCAACGAGTTCATCATCACTCGAGGCCAGCGCCTCTACTGTTGCGATCCAACGTCCGGTCAGGTCCTCAGAACGGAGACGACCCAACAGACCGAGTTCACCGTGGTCGGCGATCTCAACGGCGACAGCTACGACGACCTGGCCGTCTACGACACGAACGATCGCCACGGCTCGACGCCGGACAACATCGTGGCCTTCATCTCCGGAGCAACCGGCCAGTATCTGGCAGACTGGCCACACTCCCCGCAACTCCGCATGCAGGTGATGCGCGGCATCGGCGACGTTGATGGCGACGGCTACGACGACCTCCTGATGGGAGATAAAGACGCCGGGCCAGCCGGCTGGGGTGGCGACGGCGGTTACCAAGTCATCTCGGGCCAGATCATCGCGACGACAAGAGTCATGCCGGCGCCGTGCTACAACACCCCGTTTCCGCCCGAGCTCGGCATGACGCGCCCGATCCTCGGTCAGACGGCAAACATCGTTGGCCGCGATGGCCCGCCCACCGCCTGGGGCGTCGTCGCCTTCAGCCCGACCCCGCAGAACCCGACCAGCCTGGGCTTCAGCGGCTGCACTGCCTGGTTTGACGTAAGCAACGGAATCCTGCTTCACCAGCAACCCCCGGCGACGAACTGGACCACCAACTTCCCGATCCCCAACGTGCCGCAACTCGCCGGCACCAACATCGCGCTGCAAGCGTTCTACTTCCCGACCAACTCACCGATCGGAATCGACCTGACGAACGGGATCTGGGCGCGCATCGGCTCTTGAACTGGCGCCTTCCCGCCCCCTCAGGAATTGCTCCTCGACCCAACACGTCCTGGCGTGCCCGGGCCACGGTCACCTTCATGAGCACTCTCCGCACCCGACTGATCTCTGCTGCGACTTGCGCACTACTCGTCGCCGCAACTTGTCCATCTCAGCGCGAAGCAGGTGAGGAGAGCAACGCTCCGAAGGTCGCACAGAAGGCCAAGAGCACCCACCCGCTGACCAATCAGAAGCTCGGCATCCAATTCGCCGAACTGTCATCCAAGATCCGCCGCTCGATCATCAGCACGAAGACCCCGTACGGGTTCGCCGTTCGCAGCGTGACGAAGGGTTCGCTGGCGGACAAGGCCGGCATCAAGAAGGGCACGATCCTGCTCGAGGTCGACGGCAAGCCACTGAAGCAGGTCGCGCAACTCGAGGCCGTTCTCAAGAACGCCAAGCCGGGTCAGAAGATCACGTGCAAGTGTTCGGAGCGCACCAAGCGGCGCCGGTTCGGTCGCTCGCCGTGGACGCAACGCGACATCAAGCTCGTACTGCCGAAGGCGAAGGGCAACGCCAAGAAGAAGCGCAAGTCGGTTTGAGCAGCGTCAACTGCGAACGATGAAGTCGAGGCGCGGCAAGCCGCGCAACTGTTTCACCGCCACATCGTCGATCCAAGCCAGCTCGGACACCCGCAGCTCGAACAGTTTCTTCTGCGCGAGCAACGGTTCGAGACTTGCCTTCGTCAGTCTGCGGCAACCACCGATGTCCAGGCTGAACAACTGATGCCGCGCCAAGACGGCGCGCAACCCACGATCCGTCACACTCCTGCAGCCGGGGATGCGCAACTCCACGAGCAGCATCGTCTGTGCGAGTTGCCGGAGCGACGCATCGGTGATCGAGGAACGCGCGAGACTGATGTTGGTCAGTCTCTTCGGCAGAACCTTCGACAGGTTGGCCGGCAACTCCGGCAGGTCATCCAACCGCAGGTCGCTCATCTGCGTCGCGCCGAGCAGCTCGAAGCCGTTGCGACGGATCGCGCGACAACCGGAAAGGTTGAGGTAGCGCAGCGACGCGATCTTGGTCAACGCCGCGACGGCCGCATCGTCGACACCTACCGTTGGTCGCACGGCGTCCTTGCTCCACCTCTCGGCCCACTGCCGCCACCCAGCACGGAACGGCGGCAAAGGTGGCGACCCCATCACCTCGAACATGTCCGCACCGCGCACCCAGCTGACGTCGAGGTGCTTGAGTTGCCGCAACGATTGCAGCTTCTGCACGCCAGCCGAAGTCAACAAGCCACAACCAGCGACAGACAGTCGCTGCAGGCCCGGCGCACCGGCGATCACTCGTGCCAACGCCGCATCGGTCAGGACCTGATTCATCGAAACGTCGAGCCAGCGCAGCGACGGCAGGCTCGCCAGATGGGCCACACCGGCCTCACCAATCTGGGCGTGTGACAGATTGATCCGTTCAAGTCGCGGCAAGCCGGTCAACGGCTGCAACCACGCATCACGCAGTTCGGGTCGCCCAGGCAGGTCGAGCACGCGCAGGCTGCCAAACGTGCCAACCTTGTTCAGCACTGCGACGGTCAACGACTCCATGCGTGCGCCATCGAGTCCGTCGAGGTCGAGTTCTTCGAGCTTGGGCAGCTCCGGTACGAGCCGCACAAAGTCTGCCGCCGTGATCCGCAACACGCGTAGATGCGTCGTGTCGGGCGACACCTTGCTGAGTTGCTCGGCCGTCTTGACGAACGCCCGCACGGGTTTGGCAGGCTGCGGATCCTGGGGTGCCACGACCGACGTCGACGGCTCGCCACCAGCGCGTTCCAAAGCGACGGCGATCAATGCGCCAGCGCCAAGCACCACAACGGCCGCCGCCAACCACCGACGTGGTTGCGGTTCCGGCGCACGGGCGGCGTGCACATCCGGCAGAGGTGTGCGCGGCGACGTCGGATTGGCAACGCGAGCCCGCACACGTTGCAGTAGATCCGGAGCAGGATCACTACGAACGGCTTCGCGAATGGCACGGTCCAGGTGTGTCGCTTGTGCTCGTTCTTCGGTGCTCATGAAGTCCTCCTCTCGACACACTGGCGAAGCGACGCACGCAACCGCTGCAGCATCGTCTTGAGACCGTTGGGCTTTAGCCCCAACTGCGCGGCGGCGCGCTCGTGCGGCAGTTCTTCGAAGTAGCACAGCTGCACCGCCTGTGCAGCACGTCCATGTAACTCGGAGACGCAGGCACGCAACGCATCGACGAGTTCGTTGCCGCCATCACCACAGTCACGTTGCCACAGTTCTTCGACGACCTCGGCAAAGCGCACGGCGTCTTGCTGCACCGCGCGCCGACGGCGCAGCCACAGGTTGCGCGCGATGCGCCGCAAGAACGTTGCCGTCGCCGCCCGCGATCTCGGTTCGAAGCCACGTTGATAAGCGACGACAAACGTCTCGACGGCCAGTTCCTCTGCATCCGACGCAGAACATCCGAGAGCGCCCAGATACCGCCAGATGGCCACCTGGTGGTCGCGCACCACTTCCGCCAGCGTGTCGTCGGAAGTCTGGGGTTTGGTCTCGATCGGTGGCACAGCTCTACATCGCTAGCAACACCGTAGTGCTATTCACAAATCTCCGCAGCCAAGCCTACCCGCACGGTGCCGGGGCAATTCCTTACCGCTCACAACGCCGGCAAACCGCGCGTCGCGAATAGGGTGAAAACGGTCCAGGCACCGTACGTGCAAACGGCGCCGGACTAGTGTCCGGCGCCGCGTTGCTTGGGAGTAGCGAACTACTTCTTTTCGGCAGTCATCTTCTCGACGAGTGCCTTGGCGACCTCCGTCGCTTCGTCACCGCTGTGACCGCGGTAGTGGATCTTCATCTCGCTGTCGAGGATGACCACCGTCGGCCAACCCTTCACAGCCCAATCCTTGGAGATCTCACCGCCGTTACCCTTGTTCTGGAAGCTGCGCCAGTTCAGGTTGTTCTCGGCAATGGCCTTCTTGGCGCGCTCAACAGTTTGGTCACTGTTGACGCCAATCAGAGCAAACGGCTTGTCCTTCATCTCTTCCACGAGCGACCGCTCGTGTGGGTACATGGCCCGGCACGGGCCTCACCAATCGCCCCAGAAGTCGAGGAAGATGACCTTGCCCTTGTAGTCGGACAGCTTGAATTCGACGCCGTCGAGGTCGATGCCGGCAATGTCGGGAGCTTCGCAGCCGACGCCGAACTTCTCGCGCATGTCGATCGCACCAGTCATCTCCTTCTTGAGACGCGGGTCGTCGACACGTTCGGCAGCTGCGAGCAGCGCCTTCTTCGCGTTGTCGTACTTCTCGCCATCGCGATCAGCCTTCTCGATGTCCGACTTGTAGGTCGCCAACAGCGCCCAACCGCGAACGTCCGCGTTGTTGCTGTTGAGCATCTTCATGCGGGCCGCATCCGCAGCCTCCTCGCCGATCATGCGTGGCAGGTACTCGATCATGCCACCCATCTGGGCCAGCTCGGGGCTGTCGATGTGCGACTTGAGCATCTGCTCGATGCAGCTCTTCTGCTCCTCCTTGTCGGAGCTCATCTGCACGACCATCATCAAGAACGGCACTGCGTCGTCCGTACCGGCGAACTTCTTCGCGAAGCCGTAGGCCTTCTTGGCGACTGGGCCGAAGTCCGGACGCATGCTCATCGCCTTCATCGGCTTGCCCTCTTCGGGCTTGGCGTTGCGGGCCGCCTTCAGCGAAGCGCGCCAATCCGTGATGGCCTTCTGCTGCAGTTCTTGGAGCTGCTGCTGAGCTTCCTCAGCAGTGACATTCACCGGATCTTGGGGTTTGGGAGGGGCAGCTTCCGATTGTGCTCCGATGGATCCGAGCAACAAGGAGCCTGCCAGAACGAGAGCGATTCTCATGACTGGTATCTCTGATGGGTAGGCAAACGGCGGCCACAATGGCGCCGTCGGGCCAAGCAGTATGGTCTCGCCAGGGTCGCCGCACAACCGGACCGGCACAGTTAGGAGTTTCTGTTACACGGATGACAATGCTTCCCGGCGTAGGATGCCCCGGTGACCTTGCGCTCCACTGTCCACAAAGTCCTCGAAGGCCACCACGACCTGCTCAGTGCCGTCGTGCGCTGGTTCCTGGCCGCCCTGATCCTCAGCAACGTTGCCGCCATCGTCCTCGAGACCGTCGAGGACCTCGAGGCGGAGTGGGGTCCGCACTTCATCGCGTTCGAAACGTTCTCGCTGATCGTGTTCGGCATCGAATACGTGCTGCGGCTGTGGTCGGCTGGTGAGCACGCGCACTACCAGGGCCTGCGCGGCAGACTGCGTTGGGCGAAGACGCCGGGCGCGCTCATCGACTTGTTGGCGATCGCACCGGCGCTGTTCATCTCGGACCTGACCCTCGTTCGCCTCCTGCGCCTCGCGCGCCTCGTGCGCATCGCCAAACTCGGCCGCTACTCCCTCGCGCTGCGAACGCTGCGCCACGTCATCGTCGCGCGCCTGCCAGACTTGATCGGCCTCAGCTTCGTGCTGCTGATCATGCTCGTGCTGTCGTCAGCATTGATGTTCCACCTCGAGTCCGAAGCGCAACCCGAGAAGTTCTCGAGCATCCCCGCAACGATGTGGTGGGGCATCATCACGCTGACAACGATCGGCTATGGCGACATGGCACCAGTGACCGTTGCCGGCCAGGTACTCGGATCGGTGGTCGCGATCCTCGGCATCGGCATGTTCGCGTTGCCAGCCGGTCTACTCGGCGGCGCGTTCATGGAAGAGATGGGCCGCGCCCGCCGCCAGGCCCGCGAACAACGCGCATCGGGTGTGCCAGACACAACCACCCACTGCCCCCACTGCGAGAAGCCACTCGCCATGGACTGATCGTACGGTGCCTGGACCATTTTCACCACTTCGCCGCACAGCGGCGAAGTGGTGAAAATGGTCCAGGCACCGTACCTATCGCGGGCGTAGGTCGAACCAGTTGCGCAGGTCCCTGACCAGTTCTTGGTGGCCCTGCGGGTCGACGTAGATCATGTGGCCGCCGGGATAGTCGCGCACGGTGACGTCGCTCTTGCCGAATGCGCCTTCCTGCTTGAGGCGTCGCGCGGTTGCGAACCGCACTACAAGATCGTACCAACCGCCGGCAATGAAGACGCGTGGACCACCGCCGTCCTTGCACGCATCGGCGATCATGCGCGTCGCTCGAACATCCGACGAGAACAGGTTCTTGCGCCCGATGCCGCGCCATATGAGGCCACGCGTTTCTGCCTGCAGGCGATACTTGCTTTTGGTTGCGACGCCGAACGTGTTCTCGAGAGTGCCTGCGATCGCATCTTCCAAGGCCTTGCGATTCACGCCACCCGAACCCTTGACCGAAGCGCGCAGACGAGCGTCGTAGCGATCGCGGCCGCGAATGCGTCGCAGGAGCTTGCCGTCGGTGAAGCCTTCGAGCGTGCGACGCAACGCGGCATCCCCTTCGTCCTCTGGCTCGTCGTCTTCCTGGTCGAAGCCAGCGCGCACCGCAGTGACGAGTCGGCCGGTGGCAAACGCACAAACCGCATCCACATCTTCGCGCAGGTCCGCGACCTCACGCTTGCCCGAGGCTGCCAGCAGAGCTGCCATCGTTGGCACGGCATCGACTCGCCGGATCTCGCGGTCGTCGGTGCCACGTCGCGGCGCGAGCGAACGACACTCGAGCGCGGGCGAAATCATGACGAGGCCTTCGGGGACGTGACCGAGGTCGCGCAAAGGCTTGAGCATCGCCGCCACACGAATGCCACCGTAGCTCTCACCGCACAGATAGAGCGGTCGTTGGTGCCAGCCGCGCTCGGCGATGACCCGCGCAACAAACTGCGCGGCTGCCTTCGCGTCGTCGTCGACGCCCCAGAAGTCGGACTGTTGGCTCGGCTTGATCGCGCGCGTGAGACCAGTGCCGACAGGATCGACGTAGATGACATCGGTGCGATCGACGAGCGTCAGCGGGTTGTCGTGCATGCCGGTCCCGTTGGCAAGATCCGCAATGCGCGGCGCGGCGAAGCCTGAGTGCAACAAGGCCGTCGACCAACCCGGCCCACCGTTCCAGAAGAACGTCACAGCGCGGTGCGGGTCATCACCGAGGTAGCCGTAGGCATGCATGCGCATGCTCGGCCGCTGCTGCTCATCCATGAGCGTGACGGTGATCGCTTCGCAGCGGATCTGCTTGGTGCCGCTCGGCGTGACGACCGACAGAGCCTCGCCGGGTTTCTGGCCGATGACCGTCGCCAACAACAGCCCAAAAGACGAGAGCAACGGTCCCAGCCGGACGATGGAATGGACGGCCATTTGGCCACCATACGCGCCTTCGCCGGCCAGGTGAGTGGCTGCTGCGAATCTCCCGAACGCCGCCACGTTGGCCACAGCCCGACACCGGGGCTAGGATCGGATTGTGCAACCGACCGCCCTCTTGCTTGCTGATCGCTCTTCCGACCAACCCGAAGGCCTCGCCGACTACCGCGCCCGCGGTGGTTATGACGGCCTGGCCATCGCCAAGGAGAAGGGCTCCGCGTGGCTGCGCGAACAGGTCGAAGTGTCCGGTCTGCGGGGCCGCGGTGGCGCGGCCTTCCCGACGATCCGCAAGTGGCAGCTCGCCGCCGATGCTGAGGGCGACGAGAAGTACGTCGTCGCCAACGGTGGCGAACACGAACCCGGCAGCAACAAGGATCGCTACCTCGTCGAGCACCACCCCCACGCCGTCGTCGAAGGGTTGGCGCTGGCCGGCATCGCGACCGGTGCGAGCAAGGGCTACCTGTATCTGATCGAAGACATGCACGGCCCGCGCGCAAGCGCCGAGATGGCGGTGCGCGAAGCTCAGGAAGCTGGCTTGTTGCCGTTCCCGATCGAAATCCACCTGGGCCCGACCACCTACGTCGCCGGCGAAGAGACCGCCGCGCTCAACGCCATCGAAGGCGTTGAGGCCAAGCCGCGCAAGAAGCCACCGTTCCCCGGTGAGGCTGGCTTGTTCGGCAAGCCGACGACCGTCAACAACACGGAGACGCTCGCACACGTCGCATGGATCGCGCGCAACGATGGCGCCGCGTTTGCCGCGATTGGCACCGACGAGAGCAAAGGCACGCTGCTGTTTACGCTCGGTGACGAGGTGCACAAGCCCGGTGTCTACGAGCTGCCGTTTGGTGCGACCTACCGACAACTGATCGAAGGTTGTGGCGGCGGTCTCAAGGATGGCCGCACGGTGCGCGCAATCTTGCCGGCGATGTCCGCGGCGTTCCTCGATGCGGAGCACCTCGATGTGCCGATCGCCTATGAGACGTTGCAGCCGCTCGGCAGTTCGCCGGGTTGTGGCGGTGTGCGCATCGTCGACGAGACCACCGACGTCGTCGCGTTGACGACTGAGATCGCCGAGTTCTTCATGAAGGAACAGTGCGGCCAATGCCCGCCGTGCCGCATGGAGACCAACCAGTTCGTGCACATCCTCAAGGCCGTGCAAGCCGGCAAGGGTCCGGGTTACGACGCCAAGATGACGAAGCTCGCCACGTTCTCTCGCAAGAAGGGCCGCTGCTCGCTGATCGAGATGGCCGCCGCGCCAGTCATCAGCGCGCTGACGTGCTTTGCCAACGACTTCGCCACGGCCGCCGGCCCCGCACCACAGGACTCCTGAGTTGAGCCACTTCTACGTCGCGTGCACGCTCGGCCTCGAAGAGGTGCTCGCGTATGAACTCGAACAACTCGGCGCGCGTGGTGTGCAGGTGCGCCGCGGTGCTTGTGAATTCTCGGGTGAACCGATCATCGCCTACAAAGCCTGCCTTTGGTTGCGCAGCGGCATCCGCGTGCAAGAAGAGATCGTGCGCGGCCCGGCGCGCGATCGCCAGGAGCTCTACGACCTGACAGGGTCGGTCGACTGGTCGTTGTTCATCGACGCGGATGGCACGCTTGCGATCGACGGCTCGGTGCGTGACAGCAACTGGGCCAACGACACGCGCTTCCCGGTGCTCGTGGTCAAGGACTCGATCTGCGACCAGTTCCGGCACTTCGATGGCGTGCGCCCCAACGTCGAACGTGACCGCCCCGACCTGCCGCTCAAGCTCGTCCTGCACCGCGATGAGGCCATCATCTACCGCGAGTTCGGTGGTGAGCCGTTGCATAAGCGCGGCTACCACGAAGTGCAGCACAAGAGCCCGCTCAACGAAGCGCTCGCCGCCGGCCTCATCCAACTCAGCGAATGGGATCCGCGGTCGCCATTGATCGATCCGATGTGTGGCAGCAGCACGTTCTTGATCGAAGCCGCGTGGCTCGCGATGGATCGCGCCCCGGGACTCGGCCGTGCCTTCGCGTTCGAACGTTGGAAGGACACCGATCGCGACGCCTGGCAATCGGTCTTTGACGAAGCCGAAGCGCGCGCCGCCCGCGGCCAGGACCGCTGCCCCCAACTAGCCGGCAACGACAACCACGAAGGCGCCATCGCGATCTCCAAACTCGCGATCAAGAGCGCCGGCCTGCAAGGCAAGATCGACCTCACGCTCGGCGACGTGCGCGACTACGAGCCACCGTTCGAACCGGCGATGATCGTCACCAACCCGCCCTACGGCGAACGCCTGCAACCCGACGACCCATCCCTCAACGACTCGTGGCAGGCCCTCGGCAACTTCCTCCACCAGAAGTGCCACGGCGCCCAAGCCCACGTGCTCTGCGGCGCCTCCGAACTCACCCGCCACCTCGGCCTCCGCGCCAGCCGCAAGTTCCCGGTCCGCAACGGCCCCATCGACTGCCGCTGGCTCCGCTACGACCTCCACTAAGCCGATACGTACGGTGCCAGGAGAGAAGTTATCCTCTTCGCACGGTCCGCCGTGCGAAGAGGATAACTTCTCTCCTGGCACCGTACTATCCTCTTCGGCCTAGGAGGTAGGCGATGGTGATCCAGACCAGGGCGAAGGCGATGGTGACGGCGACGATGCCGGTGACTTCGAGGCCTAGTTGGCGCAGCCAGACTTGGGCGAAGGCGCCGCCGAGGTCGCCGAGGCGCAGCGCGAACGTGTCGAGCAGGAACTTGACCTTGTGCTTCGTCGCGAGGTCGAGCGGGGTGTAGAGAACTTCGCGCGCGGGCTTTTCGATCGCGTAGTTGGCGCCGCGGCGGACGACTTGCAGGACGAAGATCACGCCGGCCGTCGGGGCGACCGCGTAAAGGAGCAGGCCGATGATCGACACGATCGGCAACGACGACAGCAACGCCATCGGCGGCAGCGCCGTCATCAGGCGGCCGGTGCAGAAGATCTGCAGCACGAGCACGAGCGCGTTGCCGTAGACACCAACATCGGCGAGGAACGTCTGCTGTTCCCACGCGCGGTCGAGTTCCACGCCTACCAATTCCGTCTGGCCTGCTTCGAACGCCGTTGCGACGAAGCCGACGAGCATCATGTAGAACGTGATCTGCAGCGCGCGGCGATCACGAACGACGATACGCAACGCTTGCAGCAAGCCACCTGTCGCGACTTGCTGGCTCGTATCGCCACCTTCGAGTTGCAGACTCGGCGCCTGCGAACGACGAAACGCGACGTAGGCGAGCTGTACCAAGCCAGCAGCGACGATCGCCATCGACCAGTTTGGCAGGTGCCAATCGGACGTCGCCAGCGACACGACCTTGGACCCGACCATCGCACCGAGCGTCGCCCCCAACGCGATCAGGCCAAACAACCGCTTGCCCTGGCCCTTGCTGAAGTGCTCAACCGCGTGGATCCAGACGAGCGCCGGCAGCGCGACGTTGAGTGCCGAGAAGCCGCCCCAGAACAGCTTGCCGATCCACGGCTGCTTCTGCCATTCGTAGTCGCCGGACCACCACAGGCCGAGCGCCACCGCGAGTAACGCAACGCTGCCGGCGTGCAGTGAGATCGGCACGAACCGCCGACTCGGCATGCGATTGGCCAACGCCCAGAACGGCACGATCAAGACCACGGTCGCGAGCAGCGTCAGGCTGTAGAGCTCGGGCATGCCTTCGACGCCGCGCGAGACGCCAAACTGGCCGCGGATCGGGCGCAACACGAACATGCTCGCGAGCGCGGCGAACGCCATCACTGCGATCCAGAACGTGGCCATTCGTTCGGCCTTGGTCGCATCCTGCAGTCCGAGTAGGCGCCAGAGCATGGCCGCTGATTACGCGGAAGGCGCGACGGTTGCTAGAAGTCGCCGAACAATCAGCACAGTTGTGTTCCGCAGCACGGCCCCCACTATGGTGCTCGCGCTGATGGCAACCGCCGGCAAGACCTTTGTTCCGCACGTTCTGCTGACGACCCTGATCATGATCTGGGCCGGCAGCTTCGTCGTGTCCAAGGTCGCGATGACCACCGTCACGCCGTTTGCACTCGTGTCGTCGCGCTTCATCCTCGGCGCACTGTGCGTTCTGCCGTTCTTCCTGCGCACAACGGCCGCACAACGCAAGGGCACCCTCGGCCCCGGCCTGCTCGCCGGACTCGTGCTCGCCGTGCCGTACTTCCTGCAGATGTATGGCGTGCGCGAAACGACGGCCTCGATGGGCGGCTTCGTCACTGGCCTGATCGTCTTGCTCGTGGCCGTCGGCGGTCACTTCTTCTTCGGCTCACGCATCGGCAAGCTCGCGATCATCGGCCTCTTGTTTGGCCTGACCGGCGTCATCGTGTTGTGCCTGACCGGCGACCCCAATCCACCGAGCAATCCGGCCCTGCAAGAACAGGTCGTGCAGCAGAACACCCTGCGCGGAATCCTGCTGCAGATCGGTTCGGCCATCGGCTTCGCGGCGCACATTCTACTGCTGTCGCACTACGGCAAGAAGCTCGCCGTCGCGCCGTTCACGTTCTGGCAACTGGCGTTCACCGGCCTCGTCGCGATCGCCGGCACGCTGCTGGTCAGCGGCATCAGTGTCGATGACAACCCGGTGGAGTGGACGCCATCCCTGCTCTGGTCGCTCTTCTACCTCGGCGTGCTCGCGACCGGCGTCGCCATCGGCGTGCAGGCGAGTGTGCAACACAAGATCCCACCGACGCACGTTGCGATGCTGTTTGCGTTGCAACCGCTGTTTGCCGCGATCGCCGGTTGGCTGTTTCAGAACGACCGCCTCGAACCGATGCAGTGGGTTGGCGGCGCGCTGATTGTCACCGGTGTCGTGATCGCCAGTCGCGATCGCCAATAGCGGCTAGGTTGCCTCTTTCGGCCGCGGATACGCGCCGAGCTGCACGCGGTAGCTGCGCCCGTTCTCGGCCGCGGCGTCGTGATACTTGGTCACCAGCGCCGCGATCGCCTCGGTCAGCTCTTCGGCAAACGCAGCCCGCGACTCCGGCGACGCAAACCGCACCTCGGTCTCGGCCGCAAACGTCGGCAACGACTTCTTCGCCGCCGCGGCACCACGTTGCAGTAGTTCGAGTTCGCGAATCGTGCGTGTCGCTAACGCCACCTGGAACCCCGCCGAGAACCGATCCTGAAACTGCTCCGGCGTCACCGCCAACTCCCCCAGCACCCCGGACGAAATCGCATACGAATCGCCCGTTCGCTGGTAGATGCGCTCGGTGACGCTACCGCGCTTGTTCTCCTTGACGAGTTTGACGAGGCGCTGGGCCTCGAGCTCGCGCAAGTGGTAGTTGACGCGCTGTCGCGGCAGGTTGATCGCACGCGCCAGGCTTGCCGCGGAGCATGGCTCCGCCAACTGCTCCAACAGCTGCATCCGGGTGCGATCCAACAGAACCTGCGCGCGCTCCGGCTCGCAGACGATGTCGACGGCGGCACTCACGATGCGTTGCTCTCAGCGATCTCGTTGGCAAAGAGGCGTTGCACCATTGCGTCCCAACGCTGCTTCAATCCCGGCACCGGCGCATCACCGTAGGTCGCCAGCCACAGCCAGATCATCGCCTTGCCTTCGTGATCGCCAACCCACAAGCGCAGGAAGCCATCGCCGTGGTTCTTGACGATCCCGACGAACTCCTTGCCGTCCGCCTTCAGGACATTGCCTTCGAAGCGATCGCCGTCGCCACTCGAGAACGCAAACGCTTCGCCCTTCGGCGTGCCATTCGCAACCGCACAACCAAACGCGTCCGCAGCCGACAACTTCTGCCACGCAGTCGTAGCATCGACATCGAGCGTCGCACGCGTCCACGTCAACTGGCGATCGCGACCGTGATGGTTCTCGAGGTAGAGCCGCAGCGACTCCAGTTCGATCGGCCAGCCACCACTGATGCCGTCAAACTCGGAATCGAAGCTCGAGTCGGTCGTGAAGCCGCTGTGCACGATGCGCAGCGTCGTCGTGCCCCCCTCACCTTCGAGATGGAAGTCGATGAACAACGGATGCTCGCTGTCACCTTGGCCGCGCCATGCGTCGTAGCGCGTGCGCAGATGCTTGCCCGGCTCGATCGCGTCGATCGTCTGCTGCCAATCGAAGTGATCGCGCCACTTCCACCCCATCACGCCACCAACCTGCGCGTCGACCTGGACTTCGGGCGCGAACCAGCGCGCGATCTCTTCGCCGTGGCTCAACGCGCGCCAGACCGCGTCGCGCGGGACCTGGATATCGAGGGTTTGTTCGAACTGACGAGGAGATGGAGTGCTGTTGCTCATGGCGAGGTTGGATGAGGGAAGTGCTTCACCGACAAACTATGTTGTCGGTAATTGCCCGTCAAGCCACCGACATATGTTTTTGTCGGTCGACTCGTATCCAACCAGAGAGAATATGCTTACGTCGCTAGTAGCCGTAAGGATTCGGCTCGGGCCAGGCCAACCACAAGCCGACTGCGAGCGGCACGGTGACCAACACGCCCGCCGCGACCAACCACCGCTTCGGCTTCTCCCGAGCGAACGTGGCCGGCAGCAACAGCAGCAAGAACGGCGCGAGCAGGGCGCAGCCCGCTGCCCACCACGACAGGTAGACGAAGTGCACCGACGCCAACACGAACAACACGTGCGTGCCGCCCACCCACGCGCCGTCAGCCGCATTGAGTGAGATGCCGCGCCGCCACGAACTGGTCACGGCGAACGTGCCAATGCTCGCTGCAACCGCGCCGCACAACTGACCGAGGAACGCACTCTTGCCCATCGTGACGAGCACCGCATCGATCGACAGCATCGTCGCAAACAGCGCGGCCGATGTGATCGAACCACTGCTACGAGTCAACGTCGTCCGCGTCGCGGCAACCGTCAGCACAACCAACAACGCACCCGTTGCGATGTAGAGCGCGACCTCGGTGCTTTCCCACTGACGCGACACCTTCTGCAGCATCAGCCACAACACCAGCGCGCCGACCGCGGGCGCAATGCCGCCGCCAAGTTTTGTCGGCACGATGCGCAACCGTTCGAGCAAGCCAACGCCGAACAGCGCCATCATGCCCCACAGCAACCACTCCATGCCGGTCGGTTCGGCCCAAAGCTCGTGCGGCCACGCCGGCCAGTCCTGCTTCAACAGGACAAACGCGACAAACAGCCCGATGCCAGCCGCGAGCGGCAACACCCGTGCGCCGAGCAGCGACACGAGCAGCAGCGTCAGCAGGATCGGCGGCAACGCGCCGCGCAAGATGGTCTCGAGGTCCACTACTTGGGCTGCGTCAGTTCGAGGCTGACGGTCATGTGCACGTCGTCGCCAAGCATGTTGCCCTTGACGCCGTAGGTCATGCCGAAGTCCGAACGCTTGACCGAGAACTTCGTGATGTAGCCGCGGCGCGGGCCGCGGAAGTCGCCTTCGCCGGAGAACTCCACCGGGATGGTGATCGACTTGGTCTTGCCCGCCATCGACAGGTCGCCGGTGACTTCGAGGTCCTTGCCGTTGGCTTTGATCTTGGTGCTCTTGAACGTGATGTCCGGGTTCTCCTTCGCCGCGAAGAAGTCGGGGCCATGCAGGTGGCCATCGCGGTTCTTGTCGTTGGTGTCGATGCTGCTCACCGGCATCTTCAACGTCACACTACCCTTCTCGGGCGCAGCCGGATCGAGCGTCACCTTGCCTTCGACGCGATCGATCGTGCCGAGGAACCACGAGACGTTGGCGTGCTTGACGCGGAAGACGCACGCACTGTGACCGGAGTCGACGTTCCATTCATGTGCCCGCAACGGGGCGGCGTCGGGCGTCGCACGATCGAGTGGCAGGGCAGCGGCGACGAGGAAAGCGGGCAGCAGGAGTAGGGTCTTCATGGCGATCGGGGGCTATGGGGAAGCCGCCGGTATCAGCCACGAGCCGATCGTGCACAACCCCTTAATCGTGCCGTCGGCGCAACACGTGCAACCGGCGCTGCAGAAGCAGCTCTGCCAGGTCCGTCGGCACCTGCGCACGTTCAAACTTCGCCGCCAACATCGCGCGCAACGACGCGTCGGACGCTTCGTCGACCGTCATGATGATGCTGCCGATGCTGCCGTCACCCATCGCATCCGCAAACGCGCGCTCGGCACCATCGGGGTTCTGCCCGGCAGCCCAGCGCACGCGTGGCATGTTGACGAGAACGGTCTCACCTTCGTGGTGCACCTGACGCTCCAGGTATTGCGGCAAGACCCGCTCGACGACGGCAGCCTCAGGTTCGCCAAGTGTCCACGCTGCGTGGCACTCGATCGCAACCACGACGCTGAGCAGCACGTCGCGCAAACGCACGGGCAAGCGAGCGAGGCCAAGGCCCGCCAACACCGCAACGAGCGGTGCGTGCATCGGCAGCAGGCTCGTCCACGCACCGAGAACGGCGGCGATAGCGACCACCACCAAGAAGGCTACGAGCAGAGTCGCAAAGGCCTTGGACCTCGGCCGCAGTATCAGAAGCGGCAACAACAGCACCGCAGAGCCGACGCCGAGTCGCAGTTGCTGCCACAACGGTGGCGCCCCAGACGCGATCTGATCCACGCCACCGGCGACGACGATGAGCAACAACACCGCACAGACGACGTAACGGCGACTGGCGAACGCCCACAAGCCGCACGCCGACAGCAACACGAACATCGCCGTTGCGGCGCCAGCTCCCGCAGCAACCACGGGCCCGGCCGCGACCATCGTGATCGCCGCCGTCGACACGCCGGCACCTTCGCGTAGCCGTTCGGCGGCGAGTGCGGCTGGCACGATCGCGAGGCCACCCACCAGACACGCGACGATCTTGGCCGCAGTCACCAGCGGCGCGCCACAGAGGATCACCGGCGTCAACAGCAGCGCGTAGAACGGTTCCCAGAAGCGGGCGAGCAGCGGGCCCATGTCGCCAACCAACAACTGCTCGGCTACCCACAAGTCGCTGCACGCATCGACGCCGGGCATCGGCGTGCGGATGCCGACGAACCAACGCCAGCACACGCCGGCGCAACACAACCACAACAAAGCGCGGCGATCGCGATCGCTCACGGTAGCGCCCTGCCGAGTTCGGGGTCTTCACCGTCACTCTCGTAGTCACCGATGCGGAACACGAGGTCGCGATAGTTGCGAACGTCCAACACGGCGAGGGACTGCACCGAACGCAGCGCAAGAATGTCGCGCCGCACGGCCGGGCCGTGGCGATACACACGCTGCAGGGTTTCGATCGCACGATCGGCTGGCGTCACATCCACCGGCAGACGATGCCAGGCGTTGATGACTTCGCGCGTGTGGCGGTAGTTGTTGGTGTAGCCCTGGCGCAGCACCTGGCGCGCGCCCTTCGGCAGGTCCTTACCGTGGCGCTCAAGCCAAACGTCGACCGGATGCTTGACGAAGATGCCAGTGATCACGCCTACCACTTGCTTCGTCCACGATGGCTTCTCGCCGCCGTCGAGCAACGTCGGGATCACTTCGATGCGCCAACGTTCGGCCGCCATCAACGTGCGCACGTCGTCCTTGTTGGCGATCCACGCGCAGGTCACCGCAAGTTCGCCAGCGCGGCGACGTTCACGATCGGGCGTGCCGTGGGTATCGCCGTGTAGCGGCGGCAACCACCCCACGGTCGCATGCAGCGCCGCGACGTTGCGACGGACTTCCTTGGCGTCATCGCGCATCTGGGCAGCTTCGCGTTCGCGCAGATGCAAGAAGCGCAGGTCACGTTCGATCTCGGGTTCGCCGTGCTCATCCGCGTCTGGTGTCCAGCCAATCGCCGCACCGGAGTAGGCCGGATCGATACGCAACCGCATACGGATCGCCTCGAGCAGACCAGGTGCCTTCATGCGATGGATCTTGCGTAGCGCGACGGCAAACGGTGCTTCGCCGATCTCACGACGCTGCATCGCCATGTCGGGGTCGAGCACTTCGCGCACGATCTGGCGCACCTTGGCGACAACCCAACCGATCGAACGGAAGAACCGCCAGACGAGCAACAGCGGCGCCAGCAGAATGCGGCCGTGGGACAGGCGCTTCTCGTAGAACCGCAGTGGGTTGAAGCTGCGTTCGTGCTTGGGCAGATGGTTGACTGGTCGCGTGCCGAAGATCTCGCGGACCATCGTACGGCGGTCGAACCGCACGACGTCGAGCACGTCGTCGCCAAACACCGCGGCAAGGTGACGGTCACGTTCGGGGTCGCCGCCGAGGAAGTCGAGCGCGGTGAACTCAGTCGTCGGGTACTCGGTGATGACCTCGTCCTTCTTGCGCTCCTTGGCCGAACGACCCCCGCGTGGATCACGGCGACGCTGCAACCAGCGCTGCATGTTGTCGAGTGCCCCCGGGTCGGCGTAGTCGCGTTGCACCAGCGGCACGCAGAAGTTGTTGTAGCCGGCGATGCGCTTGGCAGATTCGACGGCAACACTCTCGGTGATGAAGCTGAACCACAGGTATGGGCCACTGAGCAACGTGCCGTCGTCGAGCTTCAGCTTGCGCAGTCGCTTCTTCTCGCGGCGGTCGACGCTCAAGAAGTCACGACGCAGGTTCTCGAGCGACTGGTTCGCGAGCAACTGCTCGGTCGTCTTGACGTCACTGATGTGCAGTGGCGCGCCATCGAGGAAGTGCAGGTAGAGAAGCGCCGTGTGGTTGCACTCGAACGCGACGTGATCGGGCACGCCACTGGATCCGAGTGGCACGCCAGTGCGCGCGCTACGCAGTTGCTCGGACAGCATCTCACGCGCGTAACGCCGATTGGTCGGATCGCCGAAGACTCGCGTCGTCAGGAAGTCGATGTCTTCCTGTTCGTAGCGTGACTGCACGCGTTCGAGCTGGGAGATGAAGTGCGCTTCGCTGGTGAGGCGGTAGGTGTCGGAGGCCTGGCCGGCCAGGCGCTTGAGCCAATGGCCGATCACCAGGAAGACGAGACAGAAGCTGCCGACCACCACAAACGGCACCCCGACGATCTTGTCGACAAAGTCCTCCTTGCCCTCCTCCTGGGCCTTCCACAGGGTGGCCATGACCATCAGTTGCTTGAAGCCCAACAGGACCCCACCGAACAGCAACAATCGAACGGCTGGCCGCTGCGTCGCCTTCACGATCGCCGACGCAACTCGATCGAGGATCTGCGGCCCGGTGACGATCCCGTGCAGGTCCGCGAAGAACAGCATGCGGCCGTGCCACGACTCGACCCAGTCCGCGACGCGACGACCAAGCTCGACGATGCGTTCCTCGGGAGTCTCCGGCAACGGATGCACGGCAACGCGACTGACGAACGGCAACCAACGCACCGGCACTGCCGACAACACACGCACGACGCGGTCGAGCGCCTGCACATCGGACTTCTTCAGGTAGCGACCGACGTCCTGCGTGCGCAGCGTCCACAAGAACTCGACCGCATCGCCGATCGCGATATCGCGCGCGCCAGGCTGGCTTGTCGTGTTCGCAAACTCTGCCGGTTCGAGCGCGTCCATCGCCTCGCGAGCAGCAGCAACCCGCTCGTGCAACATCGCGCGACGCTCTTCACGAGGCAGCAGCTCGACCAGCTCGTGTTCGCGGCGCAAGGCGACGAATAGGACATCGCGCAGATCGTCTTGTTCCGCCGACCGATTGACCTCGGCGGCGGCCGGCACGAACACGAACTCACGGTTGAGGACCTTGGCGAAACGCGCTGCCAGGCCATCGAGGCCCCGAACCAAGAACAGCAACAGTCGCGCTGCGCGGAGCAGAGGCCGCAACGCTTGCACGTAGCGCGCCGCCCACGTCACCCGCAACAGACGCATCATCCGCAACGCGGCAATACTGTTGGTCCCAGCACCAGCCACCGGCGGCGACAACAAGAAGAACACGGACGGGATCGCCGGCACGAGATCCGTCAACGCGTTGCGCCAGAACCACGACCATCGCGACGGGTGCAGCCAGAGCTCGTAGACGAAGTCGGCGATGAAGAACAGGCACGCGAGCCCGTCGATCCAGCGGAAGACGTCGCTCTGGCCCATCACCATCTCGAGCACCAGAGTGCCGAGAACGACCAGCAGCAGAACGAAGTTGGTCGTCTCCAGTATGGAGACACCGCGACGACCGAGACGGTCCTCGAGGCGGCCAGCGAGCACACGATCATCGCTGGCGCGCAGCAATCGTTTGGCGAACCGGCGGCAACGCCGCGAGCCCGTCTTCTCCGCCATGCGCTCGAGCAGGTCACCCGTGCAGCGCATCAATTCGACTTGCTGCTCGATCGTCAGTTCTTCGATCGCCGTGGTCAGCAACGCGAAGCGTTCGGCGACGTCCGAGCCAACCAACGTGTTCTCGGTCAGTGTTTCGATGCCGCGATCGATCGCGACCTCACACTGCGCAACAAGCTCGAGTTCCTTCGCGACGCGCGCCATCGCCTGGGCTTCGGCGAGGTCCAACAACACGGACGCTTCAACCCGAGCCGCGGCCAGGTGGCGAACGCGCAGTGCCAGCCAATCACGCCGCACCGCCATGAGGTCCTCGCGCAGCTCTGACGAACGGGTCTTGAGGAACCCTTCGAGCCAACGTTCTTCTTGCCCCAACAGTTCGGCGCCGAAGTCACTCGCCGCCATCAGTACGGTGCGCTCACGCGCGAGTTCGCGCGAAGCTGCAGCCGGATCGGTCGGCGTCTCCTGCAACAACCCGCGCAGGGTACTCTGGTCGGGAACTGGTGGCGTCGACGTCATTCGGTCCGCTCTGCGCGGGCCGGGATTGTAGGAACGGAACGCCGTTCGTCACGGGCTGTCTGCGCGGAGCTGGGAATACCTGCTGTGCAACGACGCGACTATTTGCCTGTGCAAGCGCGATGCCAGCCAACTACCACGGTCGCGAATAATCCACCGAACCCGGCTCAGGTTGGCCGCGATATTCGATGACAACGTGCCGCGGGCCGCCACGGCCCATGAACACGTGCGCGTCGAGCTTCTTGATCATGCCCGTCGCCTCGTCGACGACGAGCTCGACGCGGCGCACTTTGATCGGGCCGCCGCGACGACGCCGACCGGCCTTGATGTGCAGCAGTTGCCGCCCATCGCTGTCGACCGAACGATCGACGACGCGCATGTTGAAGCCGGCGGGCAGTTTCTCGACCAGGGAGTGCAGGTCCAGGTAGCCGACATCGAGGATGTCGCCGAGGCCTTCGAGCAGCTTCTCGCGATCCGCCACCGGCCCCGAACGGCGATTGCGACCGTGTTTGGGCTCGAGCCACAGCGTCTCACCGTCACAGCCGAGGCGGCCGTTGGGCATCACGACATCGCCAAAGCGGAACCGCCCTTCGATGAGGAAGTTCATGCCGGGGCGCGCGATCAAATCGAAGTCATTGTAGACCCGTTCCGGTCGGCGGCGGGCCGGGCCACGCCCTCCCATGCTCAAGCGCACGTGGTAGTGGCGGTCGACGTTGCGCGCGAGTTGGTCGACGGCGCGCGCCATCGCGGCGTCGGCGGTCGGCAACGACGGCGGCAAGGCAAACCAGATGCCGATGGTCGCGAGGACGGATGCAGCCAACGCCACGGCCAACCAATGGCGGCGGCCGGACGCCGCGTCGTGACGATCGATGCTCTCGAGAACCGCGGCAATGCGGGCTTCGCGAGCCGAGGAATCCGCCGTGTGCGACGCGCGCAACAAACCGTGCATGACGCGTTGCTCGGCGAGCCACTCGCGCGCGTCTTCGGGAACGTCGGCCGGACTCGGGCCATCGGCCAGCGTGTCGTCCAGCTCATGCCACTGATCGGCGCGCGGATCACGGTCCAGGTTGTTGTCGCGTTCGCTTGCCATCAGGTTGTCTCCAGAGTTGGCCCCGCTGCTTCGATCTTGCTCGCGAGACACTTCTGCAAGCGCGAACGACCGCGTTGCAGATGCTTCTTGACCGCTTCGAACCCGATGCCCAGGCGCTCCGCGATTTCTTTGCAGTGCAAGCCGTGTTCGTAGTGTAGCTGGATCGAATCGCGCTGCGGTCCGGTCAGGCGATCGAGGCAACCGCGCAACGCATCGATCTTCTCGTCGAACGTGTCGCCGTTGAGTTTGTTGACCGCGCCGATGCCATCGTCGATGCGACCGAGCAGTTCGTCATCGCAGAAGTGCACGCGGTTGCGACCGAGCTTGCGGCGATGATTGAGCACGAGTTTGGCCCCTATGCCGCGCACCCATGGGCCAAACGGCAGCTTCCGGTCGTAGCGGTCAAGGATCTTCCACGCCGTCAAGAACGTCTCCTGCACGAGATCTTCGACAGCCACGGAGTCGCGCAGCGAAGCCATCAGAAAGGCGCGCACCGAGTCGATGTGCTCACGCATCAGGATTTCGAACAGGTCGCGAGGTTCCACGGCTGGTCTATTGTCGCGTCGATCGTGTTGTGGGACAGCCCTCGGCCATTTTCATGGGCGCCAAAGTGGCGTTGTCATCGGGATTTGGATCAGCCACCCTGCTTCGACCAGTCTTCTGGCGGCAGGCCGAGCTGGTTCCGGGCGTCGTCGACGAGCTCGCGCAACCAATCGTCGACGTGCACCATCTCGCGGTAACGCTCAGCGGCGCGGTTGAGGAACGCGCGTGCCTCAGCCGGTTTGGTTGCTGCCAAGATGCAGGCGAGTCGCGCCGTGTACTCAGGCCAACGCGAGTCCGATGCGGCTACGCGCAGAACGACTTCCGCCTTGTCGGGATAGCGCGTTGAGGCCGAGCAATCGCATGTATGCGAAGTGCAACCGCGCCACCTCGGTCCAATGCAACCCATCGAACTTGGGCCGCAGCAACCGCGCCGCCCCCCACATCATGACGGCCGCAACCGCCGCCATCAGCAACGGCATCGCGCACCACGCACCGACGTTCACCCAAGTGGGCAGCAGTTCGCGGAAGGCATCAAGTTCGGAAGTCATACGTACGGTGCCTGGACCATTTTCACCTTATTCGCCCGCGCAACGCGCGGGCGAATAAGGTGAAAATGGTCCAGGCACCGTACCCCTCGTTCATGCGCACCGCTGCTTACGTCTATACCGGTTGGCATCCGATTGCCGAACGGGACGAGTCGTTCCATCCCGGGTTCACCGAGTGGGAGCTCGTGCGCAGTTGCCAACCGCGGTTTGACGGGCACGCGCAGCCGAAGGTGCCGTTGCTCGGGGAATACGATGATCGGGATCCGGTCGCGTTCGGCAAGCGCATCGGGTTGGCGCACGAACACGGCGTGGACGCGTTTGTGTTCGGTGTGTTCTGGTGTCGTGGCAAGCGTGTGTTTGAGGCGGGACTCGATCAGGGGTTCCTCGGCGGGCCACATGCGGACACTGTGCCGTTCGCTTGCATGTGGGCCAACCGCATGCCGCGGCGCGTGCTGCCGGTGAGGCGCACCGACGTCGCGGTCATCGAGCCGGCGCGCGCGGTGCCGAGTGATCAAGACGACTTCGTGCAGTTCGTCGCGATGCTTGCCAACAACTACTTCCATCGCAGCAACTACGTCACGGTCAACGGCAAGAGCTACCTGTCGATCTACGACTCGACGTTCTTCGTGCAAGAACTCGGGGTGCAAGGTGCGCGCGCGGCGATCTCGGCGGCGCGACGATGGCTGCGCGACAACGGCCATCGTGATGTGCACCTCGCGGCAATCGAACCCAACCAGGACGTGCTGCCGCTGATGCGCGAAATCGGGTTCGACAGTGTCACGCATTACGTGTTGCTGCCGGATTGGAAGGGGCCGTTCGAGCAGGACTATCGCGAATACGCCGAGCTGCGCGCGACCGAGTGGCAGTCCTTTGCGGATCTCGCGCAGTTGCCTTACATGCCGGCAGTTGCGCCGGGGTGGGATGCGAGCCCGCGCGGCGCGGACTTCGGCGACAAGCGGCCGGACAAGTATCCGTGGTCGCCGGTGATCACGGGCGAACACCCAGAACTGTTCGCGGCGGCGGTGCAGCGAGCGCGTGCGTTCCGTTCGCCGAAGTCGGTCGACGATCCGTTGGTGTTGATCGCGTCGCTCAACGAATGGAGCGAGGGCCACTACCTCGAACCTGACGATCGGTTCGGCACGGCATGGCTCGAGGCGCTGCGCTGACGTATCGTCGCGGCATGCTGCAACCCGGATCGCCCGCTCCCGACTTCTCCGTTCTCGACGACGAGGGCAACACGCGCACGCTCTCGGACTTTGCCGGCAAGACGTTGGTGTTGTGGTTCTATCCCAAGGCCGACACGCCCGGTTGAACGGTCGAAGGCCAGGGCTTCCGTGACTTGAAGCCCGAGTTTGATGCGAAGAACGCGGTGATCTGTGGGGTGTCGTTCGACACGGTTGAGGAGAACCGCGCGTTCCGGGAGAAGTTCGACTTCCCGTTCGCGTTGTTGTGTGACACGGAGCAGAAGTTGGGCGCGGCTTGCGGTGCCGTGCGCGATGGTGGCGGGCCGAATGCCAAGCGGATCACTGTGGTGATCGGTGGTGATGGCAAGGTTGCGAATGTGTTCGAGACCGTGAAGCCAGCGGAGCATCCGCAGGAAGTGCTCGCGGGGATCTGAGAGGTAAGCAATTGCCGCGGCACCGTAGGGGTAGGCTGAAGGGGATAAATTCTCTCCTGGCACCGTACGGATACCCTTCGGAGCGGTACTAGGGGTCTTCGGGGCCCCAGGGGTTGGTGGTGCGGCGTTTGCCGGCGTGGCGGACGGCGTCTTCGCCGTGGCGGTCGCGGATCTTGTCCATGGCCTCGAGGAGGCGGTCGCGTTGTTGGCGGTCGACGGTTGGTTCGGGGCCAGGTTCTTCGGCGACGAAGAGGGACTGTTGTGTTGGGCGAGGTGCCGGTTGCTCTTCGTCTTGGTCGTGCAGGTCGGCGCCGGTTACGCCGAGGAGGCGCACGGGTTTCTGTTGGTCCCATGCAGCGAGGAGCAACGACTTGGCGACGCGGTAGAGCTCGAGGTCGTCAGCCGTCGGGTCGACCTTCTTCTGACGCGTCTTCGTTTCGAACGGGGGATGGCGCAGCTTCAGGCGGATCACGCCGGCGCGTTGCTCGGCGCGGCGCAGACGGCGGCCGACCATCTCGGCGAGTTGCAGGAGCACACCTTTGACGTCGTCGGGATCGGCGAGGTCTTCGGCGAACGTCATCTCGTGGCCGATCGATTTCGCGGCGCGTTCGCTGATGACTGGGCGGGCGTCGAGACCGTTCGCCAAGACGAAAAGGTGCTCGCCGAGGTTCTCGCCGAAGCCTTCGACGAGTTGCTCGCGCGAACGTGATTGCACGTCGAGGATCGTGCGCAGGCCGGCGCGCTCGAGGATGGCACGGGTCGACGGGCCGACGCCCCACAGGCGCGACAGCGGCAGATCCGCCAGGAACGCCTTCTCCTCACCGGGTGCGACGACGACGAGGCCGTCCGGCTTGTCGACGTCGCTGGCGACCTTGGCGACGTATTTGGAGGTCGCCACGCCGACCGACACCGCCAGCTCGGTCCGTTCGCGGACGTCGCGCTTGATGCGCTCGGCGATCGTCCGGCCGTCGCCAAACAGGGCCCGGCTGCCGGTCACATCCAGGAAGGCCTCGTCCAGGGACAGCGGCTCGACCTGATCCGTGAACTGCTCGAAGACGGCCTGAATCTGGCCGGAGACCTCGGCGTAGACCTCCATTCGCGGTTCGACGAAGATGCCCTGGGGGCACAGCTGACGGGCTCGGCGGCCCGGCATGGCCGAATGGACCCCGAACTTGCGGGCCTCGTAGCTAGCCGTGCTGACCACCTGGCGCGGCCCGTAACCCCCGATGATGACCGGCTGACCCCGCAGTTCGGGGCGATCCCGCTGCTCGATGGCCGCGTAGAACGCGTCCATATCGGCGTGCAGGATCGTGCGCGGAGAGGTGGCCACCCCCACATCATACGCCGTTCTGGTGATGTAGCCCGTGGCGTATTGCGGCCCAGATCGTTACTCTCTTCCCCCCAATGTTCGAGGACTTCAGCGACAAGAGCATCCTGGCCACGCAGAAGGCCGAAGAACTGGCCCAGCAGCTCAACGATGAGTCGGTCGCGACCGGCCATCTGATCTACGGCCTCAGCGTCGATCAGAGCACCTGCCTGCACCACATCTTCCTGGACCTCAACGTCGACCCGGACATGTTCTCGGGCTACGTCAACAGCCTGCCGCGCGAACCGGATGAGCCGGATGGTCCGTGGAACCGCCACTGCAAGACCGTCTTCGGTCGCGCCAAGGATGCCGCCGAGCAACTCGGCAGCAAGATCGTGCAGCCCGAGCACCTCGCGCTCGCCGTGCTGTCGATCAAGGCGGGCTCGTGCTACGAGACGCTGAAGGAGTTCTCCATCGATCCGGAGTACGTGCAGCAGTTGATCCTGCAGTCGATGGGACTCGATCCGGAGATGGTTCCGGAGTGGTTTTAAGAGCCGCCTGACTAGCGGTGCTCGAGGCGCAACTTGCGCCGGGCTTCGCCATCCTTGCAGCGACGCTTCTCTTCGTCGCTTTGCGGGCTGATCACCGGCACTTGCCGCGGCTTGCGCGTTTCGGGATCGAGCGACACGAACGTCAGGTATGCCGACACCACGTGCGTGCGGTTGCCAGTCGCGCGCTCTTCGACCCAGACCTTGACGCCGACTTCCATCGACGTGCGGCCGGTGAAGTTGACGGACGCCAGCAGCACGATCACGCTGCCGACCGGGACCGGGTTGTGGAAGTCGACGTTGTCGACGCTGGCCGTTGCGACCGGCGTGCGCGCGTGACGACCGGCACAGACGGCCGCGCACGCGTCGATCCACTGCATGACTCGGCCGCCCATGGCGTTGCCCAGGATGTTGCCATCGTTGGGCTGCACGATCTCCGTCATCTCGACGCGGCTATCGGCAACGGTTCGGCTCTCGGTCATCGCGGCAGACTGTAGAACGGCGCGGCCGTCAGTTCTTGTCTTGTTGCAGCTTCGGCTGCGACTGCCAGACCGCCTCGATGGGCACGGACTTGAGGCTGACCGGCTGCGACGCTTCGAACAAGGCAGCGACGCCGCGCTTCATCGCGAGAACGCCGAGATCCTGCTCTTCCTTCTCGAACGGCACACGGCGCGAAAACCGCCCGTTCTTGGTCGCATGGCCCAGCCAACGGCCGGCAGCGTCCGTTACCCGGAAGAACTGCACCGGCCCTTTGGGGTCGCGGATTTCGTATTTGGTGACGGCGCCGAGCACCTGGCCCTGCACCTCGACCGCCCACCGCTCGAGCGCAACGACTTCGCGCGCGGAATAGTCCGGCTTGACGATCCTGGTCGATTCGCACGACGCAAGCGTGCAGAAAGCCAGGAGCAAACTGCCCGGTACGAGAAAGCCGCGTGTCGTTCGTGTGTTCAGGGATCTCCTCTGTGGCGCTGGCTGCGTTGTATCCGCAGAATACGCCGCCCGCCAGCAGCGGGCATATTCCAACATGACGTCGATGAAGGGTGTTCAGCTCTCCTCCCCCGGCCAGTATCGGCTGCGGACGGATCTCAAGTTTCCGGAACCCGGCCCGGGCGAAGTGCGACTCAAAGTCGCGGCCGCCGGGATCTGTGGTACCGACGTACACATCTGCAGCGGCGACCCATCGATGAATGGTTTGATCGCGCCACCCGTGACTCTCGGTCACGAGTTCTGCGGTCACATCGACAAGCTCGGCGACGGCGTCGATGAGAAGGAGTATCCGCTCGGAACGTATGCGAGCGCCGAGATGCATGAGATCTGCGGCGAGTGCCCGGCGTGTCGCAGCGAGGCGTATCACGCGTGCGCGACGGCGCGCATTCGCGGCATCAACCTCGACGGTGCGTTCGCCGAATACGTGGTCGTGTCCGCGGGCAACGTCGTCAAGCTGCCGGAGGATCTGCCGATGCAAGTCGCAGCGATCCTCGACCCGCTCGGCAACGCCGTGCACACGACGATGAAGGTGCCAGTCGTTGACAAGACCGTCGCGATCATCGGCTTTGGTCCGATCGGCGCGATGTGCGGCGAAGTGGCAACGTTCGTCAAAGCGAGCCACGTGTTTGTCGTCGACGTCGCGGACAAGGCGCTCGCACGCGCGCGTGCCTGGGTGATCCGACGCGGCCTGACGGACAGGGTGACGGTCGTCGACGGCCGCGAGAAGCCGGTCGAAACCATCGTCGATGCAACGCAAGGCGGCGTCGATGTGACCTTGGAGATCTCCGGCCACCCGGTCGGCATCAACAACGCCATCGCGATGACGCGCCCGGCAGGTCACGTGGTCAACCTGGGCTTGCCGAAGGGTGACTCGGTGTCGATCGAAGGCTTCTCGAAGAACTTCATCTTCAAGGGCCTGACGATGCACGCAGTGATCGGCCGCGAGATGTTCCGCACGTGGGACCAGATGCTGGACCTGCTCAAGGCGGGCCTCGATGTCACGCACCTGGTGACGGCGGAGATGCCGATGGATGACTTCGGCAAGGGGATGAGCCGGTTCGGCGAAGGGTTGGAGCAGAAGGTTGTGCTCTACCCCCACAAGCCGAGCTAGTGACCGTACGGTGCCTGGCACGAAGTCAACTTATTCGCCCGCGACCCCAGCCGAAGGTACGGTGCCTGGACCACTTTCACCTATTCGCAGCGCGTGCGCTGCGAATAGGTGAAAGTGGTCCAGGCACCGTACCTTCGGCTGGGGTCGCGGGAACCGTGGCAACACCGGCACCGGCACAACACCGGCGCGACGTGGTCGCGCTCTGATCGGGCCCTTTGCGTCGCGGCCCGGATCTCAGCCACCTACTCGGGCAGCCAGACAACGTTGCCGTTGTTGATCGTGCCGCTGTTCGTGTAGATGCCGGTCGGGCCGCCGAAGATCAGGATCGACAGCTTGTCGTCCGGCGATACGCCTGGCTGGCCGTGATCCTCGACGGTCGCGCTGAACAGCTCGCCGTTGGGGCCGGTGCCCGAAGCACGCAGCGTCGGTACGCCAGTGATCGGATCTGGATCAGCCATCAGCGCCTGAGTAATCGGAAGGTGCACGCTGACACCGGCAGCCAGGTCGTTGAACTGGAACTGGCCGTTGAACGTATCAGCCTGGCCGTCGCCATCGCTGTCGGTCGCATAGGTCTGGAAGCCGAACGACGCGGGGATCGGTGAGTTCACCGCGCTGTCCATGGTGCCGCCACCGTTGAAGCGGCCGGAGCAGGAAACGCCGAGGGCGCAGACGAGGGAGATGGTCAAAAGGGAACGGACGTTCATAGGATTGGGTGACTCTCTTTCTTCTCTGTCCGCGGGGCAGTTGTTGCAGGAGCACAGCGGACGGAAGCACTCCTGCCTGACGCCAACCACTAGCTGCGCGCGCAACGACGAGTCACCGGTGCCTGCCCCGAAACACACGTCAGGGTTTCCCTGATGTCGGCCGGATCCGCCGACACCTGCATACCGAAGGTTCGCGTCGCACGGTGCACGAGTTGCGCGGTGGTGCGGATGTCGAGCTTCCGCTTGATGCCGGTGCGGTGTGACTCAATCGTCTTGACGCTCAAACACAGCGCCGCCGCGATCTCGTTCGTCGTCTCGCCGGCTCCGATCATCCGATACACCTGCAGTTCGCGGTCACTCAAGTTTGCGATCGGCGTGTCAACCGACAAGGTGAGCCCGCGCACGTAGCGATCGGCAAGGTGCGCCTCAAGTTCAGCACCGAGGTGCGAACCGCCATCGAGCAGCTTCTTCACGGCCTTCACGAGCACGTCCGGTCCCTGACACTTGCTGACGAAGCCGCGCGCCCCGGCCCGAAGCGCGCGCGGCGCGTAGAGCGCTTCGTCCTCGCCCGAGACGACGAGAACAGACAAGGCCGGATGCGCATTGCACAAGTGGCGGATCAGTTCCAGCCCGTCGCCGTCCTGCAGCCGCAACTCCAGCGTGACAAGATGCGGGCGCAGGTTTTCGACTCCACTCCGTATCGCGTCGGCAGAGTGTGCGTCGCCGCAAACCTCAACGTCGCGCAACGGCTCTAGAACAGCCGCGATTCCGCGGCAAACCAACGAATGCTCGTCAGCGACGAAGACACGTCGCATATGGCAGACCCTCCCCTTGATGGTCGGAATGCGTCGTCAAACCACCGACGCGAATGGTGTTGATCCGACCAGAGAGGCGAAGGGTCGTGAGATCAGGCGATGGACAAGGCCGCGCTCCTTCGGTTCGGCGACGTTGTCGGCACTGTTAGGCCTGACAGAACCGCAGGTAACATCGAAGGCCTGGGAAATCGCACGCAGTGTATGATCAGCCCGCGAAGAACGTTGCATGATCCGCATCCTGCCCCCACTCATCCTGTGCGCGACCGCCATCGCGCAGTTGAGCCCCACCGCGTTGACGCTCGGCAACCCGCTCGACCCGACTGCGGTCAACGCGGACCTCGTCGTCTTCGAACTCAAGGTCAAGGCGCCCGATGGCATCTGGATCGAGCCGCATCCGACGCAGGCGTTCGTGTGGGAATACGACATGAACGCGCAGTGGATGTCGTTGCTTGCGGATCAACAGCCTGCGATGCAGGCGGCGAAGTGGTCGATGCCGAACGTGTATGGCATCAACAGTTGGGCGATCAACTTCTCTGGGTGGTTGCCGCAGTACTTGCCGCCGGGTGATTACCTGATGGCGATGGCGGACGATGCGTTCGAAACGGGCCGGCCGCCGAGCCCGGTGATTCCGCGCGCGACGTCGACGACGTTCAGCAACGTGGACGTCGACATCAAGGCGTGGGGTTACTCGATCAACGCAACCGTCAACGCGGTGCTCGAACTGCCACCGTTCGCCAATCACCCACTGCAGCCGTGCGACATGGTCGGGGCGTTTCCTTACTCGACGTTGCCCGGCACACCACCGCCAACGATCGCCTGGATTGCCGGTGGCCAAACGAGCACGTGCACGGGGACGCAAGGCAACTTCGGCGGGCAGTCGAACGGCTTCTACGGCAGCTGCAGTCGATGGATCGTCGACAACCTCGCGGGCAGTTCGAGCGTGAACGCGCCGGTGCACGTGCGCGCGTTCCGCCAGGACTTGGTCTTGATCAGTGGCAACCCGCTACCGGCTGCGATCGCTGGCGTGGCCGCCGTGGGCATCGAACCACCGGGAGTGCTGCCGCCGCCCATCGACCTGGACCTGGGACTGGCGTTGCCGTCGCTGTTCACCAACGGTGGCTACCTACGCATCTCGCCAACGGCGATGATGACGATGACCTATCTCAGTGGCTACAACCTCGACCTCCAACTGGCGGCGCCGAGCAGTGCGCTGATGATCGGAGCGCGGCTGCAGCTGCAGGTCGGCGTCTTCCAGGTCAACGGCGAGATGAGCGTCTCGGACCTGTACGCGGTCCGGCTCCACTAACGACCGTACGGTGCCTGGAACGAAGTCCACTTATTCGCCCACGGCGTCAATAAGTTGACTTCGTTCCAGGCACCGTACGGTCAGGATGGGATGGGCTGAAGAGGCGAAATCCTCTCCTGGCACGGTAATAGCCTCTTAAAAGTCGGGTGGGGTGGGCCGAACTGCGGGTGCAATTAGGGGGCTTGGCGGGTCCTTTGATCGCATGACGATCCGTTCTTCTGTTGCTGCGCCGGCGCGCACGATTGCGTCGCTTCGGCAGTTGGTTGGGCACACGCCGTTGCTGGAGATTCAGTATCGGAAGGATGGCGAAGAGCGGTGCCTGTTTGCGAAGTATGAGTCGCTGAACATGACCGGGTCGGTCAAGGATCGCATGGCTTGCCACATCCTGGCCGAGGCTCAGAAGACGGGGCGGCTGCAGCCGGGCGATACGATCGTCGAGGCGAGCAGTGGCAACACCGGGATCGCGTTCGCGGCGGTTGGTGCGGCGCTTGGCCACAAGGTGCGCATCTACATGCCCGACTGGATGAGTGCCGAGCGCAAGCAGTTGATTGCGAGCCTTGGCGCCGAGATCGTGCCGGTGTCCAAGGAGGAAGGTGGCTTCGTTGGCTCGGTGCAGATGGCGGAGCAGTATGCGAACGGGCGCGACGATGTGTTCTTGCCGCAGCAGTTCGAGAACCAGGCGAACGTGCGCGCGCATGCGGCGGCGACCGGGCCCGAAATCCTGTTGCAGCTCGAAGCGTTTGGCGTGAGGCCTGGCGCGTTCGTTGCCGGCGTTGGCACAGGTGGCACGGTGATGGGTGTCGGGCGCGCGTTGCGCAGTGCGTTCCCGCATGTGCAAGTGCACCCGCTGGAGCCGGCCAACTCCCCCACGCTGCGGACGGGGCGTCGTGTCGGCAAGCACCGCATCCAAGGCATCTCGGATGAATTCGTGCCGGCGGTCGTCGACCTCGATTGGCTCGACGACATCATCGACGCGTGGGACGGCGATGCGATCCTGATGGCGCAGGCGTTGGCGCGCGACCTCGGACTCGCCGTTGGCATCAGTTCGGGTGCGAACTTCCTCGGCGCCGTGCAAGCCGCGGAGATGCTGGCGAAGAAGGGCGACGATGAGGGCGCCGTCGTGACAATCTTCAGCGACAGCAACAAGAAGTACCTGACGACGGACCTCTGTGGCGAGGAACCGGTGAAGGACAACTACCTGTCACCCGGCATCGAACTGCTCGGCTTCCGCGCAGTCCGGTAACGGCACGCTCCGCGACGGGCGGTTGGTTGGTTGGTTGGCCGTCCTGCGCGTACGATGCCGCCGTTGTGCACGTACGGTGCCTGGACCATTTTCACCTTATTCGCCGCTGGCGGCGAATATGGTGAAAATGGTCCAGGCACCGTACGTGCACAACAGACACTTCGGCTTCGTCGGACCGGGTTACCGGCGACGGCGGCCGCGACGGCGCGAACGCAGTTGCTCGCCTTCACTTTCGCCGGCTAGTTGCGCGCGGATCGATGCGATGCGCTTCTTGATGAACGGCTTGATCGCAAACACGCGGCGACTGACTGCTGCGTTGTAACCGGCGACGTCGCCGTCGATGCCCATGCGGAGATCGGCCAGTTCGGCTTCTTGTTGATTGGCCTTGAGAACCGGAGTCAGAGCCTTCTCGAAAGCCGCAATGCGCGCGTTCAGCTTCTGCTCGGTGAACTCCTTCTCGAAGAGTTGCGTCAGGGTCTTGCGGTAGAGCTTGGGGAAGGACTCGGTTCGAAACAGGCGTTCGACCAACTTGAGATCCGCGACCCAAGGGCGATCGATGTCCCAGCGCGTCAACGTGTCCGCGTCCGCCCCCATCGTGAACGAGCCAAACGTCTCGTTGAGATCCCACGGCAACATGCGCAACTTGTTGTCGGCGTTATCGACCAACAGGTAGTAGTTGTGCGGCATGCCGATGTAGCTATCGACACTGGCCAGGATGCTGGTCGCGGCGAGGTAACCAGCAAACTGCGGCAGATCCATGCGCTTGCCAATCTCGCGCGCGAACTCTTCGTCGCTGCCTTCTTCGATGATCTTGAGCAACGCAGCAAACCTGCTGATCTGCTCGGTGTTGCTCTCTCCCAACTTGATGCCGAAGCGTTCGTAGGCTTTCGGATCATCGCCGAGATAGGGCCAACTGCCGACGCGGTCCGGCTTCATCAACAAGCTGCCTTTGGTTGCCTTGCCAAGGCTGGCCTTGAGGAAGCGTTCGTCGACTTGCTCGATCAAGACGTAGATGCCAAGCGTCTCCTTCTCCCGACCTTCGACGGCCAGAATGACGTTGGCCCAACCAACACCAGGAGTCGCCATGCCGGCCGCGCGGTAAAGCTCGTAACCGAGCTTCTCCTTCATGTAGGCCGGGTCGAGGAACGACGTCGACAGGTTGAGCTTGGTGCGACCGTGCAACTTCTGCTTCTTGACGAACCGGTTGAGGTCGATCTTGAGCGGCCGCTTCGAAGTGCCTTCTGAAAACCGATACGACGAGTTGCCCTTGAACCGCAGCCCCGCGTTGGCGAACGGCGTGCCATCAATCGTGACGTCGGCCTTGGCGTACGGGAACTCGTTGCTCCGCCCCTCACGCGTCGGCTGCATCGCGCGCCACGAGTCCTTGCTGACTGCAAGCTCGATCGTGAGCACGTGATTGGTTTCGAAAATGCCAGCCCAGTAGGCGGCGTTCGCATCAGACTTCGACTTGGTTGCTTGCGCAGCAAGCGACTGGGGAACGAAGACGCAGGCGAGCGCGGCAACGAACTTCAATGGATTCATGAAGTGATCGTACGGTGCCTGGACCGTTTTCACCTTATTCGCCGTTCGGCGAATAAGGTGAAAATGGTCCAGGCACCGTACGATCAGTTTGCGTGGTCGGTTGGCCGTTCTAGTTGACGTCGACGACGGCTGGCGTGCTCAGTTCGAACGTGCCGCCCCAACCGACTGCCTGGTAGAGGACCTTGCCCGACCATGCCGGTGGGATGTTGACCATCGGGAACTGGCCGAAGCCGGGCGCCATCGGGAACCATGGGATCAGCGACGTCGTGTAGAGGTCGGGGAAGCAGAACGGCGAGAACGGGGCGGCCGGGACCGAGAACGGCAGCGGCGGCGCGGTCAGTTCGATGAACGAGAAGGCCCACGGGAAGGGGTTGTGGTAGTCGATCATCGTCGCACCAAGCGGCGCGCCGAGCGGTGCGATCACCACGTGCTCTTCGGGCTCGAGCACGAAGCGGCAACCGCGCGTTTCGCACAGTGCGTTGACGTAGCTCGGCGAACCGATGTTGCCGCTGAAGGGCTGGATGCCGACCTGGAAGCCGAGTGTTGGACCAAAGCTGCAGGCGGTGCCCATCGGGCCACACGTGCTGTTGCGGATCGCGCCGCCGCCTTGCGTCTCAAGCACGCTCGCGCCGGTGCCGTTCTCGGACGAGAACAACAGGTTGGGAACGTTCAGGACGGAGCCGACGCACGGCACGACGGTCGTGACCGGACCGAGCAGATCCATCTCGAGCGACTCGACGTCACCGACGGCGGTCAGGCACGCACCGAAACGATCGGTGACGCCAGCGGCCACGACCATCGCGTCCATGTCGGCCTCGGAGTAGACGACGACCGCACTGAATGGCGCGACCGTGTTGATCGTCATGTCGGCGTTGTAGCTGAGCGCGGGCGCCGGGATGCAGAGGATGTCACCGTCTTGGATCAGCATCGGACCGCAACCGGTAAGCGCGGTGACGTTGTCGTCGACGGAGAAGTAGATGCCGAAGTTCGGCTGGAACGCGATCGCGTCGATGTCGATGCCGTAAGCGGGCGGCAGACCGAGCGCCATGTTGAACTGTTCTTGCGTGATGAAGCGTTCGGCTTGACCGCCGGCGCCGATGCGGCCGACGTCACCAGGACGAAACTCGGGACCGCTGATCGCGAGGTTGAGTTCGGTCGTCGGCGACCAGTAGATCGTGCGTTGGTTGGAGAACGGCACTGGCGCAACCCAGTTCTGCGTCGACATCAGCGCGTCGATCGAACCGAACAGCGCCGGCTCGAAGAACGTCGTGTCGCCGTCTTCATCGCCGGCCATGACGTGCTGCACGGTGCGCGTCATCCACTTCTCCGCGGAGACGGATGTGCACGGCCCGATGTAGCTGACTTCAGCTATCTCGTTGGTGCGCAGCGTCGAGAGCACGGTGCCACCACTGCCGGACAGCGTTTGCTCCTCTTCGGAGAACGTCATCAGCAGGGACTGGGTTTGCGCGAATGCCGGGGCGGCGAAAGCTGCGGTGGTGAGCAGGGCGATGGAAAGCTTGGTCATGGGATCGGATTGGTTGGTGGTTGGTGGACACCCTCCAAGAACCGGTTCCGGCGATGCGCACGCGGTTGGGCCAAAGAACCTGCGTTCCCGGCAACTTCCCCCCCAGCAGACCCCCTCTGTACTGGCCAAAACCGGCCCGACCGGGTACCTACTTCCGGCCTATGTTCGACAACGTCAAGGAACGCCTGCAGCAGGAGCTTGCTGACATCCGGGAAGCCGGTCTGTGGAAGGAGGAGCGCGTGCTCCAGAGCCCGCAGGGATCGGTCATCAAAGCCAACGACAAAGAGGTGTTGTGCCTGTGCGCCAACAACTACCTCGGCCTCGCCGCGGACATGGATCTGCGCAACGCTGCCAAGACGGCGATTGATGACAACGGCCTTGGCCTGGCGAGCGTGCGCTTCATCTGCGGCACGCAAGAACCGCACAAGGTGCTCGAGAAGAAGATCAGTTCGTTCCTCGGTCTCGAGGACACGATCCTCTACTCGTCGTGTTGGGATGCCAACGGCGGGCTGTTCGAGATCCTGATGGGTCCGGACGACGCGATCATCAGTGACGCGCTCAACCACGCTTCGATCATCGACGGCATCCGTCTGACGAAGTCGCGCCGCATGCGTTACGCCAACAACAACATGTTGGAGCTCGAGCAGCACCTGAAGGATTCGCAGGACTGTCGCAACCGCATGATCGTGACCGACGGCGTGTTCTCGATGGACGGGTTCATCGCGGACCTGCCGGCCATCTGCGAATTGGCCGACAAGTACAAGGCGATGGTCGTCGTCGATGACAGTCACGCCTCTGGGTTCTTCGGCCCGACAGGTCGCGGCACGCCTGAGTATCACGGCGTGCAGGATCGCGTCGACATCGTCAACTCGACGTTTGGCAAGGCGCTCGGTGGTGCCTCCGGTGGCTTCACCGCTGGCCCGAAGGAAGTCGTCGATCTGCTGCGCAACCGCGCGCGCCCCTACCTGTTCTCCAACACGTTGGCGCCAGCGATCGTTGGCGCGACGATCGCGTGCATCGACAAGCTGTCGGCGACGACCGAGTTGCGCGACAAGCTCGAGAGCAACACCAAGTTCTTCCGCGAAGCGATGACCAAGGCCGGCTTCGACATCGTGCCGGGTGATCACCCGATCACGCCGATCATGCTCGGGGATGCGAAGCTCGCCGTGACGATGGCGTCGCGCATGATGGACGAAGGCGTCTACGTCATCGGCTTCTGCTACCCCGTCGTGCCGAAGGGCAAGGCGCGCATTCGCGTGCAGATCAGTGCCGCCCACGAGATCCCGCAACTCGAGACCGCCGTTGCTGCGTTCACGAAGGTGGGCAAAGAACTGGGCGTCATCAAGTGAAGATCGACCTCGAGAAGCTGCGTCAGTCCGGCCGCATCAGCGCAACCGCGTTGGCGCATGGCCGCAAGATGATCACGCCGGGCACGAAGCTCGAAGACATCCAGAACGCCGTCGAAGCCCAGATTCGCGAGATGGGCGGCGAGCCGGCGTTCCCGGCGCAGACGTCGCGCAACCACATCGCCGCGCACTACTGTTCGCCGCCTGGTGATGCGACGACCGTGCAGGCCGGCGACATCATCAAGCTCGACTGCGGCACGCACGTCGATGGCTGGGTGACGGACAACGCGACGACGGTCGACCTGCGTGACGGCGACGACTCCCTGTTGTTGATGTCCAGCAAGATGGCCCTCGAGAACGCGATCGCGTTGATGGGCCCCGGCGTTTCGCTGACCGAGATCGGTCGCACGGTCGAGGCGACGATCACGCAACTCGGCTTCCAACCCGTTCGCAACCTGTGCGGCCACGGCGTCGCGCGCTACACGATCCACTGCGCGCCTTCGGTGCCCAACTACGACGACCCCAAGGCGCCGCGTTTGCGCGCTGGCCAAACGATCGCGTGTGAACCGTTCGCAAGCGACGGCAAGGGCATGATCGCCGAAGACGGCAAGGGTGAGGTGTTCATGCTGCGCCGCGATGTGCGGCCGAAGGACAGCCTGCCCAAGGACATCATCGAAGCGATGCAAGCGAGTGAGCGTTTGCCGTTCGCCCGTCGCGACACCGAGCGTTGGCTCGGCAGTGCGAAGCGCAGCGAGGAAGCGATCAAGATCCTCAAGAAGAAGAAGCTGATCGACGACTACCCGCCGCTGTGTGAGAAGCCCGGAGTGCGCATCGCGCAGTTCGAACACACGATCTTCATCGGCGAAGATGGGCCCGAGGTGATGACCCGGCTGCCTGAGTAGCTGAGGCAGCGCGCGAATAAGGTGAAAACGGTCCAGGCACCGTACGATCAGTTCAAAGTGATCGTACGGTGCCTGGACCGTTTTCACCTTGTTCGCCCGGCTTGCGATTGATGCTTAGACGCCGCGCATGAAGAGAGTCGCGGCGCCGCAGCGCCCCGCCCCAGAAGACGACCACAAACCGTTTCTGGACCAGATCTTGCGCGGACTCTGCGAATGGGATCCTGGCAGTAACCGCGACGCCGCCCGACAGAGCTGGGCGACAATTATCCAGAGAAGAGCCTCTTGCGGAGTTCGATGACAGCCGATACGACTACCGCAGTGGTCGACCACCTAAGTAGTCGACTACCGTGATAGTCATGCTTCGGGCATACTGCACGGACCACCACAACCTCAGAACCCCAGACAGAACGATGAAGACCGCAATCGCCTCCCTTGGCGCCCTGACCGCCGCATGCTTCGGCCTGCCGAGCCTCATGCAGGACCCGCAGATGGGCCCGCAGCCCACCGAAGTTCGCGCCGACGCCCACAACCTCTACCTGATTACCAAGCAGGCGCGCGCCGACCTGCGTGAGATGCGCATCGCCGCTGGGTTGCACGCGCACCCGGCCGGTCCGCACATCGATCCCGAAGGCCACCACGCCAACGACACGCCTGAGCAGCAGGCGCGCGAACGCGGTGAGAAGGAAGGTCACGAAGACGGCGGTGGCGAAGGTGGCCACGAAGGCCGACGCGAGGGTGGTCGCGAGCGTGGTCACGAAGGTGGTCGCGAAGGCGGCCACGAGGGTGGCCGTGAAGGCCGCGGCGAGCGCGGTCACGAAGGCGGCCGGGAAGGTCGTGGCGAACGCGGTCACGAAGGCGGCCGGGAAGGTCGCGGCGAGCACGGCGGTCGCGAAGGTCGCGGTGAAGGCGGCGAGGGCCACGAAGGTCGCGAACGCGGTGAGCATGGCGGTCGCGAAGGACGCAACCGCGAAGGCAAGACGCAGATTCGCAAGAACCAGAAGCACGACCACCGCTACCGCAACGGCGCGCATCTGACGCTGCAATACAACCCGGCGACGCAAGCGTTCGTCGGCCACGTCAAGAACACGACGAAGAAGGTGCTCAAGCAGGTTCGCGTCGAGATCCACTTGTCGAACGGCCGCGAGCTTGGCCCGACGATGCGCGTTGACCTCAAGCCTGGCGCAACGGTGCCGGTCGAACTGTCCGCGCTCGATCAGGAGTTCAAGGTCTGGGTCACGCACCCCGAAGCTGGCACCGAAGCCGGACACGGCCCGGGTGGCGAAGAGTCCGAGGGTCACGCCGAGCGCGAGAAGGGTGAGCACGCCGCCGGTATGGGCGACGGTCGCCGTGAAGGTGGCGGCGAGCACGGTGGCGAGGGTCGCGGCGAAGGCCGTGGCGAGCATGGCGGCGAAGGTCGCGGCGAAGGCGACAAGCGCGCTGGCGCTTCGTTCCGCCCGCTCGAGAACCAACTTCTCCTGCTGCGCGGCGAGATGCGCGCATTCAAGGCTGACCTCGCCGCGAAGAAGGCCAAGAAGTAGCTTCGCCAACCGCTGAACTGCAAACCACAGCACTCCAAGCAACATGGCTGACGATCACAAACTCGGAGACCTCCAGCTCGCAATCCTGCGCGTGCTGTGGCAACGCGGCGAAGCGGCGGCGAGCGATGTGCACAAGGCACTGCTCGCCGAACGCAACCTCGCCGTCAACACGATCAAGACGATGCTGCGCAAGCTCGAAGATCGCGGCGTGGTCAAGCACCGCGAGAACGGGCGGCAGTTCATCTACACCGCGACGATCAAGGAGTCCGACGTGCGCGAAGGCATGGTCGGCGACCTGATTCGGCAGATGTTCTCGGGCAACTCCAATGCGCTCGTCAACCACCTGCTGCAGTCCGGCGATATCGATGCAAGCGAGCTCGATGCGCTGAAGGCGCACATCAAGAACAAGCGAGGCAAGCAATGATCCTCGAGTGGCTCCTCACGTTCGCCGTGCACAGCACACTGTGGTGCGGCCTCGCCTGGTTGTTCTTGCGAGCGCGCAAGAACAACGACGCCCGCCAACTCGAGATGGTTTGGTTGACGGCTGTCGCAGCGAGTTTCGTCACGCCAACGGTGGCGATGCTGAGCAACACGGTTGCCGTGTGGCATGTGCCCGCCCCGGGGCTGAGCGCCGGCGCGGCTGCAGCTCCGGAGTTCTGGCTCCGGTTGGCTGGATGGCTGTGGGTAGCCGTCGCGTTTGCGATGGTGCTGCACCTGACCTTGCGATTGCGTGCGCTCGATCTACGGCTGCGTCACCGGCAACGGATCGCCGACCCGCAACTGCACCGCACACTCGTCGGCTTGTGCGAAAAGGCCGACGCGCCGGCGCCGATCCTGACGCAGAGCAGTGAGCTCAGTTCACCCATCGCGTTCGGCATTGGCCGACAACGCGAGATCTGCGTGCCGACCAACATCGTCGACAAGCTCGACGATGATGAGACGCGCGCGCTACTCGGCCACGAGTTGGCGCACCACCTGCGACGCGACACGCTGCGCCTCAGCATCATGAACGCGCTGCAGGCGATGTTCTTCTTCCAGCCGTTACTGCGCCTCGCTGGCCGCGACCTGCAGATGGCTGCCGAAGAGGAGTGTGATGCGTGGGCCGCCGACCAACTCGACGACCGCTATGCGATGGCCAGCTGCCTGACCGAAGTTGCGACGTGGATTGTGGCGCGCGACGAACACCTGCCGGCCGCTTGCATGGGCCGCCACCGTTCGCAACTCGCCCACCGTGTGCATCGCTTGACTGCGGACCGCGCGGGTGGCGAACATCCGTCGCGCGCCGTTCACGTGCTGAGTGGCATCGCGATCCTATTCGTCGCGTCGGTGTTTGCGCCGTCGCTGGACCAGGCAAGCCCACGCGAAGAACACAACAGCGAACGTTCCAGCCACGATGGCGGCGGCCACGACGGCCGCGGCGAACATCGCTGACAGTTACCTATTGCCGACACCGCGCCGAGCGACCGTGCGAAGAAGGTGAAAGTGGTCCAGGCACCGTACGATCACTCCACCGTACCGGCGACTACGCCTTGGCGGCGCGGCCTTCGGCGATGATGCGTTGGGCGAGGCGGTCGGCGGCGTCGCTTGGGGGAAGGTTCTCTTCCTTGGCGATCGTCCAGAGTTCCTTGAGTGCTTGCGGGATGCGCTCGATCTTGCGGAGGGCTACTTCTTCGTTGTAGCCGCCGTCATGGAACTCGACGGAGACGTTGACGATGCCGCCGGCGTTGATGACGTAGTCCGGGGCGTAGAGGATGCCGCGGTCGTTGAGCGACTTGCCGTGCTCGGGCTTGAGCAGGAGGTTGTTGGCGGCGCCGGCGACGACCTTCGTGCGCAGTTGCGGGATCGTGTCGTCGTTGAGGATGCCACCGAGGGCGCATGGGGCGAGCAGGTCGCACTCCATGGTCAGGATCTCGTCGGCCGCGACTTGTTGCACGCCGAACTTCTCGGTCAGATCATCGAGGCGGGCCTGGTTGCGATCGGCGGCGAACACCGTCGCGCCGGCTTCGGCGAGGCGCTCGGCGAGCGGGCCACCGACGGCACCGACACCTTGGATCGCGACCTTCTTGCCCTTCGGATCATCGTTGTCGTAGGCCCAACCGAGGGCGGCACGAACACCGAGGTAGACGCCGTATGCCGTGTAGGGCGACGGGTTGCCGCTGCCGCCGCTCTCGCGGGAAAGGCCACTGACGTACTTGGTCGCGCGACGAACGATCTCGAGGTCAGCAATCGTCGTGTTGACGTCTTCTGCTGTCGTGTAGAGACCGCCGAGCGAATCGACCAGGCGACCCATGCCGAGGTAGAGCGCTTCGGACTTGATCGACTTCGAATCGCCGATCATGACCGCCTTGCCGCCACCGAGACCGGTGTGGGCCACGGCCGACTTGTAGCTCATCCCCTTCGACAACCGCTTCACGTCGAACAGCGCATCCTCTTCGGACGCGTAGTTCCACATGCGCAGGCCGCCCAAGGCGGGCCCGAGCGTCGTGTCGTGCACGGCGACAATCGCGTGCAGGCCAGTTGCGGGGTCGACGCCACGAACGACTCGCTCGTAACCTTCGACCGGGATTTCCGTGATTTGCAGGGTATCGCTCACAGTTCAGATTCACTCGTCCGCGGCTCATGCCGCGGTTTGGAGGGCAAACAGGATAGCGAAGTGGCGAGGTTTCGCCAGAGGTGCACAGCCCAGCTGCGCCGGGCCGGCAAAAAACAATTTCTGGGAGGCCTCGGGGCCGATCCCAGGGGCCGGCTCAGCGCGCGGCGCGGCTACCGACCTTGACCTGGAGGTCGACTTCGGCGTCGCCCTCCGCATCGGCCTTGCGGACCCGAACGGTGATTTTCCGCCCGATGATCTGCTCGTCGAGGATCTCGGTGTACATCTCGATGTCCGGTGTGGGAATGCCTTTGAGAGCGACGATGACGTCGCCCTCTTCGATTCCGGCGAGGTCGGCCGGGCCACCCTCACGAACGGGACCAACGCCGACACCGTCGACATCTTCGCCGGCGTAGTCCGGCATGAAGCCGAGCGCCGGACGTAGACCTTCGGGGTTTTCGGTCGGGCCATCGTCCTCACCTTCGCCGTTCTTCGGCTTGTCGCCGGCGGCGACCTTCGGCTTCGGCTTGGGCATCGTGCGCGGTTTGCGCACCGGCGTCTGCGCGACGATCACGAAGTCGCCGACGTCGCGCGGCGACTCGTAGAGACCGGTTTTGAGATCATCCACCGTCTCGGCCGACAAGACGCGCACGTCGAGGCCAGGCATGCGGTTCTTGATACGGGCGACGGTGCCGCGGCCGTGGTCACTGTGCATGCGACCACAGATCAGAACGGCCAACGGGCGATCGCCGAGCTTGCGACGCTTGGTGAGGTGGTCGGTGATGGCTTCGGCCATCGTGTCGTCCTTGAGGCACTGCGACGCGTAGTAGCGCTCCATGCCGCCCGGGCCGAGCATGCCGGCGTGGCCGTCCATCATCTCGCAGAACGCATCCCAGTATTCGTCCTGCGGCGCGGTGGTTTCGCGCGCGAGGTTGGAATCCCCCATGACGGCGGCGATGCCTTCCTTGGCGGCCTTCTGGGCCAACGGCCGCGGCGCGTTGGCGGCGAGCACGATGATGTTGTTCTTCTTGGCGAACTCGATGACCGGCCGGTAGTCGCGCGCGTAGTCCGGCCACGGTCGTGATGCGGCGCGGAACTCACCCTCGTCGATGAGGCCGAGAAGGTAACTCAGCAGCACGTTCTGAACGTCGCGCTCGAACATCTCCATGGCGATCACCATGTTGGGCCGACGGGCGTGCATCGCCGCGATCAGTTCATGGTGCGTGCGGTGCACATCGGGAGTCTGGTGCAGTTCGCCCAGAGCAACGACGTCGGCGCGCACGACCGAATCGGCAACCGAGCCAATCGAATGCACGGAGTCACTACCGGTCGCAACGATTCGCGGACCAGTGGCACACGCACCGAGCCAAGAGAGAGAAAGCAGCAAAGCAATCAGACGCATGCCCCCATCAGACAGGTCGCGGCGGGCCTCGGCAAGCACGGCCCAAATCCCGAACTTTCCACAGCTGGGCCCGTTCCCAGGACTAGCCCGTAGATTCGCCGGGGCGACTCTTTCGCTGCAGCGGCGGAGCGCTTGAATGCTTACGTCCGCATGAAGATCACCACTTGGAACGTCAACGGCATCCGCGCCCGGCTTACGCACATCATCGACTTCTTGCGGGAGCACGAACCCGACGTGTTGTGCCTGCAGGAGACCAAGGTCGTAGACGATTTGTTTCCCGTCGAGCTCATCGAGGACGCCGGCTACGACGTGACGTTCACGGGGCAGAAGGGATACAATGGCGTCGCGATTCTCGCCGCGCACGAAATCGAAGACGTCGTCATGGGCATGCCCGACGATCCGCCCGATGCTGACAAACGCGTCATCGCGGCGACGGTCAACGGCGTTCGCGTGCTCAACCTTTATGTCGTCAACGGCCAAGAGGTCGGCGCGCCGAAGTACGACTTCAAGCTCGACTGGTTGCGACGCCTGCGCACGTATCTTGACACGGACTTCGCGGCCGACAAGGACGTCGTCGTCGTCGGGGACTTCAACATCACGCGCGACGATCGCGACGTGCACGATCCAGAATGGTGGCGCGGCCGCATCCTGTGTTCGGACAAAGAACGCGACGCGATGAACAGCGTCATGGCGTTCGGTCTCGAAGACAGCTTCCGCCAACATCACGAAGAGGCGGGCATCTACACGTGGTGGCACTACACCGGCGGCTCGGCGATCAAGGATGATGGCCTGCGCATCGACTACGTGCTGTCGTCGAAGAGCGCGGCGGCGCGGTGCACGGATGTGATCGTGCACAAAGACGAGCGGTACAAGAAGAGCCCGAGTGATCACGTTCCGGTCACGGCCATCTACACGGACAGCGACGCGTGACCGACGCGACCTACAGCATCGAGACCGAGAACCTGAGCCGCGAGTTCGGCGGCAAGTGGGCCGTGCAGGATCTCAACCTGCGCGTGCGAACAGGCGAGTTGTATGGCTTCCTCGGTCAGAACGGTGCGGGCAAGACCACCACTCTGCGGTTGCTGGCGGGACTCTTGCGACCGACCAACGGTGGCGTTCGTGTTGCAGGCCTCAGCCACACCGAGAGCTCGCGCGCGTTGAAGATGCGCCTCGGCTTCGTGCCGGATACGCCGCCGCTCTACGACTACCTGACCGGCCGCCAATACATCGCACTCGTCGCCAGCATGTGGCAGGTCGATCGCAAGGTGCGCGAAGAACGTGCCGGCCGGTTGTTGGACCTCCTGCACATGAGCGACACGGCGGATGATCTGTGCAAGAGCTACTCGCACGGCATGCGCAAGAAGGCACACCTCGCGGCCGTTCTGGCAACGGGGCCCGAAGTACTGTTGCTCGACGAGCCGACGACCGGGCTCGATCCGGGCAGCACGCGGCGTTTGAAGGATCTGCTGCGCGCCGAAGTCGAACGCGGCACGACGGTGTTGTTCAGCACACACGTGCTCGACACGGCAGAAGCCATCTGTGACCGCGTCGGCATCCTGGCCAAGGGCAAGCTGCGCGCCGAAGGCACGGTTGCCGAACTGCGCACGCAACACGGCGAACGATCGCTCGAAGACGTATTCCTCGCACTGACGGACGAAGACGGAGACGCGGCCCAGGCATGAGCCGCTTCGGCTTGAACCTGTTCGGCGCCGACTTGCGCGCGCTCGCCAATCTGCCGGCAACTGCGACCGGTCGCCGCATCACGGTCGGCATGCTCGTCGGCCTCGGTCTTCTGTCGCTGATGTCGTGGTGGCTCGCGAGCACCATCATCAACGACCAACGCCTGCTGCGGTTGCTCGGCGAGTTCACTGGCCCGGACATGATGCCGCGCCTGCTCGGCTACGGCCTGATGACCTGTCCGATGGTCGCAACGTGGCTCGGACTGGCGACCGCCCAACGACAACTATTCGAAACGCCCGAACTGATGCTCTGGCGGCAAGCGCCAATCAGTGGCTTTGCCGGCCCGCTGCAGATCTTCGTGCGCGCCGTGTTCTTGTCGACGATCTGGGCGACGGCGCTGTCGGCACCGTTCTTGGTTGCCGTGATGCAACGCAGCCCGGCACCGGGATTGGCATATGCACTGATCCCACTGGCGATCATGGCGTGCACCGTACCGTTGTTGGCGACGCTGCTCGCGGTGCAGATCCTGATGGTGCGCTTCCTCGCCGGTCGCTGGTTGCGATTGGTGCTGTCGATCGTCGCGGCGCTCGCCTCGATCGCGTTCACGATCTGGCTGCTGCTCAATCTCTTCACGACTGGGCGCGACCGCATCGATGAAGTTGTCGCCGCGACGGAGATGGCGCAGCGCATGCCGGTGACGGTGCGCGCGGCCGCGACGATGCTCGCCAATGCCTGCAACGGCACGCTCGCGTTCGAACACATCTGGCCAGTGCTGACGTGGCTCGTAGGTGCTCTGACGTTGTTCAGCGTCGGCGCCGCGATGCACGGACGCGCGCACGAACGCTACATGGAGTCCGACCGGCCGATGTGGCGGCGCAGCAACCACCGTTGGCCGACGTCGCTGGCGAGCAACATCCGTCGCAAAGAGTTTGCGCAGGTCCTACAGCAACCGGGCGCGCTGATCGGGTTCTTGTTGTTTGCCGTGTTGGTATTCGTGCTCGCGAACGAACGGGTGTTGGTCACCAACATCCTGAGCCAACAACGCATTCCCCCTATCGCTCGCGACATCGCCGCCTTGTTGACGTGGTGGTTCCTCGCCGTGTTGCTGGTGTTGTATGCCCACATGGGGCGACTCGCGTTGTGGGATGGCGCGCAGTGGCCGCTCTACATGGCGTCGCCGGCGCGACCCGAATCGATCCTGCGCGGCAAACTGCAATCGATCGCGACTTTCTTGGTCTGGCCGCTACTGCTGGTTGCGGTAGCAGGCTCGCAAACACTCGACGTCAGCCTGCAAGCGATGCTGTGGTTCTTGGGGTTGGCAGTTGGCGGCACACTGGTCGCACTTGGGGTCGTCGCCATCGTCGGCACGTGGCCACGGTTGATGCGGCCCGACTCCGAAGGCCAGATCCTGCAAGGCGGCAAGAGCTTCCTCGCAGCGATGATCATGGTGACGATGTTTCAGGGTGCGCTGATGCCGGCGTTCTACCTGTGGCTGCAACTGACGAACTACTCCCGCCGCAACCTGGTCGACACGGCGTTGGTCACCGAGTGGTTACCGTGGTTTCTAGGCGCGGCAATTTTGTACGGCCTGTTCGTCGCGACCTTCGGCTTCTGGGTCGGCGGCCGCAACTACCGGCGCTTGCTCGCACCACGCTGAGCACGCGCGCGGGGCTTGCACTACGATCCCCGCATGGTCCGCACCCCGTTCTTGGCCAGCGCCGCTTGTGCGCTCGGCTTGCTCGCATCTCTGACCGCGCAAGACGACCTTCGCGATCGGATCACGTTGTCCAACGGCCGCGTGATCGAGGGCCGCGTGCGGTCGTTGTACAAGACTGACGAACTGACGATCATGCAGGGCGGCAAGCGCGTGCGCGTCGACGTTGCCCAGATTGCCAAGAAGGAACTCGTCGCCGACAAGATGGTCGAGTTCTTCAAGCGCCGCCATCGCCACCAGAACTCGAAGCGCGCCTTGCGCTACCTCGTCGATTGGGCCGAGACCAATGGGCTCAGCAACATGGCGCGACTGCAGGCGATGGAGCTCGTGCTGCAAGACGACACCAACGATGAGCTGCACAAGTTCCTCGGTCACCGCAAGCGCGGCAAGTCGTGGCTGTGGCCCAATGGCAACAAGATGCAGACGCTCGCCAAGCTGAAGAAGGCGATGCTCGATCGACCGTTCCGCATGGAAGGCGAACGCTTCGCCCTGCAGTGCGACACGAGTCTGCTGCTCAACGTGCGGGCTCTGTTCGACCTCGAGCAACTCGGCGTGACGTGGTTTGACCGCTACGGCAAGGACCTCGAACTCACCGAGGTCCTGGATCCGATCGAGATCCGGACGTTCCGCAACCCGACCGAGTTTCCGAAGTGGGGCTTCCGACCACGCCCCTACTTTGAACCGCCACCGCACGCCGACCTTGGGCGCACGTTCTATGCGGGGCCTTCACCGGATCGCCCCGAGCAGCTGTTCTTCCTCGGCACGCAAGGGTTGCTGTATCGCACGATGATCGGCCAGGCCAACCGCCAGAACAGCCGCGATCGCATCTGCGCGTGGATCGAGATCGGCCTCGGCCAGCACATGCAGGAGATCATGCAAGGCCCGAGTGGCTTTGCGAAAGCCGGCGGTCCTCAGAAGCAGAACCTCGCCGCGTTCCGTGCTCTCGGCCGCAGCTACCGACTGACGCATCTCATCCACTTACCGATGTACGGCAGCTTCTACCTGACCGACGACATGGCGACGTCGATCAACTGGAACGCCGCATCGATGTTCGTCACGTGGTTGCTCGACGATAGCAAGCAAGAGAAGACGCGCGCGAACTTCTTGACCTACATCCGTCGCGTATTGATCGATCGCCAAGGCGACAGCAGCTCCGCTTTCGATCGAATCATGGGAAAACCGATCGAACGTTTTGAAGAGCCGTGGCACGCGTGGCTCAACAAGATCGCGAACAAGTAGCTGATGATCGCTGCGGCAACCAACGCATGCCGCGCCACTTGAAATCTTTCCCCCGACGCTTCCCCAACTCGCACCATCGATCGCATCGCCCCTACGAACAGTTCGCGCAATGCTCATGCAGTACGAGGGGGTTTTGCAACTGCGACAAAAGGGCTAGGTATGGACATCAGTGGTCGGCAGGTCCAACCTGTCAGACCGTCCGGTCGATCTCAGTGCACAACACAAGGAGTCGAATGGAAGTCAGGTTACCCACCCAAACAGAGTCCACGACGCCTTAGGGCGGAGTGACTCACAACCCCGGCTCGCGCCAAGCAATCTCTCGCGACCGACGTTGACGGCAAACCATGGTCGTCGTCATGTTGGTCGTCGATGCCCTCAGGTAGTCCTGATGCACGCGCGAGCCGGCTGCTTGTACGGCCGACCTAGTCCGACCAAGCTACCCAGTCCGACCAAGCTACCCAGTCCGACCAAGCTACCCAGTCCGACCAAGCTACCCAGTCCGACCAAGCTACCCAGTCCGACCAAGCTACCCAGTCCGACCAAGCTACTGGGCGGCCATCGCGCGCAACGCATCGCCTTCGAGCCGACACGTGCGCCAGTCCGGCATGACCGTCGCACCTTGCCGCTCGTAGAAGTCGATCGCGAGCTGGTTCCAATCGAGCACGTGCCAATCCAGGCGCGGGCAATCGCGTTCGATCGCTTCCTGCGCCAACGCCCGCAACAACGCGAGGCCGTAGCCGTGGCCGCGGTAGTCGGGATCGACGTAGAGATCCTCGAGGAACAGGCACGGCTTGCACCAGAACGTCGAGTAGCTGGTGAAGAACAACGCGAACCCCACGGGCTTGCCTTCGTGCTCGACCAGCAACGCAGCACACACGGGCGCGTCACCAAACAGGTGCTCCGTCAGGCGTGCTTCGCTGAGGTCGAGTTGATGCTCGAGGCGCTCGTAGCGCGCCAGGTCACGGATGAAGCGCGCGATATGCGGCTCGTCGCCAGGCTGGGCCCGGCGGATGGAATGCGCACTTGTCACAGTTCGAGGGATCGTAGCCGCGAAACCTGCGCCCGCAATGCCGAGAGAACCAGCGTTGCACGGCGTCGCCGGCGCAGACACCGTTCTTTCGCGTGCACAATCGACCGCGGCACGCGACGATTGGTCGAACCCAAGCATGGCAAAGTCGAAAGCTTCCCAAAGCGGCAAGGACGAGCACAAGTCGTTCGGCGCCGACTACTACCAGCGCTACTACAGCGATGCGGAGACGCGCGTCAGCGACGTGTCCGAGATCCGCAGGCTCGCCACGTTCGTCGCCGCCTACCTGCAATACCTGCAGGTCGATGTGCGCACGATCCTCGACGTCGGTTGCGGCGTCGGCAACTGGCGCACGGTCAAGGACGAGCTGTGGCCCGACGCGCGCTACTACGGCGTCGAATACAGCGAGCACCTATGCAAGGAGTTCGGCTGGCACCAAGGATCCATCGTCACCCTCGACCCCAAGAAGGACCTGGGCCGCGCGAAGTTCGACCTCGTCGTCTGCCAAGGTGTTCTGCAATATCTCGGGGACCGACACGCAGCTACCGCGCTCAACAACCTGGGCAAGTGGACCAACGGGGCGTTGTATCTCGAAGCCCTGACCGAATTGGATTGGCAGGACAACTGCGATCAGGCCGTCACCGACGGCAACGTGCACCTGCGACCGGGTTCCTTCTATCGGAAGCGACTGAGCAAACACTTTCAGACCTGCGGTGGCGGTGTGTTCTGTAGCCGTCGCGCAGGGGTATCGCTGTTCGAACTCGAGGGCGAATAAAGGGAATGGACTTCTTCGGACATCAAGACCAGGCGCGCAAAGCCTCCAAGCGACTCGTCTGGCTCTTCGTCGCCGCCGTGCTGTGCATCGTGACACTCGTGTACGTCGCGGTGAAGACGATGCTGATCGTCGCCGAGACCGGCCAGGATTCGCTGTTCGATTGGCAGGTGCTCGGGGTCGTCGTCGTCCTGGTCGGCACCGTCGTTGGCGGTGCGATGCTGTTCAAGACCGCGCAACTGCGCAGTGGCGGCAGCACCGTCGCTGAGATGATGGGCGGCCGACTCGTCGAGATCGACACGAAGGATCCCAAGGAACGCATCCTGCGCAACGTCGTCGAGGAGATGGCGATCGCCTCTGGCGTGCCCGTTCCCGACGTCTACGTCATGGATGGCGAAGAGGGCATCAATGCTTTCGCCGCCGGCTGGTCCCCTTCCGACGCAGCCGTCGCCGTCACGCGCGGCAGTCTCGAGGCATTCAACCGCGACGAACTGCAAGGCGTCATCGCGCACGAGTTCAGCCACGTCTTCCACGGCGACATGCGGCTCAACATCCGTTTGATGGGCACGCTGTTCGGCATCGTGTGCATCGCGGTCATCGGTCGCGTGCTGATGCGCGGCGCGTTCTACAGTGGCGCCAGCCGTTCCCGCGATCGGAACGGCAACCAAATGGGCTTGATGCTGTTCGGCCTCGCCCTCGTGGCAATCGGTTACATCGGTGTGTTCTTCGCGCGCATGATCCAATCGGCCGTGTCGCGCCAACGCGAGTACCTCGCCGACGCGGCAGCCGTGCAATACACGCGCAACCCACGCGGCATCGGCATGGCACTCGCCAAGATCGGCGGCCTGACGGGACGCATGAAGAACCCGCACGCCGAAGAGACGAGCCACATGCTCTTTGCCGAGGGCGTCTCGCGCATCGGCGGCGCGATGGCCACCCACCCACCGCTCGAGCAACGCATCGAACGGGTGCTGCCAGGCTTCTTGAAGGCCTCTGAGTCCGAGGACTCGATGACCGCGGCCGTCGCCGAGACCCCAGTCGCACAACAGTTCGCCGGCGGCGCCGTCGCCGGCCTGGCCGCATCCACCACGCCAGGCAGGCTGCTCGCGACGGTTGGGGATCCACAGCCGCGTCACGTCGCCGCCGCGCACCAACTGCTCGAAGCAATGCCGCTCGATCTGTCGGTCGCCGCCCACGAACCGGGCCGCGCCCCGTGTCTCGTCTACGCGCTACTGCTCGACGATGATGCAACCGCGCGCAACCAACAGCTCGAACTGCTCAAGAAGGCCACCGACGACAACCCGGCGATCGCTCACGACACGCAGGCGTGTCATCGCGAGATCCAATCACTCGATCGCAGGCTGCGACTGCCGCTGCTCGAACTGACGATGCCGGCGCTGCGCGCCCTCCCGCGCGACCAGCGTGCCGGTGTGCGCAAACTTGCTCGCGACCTGGCGATGGCCGACGAGCACCTGTCGGCATTCGAGTTCGCCCTCATCAAGGCGCTCGAAAAGCACGTTCACACGAGCGAGCAACCAAACGTCAAACCGCGCGGCCGCCAGTTGTCGCTGCAACAATGCGCCGACTACGCCGCCATGGTCCTGTCGGTGATCGCCCACGCCGGCGCCCCCGACGACGAAGAGAAGGCAGCTGCGGCGTTCGCCCGGGGCAAGCAAGCGCTGTCGCTCAGTAGCGTCACGATGACGAGCACCGCCCAGGCCAAGCCGCAAGACCTCGATGAAGCGATCGAACAGCTCGCTCGCATGTCACCGTTCGGCAAGCGCAACCTGATCACCGCCTGCGCCGAGGTTGCGGCTCACGACGGCCAACTCGACCCCGACGAAGTGGACCTGGTCCGCGCGCTCGGCGAGCTGTGGGATTGCCCGGTGCCACTGACCGTCGACGACGAATAGCAACTCGGGCACTTTTTGTGCCGGTTGTGCTCCGCTTGCGACCACCACTGTCATGGTCCAAGCCCACTTCATCGTCCGGCGCCTCGCGTGCGCCTTGCTCACTGCTGCACTGACAACCACCAGCACAGCGCAGTCCACGTGCTACCACTCTGGCTCGATGCCGATCGCTGCCAATTGGTCCCCGGGGCCACTGCCACTCGGCTGCAGCAACGCGCCCGCGTGGCCGTCGTGGCGCACGTTCACCCCCGACCATCGCACTCCCACCGCCCACTTTGGCTTCCGCCCGGGGCGTAGTGAAGCAGTGCCGGTCATCGTCGTGCAGTACCGCTGCACGGGCTTGCTGCTCAACCCAGTCATCGCCACCTCGCACAACTACCTCGGCTACGTCATCGACATGCCCGAGCACGTCTGCAACTGATCGCGCCATGCCATTGCCGGTTGCGCGCACGCTCACGGCTAGTCACGTATCAGTACGGGACAACCCCTAAGGGACAGTCCTAGGTTTGGCGTGCTACTCGCCGATAGGCCTCCGTGCTGGAGGAGGATATGGGATCGGTGAAGAAGAACATTCTTGCCGCGGTCGGTGCGCTGACCGTTGTGGCTGGTGGTTACTGGGCAAGCGCTCATGGACCGATTGCGGGCACTCTGCTGGTTGCTGCGGGGTCCGCGGTGCTCGGCGGGGTCCTAGCGGCCAACCGCCTCGCGGACCGACGACTGGCAGCGCGCGAAGCAGCCCACCGTCGCGCTCTGCAGCGGCGTGATGATCGACTTGCACAGACGGCGCACGAGTTGCGCACGCCACTGACCGCAATCCTCAACTCGCTTGAGATCGTGCGGCTCGGCTTTGCGACGACCACGGAAGAGATCGACGGCTTCCTCGGGGAAGCCGACCTCGCCGCGCAACATCTATCGTTCTTGATCAACGACGTGCTCGATGAAGCGGCGATCAAGGCCGGCAAGCTGCGCCTCGAAAACGGCAACCACAATGTCCCCAAGCTGGTCTGTCACGGCCTGCGCATACTGGGCATGCACGCCGCCCGCAACGCGATCACAACCCGCATGGACGAAGACGGCGAGAGCCTGTTCGTCCGAGCCGATTCCCGACGCGTGCTGCAGATCCTGTTCAACCTGATCGGCAACTCGATCAAGTTCTCGGAACCCGGCACGCCGATCGACCTGGTCGTGAAGGGACTCGCCGATCACGTGTTGTTTCGCGTTCTCGACGAAGGCGAGGGCGTCGCCGACCATGTGCGGCCGCACCTGTTCACGGCGTTTGCCGGCGATGACCACAAGAGGCGCGCGGACAGCACCGGCCTCGGCCTGCAGATCTGCAAGAACCTCGTCGAGCAGATGGGCGGCACGATTGGCTACACGCCGCGCGCGACTGGCTCGGAGTTCTGGTTCACTCTGCCAATCGCGGATGAACGGGTCCGAGCTCCGGTGATGACCGTGGCCCGGACCTGATCCGTTCTAGAGTTTGACGTCCAAGCCGATCGTCATCTTCAAGCCAGAGCCAGCACCACCGAGGATGGCGCCCTGCACGTAGAGGGACATGCCGACGAACGCCGGGTTGTTGGGCAGCGTGATGCTCAGCGGCGTCGGCGTGGCGAACCACGGCGCGAAGTCGACGACCAACACCGTGGCGGGGTCGAGCAGCAGTTCTCCGAAGAGCGCCGGGGACGTTGCCGAAGCACGCGTCGTCGAGATGGCGAGGATCGCCAAGCCCGGCATGACCATCTGGTTGGCCGGGTCGTCGACGCCAAGCGTCCACGTCGAGCCCAACCGCGGCTCACCCGCCAGCGTCACCAGACTCTGCTCCGGGTTGACACCTGAGCCGTAAGGCATTGCCGCCACATCAAACGTCACAACGACGGCATCCTTGCCACCTGCGTTGTTGGGCATGTAGGCGTTGGCAGTCGTCGGGTAGTTGTTCGAGTCACTCCAGCCAACTGCAGTGACGTAGCCATCCGGATGCGCCGCGGCCATGTAAAAGACGTCTTCGTCGGTGCCGCCGAAGTAGCGCGAGGTCACGCGCGGAGCCGCACTCGTGAAGTCGAAGTAGCTGAGCAACAAGTCGCGGGCACCAGCCAACGAATCGTCCGCCGCGTAGGTCGTTGCGAGGCCGGTCGAGGACGTGATCTGCACGGCCATCAACTGGTTTTCGTCGGTGCCACGCGGCACAACACTCATCATCGGGTCGTAGCCACTGCCACCAAGCATCGTCGCATACAGGAGATCAGCGGCACCGTTGCCAAATGGCGCGAGCCGGAACAAGAAGCCGTTGTTGCTCGCGGCCGGAGTCGGCACGGCACCGGCGGAAACGGGGAAGTTGCCGGACGAGGTCTGGCCAACAGCCGTGATGATCCCGTTCGCATCGACGAACACGTTGCGCAGCAGATCCACGGCGGAGCCACCGATGTAGGTGCCGTAGAGCAGGCCAGCGGAACCGCTAATGTTGGTGTCGATGTTGGCGACGTAAGCGTCATAGGGCCCGTCGAACGTCGCATCGAAGACATTGCTCAAGCTCGCGAACGCCGGGATCGGGGCATTGGTGTTGCCGGCAATCGTCACAACGCCGGCCGGACTGATGGCGATCGACTGCGCGCCGCCATCATTGAAGCCCAACACACCGAAGAACGAGGAGTAGACCAGCCCGGCGCCAGCCTGGTTCGGATCGAGAATCGCGAACCAACCATCGCCACCACCGCTGCTATCAAAAGCATTGGCCGTGATCGGGAAGTTTGCGGTCGCCTCGGTGAACCCGGCCATGGCGATACGGCCAGAGGCGTCCCACACCGCGGCGGTGGCGTAGTCACCGTATTGACCGCCCTCACCACCGAAGTAGCTGAGGTAGTTGATCGAGCCGCCGGCATCGAGCACGGCAACAAACGTATCCGAGTCGACACCCGGACTGTTGGAGAGGCCGTTCCAAGTCTGGTCGTAGGCGTTGCTCGTCGTCGGCAGGTTGGTCGAACCCGTCTGGCCCACGACGGCGATCTGACCAGTCGGACTCAACGCGAGTCCTTGTTCATGCACAGCGTCGTAGCCGTTGCCGCCGATGCGTGTGCACCAGACCAACTGCGAACCACTGGGCGCGTTCGGGTCGAAGCGCGCTACGTAGACATCGCGATCGCCGGCGAGCCCAACTGCGTTCGTGAACGGGAAGTTGCTCGAGGTCGTATGGCCGGCGAGGAACACGTGGCCCGTCGCTGGATCGAACGCAGTGGCGTACGCAATGTCTTCGCTATTGCCGCCAAGATGGGTCGACCACTCGAGCGTTGCTTGGGCGGTGAGCGAGGTGCAGGCGATGAACATCGCCGCGACGGAAAGAGTAGGTTGCATCTGGTCTCCTGGAATGAACGGGGGTGGTGATGCCCGTTAGGGCCGACCAACTCCGCGCCGCGTGACAACGACGTCCAGAAAACTTGGGGCCCGCTCCCAGGTGGCCCGCAACACTCAGGTTACGACTACCGCTCGCGCCAGTTCTGGCGCCGCGGCAGACCATCCTCGGCCACCAACTCCACCAGCAGGCACCGCTGCAGTGGCAGGCCATGCTCGCCGCGAGGCTCACAGCGAGCCGTGGCAGTCACCGTCCAGCGACCGGGCCGCTCGGCGACCGGCACGACCTCGATCGTGACTTCGGCGCCGCCGATCTGCACAACCTCGCCGCGGAAGTTGGCATCCTCCCGCAGCCGCAAGCGCGCCTGTTCGATGCCGCCGTCGGCTGCCTGCAGCGCCTGCAGCTCGGCGCGTTCCGTCACGGTCTGCGAAGAGAGCAATTGGGTGCTACTCGTCATCGACGCCGTCAGCATGCCAACGACAACGATCAGCATCAGCGCCATGACCAGCGCGCCACCGTTCTCGTGTTGTCGATTGTTGTTCATCGTGAACCCTCCCAGTTGCGCATGGCGACGGACGTCGAGACGACCGCTGCGCGACGTGCGGCCGTTTGCGAACGCGCGCGCAGTTGCAACTGCACGGTGACCAGCGACCGATCAGACGAGACTCGCAGCGCTTCGATGCAGTTCGCAAGGATACGTTCCCGCCCACTACGCGTCACACGCAACCGACCGTCGGCCAGTTGATAGACGACGCGCTGATTGCCGACGAGCACAGTCACTTCGTCGGACGCGACCTCGACGCCACGAGCTGCGAGGATGTCGGCTTCGAGACTCTGCAACGCCGCGCGACACTCGCGCACATCCTGATGGTAGGCGGCAACCATCTGATGTTCTTGCTTGGCTTGCACACCGAGACTGAGCGCGACCGAACTGAAGATCGCCAAGACCGCGACCGAGATCATCAACTCGATCATCGTGAATCCGCGTTGCGTCCTATTCATCGCAGCTCCTCCACACTCACCTGGCGCGTAACGAGGTTGACCGACGACTCGCTCTGAGCGGCAGCGGGTCGCCATGCCACAAGCACTTCGATCTCGAACAAGCCCGGCTCTATCTGACGAACCGCGCGCATGCCGCGACCGGCTGGCAACCGCCCTTCGTCCGCAGCCAAGGCAAACGGATACTCGCCGGGCACCAGCTCTGCAGGTACCAGGCGCGCTCGTTCGATCTCTGCCTGACACAACCGCAACGCCAGCGTCTCATGGAACGCGCGCGTCATCGACTGAGCCTTGCCGTGACCGGTATGCACGAGTGCCACCGCAAGCACGGTGACGATCGCAAACGCAGCACACAACTCGACAATCGTGAAGCCCCTCTGTCGCGCACGCCTCACCATGGCATTCCCTCCTCGGCCATGCCTCGGCACGCATCGAGCCATGCGAAGATCTGTGAGAACTGCAGCGCGATGATCATGCCGAAGCCAAGAACCACTACTGGCTGCATCACGGATACCGATCGCTGGATTGCATCCGAACAACGTTGATGGCACTGGTCGTTGCTTTCGGCAAGGCATGCCGCCAACTCGACACTCGACGACCGACACGCCAACACGCGAGCAATAACGAAGTCGGGAAGGTGCGTCGCCTGCCAGACCTCATCCGGCAGGGCGCCTGAGTCGGCCAGTTCTGCAGCGCGTGCGAATCGATCCGCGGCACGTGCATCGGCAGCGCCGTGGCCGGCATGCCGCAACGCCGTCGCCAACGGAGCACCGCTCGCCACCAACGTAGAGAGCGTCTGCAAAGCTCGCGCAGCCGACAACAACTGCAGGCGCGTGCCAAGCCACGGCAACCGGAACGCCATCGCAGATGCGCCACGCGACCACCAACCGTTGCCGCCACCGAACGCAAGCAGCAGCCAGACGCCGGTGCTCACGATCGCCGTAGCCAATCCCCACGGCCACAAGTCCACCTGAGCCACGCCCGTGAAACTGCTCCCCCAGGAAGCAAACCACCAGAACGCCCCCAACCCCAATAGCAGCAGGCTCAGAAACGTCGGGTAGCTGGCGGCCATCAACACGCGGTAGCGCAGCGCGTGAGCGTGGTCCTGGCGACGCGCAAGGTCGGCAAGCACGTTCGGCAACTGCGCCGTGCCTTCCGCAGCCTCGATCGCCATGAGCACATGTGGCGCGAACCCAGCCCGCCGACAGTTGCGGAGCGCGTCGGCCAGCGAGGCACCGCTATCGAGCGAGGTAGCTATCTGTTGCAGCCAGCCTTGTTCGAGTTTGCGCGTCTCTTGCGACGCCCTGACCAAAACAGGCGCCAACGCTTGCTCACGCGACGTCGCCAGCTGCAGCAGTTCTAGCAACTGCCGCTGGAACTCAGCCTGGCGACGCACCACGAACGCGTGCGACACCAACCGCAGAAGCAGCAGACCCGCGGAGAGCCCGACTACGAGCGCCGGTCCGGTTTGCAGGAAGGACGCGATCACAGCCCCAAGATCCCGAAGATGTTGTAGCCGGGCAACACGTAGGCGAGTGCAAACGCGAGCACGACCAGACCAATCATCAGTTCGACCGCCGGTAGCGCGAATGCGGCTACACGATCCGTCGCGCGCTGCAGCCGTTGCCGGTAGACGCGACCGACATCTTCGAGCGCGCGCACGGCAGCGGCGTCATTGCCAGCCGACTCGGCGAACCACAGCAAGCTCTCGGGGATCAACTCTCCGGCGCGAATCGACTCGGCGAGGCCAGCACCATTGCGCGCCTGCTCTGCCATGCGCTGCACCTGCACCCGCACCTCGTCGCCATCACAACTGGCCGCGCAGAGTTCGAGTGCCTGCGGCAGCGGCAACTGTCGCTTCAACAACAACGCCATCGTTCCCGCAAAGCCGGCGCGCGCGGCGTAGCTTCTGAGCCTCCCCAAGAACGGCACCTTGTAGCGCCACCCGCTCGGGCCTGCGGCCGGATCGATTGGCTTGCGCAACATCGCGATGCCCATGACGATCATTGCCAACAACCCAAACAACCCGACGCCGGTCAGCACGAACAAGTTCGTCGCCGACATTCCCAACACCTGCGATTGTCCAGGAACGATGGTCTCGGTCACCGTCGGCGCCAGCGTCATCGTCATGACCGCGCCGATCACGAACACGACGAAGCTCGCAAGCAACGGCATCTCCAACCGCCTACGTAGTTGATCGCGAACGCGTGCCCGCAAGCTGGCATCGACGGCAATCTCATCGAGCACCGCCGGCAGGTCCCCGGTCTTCAGGCCAGCTTCGACCAGGGCGCGGTAGACCGGCGGAAACCGGCGCGCGCGCCGACCGTAGGCCTGCTCGAACGGCAAGCCCGATTCGATCTCGCGAGCCATGTCCGAACACTCATCGCGCAACTTGCCGTCGGACAGGTCACCCTGCAGGTTCTGCAGCGCCTGCGGCAACGGCATGTTGGCGCGACAGAGGCCAGCGAGACTGCGATGGAACATGCTGATCTCGCCATAAGGCTCGACCGCGATCCCGGGCGCGTCGCGCAGGTCACAAGAACTAGAGTCGTCTTTCACCAAGGACACGGTCCACCTCCTGTGCATCGGTAATGCCGCGCTCGACCAACTGGTCGGCCGCGTCACGCAAGGTGCGGAAGCCACTCTGGGCGGCGGCGTCCGCGAGTTCGTCGCCATCGCCGCGCGCGAGCACGGCCTGGCGGAGTTCTTTGGTCATCGGCAACCACTCGACCACGAGCTGCCGACCGGCGTAGCCAGTGCCGTGGCACTGCGCGCAGTCGTCGCCGCAATCGTCGTTTTGGCAGGTGCGCCGCAGCAAACGCTGCGCCAACACACCACGCACGGTCGTCGTCAAGACAAACGGTTCGACGCCCATCTCCAACAGACGCGCAAACACTTCAGCAGCGCTACCGGCATGCAGCGTCGACGCAACGAGGTGACCCGTCAGACCAGCCTCGAGGGCGATCGCCGCCGTCTCGCGATCGCGAATCTCGCCAACGAGCAACACGTCCGGGTCCTGCCGCAACAACGAACGCAACGCGTTGGCGAAGCCGAGACCAGCGACCTGATCTACCTCCGTTTGCACGATGCCATCGATGCGCCGTTCCACCGGATCTTCGACGGTGACGATCGTGCGCTCGGGACCGTTCTGCTGCAGGTGACGCAGGCACGAATACAACGTCGTGGTCTTGCCGCTGCCACTGGGGCCAGTCAGCAACACCACTCCATCGGGCTGCGCCATCGCGTGACTGACGGCCTTGTAGACGTCGTCATCGAAACCTAGTTCATCGAGCACGCGCGGCACGCCGCCGGGTGCATCAAGACGCACCGCGACACGTTCGCCGAAGAGTGTCGGATACGTCGCGAGACGCATCTCGCAACCGAGGCCTGATCGTGCGGCGTCGATGCGACCTTCCTGCGGCACGTCGCGGCGGTAGACGAGCAACTCGGCGAGCGCCTTGCAGCGGCCGACAACGTGCTGGCTCAAGTCGAGCGGCAACGTCTCAATCGTTTGCAGAGCACCGTCGCGACGAATGCGCACACGCACGCCATCCTCGCCTGGATCGAGGTGCAAGTCGCTGGCGCCGCGCTCGAGGGCCGTTCGCAACAGCCGGTCCACGACCGCCACGGCCGGGGTATCAATGAGATCTGGCACACACTGATATCGGTGAGGGGAGAAACGGGCTGTGGCAGTGCCGCATCCCATCGGTGCCATCGACGGAACGCACCCGCCACGAGCAATGCAGGAATCTCGGGAGTCGCATGTGCTGTGCGCGTTGTGATGGCCACCTTGCGCGCCCTCCGAAACACGTCCTTGTCCTGCCTCGTCCTGCTGGCGGTTGGCTGCCGGTCTGCGGCGGAAACCGTGCCGTTCCGCAGCAACTTCAATACGGAGCTCGCAGAACAGGAACGCGACGCGGACGCCTTGCGAGCGTCCCTGACCGACCTCCTCGCAACGGTCGGTCGCGACGACTCCGAATCGCCACACCTTGCGCCGGAGTTGCCGCGCCAACACGCGTTCTTCTACAAGGCGCTGCGTTCCGCGTGCCGGCGATCGCGTGACGAGTCGCTCCCACCGGTAGTGCTCAAATCGTACTCACCGGACGGCGCGAGCTACCTGGTGACGCTAGCGTTCTTCCGGTCGGTTGGGAACGCACCTCAGATCGACAAGATCCTCGAGCTGCACGCTCGTCGTGACGGCGACCGCTTTCGCTTTGGCTCACCGTTTGCGCATCACGATTCGCTGCCGGCGCATCGCGGCGACGGAGTCACGTTCCATTCGCGAGAGTTCGACGCGGCACGCGCAGCCGAGTTCACGAGGTTCAAGACAGAGTTCGAACGTGGCCTCAACACAACGCCGCGACACCTCGACTACTACTGCTACGACAGCCTCGACTCCCTGCTCAAGGCTCACGGCATCCTCTACGACTGCACCAAGTGCAACGACCTCGCGCAGGACCTCGGCTTCCTCGATGCAGACGGCAAGAGGTTCGTGACGGGCACTGGCGATGAACGCTACATCTTCGGCTTCGTGCGCAACTACCTCGCGCAACACTGCGAACAGGACGGCGACCTCTACGCACCATTCGTCAATGGGATGGCAGCATACTACGGAGGGTACTCCTTGAGTGGCGACGACATGCCAACGCTCAAGCGGCAATTGCGAACCAAGCTCGCGAGTGATCCGGACTTCAACTTCTTGGCTGCATACCAGTCAGGTCGCCAGTCCTCGGTGAACCGCCACTTCACCTACTACGTGATCTGTGCCCTCATCTGCGAAGAAGTCTTGGCTCGGTTCGGGTTCGATGAGGTGATGTCTTTGGCCCGCTCGGGCCGTGACGGCGACGAGTTCTTCACTAGACTGCAAGCTGTGCTCGGCGTCGACAAAGCCGGGTTCCACGAGCTTGTCGTCCGCTTGATCGCCATTCCGAACCAATGAGAGACCTCACGTTGCCGTCCCTGCTCGCCGTGCTGTCTGCTTCGGTGTCCTTCGGCTGCCAGGCGTCGGCGACGCCAGCGACGGCCAGCGAAACGGTCGTAGTTGCACCCGATTGGCGTTCGCAGTCGATCTACCGCGGTGACAGCGGCGTCTGGTACACGCGCATTGCCCCGGTCGTCGATCAGTTCGCCAGCAACGAAGTGATCGCCGCTGATGACAAGGGCCGCTTCCTCGTGCTCTCCGTCTACAGCGGCAACTGGACGGTGCACGAATGCACATGTGACCGCCAGTGGGTGGCGCCATCGCGGCCCGCTGACGTCGACCCGAATGTGCCCGGCGACGAACTCTACGCCGGCGGTCAAGCTGGCTCGATCCATCAGGTCACGCTGCGCCGACAACCGTTCGCCCGGTTCACACTCGAGAGCCGTGAGCTCGCCCATCTGGCTGGCGAGGAGTTTCACACTGTGCTGGCCGCTGACATCTTCGAAGGTCCCGGTGATGAGCTTCTGGCGTTCGCGGTCACCGGCCCGATCTACATGCTGCGGCCACACAACGATGGCGCCGAGTTGGCAACGATGCTCGTTGGCAACACGAACGGTCGGGTGCGCGACGCCGTGGCCACGACACTCCCCGGCACGACGGGCACGACGGTGCTTGCAGTCAGCCGCCGCGGCGACTTGCTCGCGCTGCATCAACGCGACACCAAGCTGGCCATGCGGACCGTACTGCACGAAGACCAGGGGCTAGGCCGAATCACCGCGGCGGCGGATCGTGATGGCGTGTTCTACGTGACTCGCGATGACGGGGTGTTGTTGCGTGTTGCCTTCGATGCCTATGGCGCGGCTGTGCGCGAACCGATCCTGGTCACCGATCAAGGCCTGCGTGGCGTCGCGGCGGGGCGCTACTTCGCTGATGGCCGCGAGGCAGTCGCAGTCTACGGCTACAACGGCAAGGTGCAGGTGGTGTCACGTGTTGGCGATGGCGCCTGGCAAGTCGAGGACATCTACGTGGGGATTCAGAAAGGACATTGGTTGAGCGCCGGCGAACTCGATGGCCGCAACACAACAGACGAACTGGTCGCCGCGGGGTTTGATGGCGAGATCGTGTTGCTGAGTCGTCCACGAGGCTTCGGCCTGGACGGAGCAGCGGTGTCGCCCGACGACCAGGGGCGGTAGGCAATCCCTAGCAGGGCGCGTTCTTGTCATTGCGTTGTGGCTGGCCGTTCCGCAATGATGCACGCATGCTCGTCCGGCTCGTTGCGGTCATGGCCCTCGGCCTCACCGCCACCCAGAATCCGGGGACGTCGCTGGCGACGTTCCAGAACTTCAACCGCACCTTCCAGCTCGAACTGCCGGAGGGTTGGCGGCAAATCGCGCCCAATGAGGGGGTGCAGATCAGCGAGATCGAGAACTCGCCGACCCTGCTGCGAATGGCGCAGCCGAGCCACTTCTACGCGGTCGGCCCGGTCGAGCAGTGGCTGACCGGCAACTTCGACAGCCCGTGGCTCTATGTCGTAGAGCAGCGTGGTGAGTGGTACGTCGAAGATGAGTTCGAAGAGATGGTGCGCAACCACTGGCGCGAAGAGGGCCTTCGCACGGGCATTACGCACGACGTGCACTCGGTCGAGCGACAGAAGATCGGCACGCAACAAGTGAACTGCGTTGTCGCCACCCGAACGAGCACGGCCAAGAACGGCCGTTCCGACAACTGGCTGGACGTGCATGCCCCGACCGGCAAGCAGAAACTCACCCTGTCGCTTCGCTGCTCGAAAGAGCAGTTCGACCGATGGCAACCGGAGTTCCGGCGCTGGCTGGACACCCTGACGTTCGCCCGGGTCCCCGATGAGCCGGCCACACTGGGCGATCGCCTGTGGACGCCGGTCCTGGTTGGCGGCGCAGTTGGCCTCGTTCTGCTATTGCTATACCGACACACCCGCGCACGGCGTTGAGACTGCCGCCATCGGCGCTAGACTGCTACGGCCCAAAAGCCCCTGGCTCCTCGTCCGACCCCACCATTTTGAAGAAGTCCGCCAAGCGAAAGGGCCCCGCCAACATCGACAAGCATTTGTTCGAAGCGGGGCTGCAATGCCACAAAAGACTGTGGCTTGATTATCACGAGCCAGCCAAGGAATCGGCGTCAGCAAGCAGGCAGGAGATGTCGCGCGTTGGCGACGAACTGCGCGAGCTCGCACGCACGGCCTTTCCGATGGGGGTCGCAGTTGACGCTGCCGACCCGGCAGCCGCGGCCGAGCAAACGCAAGAGTTGCTCGCGAAGGACACACCAGTGTTGTTCGACGCAACGTTCATCGCGAACGGCATCGAGGCGCAGTGCGACATCCTGATCGTGCATCACAACAAGGAGACCAACGAGAAGGTGGTCGACCTGTTCGAGATCAAGTCGGGCACCAAGGTGAAGCATCGCTACGTCAACGACCTCGCCTTGCAAGCGTCGGTGTTGGAGCAATGCGACCTCAAGATGAAGAGCGCCTACCTGCTCCACATCAACCCGAAGTACGCACACACGGAAGGCGAGGAGTTCCCGCCGATGCAGCTGCTGCGCAGTGCCGACATCACGGCCAAGGTGCAGAAGCAGCTTCCCAACGTTGCCCGCCGCTTGAAGCACTTGCGTCTCGCGCTCGACAACGACGGCGTGCTCGAACTGCCGATGGGCACGTTCTGCAAGAACCCGTTCCCGTGCCCGCACGTCGCGCGCTGCCTGAAGGACGCGCCCGAACTGCCATTGCATCAGCTGCCTGAGCTCACGCGCCAACAGGAGATCGAACTCCACAAGGAAGGCATCGAAGAGCTGATGAGCATCGACGATGGTCGCGAAGGCCTGACCTTCCGCCAGCGCCGCACGCTCGCCTGCATGCAAAAGCAGGAGCGCATCGTCGAGCCGTTCTTGGCCGAAGAGCTCTACGGCTGCACGTTGCCGCTGCACTTCGTTGCGATCGCGGCCGTCACCGAACCACTGCCGCGCTTCCACCAGCAACGTCCGTGGCAACTCGCGCCGTACGCGTGGGCCGTCAAGACGATCCACGAAGACGGTCGCGTCGAGACAGCCTCGTGGGCTCACGTCGATCGCAGTGATCCGCGCGGCCCGTTCATCAAGAGCCTCACCCGACACATCGAAGTCGGCGGCACGATCATGTGCTGGCGCAGCGAAGCCATTCGCGAACTGCGATCGATGCTCGATTCGGTTCCGGATGAGAAGTCCAGCGTGCGCATGCTGCTCGGCTTTGAGCACCTCGACATGATGCAACTGCTCGAGGCCGGCGTCTTCGATCCGCAACTGCTCAGCTACGCAGACTTCCGCGAAGTCGTCGGCACGCTGCTTGGCGATCGCAGTGGCGACTCGCTCAACGCCCTCGATGCCAACTACCGCTACGAAGCCCTGCAAAAGGGCCGCACGCCGCGCGTACGCACATCGACCCGCGACAAGATCAGCGCCGAGATGCAGGAAGCCCTCACCTGGCAGGCCGAGAAGCTCAGCGAGATCTTCGAGATGTTCGCGCCGGCTGCAGATCGTCCAGCGGCCGAGGCCGAAGAAGGTGATCACGCTGGCAGTGATGACGCAGACAGCAATGACGTGGACAGCAATGACGCGGGCGGCGGCGATGAAGCTGCCACGCAGTCGCGCGAGCCGTCGTGAGACGAAGGCGTTACGCCGACAGCGGGTTCGGGATCATGGGCCCCGATAGCTGCAAACGACGGGGCTCGCTACGATCCGTGTAATGAACGCGCATTCGGCTGCCCACCGGCGCACCGTTCGTCTCGGTAAACCAATCCCTGCAATGCTCTGCCTGCTGCTGGCAATGGCATTGCTGCCCGCTGCGCTCGCAAGCCAGAGCTACCCGGCGCGCACGTACGGAGAATCAGACGGCCTGCCCCACCAGTCGATTCTCGGTATCGCTCAGACGAACGATGGCTTGCTGTGGTTCGCGACGATGGCTGGGCTGGCCAGCTACGACGGTCACGCCATTGCCTCCGAGCCAATCACGGACGCGGACCCTGGCGCGGCCAACCATCACCGCATCGCCACCGACGAGCGCGGTGTGCTGTATGCGTTCAGGATCCGGCAGCCGTTTGCAGGTCACGTTCTTGAAGACGGCAAGTGGCAGCCGCTCCCCCCTCTGACGCTGCCAATAGATGGAGACCGACCACCGCGCCTGACTGACGCCTACATTTGTCACCGCGCGGGCAACCTGTCCGTCCTGCTTGGCACCGACCGCGGCCACGTCTTCCACCTCGCGAACGGTCGCTGGCGCAGCCTCGCGACGGGCAGTTCGTGCGTGCACAACATCTGCATCGCCGGCGACGAGTTTGTCGTCGGCCACGCTGCCGGCCTCAGCACGGTCTCTGTCCTACGTCCTGACGCGCCCCTGCAACCCGTGGCTGGCGTGCCAGACGCGGGCTTGATGGCGATCGCCCACGACGAACGACGCAACTCGTGTTGGGTCGTCGCCCGCACCTGGATCGGCGAATACCGGCACGGCCAGTTCACGATGCAGCTACCGAAGATGGAAGACCCGTTCTTCCCCGACATCATTCGCGTGGCCCTGCTGCCCGACGAACACGGTGGCATCTACTTCGGCGAACGCTCGGGCTGCCTGCACTTCAGCCCAAAGACCGGCCTCGAGAAGTTCTCACGACCCAACGCACTCGACCAGATCGGCGTGACCCAGATGTTCCGGGATCGCGAAGGCATCATCTGGGGCGGTGGTGTGCGGGGCATTGCGAAGTTCGCTGGCCGCAGCATTGCGAACCGAACCTCCCATCACGGCCTCGCAGAAGACGAGGTCTCGGCAATCCTGCAGCTGCGCGATGGCCGCATGGTTCTCGGCCACGACGCGAGCCTGACGATTCTCGAAAGCAGTCCGCGGGTCATCGAGCTCGACGGGCAGGCCACGGTCACGCGCATCATGTCGATGGTGGAAGCGCCTGACGGCACCATCCTCGCCGCTGCCAGCAGGGCGGGACTTCTGCGCATCAACCCCGACACCTTGTCGGTCACTCCCATCAAGTCCCCGGTCAAACTGACCGACGACCAACCAGAAGCCGGGCGCGAACGACTCAACTCCGCGCAATCCGTTGACGTAAACGACAACGGCGACGTCATCGTCGCAAGCTGGAGTTCCGCGTGGTGGTTGCGGCGCGATGGCGCAACCGAGGTCGTCGATCTGCACGACTCCATCCCGGTCACCTGTTACTTCCGCCAGGTATTGATCGACGGCGCCTCGCTACTGTTCGCCGCTCGCAACGTCGGAGTCGTTCGGATCGCCGGCGACCGGGTCGAGAAATGGGGCGGCGACAGCCTGCACATCAACAACCTCACGTGCGTCCAGCCACGCCCTGATGGTTCCATCTGGGCGGGCAGCTCCGCGGGCCTCCTGACGACAACTGCTGATGGTTCGCTGCGCATGGTCGACTTCGGCTCGACCCAGCTCACCGACCCGGTCTACTTCATCACCGATGACCACGCGGGCAACACCTGGTTTGGCACCAACAACGGCGTCGCCATCTGGGACGGAACCCGGCTGCGACGGCTGACCAAACAAGCCGGGCTCGCTGGCTCCGAATCCAACCGCGGCGCCGGCTACTGCGACGCGAACGGCCACATGTGGGTCGGCTTCGATCGCGGCATGACGACGTTCTACATGGAACGCGAGACCAACCCGCGGTACGGCCCCACGGTCGCCTTCCTACCGCCCCGCATCGACGGCGTCGTGAGTACCAACGACGACTGGCTGGACATCGAAGATCACAAGTCCGTCGCTTTCCGCCTGCGCTCGATCTCGTCCCGCGATGAAGAGATCCTCCTGCACGAGCATTGGCTCGAAGGGCTGGAAGGGGATTGGTCGGCAGCCGCGCCGCTACCCAACCGCACGATCACCTACCGCAGCCTGCCTGCTGGCAAGTATCGCCTGCATGTGCGCGTCACCGACTCGGTCGGACTGACCAGTTCGGCCATCACGCCATGGCTGACGGTGATGCCGCCGTGGTGGCGCAGTTGGTGGTTCTTGCTCGGGAGCGGCGCCATCACCCTGCTGCTGTTTGCCGGCACGACGGCGTTCATCAACCAACGCCGCCATACCCATGCTCTCAAGCAAGCGGTCGATGAGCGCACGGCCGACCTGCGCACCGAACACAGTCGACTGCACGCGATGCTGACCAGCATCGACGACGGTGTCATCGGCACCGACGACGCCGGCGCGATCATCGTCTGGAATCCAACGGCAGCACGACTGACCGGCTGGCAAGCCAACAAAGCGATCGGGCGCCTGCTCCGCGATCGGATTCCCCCCTTCGACCAGGTTGGCGCGCGCGGGCCGGTGAAGGTCAAGATCGCCGACGGCACCGACCGGTGGTTCGAGTTCACGACCGCCACCGTCAGCAGCGAGTCGGACAACAGCCGCGTGATTGCGTTCCGCGACGTAACCGAGCGGCGCAAGCAAGAACGACTGCTGACGCGAACCGAACGGCTTGAGTCACTCGGCATCCTCGCTGGTGGCATCGCCCACGACTTCAACAACCTGCTCACGGTCGTGCTGGGCAACCTCAGCATCCTCGAGTTTGATGAAGAAGAAGGTGCCACCACCGACGACAGCGAGATCCTGCACACGCAGATTCGCGAAGCCGTCCTGCGAGCCCGCGACCTCACGCAGCAACTCCTGACGTTCTCGAAGGGTGGCGCACCTGTTCGGCAACTCGGTTCGCTTGCGACGGTCATTCAAGAGAGCACGCAGTTGGCGTTGAGTGGCGCCAACGTTCGCTCGCACATCGACATCGAAGAAGACCTCTCCGACGTTGAGTTCGACCTCGGCCAGATCTCGCAGGTCATCCACAACCTGGTTCTGAACGCGCGGCAGGCGATGCCCGAAGGCGGCGTCGTAACGGTGCGCAGCTACAACGCCGACTGCTTCCACGAAGGCAAGATGGCGGCATACGCCATCATCGAAGTGCGCGACGAAGGCACCGGCATCGCACCGGCCGACCTCGAACAGATCTTCGATCCGTATTACTCGACCAAGCCACAGGGCACGGGCCTTGGCCTTGCAACATCGCACTCGATCGTCAAACGCCACGACGGCTTCCTGACTGCCGAGTCGCAACTCGGCACCGGCTCCGTCTTTCGCATTCACCTGCCGACGCCGGACACCGCGAACAAAGCGGCCGAAGGACGCGGCAGTGCGACGAAGGCGGCGATCGCCTCCGACGTGCAACCGGCGCGCATTCTCTGCATGGATGACGACGCCGCGATTCGCGCGGTCCTGGACGCCGCGATGCACATGCTGGGCCACCGCGTGACCGTTGTCGCCGACGGCCAAGAAGCCATCGAAGCCTATCGCCAAGCCAAAGCGCACGACGAAACGTTCGACATCGTGCTACTCGACATGACCGTGCCAGGCGGCATGGGCGGCATCGAAACGATGAAGCACCTGCGCGACATGCACCCCGAAGTAACCGCCATCGCCACGACCGGCTACTCCACCGAACCCGTCCGAGCCGAGTTCAAAGAACACGGCTTCGCCGCCATGCTCAGCAAACCCTTCGGCGTCGCCGACGTGCAAGCAGCCCTGGCCCGCGCCACCGCCAACAAGAACGGCCACCCACCCAAGTGACCGTACGGTGCTAGGCGGCGGCGTAGGCGGAGAGTAGCGAGCGCACTTCGGCTTCGACGTCGAAGCGGCGACCGAAGTCTTCGCGGATCCGAACGCCCAGGGCGCCGGCGGCCGAACGGTTGCGATAGAGCGCGAGGATCTGCTTGGCCATCTCGTCTTCGTCCTGGAAGAGGAGGCCGGTCTCCTTGTGCCGGATCAGTTCACGGTTGCCGGGAACGTCCGATGCGATGACTGGTCGACCGAGGATGCCGGCTTCGAGAATCGTCGGCGAAGCACCTTCACTCATCGACGTGTTGAGCACGACGTCGGCATCGAGGTAGGCGGCGCCCATGCGTTCACTCGCAAGCGTTGGCAACACGCGCACCGAAGCTTGTTGCTCGCACAGCTCGCGAACTTCACTGGCGTAGGCATCATCTTGCTCGGGACCAGCGAGGATCATCTCGATGTCGGCACCCGCGGCGCGCAACACGCTGATCGCACTGATGGCGCGGTGCTGGCCCTTGATCGGTCGCAGACCACCGGGCAGGAACACGAGGAAGCGTTGGCGTGGGATCCCCAACGAACGACGCAGGTCCGTGCCGCCCGTCGGCAGCTTGACCGCGGCGCGCGCCACGACATCGATCTTGCCGACGGCATCCGGCACCCGCTCTTCGACGGTCAACGCCGCTTGCTCACTCGGCACCAACACACGATGCGCGCGCTTGATCACTTCGCACACCATCGGGCCATTGACCGGATCGAGTGCGTCGGAGTGCAGGTCTTCGCCGCTCAGCGAGATGACCCACGGCGTGCGCAAGCCGAGCAACTGCATGCCACAGCGCAGAGCGTCATGCGCATGCACGATGTCCGGCTGGAAGCGGCCGATCGTGCCTTCGAGAGACTGCTTCAGACCGCCTTCACTGGTGCCACCAAACAGTTCACACAAGTGACCGCAGCTCTGCAGCCCTTCGCGATAGCGGTTGACCGTGGCGATCCCACCCAGATGCAGATGGGTCGGCGACGGAGTCATCAACAAGACCTTCACGAGGGTCTTTTCGGCATGCCGGGCCCTTTGGCTGATCCCGATGCCCAGGTGAACAATCGACCAGCGAGCCCGTAGCAACCTTTTCGCTAGCTGCGCGGGCAGGTATTAGCTAGCTGCGCGGGCAGGTATTAGCTAGCTGCGCGGGCAGGCAGCCCGCAATTGCGCGGCGCGTTCGGCATCGACCGGGTTGCTCGACTTGCCATCGACCTTGCACGACGTGCCGACGATCGCCCCATCACAACGGGGCCACAGCTCCTTGGCGTTGTCGGCCGAGAGGCCCGAGCCAAGCCAGATCGGAAACGCCCCCACTGCCTGCCGCACACTGTCCAAGAGTTCGACATCGACGGGTTGGCCAGTGCGCGAACCGGATAACACCAGACCATCCGCGCCAGAACGTTCGGCAAGGTCGCGCGCCGCCGCGGCCAACTCGAACTCGACGAGCGGCTGGGCGTGCTTGACCATGAAGTCTGCGAGCAGCGTCGTGCGAACCTGCAACTGCCGACGATAGGCCGCGAGGCGCGCGGCATCTCCGGCGATCAACCCCTGATCCGTGACGTAGGCTCCGGTCAACACGTTGACCCGCACCCACTCGGCGCCAACGACCGATGCAACCCCGAGCGCGGCGATGCCGTCGTTGCGCAGACAGTTGATGCCGACCGACAAACTGGTCGCTTGCTGGATGCGATCCGCGGCCACGGCCAACGCCGCCGGCACATCCGGGGTCACCGGGTCGTCAACGGTGCCGCGATGAAACGGCGCGTCGCCAAAGTTCTCGATGATGAGGCCATCGAAGTCCGCGTCCTTGTAGGCCGCAGCGTCCGCGAGCGCGCCCGCCAACACCTCGTCCATCGAGACATGTCGGCTGGCAGACGGAAGCGCACCGAGGTGCACCACACCGAGCAAGGTGCGCTTGGTCGTCATCGCTTGAGGTAAGAACGCAGCCGCATCTTGAGGCCCTTCCACGTCGGCGCGAGCTGCTGCGCCTCGCGAATCACGTCGCGTGCTTCTTGGGGCCGACCGTCACCGATCAGGTCCCACGCAAGGTCGAGCCGCGCCCCGGCGCGCCGCCGCTTGATCAGGTTCTGGAAGTGCGCTTCGCCTTCGTGCTGCTTGGCAATGCGCGCCATGATCTTCTCGATGCCGCGCAGGAAGCGCGTGTTGGCCGACAGACTCGCCGCATGCACGCGGTAGAAGGTCATGGGCCGCGACGAATACGCAATCGGCTCCTTCGCCGACAACCGCAGCCACAAGTCGTAGTCTTCGGTCGCGATCAGGTCCTCGGCTTCGTCGAAGCCACCCGCCTGGTCTACCGCCGCACGCCGCGCCACCACCGTGCTGCAGACGATCGGGTTGCTGGCCAACAGGTATTCCTGAGTCAGAACGCTGGGGATCGGACGCGGCTCGTTCTTGCGACCTTCGACACTGTCTTCGCGCACGACCCAAGCATCCGTCGACATGCATGCCGCGCCCAACTTGTCGAGCATGTCGATCGCACGCTCGAGCTTGTCGGGCACATACCAATCATCCGCATCGCAGAACGCGACGAAGTCCGTGTCGGCAACCTCAAGGCCGCGATTGCGCGCAGCACCGGGCCCCTTCTGATCCTGATGGATCACCTCGACGCCCATCTTGTTGGCGATGGCGGCGGTGTCATCGGTCGAGCCATCGTCGATGACGATGATCTTCTCGGGCGTCTGCGTCTGCGCTTGCAGAGCGTCGAGGGTCACCCTCAAGAACGGCGCCGCGTTGTACGCGGGCACGATGACAGTCACGGATGCAGTCGGGGTCATGATCCCTTGCGGCGCAGCTTGTTGATCACGGCGGCCAGGATGTCACGAATGTAGCCGAAGTCCGAGCGCTGCACGAACAGGCACTCCCAGAAGCGCACGCCGGTTTGGGCGCCGTAGGCCCACAGCGTCCAGAAGGTGCCGACGGTGTATGCAGCAGTCGATGCGGCCGCAGCGCCAGCGGCCCCATACTGCGGCACCAACCAGACATCGAGACCGAGCATCACGACCAAGACAGCGACCTGCGCGTGGATGCACGTCTGCAAGTGGTTGCGCGCGGCCAGGTCCGCTTGCAGGACCTTTGAGACGGTGAAGCCAACGGTGCCCGGAACCAACAGCCACAGACACGCACGAACCGGTTCGCTCCAGTCGTCGTACCAGATCGAACTGTCGTTCTTGGCCGCCCAAGTGATCGCACCCATCACCGGGTCGATAACCAAGACGATGGCCGTCGCACCGATCAGCGACAACAGCAAGCCAAGGCGAGACAGCACCGGCGTCAACTTGCGCGCTTGTTCGTGCGAGCTCCCGGCGACCTTCGAGAAGAACAGGTCGCGCATCGCCTCCGGGAAGTGCCACACCAACTCCGCGAACGTGACCGCCATGGAGTAGTAGGCGACCTGCTCGGCGGCGAGGTTCTTGGCATCTTCGAACTCGGTGCCGCCGTCGTGCAGGAAGCTGGCATAGACAACGCCGAGCACGACGAGGTCGATGCGGTGATTGAGGTAGGTGAGCGTCGACGTCAGGTTGGCGCGCCAACCGTAGCGAACGGCTTGTCCGAGATACTCCCGATCGACGCGCATCCGGATCGTCACGACCTTGCGCACGAACCAGACGGCCAGCGCCGCGATGAACACCGTCGACGCCAACCGGCCCCAAGCCACTGCCAATGGCACGTCGCCGCCTACTACCGAGGCTCCCAACAGGTAGAACAGCAGGAAGAACATCGGCAAGAAGCTGAGCGACGTGGCCAGGTGCACGAAGCCGTAGCCCTTGATCTGTTCCGTCGCGAGCTGCGTGCTGTTGGCGTAGCTCGCCATCAGCAAGAACGGAATGACCGCGCAGATCGGCACGACGCCAAACCAGTCGAGCTGCCAGGCCGGATCGATCCACGGCAACACGACCAACGTGAAGAACCCCGCCGCCACCGCGACGATCGTGCCCCACACGGCGGCAACCCACATCGACGTCTCGAACGCAACCTGCGGTTTGACCTTGTCGCGCCTGACGAAGTAGACGAGTGCCGTCGCCAGACCGAGGTTGGCAATCGCACCGAGAATGAACGGCAGCGACGCGGCGATGCCCGACTTGCCGTGCTCTGACGCGCGTTCGGCGGTCAGCAGGTACAGGATGAGGCCACCGCCCTTGTCGACAATGACGACGAGGGCATGGATCAGGAACGTGAATACGACCCACCGCCGGAAGTTCATGGCTGCCTCACCACTCGAGTGGCGGCCGAACTACCAGGGCAGTTCTGAAGCGGCGAAGTCGTCCTGGATCTGCGGCAGCAGTTCTTCGACCTGTTCTGGCGAGAGGCCAATCTCGTCGTAGACGTCGTGATCCAACTGAGCAATGGAAGTGCCCAGAGTCGACGGCATCTGCGCCCGCCACGCCAATTGGTCGGCGAGGTGGATGAGTGACGAGAGGGAGCGATGGAACGGATCACGCGCTGGGGCGTGGTGATAACGGATCGCGATCGCAAGATCCTCAGGCAAGGACCATTTGATCGCCAAAACCGAACCAACGTCCGCGTGGGTGTAGCCGAACTCCTCGAGTTCGACTTCCGCTTCGGAGCGGCCGGACTGCACCGACTTGCGGAGCATGCCCAGGTACTGCGGCGCGGACTTCTCCATCATGATGATTTTGCCAATGTCATGAAGCAGACCCGCGATGTAGGCATCTTCGGGGTGCATGTCGGCGAACATCTTCGACGCCTGCGACATCGTACGCGCCGCGACGCCGGCATAGACCGCGTGCTTCCAGAACGCCGACGGATCGAAGTGCTGGATCTTGTCGCGACGCTGACTGAACGCCGAGAACACGGCGGCCTTGAGAGCCACCTTCTTGGTCATGTTGAAACCCATGACCGAGATCGCGAGGCTGACCGACGAGACGCGCACTTGCAGGCCGTAGTAGGCCGAGTTGACGATGCGCAGAATGTTGGTCGAGACCGCCGGGTCTGCCGAGACAACCTTCGCGACATCCGCCGCAGAAGTGTCCGGATCGGCCATGATCTCGTTCAGCTTCATCAAGACCTCCGGCATCGTCGGCAGGTCGATCGTGCTGTTGACCAGCGTCAAGATGTTGGCGGCTGAACTCGTAGTCTCTGGCATACCTTCGCTCCGCCTCTTGTATCGGGGGCGATGAGTCGCAACCTTGACGCTGTTACCGGGATCGCGTCCCCTTCCCTGACCTCGCGTGCCACACCCTCCAGCCAAGTCCCGAGTCGTCTTCCTGTGCCAGCGGGTGCCTTATCCGCCGGACCGAGGAGACCGGATTACGACCTGGCACTTCTTGCAACACTTGCTGTCGCAAGGTGCCGAAGTTTGCATCGGTTGCTTTCAGGAAGAAGACCGCGACCAGAAGGCTGTCGAGTTCTTACGCGAGCGTTGCGCGGAGGTTGTGGCGCCGCGTCTGTCGCGAGGTACGGCCAAGCTCGCGAGCCTCAGGGGACTGCTTACGGGTGAGCCCCTGACCCTGCCGTTTTTCCGCAACGCAGAACTGCAACGAGCCGTGAATCGTTGGTGCGAGAATCCGCCGGATCTCATCTACGTTTACTCGTCGTCGATGGCGCAGTACGCGATGAAGCCAAAGGCGCTGGCGAAGGTCATGCAGTTTGCCGAGCTCGACTCCGACAAGTGGCGGCAATACGCGGAGGTCAGCGGCCCGCTCGGCAAGTGGATCTACGGCCGCGAAGCGAAGCGGCTGCTCAAGTTCGAAGCCGAAGTTGCGCGCGCGTTCTCGCGGTCGTTCGTCGTCAGCGAAGTCGAAAGCGAGCTCTTCCAGAAGCTGATCCCCGGCGTCGTCCCGGACGTGCTGCCCAACGGCGTCGACATCGAACACTTCCAGTCGCAAGGTGACGACGAGCGCCATCCGCAGACGGCGATCTTCACCGGCGTCATGGACTACGAGCCCAACATCGACGGCGTGTGTTGGTTCGCCAAGAGCTGTTGGCCAAAGCTGCGCGAACAGTTCCCCGACGCGCGCCTGCTGATTGTCGGCAGCAAACCAACGTCAGCGGTGACGGCACTCGGCGACATCGACGGCATCACGGTCACCGGCCGCGTCGACACCACGCCCCCATACTTCGACAAGTCCTCGGTCGCGATCGCGCCCCTTCGCCTCGCGCGCGGCGTGCAGAACAAGGTGCTCGAAGCAATGAGCATGGCGCTACCAACCGTCGCGTCCCCACAAGCCTCCCAAGGCCTGGGCAACGTCCCCAACGACTCCCTCATCGTCGCCGACGGCGAGGCCGCCACCATCGCCGGCGTCGCCCGCTGGTTCGCCGACCCCGCCCGCGCCCGCCGCGACGGCCAAGCCGCCGCCAAATGGGTCCGCGACGAATGGCGCTGGGAACGCATGTACGAACGCCTCGACACGATCCTCGCCGAGCTGTCGTACGGATCCCGCTGATCCCACCAGCAACTGACCGTACGGTCAGTTAGCGGTCGTCGGTCAGGCGGAACTCGACTTCGATGTCGGTCTCGCTCTTGACGGCTACGCCGCCGCGCTTGGCGGGAGCGAACGTCCACTGGCGTGCGGCCGCGAGGGCCGACTTGTTGAAGCCGCGGAAACGTGACGGCTTGATCAGTTTCGCTTCCTCGACCGAGCCATCCTTGGCGACGATGACGCGCACGACCACGATCCCTTCGCGCATCTGGTTGCGCTCGCGAATCGGGTAGACCGGCTCGACGTTGTCCGAACGCTGCGCCTGCATGAACACCTGGGGCTCACTCGGCTTCGGGACGGCGGCTTCGACGGCAACGGCAACTGGCGTCGCAACCGCCTCTGGCGGAACCGGCTTGGGCTTCTTGATGACCTTCTCGAGCGTCACGCCCTGCAGAACTTCCGACGGCGACAGCACGCGGTCATCGACCTTGGCCGACTCCGTCGGGGTCACTTCCTCGACCGGCTCGGGCTGGTCGACGCGCACGTCACTGACGACCACGTCTTCGACCACTTCCTCCGGCACGACGTCCGGGTCGGGCAGCGGCCGCTGCGGCGCCGGCGCCGACGCTTCCTGCTGGCGGATCTCAAGATGCGCCAACGGTCGGTTCTGCTGCTGCACTGCGTACGTGCCTATCCCAACAACCGTCGCAATGGCGGCTCCGTGGACGACAATCGATACGAGTAGCGAAGAAGTGCGCACGCTGGGGCGGCGAACGATACCCGAAGCCGCCCGGTTCATCAGAAGGAAGTTCGTCACAGAAACTTCTGCCGACAGGGGCAGCATTCCCCCGCGCCGCACCAGAACCGCAGGTGACACTGGCCGTTCGCCCGACCGGGGGCCAAGATGACGGCATGCTGGCAATTGCCAACCTGCGCAAGACCTACGGTGATTTCGTGGCCCTGGACGGGCTCGATCTGAACATCGCTCCGGGGGAAATCCTGGCGCTGCTGGGCCCCAACGGCGCCGGCAAGTCCACGACCGTCAAATGCCTCGTCGGGCTGCTCAAGCCGGACACCGGCTCCGTCGCGATCGACGGGGTCGACGCGCTCGCCGACTCGTCGGCGCGCCGCCTGATCGGCTACCTGCCGGAGGTCGCCCGCCTGCATGAGACCCTGACACCCTGGGAATTCCTGCTGCTGAAGGGCCGCCTGTTCGACCTCGATGACAGTGTCGTGCAAGAACGCGGCGAACGGTCGCTCGCCGGCTTCGGCATCCTCGACCGCAAGGACGAGCCGATGGTCGCGTTCAGCAAGGGCATGCTGCAGAAGGTTTCGATCTCGGCCGCGCTGCTGACCGACCCGAAGCTGCTCGTCTTCGATGAGCCACTGTCCGGCCTCGACGTCACGACGGCGCTGACGGTCAAGCAACTGATGCACGAGTTCGCCGCACGCGGTGGTGCCGTTCTGCACTGCAGCCACATGCTCGACGTCGTCGAGAACACCGCGCATCGCATCGCCATTCTCGACAAGGGCAAGCTACTGGCGTGCGGCTCGGCGGCCGAACTGCGCGAACAATCGGGCAAGGCCAAGGGCGACCACCTCGACGACGTGTTCCGTTCGCTCGTGCAAGCCAGCGACCCCGCCGCCGCCGCGAAGGCGATCCTCGGTTAAACCGGCGTACCGAACCCGCTTCAAACCGCCGGGTTCAGGTGCGGTGCGCCGGATGTGAACCCGGCGGTTTGAAGCGGGTTCGGTACGCCGGCGGCGGGTGGTTAGCGGAGACCCAGCCGGTTGTATTCGCTCGTGGCCAGCTTGACGGCGAACGTACCTTCGTACTGCGGGTCTTTGGCGAACGCGCCGATGCTCTTGAGGAGCTTACGACGCTTGACCGGTTTGCTCGTGTCGACGCCACGGCGCAGACCGTTGAAGACTGCGCGAGCGGCGATTTCGTGGGCGATCTTTTCGTCGTTGTTGAAGGCGAGCAGGTGCTTCTGGGCGGCGACACCTGGCTTGAGTCCTTGCCACGATGCAACGATGCGGTGCAATTGCGCCGCCGACTCGCCGTAGTCGGGGCCCTTGACCAGCTCTTCGATGCGCGCGAGCACCCGCTTTTCATGCTCGGCCAACGCTGCCTGGTGCTCCTTGAGGATCTCCCCTTCGGCCTTCTTGAGGTCGACCTTCGCCAGGCTCTTGTCGAAGTAGACGCTGAGACCGGAGTAGTCCCACTTCTGCCAGAGACTGCGCAGCTTCTTGTAGCGGCCGCCCTTTGGCATCTCCTTGATCGGTGGAATCGCGAGCAGCAGTTCTTCGATCTCGAGATCGAGCGGCACGCCCGTGTCCGGCACGGTTCGCACCACGCCGTAGCTGTCGAGGCAGTAAGGCGTCGGCCAGAACTTGACCTTGTACTGCTTGACGACTTTGTTGGCTTTGACCCACGGGAAGTCGACGGCGAGCCCCTTCATGAACTGATCCTGCGTCTTGTTCGCCGCCTCGTCGGAGACACCGATGACCAGGAGACCGCGCTTGCCATACTTGGCGTGCAGCTCCTTGAGGCGCGGCACCGTCTCACGACACATGTCGACCTCGGAGTGCATGATGCACATCACGACGACCTTGCCTTGCAACGCGGCGAAGTCCTTCGGCCCGTCGTTCCAGATCTTGTCGAATTTGAACTTCTTGGCGGTCTGACCAAGTTTGAACTGAGCCGGTGCGACGCCGCAGGTGACTGCGGCGACTACCAGACCCAACGTTGCCATGCCCCTTAGCATGCAAAGATCATAGGCGTGCGAGGGCCGCTTGCACACCTTCGGCATAGGCCGGATCTGCCTGCGCCAATTGCGCGAGCATGCGCCCGTGCACCGTCGGTGCATGCACGAGTCCCTCGGCAATGTTGCCGCACAACTGCCGTCGCTGCTCGGTGCTCATCAAGCGGAACAGATCACCGGCCTGCGAGAAGTTGTCCTCGTCGCGATGGTCATGCACACCCGCAGCGCCTTCGATAGCCATCGGCGGCTCGGCAAATTCCGGCTTCGGCACCGGCGCTCCCTGCGCGGCACGATCGTTGGGATAGAACGGCACCGAAGCGTCGGCCCTCTGTCCCGTGCCCGCAAAGCGACCGTCACGCTGATAGTTGGCGACCTTGGTGCGCGGCGCGTTGATCGGGATGTGCTGGTAGTTGGCGCCGAGGCGGTAACGGTGCGCATCGGGATACGCGAGCAAGCGCGCCTGCAGCATGCGATCCGGCGACACGCCGACGCCGGGCACGAGGTTGCTGGGACTGAACGCCGACTGCTCGGTCTCAGCAAAGTAGTTGTCGACGTTGCGATTGAGGGTCAGCTTGCCGACCTCGAGCAACGGGTAGTCGGCGTGCGGCCACACCTTCGTGACGTCGAACGGATCGAAGCCCGCATCGTGCGCTTCCTGTTCGGACATCGCCTGCACGTGCACGGTCCAACTCGGGTGCTCGCCGCGATCGATCGCCGCAACGAGATCCTCTTGCGCGCCGTGCGCAGGCCGCATCGCCGCTTCCTCGTTGGTCAGGCAACGTACGCCTTGATCCGTCTTGAAGTGCCACTTGACCCAAGTGCGCTCGCCCTTGGCATTCCACATGCTCAAGGTGTGCGACGCGTAGCCGTTCATGTGGCGATACGACTCGGGGATGCCGCGGTCCGACATCAGGATCGTCATCTGATGCAACGACTGCGGGTTGCTCGCCCAGAACTCGTACATCGCGGCCGGGTCCGGCACGTTACTGCGCGGGTTCTTCTTCTGGCTGTGCACGAAGTCGGGGAACTTGATCGGGTCGCGCAGGAAGAAGACGGGCGTGTTGTTGCCGACGAGATCCCAGTTGCCTTGCTCGGTGTAGAACTTGACGGCGAAGCCACGCGGATCGCGGGCGTAGTCGCTCGAGTCCTGGCCACCACCGACGGTCGAGAAGCGCACGAACACATCCGTCTGCTTGCCGACACCCGACAAGACATCGGCAATGCTGAATTCGGACAAGTCGCGCGTCAGCTCGAACACGCCGTGGGCGCCAGTACCGCGGGCGTGCACCACGCGCTCGGGGATGCGTTCGCGGTTGAAGTGCGCAAGCTTCTCGAACAGCTGCACGTTCTCGGCCAGCAACGGTCCGCGCGGGCCAGCGGTGCGACTGAGGTCATCGTGGGCTACCGGCGCGCCGTTGGCTCCGGTCAGGATCTTTGGGTCATTCATCGGTTGGTTCCTGTAGCGCGGTGCGGCTCGAAGATGGCCACCTCGCCGCGCGACAGGAAAACTCTCGGCCACATCCAGTGATTCGTCCAATCGCAACAATTGATGCCTGTGATAGGCTGAGCTTATGAACGTCCCGACGATTCGGCAGCTGGAGTGCTTCGTCGCGGTCTCCGACACTCTCAACTTCCGACTCGCGGCGGACCGCTGCTTCATCACGCAACCGGCGCTCAGCGCGCAGGTGCAGCAGCTCGAACAACTTCTTGGCACACAACTGTTCGAACGCAACCGACGAAGTGTGTTGCCGACCGCTGCTGGCACGGCACTCGTCGATGGCGCGCGCCGCATCCTCTCCGACCTCAATGACCTCACCGAATCCGCGCAGTCGTTCGGTAGTCCGCTGACCGGCACCCTGCGCATCGGAGTCATTCCGACGGTCGCCCCCTACGTGTTGCCGGCGGCGATGGCCCACGTCGCCAAACGCCACCCAAAGCTTCGCATCCTGCTGCGCGAAGGTCAGACCGAAGACCTCGTCACCGCGCTGCACGAAGGCTCCCTTGACGTTCTTCTGCTCGCGCTCGAAGCGGACCTGCGCGGCGCCACGACGATGGAACTCCGCAAGGATACCTTCGTGCTCGCCGTGCCGCCCAACCACCGCTTGCATCAACGCAAGCGCGTGCGCATGTCGGACCTCGCCGGCGAACAGGTTCTACTGCTCGAAGACGGCCACTGCCTGCGCACGCAGACGTTGCCGCTCTGCACGACGGCGGGCGCGTGTGAGGTCGGCGACTTCCGCGCCAGCAGCCTGACCACCCTCGTGCAGATGGTCGCCGCCGGCGTCGGCGTCACGCTGCTCCCCGAGATGTCGATCGCCGCCGAAGCACTACCGACACGCGACCTCGGCATCGTACCAATCGCCGGCGGCCCATCGCGCACCATCGGCCTCTGCTGGAGACCAACATCGATGCGCACACCCGAGTTCCGCCTGCTCGGCGAAACGATCCGCAGCGGCACGACGCCCTGACAGCCGGTACGGTGCCTGGACCGTTTTCACCACTTCACCGCGCGGCGGCGCCTGCGCAGTTGGAACAGCCCTGAACCGCACTCACCCGACTCGCCGCGCAGGCGCCCGCAGCAACAATCCGGTGCCGCAAACGAAGTCGGCACCTTCGCACAGCGCGCGATGATGCCCGTTCTGTTCCAGGCAGCGTACGTTCGGCACGCGGCGCGCGACGACGTGCGTTCGCACCGTGTGAATAAGGTGAAAACGGTCCAGGCACCGTACGTTCAGTACGTGATCCGAACTGTCCGGTTTGTACCTGGCTCCGTACGGACAAGTGGCGGTCGTTGCCGCCGTCGACAGCAGTCGGGCGCGGTCGGCTAGCGCGCGCCGGCGGTGGCGCGGCCGCGGCCGCCGCCGGAGCGACCGCCGCTGCGCGGCTTGCGATCGCCGCGACCCTTGGGCATGCCGTAGCCGCGACCCGGAGCGGACGGCGCGTCCTTCACTTCCTTGCCGCTGAGGTGCGCCTTGACGGCTTCGTAGAGACGCTTTTCGGAAGGGGCGACGAACGAGACGGCGCGGCCAGTCTTGCCGGCGCGGCCGGTGCGGCCCGAACGGTGGATGTAGTCTTCGAGGGCGAGCGGGAAGTCGTAGTTGACCACGAGCTCGACGTCGTCGACGTCAATGCCGCGACCGGCGACGTCCGTCGCGATCAGGAAGCGGGTCTTGCCGCGCGAGAACGCGCCGAGGCACATGTGGCGCGCTTCGGCACTCTTGTCGCCGTGGATCGAGTCGGCTGGCAGGCCGGAGCGCTTCAGCATGTTGCCGAGCTTCTCGCAACCGATCTTCTTGTTGCAGAAGACGAGGACCTTGCCCTCTTCGCGACGCAGCAGACGCTCGAGTGCATCGGGCTTGTCGCTGACGTTGACCGCAGCAAAGCGGTGCGTGATCGTGCTCGCCGATTGGCTGCGCGATCCGATCTGAACGCGCTCGGCGCCGGGCAGGAAGTCGTTGACGAGGCCTTCGACTTCCTTCGGCAGCGTGGCCGAGAACAGCAGGTTCTGACGCTCGTCCGGCATGCGCAGGAACACGCGCCTAATCTGTGGCATGAAGCCCATATCGAGCATGCGGTCGGCTTCGTCGAGCACGACCATCTCGATGTTCTCGAGCGAGATGTTGCGGCGTTCGAGGTGATCGATCAATCGACCAGGGCACGCGACCAGAACGTCGAGGCCGCGCTTGAACGCCGACTCTTGGATCGACAGGTCAATGCCGCCAAACGCGGTGCAAACGTTGAGGCCGGCATGCTTGGCGTAGCCGCGCAGGTTCTCGGCGACTTGCACACAAAGCTCGCGCGTCGGCACGATGATCAGGCCACGCAGGCCCGGCTCGCCACCGGTGAGCTTGTGCAGCATCGGCAAACCGAACGCAGCGGTCTTGCCGCTACCGGTCTGGCCGAGGCCAATCAGTTCTTCACCGGCAAGGATCTTGGGGATGGCATGCGCTTGGATCTCGGTCGGCTTGTCGTAGCCGGCGTCGCGCACACCCTTGAGGATGGACTTGTTCAGTCCGAGGGAATCGAAACTCACGAAGTTGTTCTTCTTGGCAGCGGCATCGTCTGATGCGTCGCGCTGCTCGTAGGGTTGTTGGTCGCCCGTTTCGTTGCTCGCCTGCGGTCACTCGTCCCTTCGGACAATGGGCCGACCTACTTGGTCGCCGCCCGCCGCTACTTGGCTCGCTCTGGGCTGGATAGTTGGATGAGTCGGACTTTGTAGAGCCCGGCCTCTGAGTTGGTTGTTCCGGGCAGTCACCCAGAAGTGTTGTGCTTCTGCACAACGTCATTGGCATCGACTCAATGGCGCCTCTACTTGAGACCGGAATCCGTTCCGGCTGGAGGGTTGCGATGCACGGCCATGCCATTTGGGCACTTGCCGACGCAAGCAGGATAGCTCGAACCCGGCATTTCGACAAGGTCGGGAGGCTCACAAGCGGAGATCCGGGGCCAGATCGGGTGGGGAGAAGGCCGGAACGTGCGTAGCTTGCCGCCATGATCCGCCGCTGCTCACGGGCCCTCAGCCTTGGCCTGGCACTCGCCATCCCAGCCGTTCCGACGGTCGCCCAAGGCCCTCGCCCCGGCGTCACGAAGGACTGGAGCAAGGTCGAACAGCGCATCGCGTGGCACGGCACATGGGACGGCGCACTCGCCGCCGCCAAGGCATCGGGTCGCCCGATCCTGTTGGTCTTCGCGGCGCCGCACTGTGGGCTCGTGCCCGGCATCTGGTGACCCGGTAAGCAGGAGATGGACAGGAGTTACCTGTCCGACCAAGTAGTCGTCGCCGCCTCCCGCGAGTTTGTCTGCGCGCGCTTGATCACGTTCGAGGACAGTGACGAAGCGAAGTTGATGAAGCGCATCTGGGGTGGCCGGAAGCTGGTCAACACGGCTTTCGCGCTGATGGACCCAACGGGCAAGAAGACGCTAACACGCACCGGTCGTTCGCCGCGCATGGTGTTCGACGAAGCGGCGTCGATGGCGACGAAGATGCGCGACGTCGCGAAGCGTTATCCGACGAAGACCAAAGTCACCGCCAAGGATCTCGGGCTCCCGATCCTCGAAGACGTTCGCATCGCGCTCAACGTCACCGAGTGTGACTCACAACAACTGATCGTCGTGCGCGGCAACGACAAGCAAGTCGCACAACTGCGTGAACAACTGACGAAACTGTGTTGGTCGGGGCAACTCGTCGGCCGCTTCTTGTATGCAATCGCTAACGACAAGACCGACTGGACAAAACTCGAGGGCGCCGACAACGCCGCAAAGAATGGCGTGCTGATCGTGCGCACCGACACCTACGGCTTGACTGGCAAAGTCATCGCTTCGATCGCCGCCAAAGACGCGAAGCAGAAGCTCGAGAAGGCGCTCCTCACCGCCGCCGCCAGCCACAAACCACAAGCCGTCGACACACGACGCATTCGCCGCAAGGGCATCCGCAACGGCGTGAAGTGGCAACCGGAACTGCCGACGAAGTGATCAGCGGAAGTAGCCGTCGACCCACCCACGCGAGCCCTGCGGTGGGATCGCATCGGCAACATCGCTGCCGTCGGCCAACGTGAACGACACCGCGAACGGGAACCGTCCTTCAGGTGCGCCGCGCGTGTAGCGGCCTTCGCCCCAGAACGGACCCGACGCGACCAGGTCGAAACGTTGGATCTCCCCCTTCTCGACAGCGAGCACACCAAACACAGACGCCTCAAAGCCGCGCTTGCCATCCTTCGAACGCAGCATCACGGTACCGTGAATGCGATCGCCATCGCGCGTAACGCGGACGTCGCGCACTTCCGCATCCTTCCACATAGGCGGTTCGCCGCGCGTGCCATCGACCAGATGGAACCGCGCCAACCGACGCAGGAATTTCGACGGCAACTCGCCGGCGACCAACGCTTCGCGCTCCTTCTTGGTCACCCACATGTTGTCGCGCGACAACGCCGACTGCACCGCTTTGCGCAACCAGCTGTCGGACTCTTCGTAGCCGCCCAACACCTTGGCGCGAACGCGCAGCACGAGACCACCAGCCGGCGGCTTCGGGTTGTAGCGCCCATCGACGACCCCGGTCGCGACCGGCTTGAAGCGCTTCTTCGGATCGACACTCTTGGCAAACGTCACCGCCGCCTTCTTCGTCAACCGCAGCACCTTCTCGGGGTCGCGATTGTTGTTGAAGAGAAGCAGCTTGCCACCCGGGGTCGCGACGTAGAATCCCTGCGTCGTGCCGTTGAAGTTCTTGCGCGGGCTTTGGCCGACAATACGCCGATAGAACTCACCCTCCGCATCCTTCTGACGACGTTCGTAGGCCTGGTCGATCGCGACCGGAATAAACTTCGTGCGCAGCAACTCGAGCATGCGCGCGTCGGCGAAGATCGATGCACGATCGATCACGCCGTTGTTTCAAGTGCAGCCGAGCGGATGGCCATCCATCGCCCAGATGAACAACGGCTTCTCTTGCTTCGCCGCTTCGCGTTGCGCCTCGAGCAGTTCGATGCGCCACGGAATCTGCCGCCACATCGTGTCCTCCGCGGGCGTCAGCAACGTTTGCAACTCGCGAAACTTCGCCTCCGACAACGGGGGCGGCGACGGCTTCTCTTGAGCAACCATCGGGAACGCGACGAGGGCGACCATCGAGACATGCAAGACGTTCATGGTGGCCCTACGATACCGCGCATGGACATGCCCTCGCCCAACGAACATCACGAACGCCTCGCCCGTTTTGCAGGAACGTGGGGTGGCACCGAAACCATGCACCCGTCGCAATGGGATCCCAAAGGCGGCACGTGCCAGGCAACGACGACGTGGCGCATGGACCTGGCGGGGTTTGTGTTGACCACCGACTACCAGCAATCTCGTGATGGTCAGGTCACCTACTCAGGCCACGGCGTCTACACGATCGACCCGCAATCAAGCGAAGTCGTGCTGCACTGGTTCGACGTGATGGGCGGCCAGCGCGAAGAGTTCCGCGGCACCTGGAACGGCGACGCGCTCACAATCCAGAGCAACAACCCGCACATGAGCATGCGACTCACTTACGATTTGAGCACGCCTGGCAAGCTCATCAACAAGGGCGAGATGAGCAACGACGGTCAGAGCTGGAACACGTTGTTCGACGGCGAGCACACCAAGCAATGACCTACCGCTTACCCGCCGGCCGCGGCGCCAGGAACCGTTCGGTGTCGACGAGCGCTCGATAGCCAGGCGAGACGAACGCGTAGAACCGGCCATCGGGTGAGAAGCCGTGGCAGTAGCTGCGGAAATGGGCGCACCGATTGATCGCGCGCGTGCCGCCGCCGTTCGTCAGAGACACCGGTCCACCACCAAACGCATGGGTGCCGATCGCGTCGCAGCGCACCATCGACATGCCCTTGCTGACCTGATCGAACATCGGCAAGGCCGACGCATCCGGATCTCTGCTGCGGCGGGCCATTGGCGACCCGACACGCTTCAGCTCGCGTCGTCCCCACTGGCCGTCGGCTGTGCGCCGCCACTCCACTTCCTCGTCTTTGGTGCGCACCAAGACGCGGGCCGCATCGACTGCGAACAGCCACCCGAGCGGCGCCGCGACCGTCGCCTGGACGGTTGTTCGCTCGGGTTTGCCGGTGCCGCGATCGATCTCGACATCCAACGGTTCCGAGCGTGGCTCCTGCAGCAACTCCCGACGCGGAGCCGCCCTGCGATCGGCTGCAAACCGCCAGCATTCGACTGCCGTGCCGTGGCTGCCGACGAACGCGGTCGCGGCGTCGCCAACTTCCAGTGCGCACAACGTGCCAAGGTGGCCTGCGTGCGCGGCAAGTTCACGCAACGGACCTGCACCGCTGCCAACTTCGAACACCGTGACCCGCTCTTTGGTCATCGCCAACAACGTTCCGTCATCGAGGAACGCCACGTCCAGCACAGTGCCCGCACACTCGCCGACACGAGGCACGGTTGGATCTTGCGCCTGCAAGTCGCGCACCTCCACCAGCGACCCGGTCCCCGGCATGGCTACCCAACGGCCATCAGGCGAGAACGCGACGCCCTTGCCTTCGTCACCGTAGCCGTGCGCCGTCAACACGCCGTATTGCTGCCATTCAGACTTCGGGCCGCGCGCGGCACCAAGAATGTGCAGGGACATGTAGTGGTCCGGGTTGCGCGCATCCTGTGCCCGCAAGCCAACGATGCCGCCAACGGCACCGGCAGCTCCGTAAGGTGCAGTGACCGTCGCCATCATTCGCACCAACAAGGAGTCGTTGAGGAACAGGTCGAACGGCAACTCATACCGCGGGCGCCTGGCATCCGCAGCCGTTGCCGCGCGCGCCGCCTCCAAGTCCGCTTCGAGGTGCAGTTCTCGCCGCCACAACAACGTCGGATCCCACGGGATGCTCGCCGCCTCGCGCAACAGGGATTGCAGGATCGGGTCTCCGTTCAGCATCTGCGCGATCTGCGCGAGCCGCAACTCAGCGATCAAACCGCTGCGCTTGTCGCCATCCTGACTTCGCTGAATCGCCGCGACGAAGTCCTCATCCAAGGCGAACTCTGGGATCGTTGACAACCGCGACCGCTTCACCTCGCGACCATCGGGCGCGCGCAACACCAACTCGAGATCCAGCACGCGCGTCGATCGCTGCGGCAGGTTGGTCACGCCCGACTCCGGGCCGGTGGTAAAGGTCATGATCCCTTCACTCTCGCCGACGGCCCCGCGGTGCACGATCAACTCAAGCAGATGTCGCTTGACCGACTCGCCAGCGGCAACCTCGACACCGACGAGCACACGGTCTCCATCGCGCAGTGTTCGTTCGCCAGACATGTCGACGCCATCGATCACCGAGCGCGCCCCGGGGAAGCGAGACTCGACTTCCGCATCAACCCGAAACGGCAGAGCCGGCGCCGCATCTTCGGGCTGCAATCCGGCACAACCCACCAGCAGGATCGGGAACCAAAGCGTGTGCTTCGCCCAGCGACGATTCCTCAGACTCATCGCCGCAGCGTAGTCCCTCGGAGCCGAAGACGACAGGTCGACGCGAACATGGGTGGCCGACGTGAGGAGTTCGCGAGGAACTGATTCGCAGACGCCTTGAAGAACCAAGAACGGACCCCACAACGACGAAACTGATCGTACGGTGCCTGGACCATTTTCACCTCATTCGCGGCTTCGCCGCGAATGAGGTGAAAATGGTCCAGGCACCGTACTCCCAACTGAGACACCACGATGACCAAGCTGAGCCTGACGTTCTTGCTGAGTAGTCTGCTCGCCACCACGCTGACCGCCCAAAGCGTGCAGACCACGATGGAGGCCGTGCAACCGCTGACATTGTCACTAGGCAGCGTCGTGCAACAGCAACACCCGGCGGGCCCGTTCACGACTGCGAGCTTGTCGATCAACGACCCGTCGTGCCTCGCCACCGGCTCGCTGTCGTGCACCCTCAACGGCAACCACGTCACCGCCGCGCAGAACGTGTGGGGCCCCAACTGTGGCGGCCTGACCGCCAACACCGATGTGCGCCTGACGCTGACCTCGCCGCAAAGCGGATGGGCGACGTTGCGCTTCTACATCGGTGCCGGCGGCGACTGCGGTGGCTCGTTCCGCGTTGACGTCGACGACGACGGCTCGAACGAGATCTACTACACGTGGGGCACGACCTTTGAGAAGTCGCGCAACCTCATCGTTCCTGTCGGCCCCACTGCGCAGGTCGTGCGCATCACCCAATACACGTGCGGCGCGCAACCAACGGCGCAGAGCTTCAACCTCACGATCGATGAGTGGGACCCAACCGCCACGCCCGACCAACCAGGATGTGGCGGCCTGTTCGGCTCGCCGGGATGGCAAGCGCTCGAATGCGATCACACACTGATGTTCCTCGACAGCCTGGTCCCGTCAGAACTCGGCGTTCTGCGTGCCGGCGGCTACGGCCAGTTCCACACGTTTGTCGTCGCGACGTCGTCGACGACGCTACCACTGCAACTCCCCACCCCGTTTGCGCAGACGTGCCCGACTCTCGCGAACGTGCTCGCGTTCGACTCGGGCCTGCACTCCGGCATGCTCGGCCGCCAGGACATCTGGAACCTGCACGTGCCCATGCTGCCAATCGGCCTTACGTTCTACGTGCAGCACGCGTGCGCAGCGATCTACCAGCCATCGCAGTTCTGGGCGCAAACGCGCTTCGACACCAGCAACGTGCTGCGCATCGACACGTGAGGGTGTGAATCAGAACACGCCGATCGTGTGCTGCAGACGGTTGCTACTCGCGAAGCTCGCAATCGAACCACCGACGAACGCAACTTCGACGACCTGCTGGAACAGCACCTGACCGGTCAGGGCAGCCGTCTCCGGGATTGCAAGTTGCGTGTGGGCCGCACCACTGACAGGCGCCACCACAGTCAACAGATCGGGACTCACCCACAGCGTGCAACCCGAAGTCGGCAGCGACGCAAAGGCCGGCGTCAATCCGAGCACATCAATCGCTAGAGAACTGTTCGCCAAGCCCGTTGCGACGCCGCGCATGCTGGCGCCGAGCCATGGACCAGACACGCGACGCAGTTCGATCTGATTGCCGCTACCGATGCAGCCAACACCAAACGACTGCACGGTCGCCGGACACAGCGAACGAACCCTCGTGAAGTTGACCGAGACCTGACCGTCGTGACGCGCGAACTCACCGGAGATGTGCAGGTCCCCATCGGTGGCGAAGTGCAGACCGAGCACCGTGCCCGGCTGCCCATCGACACGACGCACGCCGTCGCCGATCGCGTGCCACGCCGATCCATCGAACCGAGCGACGCTGGCGGCATTGACTCCTGCGATGGCGTCAAACTCGCCACCGACCACGACATCGCCGTCAGGCAGAAGCTCGACGGCGAACAACTGACCGTTGACGGCGCCCGGCAACAGTTGCCAGGCGCTGCCGTCGAAGCTGGCGGCGAACGAAGTCGTGCCCGCTTTGCCGACAACAAACAGAACACCGTCATCACGAACACGACTCGCGACGACGATCAGGTTGCCGGCTGGAGCAACGCTCGCTAGCCCAGCACCGATCGGCAACCAAGAGCTACCGTTCCATCGCATGACGCCAGGGCGTGAGCCACCGGGGATCACCTGCAGGTCGCCGCCCACAACGATGTCGCCATTGGCGAGCTCGGCAAGCGTGTAGCAAGTAGCACCAAGCCCGCTCGCAACACTACTGAGCAACGTCCAGGTCGTGCCATCGCGTCGATACACGCCGGTGCCACCGCAGTAGACGTCACCGTTCGCAGCTTGCAGAACCGCGTTCGCACCGTAGGCGAATGGCGATGGGCCAAAGGCCGTCCAACTGGTCCCGTCGAAACGGGCGATGTCACCGCCAAGCGCATTGCCGACGCCAAACTTGCCGCCGATCAGAACGTCGCCACTCGAGGTTGTCGCGAAGTCGCGCACTTCTATCGCTCCCCCCCATCCGATCGCAGGAATGCCACCAATAGTCGGGGCCGACCAAGCCACGCCATTGCCACTCCTAGCGAGCCCAGCGACATAAAGGCGACCGATCTGCCGAAACCGACCACCGAGTAACAGATCTCCGTTTTGCAGCTGGGTCGACGCAAGAACCACATTGTCGACACCGGCCCCGAGCGGGTCGGGCCAGCCTTGCTCGACCCGGACAACACCACGACATGCGAAGCCCCCAACATGAGTGAAGGGACCGGCGAGCGCAAAGGTGGCCGTGCCGCCACCGACCGGTAACGGCGTGAAGGAGAAAGCCATGCGCGTAGGCGGTTCGCTCGCGATGCCACCGAGACTGGCAGGTGCGTAGGTCCAGCCAATGCCGGGTTCCCAGCGCCCGACGCCCACTCCAGAAGACGACAGTTCAAAATTGCCAGCTGCAACCAGCGCCTCGCCGAACGAACTCTGCTCTACCTGCAGCGCGCTCACCCATGACGTCGGATAACCAGAGCCAGGCGGCAGCAAGCCAGTCAGCTGGGTCCAGTTCGAACCGCCCCACATCGAAGGCTCGGTTTGGTTCAGGCCCGTAGCAAACACCTCGCCGGTTGCGAACGTCACGATGGATGTGATCTCGGCGGGCAAGCCGCTTCCCAGTGCCTGCCAGGCCGAGCCATTCCACTGTGCGATGTTGGCGGCGGCGACTCCGCCCGCCGTCGTGAACGTGCCACCAATCAACGGAGGGCCGTTCCCCGGCATGCATACCGCCGTCACAGCAGCAGCTGGGCCGGCAACCCCACCGCCCATTCCAGACCAACTCGAACCGCTCCAACGCGCCACGTTCGCAAGAGGCAGGCCGGCGTTGTTGCTGAACGATCCGCCGACCATCACGTCGTTGCCAAACGTCGCGAGCGCCAGGACCGGTCCGTCGAAGTTGCCACCGAGTACCGTCCACGTGCTGCCATCGAACCGAGCGACCCGGTGCTGCAGCGACGCGCCCGAGCCAAGGGAACCAGCGACGACCAGCAGCCCGCCGCCATCGACGGCTGCAGCCCGCACGTAGTCGAACGTCCCGGCCGGCAACACAGACCAAGAACGAACCGTCGGGTCGTAGAGCGCCGCACCCTCGCATGGCGTCCGCTCGACGACGTCCATGCTCCCGCCGACGAACAAGTGCACCGGCAGTGGACCAAGGCCATCCGGATCCCAATGGCAAAGCGCCTCAACCGAACCCGACGGACCAAGGTGTGGGAATCCCGGCACGACAACGTGACCACACTGCGCCCGCAGCGTGACCGTCAGCAACATGACGACAGCTGCCACGTGCAAGAGGGGACGCGCAACGCGGGACCGATTCGACTTCGAGAGGTGGGGCATGGCGGTATTCAGCAACAAGCATACCCCCGTCGACTCCCCCGGTTGGCCGCCCCACCAACCCCAGAACGTTTCGCGCAAGTAACGCTTACTGCTCGTACGGTGCCTGGACCATTTTCACCTCATTCGCCGCGCGCAAGCGCGCGGCGAATGAGGTGAAAATGGTCCAGGCACCGCACCTACACACCGAGGCGGCGAGAGAGGTCGGTCTGGAGCATGCGCTCCGGGTCCCACTTGTTCTTGAGGTCGCGGAACTGCTTCACGGCATCGTCGCCGTGCACGCGTGCGAACGAGGACTCGAGCAGCACCGCGTCCTTCGCGTAGTAGAAGCGGCCGCCGGCATCGAGCACGACTTCCGCCATCTCCTGGCACAGGCGCCACAGCGATTCGCGGCGGCTCTTGTTCTTGCTGACGGCGATGTCCATCGCCATCGAGTAGCCGTCGACTGCGTGCGTCATCAAGAACGGGTCGGGCCGGTGCTTCTTGAGCACGCCGAGATACGGCGCGTGACCGCGCTTCTGACTCATCTCGATCAGCGTGCGCAAGACGCGCGGCGCTTCGGCCTTCGGCACGAACGGTTGGAACTGGATCAGGCCACCCGGCTTCGTCATCCACTGCCAACGCGGCACGTAGTCGAGCAAAAAGTGGAACGCGCCGTGTGTCTGGATATACGGCGACTGCCTTTCCTCGCGGAAGCCAGCCTTGAACTTCAACCAGTTGACGAGACCGACCTGCTTCATGTGCACCGCGCACCACATGCCCGGCCACAACCAACCCTTCGGCACGACGCCGAACAAGTTGGGCGGCACGTCTTGCGAGGACGGGTCGTAGAAGCGTAGACCATCCGGATCCTCGCCCGGCTTCATCTGGTCGGCGCGGTGCATCAAGCCGCGGCCGAGCCCCTTGCCTTTGGCTTGCAGGTCGAGCCACGACACGAGGTAGTCGGCCTCATCGCACATGTCTTCGAGGATCTCGAAGTTGTGATCGAGGTCGCGCGCGACGATGCCCCAGACGCGCAGGCGGCCGGAATGCACACGCTTGGTCTGGATCTCGAGCTTCGTGAAGCAACCGAGCATGCCGAAGCCACTGATCGCAGCGTGGAACAGTTCGGGCTCGGTCTCGCGTGAGCAGTTGATCAGTTGACCCGACGGCGTCATCAACTCGAACGACCGCACGCCTTCGCCGAACGAACCGAGCGCGTAGTTGTTCTTGCCGTGGATGTTCATCGCGGCGGCGCCACCCATCGACACTTCCATCGTGCCGCTGACCACGCGCGGCCAGTAGCCGCTGCTGATCGAACGGCGCCACAGATCGCGCACGGTCACACCCGGCTCACACACGGCGACACCGGTTTGCGCATCGAACGACAGGATGCGATTCATCCCCGTCATGTCGAGCACGCGACCGTTGTTGTTGGTCGACGCGTCGCCGTAGCTGCAACCCGCGCCGCGCAACGCCAACGAACCACCGTCGCGGCGCACCGACGCCATCAAGTCCGCGACCTGTTCGACGTTGCTCGGTCGCGCGACCTTGGCCTGGCCGCCCACCGACATGCCGAACCCGAATACCGATTCGTCGCGGAACGGCACGGAGGAAGCGAGGCTTTGGGAGGAGGTGTCGGTCGTGGTCGTCATCGAGCTAAGTGCAAACGCCGTGGCCGCACCGGTCTTTCGATCAGATCGACAGCTTGCGGAACACAAACGAGGGGATGGCGCGAATCACCGTCATGATCAGACGCCACTTGAACGGCACGTAGACGATCGCCTTTTGCTTGGCGGTCGCCTTCAAGATCCGTTCGGCTGCACTATCGGCAGAGATCGCACCTTTTAGCTGAAGCCCCGCCGTCATCGGCGTCTCGACGAAGCCCGGACGGATCGTCGTGACGCGCACGCCGTGCCGCCACAGACGATTGCGCAGCGCCTCGAGGTAGGTATCCATGCCGGCCTTCGACGCGTTGTAGACCGGTCGGCCGATGCGGCCGCGATCCTGAGCGACGGATGTGACGCCGACGATCGTGCCCTTCTTGCGCGCCAAGAACCGCCGCGCCGCCGCGTTGCCCCACGCGATGCAGCCGAGCATGTTGACGTTGACCTGCAGGCGATCCTTGTCGAGGTCGAACTCATCGGGCTCGACCTCGGGCATCACGCCGGCGACGTAGTGCAGTTCGTCAACGTCACCGATCTCCTTCTCGATCCGCGCGAACAGTTCTTCTGCCGCGTCGACGTCGGCAGCGTCGTGCACGTAGCCGACCGCCGCGTCGCGCCCCAAGGCCTCGTTGATCAACGCAACCTGCGCCGTCAATTCGCCTTCGCGACGCGCGAGCATGGCGACCTTGCGGCCTGATTGCGCCAATCGGCGAGCGACGGCGAGGCCGATGCCGGACGACGCGCCGACGACGATGCAGGAACCGGAGCGAGAACTCATGGACCGACCAAGAGAAGGGGCACCGGTCGGGATTGCAACCGCGGCAAGGTTGGGCGCGGCTCACGCTTGCCGGAACGGCCCTGCGGCCCCATCATCTGGGCATGGTCATGGCGGTATCGGCGGCTCGCATCAGCCCTCTCGTGGGCAGTCTGGCATTGGGCGTAAGCCTGCTGCTGCCGTGCGTCTCGGCGCAAGTCGCCCCCAAGCCGGCGCCGAAGGCCACCGCCAAGAAGCCAGCCGGCGCCCCGAAGCGCTACTTCGTCGACAGCGTCGTCGCGAGCGTCAACGACAGCTCGATTCTGCAGAGCAAGCTGTTCCTCGCGAGCCTCAGCACGATTGCCGGCGCCGAGGCCCAGGGGCGCCGCCTGACGCTCAACGACGTCCGCGACCTGACCCTCAACGAACTGCGCAAGATGGTCGGTTCCTACCAGATGGCGCAATCCGCGCGCTCGTTTGGCAACTTCCCGACGGAGCAGTTCGACGCGATCCTGCAGGACCAACTCGACCGCGACAAGCAGGAGCGGGTGCGCGACCTGGGCACCGAGTTCGCGTTCAGCGAGGAGCTGGCCCGGACCGGCCAGACCTGGCAGACCTACGAAGACGACCTGCGCATCGAGAAGCTGACGATGCTCGCCGAGCAGTTCGCGATCTACGAGCGCCTGCGCAAGCAGTCCAACCTCTACCTGACGCCGCGGATGCTGCGCGAGACGTACGAGAAGCACGAAGAACTGTTCGAACGGCCGGCGAGTGCCGAGGTGGGCCAGATCATCTTCAGCGGCTCCGACGCAGAGAAGAACGCGCTCGCGGCGGCCGAGCACTGGCGCGCCTATAACTGGACAGCGAAAGAGGTTGCGGCAAAATACAAGGGTGCCCAGCCGCTCTTCGCGCTACCGGCAAGCTCGCTCGGAGCCAAGCTCAAGGCGTTCGCCCTGGCGGGCCCGGCCGGCAAGGTCTCGGAGCTGATCCGCAACCCGGATGGCAGCATCAAGCTCGCCAAGGTCCTGCGCCACGTCACGGCTGCCGGCGGTGGCTTCGAGAACCCAGAAGTTCAGGCGCAGGTCCGATTGTTCGCCAAGAACGAATTACACAAGCAGTTCCGGGCCCAGGCACTTCGTCGCGCCCGCGACCGCACCCGGGTCTGGGTCTACGAGAACGGCAGGCGCGTCAAACTTCAGATGCAGTAACCCGCTACCTATCCGACACTTACATAAACGCCGCAGCACGCCATCGGCACCTCCGCCGGCGCCCGACCAGCCGCCCTGGCCACCGCTCCGGCGCGCGCCCCCCAATCGCGAACGGTCATTTGCCCAACCACCCGGACAGGCAGTTGCGGATCGATGCGCGGCTGGCTCTACTTTCTCGCCCCCCTCTCTGAACCTCCCCGAGAGTTCTGCCGTTTGGTGGCTCCACCACCGCCGTGCACAAGTACGTGCCCGGAACGTCAGTCCTCGACCCGACAGTCATTCAACCCGACGGTCACATCGACCCCGCTGGCAAGGTGCTTCAGCCCTCGCTCGCAATACAGGTCCAATAGCATGGTCCAGCTCGACCCAACCAAGATTCAAGTTCAGTCCAACGCAGCTCCTGCATGGGAGCAGGAAGAAAGCTTCCAGGACATGATGGCGGAACGCCTCCGCCAGGCTCCGTGGCTGATTCTCTCAGCTGCACTGCACGCCGTTCTTCTACTGCTCGTTTGGGCTCTCTTCCCGCCAGAGGCGCCGAAGAAGCCGAAGCTCAAGGCGGAGATGAAGATCAAGGAAGAGAAGCAGATCGAAGAGCCGCCACCGCCGCCGCCGCCGGAAACGAAGGTGGAAGAGGTCACGGAAGAAGTCGTCGTTACCGAGACGACCGTGACCGAGCAGGAAGAGGCGCTCGACAACTCCGAGACTGAGGACACCTCCAAGGAATCGGCCTTCGACTCCAACCAGTGGAACTCCGCTGTTGGTCTCGGTGGCGGTGCCGGTGGTCGCTACGGCGGTCGTGGTGGAGGTCGTGGTGGCAAGGGTGGCAAGTCCTACGCGGCTGCTATCGATGCCGGCCTCAAGTGGCTCGCGAACCACCAGGACGAAGACGGCAAGTGGGACTGTGATGGTTTCATGAAGCACGACTCGGCCGACAGCGAGATCTGCAACGGTCCCGGCAACGCGGTTCACGACGTGGGTGTCACCGGCCTCGCGCTCCTCGCCTTCCTCGGCGACGGCAGCACGATGCGCTCGGGCCCCTACAAGAAGAACATCAAGAAGGGCGTCCTGTGGCTGAAGGGTCAGCAACAGGAGAACGGCCTGTTCGGCAGCAACGCGTCGCACGACTTCATCTACGACCACGCGATCGCGGCCTACGCGATGTGCGAGGCGTACGGCCTCTCGGAGTACAAGCTGCTGCGCAAGACCGCGCAGAACGGCCTCAACTACCTCGAGTCGCACCGCAACCCGTACTCGGTGTGGCGCTACCAACCGCGCGACAACGACAACGACATCTCGGTGACCGGCTGGGCCATCATGGCCTACGAGTCGGGTGAGTTCTTCGAGCTCAAGGTCAACACCGGCGCGCTGAAGCTCTGCGAAACGTTCCTTGATCAGGTTTCGGATCCGACCGGCAAGCACGGTTACACGAAGCAAGGTGAAGGCAGCTCGCGGAAGCCCGGTGAGCACGGCACGAAGTTCCCGATCGAGAAGGGCGAAGCCCTGACCGCCGTCGGCCTCTTCTGCCGCTTCTTCATGAACCAGGATCCGAAGGAGAAGCCGGTCATGAAGGCCGCCGCCAACCTCCTCCGCTCGAAGCCGCCCGTCTGGGATGAGAAGAGCGGTTCGATCGACCACTACTACTGGTACTACGCGACCTACGCGCTGTTCCAATACGGTGGCTCGCACTGGACGGACTGGCAGAAGAAGCTCGAGACCGCAGTGGTCAAGAACCAGCACCGTGACAAGGGCAAGAAGAACCTCATCGGTTCCTGGGACCCGATCGGCGCCTGGGGCGAAGACGGCGGCCGCGTCTACTCGACGGCCATCCTGACGCTGACCCTCGAGGCCTACTACCGCTACAGCCGCCTCGTCCGCTAAACAGCACTGCCGCTAAGGCAGCTGTCAGCCAGGACCACCTGGCAACCAAAACGGCCCGCGCCCACCACTGGTGAGCGCGGGCCGTTTTGCGTACCCGTACGGTGCCTGGACCGTTTTCACCACATTCGCGCTGCGCGCGAATGTGGTGAAAATGGTCCAGGCACCGCACCTCCGCTTCAGCGGCGCGGGTGCCGCAGACACCCTGGCACGCTACCCTGGGTCTTCATGCGCGAGGAAGCCAGCTACGTCTGCGACTCATGCGGCGAAGACATCGTCGTTCCGATCGACTGGTCCGGCGGCTCGCGTCAGAGCTACGTCGAGGACTGCCCGGTCTGCTGCAACCCCAACGTCATCCACGTCGAGATCGACGGCGACGAAGCGTTCGTCCGCAGCGAACCCGAACAAGACCGGGCGTGACCGGAAAACCAACGGTACGGTGCCTGGAACAGATTCACCTTGTTCGCGAGCGGCGCGCGGCGCGAATAAGGTGAAAACGGTCCAGGCACCGTACCGTCGGTTAGCGGCGGAACTTGCGTTTGGCCAGCAGGCGGATGGACTCGACCGGGTCGTTCCAGAGGGCTTCGACGAGCTTGGCTGGCGGGGCGCCGCGGCGGCGCGGCCAGTATTTGACGCACGTGTAGCGAACGACGGGGTCCGTATCGCGCAGGCCGGCAGTCGCGTCGTAGCTGCCGATCTTGATCATGCCACCGCGCAACATGCCGTTGTGCAAGCTGACGCGGCGCGCCGAGTTGGCCGCGAGCGCGGCAAGCATCGGCTCATCGAAGCTCGGATGCCATTCCTTCACCCACATCGCGCCTTCGCCTGTGCCAGGCGAACCCAGCCATGCGATGAACGCCTCACGCTGCTTCTTCTCCTGCTCGCGCAACCGCTCGGCTTCCTGCGCCTCACGCTCGGCCTTGCTCAGGCGCTTCACCGGCGCACGGATGTCGAAGATCGAACGGCCGAGGAACGAGCCGCCAAACACGAGCGGCGTCGCCACCGTTCGGAGCGGCAAGAACGCCATCTCCGTGTAGTAGTGCTCCTCGAACTCGAGATCGTCCGAGTCCCACACGTCAGCGGCGTCGTCGAAGGCGTCGTCAACCACCTGCAGCGGATGCGCGATGACCGTATCGACAACGATCGCGCCCAGGCCGAGCGGCACCGTCGCCGGCAACGTCGCGATGAACAACCCATCGCTCTCAGGCACGAGTGTTTCTTCGAACGTGTTCCAAACGGGCCGGTTGTCCTTGTTGGACCAGGCGCACGAGGACAGCAATGCGAGCACCGACACCGCAGTGCCGCGCAGGATGCGAGAAGAGGTCATTAGCGTCCCTCCTGCGGCACAGATTCACGCATGGGCCCGGAGGACTTCGGCGGTTCGGCATCGTGCGACGGGGAGCCGTCATAGGAATCCGAGATATCGAACACCGAACGCCACAACCACGTGACGCCAAACACAACCGGCGTCGCGGCCGCCGACAGCGGCGTCAGCAACACCGTGCGGAAGTCCGTCGAAGGACCGAAGTCCCAGACAACGTCGATCGTGTCGACCCACGCGTCATCGATCTGCGTGATCGGATGCACGACGACGGCATCGGTGACACCAGCAACGATGCCAACCGGCAAAGCCACCGGCGACACGAGCCAACGTCCAGTCGTCGAGTTCGGCGACCAGTTGGCGTCGAGGTAGTTGAGCACGTGGCGACGATCTTCGTTGCCCATCGCGCAGCTCGCGGTCGTTGCCATCACAACGACAAGCGATGCAACCAGGTTCAGTCTTCGCGTCCGTTCCATACCCAGAAGTCTAACGACGAAGAACTGCGACAAGGAGTGATCCAGCGACGTCACGCGCCCGTTACTTGAACAAACCCATCATCGCTCCCGCCAACACCGTGTTGCTCGAGCGGTGACCAACGAAGCCACCCAAGCGCCATTCATTGGCGGCCGGGAAAAGGAGCTCTCTCATGTATCCGTCCGAGGCACCGATCCGTATTCACCGCGCGTTCGCCGAAGAGGCGACGTTCCAAGACATGATCAGCGAACGGCTCAAGCAGTCGCCGTGGCTGATGCTATCGGCGGCTTTGCATGCCGTGCTCTTGCTGTTGATCTGGGTGCTGATGCCGCCCGAAGCCGCGCAACGCAAGGCGCCGAGCGTGGTGATGACCAACACCGACAAACAGAAGATCGTCGAGCCACCGCCTCCGCCGCCGCCCGACATGCAACCCGAACCCGATCCCGACGTCACGCCGACCGAAGACGTGACCGTCGTCGATCGTGAATCCGACGTGCCGTCCGACGACACCAACCCGGAAAGCCCGACCGAATCGGCGTTCGAGAACACCGATTGGAACGCAGCCGTTGGCCTCGGTGGCGGCGCCGGCGGCCTCTACGGCCGACGCGGCACGGGTGGCGGCAAGAAGGGCGGCCGTTCGCCAAACCCCCTCGTGCAACGCGGCCTCGAATGGCTCGCCGCGCACCAGGATGAGGACGGCCGCTGGGACAGCGACGGCTTCATGAAGCACGACAACCCGGAGTTCACCGTCTGCGACGGCGCGGGCAACGCGGTGCACGACATCGGCGTCACCGGGCTCGCCCTGCTCGCCTTCATGGGTGAGAACAACACGATGCGCCAGGGCAAGTACCGCGAGAACGTGCGTCGCGGCGTGCTGTGGCTCAAGAGTGAACAGGACAAGCAGTCGGGTCTGTTCGGTGGCCGTGCCTCGCACGACTTCATCTACGACCACACGATCGCGGCCTACGCGATGTGCGAGGCCTACGGCTTGAGCGGCTACAAGACGCTGCGCAAGCCGGCGCAGCTCGGCATCACCTACCTGGAGTCGCACCGCAACCCGTACTCCGTCTGGCGCTACCAACCGCAGGACGAAGACAACGACACGTCGGTCACTGGCTGGGCGATCATGGCCTACAAGTCGGCCAAGTACTTCAAGCTGATGGTCAACGACGACGCGATGAAGTACGCGGGTGTGTTCCTGGACGAGGTCAGTGACGCCACCGGTCGCCACGGCTACCAACGCGCCGGCGAACCGTGCTCACGCAAGAAGGGCGAACACGAAGTCGCGTTCCCCGCCGACAAGAGTGAGGCGCTGACCGCGGTCGGTCTGTTCAGCCGCATCTTCATCGGCCAGGATCCGCGCGAGAAGCCGATCATGGGCGCCGCCGCCAAGCTGCTGAACACAAAGCCGCCGGTGTGGGACGAGAAGAGCGGTTCGATCGATCACTACTACTGGTACTACGCAACCTACGCGCTGTTCCAGATGGGTGGCACGCCGTGGCTCAAATGGCAGAAGGCACTCGAGCGCGCCGTCGCTCCCAACCAGCACGCCAAGAAGAGCGACCAGAACCTCTACGGTTCGTGGGACCCGGTCGGCGCCTGGGGCGATGACGGTGGCCGCGTCTACACGACGGCTATCCTGGTCCTGACCATGCAGGCCAACTACCGCTACACCCCGTTCCTGCGGTAGCCCTGCGTACTGAACCCGCTTCGCGCCGCCGGCGAAGGATGCGGCAAGCCGCACCCTTCGCCGGCGGCGCGAAGCGGGTTCGGTACGCAGGTCGCATTCCGGGACGGGGGCGGCTGGGCAAAAAATGCGCCAGTGTTCGGATTCCCGTCAGGGGGTAACCCTTGGTGTTTGCAGCACATGTGCCTTAACACCGGCTGTTGCAAAGGGGCTCCGAGAGTTTTCCTGAAGTAGGACTCAAGCGACGACCGATGACTTTGCCAACAAGGTGCTGCGGGATCCCCCATGGCACCGCACGCAAAGGTTTCGAGGAGGACAGATGGGCCTACGGGTCAATTCGAATATCGCATCCCTGAATGCACAGCGCTCGTTGTCGACGACGACGGAACGCTTGCAGGCCAACTACCGACGGCTCTCGACGGGTTTGCGCATTTCAACGGCTTCGGATGACGCAGCCGGCCTGGCGATCTCGGAACGATTCCGAGCCCAGATCCGGTCGACGAACCAGGCAATCCGGAACGCTCAGGATGGCATCTCCTTGACGCAAACTGGTGAAGGCGCGCTGAACGAAGTCAGCTCGATCCTCATCCGGATGCGTGAGCTGTCCATCCAGGCGAGCAACGGCACCGTCAGCGAAGCGGACCGTGCCACGCTCAACCAGGAGTTCACCGACCTGATCAACGAGATCGACCGTATCGCGCAGTCGACGACGTTCAACGGCGTCAAGCTGCTCGACGGCACCGGCTCCACGCTGACGTTCCAAGTCGGCACGGGGACCACGGTCGGCATCGATACGATCCAATTGAGCACGTCCGACACGCTGGCTTCGACGCTCGGCCTGTCGACTCTCGACATTGGCTCCGGTGGTTTCCCGACGCTCGCAGTCTCGCAGCTCGACGGCGCGATCAACGCAGTCAGTCGCGTGCGTGGTCAGTTCGGCGCGGCCCAGAACCGCCTGTCGACCACGATCGCCAACCTGCAGATCCAGAGTGAGAACCTGAGTGCTGCCGAGTCGCGGATTCGCGATGTCGACGTCGCCGTCGAGACCTCCGCCCTGACGCGGAACTCGATTCTGCAGCAGGCCGCGATCTCGATTCTGTCGCAGGCCAACACCCAGCCTCAGGCTGCACTGCAGCTCTTGCAGGGCTAGTAAGCCGCAAGGCTTCCCGGCGCGCCCCACCACGACGTAAGGTCGTGGTTCTTCGTGGCGACACCGTCGCCCCACCGCGACTTCGAGTCGCGGTTCGCAAGGCGATACCGTCGCCGCCACACCACGATCTCAAGCTGCGGTCCGTACGTAGCTGCGCCCGCCGCAAGATCGTCTCCGTCAACCGGACGGAGAACGCCTACGAACGGGCGTTGGTGACTGGTGCCCAACGGCACCGAAGCACTACTTCATCGACGACACAGCACGCATCACCTGGCCCTTACGGCGCGCGGCTTGGTGCTTGTGGATGATGTTCTGCTTCGCAGCCTTGTCGATGCACTTGCAGACGATCGGGAGGATCTCGTTCGCCTTGCCCTTGTCACCACCTTCCACGGCCGTCATCAACTTCTTGACCTCGGTCTTCATGCGGCTCATGCGGGACTTGTTCATGACGCGCTGCTTGTCCGACGTGCGGATGCGCTTTCTGGCTTGCTTGCTGTGGGCCATCTGTGGTTTCTGCTCTATCTCAGTCGTTAGGGAGGATTGGTAATGCTAGCGGGGAGCCCTCAGGATTTGAGTGCTTCCACCTTTTTCGCGACATCGCGGAAGCCGATGTCTTGTTCGAGGATCTTCGTGAAGTGGCCCAGAGCATCGCTCTTGTTGCCCTGTCCTTCACAGATGACGCCCATCTCGTAGAGCGCCTCTTTGGCCCGCGAGCCGCCGGTAGCGGCCGCCAACGCCTTCTCGAATTGACCGAGGGCGAGGTCTGGCAGGTCCTTTTGTTGGAATGCGCGGCCGAGCATGAACTGCGCGTCGGCCTTCTTGCGCGGGTCCTTGACGCCTTGCTGCAGCTCGGCGATCGCGTCGTCGATCTCACCGGCCTCGAGCAGGCCAGCACCGAGATCAAAGCGAGCGCCGAGGTCCGACGGGTTGCGCTCGACGCGGCGACGCGCCTCACCGACCCGCAGTTGGGCCAGGGCAACACGCGCGCGCTTGGCAGCACCTTCGTCGCCACGCTTCTCGGCCTTGCGCACCATCTGCTCCTGCAGGCGAATGCGCAGGTCGGCGGCGATCTCGAGCAGCTCGGAGTCGGACGGGTTCTTCTGCAGCAGTTGCTCGATCAGGTCGAGCGCACCCTGCAGGTCCTTGGCCATCTCGCGCAGACGCGCGGCGCGACGCAGCAGCTTCTGGTCGCCGGGGGTCTCCTGCAGCTGCTGTTCGATCTCGTCGAGTTCGGCATCCACCTCGTCGGCGGACAACTGCAAACGCTCCGAACGTTCGATCTGCTGCTGCTTGCCCTTGTCCTTGATCAGGTCGCGCGAGCTCTCGGCCTTCTCGATGCCGGTGCTCGCCAACGCCCCTTCGGCGGCGAGGTTCTTGCGCGCCTTGAGCGACTCCTGGTCGCGCGGGTCCACCTTCAGCGCGAGTTCATACATCTCGAGCGCTTCGTTGAACTTGCCGGTTGCGTGATACAGCGCACCGGCTTCGCGGCATGCCTCGAGGCAGCGCGGCTGATGCTTGGCGTAGGCCGCGTAGACGGCGAGCGCCGACTTGTCGAGACCAGCACGACGCAGGGAGTTGCCCAGCTTGAGGTTGGGACCTTCGGCCGTCGGGTCGTAGGCGAGGTAGCGCTCGAACGCCTTCGCCGCAGCACCATGCTGACCGAGCAAACGCATCAGGCCGGCGATCGGCAGGTTGAGGCCACCAAACAGAACGGCCGTCAGTTTCGACGCCGGCTTCTGGGCGACCTTCTGGAACAGCGCCTTGCGCAGCCCCGCACGCGCCTCGCCGAAGTCTGGCTGGATCGCCAGAACCTGACCGTAGATCTTTACGGCCATCGCGTAGTTGCGACGCTTGGCAGCGTCGGCTGCCTGCTCCAGGTACTTGCTGAGATCCACCATGGGGTCGTTCGAGAATCGTCCCGCTCAGACAAAGGCAGCTGGGGGACTGCTTGACGCGGACGAAAGGGCGGAACAATCTACCGTCAGACCCCCACCCCCGCAACGTGGCAACTGCCCCGTCGAGCTAACTATCCGGCCCCCCAACAATCCGGCCCCCAACCACCCGCATGGACGTCCTCATCTACCCCGACCCCATCCTCCGCAAGGGCGGCCAGCCCATTACCGAGTTCGGCGAAGAGCTGAAGGCGCTCGCCGACCGGATGATGGCGGCCATGTACCTCGAGGGCGGCGTCGGCCTGGCGGCTCCCCAGGTCGGAATCGAGCAAAAGCTCCTCGTCCTCAACCCCAGTGGCAGCAAGGACGACCGATCCGGTGAGCTCGTGATCTGCAACCCCAAGATCATGCGCAAGAAGAAGCGTGAGTTCGGTGAGGAGGGCTGTTTGTCGTTCCCCGGCATCCAGGCGGAGGTCGAGCGCTTCATCGAGATCACGGTCGTCTACCAGGACGTCAACGGCGAGGAACAGGTCCTCAAGTGCGACGGCTGGCTCGCCCGGATCGTGCAGCACGAAATCGACCACCTCGAGGGCGTCTATTTCGTCGATCGGCTGACCGCAACGGAGAAGCTCCGGGTCAAGTCGCAGCTGCTCGAGCTCGAGAGCAACTACAAGGCGCGCGCTTAGGCGGCATCCGATGCGCCTGGTCCAAGGTCTCGACGCGCTCCGCGAACTCGATCTCGTCTCCGTTTACGGCGACCAGGACCAGAACAGCCACTCGGTCGTGGCGGTGGGCGTCTTCGACGGCGTGCACCTCGGCCACCAGCGCCTGCTGCAACAACTGCTCGAGATGGCGTCGTCGCTCGGCGGCATGCCGACGGTCGTGACGTTCGCCAACCACCCCGACCAGATTCTGCACGGCAAGGCGCCGCCGCAGATCGTCAGCGTGCAGCATCGCCTGCGCTTGCTGCGGCGGTCCGGTGTGCTGCGCCTCGTACTGCTCGAGTTCGAACCGCGTCTGCAGAACTTGACGGCGCGCGAGTTCACCGAAGAACTGCTCGTCACCAAACTGCGCACACGCGGTCTCCTGCTCGGCTACGACTCGGCGCTTGGCAAGGACCGCCAAGGCACGCCGCAACACTTCCGCGACCTCGGCAGTGAGTTCGGCTTTCAGGTCGCGACGGGTGCTCCGTTTGAAGTCGATGGCCAACCGGTTTCGTCGACGTCGATCCGCAAAGCGATCGCCGATGGTGACCTGGCGCGCGCGCGACAGTTCCTCGGCCGCTTCCCCGGCGCGCTCGGCAAGGTCGAACACGGCGAAGCGCGCGGCCGCACGATGGGCTTCCCGACAGCCAACGTCGCGTTGACTTGCGGGGCACTGCCACCGACCGGCGTCTACGCGGTCGAAGCGGTCGTCGACGGCACGACCTACGCGGCCGTCGCCAACCTCGGTACGCGGCCGACCTTCGGCAATGGCGACAACAGCCTCGAAGTGCACCTGCTGGACTTCGACGGCAACCTGTACGACCGCGAACTCGAAGTGACGTTCCGCCAGCTGCTGCGCGGCGAACGCAAGTTCGACGGGCCCGACGACCTCAAGGCGCAGATCGCCAAAGACGTCGCGGCGGCGCGCGATTGTCTGCGGGCTTGATCGCGCTACTTCGTGGGCCTGGCCGTCACCAAGTCCCACTTCTGACCGGGACTTAGCCAGGTCGGCGTCGCATCCTCACCCTTGTCGACGCGATCGAGCACGACCACGATGCTCTTGCCGACCACCTCTAGCGTCGAGCCAGTGACGACCGCGGCCGTGCCTTCATCAACACCGATACCGATGAGTTGCGGCGCACGTTGGATCAGCTCGCGCAAGTCGTCGATGCGTTTGCGAGCGACAAAGTGTTGGTCGACGGCGCAGCCCGGCAAGAAGCAGAAGCCGCGGTCGTAACCTTCACACCACATGTCGCGGTTGCCCAGCGGATTGCCGCGCACCAAGAACTCGCCCTGGATCGTCGCACCGGCTGACGAACCGCCGATTGCGCCACCCCGGGCAAGCACTCGATGGAATGCGGCGACGACTGCGGTCGGCTCGAACGCATCGACGATGCGCCACTGCCGACCACCGCCAAACCAGACCGCCGTGCACGCGTCGAGCTTGGCGATGTCTGCTTCGGTGACCTGTGTGGCATGATCAGACTCGAGGGACTCGACCTCGGCTGCGCCGAGCTTGCGGAACCTTGCAGCCATGCCGCGCACCCATTCCTTGCGACGCGGACTCGCCGCACTGGCAGTCGGCACGATGACGATCTTGGCGGCCTTGCCACCAGCGAGTTCGACGAACCGCGCAAACACGGAGTCCGGCAACGCTCCACCACCACCGAGTAGCAGCGCGCCGCTGGCAACCACCGGCTTCCCGCGTTGCGCCTTCGGCCACGGACCCTGCTTGCGTTGTCGCGCAGCACGTTGCCACGTGACCAGGTCGGCGTGCTCACCGTCCTTGAGCTCGACCACGCGCCGTTCCTTGCCAGCACTTGCCGGCAACACGAACAACGCCTTGCTCTTGCCAACGACGTCGATGCGGCGCGCGTTGACGAACAGGGCCGTGCCTTCGTCGATACCGACACCGAACGTGCCCTTCACCTGAGTCACCGCCGCCACCAATCGCGGCAACCTTTCGCGCGCCAAGAAGTGTTGATCGACGATCGCGTTGGGCAGCAAGTCGAAGCCGGTCTTGAGCGCGGGCTCGACCTTGCCGCCGGCGATCATCGTGCGCGTCTGGATCGCGGCGCCAGCCGATGAGCCACCAACGATGCCGCCGCGCGCGAGCAGTGCGTGCAGTTCCTTCTCGAAGCGCGTGCCGACGTAGGCCTTCATCAAACGGCTCTGCGAACCGCCGCCAAACCACAACCCGGTCGCCTTGCGCAACGGTGCAGTGAATGCCTCGGTATCCGCCTCATCCGAATCGCGTGTATGCAGGAGTTCGAACGTCACCCCAGGGTGCGCCTTCTGCCAGCGCGCGAGCGAACGCTTGCGCCCCTCTTCGGTGTCGGCGCGACTGCTCGCCGTCGGCACGATCACGATGTGCGCATCGGCACCGCCAGCAGCGGCGAGGAACCGTTCGTAAATCGCGTCCGGCAGCTTGCCGCCGCCGCCGATGCAGAGCGTGCCCTGCACCCCGCGCGGCTCGATCTGCTGCGCCGGAACCCCAGTTCCCACAACAAGAACGGCGGCGAGCAGCGGCGCAATCGATCGCATCGTCATGCCGCCAATCATAGTCGACGCCCGCGCCAGTCATCGCGGTAGAATGGCAGCCCCTCGCAAACCCAGGATCGCCATGCTGACACGCCTTCTTCCGTTCGCCCTCGCGACCACGCTGCCACTCGCCGCGACCTTCGCCCAGAGCCCGCTCACGACAACGTTTGCCGGCGGCCAAACCGGCCAAGCGGTCTACTTCACGCTGACGTGCACCGAACCGCAAGGCATCACGATCACGTCGTTTGACTGCAACTTCAATCTGCCGGTGGGCCTGCCGGGTTCGATCTCGGTTGCCTTGAGTTGCGAAGGCTCCGATCACTTGTCGATGAACTGGCTCGCGCGCGACACGGCCACGTTCGTTGCCGCTGGCATGGGGGCGCCGACGACGTGCACGCTGCAAAACGGCATCCAGATGAGCAACGGAGATTCGTTTGGTGTTGCGATCGTCGCGCACAACGCAGTCCACGTGTTCACACCACCGTCGCCAATCACGCCAACGACCTACGCAACCAACGAACTGACCCTTTCCGATGCCAACGCATCGCTCGCTCAGTTCATCAACCCGCTGCTGCCGGGACGCATGGTCAACACGATCATCAACTACACGATCGGCGGCAACGGTGCGGTGCTGCCGTGTGCGAAGCAGTTCGGCCAAGGCTGCGGCATGAACCTCGCGCCGGTCACGATGCCGTTCCTCGGCACGCCTTCGATCACGTTCCGTGTGCGCAGCGAAAACATCCCCGCGCCGCCGACGTCGGGGTTCATGTTCCACATCGCGACGGTTGGCTTGTCCGTTCCGAACGCGCCACTGGATGGCTTCGGCTTGCCGGGGTGCACGTGGTACGCGGACGGTGACGTGGCATACGTCGTGCCACTGTTCTTCCCGCAGCCGTCTTGGGTGTGGTACCCACTCGGCTTTGCCGGCATCGCACCGGACCCGGCGTTGGCCGGCATGAAGTTCTACATCCAGTCGGGTGTTGCAGGCACGAGCGCGAACACGGCGTTTGGTGGGGTTGGCGGTGCGGTGAGCAACGGGTTGGAGTTTACGCTCGGCTTCCAATAGGCTAGTGGCGAGCACAGCTGCCTCCGGGCAGCACCGTCGCCGTGCTCGCAACTACTTGGGAAGACCCGACCACATCGATTGGTCGAACCGTGCAACGATGCTCCAGCTCCTCCGCGCCTCTGTTCTGCTTGCGTTGACGCTCGCTTGCTCGGCTCAGGAAGCCAAACGACGCCAGCCGAAGTTCACGCTGCCCGCTGGCACGCATGCTCTCGACGAACTCGTCGACCGGGTCGTGCAAGCCCGCGCCAAGCCGATCCAGATTGCTGAGGCAACGCGCAAGCAACTGCACAGCCACCGCGTAGCGATTCACACAGAGCTCGAGTTGCCCGCAACGGCATTTGCCGACGTCGTGGCAACGTTGCTCCTCCAACAGGACGTCGTCCTGGCGTACGAGGGCGACCGGAAGCAGATGCAGGCGGTGGTGTTCACCAACACCGGCACGCCACCTGAAATCCACGCGCAACCAGTCACGGTGGCGCAGGTCCTGGAACGACCTTCCCGAGCTGCCTGGGTCACGACTCTAGTGGACACCGGCGATGCTTCCGTGAATCAGGCATTCATGTTCCTCCGCCTCCAATACGTCATGGTGCGCGGTGCTCGCAAACTGCAGTTCGAGATCGAAAAGGAAGAGGAGAAGATCCGACTGACCGGCATGACGGATCAAGTGGCCTTCGCGATCAAGCTGCTGCATAGCATGTATGGCGCCGCAACCGCAACGAAGTCGAAGATGCCGGACTGGGATCGCACTCGCGCTGGCAAGCACACCTGGCCAGGCAACGATCTCAAGCGCTCCGAACTAGCGACACTGGCAGGCAAGGAGTTGGGTTGCAACCTCGTGCTCACAGGCAACCCCGACGAAGACCCTAGAATCGATTTGGGCAAGCCAGCCGAGTTGTCCGCAAGCGACTGGTTCGCACGCTTGTGCGCGGTCCTGCACGAGGAGGAACTGCAGCTGGTGCCACTCGTCGTCGAACACGGCGTGTTCGAGTTGCGGGGCGGCGGCGTAACGGGTGAGGACGGTGGCAACATGCGCAAGCTGTTCCTGACTAGGGACGAAGCGCTGGCTCAGAAGCACTTGCTGCCGGTCGTCACAATCGTCAAACCGAAGGGCTCGTCGTCCGACGCGGCCAACGCGCTGCGCGGCTTGACCATGCAACGCAAGGGACTCTCAGTCGGCAGCTGTGGCCCCAAGAACCTGGTGGTGTCTGGACCACGAGATATCGTGGCGCAAGCGTTGCAGCTTGTGCGCGACATGTAGTCGAGAGCGCTACTGACCAACGGTGATCGTCACCGGATTGCTCAAGCTGATCCCGACCGCACCGTCGAGGAACGCCGCCTGCAGATGGAACGTCAGCCCCGCGAGGTTGGCGGCCAACGGCACCGAAACACTCGCATTGCCATCCCCGGCAAGACCGACGACGCCGTTCGCATACAACCCAACGGTCACCGTCGGCGGCACGTACGACGTGCCACCAAACATCGGAATGCTCCACGTGGTCACGTCGAGCGCCAGGAAGCCGATCGTCTGACCTTGCATCCCGGCCGCTTGCACATCAATCGTATGGCCGGCTGCGAGGATCCCACCGACACCTAGCAGCGGCGTCCTACCACCGGCGCCCGGACTACCAGCACTCCACTGCTGGCGCACACCGGCAGCCGGCGCGGTGATGCTGTTGTTGCGCACGACGTTGGTTCGCAGCGCGTCCGCATCACCGTCTGCATCGACATCTGCAAACGGGCCGAAGGGCAGCATCAGGTTCTGCGTGCGGTTGGTGTCGAAGAGCTGCCAGGTCCCAGTGCCGAACAAGATGACCGAACTGTGCTCGCCGCCGTAGCCGGAGTTGCTGACGACGCAATCGAGGTTGCCGTCACCATCGATGTCGACAGCAGCGAACTCAGACGGGAACGATGGGTAGGCTCCCGTTGCCCACGTCGGCAGATAACCGTGACCAAACGGCGGGATCGCACCGCTGTTGCTGACCAGGATGGCGTGATACATCGTCGGCGTGGACGCTGGGTAGTTCTCGCGCGTGATCACATCCAAGACGCCATCGCCGTTCCAATCCGCGGTCAACACAGGATCGGCATGCGGATGATTCGCGTTGGCGTGATGCAGATGCGGGAAGCCCGTCAATGTCATCTGCTCGGGCACCGCATAGCCACCACCCGCCAGACCGCGCTGTAGCAAGAGCCGACCATCGCAGACGAGCAGGTCCATCACGCCATTGTTGGTGAAGTCAGCGACTGCCTTGATCGTGAAGCTCGGAAACGGCGTCGCCGCGAACTGGCCGGTGCCGTCGTTGTGCAACATCGTGGCACTCACAGTCGGCGCCGGCGCGTTGAGTATGAGGTCCAGGTCCGAGTCCTGATCGAGGTCCGCAACAAGGAAGCGAACGAGGTCGCCGGGCACTTCTGGGTGCAGGATCATGCCGACGGGCAACGGCGTGCCACCATCGGCATAGGCATCGCCGCGCTGCAACAGCAGACGCGTTGCGATCGGGCCTACGTTGTTGTGAACGTTGACGATCATGTCGTCGTCGCCATCACCGTCGAAGTCCCCCGTCACAACCGGCGCCTGGTAGCTCGTGCCGGCTGCGGGCGCCGTCAGCAGGTTCAACGTTGCCGCATCAAACGTGCCGTCGCCGTCGTTGCGGTGCCACTGCAGCGAGTCGTCGAGCAAGTCGACATCGCCGTCACCATCGGCATCGAAGTGTGTATGCGGTTCAGACTCTGTCGTCGTGAACGACGCTGCGGGCGGGATCGCCAGGGACTGACTGCTGTAGTGGATCGTGCGACCAGCGATCAGGTCGGGGAAGCCATTGCCATCGACGTCGTGCACGCCAGCAAGGTAGTAGCCACCAACCCCGTGCATCTTGTACGCGGGCAAGAACGTGCCGTTGTCGTTGATCGAGATGTGATAGGTCATCGAGTTCAACAACCCAGCCGCCCCTGAGCCGCCACCAGAACAACACGTACCGTCGAGGTCGCCGTCGCCATCCACGTCGTGGAGGTGCGTCGCCGGCCCACCGACCACCGGAGCCTCCACCACGAAGTTGCCCGCAGTGGACTGACGCAACACGACGTAGTCCGTGTGACCAAACACAACCAGGTCCACGTCGCCATCGTTGTCTAGGTCGCCGACCGTTGGCATCGGATCCACGACGCCAACCGCGATGTCATGAGTAAGGGTCCATCCGGTTGGCTGCAGCGCCACCGCCTGCATCGACGACCCGACAACGATGGCATCTGCGACCGCATCCCCGGTGAAGTCGGCAGCCATCAACTCCGCGCCAGCGTTGGCTGGCAACGTGTGCGTGAAGCCGTCGACGAAGCCACTGCCGGTCCACCGCCGCAATCGCAGGACGCGATCGCCATTGCCCAGTTGGGTCAGGGCGACGACATCACCATCGCCGTCGCCATCGAAGTCCGCGATCGCCACGTCGAGGATGCGCGTGCCACCACTCCACGTATCGAGTTCGCCGTAGTTTCTGATCACCCAGAGTCGATTGCCGACCGCGACCACAGCCTCCTCGGCAGCGTTCGGCGTACCCACCTGGCCGACGTCGGACGACGGCTCCATCGCGCCGTAGTTGCTGCTCGCCCCATTCGTGACGTTCGCCGACTGCCAATTGATCTGGCTCGGGTCGAGAGGTCGCATGCGCACGTAGATCGCCGAGGTGGTCGGACCGGTGCTGATCTTGACGGACAGCGCTTCCTTGTCGCCGTCACCATCGTTGTCGAGCACCTCGATCATCGCATCCTGATTGTTGTGCAACACAACCATCGGCACGTCGAAGGCGGGACTGCCGAACTGCTGGGCAACCACTGGCGTGCAAACCAGAGAGACGACGAACGCGTTGAGGTATCGCTGCATGGATGAGGCCCTTCTTCAGGCGAGGTTGGGATGGGCGCGCGTCTAGCAAGTCGTGTACCTGCTCACGCCATCCATCCGCTCCCCAGGCGAGCCCCCATATCATGCCGTACTCGTCGTATTGCCGACACCGGTGACCGACACCTGCAACGAGTTTCGGGCGGCCCTCCGCTGGGACAAAAACGCTGCGTGCTCCTCGGGGCAGATCCCTGCGTTGGAATCGACGGCAGGCTACGATCGCCGCCCCCATGCGCCTCGTCCTCGCCACCCTGGCAGCGATTCTTGTCGCCGTTGTCACGCCAGCTCAACAGAACGTCCATCCGGACGAGTTGAAGCTCAAGCCCGACATCGACAAGGCGATAGCCAAGGGCGTCGAATCACTGATCAACGGTCAGCTACGCGACGGCACGTGGGAACAGTACGGCAACTTCCGCGGCGGCAAGACGGCGCTGTGCGCCTACGCGTTGCTCAAGTGCGGTGTCGATGCAGAGCATCCGACGATTCGTCGCGCGATGCTGATGCTCGACAGCGTGGATCCCGAGCACACTTACACCGTGGCTTGCATGATGTTGGCCTATGCCGCAGCGGGGCAAAGCATGCATCGCCAACGCATGGAAGAGCTGACCCAGCTGTTGCTCGACTGGCAGAAGTCTTCCGGCGACTTCGCCTACCCGGACGCCAACCGCGATCTGTCCAACACGCAATACGCCGCGCTCGGGTTGTGGACCGCGCAGAAGTACAAGATCGAAGTGCCGCCCAAAGCATGGCGCAGCTTGATGCGCGCGACGTACGGCTACCAAGAGAAGGCGCAACGCGTAAAGACCACCGTCACCGGACAACACACCACCAAGAACGGTGGCAAGGTCGACATTGCCGGGTTTGGCTATCGTCGCGGCCAGAAGCCGACGGGTTCCATGACTACTGCAGGCGTATCGATCCTGCAGATCTGCAAAATCGGCCTCGGCACGACTCTTGGCGGCCAACGTCGCAAGCTCGACGATGCCATTGAAGCTGGCGTAAATTGGCTCGGCCATCACTTCGCCGTCGACAAGAATCCCTTCAAGGGCAACTGGCACTACTACTTCCTCTACGGCCTCGAACGAGTCGGCTCGCTGACGCGCCAGGAGAAGTTTGGCAACAGGTGGTGGTATATCGAAGGCGCGCGTCACTTGCTCGCCAAGCAGAACAAGGACAAGGGCCACTGGCCGGGCGGCGAAGTGCAGACGGCGTTTGCGCTGTTGTTCTTGCGGCGCGCAACCAGCGGCCGAGCGTCGACAACGGGCGCTGGCGGCAAGAGCGCTGGGCCGCGACATCTGTTCGTAGCGGGCGGCAAGGACGATGACGTTGCGATCAGTGCGTCGGGCCAGCAGCCGCTGTCGATCTGGGTAACGGGCTTCGGCGACAAGCTGAAGAAGCGTCACGAGCAGTTCGGCGTGCGTGTCGTGCAGGTTGAGTATCTGGACGGCGACCACATCGCGTGCCAGGTTGCCGGCGACCCGACCAAGGCGTGGCAGTTTGATGCGTTCCTGCAACGCGCGCCGGCGTTGGCACGTGGTGACCACAAGGTAAGCGCGCGCATCACGCTGATCGCTGCGGACGAACCGCCACGCCAACGCAGCGACAAGGGCCGCAAGAAACTAAAGACCGAGACCGTGCTATCGCCGGAGATGGACGTCACGATCCGCGACGTATTCGCGCCGTGGATGAAGGAAGCCGCCCGCATCAGCCATCGCAACCTCGTCGTCTTCAAGAAGACCAAGGCCACGGCGAGCAGCGCCGACAAGAGCGCCAAGAACGCGTGCGATGGTCGTGAGGCGACGCAGTGGGTCTGCGATGCGAAGGACGCCGACCCATTGCTCGAGATCAACCTCGGCCGCGCCGTCGGTGCACAACAGATGATGCTGGCGCAAGCCGGTTCAAGGGCGACCGACATCGGACTGTTCGATCACATCAAGGCCGTCGAGGTTCGCATCAATCGCTCGAAGCCGTTCCGGGTCGAGCTGAATGATGATCACCTTGCGATCACGACCGTGCCGTTCGGCAAGGTGCGCAAGGTTCGCTCGATCAGCATCCGCATCCTCGAACGCGAACCCGGCCGGCGTAAGGGGCAGGCTGGGTTCACCGAGATCGCGCTCAGCAAGTAGGCGTGCCGCTCGACAAGGACTCGCGAGTTCTCGCGAGCCTAGAGTCCGATCCGCAGAGCCGTGCCGTTCGAAGTAATCAACCCAAGGGCGTTGTGATTCCCGGCGGGATCGAGCGCTGCCCCCTGCACACCCCACACCTGCCCCATGAGCGCCATGTTGTTCGGCACTGGCAGTGAGTAGACGGACGCGCCTCCCACCGGCATCGCCGTCAGGTGCAGGAAGTCCATCGAGAAGTGCAGGTAGCAGTCCGGCATACCCACCGCGGCAAGGTTGAGCGACGGCGTGATCGCCGTTGCGCCGAACGAGTGGATCGTCGCGAGGCTCGCGGCTGGCACTTCTTCGATCAGCAAGTCGACCGTGGTGCCCATCACCGGGTTCTCATTGACCGACAGCTTGAGCGGCTCGCGATCGGCCGATGCCGGCGTGATCACCGTCACGGTCGAGATGTCGACACTGGGTGGCGCGACGTTGTTGTTGTCACGACTCCAGCCGGTGCGACCCAGCGTCGGCGCGCACGCGCCAAACCGAAGCTCGACGTGACCCGCACTATCGAAGAAGTATTGGAACGTGTTGGCGTTGTTCGAACCGGCATCCGGAACCTGGTCAAACGTGATGGTCGCAGTCTGCGCCACCGGGTCGGCTTCGAACGTGACCGTGCCGCCCGCGGAGGGATCCAGGTTCCATGCTTTGGCAGCAATCACCGGACCCGAGTTGAGGAAGTTGAGCGTCGGCGAAGCGTTGGGCACCAGGTGCAAGAAGCCGTTGCTTGAGATGTAGAGATCGGTCGTCGTGCCGCCTGGATACGGCAACGTCCAACCGAGCGGGAACGTCAACACTTCATCATCCTGCATCGCAACCGACGGCGCAGTGGTCGGCGCGACCGGCAACGTTCCAACCGTGACAACGTAGGTCGAGCCAACGTTGTCAAATCGCAAGCTGCGGTTCGACAGATCGAAGCTGGTATGGAACTGGCTGAACGACGCGTACGACTTGTAGCAACCAAACCCGACTGAGTACTGATGCGCGGTATGCAAGGGGTCGATGCCGTAGTCGTGGTTGTCGATGGCCGGCGAGTTGTTCAGCGACGTGCTGACGATCTCGACGGAGGCAATGCCCGCCGGGTGAAACCAACCAGCAAACGCCGACACGCCCGACCCAGGAGCGCTGACAGGGATCGTTCCGATCACCGCGCCGCTCACGTCCTTGAACGTCACGGTGCCCGTAAGCGGCGGCGGCAGGAAGTTGACCCACGACACATCGAGCCCAGTCGCGATGACCGGATAGTCGTAGTCAATGACGATGGTGTTGGCGGTCGGGATCGTCGTCAACTGCTGCGTCTGGATGCCACCAAACCCATGGTCGGCCCAGCCGAGCAGACCATTCGGGCACGTGTAGGTGCAACCGGGCTCGACCAGCCCAGGTCCTTGCTGGCCGATCCCCGCGGTCTGGATCACCGTGTTCTGGTCGAGGGTCGACGAGAGAATCGCCGCCGTGTTGCCGAGCAGATGCACGTAGCTCTCGAACTGCTCCATCAGGTGCGCGTTGCCGAGGTAGCCCGCAAGCGTTGCGCGGTCCGGGATGGACTGGGCGGCGAGCGGCGCGGCCAGCGTGCCAAGAGTCGCGGCCATGAGAAGGGAGCGTTGGGGCCACATGATGTTGTCCTCCGGGCGGGAATCACCCGCACGCATCTATGCGGGTCGATCGGCAAGGGCACAGACGCACGCGTTCGTAACGCCAAAAACCGCAAACGAGGATCTTCACCCTGCATTGCCCAGTCCCCATTGGCCGCCTTGCGCCGCACCGTCGCTGACTCATCGCTACTCAGGCAGCTTCTTGGCCAAGGAGCGCAGACGAGCAAAGTAGTTCTTCGAGAGCGGCTCGCTGGTGTTCGGGTCGATCGGTGGCACGCGCAGTTGCAGGATGCGCTGCAACGCCGCCGCGCAGGCATGCCGCGTGTGGGAAGGCGACTGGGGGTCGACGAGCAACGTCAAGAGCGATTCGGCAACGTGCTGCCGGGGGCGTCGAACGAGCGCGTTCCACAACCCCATCGGAACAGGGCTTTGTTTGAGGGCGAGCGTGAGCGGAGGGCCGCCTGTGCGGACCAGGTCCAACGATGCAACGTCAACGCGAACTCGCTCCTCGCTAACGGAGTGGATCGCCTTCTGAATGTCTTCGTCGTACTTGCTGCCTATCGCCAGCGTCAGGACCCGTTGCAACACACGGTCGCGGTTCTCCATGGGTTCGCACGTGCCACGACCGGCCTTGGCAATCTTCTTGAACTGCCTCTCCGTGTCCATACCGGCAAGCTCCGGATTGGTGATCAGCGTGTGCACGAACGACCGCCGGTTGTTCGCGAACTCCCGCACTTCGGTCAGCATGCTCTTGAGGTCCTCCGCGTGCGTTGGCGCATCACCGGCGAGAACCACCACACGCCGGGTGTTCGGTCGCCATTTCTGAGTGAACGCCGCGCGCAGCCCCGCGCGCACGTCTTCTGGTTTGTCGCCACCACCTTCAGCGACAACAAACTGAACGAAGTTGGTCGCGCGCCAGTAGTCAAGGTCGAGCGGCACCTGACGCACGAGGTACTCTTCCCGCCGGCCACGATCGCGGAACGCAACGAGGCCGATCCGCGCGTCGGGCACAAGGGTGTGCAGCACGTCGAGCATCTGCACAATCGTGCCCTTCGTGTCCATGATCGTGCGCGTCATGGAGCCCGTGCTGTCGAAGACGAACACGATCTCGAGCCCTGTCTTGCGTAGGGTCGCAACCTGATTGCGGAACTCCAATGAGCCGAACGGGACCATCTCTGCGCTGACGCCGCCTTGATAGGCAAACTTCAGCGCGACACCTTCGGGCGTCGTGAGAGTCCACTCGCCTTCACGAAGACCGCTCTCGTACAGGCCCTCAGCCGACTTGCTGCCGTCTTCGTGCCAGACAACCCAGGCGCCTTCGCGCACATCGTTGCGGTAGGCCCCCTCGGACGACTTCTGACCGTTCTTGTGCCAGGCAATGCAGGTTCCTTCGTGCTTCCCATTCTTGAACGTCTCCTGAATCGACTTCTGGCCGTTGCTGTGCCATGACGTCCAATTGCCGTCGCGCTCACCGTTCTTGTAGGCGCCTTCGGATGCCTTCTGACCGTTGTCATGCCACGACAACCATGAACCTTCACGCCGGTCACTTGCGTAGGCGCCCGCCTCCTTGCGGTCGCCACCAGCATGACGGTATGTCCAAGGGCCTTCCTTCTTGCCGTCGACAAGCCAACCGCTGTCAGTCCACCGTGCCTGCGGCGTGGCAGCAGGCGAATAGGGAATGCTGATTGCAATGCCACTTGGCGAGGTGAACGTCCAAGTGCCATCGCGCTGACCGCGATAGAAGCTTCCGCCGGCAGCCTCCTTGCCATCCTCATGCCATGAGTGCCAAACGCCTTCGCGCTTGCCGTTGACGTACGAACCCTCCGACGACTTCTGGCCAGCTTCATACCACGTCGTCCATTTGCCAACGCGGTTGCCGCTTGTATACGCCCCCACCTGCTTTTGCTGGCCGTTGGCATACCAGCACTTCCACACACCTTGGTCCGGCTCACCATTCTTGAAGAGGCCCTCCTCCCGCTTCTGCCCATTGACGTGCCAATACGTCCAGGCCCCGGACTTCAGCCCTTCCTTGTAGACGCCTTCTGAGGACTTTCGTCCCTCCACGCCCCACTCAGTCCAATGTCCAACCTTGGTGCCGTCATCGAGCATGTAACCCTCGGACATCTTCTGGCCACTCTGATACCGCTGCACCACTCTCTCGCCGCCGCCACTCTCTGCTAGCTTGGCTTTGAGTTGCGCGACCTCGTTCTCAAGCTTCTTCACGGCTGGCACTTGCTCGAGCTTCTGCAGCAGATCGGTGCGTTCGCTCGCAAGCTTGTCGAGCTCGCTTCGTTGTGACTTCAGATCCTCCTTCGCCTTGGCCAGTGACTCACCGTCTTTGCGCAAGGCACGCAGTTCCTGCTCTTGGGCATGAACTGCCTTCTCGAGCCTCGCAAGTTTCTCGTTGCCGGAGCACGAGAAGAGGAAGAGAAGGGGAACGAGAGTGAGCCTGTTCATGACGGGGCAAGGCCAGCCTCTCCAACTCGACAGGCTAGCCGCCCCAAGTTACCTCGTCTCAGACGCTGGCGAGCAACCCAAGCATCGCTCCCATCGGTGTGACGCGAATGCGACTTGCCGCGCGCCCGGTGAACCAGGGGTGTCAGGATCTTCCACGATCCCTGGTCGACATGCCCCACGAGGCGGCCCGCGGAGCGAGCCACGCCAGTGATGCCGCAGGATCAGGACTGAGCGACATCCGCGAGTTCGCTGAAACGCACGATGACGGGCATTGCAGGACTCCAACTGGTGCTTGCACAGACCAACACCACTGGCTACCGTCCCTGCCGCAACGCCCCTCGGGGTGGTGCAAGCTGGCCTGGGTAGATAGCTCAGTTGGTAGAGCATGGCATTGAAAATGCCAGGGTCGGCGGTTCAAATCCGCCTCTGCCCACCACCTTTAACCGGCCTCTCCATAACAGGTTAGGAGGCCGCACCCGCCCGCCGGACACCCCATCCAGGCACTAGCGACGCCGCTGACCAGAGCCCCTGGTCCATCGCGGCACCACCCTGGTAGCGGACTCCCACCCCCACGCCTATTGTCGTGGGCGAAGGAGTCTGCCCATGATCCGCAAACCCGTCCATCTCGACGTCCTGTCCGCCGCCCTCGTCCTCGCGCTGGCATCACATTCGCCGGCACAGGAGTCCAAAGCGCTGCTGCACGCGCCGATGGTCAGCATCGGCATCGACTCTGCGCCGTTCCAGAAGCTCGGCGACTTCGACGGTGACGGCGATCTCGATGCCGTTGGCACGCGCCATCATCAGAACGGCAGCCAGTCTCAGGTGTTCGTCTGGCGCAACGACAACGGCGCGTTCACCCAGGTTCTCGTGGCCTCTACCCCCGGGCTCGGCGTCACCTTCGGCACGCGCACTCTGGCCGTCGAAGTCGCGGACCTCGACGGCAACGGCCTCGATGACTTCGTCGTCGCGTTGGGGACTACCGCGGTGCGATTCCTCGCGCAGCCAGGACTCCAGTTCACGCAGCAACCATGGTCGCTGCCCGGCGCCCTGCCGGGGCCGCGCGCCATCTGTAAGGGAGACTTCGACGCCGACGGCACCGTCGACATCGCGATCCTTACGGTCTCGACCTCCGATCACTTGTTCGTGTTCTTTGGCTCAGGTGGTTCGAGCAGCCTGGCGTTGCCGGTAGCGCTCTCGCAACTGGGCAACAACCGGCTCGGTGCATACGAACTCGACGGCCAACCCGGCGATGACATCCTGCTGTTCGAACAGATCAGTTCGGTGGCGAACACCTTCCGCGTCGCCCACGGCCAGATCGTGCATCAACAACAGGTGACGTGCACGATGCCATCGACGAGTCCGACGCCGTGGCTGTGGACCGGCGGCGACGTCGACAACGATGGCGACACGGACCTCGTCGTCTTCAAGCCGGGCGCGCAATACGGACCGTCCCAGTACCAGGTTCTGCGTCGCACTGGCGCATCAACGTTCACGGCCGAACCGCAAGCCGCCGGTGGGCCTGCCGAGTATCTGCGTGACATCGACGGCGACGGCGACCTCGATGGCGTCTGCTGCGGTGGCAGTGGCGGCGGCACCAACTACCAATGGCCAAAGCTGGACTTCGGCTCAACGTTCGAGATTTGCCACAACGACGGCACGGGCAGCTTCGGCGACGCCTGGTCGTTCCCCGGCGCGGGCTCGGAAAGCCTCGCGGATGTTGCCGACCTCGATGGTGACGGCGACGTCGAGTTCGTCGCCGGCCGTTGCGTCTTCTACGGCAACGGTCCGTGGGACGAGTTGCCGATCCCGGCAGCCGGTGGCGCTCTGACCTACTTTCAGGCGCGTCGCATCGAGATGCACGACATCGACCGCGACGGTGATCCAGACTATCGCGGCGTCATCAACCGCGGCGATGGAACGTTCGTGCCGGGGCCGCCTGAGCCAACGCCCTCATCGGGCAGCAGCTACTACGCCCACCCAATCATCTGTGATGTTGACGGTGACGGCGCTCGCGACCGCATCCGCATCCAGTTCGGCACGAATCCCGGGATGGCCTGGCTTCGCAACAACGGCGGCGGCCACTTCGAACACGCCGGCCTGATCGGCCCCATTGGCGGCCTCGGTCCGACGGGCCCACTCGGCCTCGACACGTTCTTCGTCGGTGACTTCGACGGCGATGGCGATGAAGACATCTACTCGCAGGGCACCGGCCACCTCTCGTGGAACAACGGTGGCAGCTTCTACGGCGCAACCGAGGTGCTGCCGGTCGCGGGCAGTGTCGACGGCGTTGGTGACTTCGATGGCGACGGCATCATCGACATCGCAATGCATCACCAGACGGGCGAAGTCGTCCTGCTCGGCACGGGCCAAAGCGGCAACTCCTTCGTGCTCGGTTGGTCGCACCTCTTCTCGCAGGTAGTACCGTTCGAACCTAGCGCCACGCTCGTGACAGACGTCAACGGCGACGGCCTCGTCGACATCCTCCGGCCGTATATCGACTCCCGGCTGCACCTTTTCGTCAACCAGACGACACAGGTTGGCGCGCCGCAGTTCCTGCACCATGTGATCACTTCTTCGTCGATCCACCTCTCGTATCCGAGCACAACTGCATCCGAACGTCCCTCGATCAGCGTGGCCGACTTCGACGGCGATGGTGCCATCGACATTGGCCACAACCGGGTCCAGGCGGAGGCCAACAGCTACGCGCTGTTGCGCCGCATGAGCAGTGATCCCAACGTGCACGCGTATGAGCAGATCAAGTTCGCGATTCGTGATGGTTATGCGGCGGATGCCGATGGCGACGGCGACATCGACCTCATCGGCGAATACATGGTTCGCAACCGTCGCTTCGCACGTGATGCGGCCGGTCGTCGCGTGCAGAAGCACAGCGGCATCGCTGGCGAAAACGGTGCGACCCCCGTGCTCGGCGGCACCGGCCCGTATCGCGCTGGCGGCGCCCACACGCTGCACCTCACCGGTGTGCCAGGCCCAACGGTTGCGATCATTGGCCTCTCGATCCTCGAGGCCAACCTTGTCGACAGCCCACTACCGGGAATGACGCTCTACCTTGACCCCGGTTGGCTGATGATCGGCTCGTGGCCGATCACACAAAGCGGTCAAGGCCGCGCCGCGGCGATGAGCACGCTCGCGTTGCCGATCTTCCCCGGCACGCAAGGTTGGACGTTCTACCTGCAAGCGTTCGTTCCGGATGCGGCCGCGCCGTCGCTCTTCACGCACAGCAACCTGTTGGCGCTGCGCATCGGTTCCTGAGCGTTCAGCCGTGCCACACGTCGCTTGCGATGCGGCCTCCCAGACGCGGTAGGAACCGCCCCGTCTGGGCGCGGTAGTCGCCGTATTGGCTGTGCTCTTCGGCGAGTCGACGTTCTTCGGCCACGGCGCTGCGCGTGTAGTAGTAGCTCAGCAGCAGCAGGTTGATCGCGATCCAAATCGATCCCGTGAACATCGTGATGCCGAAGAGGATCAACTGGTTGGCGGTGTAGATCGGGTGACGCACAAATGCGTAGGGCCCGGTCGTGACAATCGCTGCAGGCACGTAGCTGTCGAAGCATGGACTGTAGTGCCGACCCAACGCGCGGCGTGACGCTTCGAACAAGCCGAAGCCGAGCAGCGCGACCGCCATGCCGACATAGATCGTGACGGGCGATCGATACACGACGAGCCAGGTGTCGTGCTGCCACAACAGCGACCCGACGCCAAACAACAACGTCGCGTAGCGGATGTAGGCATAGACCCAGACGAACGAGCCTGGTGATGCCATGCGCTCGCGACTGCCGTCTTTGTAGGTCTGCTGCGAATGGTCGCGTCGGTAGGACACGGCCGAAGCGATCGACAACAACACGAGGAAGATGGCGGCGAGCCACTCGTTGAGGTCGGCAGCCATCGTGCTACTCCTCACTCTCATCGAGCATGAAGATCGGCACGACCGCCTTGATCGTCATCGTGTCGACGCGCACATCGATGACCGCGCGGCGCGCACCGTTGGGCAGCTTCTTGACGCTGCGCAACCACAGCTGCTGCACACAGTCCTTCTCCTGCGCGAGCAGCGTCGGGATCTTCACTTCGATCTTCGTCGGCCACATCTTGAAGAGCTCGGCGCCCTTCGGGTCGTAGGGCAGGCTGAACTCGCGGCACAGCGCCAGGTAGAGCATCTTCTGCGTGTGCGCCAACGCCGTCAGGAAGATCAGGTGGCTCGGGCTCGACGCCATCGAACTGCGATACTCGCGGTCGAAGTGGGCTTCCACGTAGCCGGGGCCGCAGCGGTACTCACGCACCTTCAGGGTTTCTTCGACGGGCCGGTCGGGCATCACGTTGAAGCGGCAGTTGCTGTCGTGTCGTTCGGGGAGGATCTCAAGGCCGTCGGCCACTTCGCAAGTTTCGTTCATGTCGTTCGGTGTGGGGTGGTGTTCGAACATGCGAACGAGAGAACGGCCGCCAACCGGCCATCCCATGGTCGCTTTTTCACCACCCCACAGGGCCGTCGAGGAATCACAATTCCTTGCGACCACTTCGCGCATGTGCATCCGTATGGAGGTGCACAACGATGACGACCGACTGGCACGAGACTCCCGAAACCCAAGACCTTCTCGGCGGCCCCTTCCACGGCACCCGCGTCGTGATGCCGCATCGCCGCGCGATGCACTACGTCCTCGTCAACGACGAGCACGGCACCCGCGTCGCAGCCTACAAACGCACGAGCTACTGCCACGACGGCCGCAAGTCAGCCAAGTACGTCTTCGACCGCAGCCGCTCGCACACCACGCTGCGCAACACCGGCTAACTGATCGTACGGTGCCTTGGATGAAGAACGGTCCCGCCGGCACACCTAGCGGGAGCGGCACCGGCAAGCGCGCGACACCAAGCGCGTCGGTAGCCAGCGCGAAGTAGGGCCCGCCGGCGAACGGATAGAGCCCCAGCATCACATTCGCACAAAATGCGATTTGAGCAAGAAACCCCACTATGCGCTCAGGCAATCAGCACCTTGCATTCATTGAGAGCGACTATCATGGCAGCCCCATGCGCACGCTGATCACCGCTCTCTGCTTCCTGTCCGCTGCGCTGATTCCCAGCGCCAGCCTCACCGCGCAGACTTCATCGAAGTCGGAGTCGCTCCCCCGCCCGGACGGCAAACCGGCGAAGATGAGCAAGAAGGTGAAGGTGTTCATCTTGCTGGGCCAATCCAACATGCTCGGCTTTGGCAAGATCACTGCCAAGGGCAAGGCTGGTTCGCTTGAACACGCGGTCAAGCAAGAAGGCCTCTATCCGTTCCTTGTGGACGACGAGGGCGCGTGGACCGAACGGAAGGACGTTCGCAACGTGCGGGTCATGGTCGGCCGCGGCGGCGGCATGCGCGTCTTCAACAACGAGTGGATGACGATCAAGGGCCGCAACATCGGACCGGAGATTGGTATCGGCCATCACCTCGGCAACGCGCTCAAAGAACCGGTACTGATCCTCAAGAGCTGCATCGGCAACCGCAGCCTCGGATGGGACCTGCTACCGCCGGGCAGTGAGCGGTTTGATCAAGATGGCAAGACGTACGCTGGCTACAAGGACAGCCCAGACGTCTGGGACAAGGGCACGAAGCCAAAGAAGATCGGCTGGTATGCCGGCAAGCAGTACGACGACGACATCGCCAACGCGAAGAAGGTCCTCGACGACTTGAAGAAGTACTACCCCGGCGGCAAGGGTTACGAGATCGCGGGGTTCTTCTGGTGGCAAGGCGCGAAAGACCTCGGCAATGCCGTGCACTCACAACGCTACGAGCAGAACCTCGTGCGCTTGATCGAGCAGCTACGCAAGGACTTCAAGGCACCGAAGGCCAAGTTCGTCTGTGCAACCCTCGGCCAGACCAAGAAGAGTGCTGGCGGCAACGAAGGCCTGGTGCTCAAGGCCCAACTCGCCGTCGATGGCAACAAGGGCAAGTACAAGCAGTTCAAGGGTAACGTCGCTTCGGTCTACTCGAACCCGTTCTGCCACGGCGGCAGCGCCAACAGCCACTACGGCGGCAACGCCAAGACCTACATGGATGTCGGGCTCGCGATGGGCGAGGCGATGGTCAACCTTCTGAAGAAGGGCAAACGCAGGTAGTTCGCAGCTGTGACACGTACGGTGCCTGGACCATTTTCACCACATTCGCGGCGGAGCCGCGAATGTGGTGAAAATGGTCCAGGCACCGTACGTGTCACTCAGGCAACTCGCGCCTACCGCGGTTCAACTTTGAGTTGGCCGACGAGGCTCACACCCTTGCCCGTGATGCGCACCTCGTAGCTACCGGCTGGCAAGAACGTCACCTGCCCAAGGAAGTAAGGCGCCGGACTCGTCGTTCGCCTGGTCACCAGATCCCACCGGAACTGATTCAACCCACGCGTTCCGGCCACCTCATGCGTGAATCGTGTCCGTCCTTTCTTGTCGACCACCGTCAACGTCACGTCGCTCGACTCCGTCAGATAGAAGGTGATCGGCACGCGCTCCTCGGACGACTGCCGCGGCCGCGGCGTGATGTCGTCGCGGCGTGGGTGATACGCAGTCGGCATGGACAACAACGCGTTCTGTTCGGTCGCGCGGTTGGCAACCAACCAATGCACCGGCTCCAGGTCCAAGCGGTAGATGCCACGACCGTGAGTCGAGGCGATCAGATCCAGCTCTCGTTCTTGGATCACCAGATCGGATACTGCCGCGGCGGGCATGCCACGGCCGAGTAACGACCAACTCTTGCCGTGGTCCATCGAGACGTAGACGCCGCGATACATCGCCGCATAGAGCACGTCTTGATGGCGCGGGTCTTCGATGATGGCGTAGGCAACTTCATCGGGAAGGTTCGCACGCAGCGACAGCCACGTCGCGCCGTAGTCCTCTGAGACAAACACGTGCGCGCCAAGGTCGTCGTAGTTGATCCCGGTCACCGTCACGTAGACACGCGACTCGGCAAACCGCGACGGCGTGATGCACCGGATGTAGAACGGCGGCAAACCTTGTGAATGCTCACGCCAATCTTCGTCATCACTCCTCTTCACCCAAAACGCGCCGCGATCGGTGCCGCAATAGAGCAACCCCTTCGACAGTGGTGACTCCGCAATCGCGCCGGCCGCTGTGCCCACTCGCTCTTCGAACTGCGACTTCGCAAGGTCCGGGCTCGCAACCGCCCACGTATCGCCGCGATCCTTGCTGCGCATGACGAAGTTGCCGCCGTGATAGAGCACCCGATGGTCATGCGGCGACACGAAGTAGGGCGCGATGAAGTTGTGCAGCAACTTGCCGGCGTGCCCTCTCGGCAACCCCGGCCCGATCGGTTTCGACCGGTTGGTCGCCATGTCCTTGCGTCGCAAGCCGCCATGCTGGCTCGAGAAGTAGACCGTATTGGCATCCACCGGATCTGGCACCGTGTAGCAACCGTCCCCACCGCACCACGGATCGAGCCACACGTATTCCCAAGCATCCGGACTCGTCGCCCCTGCTTGCCGTTCGCGTGCTGGACCGCGCACGGACGCGTTGTCCTGGGTGCCACCGTAGATGAAGTAGGGATCGCTGTTGTCGACCGCCACGTCGTAGAACTCGCCCACCGCGAACGTGTTGTGATGCAGCCAAGAACGGCCGCGATCTTCACTCGTGTAGAGACCGCCATCGTTGCCGAGCAACAGCCGCTCCGGCCGCGCGGGATCGATCCACAGCTCGCAGTGATCGAGATGCAGCGACTGCGCGGGGCTCGGCACCCGATGCGTGATGTCGCCGCCGATCAGTTCGAAGGTCTTGCCGCCATCAACACTGTGAGCGATGCGAACACCAAGTGCATAGAGCTCATCGTCGTCCCGAGGATTGACGTAGCAGTCGGAGAAGTACCAACCGATGCGCGAGTTGATCTCCAGGTCCTGTTCGTGCGTGCGCTGCCAACGCTTGCCACCGTCCAACGTGCGGTAGACCTCACCCTGATTCTTGTCGCGGTTGTGGTTGTCGACGAATGCATACGCCTTGTCGGCATCACTGGCCGAAACCGCCAGGCCGATGCGCCCCGTCTTCGGACCATTGGGCAAGCCGCCCTGCAGCCGCGTCCACGTGTGGCCACCGTCATCACTGCGATGCACGCCACTGGTCGCACCGAGGGTCGACGGATCGTTCTGCCACATCGCCGCATACAGCACCGACGGATCGGATGGCGCGTAGACAACATCCACCGCGCCCGTGTGTTCATCGACGTAGAGCACGTGCTGCCACGTCTTGCCGGCATCCGTCGTCCGATACACGCCGCGGTTCTTGTTGCTCGACCAGAAGTGACCAAGCACCGCGACGACAGCCGTGTGCGGCTGCTTGGGATGCACCGCGATCTCGCCAATGTGCCACGAGTCGTGCAGGCCGACGTTGCGCCACGATTCCCCGCCGTTGTCTGACAAGAACACACCCGTGCCCGGCATCGTGAAGTTGCGCGGTTTCTTCAAGCTCTCACCCGAACCCAACCACAAGACGTTGGAATCGGATGGCGCCAACGCGATGTCGCCAATCCCGATCGCGGATTGCTCTTCGAAGATGCAGCGCCACGATGCGCCGCCATTGGTGGTCTTCCAGAGGTTGCCCGACCCGAACGCGACGTAGATCGTGCCCGGCAATCGTGGATCCCCTTGCACCGACTCGACGCGCGCCGAATTGAGCACGGGTCCGAGCCCAACCCACTGCAAGCCAAACGGCGACGAAGCCTTCGCCTCGCGATACTGCGCGAACGAACGCAGCAACGGGCTCCCAGGTACGGGGCTCTCAGCCACCGGAGCTTGGGCCGCGGCAAAGCCGACAACGGACCACAGGACACTCATGCAGCGACACTTCCTCAGCATCCTGATCATGCCTCGATGCTAGCCCGCGGCCACGCAACCGCGACGCGTGCATCGCAACAACTGCGCACCGGGTGGGACACATGCGCCACCGCGGTATTACATGTTGCGTCGCCGCTCCAAGGCCAGCTCGCTGACAGTGACTCTCGCACCAGCCGCCCTCACTGATGATGAACCGTCTCGCACCCCACGTCCTCATCCTCCTGTCCGCACTGTTGGCCCCCGAAGCCCTGAGCCAACAGCAACCTGCCGGCAAGACGATCGTCACTGGACCGGTCGCCAGGTTCGCTCTCGACGGCGACACCAAGAACAGTGCGGGCACAGCGGCCGCCGCCGAACATGTCGGAACCGCGTCCTACGTGCGCGGCCTCAGCGGCAACGCGCTGCGCCTGCGAGCGGACGATGCCGCGAGCAAACTCAGCATCGTTGGCCTCGGTCTCGACAAAGGGCGCGCCAGATCCTTCTCCGTGCAGTTCTGGGTTCGCACGACAGCCGACGCGAGCCGGCGCATGGTGCTCCTGTCACAGAAGGCGTATCCAACCAACAGCCTCGCCGCGCAGAAGGAACCCGGCTGGGTCTTCTACATGTCGAACGGCACGTGGGCATGGAACATCGGCGCCGGCCGACGCCGTGTCACCTACGAACGCGACAACGGCGAACACGAACCCCTCAACGACGGGCGCTGGCATCAACTGACGATGACCTACGACCGACAACTCGGTCAGGTGTGGCTCTACTTCGATGGCGTGCAACGCGCAATCTACAACCTCGACGACAACTCAGGGTTCGAGTTCGCCACGTCGCAGCCGATGCACGCCGGGTGGCACGGCGCCAAGACACAGCCCGCAGTCGCACCTACGATTCCAGCCGGCGCCGAGTTGCTGCAGGAGTTCGTCGACACGTTCAACGCGATCGGCCTGGCGCCCGTCACCTCCGAGGAGTTCGTGCGCCTCGTCGTCGAGCCAAAGCGGTTGTTCCGCGCCAAGGCCCGGGCACGCGCCGTCGAACTCGGCGATAAAGGCGAGGAGTTCCTCGCATCGATGAACAAAGTCGACTTGCAGCCGGTGGCGCGGATCGAATCACAGTTGATGCGCAACCCACACACGGTGCATCAGGCGTTCAGCTTCATGGAGGCCGCGCCGCTCATGAAGCTCTACTCGCTCGTCGACGGCAAGGTCCAGACGAACATGGCAGCTGCCAAGATGTTCAGCGAACGCGAACGACTACAGCCCTCGGACTTCGATCTCGACGATCTATCGGTTTGGCATCGCGCACTCACGGAGAACGAAGTGCAGGCTTCCTACGCCGCGCACTTCGCACCAACAACTCGCCCGCTGACCAAGAAGTGCACGTCGCTGACCACCGGTGTCTGGAACATCTTCCACGGGGGTCTGCACTTCACCACACGCGAGCACGGCTGGGATTCGCGCGTCGCGATCGCCCAGATCATCGAACGCGAACAGATCGATGTCGTCATGATGCAGGAGACCTACTCCGCCGGCGACTTCATCGCAGCCGAGCTTGGCTACCACTTCGCCACAACGGTCGATTGGGACTACCTCAACCAAGGCGCCAACATCTCGATCCTGAGTCGCTACCCGATTCGGGAAGTGCGCGTGCCGGGCAACTCCGCGTTCTCCAACGTCGCGGCGCGAATCTCGATCAGCGAAACACAAGACGTGTGGGTCATGTCGAACTGGTATGGCATGAACAAGTTCAACAACGTGACCGCGTTCCACAAGGAGCGCTTCGCGGCGAGCGACACGACTCCCGTCTTCTTTGGCGGTGACTTCAACGCGATCCCACACACCGATGGCGGCAAGAGCCCCGCGTCGGTCGCGATGCTCGAGTTCGGCTTCACCGACGCATTCCGCAGCATGTATCCAGACGTAGCGAAGCATCCCGGCTACAGCCACCGCAGCGACCGGCGCATCGATCAGCTCTACTTCAAGGGGGCGGCGCTGCAGCACACGTCGACGCGTGTGATCAGCACCTGGCCAACCGGGTTCCCTTCGGATCACTACCTGATCCGCTCGCACTTCGAGATCCGCTAGGCTCACAACCATGAAACGACTCGCGTCGCTCTGCGCCAGCATCACCTTCGCCGCCTTCGCCAGCGCGCAGGAGCGCAAACCCAACATCATCCTGTTCCTCGTGGATGACATGGGTTGGCAAGACACGTCGGTGCCGTTCGCCGAGAAGGCCACCGCGTGGAACCGGCTGTATCGCACGCCACACATGGAAGACCTCGCGCGGCGCGGCGCGAAGTTCACGCAGGCCTATGCGGCGCACCCCGTTTGTTCGCCGACACGCACAAGCATGATGACCGGCAAGAACCCGGCGCGCACGCACATCGATGACTGGGTCGGTCACGGCTACACCAAGAACCGTTACCTGCGATCGCCGCAATGGGCGGCCACCGGCCTGCAACCAGAAGGACCGCACGTGACGCTGCCGACAGTTCTTCGCAAGAACGGCTATCGCACCATGCACGTCGGCAAGGCGCACTTCGGCGGCAAGGACACGGCCGGCGCCAATCCACGATCGCTCGGCTTCGACATCAACATTGCCGGCGCGCACACCGGCGGCCCATGGGGTGGCTGGATCTCGCCGTGGCTTGGCAAGCATAAGGCCGTCTACCCCAACCTCGAGGACCGACCTGAGGGTGAGTATCTGACCGACGCGATCACCGTGAAGGCGATCGAATGCATCGACGATGCCATTCGCGATGAGACACCGTTCTTCCTCAACATGGCTCAGTTCGCCGTGCACACCGGAATCGCGCCGGCACCGGCCTACATCGATGGCTATCAGGACGGCCGCCCCCAGGTCGAAGCAGACTACGCGTCCATGCTGGAAGCGATGGACGCATCGCTTGGTGCCCTGCTCATGAAGCTGCGCGACCCAGACGGAGACGGCAAGCAAGACGACAGTATCGCCGACAACACCCTGATCGTGTTCACGTCGGACAACGGTGGCCTGTCCAATCACACGCGCGCCACGAAGGGCAAGGTCAACGTCAAGGCGTCCGGCGATGCCATCGACGCCAACTTCGAACGCGACTGGCACAACCGACCGCTGCGCAGCGGCAAGGGTTCGGCGTACGAAGGCGGCATCCGCGTTCCGATGCTCGTAGCGTGGGCTGGCCAACAACCTGACAGCAAGCCCGTGCAGCCAACGTTGCCGATCAAGCCGGGCACGACAATCAGCGAACCGGTACACATGGATGACTTCTTCGCGACGGCACTCGACGTTGCGAAGGTTGCGAACCCTGTGCCGGAGACGCAGCAAGACGGCCAGAGCCTGGTGCCGCTCCTCGCCAACCAGAAGTTCAAACGCCGCGCGCCACTGTTCTGGCACTACCCGCATCAGTGGTATCGCGACGTCGGCGTCGGCCTCGGCATCGAACCGTTCAGCGCGATGCGCAAGGGTCGCTACAAGGTCATCTACTTCTACGGCGACGGCGTCCTCGATGGCGAAGGCTACGATCCGCGCGTCGAGCTATACGACTTGTCCGTCGACGTGAGTGAAAGCAACGATCTCGCGGCAAGCGAAGCAGATCGATGCGTCGCGCTGCGCGATGAACTCGTGGCTTGGCTCACGGAGGTAGCGGCCGGGATTCCCGTCGTCCGTGCTACGGGCAAGAGTGCACCGCTACCAGCAAGGGGCAGCGCTCTGACGTTCGAGTAGAGGCTCCGGAATGCCGTCGATCAATCGCGTTTCCGCACGCGTACCGGCACCGGGCCGGCAACGGATTTATCACTACTGGCGCGGTTCTCCGCCCGGTTGTGCACGACAACCATGCCCACGAGTCCTGAGCCAACGACCAAAGTCACAACAAGGCCGAAGCCAAATATTAGATAGTCGACCATCGGATCAGTTCCTCCCCGACAACAGGAGGTTGCCAAGACCCAGGATGGACGGGACCCACAGGCCCACGAACAGGCCTTCTTCGCGCATCCCTGCGAACCAGAGGCTCACGGAGAACAAGAACGAAACGAAAGCTCCGAGGACGACGAGGGCGCGTGCCTTGGCGGTGGCTTTTGCCACATCGAGATCTGCGACGGCGGTCTGCTGTTCCATGCAAGGCCATTCGCCATGAAACCTGCAAGTGGATGCACCAGCCTTCTGGAGCACTGCGATTCGCACCACTGTTGCCCAACTCAGCCAACAGTCGTGGCCGACTGCAATTCGCCAAACTTCGCAATCAACTGCTCGCGACGATAGGTAAAGATGCGTTCGACATCCGGCCGCACAAACAGCCGGTTGATCAAGGGCTCCAAGAACCAACCGGGGCCGACGTAGCGCACGTCGTCTTGTATCTCCGTCCCTCCATCCACGGATACGAACGTGTGCTTGTGGTGCCACAAGCGGTACGGACCACGCCGCTGCTCGTCGACGAAGCTATGCGGCGGCTGCCACACTGAGATCTCAGATTGCCAACGAACGGGTAGGCCTCTAATCCGCAAGCGGTAGTCGATCTTGGCACCTTTGCGCATGGTCAGAGGCTCAGGAGTCAAGACCTCGAATCGCAACCACGGTGGCGTGATCTGCTCCAGATTGCGGGCGTCGGAGAAGTAGGAGAACACCTCGTCTCGATCCGCCGCAACACGAAGGCTCGACGTCAGATGATGGGCGCGCATGCTTTGTTCCGCTCTCCGCTTGGAGTTTTTTTGGTAGGGTGAATGTCGTTGTAGTAGGCGCTCGCCACGCGAGGCCCCGGACGCCAACGTCGCATGCAAGCACGCGCCTCTAGCGGACTGGCCGCTCGAATCGGAGGTGGCAAACACCGATGTGACGCTCACGGAATCCTGCTTCGCAGTAGGCGAAGTAGAAGTTCCAGGCGCGCACAAGACTGGCATCGCCCCCCAGGCGCTCGATCTCGTGACGCTTCTCGTTCCATGCCTGACGCCATCGACGCAACGTCTCGGCGTAGTGCAAGCCGAAGTCCTCCATCTTGACCAGCCGCAAATCGGTGTATTCCGTAGCCGCGCTCGTGATCGCCGTGACGGACGGGATGAAGCTACCCGGAAACACATGTCGCTTGATGTAGTCCACTGAGCGCAATGCTGACTCGTAGTGCTGATCGGCAATCGTGATGGCCTGCAATCCCAACACGCCCCCAGGACGCAATCGCTCGGCGCAGCGCTGCAAGAACTCGGGTAGGTAACGTGCCCCAACAGCTTCAATCATTTCACACGAGATCACCTTGTCGAAGGTGCCTTGTAGCTCTCGGTAGTCTTCCTTCAACTGCCTGACCCGATGCGCCAGCCCTGCCTCGGCCACTCGACTGCGTGCCGTGTCGTACTGATTCTCCGAGATCGTTGTGGTCGTCACCTCTGCCCCAAACTCACCGGCAGCAGTCAGTGCGAGGCTACCCCAGCCCGTGCCGATCTCGAGCAAGCGATCACCGGGGGCCAAGTCGACCAACTTGCAGAGGCGACGCAGTTTTGCTGCCTGCGCCTGTTCAAGCGACTGCCCGGGCCGCTCGAACCATGCCGACGAGTAGGTCATCGACGGATCGAGGAACAGCCGAAAGAGATCGTCACTGAGGTCGTAGTGATCCGCGATATTGCGACGACTTCCAGCACGACTATTGCGACGCAAACTATGCCCGAGACGCAATAGCAGTCGCCGCGGGACCGACCACATGGAGCGATCGACTCCCAACAGGACCTCCCTATCGCGAACGAGCAAGCGCAAGACACCAACCAGGTCATCCGCCTCCCAGTGGCCCGCGACATAGGACTCGCCAGCGCCCACGGCACCCGAAGCTGCTAGTGACGAATAGAACCTGGGATCAACCACTTCGATGCCAGACTCGCCAAGCGGTCCGTCGGCGCGCCCCACTGTATGAGTGTCAGCGTGATCGCGAACGGTCACGGAACCGCTCTTGAGTTGCGCGAGCTTCTGAAGCACCCCATGGCGCACCAGCTTCTGCCAAGCGGTCGCCGGACGAGCCAGCGGTTTTGCAGCTGCGCTGCCGTGTGGAGAGACCAGGATGGAACTGCTCATGCTTGGACTTGGCGACGAGGGTGACGAAAGAACGGAGCACGCCGCCACCACAGGCGGAATGCGTTCCAGTAGATCGAATGAATGATCCGCAAGCTCATCCACGGGTGACGAAACCAACTGCGCACCAGAGTCGCAGTCCGCCATGGCTTCTTGCTCATGACGAGCGTCGCATCGAAGGTCTTGCAACCGTCCACGTGGTTCTCCATGTGGACCAACAACCGCGAATCAGGGGCCGTGAAGCGCCAGTCGTATTCTTGCGCCATCGGCTGGAACGGACTCACGTGAAACCCCTTCGGAAAGCGCGCAGTGACCCGCCCGTCGTCGTCAGCGGGCAACACGTAGTGATGCCGTTCCCGCCACGGCGTGTTGGTGATCTCAGCCAGCACCGCCCGCAGCCGATCATCGTGATCAAAGCAGTAGTAGAAGGAGACCGGGTTGAACCCGTATCCGAAGTGACGCAGGCAGGTAAGCACGCGAACTGCGCCGTCCGGCAGAAATCCAAGTTGCCTGGCAACCTCTTCGCGCACGGCATCACCAAGCGGAGCATCCGCAGGGCCAAAGTAGTCTGACCGACGAAACCGAACAGGTGCCGGACGTCGATCGGACCAGAACCACCGCCCGCGAAATGCCAGTGGCAGTTCATCCACATCGAGGTAGGCCAGATCGAGCCCGATGGTGAACCGGTGATCGACTCGGTCGAAGCGGCGATGACGCACCGTCCCCGAGTAGACCCCGCTGTGAATGACTGCTTCTCCGGTCACGGCGCCTCCTTGGCCGCCGGGCTCACATCCCCCGCGTGCGGAGTGCCACCACCAATCCCGAAGTCAGCAGCCACACGCAAAGCCGACTTGACGCCGTCCTCGTGAAAGCCGAAGCCACACCACGCCCCACAAAACCACACGCGCCCTGAGCCGCTCACTTGAGCGACATCCCGATGCGCCTGCTCGCAACGCTGGTCGAAGACCGGGTGGTCGTATTTGAACTGCCGAAGAACCTTGTCGGGATGGATCCGGTGCGACGAGTTCAGGCTGACCAGGTATCGCTCAGGCTCATCGAGGCCTTGCAGCGTGTTCATGTCGTAGGTCACCGTCGCACACTCTCGGGAGTCTTCCGGGATCCGGTAGTTCCAGGCCGACCACGCCTTCTGCCGTTGCGGCAGCAAGCTCGTATCCGTATGCAACACGACGTCATTCCCCTGATAAGGGATCGCAGTCAACACGGCACTCTCGGCAGCGGATGCATCCGTCAACATCCGTGCGGACTGATCGCTATGCGTTGCCATCACCGCGGCATCGAACAACTCCGCGTGCTGTCCCTGCACGCGCACAATGACCCCGTCGATCTGACGCCGCACTTCTACCACAGGGCTATTGAGGCGGATCCGGTCGACAATGGTCCGCGACAATGGTTCGAGGTAGCTGCGAGAACCACCGACGACGGTTCGCCACTGCGGCCGATTGCGGACCTGCAGCATCCCGTGATTGCGAAAGAAGCGAACGAAGAAGCGGGCCGGCATCTTGCCTAGCCCTTCCGGGTTGGCTGACCAGATTGCGGCCATCATGGGCAGCAGGTACCAGCGTCCGAACGCGCCATCAAGGCGCTCGATTCGAAGCACTTCCGCCAGCGTCAGATCACTGTCGGCATATGACTCTGCAATCCGGTGGAACCTACGGATCCCGCGCAGCATGCACCAGAAGGCAGGTCGCGCCAGGTTGCGGCGCTGCACGAAGAGTCCATCCAACGAGCTACCGCAATATTCAACGTCAGAGCGTTCGCAACGCATGCTGAAGCTCATCGTCGAAGGCCTAAGCGACACCCCTAGTCGCTCCATCAGCGCATAGAACTCAGGGTAGGTCCGGTCATTGCAGACGATGAATCCCGTGTCGATGGCAACCTTGCCGTTGGCACCGTCCACGTCGACCGTATGCGTGTGCCCGCCGATGCGAGACGCCGCCTCGAAGACAACAACGTCGTGCCGTTCGGCGATTCGCTCAGCCGCGAGCAAGCCGGCAACACCTGTTCCGATCACGGCGATTCGCTTCCGCCCAACGCCGAGATACGCCTCGGCACGAGTCATGGGCGCACGCGGCTTGGTAAGGGCCGGATACCAGAGACCAGGCCGACCAGGGACATCGCTCGCAACACGTAGAAGGTGATATCTACCTGCCACCAGCGAAAGCCCTGCCGGACCGAACTCGGATGCCAGTGGTGGTTGTTGTGCCACCCCTCTCCGAGCGTCAGCAAGGCGAGCAAGAACGAGTTGCGGCTGTGGTCCGAGGTCGGCCAAACCCGCCGGCCAAACAAGTGTGCAACGCTGTTGACGGAAGCCGTAACGTGAAACAGCGCCGTCGTCGAGATACAGAATCCCCATACGACCATCTGCAGGGCACTCGTCTCGAGGTGCGGGTATTGATTGCCCAGCACACCGCCGAACACCGCTAGAGCCACCAACAGAATCGCTGGCACGACGCGATCGTGCTGGTCGAGCCACACGAGCTCGGGGTACTTCGCGAAGTCCGGGACCTTGCTCAAGTCGGTCTGCCAGGCTTGCTTGGTTGTGAACCAGCCGACGTGCGACCACCAGAGACTGTGTGTGTGGGGCGAATGAGGGTCGGACTCACCATCCGAAGACCGGTGATGGTGACGATGGTGCGCCGCCCACCAAAGCGGGCCACGCTGCACTGCCGTTGCACCGAGCACGGCTGCAAAGAGCTGCATCGCTCGCGAGAGCTTGTAGCTGCGGTGGCTGAAATAGCGGTGGTAGAACGCGGTCACCGCAAACATGCGGATCAAGTAGAGGGCCACCGCGACCAGCACGGCGACCGGACTCCAGCCGACGGCAAACACCAACAAGCAACTGACCTGCATCACCAACCAAGGGGCGATGCGCAGCCACTCGATCTGGCTGTCGCTGGACGCATCTGCCGGCGTTGCAACGGAATGGCTAGTCACGGAGTGGGCTCCACGTGGAGCCTGTTCGCACCAGTCATGAGGCTAGATGCAGAAACTTGCATCCCGACCGGCACACGGAACGAATGGCTTGGAACAGGCCTCAAAGACGATGAATCTGCTCGACCTAGCCAGCTCGACCCTGTTGTGGGGCTGGGTGGCGCTCGCCACCCTCTTTGCCCTGCTGTGGTTGCGTCAACTTGGCACTCGCAATGCCACATCCGTGGATGCTGCCTGGAGCCTGAGCATTGGCTTGCTGGCCATCGTCGCAGCGCTGATCGCCACAGGTAGCACCGCCCAGCGCCTGCTGACAGCAATCTTGGCCGGGCTCTGGAGCGCGCGCCTGAGCTACTACCTGATCACCGATCGGATCCTGACAGACGCGACCGAAGACGGCCGCTATCGCGCCCTGCGAACGTTGCTGGGCAGACGAGAAGCAGTCGGGTTCTTCTTTGTCTACCAGCTTCAGGCACTTCTTGCGCTGGGCTTCGCGATGCCGTTCGTGCTGACGGCCTTCGACGAGTCAACACAAGTTACTTCGGCGCAGTACGCAGGCATCGCTTTGGTGCTGACCAGCCAGGTCCTCGAATCGATCTCTGACCGCCAACTCGCCCAACACCGAGCCGACGGGGCGATGCGTGGCCGCGCCTGTCGCCGCGGTCTGTGGCGATACAGCAGACACCCCAACTACTTCTTCGAGTGGCTGACCTGGTGCGGCTTCGCCGTGGTTCAGGCCCCCGCACTCGGATGGGGTGCGACCATTGCCCCAGTGGCAATGGGGCTCTCGACCCGATTCTTCACAGGCGTGCCATTCACCGAGAAGCGCGCACTCGTTTCGCGTGGCGATGACTACCGCCGCTACATGAGCGAAACGAACGTCTTCTTCCCCTGGTTCCCTCGTCACTCGCCGAATCCCCACGGAGATAACTCATGAGCACACTTGTCGAACGCTGCCTCGAACGCGGCTTGTTGCCCGACAGTGTTGTCCGCATCGGCATTCGCCGCCTGCTTCGCCACCGACTCCGCAAGGAACAAGCCAACGACCCAGAAGCCTCCTCGCAGCGGTTGGCGGCCTGGATCGAAGAGTGTGACAAGAGCTCCATCGCGGTTGCTACAGACGCCGCCAATGAACAGCACTACGAGGTCCCCGCAGCGTTCTTCCAGCTCGCCCTGGGCAAGCACTACAAGTACAGCTGCGGGCTCTGGCGCTCGCCATCCGACACCCTCGACCACGCCGAAGCTGCGATGCTGGAGCAAACCTGCCAACGCGCGGGCATCGTCGACGGGATGCGCGTACTGGACCTCGGTTGCGGCTGGGGCTCCCTCTCTTTGTGGATCGCCGAGCACTACCCCAACTGCAAGATCGTCGGCGTCAGCAACTCCAGCAGCCAACGTGATTTCATCCTTGCGACGGCGCAGAGTCGCAACCTCAGCAACGTCGAGATCATCACGACCGACGTCAACGAACTAGTCGCCAACTCAGAATGGCACCAGGAGTTCGATCGCATCGCATCCATCGAGATGATGGAGCACACGCGCAACTGGCGGCGCCTTCTCGAGAGTGCCTCGAAGTGGCTTACTCCCGAAGGCCGGATGTTCATCCACGTATTCACCCACCGTGCGGTCGGCTACGAGTTCACGGCAGAGAGTGATCAGGACTGGATGGCAAAGCACTTCTTCACTGGTGGCCAGATGCCAGCAGACACTCAGATGCTGCACTACCAAGACCACATGCAACTCGAATCGCACTGGCGTGTCAGCGGCCGGTACTACCAACGGACGGCCGAGGCATGGCTGCGTAATCTCGACGCCAATCGCAACCAAGCGATCTCGCTTCTCCGTCGCCCGTACGGCGAGCGGGCAGCACGCATGGTGAATCTATGGCGCGTGTTCTTTCTCTCGTGCGCCGAACTATGGGGCTACGACAACGGACGCGAATGGCTGGTGTCGCACTACCTGCTTCGACCGCGAGCCTAGCAGCCAACCAACTGCAGGCTACGGCGCATCCAAAGACCGGTCGGTTGCGAACAGCAAGACCTACGCAACCTAACCGATCCAATGAACCGCCAAATCCTGTCGTCAGCGACCACCCTGTTCTTGCTCGCCATGTCCAGTTCGGCAAGCGCCCAGTCCCTCCCCCTTGCCTTCCAAGAGTCTGCCTCTTCGTGGCGCACCGTAGTTGATGGTGTGATGGGCGGCCGCTCGACCGGCCGTGTCCGAACGACACCGACCGACACGCTGCTCTTCACCGGCAAGCTCTCGCTCGAGAACAACGGCGGCTTCTCCCAGATCCGCACCTCCATCGCCAACAAGAGTCTCGATGGCGCCAACGGACTGGTCATCGAATGCCGAGGCGATGGCCGCAAGTACAACTTCAACGTGCGCGTATCCAACGCCCGCATGATGGCTGGCGGGTTCCAGAGGCCGTTCGCAACCGTCGCCGACAAGTGGGTCGAAATCGAACTGCCTTTCGACGAGTTCGAACTGTTCAGCTTCGGACGGCGCATTCGGAAAGCCCCAGAACTCGACCCCAGCCTGATCGAATCGATCGGCGTGACACTTTCGGACAAGGTCCCAGGCGACTTCTCGCTGGAGATCCGCAACATCCGCCGCCTCACGCAAGGCGACCAGCAAGCCACGGGCGGCGACGCCGGACCAGGCAACGACCTGGCAACGGTCGCTCAGGATGCGGGGCTCACGACGCTCCTCGACCTCGTGTCAGCCGCCGGGCTGCAACTCCCGAAGGAACCGGTGACGATCTTCGCGCCGACCAACGACGCCTTCGCCGCACTTCCCGCCGCGACCCTCAAGAGTCTGCTCGAGCCGAAGTCGCGCGAGACCCTCCGCCAGATTCTCAAGTTCCACATCACCACTGGCCGCCGCTCCTCGGGCGACGTCCTCAACAGCCGCAGCCTACCGAGTCTCGCGGAACAGCCCCTTCGTGTGGATGCCAACAACAGCAAGATTGCTGGCGCCGGCATTGTCGCCGTGGATGTCGCGTTCGATCGCGGCGTCGTGCACGTCATCGACAAGGTGATGATGCCTGAGCAGCGCTCCATCGTAGAAATCGCATCCGGCGAGAAGCGCCTCTCAACGCTCCTGACCGCCGTCAAGAGCGCCCGCCTCACGACGCAACTACAGCGACAGAACGGTCCCTGGACGGTCTTCGCGCCCGTCGATTCGGCCTTCGCCAAGCTGCCGAAGGAGACCGTTGCTTCGCTTCTCAAGAGTGAGAACCGCAAGGCGCTGACAGCCATTCTCGGCCTGCACGTGGTCCCGGGTCGCATCGCATCGCGCGACCTGGTCGGCAACAAGCAGCTGACAACGCTGCTCGGTCAACCGATTCGGGTCTCGCTCGAGAATCGCCAGATCACGATAGGCACCTCCGCCAAGTTTGTCGCAACCGACATCCAAGCGGCAAACGGCGTCATCCACCTGATCGACACCGTGCTGCTGCCAGCCAAGGCTGCGTCGCAACCGCAGACGGCCAAGACCGCACCGCGACCGTCGGACTTCGCCGACGAAGCCCGCCGCATCTACGAGTTGGCCATCAATCGCGGTGTCGGCTTGTTCAACGACGGCAACGCGGAAGCATGTGCAGCCATCTACGAAGTGGCCATCGAATCGATGCTGGGATTGACCGGCACCCGGCTCAACACGCAGATCCGGACCAGGCTCGAGCAGTCACGAACGGAAGCAAAGAAGGCGACGACGTGGCGGACCCGAGCATGGGCGCTGCGCCGGGCGCTCGATGACGCCTACCGCATGCTGAACACCGCCCGGAAGCGCGAAGCTCTACCGGCGAAGTGACGCATCGAAGAACTCGAACACGTCCGGCAGCGCCAACTGCACAATGGCGAGGTGTTCGACGTTGGGGTACTCACGGTAATCGCTAGGCGCGCCCACCTTCTGCAGAGCCGCGTGAAGCTTCTTGGCGCCACCCAAAGCAAAGTCCTTGCTGCCGACACCGACGAAGAACGGTAGTTCCTTGAGTGAGTTGCGCCGCCCCACGTGGCCACCACCACCGAGTGCGGCCACCGCGCGGTAACGCTTCGGATAACGAACGGCATTTGCCATCGCCTGAGCCGCGCCCATCGAGTGGCCGACGAGCATCACTCGATCCCTATCGATTGGAAAGCGCGCCGCCAGTGCGTCGACCATCGCTGCTGTATCAATCCGGCCAAGAGCAACGCGCGGAGCGACCACCATCCAATCCCGCTCGGCAGCCAGAGCAACGATACGACCGTCGCCATAGCCGTCGAAGAACATGTTCTCGCTGCCGCCGGCGCCGTGCAAGGCGATGACGAGCGGACGCTTCGACTTGCCCTCAGGGGTCATCAGTCGCACGGCAAGTGTGCGCTCACCAGCCGGCACACGCAGGCGGAAGGAGCCGGCACGATGACTGCCGTAGAACGGCGTCTTGCCGGGGTTGGCGAGCCAGGCGGCCAGCGCTTCGGCTTCCGCGAGGACCTCGCAACCAGGTAACACCGTCTCGTTGGCTGGGCGCCGGCCCATGACCTGGAGCATCTTGACCAAGGCGACGAACGTGCGGGACTCGATCGTGCGCGGCTTCATCGCTTTGGCACGCTTCGCCGCCGCGGCCAGCTTGGCGATACGCACGTCGAGGTCCACCGCGACGGACAAGGCCTGCTCGCGCCGCACCAACACCTTGTCGCCATGCCGGATCGACCAACTGAGCACGTGGTCACCGGGCAGCAATCCCGCCAACGGCAACTCGATCGCTTGCGGCAGTTCGGCCAACGGAACGATCAAGGGTTTCCGTTCACCTGAACATGCCTCGGCAGGCACCTCAATGCAGATGGAGAAACCGTTCAGCGCAACTCCTTCACGCTCCATGTCTTCGTCATCGATCGGATAGACGGCGCGCACCTTGCCAGCCAGCGTGCCCTCACCGACCGCGACCATTCGCGCGCGCAACGACCACTGCAGACTCGCAGCGAACTGATCCGCAACCGACAACTTCTTACCGGCTAACGCGGCATCTGCATCAGCGATTGCTCTCGCCACCGTTCGCGTATCGACCTTGAGGAACGCCTGCACTGCGCGATCCAATTCGGTCATCGCAGCCGCGCGCCGCTTGGGATCGCTCTCCTTGTCCAAGTGCCGCTCGAACGCACGCAGCCGCAATCCAAGTTCGTATCGATCTGCTTGAGCAATCAGGGCGCTGCCTGGCAGAAGACCGGCAACGCAGGTCGCGAGAAGAGCTCGCCTGCACAAGATGGTGATTCGATTCATCCGTTGGCCTTCAAGTGACGGTACCGTGCCTGGACCATTTTCACCTCATTCGCCGCGCAGCGGCGAATGAGGTGAAAATGGTCCAGGCACCGTACGATCCGTTCATGGTGTGAGCAGGACTTTGGTGCAGCCGTCGAGGCGCTTCTCGAACATCTCGTAACCGCGCGCCGCTTCTTCGAACGGCATGCGGTGTGAGAACAGCGCGCCGAGATCGAACGTACGCGCTGCGACCAGCGGCATCGTCTCGTCCATCATCGCGCGCGCCGAACATCGGCCCGCGCGATACGTGAGGTTCTTGTCGTAGGCGTCGCCCGGGGAGAACGCGAAGTGTGGTTCGCAATGCACGCCGGCTGCGGCGACTGTGCCGCCGGGGCGCACCATGTCGTAGGCCGAACGTGTGGCCTTCTCGTTGCCGACACACTCGAGCACGACGTCGGCACCGCGACCCGAAGTTGCTTCGCGCAGTGCCGCCAAGGCCTTTGGGTCCGTGGCGAGGATCGACTCCGCGCCATAGCGCTGCGCCAACGACAAGCGTGCCGGTTCGAGGTCGAGGCTGAACACCTTGCCTGCACCAAGTTGCCTGGCCGCGATGGCGGCGCACAGACCAACTGGGCCGGCGCCGATCACGGCGACGGTGTCGCCTTGCTGGATGTCGCCGAGGCGCGCGCAGAAGAAGCCCGTGGACAACACGTCGCCCGCGAGCAGTGCTTCTTCATCACGCGCACCTTCTGGCACCTTGACCAACGTCGTGTCGGCAAACGGCACACGCACCAACTCGGCCTGGCCGCCGTGCAGACCGCGACCTTCTTGCACCCAACCGAAGAGTTCGCCGCGCTCGCAACGCGCTGTCAATCCGCGGGTGCAGTAGAAGCACGAACCGCAGCTCGTCGTGAACGGACTGACGACACGGTCCCCGATTCGCAGATGCTCAACGGCACTGCCGACTTCGGTAACCTCGCCGAGGAACTCATGGCCCATGACCGTGCCGGCGTCGAGCCCCGCTTCGCGGCCGAGATACGGGTGCAGGTCCGAGCCGCAGATCGCGGCAAGCTGCACGCGCACGACGACGTCGTGTGGATCCCGGACCGTCGGCTCCGCAACCTCTTGTAGAGCGACCTCGCGGACCTGGCGAAACGTGATGGCTCGCATGCACGCATAGTACAGGCGCGTCACAGAAAGATGGCCATGCTCACGCCGATCGCGGTAATGCTGTTGGGCATGGCTCGAACGCTTCCCCCGTGCACCCTCGCGCTGACACTCGTGCTCACACTGGCTGGCTGCGTCGCAGTACCAACCTCGACCGCGCCGGATTCGATGCCAGCCAAAACCACACGGCCGCCCAACGTCGTCATCATCTTCACCGATGACCAGGGCTACGGCGACCTGTCGTGCAACGGCCATCCGACGATCCACACGCCGCACATAGATCAGCTCGCCGCCGAAGGCATGAAGCTGTCGCAGTTCTACGTCGCCTCGCCGGTGTGTTCGCCGTCGCGCGCGGCGCTGCTGACCGGGTGCTACCCGAAGCGCGTGTCGATGCACAAGCACGTGGTCTTCCCGCAGTACGACTACGGGCTGCATACGGATGAGGTCACGATCGCCGACATGCTCAAAGGGCGCGGCTACGCGACTGGTTGCTTCGGCAAGTGGCACCTTGGCCATCGGCCGGGGTTGATGCCGTTGGATCAGGGCTTCGATGAATACATCGGCGTGCCCTACTCCAACGACATGGCGCAGATCCACCGCAAGAAGAACAACAAGTACCTGTATCGCTTGCCGCTGATGAACGGCAACAAGGTCGTCGAGTGGGAACCCGATCAACGCCTGCTGACCAAGCGCTACACCGAGGCAACCGTCGACTTCATCGAGCGCCACAAGGACGAGCCGTTCTTCGCCTACGTGCCGCACACGATGCCGCACATTCCGTTGTATGCGTCGGCGGAGTTCGAAGGCACAAGCCCGCGCGGCTTGTATGGCGACGTCATCGAAGAGATCGACTGGAGCGTCGGCCAGATCACGAAGACGCTCGAGCGCCTCGGCCTCAGCGACAACACGCTGGTGATCTTCACGTCGGACAACGGCCCGTGGTTGCCGTTCAAGCTCAATGGTGGCAGCGCCGGTTTGCTGCGCGGCGGCAAGGGCAGCAACTGGGAAGGCGGCCAGCGCGTGCCGTGTGTGGCGAAGTGGCCAGCGCGCATTCCCGCTGGCGGCGTCTGCCGCGACGTGGCCACGACGATGGATCTGCTGCCGACGGTGGCTGCGATCACCGGCGCGGCACTGCCAACGGATCGCAAGATCGACGGTCACGACGTTCGCGGTCTGTTGTTCGGCGAAGCAGGCAAGAGCCCGACCGAGCAGTTCCTCTACTACACGAGCAAGGGCGAACTCGCCGGCATCCGCCGCGGCCCGTGGAAGCTCAAGCTCAAGCCACTGGCGCTGTTCAACGTCGAAGAGGACGTCAGCGAACAATGGAACCTCGCCAAGAAGCGCGCGGACCTGGTCAAAGACCTGCGCACCCTGGCCATGAACCTCGACCTCGAGATCACCGCCAGCGCCCGCCCGACCCGCAAGGTCGAACAACTGCTCTTCGACCCGTCGAAGCTGAAGGCGATCAAGTAGGTACTGTGCCTGGACCGCTTTCACCCTATTCGCCGCGCGCACGCGCGCGGCGAATAGGGTGAAAACGGTCCAGGCACAGTACGTACACGAAGACGCCGTCGACTCCTGGGGAGGCGACGGCGTCTTTGTTTGAAGGGATGGTAGTCGGAACTACTTCTTCGCGGCGGCTTCAGCTGCCTCGATCATCTCTTCGAGCGTTTCTTCCATCTGCGATTCGTTGCGGATGTTCTTGTGCTTGATCACGCCTTCGTGATCGATGTAGAAGAGCGTCGGCCAGCCGCGAACGCGCCAATCACTGCTGATCGGCGGCTCGGTGCTCTCGTTGCGGAAGCTCCGCCACGTCACACCCATCTTCTTCTGGTCAGCCTTGTAGCGAGCCATACCTTTCTCCGTGCTGGTCTTGTCACTGTTGACACCAAGCAGAGCAAAGGGACGGTCCTTCCACTTCTCCACGAGCGACCGCTCGTGTGGGATCATAGCCCGGCACGGGCCTCACCAGAATCCCCAGAAGTCGAGGAGCACAACCTTGCCGCGGTAGTCGCTCAGCTTGAACTTGACGCCGTCGATGTCGACACCGTCAATCTCAGGAGCTTCCGTTCCGATGGCAAGCTTCGTGGCTTCGACCAGGCCTTCCTTCGCTTCGTCGAGAAGGTCCGCGTCGGTCGTCAGCTTCTTGACCTGCTCGTAGTCGGCAACGGCCGAAGCGGTCTTGTCCTGAGAAGCGCTGAAGCGCGCGCGCGCGAGCAGAGCCTTGACGCGGATGGCGCTGTCCGAGTGGTTGTCGGCAACGTCGCTGAGCAGCGAACGAGCCGGACGACCCGCCATGCGCATGACCTTCGGCAGGTAGTCGACGACGTCGCCGATGGCCTTGCTCGAAGCGTGGTCCGTAGCGAGCGTCTTGACCGCCCACTTGACCGCGTTGCGTTCGCGACTCGCGTTTTTGAGGATGAAACCGAGGAACGGAACCGCAGCGTCCTTGCCGGCAAACTCCTGAGCCAGCTCTTGCGCGGTGCCGATGTATTCCTTGGTCGGCGGGGCGTAGGCCGAACGCGGGACGCGCTCGCCCGCCTCCTTGGCCTTCTTGATCGTCGCTTCCAGCTCGTCTTGCCAGGCCGAGTAGGCCTTGCTGAACGATTTGGAGAGCTTGTTGTATGCCGCTTGCGGGTCCTGCTGCGTTCCAGCGTCATCGCTCTGAGCGATTACAGCCGTTGGAATCGAGAACAGGAGCGCAGCAGCGAGAGCGTGTCTCAACATTGCGGGCTTCCTTTCGGGCTTGGGGTGATTCGAGGCGCGTCCATACGGACGGCCTTTGATTCCGCTCCAAGTTATCCGGAATCGCCCGGGAACGAGCCTCCAGATCCGGCGGACTCGTCTCAGAGACGTAATGCCCGCGGCGATCCCGGCGCGAAGCGCCCTGGGTCATCCAGCCGCGGGCGGCCCGTCAGGCTACTTGCCGTCTTCCGGCTTGCCCTCTTCGGCCTTCGGCTTGACGAGGTCGGCGCGCTTCGGCTTCAGCTTGTCGAACAGCGTCTTGTCGATCACGTAGTACCACGGACCGAACCGCTTCGTCAGGCTCTCGGCCTCTTCCTGGCCGGTCTTCACCTTGCCATCGTAGGTCTTCCACTCTTCGGCCGCCGTCGCCAGCGCGTCCTCGAGCGGCAGCTGATCACTGCGCACGTCCTGGTTCGCGGCATCGCCGGCAGCTTTGCCATCGGCACCGTGACTCAGCACGACGTAGCTCTCACCCGCCGGCTGGAACTGATACGCGTTGCCCCACGGGTCGATCGGCAGCTCCTTGAGCAGCGCGTCACCTTCGGCAGGCTTGACCGTCAGGTCCACGAGTGCAGCCGGCAGCTTGTTCTCGTTGGTCGTCATGTAGGAAGCAACCGCCGCCTGGATCGACTGGATCATCCCGCGGGCGTCCTTGCGCTTGGCGAGTTCTTCGTCGCTGAGGCGAGCCGCCAGCGGCTTCGCGATCAGACCTTCGACGAACTCAACGGTGACCATCAAGTAGCGGCTGTTGGAGTCCTTGGCCGCATCCTCAGATGGCTTGTCGCTGCCGAGACCGGCCGTAACTTCATCGCCCTCACCAGCAACGTAGGCACCGAAGCGCAGCGTGTAGCGCACACCACTCTTGGTCTCGAACAGCAAGTCGCCCTCGTTGGAGAACATCTTGCCGCCGCGGCCCATGAAGTAACCCTTCGCCCGCAGTTGCTGACCGAGGATTTGTGCTTCGAAGCCGTTGGCGCGCTCGAGACGCGCCGTCAGACCTTCTGGCTTGGGCCGCACACCGACGATCTTGATGTCGCCGAGCGTCGTGCCGACCTCGTTGGCGCGCTCTTCGTTGGTCTCTTCCTTGGCGGCATCGAGACCTGTGAGCACGAACTTGTTCTCGGTGTTCTTGGCGATGACCAGCTTCTCGCCGGGCACGATCTGACCGCGCTCCGCGTCGACCGCGTAGTTGTCGAACGTCACCTTCTGGATGTTGAACGCCTGCGCCTTGAGCAAGTCGGTCTCGATCCAATCGGCAAACTGCGTCGACAACGAACCGGCGAGCTTCGTCTTGTAGATGCGCTTCTGGTCCGGCAAGCGCACGTAGTAGACACCCTGCTTGTTCTCGACTTCCTTGCCGATGATCAAGTCGGCGAGCACGTTGCCGGCGCTGTCCTTGAGCTTGAGGCGCTTGCCGCGCCCCTCGGTCTCGACACCTTCGGCGAGCGGGTCGATCAAGTCGTATTCCGCGTGGCGACCCTTCGAGTCGCCGACCACCGAATCCTTCTTGAGGCCGATCAGCATCGCGGCTGCCTTGCCCATCTGCTCGTTGGCGTCCGCCGGGTAGTTGCCGTGCGACGGGATCGTCCACACCTGCTTGTCGTCGCGCTTGACGACAAACGCGTAGATGCTGCTCGACTCCGACCGGAAGGCCATCAGCTCGAGCTCGGCGATCGCATTGCCGTCGGTGAACTGCGGGAAGAAGTCTTGGCCCTGGTCATCGAACAGAGCGAGTCGGGCCTCGCCCGGCTTCACCGAGATGGCGAGAACCGACAGCACAGCGGCGACTCCGAGCGCGGCTCCAGTTTTTGCGAACTCGTTCATCACTTGCTTCCTCCGACTTGACGGTTGGCGGGGACGATCGCGGCGGCTCGCGACGAGCGCCGGAAGTAGGTAATCAAACCGAGCAACAGGCCCGGCAGTGCTGCCAACAGAATCGTGATCAGTCGATACCGATCGTGAATGCTGTTGCGCGCGGCATCGCGGTCGTGCTGCGCCTCCTCGAGGGTGCGGTTCTTCTGCTCGTCGATCTGTGCATTCTCGAGCTCGAACTTGCGGTTCTCGTTCTGCTGCACGCGGGCGATCTCCTGACCCTTGGCCGTCGCATCGAGCGTCGGGTCGTTCTTGATCTTCGCGACAGCATCGTCGAGACGCTTGCGCGCCGCCTCCAGCGACTTCTTCGCCGCCTCTTCGGCGCTGTCCTTCTCCTTTTGCCAGATCTTCTCGAACTCTGCCTGGGCCTCTTGGACCTTGGTGAGCTTGCGGAGGATCGGGCGGCGCTTGCGCAACTCGACCAGGCTCTCGTCGCCGATCAGCGAATCGATGCAGTTGAGGGCAAACGTGACGTTGTCGAAGCGCAGGTTCTCGTCGACGGCTTGCGCGCGCATGCCGAAGAACTGGTCGCCGACCATATCGAGGTCCGCGACATAGATGGCGTTGACGCCCTTGTCCTGGCCCTCGGCTGGCTTGCCGTGGATGCGCGCAGCAATGGCGAGGTCCTCGGTCGCAGCAGCGCCAACGGCCCCCTTGTTGTATTGCGAACCGAACATGGACTGACGGAACAGGTCGCTCTTCTTGACGACCTGCGATTCATCGCTCACCAAGGACCGCAACAGCGGACTGACCGTGAAGCCTTCTTTGCCGATCGAGCGAACGTGGCCACCCATGATGGACACGACACTCTGCAGACCACTCGTGATCGAACTCTCGACGGACATGCCGCTGGGTCGCACGAAGATGATCTCGGGACCGGCCTGGCCGACCGTGAACGTCTGGTTGGAGACATCGCGAGCGATCTCTCCCATCGGGGCCGACACTCCAATCGCGGCGCAGAGGCCAGCCCAGTTGCCCTTCGGCGGGCCGCCCTGCCCCATCATGCGAGCTTGCGGGCCACCCTTCTGATCGTCGGCCGCGGTGCCTTGCGCACCTTGACTGATCGGCATCGGGTCTTCGAACAAGATCGTCGGGTTGCCAGCAACGAGCCACTCCTGCAGGCGCGTCATCGGCTCCTGCTCGAGCGAACTGCCCTGCGGCACGATGAGGCAACTGATGTCGTCGGGGTACGGCTGCGCCGGGTCGACGTTGACGATTTCGTATTGCTGGTCCAGCTCCTGCGCGATGGCCCACCGCGGCTTCTGCTGGAACGTTTGCATGTCGAAGCCACCAAAGACCTCGACGTCGGTCTTGAGGATGCCGACCTTGCGACGGTCCGCGTTCGACACGGTACGGATGCTGCGCATCAGCTCGTATTCGAGCGGGATGCCCGGCGCGATGAACGGCGTCACCGACTCTTGCGTGCCGCACTGCACCGCGAAGCCGAGATACATCTGGATGTTGGCAGTCGCGCCACCAGGCATCGACATCCGGACTTGCTGCGAACGGATCGCGAAGTCGGCTTCGGCCTGACGCGCCTCCTGCGAGTACGCCTCCGGCATGATGATCTGCTTCTCAACCGAAGCGCCACCAATCGAATCGAACTGGTCGAGCAAGTTGACGAGCAGCTTCTTCTGCTGCACGAACTGCTCCGGCACGCGCTCACTGACGTAGGCAGTGATGAAGACCGGCTTCTCCGAATCGAGATCGGCAAGCAACTTGCGCGTCTCGTCGCCGAGCGAGTGGATGCCTTCGACCGTCGCGTCGAGGCGCGGCAGCGTCTGCACGCCGATGACCGTCAGCGCGCCAGCAGCAACCGCGAGGCTGAGGAAGCGCACCCCACTGTGGGCCCCTTCGATGCCGTCGCGCCAGTGACGGCGACCGAGCAGCGACAGGCCGAGGTAGAAGAATGCGATGGTCATGCCGACAAACAGCACGATGCCGGCAACCGGCAATTCGCCACCGGTGAACAACCGGAACTGCCCCATCGGGCCATCGGTCGCCCAACCCGTGAAGCCGAGCCAACCGAGCGCCGGGCCGAGGTAGACGACGATCAAGCTGAGGATGATCGACAGGAGCAGCGCCACGGTGCCATTCTGCGTCAGTTGCGAACCGACCATCGACACGGCGACGAGCATCACACCGAGCAGCCAGTAACCAACGTAGTTGGCGAACAACTGGCCCCAATCGGGATCGCCGAGGAACGTCAGCGCGATCGGCAACACGAGCATGAACGCGAGCGAGATCGTGTAGACCGACACGGCCGACAAGAACTTGCCGAGCTGCAGGTCGAGATCCGTGCCCGGCAGCGTGAACAACAGTTCTTGCGTGCCGTTGGAACGTTCACTCGCCCAGATGTTCATCGTCGACGCCGAGACGAAGACGATCGCAAGCAACGGGAACCACACGTTGAGCGGTTCGAGGTTGGCCAGCGCGTTGCGCCAGAACTCACCGTCGTTGCCCCACATCAACGCGACGCACGCGAAGACGACGAACAGAATGATGAAGACGTAGCCGGTCGGGTTGCCGAACCAGCTGCGGAGGTCGCGCTTCCAAACTGCGCGCACAATGCTGAGATTCATCTCGTGTACTCCTAATCGTGCGTGGTGAGAGCGTGGAAGGCCTGGTCCATCTGACCAGCGCCCTTGGACTTGAACTCTTCGGGCGTGCCGTCGAAGGCGAGCTTGCCTTCGTTGACGAGCATCACGCGACCGGCCATTGCTTCGACTTCCTGGAACAGGTGCGTCGACAGCAAGATCGTGCGCGTCTCCCCGAGCTTCTTGACCAGGTCGCGCACGTGGCGGATCTGGTTGGGGTCGAGACCCGTCGTCGGCTCATCGAGGATCAGCACTTCGGGATCGTGCAACAACACCTGCGCCATGCCGATGCGTTGCTTCTGCCCCTTACTGCACTTGCCGATCGTCTTGTCGAGCAGCTCCGACAGGTCACACTCATTGGTGACGTAGTCGAGTCGCTCGTTGAAGGCCGAACCCGACAAGCCGCGCGCTTCGCCGAAGAACGTCAGCAACTCGCGCCCGGTCATCTCCGGGTAGAGCGGCCCGTTCTCCGGGAGGTAGCCGAGCTTGGCGGCGGCTTGGACGCGGTCCTTGACGACGTCGAGTCCACACAGCTTTGCCTGGCCGGAAGTCGGCGCGAGGTAGCCGGTGAGGACCTTCATCGTGGTCGACTTGCCAGCACCATTGGGACCAAGGAAGGCGACGACTTCGCCGCGCTTGATCGAGAACGACAATTGATCAACAGCAGCGAACGACCCGTAGTACTTGCACAGGTCGACCGCCTCGATCATTAGTTCTGCTTCGGTCATGAGATCAGAATCAGAAGGGTCACGGACAGGGGGCCGGTGGCGATGCGGAAACACCTTCGCACGCATCACCGCCTAAATCGGGGCAAAAGGCTTAGCGGTCGTGCCTGGGTCATGCAACCGTCGGAGCTCCCGACGGCCGATATCCCCCCGGTCAAATCACCGGTGGCGGACCAGTTCGAGCTGGCCCAGCGCAACGGCGCTGGGTGACTCGGCGCCTGGCAACTCGGCTCCGAGTAACTCGCGGTGAGCTACCCGGTGCTCGGCAACCCGGCACGGGGCAAGCGACGCGCAACGGGGTCTGGGGGTCGAAACTCCCGGCGATCGCATAAATCAGCGGCAGCGCAGGCCGCCGTAGCGCCCCCACACTCCGTAACCACCGTAATAGCTGCCGTAGAAGCCGCCCCAGCCGAGCCCCGGCCCCCAGGCCCAACCGTCGTTGACCGAACTCCGCTGCGCCACAACCGGCACGAACGGGGTGATCTGGCCGACCTGGTTGCCGTCGGCGTCACGCACGACAAAGCGCAAGGAAAACGAGTCGACGTCGCGTGGGTAGGTCGTCGGCGGCCGGAACACCAGATCGATGCGCGTGGTCAGGCCGGGCGCAGCGGCGCCGCTGCCATCGATCTCGAACGGCGCGAGCGGGTCCTTGAGGTAGCCGTCGACGAACACCTCCTCGAGACCGAGCGAATCGATCTCGAGTTCGAGCGGTTGCTTGCCAGTGTTCTCGATCTCGAAGCCAACGTGCAGGTCGACGACCTCTTCATCGGAGTCGTCGAACCGGGCCTTTGCGCCACCCGACCAAATACGTATTTCGCCTTTGGTCTGCGCCTCCTCATCGTGGCGTATTTGATACACGGCCGATGGGTTGCCGTCCGGGCCGGTGCCGTTGAGGTTCTCGCGCGGCGTGAAGTAGCGCGGTTGCCAACAACCGGCAGTCAACAACAAGGATAGACAAAGGAGGCCACGCATAGGCACTGTTGTCCCCTCACGCGCAGTTAGCAGCAAGCCCCGCCGGTGACATCGGCAACTCAGCCCTACTACGTAGGAGCGTAAAACTGCCTCCGAAGACAGGCGAGAACGTGTTCGCAATCTGGTATCTCGGTGAAAGCGCAGCCTTCGCTGCGGCTTTTTCGAGATAACCATGAAGCAGCCCTCCTCAACGTTTCTCACCCGTCCGCTCACCATCGCCACGGCACTCCTGATTGCCTGCGCGGGCACCGCACAGGACGCGGCGAACAGTGGCAGCGGTTTCCTGACCGGCCTCCGCGGCTTCGAACACTTCCATGAGCCGATCGGGCAGCCGATCTACTTCGAGTCCCCGTTCAACGACACGGGCGTGCGCGCCCTCTACCTGAAGCACGACTTCGCCAACGGTTCCGCGCTCGGCGGCGGCGACGTAACCATCTACGCGCTGCAAGCTCGCGTGGCTCTGACCGACCGCTGGCAGTTCATCGCCACGAAGGACGGCTACTCCGAGCTCTCCACCGGCTTGCTCGGTGACGACGAAGGCTGGAACGACATCGCGGCTGGCCTGAAGTACGTGTTGCACGCCGACACGAAGACCGACTACGTCGTGGCCACCGGTATCCGCTACATGGCGGAGCACGGCCACCGCGGCATCCTGCAAGGTGGCGTCGACGAATGGAGCCCCTTTGTCAGTCTCGCGAAGGGCTACGACAACCTGCACCTGGTGTCCAATGCGACGCTGCGTATCCCGTCCGACACCAACGCCGGCAACGTCGTCGGTCACTGGGACGTGCACCTTGACTACAGCGTCAACCCGGACTCCAACGCGGTGTTCGCACCTGTGTTCGAAATGCACGGCGTGCACTACCTCGACGACGGCGCCACGGCGCTGCCGATCGGCGGCCTGGACTACGCCAACCTCGGCACGCAACCAGCCGAGAACTTCGTCTCGTGGGCCGGCTTCGGCTGCCGCCTCGAGATCAACAAGAAGTTCGAGTTCGGTGTTGTCTACGAGTTCGCCCTGACGGACCGCAACGACGACATCATGGACAAGCGCTTGACGGTCGACTTCATCGCTCGCTGGTAGAACGGTGATGCTGGTCGCATGACCAGCCCAACCGCGCGCAAAGTAGCCTGCCTCGTGCAGGCTACTTGCATTAGAGGGCTGCTGCGCGAGGCATGCCGCGCGAGTGGCTGCCCGCGCACGAGAGGCTGTGCGCGACCACGGCACACGATCGTGCGGAACAGCTCCGGAACGCGGTCAATCACCTCTTTCCGCCCGCACCGCCCGCTTCGAATGCGACGCCCGCGGCCAACTCAGGACATCCCCTAAGAAGCCCCACGTCGGTCGATGTGCGTAGCCGACATGAGCCACCTGGCCTCCTGCGAGATTCGGCGACGATTGCCTACAAAATGCCAAGCAATCGGGTTGGGTCGGGGCGCATGCGGTCCCGATGAGGAGGAGGTTAGAGCAGGCCAAACATCAGGATCCCCCCATGAACGAGGCAGTCTTCAATCTTCAACAACTTGCGTTGGAGCTCATCGCCGCAAAGCGACCGACTGACGAAATCCTCAACCGCCTGTGCGAGCTCGTGCAGGAGATCGTGCCCAACGGACTGGCGACCGTGATGCGCTTCGATGCGAAGCGCAACAAGCTCACGTTCCGCAACGCGCCTAGTGCGCCGGCATGTGTGCTCCAGTCCTTTGGCGAACTGACGCCGGGACCGCTGTCCGGTTCGTGTGGCACTTCGGTCTACGAAGGCAAACTCGTTGCCGTCAGCGACACGTCAACGGACCCGCGCTGGGAATCGCTGCGCTCGGTTGCCGAGGAGTACAACATCCGTTCGTGCTGGTCCGTGCCGATCTTCATCGACAAGGAGCAGATCGCCGGCACGTTTGCGATCTCGCGCACTGTCACCGGCATGCCTTCGGACGAAGAACGTCGGCTACTCGAAATGGCCGCGCACACTGCCGGCATCGTGCTGCGCCTCGAACTCGCCGAGCAACGTGAACGCGATCAGGCTACGCTGCTCCGCAGCATCGTCGATTGCGCCGAAGACCCGATCTTCGTCAAGGACAAGCAAGGTAAGTATCAGCTGATCAACCAGGCCTTCGCGCGCGAACGCGGTGTCGCCAAGGAAGACATCATCGGCATGACCGACGAGCAGATCTTCGGCGAAGCAGCCAGCGGCCCGCGCCACGAGGCAGACCAACGCGTACTCACAACCGGCGAGTCGGTCGTCCACGAAGTCGAATCGCCGTCGATCACCGGCGGCGGCATGTGTGACTACATCGTGCGCCGCGACCCGTTGCGCGACGCCAACGGCGAGATCTCCGGCATCGTCGGCATCGCCCACGACGTCACCGAGAGTCGCCGCGTCGAACGTGCGATGCTGCAAACGCAGAAGCTCGAGAGCCTCGGCGTCTTGGCCAGCGGCATCGCCCACGACTTCAACAACCTGCTCGTCGGCGTCGTTGCCAACGCCAGCATGTTGGAGATCCGTCCCGAGCTACCGTCCGACATGCAGACGAACGTCGCCGACATTCGCCTCGCGGCCGAACGCGCCACGGATCTGACGCGACAATTGATGCAGTACGCCGGCAGACGCGAACCCGAACGCACCGCAGTCTCCGCGGACGACCTGCTTACGGAGATGCCGACGCTGCTCGCCAGTTCGATCTCCAAGAAGGTTGCGCTGCAAACCCACATCGAAGAGTCCCTGCCGCCGATCTCCGCCGACCCGGTGCAGGTTCGCCAGGTCCTGATGAACCTGATCCTCAACGCGTCGGAGGCCTTCGACGGCGACGACGGCACGATTGAGATCAACGCGAAACTGCACAAGGACATCACTCCGAGGGCGCGCTTCGTAACCCAGGAAGCGGGCAAGCGCGGCAACTGGATCGAGATCTCGGTCACCGACGACGGTCCCGGCATGGACCAGCAGACGATCGCAAAGATCTTCGATCCGTTCTTCACGACGAAGGCTACGGGCCGCGGCCTAGGCCTCGCAGCCGTGCTCGGCATCGTCGCGTCGCACGACGGCTACCTCGACGTCGAATCCCGTCTCGGCACCGGCACGACGTTCCGCATGTGGTTGCCGATCGCCACCGCCTGCGCCACCGACAAGCCGACGCTCATCCCGCAAGCCCAACCCAGGGCACCGGTCACGACCGAGAAGAAGTGCGTCCTCATCATCGAAGATGAACCCGTCATCACCACGGTTCTGAAGCGCATCCTCGCGCACAACGGCTTCGACTCCTGCACCGCCGACAACGGCCAGGCTGGCATCGAAGCGTTCGAGCAAGCAGGCAAGGGCAAGTTCGCCGCAGTCATCGCCGACTACACGATGCCGGGCCTCGACGGCACCGAAGTGGCCCACCGAATCCGTTCGCAAGCCCCCAACACCCCAATCGTCCTGACCAGCGGCCTCGGCAAGGACAACAACCTCGACTCCGACGCCGTCGACGCCTTCCTGAGCAAGCCCTTCACCCCCGACCAGGTGATGCGCGCCCTCACCGAAGCCATCAACCGCCGCGAAGCCGCCCCCGCGTAACCGAGCCCTGCGTACCGAACCCGCTTCACGCCGCCGGTGAAACTTCCGGCAAGCCGGAAGTTTCACCGGCGGCGTGAAGCGGGTTCGGTACGCCGGGTTACTGGCCGAGTTGATGGACCGTGATCGGCATGTCGCCGCCGACGCGTTCGACGACCTTGCTCGGGGCTTGGGCGAGGATGTCTCTCGGCGCACCGAAGGCGGGCCTCATGGCGCGGTCGATTGGGGTCTCGATCAAATAGACCTTCTGCACCTCGCCGCGACGCATCATTCCGCGAACCGTTGCGATGCGCTGCATGAACGAGCGAACGGACAGCGCCGCGTGGCCCTTGATGATCAAGTGCTGCGCCGGCACGCCGACCCATAACGTCGTCGCCCGATCGCCGGGGAGGCGGTCGACGATCGAGTCGAGTGAACGCGTCAACGTGGCGATTCGCAGCTCTGGAAACGCCGTGCCAGTTGCGACGAACGGCAAGCGCGTCGCACACAAGACGACCGCAGCGACCAACAACAGAGCACCGCCGTGGCGGGCGCGCGACAACACGGGCGCTGCCAGTAGCGGCAACAGCGAAGCCCACGCCAACGGCAAGAAGAGGCGCAGTGCCGTCGGTTCATCGACGTCACCGTAGAACCACGCAAGGACCACGACCGTCAGCATGAGCGGCACAATCGCGAAGCAGTCCGCGCGCGATGCCTTACCGCGCAACAGGCGCCCCAGCCACAGCACTGCCGCAACGATTGCGAGCCAACCGGGCAGCGCGCTCGTCACGCCACCGCCAAACCAGGCGGCCAAGAACTTCGGGGTGTGCGACGTGAGGTGTTCGAACGCGACCAACCTCTGCCCGCCCGCTTCCGGCGTGAAGTTCGCGTCCTGCGCATGCTGCAACAGCATGAACAGAGGCACGAGCAACGTCGGACACACGGCGAGCAGGGCAGCGCCGCGAATGTTGCACCGATAGCGACCGCGCACCATCAACAAGACCAACACACCGATCATCGCCACCGCCAACACCGACTCGTAGCGCGCATGCGCGAGCAGCACTGCCGTTCCGACCAACGCCGCGAACCGGCCGTCGCTCGGCTTGTCGACGAACGACAACGCCGCCACCGTGGTCGCAAGCAGCAGCACGGTCGCGAGAAGTTCGAAGCCCGCCGACGTCGCGACAACCACCGTCAACGGCACCGACAGAATCAGCAACGGCGCACTCAACGCACCAAGCAAACTCAGTCGAGATCGCGCGGCGGCGAACAACACAAACAAGCCCAACGCCAACAGCATGCCGTTGACGACGAATGCGTTGGCGACGCGATAGCCCGTGACGTCGTGCACTGCACTGACCAAGAACGCAAACAACGTCGGTCGCTTGTCGACGGTGTTCTCCAACAACAACGGTCCGGGCGAGTCCGGCAGCGCGCCGGTCGTCATTACCGCCATGCGCTGCAGGTGCATGTTCTGCGAGACGCCAACGAGACTCGTCTCATCAAACTGCACGCGCATCTGCGGTGGCGACAAGACGAACACCAGGGCCGTCGCCACGACCGCAAGCACGATGCCCGGCCACCAAACACGCATCCGCGCAGCTGCACTCGACTCGCGCGCCCGCCAGCGCCACACGAAGCACACCGCGCTGAACGCACACGTAATCGGCATGAGCCAATAGAACATGTGGGCGAGCCCGACCTGCCCACCCTTGGGGGCATCCAGCCACCACAGCCACATCAGTGTCGGCGGCACGATGGCGACCGCAACCAACAACGCGATCATCGCCCAGTTCGTGGGCGCGTCAGGCTTGGTGGTCACGGAATCGGTCATGCGACGTGGACACTACCGCGCAACGCTCACGAGCAACACGTCCGAGCTAGCGCGAATGCGACTGAAGCACCAACTCGACTTGCTTCGTCTCCGCATCGACAACCTGCAACTCGGACGAAGTCGGCCCATCCTTGGTGCCGACTGCACGAATCGAGAACGGGTGCTCGGCCAGCGGCAGCACGACGCGGAACTTGCCATCCTCACCCGTTGTCTCCGACCGCCGATACGAACGGTAACAAAGGTCCGCGAGCTGGAAGTCCATCTGCTGCGGCCGCGACCACGGCATCACTTGAGCGCCGACCGCCGGCTTGCCTTTTGCATCGACAACGACCCCCGCGACTTCGCGCGTCGGCATCAACAACAACCGCATCGCATGCGTGCCCGCATCGGCAACGGTCGCCAACGCGACGCCACCGCCGGGCACGTACACCCCAACCTTGGTCGTAGCCGTCGGAAACGCAAACTGCAGTCGCCCGACTCGATCGGTCACGAACTCGATCGGCGAACCAAAGCTGCCTTCGTGCAGCAACCGCACGCGCGCATCGGCGGCGGGTACCATGTTGGCGTCGACCACTTCCAACCGGCACATCGGCACGTCGGGCAGAGCGATCACCCCAAGGTCGACATCCTGCGTCACGGTGTCCATCGCAGCGATCCACTGCAACGGCGCCAAGGCACGATCTTCCAGAGCTGCAAACCCAACTCGCCGCGCCATCTCCGGCGACAACGCCAACATGACGCGACAGCCTGCCTGCGTCGTCAAGCCATGCGCCGCAAAGCGCCCCGACGCGTCGGTCTTCACCGCAACCGGTGGGTCACCGAAGTAACCACTATCCTTGCCGTCCAGTTCGATCGCACATTCGATGAACACTTCGACACCGGTAAGCGGCTGCTGACGCGCATCGCGTAACACGCCAGTGATCGAGTGCCCCGCGTTGAGCGTCAACACGAACTCGCGCTCCTGCTCCTTGCCGGGCTTCACCTCGGCAACGGACAGCAGGCTCTTCGCGAACCCCTTGGCGGACACCTTGAGCAACTGCTCGCGGTTGCGCTGGGTCAACGGATGTTTCGCCGGCAGAAGCACGGTCGCGCGACCAGCCTTGTCCGACGTTGCAGCTGCGGTCGCAACCAATCGCGGATGTCGCCCACCCGCCGAATACGAAGGCCAATAAGAGATCGCCGCGCCCGCCACCGGCTCACCGTCCCAATCCTGAACGCGCACGTCGACCTTGCGCGGCGCCGCGATCGTCACCGCCGTCTCCGGCTGCCGTCGCACGCTCGTCACCGCAAGCACTTGCCCATTGCTCGCGCGCACTTCCAACTGCCACCGACTCCCCGGCATCGCCGGCATCTTCGCCTTGCCGTCGGCATCGAGCACAACCTCGACCGGAAACGCATTCTTGCTGCCGCAGAACGCGACCGCAGTCACCTTCCCGAACTCACGCCACGGCGCCAACCCATTCACGACGACCCGACAATCACTGTGCTTGCGCGCCCCGTCCAACCCGACCACGGGCCCTGGCACGACTCCTTCCGCGATCCGCGTAAAGAACACATCCCCATCGTCCTCCACCCAACTCGCCCAAGCGCTGTAGGACCGCCCCCGCAAACACTCCGCCCGAAACCGCCCATCGTCATCACTGACCACACGCACGACATCAGCGACCCCAACATCCACACGCGCCGGAAACGTCCGCGACACCAACACCACTTCGGCACCAGCCCGCTTGCTCCCCTCCCGATCCTCAACCCACCCCAAAACTGCCCCACGATCGCGAGCCCGCTCCTGCCCAACAGCCAAAGCCACCAAAGCCCCAACCATCACCACCAAACGCACAGCCCTGTCCATACACCGAAGCCTATCCGTACGGTGCCAGGAGAGAATTTATCCTCTTCAAACACCCCCGATACCGTGCCAGGAGAACACCTCTCCTCTTCGCGCACGCCCCTACTTCGGCTTCGCCAGCACCTCGGCGATCTGCTCCGCAACCCACCGGTTGCCCGCCGCCGTCATGTGCCCCTGGAAGAACTTCGCCTTGAGCGAACGGTCCTTCTCATACATCCGCCGAAACCGCGTCGCCAGGTCGAGCGTCGTGATGCCAAGCCCATCGCCATGAACGAGCAACTGCGGCGCGTGGATCTTCGGCCCGGTCGTTGACTCCGGTTTGCGCCCCTGCAACACGAGCACCAACCGCGCCCCCTTCTCCTGACACTTCGCGTGCAGCCGCTCGAGCAGAACCTTGCAGATCCCCAACCCGGCACCTTCGGGATGCACACGCACGATGCGTTCTTGGCCAACCCACCACGACTTCGCCGTGTTCCAGAAAACGATGTCGAGCAGCGCGCTGTAGCCCATCAGCTTGCGCAGATACTGCTGATCGAGGCTGTTGTCCTTCGTCGAATCGACAACAGGAACACCACGCAACTGCAACTCGTCGCCCTCAAACGCGAACCAAGGCTTCGGCGTGTAGCGACGGCTCAACTCACATCGTTTGACATCGTCAGGAATCAAACTGCAGACAACCAACCCAACGTCGTGTTCCTCAAGCAACACCTCCGCACGCAACACCGTCTGCCCGAAGCTGTAACCAAACACACCACCATTGAGCACCGGCCGCCTGAGCTCTTCTTCGAGATACGCCGGCCACGTCTCGCCATCCGAAACCTGATCACCAAACGTAAACGAATCCCCGACCGCCAAGACCCGATCCGCAACCTTCGACCCCGCGACGATGCTCGGCCGCCCATGCGAGCGCAGCCCATCCCCATCGATCGTCACCTGCGTATGCCAGACGTTCTCCTCGCTCGAGTAATCCGGCTTCGGCCGATACCCCAGCAACGGATCATGAACGTTCGGAAACGCCCGCCGAATCAGGTCAATGCGATTGTCGCGATAGCTATGCCCACCCGTCGGCGCATACCCGGTGCTGCGCCGATACGACCGCGCCAACCACTCCCCGACGCAGAACAGAACCGTCACCGGCACCATCGCAAACAGCAGCTTGCGTCGCAGCGGCAGCTTGCGCTTTTGCGGTTTGGGACTTGGAGGCGGGGGCTGTGTCATGAACGATTCTGCCAGTTCTCCATCGGCATCGGCGCCCTGTCAACGCGAGCCCCGGCACAGCCGTCCCCCAAGCCCCCGAACGGCCGTCCCCAAGCCCCTCCACAGCCCCCACCCCAAAGGACGCCAAAGAACGCCCCGGCAGCACCCCAGCCGGCAAATATGTTCCGCTTCGTGCGTAGCCCCATCCGCCCATGACCACTCAAGCCATTCGCATCACGGTCCGTCACAACGACGAGAGCTTCGGCCCCTACAGCCTCGACCAGGTCAACCAACTCCTCGTCTCCGGCCGCGTCGACAGCGACGACCTCGCCTGGGTCGAAGGCACCCCCGACTGGGTCACCCTCTCCACGATCGAAGGCGTGCTCGCCGTCCCGCCACCCCCACCGCCCGCCGCCGGCCGCGCCCCATCGCGCGACTTCGACCCCAACGCATCCGAACACCAGATCCTGCCGGCGTTCTTGTTGTGCTTCTTGCTCGGCGTCTTCGGCGCGCACCGCTTCTACGTCGGCAAGACCGGCTCCGGCATCGCGATGTTGATCCTGACGTTGACGGTCGTCGGCGCACTGATCACCGGCATCTGGTATCTGATCGATATGATCATGATCGTCACCGGCAACTTCACGGACGAGCGCGAGAAGGTCCTGAAGAACTGGACCTAGTCACGCAACTCCCACGCACACTCCTGCTGACGAGCCTCGCGCTCGTCGCCTTCGCCGGCAACTCGATCCTCTGCCGCCTCGCCCTCCGCGACGCCACGATCGACCCATGGAGCTTCACCGTCCTCCGCCTCGCTAGCGGCGCACTGCTACTCGCCCCGCTCTTCTTCCGCCGCGCCCAACCCACGCAAGAACGTTGGCACCCCGCCGCCGGCTTGGCACTCTTCGCCTACGCGCTAACGTTCTCCCTCGCCTACGTCTCCCTCCCGGCCGGCACCGGCGCGCTACTCCTATTTGGCTGCGTGCAGATGACGATGCTCGGCGTCGGCTTCGCGCGCGGCGAACGCCCAACCCCACTCGCAACACTCGGCATCGCCGCGGCAATGGCCGGCGTGCTCATCCTCGTGTTACCAGGCGTGCACGCCCCGGATCCACTCGGCGCCACGTTGATGGCAACCTCCGGCATCGCGTGGGCGGTCTACTCGCTGCTCGGCAGAACGGCCAAGAACCCAACCCTCGCCACCGCCCGCAACTTCGCCATCGCCGCGCCACTCGCAGCAATCGCGCTCGTCTTCGCACCAACCGAAGCAACGTGGACAAGCAACGGTGTGCTCCTGGCAATCGCATCCGGAACGATCACCTCCGGCCTCGGCTACATCCTTTGGTATGCCGCGCTGCCAGCGTTGACGGCATCCAACGCAGCCGTCGTGCAATTGGCGGTTCCTGCAATCGCAGCGCTCGGCGGAGTCGTCGCACTAAACGAAGTGCTCGACGGTCGGTTGCTGCTAGCGGGTGCGCTGACACTTGGCGGCATCGCGTTGGCAATCACGGCGAAGCCAAAAGCCGCCAGCTAGTCAGAACCACGCGCCCGCAACGCCCGCCGAATCATCTTCCGCGCGGACACATACTGCGTCGCCGTGTTGACCGACACCCACCGCAGAACCGCCCACTTGCCACTCCAATCAAACACCCCGACCCGCAACAGCTGCCGATCGGTCAACCCACCAACAACCTCCAACACGCGCGCACACCCGACCTCCAACCGCGCCTGCACCGACCGATACGACTCCCGCCGCGCCTTGCGCACCACCTCATCATTGAGCTTCGGCGTATCCGCCCACCCATACCCATCCGCCGGCAACGTCACGCTCTCGCCAGCCAACCCGCTCTCGATCCAACTCACGACACGCTCGGTCCACCAGGCGCGCACGACCAACACATCGCGAACGGTCCACTCCCCCTCACAAACAACCGACCCCGCGCGCGCACCAGCGTCGTGCAGTTCTTCCGCCAACTTCGCATAGCTCTCGCGAACGGCCGCCACCAACTGCGCACGCGTTGCCGGAATCGCCATCGCGTCACACCTTGCGAACGACTTTGGATTCGAGCCACTTCTTCGCGCGCAGCAAGTCTTCGGGTTCTTCGCGCGTGTCGGTCCACTGCCAACGATCCAACCACCCGCACCGTTTGAGAACGGCCATCTCGCCTTCCGTCGGTTCGTCGTCGAACCAAACGAAGTTGCCGTCTTGGGGTAGCGCCTCGGTGCGATCGTCGTCGTAGTTGGTCGGTTTGACGCGCGCGGCCGCGGTCATGATCAGTTCGCGGTCGCTGAGCTTGGCGTGGCGGACGATGTGGTCGACGGCGGTTGCGGCGTCGCCGCGGCATTGCGGTGCGAGCCAGTAGACGTCGAAGTGGCGGGTGGCGAATTCGAGGAAGGCGACCGCGTGGGGTGCGAGCGTGGCGCGGTGCGGCATGTCGGGATCCGTGCCGAGGAGCACGCCATCGATGTCGAGGTAGACGTTCAAGGTGGGGAAGAGTTTAGGGGTGCGGGGATTTTTGAAGAAGGCGTTGGGTGATCTCTGTCGCGCGCCCGCTCCCTGTGTGTCCGACATCCGGACAGGCCCGAATGGGCTGGTTTCCAACCTTCTGAGAACATGATGACCAACACACTTCTTCGTCGTTTTGCCGCGTTGACTGCCTTCTTCGCTCTTGCTGGGTCTGCTGCGGGGCAGGCGACGGCTTATGGGGACCACACGACCGGCAGCATCACCAGCGCTGGCCAAACCAAGGTCTACTTCTTCCAGGGCAACGCGGGCGACACGCTGCTCGTCAGCTTCCGAAGCGACTTCATCGGCTGGCCAACCAACCAGTACATGCACGAGCTCGAAGTTCGAGATGGCACGACGCCGATCGGCAACTTGATCGACGGCGTTGGCACGATGACGACGACCCTGCCAACGACCGGCTTCTACACGATCCACGTCAGCGCCCGGAACAACCAGTGGACTGGCGGCTACGCGTTCCAGATGAACCGCGTCAACGACCCCGTCAATGCCGACGTGCAACCCGTCGGCTGGACGATCGAGGAAGACATCCAGGAGAGCGCCGAGTTCCACATGTTCACGATCCACGGCGAGGCGGGCAAGACAACCGACCTGCAGTTCACCAGCCAATTCACAGGCTGGCCATCGAACACCTACAACCACTTCTGCGAGTTGTTGGCTCCCGACGGCACGCAAATCGCTTCCGTGCTAGGCAACGGTAGCTCGGGCAACTTCACGTTCCCGGCCACGGATGTCTACACGCTGTATGTGCGCGCTCGCGACCACAACCGGCTTGGCTGGTTCTCGGCCAGGCTGGACTGCGTGAGCTGGCCAACCTGCGACGCAACGGCTCGCACAGGCAACTACGCAACGGGCACGCCAGGGACGAATGGTGTTCCAACACTGACGGCAAGCGCGGCGCCCCAACTCGGCACGACGGTCGGCATTCAGATCGGCAACTGCGCTGGCCAGGCGACGACCGGCTTGTTGCTCGCCGGTGTTGATCGCAATTGGGATTACCTGTCGGCATACGACGCACGACTCCTTGTCGACACGCCAATGGTGATTCCGCTCGCGTTCTCGAGCGGCGCGGATGCGACGGTCAACTTCTCTTTGCCGAGTGCGAGTGCACCGGGTGCGTTTGTGTTGACGGGGTTTGCGATTGCTGCGCAGAGTGTGGTTATGGATTCGGCGGCGACGGGTGGGTATGCGTTCTCGCGTGGGTTGATGCTGAAGATTGGCTACTAGGCCTCCATGAGCCAGCAACCGACGGGATTGCTGGTCCAGCGCAACACGACCGGGGCGATCAGCAACCCGGACTGCGATTTGTTGGTCGACTCGGGAACCTAGGTTGGTGCTGCTGGCGTCCGGAGTGTCACTCGCCCCCCGTTCGACAAGCCGCCCCGAATCTCCTTCCGGATTTCCTGACGAAGATCGCGGGGCGGTGGCATTGAGCCACCGATGCCTTCCCACGCTGACCTGACACTCCGCGACCTGCTCGGCGACACGCGCTGGATGAACTCCATAGCGAGGAGCTTGGCGTCGAACGCAACCGACGCTGAGGACCTCGCACAAGAGGCAGCTGTCGCCGCCTTGCAGTCCCCGCCACCACGCCCCGTCAACGCAAAAGGGTGGCTCCAAACGGTAATGCGAAACGCGCTCAGGCAGCGCCAGAGGGGCGACGCCCGACGCGTCAAGCGGGAAGCAACCCTCTCTTCCAGGCCGCTTGAACAGCCTGAATCACCGGACAGGATTGTTGAACGCACCATCCTCCGGAAGCAGGTCGCCGAAGCAGCACTCGCTCTGGCCGAGCCGTACCGAACCCCAATCCTCATGCGGTACTTCGACGGGATGAAGCCGAACCAGATATCTGACAAGCTGCAGACTCCACTGCCCACGGTCCACACCCAGCTGCGAAGGGGACTGGAGATGCTCCGCCAGCGACTAGACAGAGTCGTAGGGCCGAATCAGGATTGGCGGGCACTGCTCATCGCGGCGCCAAAGCTATCGATCCTGTCCAAGCTCGTGTTGACGACCGCGCTGGCCTTGCCGGTGGGCGTTGCTGTCAACGTCGTCAATGCCGAACAACAACCAGCGAACACTGAGGCCGCACTGGCCAACCCGCTCGCGCCGACTGGTGATGCGGATCTTGATGAGCTTAGGTATCTGTCGCTGAAGGCCCCCATCGATGAGCTTGTCGAGAGGTGGCTGTTCTTTGCCTACGCGTTTGGAAAGAGCTACCGCGAAGACCGGCACCTGGCTAGGGGCCTGGAGCGCTTGATAGACTACGCACTGCAGAACGAGGGAATGCAGGAGCATCGGGCCTTCTGCGCCTCGCTATGCCAAGTAATTGAGTATGGCGAACCTTGGCTCCGAGCGCGCCTTGGCTACCGCCTGCCCCAGATGAGGAGATTCCGCTAAGTCCGACCAACACGCTGCACCAACTCAGCCTGGCCACCAGACAAGGCACCAAGCGCAATCCCACGATTCTCTGAAGACAACCCAGCTCCGGCGGCATTGTGAACCCCAGCGTCCGAGCCCGTAGCCCTTCGAGCGTCGGACAGCACTCACCCAACCACAAACCATGCGCCTCGAACCTGTCTACCTTGTTGGCCCGAAGCCGGAGCCGCGATCTAAAGGAACCCTGCGTGCAAGGATGATCACTGCCGGTGCATTCATTGCAGGCGTCGTGCTGGGTGGCGCTTGGACAACTGCGCAATCGCCAGCACCTGCGAGCAGCCCCCCGTCACGCTCACAAGCCGACGACGTGGATCACGACAGTCGCTTGCCATGCCTTCCTACTCAGAAGTAGCCGTTCGAGATCTGCTCAACGATTCACGGTGGATCCACTCCATCGCGAAGAGTCTCGTCGCGAACCCCACTGAGGCCGAGGATCTCGCGCAGGAAGCCGCGGTCGCGGCACTGCAACGCCCGCCCACTCGGCCTGGCAACATCCGTGGCTGGGTGCAGACGGTCATGAGGAACGCGCTGAGGCAAAGCAAGCGAGGCGACGTGCGACGAACTCGGCGCGAAGCAACCGTCGCCCGCGCGCAGACGCAAACCCTCGAAGCCCCCGACAGGGCATTCGAACGAACGACCCTCCGCAAGCAAGTCGCCGAAGAAGCCCTCGCGCTGGCAGAGCCGTATCGAACTCCCGTCCTCTTCCGCTTCTTCGAGGAGATGACGCCCAATGAGATCTCGTCCGAACTGCAGATTCCCGTCGCGACCGTGCACACACAACTTCGACGAGGACTTGAGATGTTGCGCAAGCGCCTCGACCAAGTTTGCGCCGATGGCACTGATTGGCGTGCCCTGTTGGTCCATACGCCAAGGCTGCCCCTACTACCCAAGCTGTTCATTCCAACGATCTTGATCGCATCAGTTGGCTTTGGGGCCTTGGCCTTACTAGGGGATGAGGGGGTGCCCGGAAGTGGTGCCGGAGCAGCAAGCTCAGCCCTCTCCGAGACCAAGACTCCCAAGGAAACAGGCCTTGTGCCAAGCGGCGACCCGCAGCTGGATGAGCTCAGACGACTTGCCGTCAGGGCCCCACTCGACGAACTCGTCAGCAAGCGCGGTGTTCTCACATCATTCGTTCTGGAGGCGTACCGGAACGATGAGTTCCTCTGGCACGGCCTCGAGCGCCTAACTAAGGCAACGCTGCGACGCCACCCCATGGATGACCGGCGGCCCTTCGCATTGTGGTTGGCGGCGTACATCGAACAGAGCGGCCACGAGCGCGCCAAGCACCTGCTCAAATACACGCCCCTGCTCCGCAAGGTGCGATGACGCCATCGATCGGACAAGAGATCCAAGCACCATCACCTGGCGGGACGATTGAGATCGCGCAAGGCCTGCCCCTCGCGACGCAGTGGTTTGACTGGACGGAAACGGCGACGACAAATGCGATTCAGTGGACGGTTCCGAGCACGCCGACGTTGGGCATGGCTTTGGTTGAGGGGCATCCCCTTGAGACGACGGGGCGAGTAGCGGTGCACAAGGCGCACGTGCCGCGGCTGAGTTCGAGTAGGGGTGGGGTCGGGAGGGGAACGGCCGCATCGCGCTTGACGCGCGCCGCCGCAAGCGGGAGCATCCGTGTGTGCCTTCGGGTGCAGCTGAGTGCGGGTGTAGTTCAGTGGTAGAACGTCAGCTTCCCAAGCTGAATGTCGAGGGTTCGATCCCCTTCACCCGCTCCATTTACGACAGCCGCCTTCCGAAACACAGCTGAGACGTCAGCTCGAATCGGGAGTGCGAGACGATGCAGCGCCAAGCAGTTCAGAGCCGCCGATCTGCCCTCGTCTCGCCGAGGTCATCGCAGCGTGGCCGGACCTTCCCGAGCACGTTCGCAAGACGATCGCCACCATCATCGCCGCGCAGGCACCCGCAAACTGATCGCTGCCCGTCACAGCTACCCGCCCTTCAATCCGTCGTAGCCTGGCCGGGATCTTCTTATTCTGATCATCGGGGAATCTGGGAGCATTGATTCCCACGCTGAGTCGCATACCCCCCCGGTCCGAGGCTACTTCGATTCATGGGATCGCAAGTTGCCAGGGAAGAAGCCCAACTCGGCGCTTGAACCCGTACCTAGGTACGGGTCGATACTGTGAACATGGAAGACCTGACTACCGGCGAGGTTGCACGGCGTGCAGATGTACACGTTGAGACCGTTCGCTACTACGAGCGCAGGGGGATCGTGCCTAGTCCCCGGAGAAGCGGCTCCAACCGTCGCAGATACCCGGCGGAGACCGTCACTCAAGTCAGGTTCGTCAAGAGGGCGCAGAGCCTCGGATTCTCGTTGGCCGAGGTTACGGAGCTTCTCGGCCTACGGGCAAATCGAGATGCAAGCTGTGACGAAGTCTTGAGCCAGGCTCGGTCGAAGCTGCGCGAGGTCGACGAGAAGATTCGTGCACTGAGTGCAATGCGCAAAGCGCTCAAGCAATTGGTCGAGGAATGTCCCGGGGACGGGCCAACGAGTGCCTGCAGCATCCTGTCTGCACTCGAGTCAGCGGGGGACGCCGAATGAAAAACTGGATTCTGATCTTAGCCTTGCTCGCTTGCTTGACGGTCGAGTCCTCCGCTCAGGAAGGGGGCATTGAGATCTTCTCCGGAGAGACTCTCTTTGAAGACGGCCTTCGATTCTCACTCACCGAACTCTACAAGCCCAAGAAGGACTTGTTCCGTGGCTCGAATGAGGTCGGTGATCCGCTGGGCCGATCACTCAAAGAGTTTCGCAGCGTTCTTGGACTCGACTACGGAATCGACCGGAACGCGACACTCTCCGTGCTCCTCCCAATTGTTGATCGCGAGTTGGAGACCGGTGGGCAACGACTCTCAGCGGCTGGCCTTGGTGATGTGGCGCTACTGGGAAAATACAGAGTGTTCTACGAAAGAGGGAAAGCCTCTGTGCTCGACATCGCGCTCGTCGGAGGACTCGAGGTCCCGACTGGCGCAACCGATGCGAGCGAGAACGGGATGCGTTTACCTACATCTGTACAGGTGGGTAAGGGAGCATGGAGTCCGTTTTTGGCAACCTCACTGACCGCGGGTTTCGATCGCGCCAGAATCGATGCCACAGTCTTCTACAAGCTCAACACCGAGGGTGCCCAACAGCGAGAGGACGGAAACTTCTTCTCAGCTACCGTTTCCGCCGCCTATAGGTTCTTGCACTACAAGTACCCAGGGCCAACGTTTGGCGCGCGCCTAGGGCTTCAGTGGCGACACGAAGGGAGAGCGGAGGTGGGCGGCGCCAACGTGGCTAACTCCGGCGCCGACGAACTTCTCCTTAATCCGTCAATCTCCATTCACCCGGTTCCGAGTATGGATCTCAACATCGGAGCCCGGATCCCGGTTTACCAGCACTACAACGGCGAACAGCTTGGGCGTGGACTCGAGTTCATCTTCGCTATGGGCTTCCGATTCTAGGACACAGCTATGCGAATCATTCCGTTCGGCGCGCTCGCGCTTCCCTTGTTCTTGCTTCCCGGTTGCGAAACCGCTCCATCAGCTGCGGTTGGCCCGGTGTTCGCGTCGTTCATCCTCGAGTTCGAGAGTTGAACTTGAAACGATACGGCCTTCGGTCTTCACCGAGCCCTGGAGCGTCAGTTGGGCGCTTCGAACGTCGATATGGATACAGAAGCTGGTTGGGTCAAGTTCACCCTGCCAGCGCCTCAGCAGTTGGACTTCGCACGACTCGCGGACGTCATGGACAGCGCCAGCTACAAGCTGACCACAATGGGAGTCGAGCTCTCGGGAAGAGTATTGAGTGAGTCTGGGCAATCGTACTTCGTCGTGGACGAAAGCGGTCAGCGGTTTCCGGTTGATGCTGCGTCCGCCGGCACCGCAGCAGGCGCGGTTCGGATGACTGTGGTCGATTGGGCTACCGGCTCACCAAAGATCACGCTGGCGGCAGCTGCAGGCTCCTGACGCTCCGGACGGAGACAGGCGCTCGCTTCATCGGGATTAGTCGTTATTGGCTGCAGATCGCTCCACGAGCCACTCAGTTTCGGCCTGGCGTGGCTCGCAGGTTGGTATCGTCAAGCGAAGATGATTGCTTGTCCGGCGCGCGCACACTGATGATCACGGCTCCCACGAGCCCCACGCCATAGAGGATCGCCGCGTAGCGGAACCTCCACCCCCGGGAGAGACGACTCAGCGCATTCTCGCAAGACTAACCAACAACATCATCAGCAGCGCGGTGCAGCTGAGGATTGGACGTCCCGCTGGACGCGCTCAGCAACACACGTCGCCACGCCAAGCCTCAGCGCCCTCGCGCACGACCAGAGCAGCAATCCCGAGCGCGGCAAGCGGGTCCGCCCACCACCAGCCGAAGGTGGCGTTAAGACCAATCCCCGCCAACGCAACCAAGGAGAGCCACCAGCAAGCCATGGTCTGGAAGGCGTCTGCTCCAAGCGATCGGCTTTCAAGACCGCGCGCCGTAGCTGCTTTTGCCCGAGCAAGCCACCACATGACGGCAATCGAAACCGATACCAGGACGAGCCCCACAACACTCGTTGTGGCGCGATCCCCGTTCCACAGCGTGAGACAAGCATCTGCAGAGATATAGATCGCTAGAAGAAACAGAGTGCTAGCAACCAAGCGATGCGCACGGCGATCGAGCCTGCCAATCGCTTCAGACGAAAGGGCCCTGCTGCGACGCTCTCGAGAAACGCGCCAGAGCACTATCAGACCCGACGCGCTCTCGACGAAACTATCGAGACCAAACCCAAGGAGTGCCGCACTCCCCGCTTCGGCTGCCGCGACAACCGCAATCACACCTTCAACGACATTCCACCCAACTGTCAGATACGCAAGGGTCGCTGCACGCTTGAGCATCGTCGTGCGCGGCGCATCACTTGTCATGGTCTGAGTCTGCGGCAAGAAGAACGTCGAGGGGGCGTCCACAGGCAGCTTCGAGCTCGGGGATGCTCTGGACCACGGCCTCAAGGCGAGAGACATAGTCACGCCGGGTCACAAGCAGACGGTTCTGAGCCTCAAGAACCGACAGGAAGCCAGTCTTCCCTGCCGCGAACGACTCTCGAGCAAGCTCTAGGCTCGCTTGCTGAAGCGGCAGGAGCTCCTTCTGGTAGAGGCGAGCCGTCTCCTGCGCCATCGCGTAGCGTTCGTACGCGCCTCGCACTTGTTGTGCAACCTGTGCGGAGACTCCTTCAAGACGGTTCAGGGCCTGGCCGTAGCGAAGCTCGGCCTTCGCAATCTGCGCCTGGTTCTGATCGAAGATTGGAATCTCAAGCCGGAATGCCGGTCCGAGCTCGACTTCGCTACCAACAGACTCGAAAGCCAATCCACCGCCTAGCTTGCGCAGTTGGCGGCGTCGCTCAAGAGGCACAGCGTTGCCTGCTGCCTCGACGCCCTTTTTTGCGGCCCGCAGATCGAGCCGATGCTGACCAGCAACAGCAAGGAGCTTCTCGAGGTCGACGCTCCACTCTGGTGGCGTCAAGCGTGGGCCGACAATCTCGATCTCCTCCGGCGGCACAGACACACCAAGCACGAGAGCCAAGCGTCGCTTAGCTTCGAACACGGCGAACCTGCTGGAGCGAACGAGCACCTGCTGCTCGAGAAACCCGGATCGCGCGGCGTTCTCATCGACTTGCGTCGACGCACCGGCATCTTTTCGCTCACGCGTCAGTTCGAAGAACTCCTGCGCTGTCTTGAGATTCTCTTCTGCAACGGCAAGCGAGGCGCTCGAAGCTACAGCCGCAAAGTACGCCGACTTTGCTTGTGCTGCGAGCACGACCGCGTGACGAGCCACGTCAAGCACAGTTCGATCGACTCGGCTCTCGGCAACCCGAGTTCGCGCAGGCAGGTGCCAGAGCTCGATGAGGTTGTGAAGTAGACCGCCCTCAATGTTAGTGCGCCCTCCTTCTAGCGGGAACCTCATCATCAGTTGGAGCGAAGGATTCGAGAGCAATCCAGCCTGGACAGCATCGGCCCGCCGCACCCCGATTTCGTAAAGCTGTTGCTGCAAACTGCGATTATTGAGAAGACAGACCTGGACCGCCTTCTGCGAGGTCAGGCCTTGCCCCATCAGCTCGGTGACCTTCTTGCGCACGAGCCCTTCGTCGCCGGGTTGATAGAGAGCACCCTCGCCAGTCGCAGCCTTCACTTCATTTCGCGCGCGCCGGTAGTCCGGGCGCGGATCAACAGTGGCGCAGCCACTGATGGTGGCAATCAGGGCAAGGGCGACGATTGCGCGCACTCTGCGCCCCAGGACCAAACTCAACAAGCCTCTCGTTGCTGTCATACGACTACGATTCCTCCCCACTGGTGGTTGCCGGGGCGTTCTTCATGACGAGCAGGTAGAGAATCGGCAAGACGAAGAGGGTCAGGGCGGTCGACGTCAACACGCCCGCAACGACAACCGTCGCAAGCGGACGCTGCACTTCGGCGCCAACCCCCGAGGAGATCGCCATCGGCAGAAACCCGACGGCATCCGTGATCGCCGTCGCAAGAACCGGACGCAAACGCTGCTGCGTTGCTTCCGTGATCGCGGTCCGGAGCTCGCTACCTCGAGCAAGGAAAGAGCGAATGGCTGAGACGAGAATCTGTCCGTTCAAGACGGCAATGCCCCCAAGCGCGATAAAGCCAACGGCCGCGCTCACGCTGAAAGGCATCCCGCGCAGCCAGAGCGCAAAGACGCCTCCGACAGCCGCAAAAGGAATCCCGGTGTAGATCAGCAGAACCTCGCGAAGGTTCTTGAGACTGAAGAACAGCAAGAAGAACACGAGCAGGAGCGTGACCGGCACAACGATCATGAACCTCACTTTCGCGTTCGCGAGGTTCTCAAACTGACCGCCCCAGTTGATGACGTAGCCATCGGGAAGCTTGAGCTCGCTAGCAATCCGCGCCTGCGCCTCCTCGACGAATGAGGCAACATCTCGACCTGCCACGTTGCACTGGACGCGGATCAATCTCCTACCCCACTCGCGGTTGATCGTCGAGATGCCCTCTTCTTCGGCGACATCTGCCACGCTTCGCAAAGGCAATCGAAGGCCGGACGTGGTTGGGATCAAAGTCGAACGAAGAGCCTCAACATTGCCCCGGTGAGAGTCCGGCAACCGAACCGCCAACGGAAACTTGCGTTGCCCCTCAAAGATCTCTCCAACCCGTCGCGTGCCGATGACCTCCACGAACTCGAGCACTTCCCGTCCCGACACCCCAACGCGCGCGAGCGCATCGGGGTCCACCCTGATACGCAGTGTTGGTTGACCTGTGACCTGATCGACAGCGACATCCGACTGGCCAGGGATGTCGACGAGAATGCGCTGGACCTCGTCACTGATGCGAACAAGCTCGTCGAAGTTGTCGCCGTAGATCTTTATGCCAATGTCCGAACGGATGCCTGACGCCATCTCGTTGAGACGCATCTCGATCGGCTGCGTCGCGATGATGTTGACGCCGGGGAGGTCGTCGACCAGGCTCTGCATCGCAGCACCGAGCTCGGCCTGCGTGCTGGCCTTCTTCCACTCGCTTCGAGGCTTGAGCGACAGGAATATATCGGTCAACTCCGTGCCCATGGGGTCGGTGGCGATCTCTGCCGTGCCAATGCGGCTCCAAACGTGTTGGATCTCGTCAGGGAACTGCTCGAGTAGGAGTTTCTCGATTCGCGTGTTGTAGCGAACGGACTCCTCGATCGAGACGCCTGCCAGGCGAATCGTATTCAAGACCACCGCCCCCTCACTCAGGCGCGGGATAAACTCGCCGCCAAGGCGCGTCGCAGTCCAGCCCGCAGTCAAAAGAAGTAGCAGTGCTCCACTGAGCACGATCCAGCGCAAACGAATTGCCGCCGCGAGGCACCAAGAGAACGCGCGATTCATCGCGCGAGCAATGACACCCTCGCGCTCACGAACGCGCTTCGGGAGGAAGTAGTAGCCAAGAACAGGCGACAAGGTGAGTGCAATCAGCAACGCTCCTCCGAGGGCGAAGATGAACGTCCACGCCATCGGGCGGAACATCTTGCCTTCGATACCCTCAAGCGCGAGGACAGGAAAGAAGACCACCATGATGATGGCCATGCCGAAAACGATAGGCCGAGCCACCTGCTTGCCGGACTCGGTAATGACGGCGAGACGCTCTTCCTTGGTCAGCGGCCTCTTCAGCTCACGAGCTCGCTGCGCTAGGTTTCGCATGTTGGCCTCGGTCATCACCACTGAGCCATCGACGATGATGCCGAAGTCGATTGCGCCAAGACTGAGAAGGCTTGCCGCAATCGCGAAGTGGAACATGCCGATCAGGGCAAACAACATCGCGAGCGGGATGGCGAGGGCGACAAGTAGGCCACCGCGAATGTTGCCGAGCAGCACGAAGAGCACGACGATGACCAGCAGTGCTCCGGCCAACAGATTGTGCTGAACGGTGCCGATCACTTCAGTCGTTAGCTCCGTCCGGTCGTAGACGACTTCGACAACTACGTCATCCGGGAGCGACTTGCGGATGCCAACGAGACGCTCCTTGAGTTCTTCGGTTACGGCCTGGGCGTTCTCACCCATCAGCATGAAGGCAAGACCCAGAACCACTTCGCCACGACCGTCTGCCGTGACAGCACCGCGCCGAATCTCGTGGTCGACGCGAACTTCTTGCGCGACATCTCGAATACGAATCGGCGCACCGTCGAACGCGGAGACGACGATGCTCTCGATCTCGTTGACGGTTGAAACGCGGCCGAGGCCGTGCACGAGTTGGGATTGCCCCCCAGAGGTGAGCACGCCACCACCGACGTTTTGATTGTTCGTCTCGAGCGCTTCGAAGACGTCCCCAAGTGTGAGGTTGTATTTGAGCAGCGCCTCGGGTGAGACAACCACGTGGTATTGCTTCTCGTAGCCGCCCCACGAGTTGACCTCGGCGACACCCGAGACCTTGCGCAGCTCCGGCTTGACAACCCAGTCGTGAAGGGTGCGTAGCTCTTCGAGCGTCCGCTGCGGGTTCTCTGAGCGAAGTACGTAGTGGAAGATCTCTCCGAGCCCGGTGGAGATGGGACCGAGTTGTGGACGCTCGATGCCATCGGGAAGCTCTACCGTTGCGAGGCGTTCCGAGACGTATTGGCGCGCATCGATGATCCTCGTGTCGTCGTCGAAAGTCGCTACAACCTGGGAAAGCCCGAACTTGGAGATGGAGCGAACATCGGCCAGACCAGGAAGCCCGCCAATCGAAAGCTCGACCGGCAGAGTGAGCTGCTGCTCGATCTCCTCCGGACTAAGGGCAGGGGCTACCGTGTTAATCTGAACCTGGACCGGTGTTGTGTCCGGAAATGCGTCAACAGGTGTGCGCGTCGCCGTGTAGACACCACCGCCAATGAGCGCCAAGCCCAACAGCAAGAACAGAAGGCGATTGCGAAGCGAGAGTTCAACGAGGCGTTCAAGCATGGAGACCCCGCTTACTTGTCATCGACGCAACCGGCGCCGAGTCTCGACTTGAGGAACTCAGACATCACGGTGAATGCACCGGTCGCAACGACCAGCTCGTTCGCGTGCAAGCCTGCGACCACCGCAACCACGTTCTTCGACGGTCGATCAACCGTGGCGACCCGGCGCAAGGCGTAGAGGTCGTCTTCAATCCTGACAAAGACGTAGGACTTTCCTTCAAACCGCTGAACGGCTTCCCTGGGCACATCAAGGGCGCTTGTAGGATCCGCGGTGAAGACGAGCGCATCGCCGAACATCCCCGCGTTGAGCTTGCGTTCGGGGTTGGCGATCACCGCACGCGCCCGCAGCATCCGGGTCTTCTCGTCAATCAAGGTGTCGATCCAGGTGATTTCACCACGAGACGTCTCGCTGGAGAGGCCTTGGAATGTCGCCTCCACACTCAATCCCTTGCGAATCAAACCTGCGCGATCGGCGGGAATAGAAAGCGACAACCACATCGAGCTAAGGTCCGCAAGCGAGAAGACGCTCCTGCCTGGTTCTACGGCTTCGCCAACCACCGCACTTCTTGCGACCAACGTGCCATCGTAGGGAGCACGAACAAACAAACTGGCGGAGGTGTCGCGCTCCTTCTCGATGACCTCAATCTCTTCCGCCGTGAAGCCATAATTGAGAAGCTTCTGTCTCGCTGTGCTCAACGTGAGATCAGCGATCTTGCGCGCGGCGTCAGCCTCCTGGACCTCCTTCTCTGAAGAGATGCTCTTCTTCGCCAGACGCCTCTCTCGTTTGCAGGCAACCTCCTTGAGGTCGAGATCGACCACAGCCGCGACGAACGCTGCCTTCGCGCTCGCGACCTCGGTAGAATGCACTTCCACTAGAACGTCCCCTGCCCTTACGTCCGCACCGACATCAACGAGCACTTTGCGCACGATGCCCGCCGCGAGTGGCGTGATGCGCGCCAAGGAATTCTGGTCGTAGGAAACCTCGCAGATGGACGAAACGCTTGCGCGCACCGTGGACTGGCGCGTGGCAACGGTCTGAATGCCTGCCTTCGAGGCAGCGCGAGCCGACTCAAACCGCACCTTGAGCTCATCCCCTGGTTCAAGATCTGCTGTGCGTTGTGGCTGACAGATTCCGCACTCCGCCTCCGGCACCCCATGCTCCTTACAGAATAGGTCCGGAACAGTGCGTGCGGGAACATCCAGGGTCGCGCCCTTCTTATCCTCGGGCAGCTTCTCGTCCTTGGAGCCCTTATTCAGCTCGGGATGGCAGAGAAAGCACTCGTCCTCGTAGAGCCCGTGCTCTTCGCAGTAGAGGCGCTCCTTGTCCTCGAGCTGCGGCTGACACTCCCAGCATCGGTCTTCATACCGACCGTGCTCTTTGCACCACAGGCGCCCCGCTTCGCGCTTGCTGGAGTCGCAGATGAAGCACGTCTCTCCAGGGGTGTCATGCTTGTGTGCTGTGCTCGTTGGATTCCTGGTCGGGGCAGTCGACTCGCCTGCACTGGAACCTGAAGAAGGCTTCTCCCCACAGCCCGAAAGGACAACGCCAATGGCAAGCATGCCGGCGAGGAACCAAGACCTTCCTTGTTTGCTGGGTAACATCATTTCCTTCCTCCTTTCGCTGTCTGAATGGGCAACCATCTACCTCGCTCCGGCACCGGCTAGCTTCTCAAGCACGCTCTCGGCCATGTTGAGCCACGACTCGTCGACCAGCCGGTAGTAGGCGAGCTTGCCTTCGGTGCGAAACTCCACTGCTCCGAGAGTGCGTAGTTCGCGAAGAACCTGCGACGTGCCAGACATGGAGATCCCAAGCACCTCGCGAACGTCGCAGACGCACAGCTCGCGGCCCTGAAGAGCCTTCAACACGCGCAGCCGATTCGGATTTGCGAGGCACCGAAAGGCATCCGCAACTCGCTGAAGGTCAGAGGCTTGCGGAAGTGCTGCCTGCGCCTCCGATACCATCGAGCAATCGACCTGCTCGACCTCGCAGACGCCCTCACGGGCTGCACGCTTCTTGCCGGACGTTTTCTTCATCATTTCAGTATATGATGAATCGTCTGGCAACATCAAGACCTTGAGTAGGAATCCCCAATCGGAACGAATCGGATGACTTTGAAACCCAGCGCTGGCACTCCGCCAAACGCGATGCTCGCCCGCATGAGGGAATCCAGGCAATCTGATCCCAGCGCAACCCGACTACTAGCTGCCACCGATCGACAATCTTCAGAATGTTGAGGTCGCCATGCCGCGCGGTGACGTTAGCAATCCCAGATGCACGCCTTCTCGCCCGAAGACCTCAGTCGCCATGCAGGCTCCATGCGAGCCTTGGCCCGCGACCTTCTGGCTGACGAAGCGTTAGCCGAAGATGCCGTGCAGCAGGCTTGCGTCAAAGCACTGGTGCAACCGCCTAGGCGAGGCACAGCGATCGGAGCTTGGCTGGCCACCGTAGTGCGCAATTGTGCACGTGACCTTCGCCGTTCGGAGCAACGTCGCCGACACCGCGAGCAACGGGTGATGCGAAGCAATCTTCCACTAACCGCGCCATCGGCTACCGCGGAACAACTGGAAGTGCATCAGCAGATCGTGGCTGCAGTGCAATCGCTTGCCGAGCCGTACCGCACGACGATTTACCTGCGCTACTACGACGATCATCCGCCCGCCAAGATCGCAACCCTGCTGGGCGAACCGGTCAAGACCATCAAGACCAGATTGTGGCGCGGCCTGCAGCAGTTGCGTCAGCAGCTAGCCCACAGTTACGGCAGTCGCTCCGCGTGGTTGACCGCGATGGTCCCCGCCGCCGCATCGCTCGGTGCAACCAGCGAGGTCAGCAGCAAAGCCGCATCAGGACTATTGATCATGAAGGCAAAGCACATCGCGGTACTCGCGATCTCGGCATTGGCTCTGACCGTGGGAGCCATCTACGTTCTGCCGCTGATGCTCGCGGACCCGGTAGCACAGCCATTCGGTGCCAACGCGGTCGTTGTGCCTGACGCGCCTAGCGTGTCAGCCCCCACTGCGGTGGCTGCAGAAAGGGTCGTCGTCACGAATGGCGCACCCGCCCAACCACTCTCACCTGCGACTCCCTATGGATCCTTGCTCGTGCACGTCAAGTGGCACGACGGCACGCCGGCCAACGACGTCGCCATCTCTGCACAAGCCAAGAGCGAACCACAGCTAGATCGCAATGAGCAACGCGCCGTCAGCGACAGCAATGGCGTGGTCTTGATCACAACGCTGCACGCCGGTGCCGTCACCTTGAGCTCGGATCGGGGCGGAACGAGCAAGCACGAGATCGTGGCAGGGACCCAGAGTGAAGTCGACTTCGTACTGCCAGTCGGGATCGATGTCGAAGGCGAAGTCGTTGACGCGCGTGGACACCCTGTAGCGCAAGCCAATGTGTTCCTGGTCGCACCGCGCCGCGGTTGGCTCGGCGGCCGGGCTCTGGCGAAAACAGACAGCTCAGGCAAGTTCCGCATGCGTTCGGTCGAACCAACCTGGTCGCTCGGTGCACGCGCCGGAGGGTTCGCACCGAGCGAGTTGATCGACTTGGAGACAGTGCAGCGCGCGATCGACAGCACGAGCGTTTCGGTGCAGCTACAACTACTACACCCCGGTGGCAACGTTGCCGGAGTGGTTGTCGATGAATCGGGCAAAGGCATCACCGGAGCCTTGCTCGTACTAGGGCGAAGTGGCCGAGCCCATCGCCTCGGACCAAGCTCCTTGGTTCAAGAACATTGGTCGCCGCACGTCGCCGTCACCAATCGTGAAGGACAGTTCGAGTGCAATGGTGTCGAGCCAGGGCAGCAAGCGGTCGTGGCTCGGGCCAACGGCTTTGCGCGCACAACTAGCACAGTGCTCAGCATCGCAGGACAAACCCAACAACTGACCATCACGCTCTCGGCGCATGCGACGGTGCACGGCACCGTAACAGACACAGCAGGCAAGCCAGTGCCAAACGCCATAATCACGGTGATGGAAAACGCCACGGAAACGTTGTCCAACGACTTTGGCATCCGGTTCGAAACGTCAGAATTGCCACGCCCGCAAACCCGGAGCGATGCAACGGGTAGTTTCCGTCTGACAGGTCTTGCTCCCGGCGAATTGCATCTCATCGCGGCGAAGCAGCGCGATGTCACCGAACTCGAAGGCTCGTGCCGGGCCACTCTCACCGCGCGTTCCAACGAAGACATCCCCTGGGATCCCGTTATCGAAGCGAACAAGACCATGCGAGTGCGCGTCGTAGATGCGGACGGCCAGCAACCCTGGATGGGCGGCGCACTCTATGCCTACGCGGAGCAACCAGCCGGAAAGGCGTCCTCGTTGCATGCCTTCCCCGTGGACCATGAGAGCAACAGAGGGACCTTCGTCTTCACAGGGTGCGCCGATGTGCCGTATACCGTCACCGCGAGACGCAACAGATTCGGTAGCCCTCCACAGTGGGTGTTCCTTCGCGGCGTGCGCCCCGGCATCGACGCTGAACTTCAGCTACCACGGCAACAACCCGAGCAACCAACGGGTCAGGTATCGGGGCACGTTTCCGATGCCGGGCATCGCTGCGAGAACAGGCCCATGCGCATCGCGCTTTGCACCGACTCCATGGTCAAGCACCTCGAACAATCCGAGGGACACTTCACAACTGATGAGGTCCCCGCAGGTCGCTACTTCATCATGGTCAAGGCCAGCGATGAAGTTGTGTTCCTCAGCGATACGTTTGAATTGCTGCCAGCCCAGCGACTCGACCTTGGCGTGCTCCTGACCGAACCAGCCGCCAGCTTGCGCATTGCACTACGCACGCCAGACGGTGCCGTATTGGAGGCTCCAAGGGCTTACATCGGTGACGGCTTCCGGCAGCGAGGCATGAAATGGAATGGACAGGCACTGGTTGCCGACAACCTGACGGTCGGCCAACACAAAGTAAGGTTAGCTGCACCCGGATGGCATGCCCCACCGTTCGATGTGAACCTGGTCGCAGGTCAAGACAACACAGTCACGGTAGATGTCGTGCCCGGTGCTCGACGCCTGTTAACAGTCACCTTCCCGTATCCAGATCGTTGGCAAGCGGGGCACATGGAAGTCCGGAACCAACAAGGCGAGGTGATCGCGCAGTATCGCAACGTCAAGTCGCATGGCATCGGAGTGAGTTCTCGCTCGTGGTATGCACACCTGCCCTTCGAAAGGTTGAGCTTTGAAGCAGTCATCGACGGTGCGCGTCATCGTCGAGAGTTGGATCTACGCAGTCCCCCAGCACCAGACGAAGTGCATACGTTCTCGCTGCGCTAGACCAACGAAGCCTCCGGCTCCGTGGACTGATCAGCCGGATGTCCAGACGCCTGGGATAGACCGTGAGCTTCGGACACTGCGGGGCAAGTAATCGAGCCGGACTGCCAAAGGGCACACACTAGCCTCTAGCAACACGTGACACCCGAGGCTGAGATTCGTCCGGCAGGACGTGCTCAGCAACACAAGTCGCCACGCCAAGCCTCAGCGCCCTCGCGCACGACCAGGCAGCAATCCCGAGCGCGGCAAGTGGGTCCGCCCACCACTAGCCGAAGGCATGAGGGACCTCCCTAACCCGGTCTTCTTACGAATAGAGGCGATGCGCAAGCAGCCCAGTGACGCGGTAGCTTTGGCTCAATCGCAGTTAGCACCCTTCCGATGAGGAGTGAGTCATGAATCTACAACTTCGATCGAGAGCCTTGTTTGCCATCCTGGCAACCGCCCTTCTCTCCGCTTGTGCCAGCGCACCTACGCCATGCGTTCTTGAATGTGCGGAGTGCCAAGAGATCGCCGTCTCGGAAGTAAGGGCGAAACGCTCAGGCCGCAGCTTCCGTGCAGGGAGCCGAATGCCAAAGGAGTGCAGCTGCTGCAAGGTCACTGTGGTGGTCTACGAGGAGGACGGCCGCGCCATGCTTAAGTGCCCGAAGTGTGCACCTGCCGGAGTTGACTGTGCGGCGTGCGAACAGGGGGATGCGACGGGAGCTGCGCACACCCACCAACCCCCCAAGTCTCGGTAACTGCACCGACGGTTCCTGGCGGGAACTCAACAATGGTAAGGCAACCGCGATGCAACGACGGCTAGGCCAACCAAAGCCGCAAGCAGCAGAACGGCAACCGCTTCACACATCAGTCTTCCTGGCCATCGGGATCGCCTCTACTGGGCCAGCCCCTTCGAACGGCCGACCCTTAATCCGTTGGCTACCGCGAGCAGTTCGCTCGCCTCGTGCCCAATCACGGCAACCGCGAGTCCGACGAGCCCGGTGACCGCAAGGGGAATGAGTGCCGCGAGGACGACCAATGAGAAGACGATGTTCTGTTGACTGATTCTGCGAGCTCTTCGGCCCAGATGAATCGCCTGCGCGAGCTTACGCAGGTCGTCTGCCATAAGGGCGATGTCGGCAGCCTCGAGAGCAGCGTCGGTACCAGCTGCGCCCATCGCGATGCCACACGTTGCCGATGCGAGTGCCGGTGCATCGTTGACTCCATCACCAACCATCAGCACGGGGGCTTCACGAACGAGTTCGCCGATGGCCGCGACCTTGTCTTCAGGCTTTAGATGAGCGCGCACGTCTTCGATGCCCAACGTCTCAGCGACCTTTCGCGCAGCTCGCAAATTGTCACCCGTAAGCATCACCAGCCGCAGACCAGCTTGTCGCAACTCCTGCACGACTGACGCTGCCTCGGCGCGAACAGTGTCCTGTAGAGCAATCAAGCCCGCGACTTGCGCCTCGCGGCCCACGACGACAACAGTCTTTCCCGCCCCCTCGAGATCCTCGATGCTCTTATGCACCGGCTCCAAGTCACAGCCAAGCTCACGAAAGAGTGCGGGGCTACCGACGAACCAGGTTTCGCCATCGATCGTCGCCCGAACCCCTGCGCCGGTGAGGGCCTCAAACCCGATTGCCTCGACGGGTCCAACTTGCCGCTCGCTTGCGGCGGTCACGATGGCGGCTGCAATCGCATGCTCGGAGTTGCGCTCAAGCGCCGCGGCAACCGCCAACAGTCGCCCCTCGGGTATGTCCGGAGCAACCACATCTGTCACCGCAGGTCTGCCGTAGGTCAACGTCCCTGTCTTATCGAAGGCGATCGTTCGAATAATGCCAAGGTGCTCCAAATGCGCACCGCCCTTGATCAGGATGCCGTTTCGGCCGGCACCCGTAATCCCAGCAGCCATGGCAATGGGGAGGGAGATCACAAGAGCACATGGAGCCGCCGCAACTAACAGCACGACCGCACGACGCCCCCACTCGCTCGCTGAGTAGCCGAACAGCCAAGCGCCAAGGAACAGCAGTAGTGCGGCCACGATAACTGCAGGGCTATAGCGTCTTCCGAAGCGTTCGATCCACCTTTGCGAGCGCCCCTTTTCTTCCTGCGCGCTCTCGACGAGATGAATGATCCTCGACAGAGTGTTGTTCTCGAACTTCGAACTGGCCTTGACCGTGATCGCGCCTTCGCTGTTGATCGTTCCAGCGAGTACGGAATCCCCTTCGCATTTGCGAACGAGCGCAGACTCCCCGGTAACTAGCGATTCATCAACGCTGCTGCGCCCCTTTACGACGACACCATCCGTTGCAACCGACTCTCCCGGCCGCACGAGGAATCGGTCACCGCGTTTGATTTCTGCTGCGGGCACGAGAACTTCGCGCTGTCCACGAAGTAGTCGCGCTTGCTTAGGAGCTAGATCCAGTAGCGCTCGAATCGCTCGACGCGTTCGAGCGAACGTGTATTCCTCAACCCCCTCGGCCGCGGCATACAACACGACAAGTGCAGCAGCCTCGTCACTCATGCCGAGAACCACCGCACCTAGTGTGGCAGCCAGCATCAGCATCTCGATGCCAACTACTCGTTCCTCGAGCAACTCGTCGAGGCCTCGCAGCAACCAGTGGTACCAGCCGATGAGAATCGCGATCAGGTAGAACAGATCCTCAAGGCCGTCACCGACCAAGTCCGCCGCACCCAAGGCCGCACCACAGAGCGCGATTGCCGCCGCAATCAGCGCATTCCGAAGAGGTGGGTACAGGCACCACGGACCAAGCACAGGGGTTTGTGACTCGTTGCTCATGGTCAAACCGGATCGCGGGACCAGCCCGCAACCTAGAACTCACACGCCAAGGCCGTCGGCAAGCCAGCGGACTCGTGACTATTTCGAGCCGCGCCTAGTGATCCTCGTGCTCTAGCTCCGGGTTGTAGGTCTTTCCGCCGATCTCGACGCTGATGCGACCGTGGAGGTGCCCCTTGAGTGCCGCATCTGTAGCAGAGAAGACCGAGCTCTTCCCGCCATTGGCGTCCTGAGGACGTGTCGTGACCACCTTCGGCCCATCATTCGTGGAGAGCTTGATCTGAGGCGCCGCGGCTAAGGCGAGTGGAGTCTTCAAGTCCTCGCCAAGCACATAGATCGTCATCTTGCCTGAATCGTCATCGTGGATGACTTCCAGATGGGCCACGTGACTGCCGACTTCCAAGACGTGGCCGCCATGCGGTCCTTCGTGACCGTGAGCACCGGTTGCAGCACCGGTGGTTCCGCCGGTGGAACCACCATTCTCCTTAGGTTCTTCGCCAGAGCACGCAACAAGCAACAGGCCAAGGGCAACGATCAGGGTTCGCTTCATCATCTTTCGTCTTCTCCAGGGTTCATTGGCTGGCCACCGGCCAGCGCGGGTTTCAGTTGTCTTGGCTCGCGCTCTTCAGGCACGAGCTGGTTTCGAATGGGTTCCAAGTCCTCATCGTCCTCGGCGAGGTGCAGGAGGCGCTCGGCTTCCTTCTTGCCGAACCGCCAGAAGAGGCCCGGCATCACCAGGAAGTCGAGGAGCGTATTGGTGATCAGGCCACCGATGATGACCGTGGCGACGGGATACAGCAGCTCGCGCCCTGGCTGATCCGCCGCGAGCGCAAGCGGTGCCAGGCCGATACCGCTCGTGAGCGCGGTCATCAAAACCGGGACGATCCTCTCCTGCCCCGCCCGCACGAGCATGTCGATCGAGAAGGACTCCCCCTCCTCTCGCATCAAGTGTAGGTAGTGATCGACGAGCAGGATGGCGTTCCGCGCAGCAATCCCCAGCAACGCGATGAAGCCCACCAGGGTCGCTACGGACATCACCTGCCCGCTGATAACGACGTAAGCAGCTGCACCGATGAATGCAATCGGACGAGTGACGAGCACGAGCGTCGCAATTCGCATTGAGCGGAAGTGCATGTAGAGGATCAGCACCATCAGCAGCAACGACAGCATGCTCAGCCCCATGATTAGCCGAGTGGCCTCCTGCTGCGCTTCGAACTGGCCGCTGATACGAATCGAATACCCGGGCAGTGCAGCGAGCTCCGCACGCACTGGCTCCAGGGCCGCCTCGACCTCCGTGACAACCTCTCCCAAGGATCTGCCACCGACGTTGTGCTGAACGACGATTCGCCGCTGCACATTCTCGCGGTTGATGTTGTTGGGGGTCTTCGAGACGCGCACATCGGCGACGTCGTCGATCCGCGCCAACGAGTCGTCGCCGCGCCGCATGTACAGACCCGCTAGCTGTGACAGGTCCTTGCGATCGTTCTCCTCGAGTCGGACTTTGATCGGGTAGGTGATCTGTCCAACCTGCAATCGCGAGACTTCCTGGCCGCCCATCGCGAGCTCGACCGTTTCCGCAAGCGTCGCGAGCCCGATGCCCAAGCGCGCCAGCTCGGTACGACGGGGACTTACCTCTACTTGATCGATGAGCACTTGAGGCTCGACTTGCAGGTCGCGCACACCCGCAATGGCCCCGACTCGTGCCTCGACATCGGACGCAGTGGCCCGCAAGACGTTGAGATCTGGCCCGGTGATCTTGATCGCTACCTGTGCGTTGACCCCTGAAAGCAAGGCGCTCATCAGGTGGGCCAAGGGCTGCTCCGTATTCTTCGCAACGCCGGGAAACTCGTCTTCCAGTCGATCTCGGATGTCCTCGATGAGTTCGTCGCGAGATCGCTCCGAATCCGGATCGAAGTTAACGATTGCCTCGCTGACACTGACCGGCATCGCGTGTTCGTCACCCGGTGCTCGCCCTGTGCGACGGGCAACGCTAGACACGCCATCGACATCTGCCACGAGACGCTCCAAGCGACGCCCGAATCTGTCGGACGTCTCAAGACTCGAATCCGGCGGCAAAACGACGTTGACTTGAGCAGTGCCTTCGTTGAACTCGGGTAGGAACTCCGACCCGGTGTTGAGGAGGAAGGCTCCCACGACCAAAAACGCAACGAGACACACAGCCAGGATGCGCTCAACGTGCTGTGCGCTGACTCGCACTCCCTTCGCGGCCGCTGAGCGCAACCGCGACACCAACCAGCCGCCGTATTTTTCCTCCGTTGCCGACTCGGCGCGACGGCCGAGCAGGTAGTAGCACAAGACGGGGGTGACGGTCAGTGCCAGGAGAGTCGATGCGAACACGCTGATGATGTAGGCCAGCCCGATCGGCGCGAACAACCGCCCCTCGATACCGCTAAGGAAGAACAGTGGTAGGTAGACCACCGTCACAAGCAGCGTGCCATACATCACGGGCTTCCGGACCTCACTCGATGCCTTGAACAAGACCCAGAGCACGGGTTCCTTCTTGTCTCGTCGGGAGTTCTCGTGCAGTCGCCGGAAGACATTCTCCACATCGACGATCGCATCGTCGACGAGCGTTCCGATCGCAACGGCGAGGCCGCCGAGTGTCATCGTGTTGATGGTCAGACCAAATGCGGCAAAGACGAGCGAAGCGATCGCTACCGAAAGTGGAATCGCCGAGAGCGTGATGAACGTCGTGCGAAAGTTGAGTAGGAACAGGAAGAGGATGATGACGACAAGAACCGCACCATCGCGCACTGCTTCGAGCACGTTGTCGATCGCTCGCTTGATGAAGGCCGCCTGCTGGAAGACCCCATCGTCGATGACGACGTCCTTGGGCAGTTCGCGCTGAATCTGCCGAAGCTCTGCGTTGACACGCCGAGTAAGGTCTTGCGTATCGATGCCGGGCTGCTTCATGACGACCATGATGACGCCAGGCTTTCCGCCGATACCCGCAGTACCGGTAGGGATCGCGGCCGGACCAAAGATGACATCAGCAACGTCATCGATACGGATCGGACGAGTCGGATCATCCCGAACGACCGCAGTCGCCAGCTCCTCTGGTGTCTCTAGCAGCCCGGAGACAGCTACGAGCGGGCCCTTCGCGCCGATGTTTAGGAATCCACCGGCCACATTGATGTTCGCATCGCGAGTGGCATCGGCAACCTCTTGCAACGTGACGTCGAACGTGCGGAGCTTGTCCGCGTCGACGACGACTTGTAGCTCCGAGGGCTGACCACCAATCGTGATGATCTGCGCAATGCCGGACAACGAGAGAATCCGGGGGCGGATGTCGCGATCGATGATTCGACGAAGCTCCAAGATGTCGGTCTCCCCAGTCTCGCTCTGGAAGCCGATCATCTGAATCTGCCCCATGATGCTGCTAATCGGGGCGAGGACAGGCTGAATCCCGGGAGGCAATCCCGGCACCGCAAGCTGGAGCTTCTCCGTCACGATCTGCCGGTCGCGATAGATGTCGGTGCCCCAATCGAACTCGACGTAGACGACCGAGAGTCCCAAGCCGCTAGCAGAGCGCACGCGGAAGACACCCGTAGCTCCGTTCATGACCTGCTCGATCGGCCAGGTCACCAAACGCTCGACGTCCTCAGGCACCATGCCGTGCGCCTCGGTCATCACCGTGACGATCGGTCGATTCAAGTCCGGTAGGACGTCGATCGGCATGCTCGCGGCCTTGAAGAGGCCGTACCCACCAATCGCCAGAGCAACGAGCAGCACGATGGCCCGGCTGCGAAGTGATCCTGCAATGATTCGATTCAACATGGCCGTGCCCTAGTGGTTGTGGCCCGCGTGGGCATCGACGGCGTCTCCGCCCTTCATTGCGAGACCGAGTTCGAAAGCACCCGCCTGCACGACAGGGTCACCCGGGAACAGCGCGACATCCTTGCTCGCGGAGATGACGACAACTTCGTCATCCTGGTAAGCGATCGCAACTGGCACAGGCTTGAAGCCGTCGCCATCCTGGAGGAATACGACCTTGTTCGGGCCATCTTCGGTGACCGCCGAGGCGGGCAGCACGTAGACGTTCTCGAGCTTCGCAGTCGGCACTCGCAAGAGGTACCGCATGCCCTCGCGCAGCGACCACGTGCGAGAACTCAGGCCACGCCCTCGATCAATCGTGGATCGTACGGTGTTCTCGACTTCGACGAACGCGAGCGTGCCTTCGTGGTCACGCGAGCTCTGCACGAAGCTGACGGTGAGGTTCTCGATGTCCGGGCCCGAGCCCCGAATGAGTGGCTTCGCTCCAATCGAGTGACCGTCCTTCGCGGCGATCAGGATGGAGCCGACCTCTCTGCCAACAGGCTCGGTGCGAAGGAACAAGCGTCGTGGATCGCTGAGAGTGAGTAGCCGGTCGCCGGCCTCAACCTTTGCGCCACGCTTGGTGAGCACATCGAGAACGTCCCACGCTGCCCCCTCTTCGAGTTTTGGTGCAACGACACGCACAACCGGCTCGAGCGCATTCAGCGCGTGAAGACGTTTCAGGTCTTCCAGCGTATGCCCGCGCTGCAGGAGGACTCCGATATCGAGAAAGTGAGTCGCCACGCCCTTGCTCGCCACCCATGCCGTCAGATCCGGAGTGGCAAGGCCACTAGCCGCAAGCTCACCTATTGTAGCCGTGACCCATGGCAAGCTCCTCAGTGATGACGGCAGAGCCTCGCTGAGCTTTTGAGCCTGTGCGGGCCACAAGCCGTTGCGGGCGAGTGCTCGTTGCCAGGTTTCCTCGTTGAACTCGGGCAGGGGCGCCCCCTCTTCGACCTGTCGCACCTGCGCATCCGTGAGACCGTGCTTCTTGAGTTCGAGGCTCGCCTGCTCGTGAGCTTTCTTCGCTCTAGAAAGCTCGTAGCGGAGGTCGATCGCTCTTTGCCTCGGGATGATTGGTAGATCACGCCCACCGACCTTGCCCGTGAACTTCTCCACCCGTTCGAGCTCCGTGCGTGCGATCCGAGCTTCTTCAGCCGATCGACGCAGGTCGATTACTCCCTGGTGCAGCTGCTCCTGGGCCGGGCGCAAGATATCCGCGGTCAAGGTCAACTGCGGTCGTGGCAGCGGATCTCGCACTAGAGTTATCACCGCACGTCCCGGCTTGACCACCGTGCCACGCGTGACGCCTATGCTCTCGATACGTCCACCGATCGGCGCAAACACTGGCTGCTCAGTCGTCGGGGTATCCACAACAACCGCAGCCATCGACACCGTCCGCACGAAGCTCGATGGGTTGACCTTCTCGACGCGGATGCCGAGGTTCTCAACGGTTGCCGCAGGAAGCTGCACAGCATGCGCCGCAGCCGCACTTGCATCATCTGATTTGGCGTCGTCCGCGAAGCCACCTGTTGCGGCGCCGCCTGCCACGAGTCCTACGAGCGTGCAGATCGTCGCAATGACGGGGATCTCCCATCGGTTCTTCTTGGTCATCGTCCTTCTCCTTCATCCTTGTTCTGTTCTTCAACGAGCTCGTCAGGTGGCAGTCGGCCGGCACCGGCTAGATCCGATGGGAACTCGACGAGCGGGAATCCAACCGCCTTCTCAAGGTCGGACCACGCGATCTGCTCGGAGAGGCGTGCTTCGAGCACCTCTACCTGGATCTGACGCAAGCTGCGCTCGGCATCGAGGAGCTGCAGTGCGCCGGCCGCACCAGCCGCAAGCGACTGCCGCGCGATCTCGACGTTGTCACGCGCTGCCGGGAGCACTTCGTCCCGGAGAATGCGGTGTTGGGCTGACGCAAGTTCCGCGGTTGCCCGAGATCGCTCCACGGCCGTCAAGATGCGGTGTGCTTCGGCCTCGTAATCGACGCGCACCTGTTCTCGCCGCTTCGTTGCTTGTGCGATGGCTTGCTGATTGCGATCGAAGAGCGGCACTGCAACGCCAAGGCTCAGACCCAGGATCGTCTTGCGCTCTCCGACCTCGCCTGCGTACGACGGCCCGAGGACCAAGTCCGGGTACTGCTTCGTTATCTCAAGGTGAAGCTGTCGCTCGGCAACTTCGTATGCGGCCCTGCTACGCAACAACCCTGGATGCTCTTCTACGACGAGCTCCTGAAGGGCCTTCATGTTTGGCACCTCCTTCGGAAGCGCCGGGAGGGCCGAGTCGGGCAGCACTCCGAGATGCCCAGGACTGACGGCAACGAGCTCCGAAAGGTCCGATGCCGCATTCGCCGCTTCAACGCGAGCTCCGAGCAATCGACTCTGCTCCCTGGCGTACTCGAGCTGGTTCAAGGAGACATCGAGCGCCGTCGCCACTCCCGCCACGACGAGCTCGTTGGCGACGTCGACGGAATCGCGCGCCGCCTCCAAGACGCTCGCTCGCACGACCTCCCGCCGTTGGGCGACCGCCAGCTTCACGAAGCGCACCCGAAGATCGAGGTAGAGCTCCCGAAAGGTCGCAAGAGCATCCGCGCGCGCTGACTGCGCAACGGCTTCGTTCAGCTCATCCTGCTTCCCTAGTCTGCCGCTAAGCGGGATCGTCAAACTCAGGCTCGCAAACGGCACGACCTTGTTGATCTGCGAATCCTCGCCAGAGCCAAACTCAGGCCCAATCGAGATCGCAGGGTTTGGCCAAGGCGTGGCAATGCCCGCTTTCGCAAGCGCCGTGCGATAGGCAGCTACAGCCGCGCGTACCCCCGGCCCGCGAGCCCGCAGCCATCTGGCAGCGCGGTCCAACGTCAACTCGCCTGCCTGCTCCTCTGAAACAGGAGGCACGCCAGATTCACGCGCTGACGAGAAGGCATTGAAGTCCTCCTCGATGCGTAACGGATCTGGTGCGTAGGACTGCCACGCACACGCCGACAGGGTCAGCGCGACAGCAGTCGGGAATAGCGATATCGATCTACGATTGCCTTGCGAGTCCGCCCGCTTGGCGGCACTTGTCTGGGATTCCACTGTTACCTCCTGAGTTTCACACGGCGACTCCGAAGTGGAGGCGCACTGTTCGAACTCAGGAGTGCTTAGATCAGCAGAACCACAACGCGCTTGTGCTCGAGCTGCTGCCGAAGCAGCGGCCCAACAGCGCCAGGCGCAACCCTTCCACGTTTCGAGTTGCTGCGGGTCGCGTCGAACGAGTACCGGTCTGGCGCCAAACACAACGGCGCCGGTGTCCAATCATCCAGCAGGTCCGCGCCCTTCAACAGCTTCTTGCTGTGCTTGCCGTCCCCAAACACTTTCGGCGCCTCAAGTGCAACGTCATCGCACAATGGGTGCTGGTCCGTGTTGACGGGAAGCCGCGGGTCGCCCAGATCATCCTGCTCCTCGTGCTGAGAAGAGGAGTGCTCGCAGGGGCAGGCGCCAACCTCGGTGGTGGAGCCTATTCCAACGTGCCCATCGTGGCCCAAGCACACCACCAAGCCTGCCGAAGGCAGCAAGGCGATGAGCATTGCGACCACAAGGCAAAGCCAAGTGGTAGCCAGCTGGGTCTTGGGGCGAACGATCACAATTCCAAACCTAGTCTTCGGTCGAGGCGCAATCAACACTTGAGTCCAACCGCACAACCGAGGTCCGCAAGCCTGCCGCCGCGTCGACCCGAGTTCGATTCAAATTGAGTGCCACTTTGGCTCCAACAATTCGGCCCGCGCATGCCCTCAGCTTGCCGGATCCTCCCCGCACCGACCCCGCACGCCCCATCGCAACCCCGGCCGGCGTACTCACTTGCCTGCTACTTACCGCTCTCGACCTCAGATGTCCGCGAAAACCCGCCAATCCGCTTCCCAGGCTGGACTCCGAGGGTTCGATCGCCTTCGCACGCGCAAGGGCGGTTACGACGCTCCCCCTTGAGGGACAGCTGAATCTCCCACTCGCAACGTCCCGCCACTTGACGAGGGTACAGGCCGTCGACTATCCCTACGAAGCGTTGCGACATATGTCGGAACGATGTCTCGATGAACAGCCTGACCAACAACCGAGTCTTCATTGGCATCTTGCTAGTGCTGCTCCAACTCGCGTTGCTCCCGAACGCGAGGCGTTGCTCTGAAGCCACGCTGATTGGTGGCCAGTGCTGCTGCACCTTCAGCGCCAACGAAGCATCTGCGGCGTTTAGCAGCGACAGCACAAGCGAATCAAAGCACGACTGCTGCTCGAGAAACGCCAGCCAGAAGAAGAGCGGCGAGTCGGATCCCGAGCCTGTGGCGAGCTCGCACTCGGCGAAAGGCGATGGCAGCAAGACTTGCACCTGCTCTCATGCTAACGCGCACACAATCAGCGCTACACAGACCGACAAGCGCGGGGACCTGCTAAAGAAGCACATAGGCGCTTGGCTACCAACCGCTGCAGGCTGGAACCAATCGTGCCACGCAGTGGTTGCACGAGATCGGTGCAAGAAAGTCCCAAGAGCGCAAACCGGCCCCCCGCTTCGGCTGCTCTACCAAGTCTTCCTGATCTAGCCCCAGGCTCCGGGCTTAACGCTCGGGATCCGTCTGTCGATTCCCTCACCCTCGATATGGAGTGAGTGATCCAGACAGTTGCCAGTCCGTACAGCGACTGGCAGCCCGAAGAGTCGCTAGCAATCCAAAGAAGAAGAATCCGTTGCGGTCGCATCCGCATGGACCACCCAATGTTGATCAATCCCTCACGGCCCTCGGCAGTCGGAGACCTCTGCCTTACTGCCTCATTCATGATTCTCCTGGCACCGCTTGCGATCTGCCAGGGGCAGACACCGGCAAAGGATGCGACCAAGGCATCACGCGATGTCAGCTACGAACTCGTGATCAGCAAGACAGAGGCACAACCAGCGGGAACCCCCACTTCAGTGCTGGTCGTGAACGGCAGTTCTCCAGGGCCTGTGCTGCGGTTTACCGAAGGTGACACGGCGCACATCACCGTCAAGAATCGACTCGTAGACGAGGAGACCTCTATCCACTGGCACGGTCTTCTAGTTCCCAACCAAGAGGATGGCGTTCCATACCTAACAACACCCCCGATCCCTCCAGGTGGCGAACGAACGTTTGCGTTCACGCTACGTCAATCTGGCACCTACTGGTACCACTCGCACACCGGCTTGCAGGAACAGCGTGGCGTGCAAGGCGCAATCGTAATCGAGCCACGCGAACCCGACGTTGCCTTCGATCGTGAACACGTGGTCGTCCTTGGAGACTGGACCAACGAAAACCCCACGACCGTGATGCGCTGGCTGATGCGCGGTAGCGAGTGGTATTCGATCAAGAAGGGCACCCAGCAGTCGCTTTGGGGCGCCTACCAACGCGATGCGCTCGGAGACTACTTCGAACGCGAAGGCGACCGCATGCCTCCGATGGACTTGTCGGACGTAGGTTACGACGCGTTTCTGGCTAACGGAAAGCGTGAACTACCGCTCGACGCCAAGCCGGGTGAACGGGTGCTGCTACGCTTCGTGAACGCGGGCGCTTCGACCTACTTCTTCCTCGCCGCCGGCAACGGGAACCTGACGATCGTTGGCTCCGATGGCCAAAGAGTCGAACCTGTCGAGGTGCGTCGAGTGCTCGTCGGCATGGCGGAAACCTACGACGTGATCGTCACTATGCCGACAGATGCATCGACGATTGAAATCCGTGCAACGGCGCAGGATGGCAGCGGCCACGCGTCACTGATGCTTGGCACTGGGCCAGTTCAAGCCGTCACGGACCCACCACGCGCCAACCTCTATTCAATGGATGAGATGCTGCAGGCCGGGCTTGCCAGCATGATTCCCAAACGCGCCAAGGCGTCAGCAACTTCCAACCGCCCGTTTGCCCCCTACGCTCTACTACGCGCCACCCACGACACAAGACTCTCCGCGGGCTCATCGACTATCCGCAAGCTCACGATGCGCCTGACTGGCGACATGCGCCGATATCTGTGGGGATTCGACAACGAAACCCTAAGCGAGAACTCAACTATCCGAGTCAAGAAGGGCGAAGTCCTGCGCATCGAGTTGATCAATGACACGATGATGCACCACCCATTGCATCTCCATGGTCACTTCTTTCGGCTACTAAACGGTCAGGGTGAGCGCGCCCCGCTCAAACACACCGTAGACGTGCCACCGATGGGCAAACGAACCATCGAGTGGCTTGCCGACGAACAAGGCGGCGACTGGTTCTTTCACTGCCACTTGCTGTACCACATGGATGCTGGCATGGCGCGAGTATTCAGCTACTCGCAAGACCCGGAACACAAAGTTCAAGTCGACCCCGGGCTGCTCGACCCGGCATACGCCTTCTTGGATGCAACGATTCAGAACCACATGACCATGGGACGAGCAATGGTCATGAAGGGGCGCAACGACTACTTCGCACGCTGGGATGTTGGCTTACCCTCCGCACTCGGAGATACCGACCACGGTCACGGCAGCCACCATGATCGCGACATCGAAGTTGATATCGGCTGGTCGAGATACATCGACCAAAACTGGGCAACCGAGCTCGGCTTTCGCTACGCGGATGTAGACGGTGCTACCAGTCGGTCCTTCGCGGGAGTGCGTTACAGACTTCCCTACCTGGTCATGTCAAACCTCAGCGTGGACACCCGCGGCGATTTTCGGATCACCCTCGACAAAGCATTCCAACTTACTGACCGCATGTCAGCCTTTGGCTCCGTCGAATACGACACCAACACCTACGGCGAATGGATAGCCGGATTCGAATACGTCTTGAGCCAGAGCATTGGTTTCTCGGCGTCCTACCACTCTGACCACGGCTACGGCCTCGGCCTAGTCTTTACTTTCTAGACCTATGATGAAGACCTACCTCACGCGAGCCCTCGGCCTCGCCCTGTTCGCTCTCACGACTTCGTGCGCAACCCCAACCGGCTCGGGCGACGTCATCCCATACACCAGCGACATCTGCATCGTGACCGACAACAAGCTGGGCTCGATGGGCGACCCAGTCGTCAAGGTCTACGGCAACCAAGAAGTAAAGTTCTGCTGCCGGCCGTGCGTGAAGGAGTTTGAGGAAGACAAGGAACGCTTCCTAGCCAAGCTTCGCAAGTAGCCCTACCCGCTAACCACAATCCATTGGCTTGGCACGTCGCCAAGCCAGTCTTGTCCGGCGCGCGTTCTCGCTCGCCTTTCCCGTTACGTAGATTGACCATGAAAAGAATCGCCATTCCAAGCGCTGCCGCGCTCATGATGGTGTTCGCCGGCTGCAGCTCGATGCAGCCCGCCGCGAACACTACCGACATTGAACTTGTCCTCGAGAAGACCCCTTCTTGAGGCGGTTGTGCTGCCACCGTGCGTGGCATGTTGACCAAGATGCCCGGAGTCGCTGGCGCCAAAGTAGAGGCACAGAACCCCGATATCGTCGTCACGTTTGACCCGGCTGTCACCAATACTGAGGCCGTGATTGAGGGTCTCAAGGCGGGCGGACAGCCAGCCAAAAAGAAGTCCTGACAGACCTCGCATCGCTGTGCAGCGCCTTGCAATGGCGCTGCACGTCACGAGACTCAGCTGGGTCGAAGCATCGCCGTGTTGACTACCGAGTCAATGCATGCCATCTGTTGCACAATGGGCAGAGATGGACAAACTCGAACAGATCAGAAGGCAGCCTGGTGGCCATTCTCGATCACAGAGGTTGAGATCGTGATTGCGGTCTACGGAGCACTGTGCACAGCATTGACCCTATATGGCATTCCTGCCCGCGTGCTTGCCATCAGCGGGCTTCCGTTCGTGGCCTTGGCCTACCTGGCCGGCTTACTTGCGCACACCCACCGCCGAGCACCGAATCTTCGCCTACTCAGGAACGGAGCCACGTCGGGATTTGGGCACATCGCGCCGTTTCGCCAAGCGAAGCGCAGCTTGTTCCTCATGCACCTCGACGATGACGCTCCAAGTGAAGAGCTACTAGCTCTCTACCGGCGCCTTCTCGACAACGGCATCGAAGTCCGTCGCATCATCTTCCTCCGTGAGGATGCTGCTCCTAGCGCCTACAAGTGGATAGTCGATTTCGGCGACCACAGGCGACTTGAGCAGCGTGTCGTCCTCCCAGATCAGGCTCGAGCCGTGCGCTTTTCATTCGTCCTCGTCGATGACGATTGTGTCGCGCTATCGGTCCCAGGTGCAGACCCAATCGACGGCGAGCCTTACTCATCTGAGCTGGTCCTTCGCCACCTCTTGCTCGTTGAAGACGCCGAAGTCGCAGCAGTCTTCTCGCGCGTGCACGAAGAAACGTGGACACGCGCGCTGCCCCTAGAATCCGCTTCTGAACTCAGTCAGCCCGAAGAGCTTCTGCGCAAATGCGAGCGACAACCAGCTGCGTAACCCTACGGTCGCAGCATCTCATGAAGCGCAGCCTCGAGCGCTTTCGCAATGCGCTCCATGTTATCGATCGACACGTTGCGCTCGGCTCGTTCGACTGAGCCGATGTAAGTGCGGTGTAGCCCGGAGCGATCGGCAAGTTCTTCCTGCGAGAAGCCGAGCTTCAAGCGAAGGCGCCTCATGTGCGCCGAGAACACACGACGGGCTGGTGATTGCTTACGTGCCACAACGACACAAAGCGTTCCATCATGATGACGATGAGTCGACAGACTATAAGTAGCACCTCGCGCGAACTGCAGGCTAAGATGCCGATTGCTACTTATCGTCATCATGGACATTCTCGAACTAACGCCCCCAGGCCTCGCCACCGAAGTCCTGCTCCTTCACGCCCCCTACCCGGGGCCGCTCAAGTTCAACGGCATTCCGAGCGGCCCATTGGCGGCGATCGGAACCCTGGCAAGACTTCTTGCCGCACGCGGCGAACTCGACCGACTGTCGCTACTCGATCCGGGCAGCGCCAACGACGACTACCGAGCTGATCTGCGCGCCGCCCTGAGCAATTCACACCTGCGAGTGCTACTGATATCCACGTCCACAGCATCAATCGAGGAAGCCATCGCGGCAGCGAATCTCGCGCGAAGACTCAGGGGACCGGAACTGCTCATTGTGCTCGGCGGCCCGCACGAAGACGGCGTGCAGGAGAAGGCGGCACACAAGATTCCCGAGGTCGATGTTTCGATCTCCGGAGAAGTCGAAAACGTACTTGCCGCACTCGTCACCGAGTTTCTGACCCAAGATGAACCACCTGGGGCGTTCCTTCGAGCCATCCCCAGCGCCTCCTGGAATACACTGGTCGGCGGCGGTGTGAAGATCGCAACCAGGGCGTTGGGAAGAGCGTCGCTCGAGCTTCCACTTCGACGACTGAAAGGAGCCGATCTAGTTGCGCCAGTATGGAGCACAAAGAAGCCAGAGTTCTCTGTCTTCGAAGCGAGTGAGACCCTTCCAGTCATGGCTTCTAGAGGCTGCCCATACGGGCAGTGCACGTTCTGCGCAGAGGCCAATCGTAGCGGAGTAATCGTCCACGCTGACTTTCACTGGCTGCGCGAGCTTGCCAATCTGCACCCTGGAGCAGCCCTCTACTTTCAGGACAGCATCTTTCCCGCTGGCCAGAGCGTTCAGCAAAAACTCCTCCCACTTCTTAGAGACCTTGAACGACCCTGGGGTTGCCAGGTGTTCCTACCAACCCTTACCGAAGCGTCCGTTCGAAAGCTCGCCGAGGCAGGATGCCGCTACCTCTACACGGGCATTGAATCTGCTTCTCCGGCTGTGCTTGACGGCATCGGAAAGAGCCGACTTCGTGCCAAGCTTGTCCTCGAGCGCCTCTCGTGGATCCGAGAGGCTGACATGAGCGTTGGGCTATCACTCATGTTCGGAGCACTTTCGGAGCAAGGCGAGCTGCTCGAAACAACGAACTCGCTTGAGCAAACAACACATCTTGTTGAGCAAATCGCAGCCTCCGGAACTCGCGTAGCGGGGCTCTATCCAAACATCACAACGGTGCTCCCGGGCACACCGCTCGCTCGCGGACTCGCTACGGCCGGCTTCGATCTCGACTTCTACTGCATGCCGCGCTCAGAGATCTTCTCCGGGTTCGAAGATGGAGTCGTTGGCTACAACTTCACAACCGTCCCTGGACTACACCCACGTGCTCCAGCGCTTGCCGAGCAAGTTCTGGCGACTGCTGAGCTGCTCCGCATTCCTGCAGGGAGCGCCTGGTAGGCTAGCACTTCAGAATCGCCTTCTCAGTGACGTCCATCCCGATCGCTCACGCCTCACCTGCGCTCCGCGATTGCTACGACCGCCTCCAACAGTTCACTCTCCGTTGCTGGTCGAAGCACCCGGTGATCAAGGTCGAGCTGGCTGAACACCGTTTCGATACCGCTGCTAGCGAGTTGTCGAAACCGTGCATCCAGATCACGCTTCTTGCTCGTATCAATGGGGATCGACTCATCGATCTCAGTGCGCAAGAGAACATCGTAGGTGCTGGAGTGGACTCGAACCAAATCGAGCAAGTAGCGACCGTCCTCGGGATCAACAGCCTCGGCCCTGTGCTCGAGCGCGGCGTAGTAGTAACCCAACGCATCAGCGACCGGACGATCGACGAGTAGCACGTCAGCATCACGAGAACGGTCGAGTTCCCGCGCGATACCTGTGGCGATGATCCATGCGGTGCTTTGGGCGGTGTGATCCCTCAAGATTGGAAACCCACAGTCTTGGGCGGCCGTTGCAAGGTCGCCCACCGTGCTTGTCGTAAGGCCGATCTCAGCGAGTCTGTGCTCGACTCTAGCCAAGAAGCTCGACTTTCCGGTCGAGTGCGTACCAGCAAGACCGATCTTGATCGTCATCCTAGAACAGCTCCTGCTGTTTCCCCTTCCAAGGTACACCGGCTACGGCGTAGAGCCGATCTAGCGAAGCGTTTCCGCCCGCGTATCCCTCCATGAGAAGCAAGAACAAGTGTGCCGCTGCCATCGCATCGTATTCCGCGCGGTGCGGTCCCTGACCAACATCCTTGAGCTGCTCGTGCAGCGCCAGGCTGTCAACGAGCTTCGTAAGGCTGTGAGACTCGAGCTCCGGTCGCTCAACTCTGGCGAGACGCAATGTGTCAACTACTCCGCTAGGCCTCCACGACGGAAGGTGAGCCCTGAGCACTGTCTGCTCGACGATCGCGTTGTGAGCAACCAGAACGTGATCAGAGAGCCCGCCCTGAATCTGCGAGGAAACGTCGTCAAACGACGGAGCGCTCTTGAGGTCGTCGTTGCTGATGCCATGCACCTTCTTGGCTTGCCACGTCACCGGCTCAGGTGGGCGAACAAGCCAACTCCTCGGCTGCCCGTGAATCTGGCCATCCACAACGTCCACGATTGCAAGTTCGACAACTGAAGGAGGCCGGTGGCCGTTTCCCTCGATATCGACGACTACAAACTTCGACTCGCGCCACGAAACCCTGCCTTCAACCACTGGTTCGCTCCTCCCAGCCCAGATCGGCGCGCCCGTGACGCCCAGCATGGTGCGGATGCCTTGCGTCATGCACCTGATAACGAAGTGCGTGCTGGATGTAGTATCGACGCTGCTCGTCTAGCTCAGCAAACGTGATCGCCCGCTTGTCGATGGTCTCGAACTGCGGAGCCCCAACGTCTTTTGCAACCCGAGTCACCTCTTCCGCTGAAGGAGTGGCCCAGTCACTCGCACACCGACCAAGTTGCGAGCTTGGGCAGATGTCGCAGATTTCGCGAACTCCGTAGTGGCCGTTGTAGTCAGGCTCACCGTGCGCGAAGGCAACGGCACAGGAGGTCTTTCGAAACAAGTAGCGTCCTCCGGCCGAGGCGAACCCATCAATCACCTTGGACTCAAGCTCACCTGGAAGCACCTTCCTTCGAGCCGCCTCGCCGTAGGGTTCCGCAAGTCCGTTCTGCCGGTAAAACGCACGCATTTGATCTCTATGGAACAGCCCCGTGAAGGCCGTCGCGTGAGCGTGGTGCGAGAGCCTAGCGGCCTTGCGAACATGTGCCGGCGAGTCGTTCAATCCCCCCACCATAGGACGCCAGTAGAGGATAACCTTGTAGGAACGCGCCAAGCCGTGCGCCGTAATCAGGCTGCGTTCTGCGATTTCTGAGTCGACTGGTTCCAACCGAGCATCATCGATCCCCGAGTGGGTAACGAGAAGCGTCACTCGAAGCGGCGAAAACGAGTTCAAGCGCTTCGCATCCTCTTCGGACACTCGAAATCGAGTGATGACCAGTACGTGATTCGTCAGTTCACGGTCACCGAGCAACCCCAAGACTCGAAACGTGTGCGGCTTGACCTGAGGTAGAAAAGGATCAGTCGCCCGGTTGAACAACTGCACGGGCGTCCGGTGAGCGACGAAGTACGGGTGCGAGAGCAAGTAGGCGACGGCATCTTCATCCGACATGAGCGCCTGGGGCTGCTTCATCGAGAAGTTGTCGAATACGTGCCGCACACAGTAGGCGCAATCGATCGGGCAGCCGATGACATGATTCAGACTGAGCCCTGACTTTCGGTATTCGACAGGGTCGACCAAGCTTGGATGAAGCCCATCGAGGGCGCCAGCGCTCGAAAGGCGACTAGATGCTGCCTCGTGAGTCGGTTGATCGTTGCTGCACTTGTCCTCCATGCGGTTCCCTCAAACTCTCAGCCTGCCACCGGCGCCGAGTGCGGTCAACTACCTTGGCGCCGACGCAAGAAAGAAGCGCCACGCGTCGGCGGCAGTCTTTTTTTGAAGCAGCAACTCCCCCACCAACCTACAGGCGCAAGCGCACACAGATGTTCGGGTGCATCGTGCAAAGACGACGTGACGAACCGCATCAGAAACCGAAAGCCCCGCCCTCGAGCAGACGCAAGAGCGATACCATTGCCTCGGCGGATAACACCACACGGGATGGGCATGACAGAACAATTCTTCAGCGAGCAGACCGAGCAATCGCTCGTCAAGGGAGAGATCGTTGCGAACTACTTTGACGCGTGGGCGCAAATCATCACCGCAGCGCAAAAGCGAGCTGGTCGAGGCAGTCGCATCGGATACGTAGACCTGTTCGCGGGGCCCGGCAGGTACGAAGACGGCGCCCTTTCGACCCCGATCAAGGTTCTCGAGAAGGCGATCGCAAGCGATGTCTATCGCGAGCGCCTCGTGACCATCTTCAACGACAAAGAGTCCGAGAACGTCGGAAGCCTCACGGAGGAGATCGGCAAGCTACCCGGGATCGAGACCCTGAAGCACGAGCCGGTGATTTGGAACCGCGAAGTCGGCCCTGACATCGCGCGCGAGTTCGAGAGCAAGCGCAAGATCCCGTTGCTCGCCTTCATCGATCCCTGGGGATACAAGGGCCTCTCGCTGCAGCTCATCCAAGCGTTCTTGAGAGACTGGGGGTGCGACTGCATCCTGTTCTTCAACTACTCGAGGATCAACGCTGGGCTGAACAACGATGCCGTGCGCGAGCACATGGAGGCGCTGTTCGGCCCAAAGCGAGTGAAGACGCTCGTGCCAACCCTTGAGGGGATGTCACCCGAAGAGCGTGAAGCGGCAATCGTCGAAGAGCTTGCACAAGCGCTCAAGGAGTTCGGTCACAGGTATGTGCTGCCGTTTTGCTTCAAGAACCAGACTGGGCGGCGCACGAAGCACCACCTCGTGCTCGTGACTAAGAGCTTCAAAGGCTACGAGGTCATGAAGGATGTGATGGCCAAAGCCAGCTCCAGCTCCGCCCAAGACGTCGCATCCTTCACCTTCAGTCCCGCAGCGTCCTCGAAACAGAAGCTTCTCTTCGACTTGAACAGACCACTCGACGAGCTTGGCGCAATGCTGCTAGATGAGTTCGCAGGCCAACGAATCACCATGGATGAGATCTACAAGCAGCACAGTGTGGATCGACCCTACACTAGTTCGAACTACAAGACCGTTCTGAAGGAGCTTGAGAGCGAGGGCAGGATCACAACTGAGGGACGCCGCTCGAATCGCGGTTTTGCAAACTACGTCATAGCCAAGTTTCCGGAGGCAATCTAATGGGCTCAGGATCAAGTATCGAATGGACCAACGCGACGTGGAACCCGGTGACGGGTTGCACAAAGATCAGCCCTGGGTGCAAGCACTGCTACGCAGAGCGCATGGCTAAGCGGCTGCAAGCCATGGGGCAATCAAACTACGCCAACGGCTTCAAGCTCACGCTCCAAGAACACATGCTTGAAGTTCCGCTGCGCTGGCGAAAGCCGCGGCTGGTATTCGTGAACTCGATGAGCGACTTGTTTCACAAGGATGTACCCACGCGATTCATCCAGCGCGTCTTCGAGACGATGGAGAAGGCTTCGCAACACACCTTCCAGGTGCTTACCAAACGGGCCGATCGACTGCGCGAAGTCGCCCCCCAGCTACCTTGGCCTGAGAATGTCTGGATGGGTGTGAGTGTCGAAAACGCAGACTACCTGCACCGGATCGACGATCTTCGATGCGTTCCTGCGAGTGTTCGCTTCCTCTCTCTTGAACCACTGCTTGGACCGCTCACGGGAATCGACCTGTCGGGCATTGGTTGGGCGATTGTCGGCGGCGAATCCGGGCCTGGTGCACGAGCGATGGACCCAGAGTGGGTCCGAGAAATCCGCGACTCCTGCGCGCTGGCCAGAGTGCCCTTCTTCTTCAAGCAATGGGGCGGCATCAACAAGAAGAAGACTGGACGCCTGCTGGATGAGCAGACATGGGATGAGATGCCAGCCCTTGAGCACTCAACCGCGTAGCTGTTGCCCCATTCAGCTAACGAGCTTGCGTATTGGCAACTGCACCGCTCGCGGTTGATGTTGCGCCAGTCCCAAGCATGCGCTCCAACACCACGGTTGCCGCGAGATCGCCCGTCACGTTCACGGCCGTGCGCGACATGTCCAGGATGCGATCGACTCCAAGGATCATGGCGATTCCGCCAGCAGGAACGCCAATGCCTTGCAGCACAGACGCCAGGATAACGATGCCGACACCCGGAGTGCTTGGAGATCCGATCGATGCCCCGATGGTCGTGCACGCTAGCAGCGCCAACTGTCCCATGCTCAGGTCGACCCCGAACACCTGTGTCATAAACACAGCGGCCGTCACCTGGTAGAGCGCGGTGCCGTCCATGTTCATTGTGGCCCCAAGAGGAATGATGAACTGCGTTACAGAATGCGAAGCCCCTAGCTTCTCTTCGGCGACCTTCATCGAGAGCGGCATTACTGCCGCTGAGCTCGAAGTTGAAAACGCCAACAGCTGTACTTCCCGAACGTTGGCCAGAAACCGCCATGGATTCTGCCTACCCAATAGCCTTACGAGCAGCGCATAGACCATCACAAGCATCAGCAACCCGAGAAGAACGGTGCCGACGTAGGCGCCGAGCCCAACGAGAGCATCGCCCCCCGTGCGCGTCATCACTTGCGCCAAGAGCCCAAACACCGCGATCGGTGCAAGCGCCATGGCCCAGCCAACGACCTTCAAGGCAAGCTCCTGGGTGGCCTGCAGAATCTTGATCAAGAGCTCGCGCGATTCAGCCCGGAGCCCCACGAGTGCCACGCCAACGAGCATGGCAAGGACCACTAGCTGGAGCATGCTTCGATGCAACAACGCACTCGTTGGGTTGCTAGGGATGATCTCAGCGATCCGCTCAGGCAGCAGCTTTGACGAGGCAGTAGCAGTTGAGCTGGACGCGGCCGACGATTCGATTCCGAGTTCGAGCGAAGCGCCGTCAACCAACAAACCCGGTTGAATGACCGTCGCAAGCATGATGCCGATGAGCACTGCGATGGTTGTTGTCCCGATGAAGTAGGGCGCTACGCGCAGCCCGACTCGCTTGAGGAACTCGGCTGAGCCACCAGACGCGATTCCAAGGATGACAGATGAGAGCACCAGAGGCACAACCATCATTTGGATGAGTGCCATGAAGATGTGGCCCGGCAGCGCTAGCCAACACGCGACAAGCCTCGCGTTGGCCTCCTCGAGGAACCCTCCGCCCGACGGAGAAAGGAGTAGTCCGGTTGCGACTCCGAACGCCATGCCGATGAGCACTCGCAACCAGAGCCGGGTACGGACAAGGCTCTGAAGACGGCCCAGAAGTTCAATCGGCGATGCCATGCGATCCACGATGCAAAGGAGTGCGGTGTTAGCCCTGGAGATGCGGGAAGAGCGCGTACAGCTGACTCAGCGTCCATGGCTTCTGAAGGAACTTGGACACACCTACTGCCATGAAGTCCTCACGTCGACATCTGCCGCTATGCCCTATCAAGGTGGCGTCAGGCATGCGTTCGCGAATGAGGGATACCGCTACCCCTACGTCGAACCCAGGCATGTCATGGTCAACAATCGCGAAGTCGAACTGCAGAGAGCCCAAGCACTCAGCAAGCTGATCCAGGCTTCCTGCGATGGCGCAACGAAACCCTTCCAGGACTAGCATTCTCTGCAGGGTGCTAAGCACCTCGCCTTGATCATCAACGATAAGAAACCGCACCCTATTGCGCTTGGTCATTTGCCAGCTCCGCGAGCCAGGTAGCTCGTGTTTGATACGACATGCATGCCAACAAGCCTCGCGATGAGAACTGCGAGGAAGAGCTGCCCAAGAGTGGCTTCGACACCGGTAAGAGCGCGCGCTTCGAGCGAACCGGGAGTCAAGTCACCGAAACCGAGCGTCGTTAGCGAAACGAAGCTGTAGTAGAGGTAGTCGGCAAGCTGAGCGTCAAGAACGCTCTCAAGGCTCCGACAAAGCTCCCCTTCCCCAACGAGAATCGCCCCGCCTACGAAGTCGTGGAGCACGAGGAAGGCGTAGGTGAACGTCAGTCCGAGCAGCACATATGCCGAAGCAGCACCGATCAGGTCGTCGAGGCCGATCCGCTCACTGGACAAGACGGCGACCAGGACCGCGCCGGTAGCGAGCAACAAAAACAGAAGAGTCAGCAGGTTGATCGACGCCAGGGCCCAAGGTTGAGCGCTCCCGAGCAAGTCGAAGCAGGCGACCCCAGTCATGCCCGCAACGAGAGCAGCTCCTCCAAGGACACGCGCAAGTAGACGCACGCGTGGCTGGTGCCCGACGGCATGAACTGCCGCGAGCAACACGCCCCAGAAGGTCACTGTCCAAACGGTGAGCCCCATTCGACCGTAGCCCAGAATGGGATAGAGGGCGGCAAGTGCGAGGAGCGCGCAGCCGAGGAACAAGAACCTCGAACTGCCTACTCCCTCAGTTGTTGCTCGTTTCTTGACCAACATGGGCGCCCTCCTTCTGGTCGCTCTACTTCTTCATCGCCGCCGCTACGAATGCGGTCTTCTTCTCGTCGGACATCGCTTCCCAATCGGGCTTGCACCCTGGACAGCAGAATCCGATCTTGTGGTCCTTGAACGACGCCATCTCGCCTTCGGCGTCGACGTCTCCGCCCATGATCGGGCACTTCGCGTTCACAGGCCCCTTGGCCATGTGCTCGGCGTTGCCATGCTCCTGCATGGAGCCGTGCTCGGCATGAGCGTCAGGGGCCGCGCAGCTCGCGAGGAACAACGCGCAGACTGCCATGAGCTTCGTCACGGCCTGTAGTGGGAACTTGCTAACCATCTCTTTCTTCTCCAGCTGACAGAACTCGAATGCATGCCCACCGCGTCAGCGGCAGTGCGTCATGCGGGAACAACTTCAGGCTCCTCCTTTGGGGCCCAGCGAGCCTTCAACTCCTCGACGGCGCAGAAGAGCGTTGGCACAACGAACACTGTGACCAGCACGACGGTCATGCCTCCGAACGAGGGAATGGCCATCGGAACCATCACGTCACTACCTCTGCCTGCAGAGGTGAGGATTGGGATAAGAGCCAACACGGTTGTGGCGGTTGTCATCAAGCAGGGGCGAATGCGCCGCTTTCCTGCTTCGACTACAGCCTCGCGAATCGCATCTCGCCCCTCGGGGCGTTTGGTATCGAACGACTGCTTTAGGTAAGTGCTCATCACAACACCGTCGTCAGTAGCGATGCCGAAGAGCGCTAGGAACCCAACCCAAACGGCGACACTCACGTTGATCGGGTGCACTTGGAAGAGGTCGCGCATGCTCTCTCCGAAGACTCCAAAGTTCAGGAACCAGTCCTGTCCGTAGAGCCAGAGCATCAAGAACCCTCCAGACCAAGCGACGAACACACCCGAGAACACAATGCAGGTCGTTAGAACCGATCGAAACTGCATGTAGAGGATGAGGAAGATGACAAACAGTGCGAGCGGCAGCACCACGCGCAGCTTCTCGGTGGCCCTCACCTGGTTCTCGTAGTTCCCCGCGAACTTGTAGCTCACTCCGGGAGGGAGAGTGAGTTCACCGCTTGCGATCGTCTCATCTAGGAACCGTTTGCAGTCTTCAACCGTGTCGACCTCCGCGGTACCACGCTTGTTGTTGAAGATGACGTAGCTGGTCAAGAACGTGTCTTCGCTTCGAATGTTTTGGGGACCGGGCGTGTAGCGGATCTCGGCCAGCTGCCCCATTGGAACTTGCACCCCACCCGGAGCTGCGACGAGAACTCGGTCGAGGCTCTCGATTTGGTCGCGCAGTTCGCTCATGTAGCGCACACGCACTGGATAGCGTTCTCGGCCCTCAACTGTCGTAGTGATCTGCTTGCCACCGATGGCAACCTCGATGACGTCTTGCACATTTCGGACGTGTAGTCCGTAGCGGGCAATCGCATCGCGGTCGATGTCGATTTCGATGTAGGGCTTGCCGACGATTCTGTCCGCGGTCACCGTTGCAGCGTCAACAGAAGGGACCTCCTTCAGTAGTCGCTCAAAGTCGAGGCCGACCCTCTCGATGGTCGCTAGATCGGGCCCGTAGACCTTGATGCCGATTCGCGCTCGCATGCCAGTTTGGAGCATGATTCGACGCGCTTCGATCGGCTGAAGATCGGACGCGGTCGTCATTCCTGGAACAGCCGCTGCCTTGGCGATCTCGGCCCAGATGTCTTTGGGCGACTTGATGTGGTCTCGCCACTGACGAAAGGCTTTGCCGTCTGGATCGAGGATCAGGTCGTTGTTCTCGTCGAGCTCGAACTCCCCAGCATCTTGGTCATAGGAGAAGCGTTCTGGACGACCATCCTTGTCGACCTTGAACTCCGACTTGTAGGTGATGATGGTCTCCACCATCCCAACTGGAGCTGGGTCGAGAGCGCTCTCAGCGCGACCAATCTTACCGACGACAGACTCCACTTCGGGAATGGCACGAATGGCCATGTCTTGAAGCTGTAGCAGGTCCAGTGCTTCCCCGATCGATGCGTGATACATCGTGATCGGCATCAGCAGGTACGAGCCCTCGTCGAGCGGGGGCATGAACTCCTTGCCAAGTCCCGGGAACGTATGAGCCATCGCGCTCCAGGGCTTCGAGGTGCGCATTGATTGCGCTGACACGAGGCCGCCCGTGACGGTCTCAGTCGCTCCGGGGACGAATCCAAAGACCGTTGAGAAGCCGAGCCACGACGTTGCCCCTAGTGCGCACAGAAACAGCGGCACACAGAAGAACAGAAGCTTGTGACTCAGGCACCAGCGAAGGATTGGCTCGTAGGCTCGAAGGAAGAGTTGGAAGGCAAAAAGCAGCCCTCCGAGAAGACCAAGGGTGACGACGATGTTGCCAAACTCGTTGGAGGGCCCAAGCGGTTGCCAGGTACCGGCAAGAATGACTCCAACCCCGGCGGCCAGCACGTAGCAAAACATGCGACGCAACACGACTCCGGTCGTCCCGGAAACGTGGCTTTCGAGATGAGGTTCGAGCAGCCTCCACCCGACGATTCCAAGCACAACCGCGCCTGTCCACCAGGCGAAGAAGATGCCAAGCCCAAGCCCGAGTGCGACTAGCCCTCCATTGACGAACCTTCGAATCGCCACCCGCGGACGTGTGTTCGCACGCAGGAGCATGTGCGCAACTGGCGGAATGATCACCAATGCAACGATGATCGAGGAGAGCAGGGCGAACGTCTTGGTGAACGCGAGAGGCTTGAAGAGCTTGCCTTCTGCGCCTTCCATCGTGAACACCGGCAGGAAGCTCACGACCGTTGTTAGCACGGCAGTGAGCACTGCTCCCCCGACCTCCGAGGCACCTTCAAAGATTGCCTCGAAGCGTCGCTTCGGGGTGTCCGTTGAAGAAATGTGCTTAAGGATGTTCTCCGAGATGATCACCCCCATGTCGACCATGGTGCCGATTGCAATCGCGATCCCGGACAGTGCGACGATGTTCGCGTCGACGCCAAACTGCTTCATCGCGATGAAGCACATGAGAACCGCAAGCGGCAGTAGGCCAGAGATCATCGCAGCGCTTCGCAGGTGCGCTACCATCACGAGAATCACGATGATGGTGACAAGAATCTCGTCCAACAGAGCGTCGTTGAGAGTGCCAAGGGTCTCGTAAATGAGCCCAGTGCGGTCGTAGAACGGCACAACCGTGACCTGCGACACGGTGCCGTCATCAAGTGTCTTTCGGGGCAGGCCCGGAGCGAGCTCAGCAAGCTTCTCCTTCACTCGCTTGATGACCGCGAGTGGATTGGCGCCGTACCGAACGACGACTACACCACCAACTGCTTCTGCACCCTCCTTGTCTAGGGCGCCTCGCCGTTGCGCAGGACCAAGGCCAACGTGCGCGATCTGCTTGATCGTGATCGGAACGTTGTCGGTCTCACCAACGACAGTGCTTTCGATGTCACTCAGATTCTTGATGAAGCCAAGTCCACGGATGACGTACTCCGCGCGGTTGATCTCGATCGTGCGAGCTCCAACGTCGACGTTCGACATACGAACGGCGGCGAACACCTGATCTAGCGTTACGCCATAGGCACGCATGGCGTCCGGATCGACGTCGATCTGGTACTCCTGAACGAAGCCCCCGATGGAAGCGACCTCAGCGACGCCCTCGACGCTCGAGAGTCCGTAGCGGACGTACCAGTCTTGAGCCGTGCGTAGCTCGTGCAGGTCCCATCCACCCGTGGGCTTGTTGTTCTGATCGCGCCCCTCAAGTGTGTACCAGAACACCTGCCCAAGCGGGGTTGCGTCTGGCCCCAAGGTTGGCTGCACGCCTCCTGGAAGAGTCCCCGCGGGTAGCGAGTTCAACTTTTCGAGAATGCGCGTGCGCGACCAGTAGAACTCGGTGTCGTCATTGAAGATGACGAAGATGGCCGAAAAGCCGAACATCGAGTTGCTGCGGATTGTCTTGATGCCCGGGACACCAAGGAGCGCAACGGTTAACGGATAGCTGACTTGGTCTTCAACGTCCTGCGGAGAGCGGCCTGACCACTCAGTGAAGACGATCTGTTGATTCTCACCAGTGTCCGGAATGGCATCGACCGGGACCGGATCGCGAGGCATGCCCTTGATGTCCCAGTCGAACGGCGCAACCAACACTCCCCAAGACGAGAAGAAGACGATCAGCAAGATCACGACAAGCTTGTTCTCGAGCGAGAACCGCATCAGGCGATCAATCGCTGAGAGTTTGCGTTCGGCACTCATCGCTTACCACCCGCTGGAAGGATCTCCTTCTTCATCGAGCCACATCGCAGCATCTTCGATCCGAAGTACGGGTTGGCGAGTGTCTTGCCGTGCTGCAGCCAGTCTGCCCCCTTGTTGCTGAACGCCATCGGGCAGTGCATGAGGTAGAGCGGCGCCCCAGACGTGTTGCCAGCAACAGTCACGAGCGCCAACAAGTGCTCCGTGATGGGCTCAAAGCGCGTGCGCAGCTGCTCAATGTTCTGCGCAGGTGATGCCGCGGCCTTCTGCAGACTCGCTAGTGCGGCTTTGGCGTCGGCGGCAGTGCCCCCGCTTCCATGCACCATTGGGCCCGATAGTGCGGATTGCAGCGCCTTGAACTCGCCGTCAGCCTTAGAGGCGTCATCGCCAGCGAGAGCGACTTGAAGGCCTAGGTACGAGTTGACGATCTTCTCAAGACCCATCACATGCGGGCGCACAACTTGCGGTTCCTCAATAACTGGCTTCGGACCCACCGTTGGTTTTGGTTCCGGACGCACGGGCGTGACGGGCTCAGGCTTGGCCCCCTCCTGCGGCGCAGGCTTGCCCCCTTCTGGCTCGCCGGTAGCCAAACGCGAGCTTTGCACGACCCCGGGAAACTCTGTTCGAACTTCCCCGCACGTGAGCATTGAGGAGCCGAAGTACGGGTTGCGTATATCGCGGTCGAGCTGCAACCAACTCGCACCCTGGTTATCCATTGCCATCGGGCAGAAGGCCTCAAATCGAAGGCTCGCATCCGCGTGACGGAACGTGCGCTCCAGACTGAGGACACTCCGCGAGATCGATCCGAAAGCGAGTCGCAGTTGGTCGATCGCTGCAGCTTCCACCGCTCTCTTAGTGGAGAGGGAGAGCATGTCCCGCTCTTCGAGCCAGCGAACGTTGGCCTCCCTCGGGAGTCCTCCTGCGTTCACCGATTCGAGGCTGCCCCGCAGAGTGCCAGCAGCCTTTCGCGCTGCATCAACGTCGTCAGCAGCCAGCGCCTGCTGCAACTCAGCGTAGGCGCTGTAGAGAGTGGAGAGCGAAAGCCGGAACACGCTCGAGGACGGGCCCGTAAAGGTGTTCGCATCACCCTGCATGGACATCATGGAGCGCTTCGCCTGAATCTGCATCGAGCTATCGATTCGAAACGCTCCGTTGACAACTACTTGCTCGTGCTCCTGAAGCCCTGCTAGCACGATGTAGTGATCACCTGCACGAGGACCAAGGATGACTTCGCGGCCTTCGAACGTTGGCTTCTTCTTCCCCGGCAGCTCGACGTAGACCACTGCACGAGCGCCTGTGACCAACACTGCGGATGCTGGCACGACAAGCGGCTTGCCCTTTTGAAGCGCTGCAGAAGTTGTGAGCAAGCTCTCAGCAGGAACGAGGTCCATTCCGCAGACATCGCACTTGCCAGGGCCGTCCTTCACGACCTCAGGATGCATCGGACTAATCCACTTACCCTGAAGACGCGGAGGAAGCACTTCCCCGCCGCTCCCAACTCTCGACTGCACCACGGCGCGAACGAACATCCCCGGCTTGAGTTCGCCGTTGGGATTGGCAACGTTCACGCGCACTCGCACCGTACGAGTGCGCTCGCTCACGGTTGGATCCACAAAAGAGATCCAGCCCTTGAAGACTCGCCCTGGGAAAGCCTCGGTGTTTACGGAGACGGACTGCCCGTATCGAAGCCACGGAAGGTCTTGCTCATAGGCATCGAGCTGAACCCATAGATGGCTCAGGTCCGCGATGCGGTAGATGGGCGTGCCTTCCTTGACGTAGTCGCCTTCCTTGAGAGACTTGTGAACAACGACGCCTTCCGCAGGGGAGTTGATGAGCATGTGGTCCTCTGCCGTTCCACGCTTTTCGATCGCATCAACTTGCTCTTCACTCAGTCCCCACAGGACGAGCTTCTCTCGCGCAGACTCGTAGCCGCGCTGGTTGCTTCCGCTCAGGAACTGACTCGACTCACCTGAGGTTGCCGCAACGCGTTTCTTCGCCTCTAGAAGCTCTTGCTGCGCCGTCAGTAGATCTGGGCTGTAGAGCCAAACGAGGTGATCGTTCTTCTTGACCGACACCCCAGTGTAATCGACGTAGAGTCGGTCGAGCCTTCCGGCGACGCGAGCTGCGATCGTGCGCAAACGCGTTTCGTCGTAGTCGACTTTTCCGACCAGACGAATTGGCATGGTCAAGAATTGCCGCGTGACTGGAGCAGTTTGAATGTTCGCCAGAGCAACGGAGGCAGGCGACATCGCAAGCTGTCTTGGGCCTGTGTCGTCACCTTTCGCCATCGGCACGAGATCCATGCCGCACTTGGGGCAGTCCCCTGCCTCAGGCATCTTGATCTCGGGATGCATCGGACACGTCCAGAGCGTGGGCTCCGATGGAGCGCCGGCCGAGCCCTCCATGGCACCATGGTCATGCTCTTCGGCAATCGATGTCGCATCGGAGTATGCCCACCAAGTAGTGCTCCAGCGGCCGGCAACGAAGAGCAACGCAACGACGATCAGAACGAGAATTTTCTTTAGCCAGGACATCACAGTTCACCTCCAATGAGTGCTTCGAGGCGCGCTTTGCTTTGGTAGTGATCGCGGCAAGCACGCCAGTAGCCGGTTTCGAATTCGAGTAGTGCTCGTTCGCTGTCGATCAAGTCGAGGAACGAGGAGCTGCCCGCGCGGTAAGCAGCACGCGTCACTTCGAGTGATTCGCGGGCGCGGGGAAGAAGTGTCTCGCGGTAGAGAAGCAACTGTCGGGCAGCGTCATCGAGCTGGAACGCTGCGTGCTCAACATCGGCGTGTAGTGTCGTGCGCCGGTCACTCAGTGCCTGAGTAGCAGCCGAAATCTGATGCTCAGCCTCGCGCTCAGCGGCGCTGTAGCGGCCTCCCCAGATCGGCAGGTTGAACATGACGCGAAACGCGAACGGGTCATCCCCATCGCCGCGCGTTGGCGCAAGTGCAGTTCCCGTTTCGAAGTAGTCAACACCGAGCGTGACATCCGGCCAGCGCTGGAGGCCTGCAAGGTCTCGTCGGTCCTGGTTCTTACGGATGCGCTCGGCAAGCTCTCGAAGCTCCGGGTTCAGCCGCTCAGCTCGTCGAAGCAACCCTTCCGTATCGGCCACAACACGACCAAGGTCAGGCTCTGTCAACTCGGGAAGAGGGAGTGGATCGCGACGGCGCAGGTTCATCGCAGCTGCTAGTCGTGCACTGAGCGAACGCCTGACTTTCTGAAACGAAGCGAGATCGTTTTCAACGCGACCGATCTCGACCTGCAGGCGAAGCAAGTCCTGCTGCCCACCGTCCGCACCAACGATCCGTTGCTGGACTACGGGCTCAAGTTGCTTAAGGAGCTCAAGAACATCCCCGGTGATGCGAATCGACTGAGCGAGGTACGCGTAGTCGAAGTAAGCAATCTGGATGTTGCGCTCGACACGGAGTCTTGCAGCAACGACACGCTGCCACCTTTCTTCGGCATCACCTGCGGCAACCGAGCCTCGAAGGTCGAGCTTTCCAAACCACGGAAACGTCTGTGAAAGGGAGTAGCGGCGCTCTTGCGGGCCGGTTCGCGTTTCGACGGTCTCGACGAACTGCGAGAACGAGAACACGGGATCGGGCAAGCTCGTAACTTGAGGAATCCGCTCCAGAGCAGCACGCCAACGCTCGTACTGCGATCGCAGCTCGGCGTTGCGGTGCATTCCGTAGCGAAGGTAGAGCCCCAAGTCTGAGCGCTCCGCGACTTCGGCCTCGGTTGGCGGGGCTGCTTGCGGGCCTGCAACAACCGGCTGATTTGAGCGCTGTGGCCCGAACAACTCGGCAGTTCGATCTCGCACAAGGCGCGGACTTGGCCTGACGTGACAACCGGCAACGAGCACCGCTGCTGCAACGCCTACAAGAGTTTTCAATCCTATCTTTCGCATTCCATCACCAGGTTGAAGAGCGGCACCTAGCGTGCTCGCAGTTCGGAAGGTCGTCGGGATGTCCCAACGACGGTTCGCCTTGGCTCAGGAATGCTGGCCCAACCAGAACCTAGAGCAGGTTCGACCGGCAGCAGGCCCGCATTGACGCGATCACTGAGAGCGCGTGGAGCGGACGGATCCCGAGCCTCAAGGCCCGGAACCTGGGCATCAGATCAAGAAGACCTGGAAGAGAATCTGAAGCGGCGGCCCTGTGCACGCCCTTGGTATGGGCCGCGAACGCGTGCGGGCACTGATCGCACCGTAGGACTGGTAGTGTTGCGCGCCCGCGGGGAGCGATACGAGAGTTCGCTTGCTCAACTCCTCCTTGTCGCGCTCGCTCTTCTCAGCCCAAGCAGCGACCAACTCACCCGAAGCTGAGCAGTGGCAGCCCTTGTCCCCAGCGCTGTCCACGCGCTCTAACGGATCCACACCTTCGGAACCGTCAACGCTCTTGCTCACAGGCTTCGAACAACAGCTGTGCCCAGTTGCAGGACCCTCCGAGCCAGCGCGGTCGACGCGATCGTCGTGGTTTTGCGACTCACAACAGCAGGAGCCGCCGAGCGGCGAAGCTGACGAACAGCGCCCCGCGTTCGGTCGAAACGCGAACTGAATCACCACCAGCAAGAAGCTGATGAACAGTCGGTTGTTCGCTAAGCGGTTCATCACGATCGCACACCCAAGATGGTTGCGCCTTGTTCGCGGCATACTCGACGACAGCCATGCACGTCAAGCCCGCTGCCTTCATCTACGCCTCGAGCATGCCCTTCATTCAACGTCACAACCGATCGACAAGGCTCGAAGTGCATGGAGACCTCAGTCCCTGCAACCTGGCTGCCAGTGGTCAGTTCTCGGTGATTCATCGTCATCCTGCAGTTGTGCTGGAGTCGCCAGTATACTATACTGGGGTATACTACGCAAGAGGACAGAGAATGCTCTCGGAAGACGAAAAAAAACGACTGCTAGCGCGCCTTCGACGAATCGAGGGTCAGACAGGCGGACTGATCCGGATGATCGAGGACGACAAGTACTGCATCGACGTGTTGCAGCAGATCCAGGCCGTTCAAGGCGCTCTGGCACAGGCGAGCAAACACCTGCTGCAATCCCACATGAAGACCTGCGTTGTGCACGCATTCGAGTCCAGAAAGCCAGCGGAGCAAGAGCGCGTGATCGGCGAGATCGTCGACCTGTTCGCCAAGACCAGCCGAACGGGGTCGAGCAAGTAGGAGGCCCGAAACGAGGGCTGCGCTGCACATCGATCACCTCACTGCCTCAAGCGGCAACGGTGAGAACGGATTCATCCAGCATGCACGATACAGCATGGAAGAGAGCCTCGGAGTCACTCAGGTCGATGCGACCGAGCGAAGCGAGAACGTAGGTCCCCGAAATCGTCGCAACCAGCGGCTTGAGCCACGATGGCTTCAGAAGCCCCGCTGACTCCCACTCCTCGATCTTGAGAGCGCTGTCTACTTGCTCCTTGCTGGTGACGGGAATGAGAACGAGGTCTCCGTAGCTCTTCTGGTATTCGCCAGGGCTCACAACGACCGCAGGGCGCTTCTTCGAGCTTGAGAGGTCCGTGAACGGGAATCTGATGAGCACAACGTCTCCGGGCCTACAGTTCATCGTAGGCCGCGTCTTCGTCGTTGTCCCAGACACGGGACAGCGCCTCCTCTTGTGCCTTCATCCAGTCCGGTATCTGGTTCAGGCCGGTCGCGAAGATCACGATGACCTCACCTGGCGTGAGCCCTTCAAGGTCACCTTCGAGGATGACCTTGCTCCCATCATATTTTGCTTTGACCGCCTTCATGGGTTCAGGGTCTCACGGCTTTCGGAGTTCGGCAAGACAGGGCGATTCTTCGTGCCCCACAGCCCAAGACGAGTCGACGGTACGCCCCCTAGCATCCCGAGTCTGACACGAGAACCAACTTTGGCTGCGCCGACTCATCCCACACGACGGTATCGAGCAAGGCATCGAGCTTGAGAAGAAGCAGCTGTGCGTCTCCACGAGAAGGCGAGCCCACGCGGTGGTTCTGCTCAAATTCTTGGACCACTTCCGCGACAGTTGGGACTAGGTCTTCCGGAAGTCGAAAGGCAGGTTTCGCGGGATCGAACTGGTAGGCACCCCGTAGCCAATTGGCGAGCGCCGCTCTTGCACAAAGCACCTGCTCTTCTAGCGCATCTTCGTTCTCACGCAGATGCTGCAGCAACACACTAAGAGCGACTTCGACGTCGCGCGACATTCTCTCTAACATCATGTGACTCCTCCCTGGCTGACAACTCACGTCTCTCACGTGCATGGTTCCTCCGCGTTTGTCAAGCTAAGCGATCCGCTCGCGGGCCCAGACGAAGCAGCGCCCCCTCCCCAACGTGGCGGCTATTTGATTCTCACCTTGTGTAAACAAGGTTCTGTACGTTCAACGGGCCCCACTCCACTATTCGCCCAAGGGCAGGCCCCGTTTAGAGAGAGTGTTTGACAAGTTTAGATAGAGTTTAGGCGCCGCAACTTGGCGACATCCTTGGGGATCCCGGGAGTTGGGTGGCCTGACCGACGGTGTGAGGTGGCTCGATCGACGGCATAGGTGGCGTGATCGACGGCGTCACGGTGGCGCGTTCGACGAACCTCAACGCGACTTTTCCACAGGCCCGGACACCGCTAGCTGAAACAGGTTCGAGCTGACACCTCACCAGGGCGGCGAACCACGAACTCTCGGACCTAAGCAACCGAGATCGGTGGCCTATTCGACGGTAGCATATCGCCGGGTGCCCAAACGGTGGTGCGATCGACGGTGAAGCGGTGAGCCAAGCCACGATAGCGCAACCGCAGGTGGTCCAATCGACGGTGCCATTCAAGACTAGCGCGCTGGAATCGGGTTCCGTTCGTGCACCTGCCTGCACCAGGCGAGGAACGCGCCATCTGGGTCTCGAATCTCGAGTCCGTTCCGCTCGGTGGCGCGTCGCCAGTCCACTTCGAGCGCGTAGACGTCGTAGCCAGGAGCAGCGAGCTTCGCCTTCTCGTAGGTCACACCTCGCAGCGCCCAGTGCGTCACCCTCTGCGATACAGGCTCTGAGATGCGCTCTGGGGGCGTTTCGATCGATACAACAGGTGCCGCCTTCTTCGTCGCAGAGCGCTTCACGGCACGAACCATCTCCTCGTTGTTCTCGCTGCGCTCTAGGAACAGGTCGTAGTCGAGCAGGCGGCCACGACCGACGAGCTTTCTCATGTCGCGAGCCCAGTACTTGTACTGGCTGGTCGTCCCGGATCGTTCGTGAAGCGTTCTCATCTTCCACTTCCACTCGCCGTGCCCAGCTTGCTTTCGGATCAGCCGGTAAAGGAATCGCTCGAGTCCCCCGGTTAGCAAGTAGTAGTCGGGGTGCACCGACAACACTCGCTTGCTGTCGCAGATGGCGGCGTAGAGCCACTCGGGAAGCGTCACCAGCACCCACGAGATGCGACCGTTCTCGTCACGCTCCATCTCGGCGTACTCGATCCAGCTGAACTTGACGGTCTTCTTGCCCGGTCCGGGCCGAATCGAAGTGAACACGTTCGTGTTGGCCAGTCGCTCGATGGTCTCCTCAAGCCTTCGGAACTGATCCCCTCCATCGCCTCGCCGAGACTCCCTCAAGAAGTCCTGACGATGAAACCGCATCCGCCGTGAAGGCTCCTCCCCCTTGTCGAGCGCTTGTCGAAGCTGCGAGAGCAGCCACATGATGAGATCCCAGTCCCAGATGTTGGCGATGCCGTAGGGCTTACCGCCTGTAACGACGATCTCTGTGTCCCCTTTCTTGAATTCGATCGGCTCGAACCGCCGCTTCTTGGACAGGCTTAGGAACGGCACCTCCATGGTGTCTTGGGTGTCTCGAGTGGCGATGTCTTTGAAGATCGCTGAGAACAGCTCTAACTGCGCATCTTGTTTCGGTGGCTGTCGTAGTGCCACGCGCTCCCCTCGTTAGTGCATTGACGCTTTCGAAAATCCCGTGCAATAGTCGCAGTCAATGACTGCATACAAGATTCCCCTCTTCGCATTTATCGCCCGAAAGGGAGGCGTTGGCAAGTCAACGTGTGCCACGCTGATTTCGCGCATCTACGCCCAAAACGGGCTACAGGTTGCAGTCGTTGACTGCGACCCGCAGGGAACAACCACGCAAGCGCTTCAAACTGAAGAGCAGCAAGACTCAGAGACGACGGAGCACTTCGGAAAGGCGCTCTGCGCTGGAGCATCGCTTACACACCTCCTGCGTCCGACGTTCGAAGAGAACCTGCGGCTCATTCCCGCGGCCGAGAGTCTCACGGTCTACGCCGATATCCTGAACAACGACAAGATGGGCGTGTTCAAGGTGAAGCAATCTCTCGAGTCCCTGCAGGACTGCGGTGCTGACATCGTGATCGTCGACACCCCTGGGAACTACGGAGTATTCACCTTCGGCGCGCTCTCAGCCGCCAGCTGGGCGGTAGTGCCGACGTTTTGCCAGAAGCCAAGCGCTCGAGAAGTGCCCAAGGCTCTTGAAGCGATTCGAGAGGCCAAGGCGCTCAACCCTGAACTGGAACTCCTCGGAGTCATCGCCGGCAATTTGGATGCCCGCACCAAGCACGAGCTCGGTGTGCTAGAAACTCTTCGCCTGGCCTTCGGGGAGAAGCTCGTCGAGCCCCCTATCCCCAAGGCCACTGCGATCACTAACGCCATGGAGCCAGGCGTGCCTCTCTACGGCAACAACCAAGGTGTTCCAGCCCTCGTGGCCGTGGCCGAGGAGTTGCTCACTCGCCACTCCGCAGCGGTTGACGCCGGGGATGCGACCAAGGTGCGCCATGCCGGTTGAAGTAGTTACAGTCAATGAAGGCGTTGCGCTCAACGAAGTCGTCGTGCGCAAAGTAGTCAACGAGCGCGTTGCAGGCGATGAGTTCAATGCCTGCGTTGCAGTCACAAGAAGGAGGGGATGATGGGGAAGGACAGTTCACGAATCGCGACCAAGGTCGACACGAGCCTCTTGCAGAAGATGCAGGCTGGCGTCGCAGGAAGGGCGCCTGAGCCTGAAAAGCCGCTCGCGGTGGCTCCAGAGGCACCCGCAAGCGAAACGCCTCGTGCCGAGCAACCTTCGCCGCCTGCAAGGGCAAGGCGCGCGGAGGAAGCAGCTTCGAGAAACGAAAGTTCGCGGAGAACAACGCTGTCGGTCCCCAAACACGTAGGAGAGCACGTAAGAAGGCTCACGATGGCGCTCACGCTCGCAGAAGGGCTTGAGTCATCGATCGGCGAGACCATCAGTCGAGCACTTCATCTGCTCGAAGGAGACCTGAAGGCCAAGGGAGCCAGTGTTCCCGAAGACAACGTGCGCCTTCGGTCTGGACCGCGACATCTGTAGTCATCGAGGTCGTTGCAGTCAAAGCAGTCGACCGAGTCGTTGCATTCGCTCTCGCAAGGCGAGACCCTCACGCCCTCACGAGATGAACGCCACTTCCAACTAAGGCAGGATCATGGCAACCAAGAAAGGCAAGCAGGCATACGACTTCGCCGTCGCAGCCCTGAAGAAGAACAAGAAGGTCGAGTTCGCAACGGTGCGAGACGCAGCCGAGAAGAAGGGCATGACCCTATTCCCAATCGTCTACGGACGCGCGAAGGCAGCTCTTGGCCTTGTGCCTGTAGCAAAGTACGGAACGGGAAAAGCAGCAAAGAAGAACAAGCGCAAAGCCAACGAGACTGCCCGAGGTCCGGGGCGGCCGAGAAAGTCTGCAAGTCGCACCGCGAAGGCTACGGGTGCGAGCGGGATCGAGAACTTGGTCTCCATGATTCGAGACACCCAGCGTGAACGCGATAAGGCAGTCGCGGCACTCGCGAAGATTCGCAAGATCATCGACGCTGCATTCTAGTCGCCGTTCGCCTGCAAGCGACGGCGACAACGCAAGCGCGCGATGCGGCAAGCGAAGACAGCCGTCAGCTAGCGATGCGTCGACACGTTCGTCGACAGCCTAGAGAGCGAACAACACTGGCGTTCGCGCCGATTCTCCACCGGTTCGTCTGCACCTTGGTGCACAGGTGTGATGGTCCGCAAGGACCATACTAGTTGCCCTGTCTGCGAAGTTCAGATTGCACAGCCTCGTCGACTCGTGCTAGTGAGTCCGAAGCGCTGGAAGTTTAAGCGACTTAAACTTGAAGTGGTGGAGTGGAGAATGCGAAGGGAACCAAAGGTCAGCTTCCGACTGAGTGAGGAGGAAGCAGAGGAGGGCGATAGACTTGCCAGGCAGGTCGGGATGAGCCGAGGCAAGTACGCGCAGCTGGTGTTTCGCCAGCACCTTGATGGATCGCGCGACGAGGAGATGCGCAGTCAGATTCTTCGACTGCGAGCCGAGCTCGGCCAAGTCCTCCAAGAACTTCACAAACTGCACACGAACTGATGCTCTCGATCGGGCCACTCGAGGCCGGAAAGCAGCACTACTACACCCAGCTAGCGCGAACCGACTACTACACCGAAGGCGGTGAGCCCCCGGGTCTCTGGTGGGGAAATGCAGCGAAGTTGCTGCGGCTTCACGGAGAAGTGCAAGCAGATGAACTTTCGTGGCTGACGCTTGGCTTCACTCCGAACGGAAGCCGGCCACTCGTTCGAAACGCCGGCGGGGTCAACCGAAGGGCGGGATTCGATCTGACGTTCTCCGCCCCGAAGTCCGTGTCGGTCGCCTGGAGTCAGGCCGATGCCAAGATGCGCCGCGCCATCGAGCAAGCACAACACATCGCTGTGGAACGCGCACTCCGCTACCTCGAGGAACGAGCGGCGTTCACGCGCCGGGGAAGGGGAGGAGTAACCCAGGTTCGAGGAGACCTCGCGGTTGCCCTCTTCGATCACTGCACAGCACGCGCGGAACTCAACAAGACACCGGACCCTCAACTGCACACCCACGCCCTGGTCATGAACCTATGCGATGGCGAAGACGGCAGATGGGGAGCGCTCGATGGAAGCCACCTGTTTCAACACAAGATGGCTGCCGGCGTGCTGTATCGAGCAGAGCTCTTCCACCAACTACAAGAGAGGCTCGCACTTGTCGCCTCGCGCGGAGAGCGTTCGTGCGAGATCACCGGGGTTCCAACCGCCGTGAACCGCGCGTTCTCGAAACGTCGAGCAGCCATCGAGGCCGAGCTCGCCAAGGCCGGTGAATCGTCCGCGGTTGCAGCAGCCAAGGCTGCTCAAGACACCCGCAAGTCGAAGACGGTTGTGAAGCGCACCGAGCTACTCGCAGAGTGGAAGGCCCAGGCCCAAGCACTTGGGTTCTCGATCGATCAGGTCCCGCGGCGAGAGCTAGAGCGGGACCAACAGGCCGTTCTTCGCTCAAGCGCTACCAAAGCGCTTGCTGCGATCACCGAGTCAAAGAGTCACTTTGCTCGTCACCACCTGGTTCGTGCCATCGCCGAGCTGGTAGAGCCGGTCGCAATCGGCATCGATGCAATTGAGCGCCAGGTAGATCAAACGCTCACCGAACTGGTTCCACTTGCCGAGCAGAAGGGAGTGAAGCAGTTCACCACGCACGCGATGCTTCGCCTGGAGCGCGAGCTGATGAGCGAATCCAAGGCACTTCGGGCGAGACGGCACTCAGTGAGCGACGCGCAGCTTCGCAGCGCCATCGAGAAGATCTCAAGCGCCCGCAGGCTAAGCGATGAGCAACTCTGCGCCCTTCGACGCATCACGCAAGGCGGATCACTCGAGATCGTCTCAGGCCTCGCTGGAACCGGCAAGACAACGATGGTCAAAGCTGCCCGCATGGCCTTTGAGCAGTCTGGCTACAAGGTGATTGGCGCTGCCCTTGCTGCTCGCGCGGCCCAGGGTCTCGAGACAAGCTCTGGCATCAAGAGCGCGAGCATCCACCGCACCCTCCACGCCATAGAGAAGGGAAGGCTTCAACTCGATCGGAACTCGGTTGTGGTCTGCGACGAGTCGTCCATGGTCGGCACGCGCTTGATGCAGAGGCTCACAAACGAAGTTCAGAAGGCGCACGCGAAACTCGTTCTGATCGGAGACGAACTGCAGCTTGGCGCAATCGAAGCAGGATCACCGTTCGCCGCACTTATCGGGCAATTCGGGTGCGCTCGCCTCGAGAACATCCAACGTCAGAACCAAGCCTGGGCTCGCAAGGCCGCTGCCGACTTCTCGCGTGGCCGAATCGCTCAAGCACTTGCTGAGTACCGCGACCGAGACCTGGTGCACGTCGGAAGAAACCGAGAGCAGACGCTCGCAAGGCTGACTGCCGACTGGAAGGACGCCGCTCGCTCATCCGGCATCGAGCAAACACTCGTGCTCGCTGGGACTCGAGCTGAGGCGCGCCAGGCGAACGCTTCAATCCAGCAAGCTCGCTACGCAGCAGGCGAACTCGGCCACGAAGCAGTCGCAACCGATCGCGAGGTCCTCTTCGAAGGCGACCGGGTTCGCTTTCGCCGAAACTCGGAGCAAGTCCTGAACGGCCAGACTGGCGCCGTGGTTGCCGTCTCCGCAGAGACTCGAGCCATCACCGTCGAGCTCGACGATGGAACGACCATCGACATCGACCTCGAAACCTACGGAGACGTTGAGCTTGGCTACGCTGGCACGACTCACTCTGCGCAAGGAGAGACCGTGCAGCGTTGCCTAGTACTATGCAGTGAGTCCATGCAGGCGCGCGACATGACCTACGTGCAAGCATCGCGCGCAACCACGGAGACTCGCTTCTACGTCGATCGCCGAGTAGCGGGAACGGACCTCGAGAAGCTCACCCGCTCGATGGAGCGAGAACCAGAACGGGGCCTAGCCATCGACCTACTTCCCGAGGCGGCGTGATGAGCGGAGCCCAGATCACATTGCTCGTGACGCTCATGACCCTTTCCTGGTGGGCCTTCAATCCTCGTGAGGAACCACTTCGAGGAAGGAAACTGCTCACACACCCAAAGCGACCCTCCACCGAAGGACGCATCTCGTGGGGTGGCAGCGTTGTTCCAAGAAAGGCTGAGACCACTCACTTCAGCGTGATCGGCGCTCCAGGTTCCGGCAAGACATTGACACTCAAGCAGATGATGCGCGAGGCGCTACCAGACATCGACTCGCTCCCGGATCAGCGAGCCTTCGTCTACGACGCCAAACAGGACGCCCTCGGCTTCCTTTCGAGCCTTCCACTCGACTGCCCCATCGTCACCCTCAACCCGTTCGATGCTCGCAGCGCTGCATGGGACATGGCGAAAGACATCACCACGCCAAGCGCCGCCGAGCAGCTTGCCAGGATCATCGTTCCTGACGAGCAAGGAGGAGGGAACTACTTCTTCTCGGCCGGCGCTCGAGACCTTCTGACCGAGCTCGTGACAACCTTCATGCGAACCGCTCCTGGGGAGTGGACTCTTCGGGACCTGGTGCTTGCCGGCAGCAACAAGGACTCGCTGCACGACGTTCTTTCCTGCACCGTTTCCGGGCAGGCGATGCTAGCGAGCTACTTCAGCGAAGAACGGACCGGCATGAACGTGCTTGCGACCCTTCGCACTCGGCTAGCACCACTCGATGTTGCGGCATCGTTGTGGGCCAAAGCAGACTACAAGGTCAGCCTCGAAGAGTGGGCGAACGGGAACTTCGTTCTTGTCGTCGCCAGCGACGAGCGCATTCGCGCATCACTGGACACGCTAAACCGTGTGATCTTCCGACGACTCGTCGATATCACACTCAGCCAGCCCGAGTCCTTCGAGCGCCGTTCTTGGTACTTCCTCGACGAGGTGAGGGACGGCGGCAAACTGGATGGGCTCTCCAGCCTGATGACTCGAGGACGATCGAAGGGTGTATCTGTAGTGTTGGGGTTTCAGGACGTGAACGGCCTACGCCATGCCTACGGCCATGATCTCGCCAACGAGATCATGGCCATGTGTTCGAACGTCGCACTCCTGCGAATGGCCAGCTCTGAGACCGCCGCATGGGCCAGCAAGCTCATGGGAGACTACGAGCGGGTCGAGGTTCGGCTGTCCACGAGCACGAACGGAACCCGACGCAGCAAGACCAAGAGCGAGGACCGCAGAAAGACCGAAGCAGTGCTGCCATCGGAGTTCCTGACTCTACCACTCACGAACGCGGCGAACGGACTTCCCGGGTTTTACATGAGTCCTGAGCTTGGCGCGTATCGAACAACGACACCGCTCGCCGACATCCTCGGAAACGAACAGGGGACGGAGCCCGATTTCATCCCTCGGCCTGACCAAGACCAGTGGCTAGAAAGGTGGTCCGAAAGCGATTTCGAGCGACTGGGAATCACAGCGACCGCCCCCATCGATCCGGATCTGATTCGTCCCCGCATCCACGATGAACGGGAAAGCGATCTCTCACTGAGTCGGTAACCGCGAGACTCCGTCGCCGGTAGCAACTGGTAAACCACGCGCTTACGCTCCACTTTCGCTTGCCCCGGCTGGACAGCCCGCGCAGCCACAGCAGCCAAACTCTGAGGGAGCAGTCATGGACAATAAAAACACGCCTTGGGACATCGAACTGGGGCTGGTTGCTTCGGGCCTCTTCACGCCAAGCACGCAGCCTGTTTCGTTTGAGTTTGCCAACCCCTATCAACCTACCCCGGTTGAGGCAGAGCCGATTCAAGCGTCGCTAGAAACGCTTGGGAGCAACGATGAGAAGGTGATCGTCATCAACGATGATCACCTAGCAAACTACGGCGAGCAGCTAACGAAGGTCGCACTGAACCTCTCCTCCAACATGCCGGACATCATCTTGATCCCGTGCCGCGGAGCGCTGAAGCCTTGGCGCCAAGTGGAGGCGATGTGCTTGCACCAACTGAACGGCTTTCTGTTTCTGTCAACCGGCCTAGGATCTGGCAAGAACGTCGACCGAGTTCGCGAGCTACTTCGTGGGGCAATCGGCAGTGTCAACACCGACCCCCTAAACGTCGCTGTCCTGGACACCGCCAAGGGCGGGAACGGCAGCTTCGCCCTGGCTCAACTGCTCAAGTCCTTGTGGAGAGAAGAAGACGGGCGTGAGTGGGCCGTGCAATTCCACCTGCTCGCTGCGAAGGACAGCCGCATCGCACTCGACGGAACTCCGATATACTCACTTACGGAGAAGGGCTTCTATTGCCACGCAAGTGTCTATCGCGTTGACGACCTCCTAGTCGAGGACTGGGACCCAGCATTTGGCATCAAGGTCAGTGATGGGTCGAAGACACTTCTCAAGCCGCTTAGGAACGACCACCTGTACCGCGTCGCGGTTCAAAGAGACGGAAAGACCTTCGTCACCGAGTCGCAAGCCCCCTACGACATGATCAACAAGCTGATCGCCAAGCACGTAACCGAGGCTGTGCTCGCCGACCCATGGATTGTTCAAACCGCTGACCTAACCCAACAACCGAAACGAGATGCTTGATCCTGCAACTGGGCGCACCCTGCTTCTTGCGGATGCCACCGTCGGGGTTCGCTAGAACTCACCCCGACGATGGCCCTGCTGCGTGCGTCGTTCCACCGCCTGCGCCTGCTTCTTCGGCTTGTTGACCCGAGGGGAAGGAGCCGGAAAGAGCGGAGCCGGTAGAGGACAGAACCGTGACCGGAAGGGAACAGTCCGAAGGACTGGCGCGGTTCTTTCCTCCCGGTGAAGCGAGAGCCGGAAAGACCCCGCGCGCGCGAAGCGCGCAGCAATCTACTTCGCCACACGCTCACGTTCCAACCACTCGAGTAGCTCGCCGTATTCCGGCTCGCTCAGGGAACTCAGGTTCTGGCCCCCACTACCTGCGCGCCAGTGACGAAGCTCGATCCAACCACCACAGCCATCAGCAACGCACCAAGCGTCGCGAACTCTCGTGTCGCAGACCTGACACACAGCGCTGCGCACCTTCTGCGGAACAGAAGGGAGCCTACTTACGATCTCGTGCGCTCCGTTCGCCATGAGCTGTGCGAGCGCACAGTGTAGCGCACAAATCCACTGGGCTGGGCGAGCGCGGCTAGCGGACACTCGCTTCGCTCGAGACTCTACTCATGTGCCGGGCGCACTTCGCTTGGGGCTCTAGACGAGCCCCGGCGCTTCGGCTCCCGGCACGTCGGCTCAGCTGCAAGTCTCAAGATGAGGTCGTGACCGAAGAGAAGGGAAAGGCGAGGGGACTCCCCTCGCCAAGGCTCAGTCGGCCTGCCGTTGGTCACGGATGTAGCGACTCGCCTCGCGCAGCAACTCCGCGGCCCGAAGGCAATCGTCGCCGTTGAGAGAAGAGCTTCTCTCCCACTCGGAGCTTTCGTCGCGCTTGAAGATGCGCGTCACGCTCACCGAGTAGCGAACCCCACGGTCGGTAGAGTTCTCAAAGATGCTCACGACGACGCTTCCGTCGCGAATCGTTTTGGGCTTGTTGGTCTTGGAATCGTTCATCATCTGTCGTCTCCGTTTTGGTGTTGGAGGGCTTGGTCCCTCACCCAAGCTGGGGACCAAACTGGAGGCACCAGGAGGCCTGACAGAACTGGGCGAGAACGTGATCCGACAGACCGAGTGACGTGTCGCTGATTCGATGCGGCCGGGAACCTGACACTCGCTTCCGCTCGAGGCTCTACTCATGCGTTGCGCTCGCAGCGCTACGGGCTCTGGATGGGCCCTTCGCTCACTCCCGCACCGATGTGGTGACAGGCCGGGAAAGTTGTGGCTCGATGCGATCTCGTGCTAGGTGTTGACCAAGGTCAGAGTTGATGGCCGGGATGTGAGAGGGTGGAATGGTCAATCACGAACCGCAACGAGAGCGGTTCCCACTTGGTCGAGTCGTGTCAACAGCAGGACTGCTTGCACAAGTCAGCGCGGAAGCAGTGGCTTCCGCGTTTGCACGACACGCGCGCGGGGACTGGGGCGAACTCTGCGAAGAAGATCAAGATGCGAACGAACAAGCGCTTCAACACGGGGATAGGCTGCTCTCGGCCTACAGCCTGCCGCTTGCGGCAGACGCGAGTTCAACCGCTCGCATCTACGTCATCACCGAAGCCGACCGATCGGCGACGACAGCACTCCTCTGCGATGAGTACTAGGCTGCCACGCGGCAACGAGATCGTTGGCCATGCTCCCCGCTCCATGTAGGATTCGAACGAGTGAGTGTCACGATAGTCGACAGCGAAACAGGGAACCGAGCACTAGGCAGCTTTCGCGAGCGCAGACCTGGCCCTGAGCAAGATCTCTTGGACTGGTTTTTGACCAACCTGCCTGTGAAGCCACGCCCAGCGCAGCGCATCACGGTGTTTCGAGAGCCCCGACTGGAATCAGGCTTCCCAGACCTAGTCATTGTCGTTTGGCGCGAGGGAGTTGCCGAAGAGTGGACGCAAGAGCGCCTGAGTCTCACGAAGGCTGACCTACAGCTCGCACACTACTTAAGCGAAGTCGGCTCCTGTGCGATCAAGGACCTAGCACTTGCGTTCTCTGGCGCACCGTCTCGCGTTGAGCGACTCGAGGCGGCGGGAGTGGTTCGCACCCGAGGCAAGCGGGTCTACCCGGCATCGCTCAACCGAACATTCGCAGCAAGCAGGATTCTGGCGGTTGAGGCGAAGATCGGAAAATGGAAGCACGTCACGCAACAAGCCTTCGTGAACACATGGTTCGCAACGGAGTCCGTTGTGCTACTGCCTAGCGTACCCCGCTCGGGTGAGGTTCTTGATGAAGCCCGAACGCTCGGGCTCGGTGTTCACGCACAGTCTGGAGAGCAACTAAAGGCGAAGCGGTCTCGCGGCCCCAAGTCATATGGCTCCTGGCTCTTCAACGAATGGGCGTGGCGCGCCACCCTTTGACCCTTGCAACACATGGCAGCCATAGACATCAGTTGGCTTGAGGCCCAGTTCAGTGAGCTATCGGGACTTGCCTACCTGACGAGCGGTGGACAAAAACACGTCCTCTCAGCTCAACACACCACACATGGTCACGTTGCGCTCAAACTACTGAAGCCGCAGGGCGAAACCGAGCCTGTACGTCGAGAGCTCCTCGCGGTTCAAGAAGTGTCCTGCGGGCGCGTTCCTTCAATCCTGGACCACGGCCAACTTCCGGTTCCTGTGGTAGGCGACTGCTTTTGGTTCGTCGAGCAGTTCGTCGAAGGAAGCCCCTTGAGTACGCGGCTGAAGACAGGACCGCTTACGCCCGAAGAACTGCTGCGCTGCGGCTGCCACATCCTTGAAGCACTCGCCGCCTCGGAAAGTGCCAGTATCGTGCACCGCGACGTAAAGCCCGACAACATCATGCTCGCGTCGGATGGCTCGTACTGGCTCCTCGACTTTGGCATCGCTCGCCACCTGGGCCTCGATTCCCTAACAGCAACTTCAAGACACTTCGGCAAGTTCACACCTGGCTACGCGCCCCCAGAGCAGTTCCAAAACAAGAAAGGGGAGATCGACGCGCGCGCAGATCTTTTTGCCACCGGCGTGACACTGTATGAGTGTGCTACAGGGCAAAACCCGTATCACCGCGGCGCGAGAGACCCAATGGAAGTACTGCGTCGAGTCGAACAACAGCCGCTTCCTCGGCTTTCCCTTTCATTCCCTGGGTCTTCCGAATTCGAAGACTTGATCAGCGCTCTCACTCAGCGTCGACGCGACCATCGCCCAGCCTCTGCGGCCGAGGCTTTCGACTGGATCACCGAGACTCGCAAATCGTTCGGAGGCGGCAAGTGAAGCTCTACCTACAGTTTGGATACGGCATGATGCAGCATTGCCGCGACCTGATCACAAGCTGGAAGGAGGGCACCGTCGTCTTGAGCCCTCGCGACCTAAAGCCAGAACGGCTTCCGACATTCGCGCAATCCATCACCGATCTTCCCGGCGGAAGAGTTCTGCTGGACCCACAGTTCTATCTCCCGAACGCCGACCACGAGCGCCTTTGCTCCCACAGCTACTGGCCCAAGAACTATCAAACCGGAGCGTTCTGGGGAAGCGAACGTCCCCAAGCGCTGCTTGAGTCGCTCCGAGAATTGAACTCCTCCATCAACGCCGACGCGATGATCTTGCCCGGCCTGTTGGCTCAGACCGTCAACGACGATTGGCTAGCAACACAAGATTCTGTAATCGCAGCGGCCAAGGATCTTGATTCCGATTTGCCGAAGCTAGCGACCATCGCCTTGTCAGCTGATGCGACTCGCGACGATGCTCAAGTAGAGGCGCTCCTCGAGCACTGCCCACAGTGGGAGTGCGATGGGTTCTATGTGGTGTGCGAACACCCACAGGGAGCCTACCTCGTCGACGACATCGCTTGGCTCGCGAATGTCTTGGACATCACCGCCGGCCTAAAGCTTCTGGGTCGAAAGGTCATTCTTGGCTACTGCAACCATCAACTACTTGTGGCTGCGGCAGCCAAGGCCGATGCCATCTGTTCGGGGACGTGGATGAACGTGCGGTCGTTTCCGCCGGACAAGTTCCGCACGGACTACGAGGAGGAGATCAAGCGTCGATCCACGTGGTACTACTGCCCTCAGGCGCTTTCCGAATACAAGCTGACGTATCTTGAGCTAGCGAACCGCGCCGGAGTTCTGCGTGACATGGCACCGCTCGCAGGCCTAGATGGCGGCTATGTGACCCCACTGTTCGCTGGAGCCCAGCCTAGCTCAGTCGGCTTCTCCGAGTCGCCTGCGTTTCGCCACTACCTCCACGCCTTGAAGTGCCAGATCGAGGCTGTGACCTGCGATGGGTTCAACGACACGGTCGCAAAACTCGAAACGTCCTACGAAACTGCAGACAACCTAACTCAGAGGCTCGCCGAGCACAGAATTGTCGGCCAGCAGCGAGACTTCGCAGAGCTAACTGATATCGGAAGAGCTGCCCTGTCGGCATTGGAGACGACGCGCGGCCCCATGCTTCGCCGCCGTTGGGCCGCCTTGTAGTCGGGCTTGCCCGAGTGAGCAGCGCCGAGGCCGCCGATTCCTCTTGTTGATTGGTTGTGCCACCGAAGCCTGAAGCCGAGTGCAGAGTTCAAGGTAGTTGTGCTAGGCTCGGGTTGATGGCTGAAACGTACACAATCGGACGCTTGGCGAAGGTCGCAGAGGTCCCAATCTCGACCGTTCGCTACTACGAGCAGCGTGGACTGCTACGAGCAGAGAGGCGAACGGAGTCCAACTATCGCGTCTACGGCCCGGCCAGCTTGAAGCGCTTGCGGTTCATCCGCATCGCGCAACAGAGCGGTTTCACGCTCGAAGACATCATCATTCTGCTACGGGTTCGCGATGGCGGCAGCGCCAACAGCTGCCGGCAAGTGGAGGATCTTGTCGACATGCGACTTGAGAACATCACAACGCAGCTTCGCGAACTTCGCCGTGTTCAGAAAGTGCTCCAATCCACGCTTGAGTGGTGCCGAACCCCTCGCGTCAAAGGCCGCTGTCGTGTGCTGGACGACCTAGACGAACAGGCTGGCGGCACAGAAAGACGCAAACGAACGAAACGGGCTGGAAAGTCCTCTTGACCCTTCACCATGCTTCAAGCTGTAGGCTCTCCTCATGGTTTCCATCCCGCAGCTTGGTCTCGGCTCAGTCCTACTGATGGCGCTCTCGGCTTGCTCAGAGTCACCACCCTCAACCGAGACGGGTGCGCCCTCGCAAGAACTCTCGAAACTCGTCTCCATTCGTGTCGCTGGTTTCGTCGAGGCCGCAGGCATCACTTGAATGGGTTGACCGAACAAGGTCAAAGAAGCCCTGGATGGGCTTCAAGGCGTCCAAGAAGTGAAAGTCGATCTGGAAGACGACAGGTTCGATGTCACCTACAACCCCAAGCTCTTAAGCTCCGACGCTCTCCTTGAGGCCGTGCGCAAACTCGAGTTCAAACCCGAGTTGGTGACGCACACGGAAAGTAGTGGTGAGAGTGCCATCCAACAGATCGACACCACGAAGCTCCCCAAGGAGCTTGGGGAGCTGCTCGGGCAAGCCCGAGCAGCAGGCAAGGTAGTTCTACTTAAGTTCTCCGGACCTGGTTGAGCACCGTGTAAGCGCATGGATGCCGTGACGTATCCAAACGAAGATGTGAAGAAGGAACTCGATGAGCACTGGCTCACAACCTACCTCGACGTTACCGAGGCCGAGGCTACCGCTGCCCTCTTTGGCGTTTCGGCGATTCCCGTTGCTGTTTCGGTTACCGGCACCGGCGAAGTGCTTGGCAGAGTTCTTGGATTTGTGGAGCCCGAACACTTCAGGCAAGAGCTCGAAACCCTGCGCAGCAAGCGCTAGTTAGGGATCGCTTTGTAGCCCGCGCGCTCAATAGCCTCGACTAGTTGTGCATGCTCAGGCGGGGTGCCCGACTCGAAGAAGACTGTTGCGCGTCCGTCGCTGTAGTTCACGGACGCACCTGCGACGCCCGCGACCGAAAGGAGTTCTCGCTTCACGTGCACCGTGCAGGCCTCACACGTCATGCCTTCGATTCGAACTGTCGCTTTCTCGGTCGAAAGCGAGTTCGGCGGGCTAGCCTCCCCAGACGAAACGATGAGCCCTACGTAGTTCGGGAACAGGCCAACAACCAGAACCAGAGCGGCGGCGACCCAGAGCATGGCTCGGTTGAATCGCAAGAACTTCTTGCTTGGGGGCGCGCAACCGCCCCCCGGCGCGCACGTTTGCTTTCGGAAGTATGCGAAGTAGAAACCGGAGGCGAGGAGAACCGCAGCCCCACCGAGGAAGTAGGGACGAACAGCTTCGAACTGCGCAGAGATACCGGCAGCAGATACGCCAAAAGCGAGAAGCAGCAGAGGGAGCCAGCAGCAAGCTGATGCAATAAGCGCAGCGAGAACGGAACCTGCCGCTGCGATCAAGCCCCTTCGAGCACTCACGATGAAGCCTCAGTGACGGCCTTCTTCAGGTCGCCGATGCAGCACGAACCCTTCGGATTCTTCGTCTCGCAGCTACACTCGCCAGCCCTCACCTTCGCGGTAACTGACTCGACGACCGAGGTTGTGCCGCAACGCAGCAGCTCATCGCGAATACTCTCTTCGGTGTGTCCGAAGCAGTAACAAACCGCGTGGGGAGGTTCGGATTCCTTCGCACCGACTCGCACAGAGATGTCACTCTTGCGAAGCGTTGGGCCATCGGAGGCAAAGTAGACGACGTCACAGTCTCGCTCGTCGCAAAACATCCACTCACGCCCCTCGCCAAGGGGCGGCACATCTTCGCGCGCGAGGCTTTCAACTGTGACGGTCTTAACCTTCTTTCCGGGAGTCTTGGTGCCTGGGCATAGTGCTTCCATGCCGACAGTATCGACCCTTAACCTTGGTTAAGGGTCAAGGGTTGCAGGGAAGAATCCGTGACTCCGCCCTGTCAAGAATCACCGCTTGAGAATCTCAACAAGCTTGTCCACCGCGTCTTTTGACGGCAACGCCACACCGCCCACGAACTTGCCTTCGGCATCGAGCACCACGAGCCCAGGAATGGGAGCCTTCTGATGCTCACGCTTGAACTTGTAGGCGTGGGGCCGCCTCACAATGACGCGCACTGCGTTCTTCGAAGCCTCGATAACCTTCTTGTCATTCACGATGTGTGAGAGCGCACGGCTCTCAAAGCGGGTGCTCGGTCATCAAGTTTCCGCACCGGAAAGCCCCACAACAACCAGTCTCTTCTCCTTCTTGGCCCTGGCTAGTGCGTCGGGCATGGAGGCTAGGCTCGCGAACTGCCACTCGAGGAGGGCCTCGTCGGGCACCTTCACCTCCTTCGCTCCAAGCGACACCGAGACGGTGGCTTCCTTTGAGGTCTTCGCTCGAAGAACGCTAGCGTCGAGCTTTGCCCCTGGCTTGTTCACGCGAAGGACATCGCCGACATCATCCTGACTGAACAACTCAACGGCACCGAGCTTTACGATTACGTCCCCAGGCTCGATGCCTGCCTTGGCCGATGCACCGTCCTTCTCGACCGAAACCACAACCTGGCCGCGTGCTCTGACCTCGAACTCTAGACCGAGCTTCTTGACCTCTTCCTTCGTTGGGGCACGAGTGCTCGCACCAAGGGTTGAAACCTTGATGAGCTTGGGCTCTTTCTTGGCTGGGTCTAGGTCCGGCTTCTCTTGTGCGGCGACCGGGCAGCAACAGAGAAGCCCGATGAGCGGGGCTAGAAGGTGACGCTTTCTGAGCATTGTTCTTGGTCCTCAAAGGAGTGGAGCAGCCGAAGCATTCTCCACCCTCCACTATGGTGCATGGTCAAGAACTCCGCCTACGGAACTCGACCCGGGTGACGGCACCTTCAGAGCACGAGTGCCGCGATGATCCCGTGCGCGGCAAGACCGCCCTAAGTCGCTTGTGAGCAGTCCCCTATCACGATTGACACTGAGTGATAAAAGAAGTTATCTTGCGTAGTAGAAACGGAGGGGGACCCGCTCAGGCGCGCTGACGCGTGGCCCTCAGGACCGACTTTTCTAGGAGCCTCAGATGAGCATTCCCGAAAACCTCTCGACCCTTCTCGATGTGATGGAGAGGTCCGCAGGCCTCAATCGCTCCGAACACAGCGACAGCTACCAGGCTGACCTACGCGCCGCTCAAGAGCACCTTGTGCTCATCACTACAAAGCATGTCGACGGAAGAGCAGAGTTGTCAGACGCGGACCTAGAACGCGTCGTCAAGGTGGCTGCACTCTGGGGCCTACAGGAGTTGGTCGCTCCGCTGACGCAGTCTATTGCTGCATCAAAAGCATGAGTCCGAACTCGAGACTCCCGGCGAAGGTCGGGCCCCGGGCCTCGAGCCTGCCGACGGAACCAGTTCGTGAACTTCCGCGCATCCTCGAAGGCCACGGCTCACCAGCGGTTCGAAAGCGCGTCGAGGGATTCGTCGCATCGGTTGCCGCCATGTTCGAAACTTGGGTTGCGCGGCGCGAGAACCCGCACACCCAACGCGCCTACCGACAAGACGTGATGCACTTCGTGAGGTTCGTTGGCATCAACTGGCCTAACGAGGACTGGAAGCTGTTGCAGTGCGCGGTGCCCGACGTTCAGGAGTGGCGAAACTTCATGGTCAAGACCGAAGGCCGAGCCCCCAAGACGGTGCTTCGCCGCGTGACCTCGCTCTCGCGCTTCTTCGAATACATGCGCGAGCAAGCGGCCGAGTTCCGGCTGCCGATCATCGTTCCGAACCCTGCGCACAAGAACCACATCCCGCGCGAAGACGCTGAAGCTGTCACCCCCACCAAGGAGCTCACCTTCTCGAGGGTGCGCCAGCTAAAGGAGCTCGCGGCCGGCGAGACGGTTCTCGCCTATCGCGATCGCGCCATCATCTTCTTCTACCTCTACACTGGGGCGCGCATCGGTACTGGCTGCAGCGTTCGCGTTGAGGACTGCCACCTTGATCCAGAGAATCCCTACGTGATGGTCCAGGAGAAGGGCAAGGGCGCGAGCAAGCGGCGCATCGGCATCAATTCTCAGTGCGCGGAAGCACTTGCTGAGTTCATCGAGCAGGCTGCACTGGGGAGCGGGCCGTTGTTTCGCCCCCGACTCAACCCGCGCTCTGAGAAGCTTGCCACGCGCGCGATGACTCCGGTGACGATGTATCGCCTCCTTCAAAGCTATCTTGAACGACTACCTCGAGCATCGAGAGAGGTGGAGCTTCCCGACGGCACGAAGGTTCGACGCTGCATCTACACCCCCCACTCGCTTCGAGCGACAACAGCTACTCAGGCCGACGAAGCAGGCGTTCCCATCACCGCCATCCAAGAGCTACTCGGACACAAGCAGGTGAAGACCACTCAGGTCTACGTGAAGCGCAAGCGTGGCACCAAGGAGAGCGCGTCGCACCAGCTACCGTTCTAACGCTTCCCTCCCCGCCCCTCGACGTGCCCCGGATAAGGATCCATCGAACCCAAGGCCATGAAAATCATCGTTCCACGCTCCCACCAAGACGGAGACAACATTGCGGAGGTCAACACGCACATGGGGGCCATGAGCCTTCATTGCTACGCCTGGGGGTTCCTCGAGATGGCCGAGATGGCTGCGGACCGCCTAATCGCTAACACCTGCTCCATCGACAACGTCGTGCCCGCAACTCTGTATGCCTTCCGCCACTCGGTCGAGCTCTTCGTGAAGGGCGTGCTCTACGAGCTGAAAGTCGTCGACGAGTCCAAGCCTGTGCCGGGTCATTTCGTCGACGGCCTACTGGCCAAGCACAGAGAGATGCTCAAGCTCGCGATCGAGCATGAGCCTCGATGGCGCGGCGACCGAAATGACTGGGTAGGACGCCTAGAAGAACTCGTCGCCGCCATCGCCGAACTGGACCAAGACGGCCAATCCACCCGCTACCCGGCCGACAAGAAGCTTGTACCGAACCAGAACGGCAGATTCGTCATTAGCACTAAGAACCTTCGCGACTGCTTGAGACTAACTCGAACCATCTATTCTGAGATTCAGAATCGGGACACGTAGAGCGCTTCGCACCCCGGCGGCTCGGCAACATGAAGCAGGTGCCGAACTAAACAGATGAAGCAATCGACGGTAACTACTCGCCCTCTTCGCCAAAGTCCCACTCACGCCGATCAAACGATCGAACGCTGAGGTGCCCCTCGAACATCATCGAAATCAGAATCCTCCTCTGCAACGAGTCAGGGCCGATCTCGAGAAACTCAGCTTCGAAGACCTGGCTCTTGGTGAGAGGCTCGGACTTGATGTTCGCCTTGGACAACCACTCGGTAAGAGCCTCACCGACTCCCTGCGAGTCAGGCGACACGAAGTACCGATTGAGCGCGTAGGCGTACACACCCAACGCTTCGGGATCGTGCGGAGCACACCCGAGCCAATCCCCCTGATTGTAGCTGGAGTGAACGAGCGCCGCGGTAAACGCTTCGATCACCACTTCCTGCCGATAGGTCTCAAGCTTCTCGCTGGGAGCGCGCTCGATCCCTTGGGAAAGGAGCCACTCCAACTTCTCATCAGCGCTTGGAAGAACGACCTCTTTCGTATCTGGGCGGTAGCAGCCCGGACTGTTGATGTCGCCCAATCCGATCCGCATCGACACCTCGGCGCCCGGATGGTCGGCCGCCATTCGATCGAGCAGATCCCGAGCGCCTGCGACTTCTAGTCGCGGGGCGTCGGACGAGATAATGCTGTTGGAGTATTCCTCAACCCACCTGAGGTAGAGAGGCAACTGCGGGTCGTACGAAGCGATGCCGTCACGGCGAGGCTGCCAATCGTTGGCGCTGCTGAATGGAATCGACATAGCAACTGCTACTAGAGCAGACGTGCACGAGCTGATTCAAGAACTTCGAATAGTTCAACCTTCAGCACCCGCGCCAACAGCTCGCGAGGCCTAGAACGACTCGGATGCCGTGATGCCGCTTACCGCGATCGATGCAGCGACGGATGGCAGGTCTCTAGTCATCGATCAACAGGTACCGAGGCAGGCGAGCCGAGCTGCCATGTACCTGCACAGGCTTGGAGGCGTGTTTCACGCCGAATGAGCCGTGAGGTGAGTTGGTCTTCCCGACCCGGGGCTTCCCAGGACGCTCGCACCCCGCCTTCATGCACGCGACGTCGACCCCCAGATCTGACAGCAGACTGCGAAAGCTGATCATGAACTCCTTGTTAGCGTCGAGCGATCCGAACTCAAGCCCCCCAAGCCCGTCCAAGTATTCCTGAAGGAGCTGCACTACCGGACGGCGAAGCTCAACAAAGGCCTCGCGCATGAAGTCGAACACAGAGTCGAACTCGACCTTCGTGCTGCGAGAGACTGACTCCCTCATCAGCGTCACGACAGCTTCAAGGCTCTCTGCCGCGCCAAGCGAATTGGCCTCTAGCGCCTCCGAGTCAGGCGCGCTTTCGATCGCTGGTTGTTCTAGTGACCGCTCGTCGCCCGAAGACGACCCCACGGCCCGATCCGATTCCACAGCACGTTGAGTACCACGTTTCGAACCACTAAGAAACTCAACTGAGACTCTCTCAGGCTGAACGTGCTCGCGTGAACTTCTGCGAATCGATAACCGGGGCGTCAGTCATTCGGCAAGCGTTGGGCCTGTCAGTCGATCGATCCGCGCTCACCGCGCAGGTCACTGCGATCGACACGGCGGTGATGGCCTGGAACGCGGGGAGTGAACTAGGCCGACTCGCGAATCGAAGATGAGTGATCACTTGCGGAAGCCATTCGCGTGTGGAAACGATCGCGAAGCGACTGCTTTCCGCGCAACACCCGCGTGCGAGCACCAGCGGGACGAATCCCCTCCTCCTTCGCGATCTCGCAGACTGAAGCGTCGTCGTAGCAGCGACGAAGGGCAGCCTGCTCATCTCGGCTAAACTGAGACCGATCCCTGACAAAGTCACGGACCTCCGCAAGAAACGCGGCGTCCTCGGGAGCCACACCGGGCGAAATCACTGAATCGAGCACCTCATCTCCCGCCACCGCAACCTCCCGCTTAAGGCGCTTCAAGGCTCTGACCGTCGCGTGCCAGGCAATCTGGTAGAGCCATCCTCCGTGAAGGTGCGGATCCCGCTTCTCGCTGAAGTTGCCGATACGCCGAAACGCCTGGACGAGGACCTCCTGGCAAACGTCTTCCACAAGTTCCGGACTACGCAGCCACCTAGAGACGAAGCGCCGCAAGACATCAGCCGCGTCCGCAAACTCTTTAGAAGAAGGAGCTTGAGGATGCTCTTCGCCGTGAAGAAGAAGGAATAAGATGGCTGCGAGGCCAGTGAATCGAGGATGCTCGGCAGTCATGGCAGCATGTAGGCTCAATTTACCCTACATGCGCCAGCTTTCTAGTCTTCTCGCAGCAAGTAGCGCGGAATCGCGGGGGAGCTGCCGTGCTTGAGCACGGGCTTGGTCGTGTGGTCCACGCCGAACGAACCGTGAGGCGAGTTGGTCTTTACGACCCGCGGCTTTCCGTGACGTTCACACCCTGCCTTCGTGCAAGCAACGTCGACGCCGAGATCCGACAGCAAGCTGCGAAGGCCGATCATGAACTCCTTGTTTGCTTCGAGCGACCCGAACTCAAGCCCCTCAAGCCCGTCCAGATACTCCTGCAACAACTGCACGGCGGGACGGCGCAGCTCAACAAAGCCTGCGCGAATACCTTCGAACACAGAGTCGAACTCCACCTTCGTGTTGGCGGAGACAGACTCCCTCATCTGCGTCACGACAGCCTCTAGCCTAGCTGCTGCGCCAAGCGAATTGGCCTCTAGCGCCTCCGAGTCAGGCGCGCTTTCGATCGCTGGTTGTTCTAGTGACCGCTCGTCGCCCGAAGACGGTTTCGCAGCCCGATCCGGTTCCACAGCACGTTGAGTAGCACGTTTCGCACCACTAAGAAACTCGAGAGAGACTCCCCCAGTCGACACGGCTGCTCCAGCCGCCTGGGCGGCGCGAATGGCATTCTTGAACACAAACGCGATCTGGCGAGCGGTAATCCTGTCTCCAGCTTGATGTGCGATGCTTCTGTGCTTGCCAACAAGGTCCACGTGGACGCCGAACCGAGCCAGGACATCTGTGTCGATCCCGCTCAACACCTCACCAAGCTCCTCGTCTGCCTCAAGACAATGCTCGAACAGCTGAACCGCGCCCTCGGAACCTTCCTGCTGCGAAACGACCTTTGCTCCCTGGACGTCGAACGAGAGCAAGGAGGTTTGCCGCGGACTGAACGTTCTCGGCGTGAACTTCTGCGGTTGGCTGACCACGTCAGCCGCACGGCCGAGCTTGGACAGGTCCCTCGATCGATCCGCCGTTCCTTTCGTGGAGCCAGGTAGTTCAGGCTTCTTGGGCATCAGTCGTTTGTCTCGCTCAGCCATACTCACCGGACAGGGGCCACGACACAAGCGTAGCAGAGCATCACTCGGTGATCGCCTCCCATGGAGCAGTCGAGAAACCACGCTAGCGCCGCGGAGACAGGCGCTGGCGAATCATGCCGTGGGTGAAAGACGCCTCGTGGAGCCGGCGCTGAAAGATCTGGTAGGCGTCCGGAACGTCGTCGAGAAGAACCCGCATGACCTCAGTCTTGCAGGTTCGACACCGCACATGAAAGGCCTGCTTGTGTCGCGAGAGAAACGCTCCGATGTTTTGTCCTCGGCACGCGGGGCAGCCGTAGACGCCCGCGACCCCAGCCTTCCTTGCCACGACAACCGTAATGTCGTCTATCGACGTTGGCTGGATTTGACGCTCGACACATTCTTTGAGGAGCCCAGCCCCGGGTCCGAAGTCGGCGCGATTGACCAGGCGCGTAGCAAGAGGGTGCACCTCGTTTGTGCGCGGGTTGTAGAGCCCTTCAGCACCATCGGTCGTCACCATGAACCCCGTCGCGCGCTGACCGGTTGCCCGCCGAAAGTTCATGAGCGGCGGGTTCTTGGAGGTGACGAAGTACGTCGCGCTTCCCTCGCAGGTGGGAGGCGAGATGCAGAGTGGAACTTCTCTGTCCAGCATGAAAGCAGCGCCATCACCGATGTGAAATGTGACAACCTCGCTTTCGTTCGCTACGAGCGCAACGAGAGTACAAGCGAACTCGCGGATATCCGCTTGCTTCTGCTCTGCCAACGGCTCGAGGCTAGACAGCGCCGAATCTAGGACCGTCTGTGGCGACAGATCACCGCCGAACACCTCGCCGCTGTGCGCCACTAGGACGCGACCAACAGTTCGGGCAACTGCAGCAGCGCCAAGCGCCGAGTATTTCGCGCGGGAGCCTTTCCCATCGCAGGCGACGAGGACGACTGTGTCGCCCTCGTCGTGAGTGAAATGCGCATCTTCGCAAGGCAGACCTTTGGCAACATGGGACCGCCCGGCCACACTGACACCAGCGACCCACCACGAACCTGACTTCACCGCTGCCCCTCAATCGAGGCAGCCTGATTTTCCGCCAGGTCTTGGATGATCTCGGTGCTCCCAGCCTCAACCGAGGCAGACAGCATCTGAAAGAACTGCCCAAAGTTGATACTCGAGAGCGTTCCAGCGTTCACCAGGACCGGCTTGCAGTTCGGGCTAATCGCCTCCAAGTGCGGGTAGGCAGCGAGTCCCGCGAACGCCAGTGGAACCACCACCAACCTCCCATCGTTCACTTCCCGGACCACTCGATCGCGATAGTCCGGCTGCGTCTCCACATTGAAGGCCCCGTCTGACGCAACAACCATGATCGGCTGCTTGTAGGGAATGCCGGAGGTCTTGTAGTAGCGCTTCCGATCCTCCAACCGATCTAGCGCAAGGGAGATGCCCGCAGACCCGTTGGTCGACCCGCCAGCACCATAGTCTTGCGGCACGATGTTGCGCACTTGCTCGAAATCCTGAACGACGTGCGCATCGTCTGCGAAAGTAATCTCCGCCATATCGATCCCCACCGTCGCGGTGCTCATTTCATCGATCAGCTTCCGCTTGGCGTCGTTTAGCTCGCGGAGGAACCTCCGAACACTGCCGCTAGTGTCCGTGACAAGAGCGAGGGGCGCGAAGTCGGTAAAGAGAGCTTGTTCGTGTCCGGACATGATCCTGAGTCTCCGTTCTGGCTGGGTTGCGAAAGTGCCCGCTGCCAAACTGCGGCATCGGGCGGACTGTTGTCGTGAAACGCCTGGCTAAACAGAGCGCGCTGTTCGTCGCTCAAGTTCGTCCAGGCTTCTAGGCTGTCAGCACGCACGACGGCGGCCGCTGACCCGTTGTTCATGTAGGGGTACAAGAACACGCCTTGCTTCACGCATTCCTCGATCGATGCACCAGCTGCGTACGGATGTTGATTCCGAACAAGCAACGCGAACAGCTGGACAGCGAGCGCGTGATTGTCTGCATCGAGACTTGCCAGGTACGGCGCCCCCTGGCGATATACAGATGGCTGCAGACTTGCGATGCTGACAACCTGCGCGGGGTATTGCGCATGGTGAAGAGAATCAACGTCTGCCAGAAAGACCCTTCGTTTCGCGTGGCAATAGAGCGCGTTTTGAGTCTTCCCGTCAGCGACCAAGAAACCAGCCGCGTGCAAGTGAGCGTAGATGCGCGCAAGCTGCCTTCCCGCCTCAGCACGCTCTGCGAGATCCCAAGTGGCGAAAGTTGCTTGCCGAGCGAGATTCGTCACATCACGCGGCTTGTCCATCTCGAAGCCAAGAAACGCTCCCGAGTTATCCAACAGAATGCCCTTCGGCCAGATCACCTGGTGCAGCGGTTCGGTAGGTAGACGCCTTCCGATGAGTGATAGAAACTGCACCTTCTCGCGAAGGAACGCCCCGCGCTTCGACAGCACGGATTCCCGATAGATCTTGGCCGCACGCCACGAGCCAAGCTCGTAAACGGAGCCCTCGGCACCACCACCGAGAAACTTGCCAAGGGCAACTCTCGAACCGTCCGACGTTAGGACTTCTGCATTCACACCGTGAACTAGCTGTGACTCACCGTCGACGCTTCAGCAATAGGCGCGTACACGACAAACGACACCTTGCTGGGTGTCGTTTGCCATTCCGCGTTTCCATGTGCAGTCCTCGAACGCGAGAGAAGAGGACGTTGACCTTTGTGTGCGATTCGTGCTATAGAGAAAAGGCGAGAGTTCGGCGAACCGAACCCTCGCAGACCTACATGAGCAGGTCAAAAGCGCGCACAGTAATGAGCCCTGCAAGGAGCGATACGATGCCCCAATGCAAGGTGCTACTACCGCGCTCAGGTGTCACGCGAAGAAGAGGTCTATCAGGGCCGGCGAGGAGGATGAGCTCCCCTTCGGCCTTGGACTTCTTCATTCTTCCATCTGGAGTGATGACGACGACCGAGTCAATTCGGCGCCGACGCCACTGTCCATTCCACATGAATTGGATGTTGCCAGACATGTTGTCCTCCTTTCGATCTCAAGGTTGCATGGCTCAGGTACGAGCCATCCAGCACTTGGACTGAATCGTTGGCAGAAGAGGCGTGACTGTTTGATGTCTCTAGTCCGGCTCCCAAGTGCCCGCTTCACGAATGTTCGAATCGGGAAACGTAGCGAGTCGGAAGAAAGTGCAGGAGGAGGCAATGCCTCCTCCTGCGGGGTGAACTCACGCAGCGAGCTCTACCGTAGTTGTGCGGTAGTCACTGCAGTCGAGTGGCTCCGTTGTGAGCCACAGCCGGCAGCGAGGGTCATTGGTCTCGTGCACAGAGAAGTGAAACCCATAGGGTTCAAGAGTACGAAGCTCTCGAACCTCAGGGACCGTCATCGCAACGGTTTCTCTTCGCTGGTGCGCAAGGACAAGCGGTGCGATTTGGTCAAATCGCGCCTCTTGCAGAACCCGCTCGCTGATAAGCAGCTCCCCAAGTTCGAACGCGGGCTTTCCCGACGGCGGGATGAGAGAGTGGACATCTCCCATCCCGAACAATTCGTACCGAGGGTAGTTCTTCTCAAGTGCTGAGTTCATGGTGCTTCTCCATATGTTGCATACGTTCTAGTGACCGACAGCGAATCCGCCGGTCGCGTGAGCGCAGCCTCTAGGAGAAGTCATTTCACTTGAGTAGCTCGGTGCGATGGGAGGTGCTTCACACCATCGCAAAAGTGCAGGCCGTTTCAACTTTCATTTGGTGAGACGAGACCACGCAAGAACTCGCCAATCAGCCCCCAGAACCCAACCTCATCTCCAGGCTCGAACTCTGTGAACTCGGCACGCCCGTGGATCGCGAGCCCGTTCTGCAGCGCGGCGTGCAAATGACGCTCGTGAGAATCGAGCAAGATCGGGCGCAAGCGAGCTGCCACCTTAGGGTGCCCCTGGCGCTCTAGTAGATCCAGACGACGCGCAAGCACTCTCGTGGTAGCGCGAGACGATACTCCGAGCAACCGGTACGGGTTGCGGTTCTTCAGTTGGAAGCGACGGGCCATCTAGTGAATAGGAGGGAAGAGCGTCTCTCGCTTCAGCTTTGCGTAGAGATCCGCAAGTTTGTCTGGCTCTTGACTTCCACCAGACTTGGCCAATCGCTGAATCGGACGCCCCAGAGTTGCGCGCGAGGGCTGACTTGCAGGAGCACTGACCCTCAATCGAAACAGCTGTTCTCGTCGCTTGGCCTCACTCATGCTCACGTGAAACGGCATGTATGCAGCCTGAGGAAGACAGAGATCAGGCGGAACATGGGGGCTATCAACGATGGCGACCCCACTCGTGCGGGCGACGTCGTTCAAATCGCTCCAATCTATGCGAAAGTCGGATTGCTCTCTGAACGCGGTCCCACTCCAAAACTCGCGGATCACCTGGCCACTCCGCTCCATCCAGTACTGCCCGTCATCAATGGGAGAAAAATCGATCTGCACTCCTGCCTGACGAAGCTCCCCCGTGAGGGCCCTGTCCTGAACCTGGGCTTTCGACTGATGTGACAGAATGAGCGAAACGTTGTGCCCGGAAGCCTGCGCAAGGATGTCGCGGATGTCACCCGCTGTGGCAAGGTCCTGAAACTCGTCTACAGCAGCGTAGAGGCGCTCGCGGGGGCGGCCGCGGATTGCCGACTCACGCTGCGAGAGGACGACAAGGCGAAGCACCAAGTTCGCTACGGCTTTGCCTATTTCACCCGCTTCAGAAGCCACAGGCACGCAGAAGTACACGACCTCGTCACTTGACGCGAGCGACTCGACCGTCCGCGCAGTCGAGGGCGTGTTTAGCATCGGCTCACGACTGAGCATCTGAATTGCGTTCAGCGCGTGCTGCGCGTGCGGGTAGGCGCGCCGCATCCGCAGGATCTCCTTGAGTAGCGACTTGAGGCAGAGAACCCCCTTCTTCCGGGCCGCGTCGACCCCATCGCTGAGGCATGCCCTATTCGTATCAGAGAAAAACTGTTCCTTGGCGCCATCGAGAGACAAGGCGGACATCAAGTGAGTCGCGACACCTCGTGGCGAGCGGTCCGCTAGGTCCGAGAAGACGTCGAGTGAAAAGTCCCCTGGGACTCCCGGGTACAGCGAAAACATCGTGGCGTTTCGACCGGCCTTAGCCGCCTCAACTGAGAGGTGCCCCCAAAGCGCAAGGTCTGGCTTGCAGTCGAAGACCCACACGCGCTTCCCGAATCGAATGAGCTGCGTAAGCAGAGGCGCTAAGGCTCGCGCAGTCTTGCCACTGCGAGACGGGCCAACGATGTAGCCGTGCGAATCGAACGCAGAGATCGGCAGATAGAGTGCCGTGCTTCCCACAAACCCCGCGAACAGTAGATCGTCGATTCCTCGGTCAGCGAGATCCTGGACGACCAATTCGAAGACGCGATCGGGCTCGATGTACGCGGCGTGTGGTGCCCACATCATGTCTGTGCCCTCAATGCAGCTGTCGCTAGCTGCAGCGTCTCAGGTGTCGCAACGCACTCGACGCGAAAGAACGCCTCCGCTGCCAAAGTTGCTATGGGCTCCAGCGCCCGGGTCGGGGGCTTCCCGTGAAGTGCCTGGCCGAGCGGTCGCTCCTGATCGGAGAGCCAAGGGAGCAGGATGGCAAAGCCGAACCGTCGCGCTGTGATTGCACGCTGCACTCGAGGGAGTGACGCAGCCTTGTCGAAGTGGCGCACGATGCCGCGCGCGACGTCAGCCGTCTGAGGAGCGTATACCTGAAGCACTCGCGGCTTGCTTCCGGGCCTCGCTTCCAGCACGTGTGCACCCTTTGGTGCTTGAGGCCCGAAGAGCGCTTGAAGCTCGCTACGTTTCAGTCGTGACCGGTGGTAATTTCGAGTAGCGAGAGCAAACCAGGATGTCATCAACCTCTCCCGAAGCGCTTGTGGCCCGAACGGCACTAGTGGAACAGGCGTGTAGTAGCTGATCTTTGAAGGAAGTGCGCCTTGAATCGATTCGATCCGCCCCTTGAGCCGAGCGAGGATGTTGGCGGGATCGCGCCCTGATAACGCATGCTGAAGAAGGGATCGCGTTACGACATCAAAACGATCGATCGCATCGAGCACACGGCCGTCATCAAGTTCTGGTCTAGAAGATCGCATAGTGTGAGAACCCTTTTGGCTCAAGGACTGGAGCGACGTGCGCGTGGAACTCCGCGAGCTTCGTTGCGCTGTAGCCATCACCTCCTCCTTCGAGAACAAAGCTGTCGCCCAGAACCCCAACTTCGGCGTCCGGTAGAACACCAGTCCATCTTGAACGGATCTCGTCCTCCGACTTCCAACGAGCGCCGCCCCGACTCCAGAACGCGATAGCGGTCTGAGCCAACTGAAGATCGTGGGTCGCTTCGCTTGCACGCACGCGTCTAGGAGGCTTGGAGCAACCCAAGAGTGCTGCGCCTTTCGCCGTCACCTTTACGACCGGAATAAACCGTGCAGAACCAGGCTGCCGCACTCGAAGCGCCCGGCTCACTGCGGCAAAGTCTGGCTCGGGATCCCCTGGGTAAAACCGCAAGACAGCGCGGGTAGGAACAACCGGCTTAGCAAGTACCTGATAACGCTCGATCAGGTCAGCTTGCGCAAGTCGACGAACGCAGGATCGGGACGCTGCAAGCGAGCCGGCAAAGTGACTCATCTGCAACTCGGAGAGCAACCGGGTCCACTTACACAGAAATGTCAGGACAGAGACGTCACGTTTGCTCAGCGAGATTGCCACAGCCCGGTGTAGTGTCGAACTCCCCTCATCTGCTTCTCGCGACGTCGTGGTTCGAGTTCAGAACAGGCCACGGAACAGCGTCCATCTCGTTGCCAGTGAACTATTTGCGGTATCTGACGCAATGCGCATTGGCATCTGACATTGGCCAGGCATCAGATACTGACTAGGCGCCTGACGACACGAATCCTCTCCCTTCACTCGAAGCGAAACTCGCTCAGCTCGCCTAGAGCTGGGCATGGATTCTGAACAACTGGTTGCTGAGCTTCGCCGAGTGCTTGAGCAAAGAATGAGCCTTGCTCGCGAGACTAGAGCGCTTCTTGCAGACCGTGAGAGTGATGCCCTTCGCATCGAGCAGGCACTGGCTGCCCTGCTCGGACAGAAGCTTCCACGCTCCAAGGGTGTGCGAGGGAAAGGCTCTTCGCGCGGACGCGGCATCACTGTTGCCGATGTCGTCGCTGAGATTCGCGCGGTCGCGACCAGCATTGCCCAGCCGCTTGAAGCCGTCCGTGCCGCAGTAGAGACCCGCCTGAAGGGGCAAGGAAGAGCGATGCAGGGGTTCGCACTCCGGTGGAGTCAGGGCCAGCGCCACCCTGAGTTCGAAGTGATAGCGGACACGATTCGAACCTCAACTGCGGGCGGCGAGAGAGCAACAGAAAGCGAACCCTAGGTCCGCTCTACTGCGTTCCTGAAGACGCAGCAGTATTCGTGCTTGATAGGCACTTCGGGCATCCGACCTTACTGCTTTGAGCCCGAGCGACAGTTGTGTTGATGCCTCACGATGACTGACGCGAGCTCCCCGAGAAACTCCATGCGCAAGACATCCCGACCAAGGGGATAGAGCTTGCCGGCACGGCGCACGTCAGCAACGAGAACGGCAAGCCGTCCACCGGGCCGAAGAGCGCAAGCACAACGGGCAAGGCAGACCTGCAGTGCTTCGACAAACTCCCCGTAGTCATCGATGCAGCTCAGGCCTCTGGGGTCGTCGCTGTAGCGAACAATGTTCCAGTAAGGTGGATGCACCCAGATGAAGTCGTAAGAACCTGGCAGCGCGTGGCGCTGAAGGTCGAACCCATCACGAAGATCGGCGCCGAAGAACTCAACGGGCTTGCCATGCTGATGCTCGAGCAACCCTTGCACGACATCGCGGGTGGTTCCCGAACCAAGCATCGGGCCCGCAATCCGCGATGGGCGATAGCGAAGCACGAGGTCCTTGAAGAGGGTCCCATCGCAGTTTCCGCGAAAGCGAGCACTACCCCATTCGCGGCGTCGCACAGGGTGAGAAACGACCGAAGTCATGCCCGGATTGGGGTCGTAGAGCCCAAGTCCTTGCGATGCCTTCGTCGGTTGAATGCGTCTTCTGCAGGACTAACTAGTATTCCTCCGGCAGAAGAAGGGAAGTCACGGACCGGTCGGCCTCCGTGATGACCCAGAACGATCCGCTCTCGTGCGCGGCGTAGACGGACATCACTCGAGTACCTAGACGAATCGCTTCGTCGTTCAGTGCCGCGTCTTCTTCGCACACGTTGCCCCAGTCGCCGCGTTGATGTCGGGCCAAGCCGCGTTGCACATCGCTCGCAACGAGTAGACGCTTAACTCCTGGGCTTATGGCCAATGTCCCGAGTTCAAGCTTGGCATCGGCCAGCTTCTCGACCACTACCGGGCCACTACAGGCTTCCAACCCGTCTAGCACCCAGAAGGCGAAACGCATCTTCGCCCGTTCGTTCTCGCTAGCCTGACGGCATTGCGTCTCATCATCCATACACTCTCCTTTAGATTGCAGCCTCGCCCGTTCGCTTCTACTCGCGCCTCAACAACAGCGTTCGCATCCGATCGGGTGAAGTCAGGTTTCTCACGCACCCGGGAAAGCTGGCTTCACCCGATCGGATGCGAAGGCATTCCGTCATCGTAGAGGAAGGAGTGGGCGCGAAGCTCACGACTGGATGAACGAGGACGGAAGAGAACTCAGTCTCGAGCGGTAGCTCGAGTCGCTTGAGGTGGAGCGTCCACACTGGCTTTGAACCTACGATGGGATAACCAGCGCGAACGCTCTTGGTGCTCAAGTCGAACGCAAGGCGTCCTCGGCGAGACCGCGATGATGAAGACCAGACGTCACTGTCTCGTCCCACCAGCCCTCACCTTGGCGCTCAAGCACTTCACCGACATCCTGCAAGAGCCCCCGACAGGCGGACTCAAGGGCGGTGGTTCGAGCACTCCACACCTTCGGTAGGAAGCCCTCTCGCTGAAGCCAGGCGTTTAGGTCAACGATCTGCTGCGCAAGTTCATCGACCGTCTCCTCAAGTGCGTCGCCGGTGTTGCCACCGAGGATGAACTGAGCACGATCGACAATACCCTCAAGGGCCGCGTTCGGATCCATCACGCGCCTCCGTGTACGAGCACGTGTTCAGCGCAATTTGGACACCAGCCCTTCGCAGCATCCTTGTGGGGACGAGCTTCGGTATCGAGATTCCAACGCTCGCGATTCTCGAAGTCGTTCATGGGGATCCAAACCGGAAAGCAGAGCTCTACATCCGGCTCCTCGCAGCGAGGGCACACTGCATCTGGGACTGCGGCTTGCGAGTAGACAAGCTGGCTCTCGTTCGCCGTCGATGACGAACCGATCTCCCCCACCCCTTGTTCGGCCGCCGAATGGAACCGGCGGTTGGGACCGACAACAACGGAGTCGAGAAGCTCGATTCCGAGCAGTTCACCTGCTTGCCGAATCCGCTCGACGATCCTTTGGTCATCGCTGGATGGCGAAACATCACCGGAGGGATGGTTGTGCCCGATGATGATGGCCGTGGAGTTGGCGAGGATGGCTCCCTTGAACACTTCACGCGGATGAACGGGAGCCGACATGGTGGAGCCACGACTGACAATGTGGCCATAGCTCACTACGTGACGGACGTTCAAGTAGAGCACGACGAAGTGCTCTCGATCTGCGCGCCCGACAAGCTCGAATAAGATTCGGGCGACATCACTCGCCGTACGAACAGTCGGGCCGGACTTGGGCGTCGATGCGAGCTCGACTTCGAGTAAGCGAATCGCCGGTTCACCGAACGGTGATAGCAGGACACTTGGTGGAGCCCTGTCATTCGAGGGGTTTCTAGTCTGATCGCTTCGCTGCGACATCGGTATCTCCTTGGTCTGGGGTGAGTCCTCCAGTTGTGAAAGTGCAACCGGACGAAAAGCCCCAGACCCAGAGGTCGCGGCGAAACTGAAAACCTTCTAGGTCAGTGCAGACTACTCAGATGAAGAAGTAACAGATCAAGCGTAGGGCGTTCACGCCTCGACACGCTGCGAGTCTTGCACAGGTTGACCACGCAGTCACGTTCGTAGAAGCAGGCCAGCCAAACCGAGACTACAAGCGTGCGTGAACAAGAAGACGACCAGTCTTGGGCCACCCAAGGTCTCACCCAGCGTTTACCGGGCACTTCGAAGCTGGCTGCACGCAAACCGTGTGAGCACTGACACTGCCAGCGACCTACACGTCGTTTCGGTCCTTTGCTCCGACTGCAGAAACACCATCGACCGTCACCACATCATGCGTTGTGGATGCGGCGCGAAACTCTGCAAGGCGTGCTACGACCAGCAGCACCAAGAGCATGGCATTCGCCACGCTGACAGCAGCGACGACAGATCGCTCACACTGCCGACGAGAAAAACTGGCAGTGGGGACGCCCAGGAGCTTGGATCTGAGGAGACCCGTGATGACTGCAAGTAGACCAACCGAGCCGAGGAAACCTGCCGCAGCGACGCGACTGGTTCGAGCTGCAGACGCAGCGAAGTTCCTGGGCATCTCCGAGCGCAAGCTCTGGGAGCTTGCGGCACTGCATGAGATCCGCAGAGTCCGCATCGGGCGAGCAGTTCGCTACGACTTGCACGATCTCGAGGAGTGGATCGAACGAAAGAAGCGAGAGAGAAGCTAGCCATGGCCTCAGTGTTTAAGCGCAAGAAGACCGGCCCGTGGATCATGCAGTTCGACGATGAACGAGGGCGCCGAGTCCAACGCTCATCGCGAACGACAGACAAGCGAGCTGCACAGAAGATCGCAGCTCAACTCGAAGCTGATGCTGCTCTCGCTCGAAACGGATTGAAGGATCGCTCGCGCGAACGCCGTGCGAAGGCACAGGCAGTTCCGCTTCAAGAGCACCTTGCCAACTACTTCGAACAATGCGAGCAAGCTGGACAAGCAAAGAGACACATCCAGAACAAGCGATCGCACCTGAACTCCTTCGTGGAGGCTATCGGAGCAGCTGGAATCGGGGACATCGAACCTGCGGCGTTGCAGACGCACTTGACCAAACTGCGTAAAGGCGACACTGAGACTGAGACGCGAGGCCGCGCTGCCAGAACGGTGAACGCAGTGCGTGCTTCTGTGATCGCGTTCATGTCGTGGTGCGTCAAAAACGGCTTCATCGCAGATAACCCCCTGCTCGCGATTCCGACCTTTGACGAGCTGTCCGACAAGCGGCGAGAACGCCGCGCACTCACCAACGATGAACTAAAGCGCTTGATCACCGTCGCAAGGCAACAAGACGTCGCGAACGGAAGCCGGTGGACGCCGCGCGCCGTGGTCTACACCTTCGCGGCACTTACCGGGCTTAGGCGTGGTGAGATGAGGAAGCTCTGCTGGCGCGATGTAGACCTCGAACAAAGCCTCCTGATCGTGAGGGCGAGCGTGGGCAAAGCCAAGCGCGATGACGTCGTCCCTCTTCACGTCGATGCCACAAGAGCGCTGAAGCAGCTTCGAGCCTCGGAGACAAGCGAAACGGGCCGTGTGTTTCGAACGCTCCCAACGATTCGAACGGTCTACGACGACCTCAAGCGAGCAGGCATTCCCGAGCAGGACTCGTCTGGACGATGGGTCGACTTGCATGCGCTGCGCACAACGTTGGGTACGACCCTTGCCAAGCAAGGGGTAGCTCCTCAGATTGCTCAACGCATCCTGCGGCACAGCGACTACAAGACGACGTTGCGCCACTACACGGCGCTTACGATTCGTGACTCCGCTGCGGCGATGGCGGACGTTCCCGGGGTGAGCTCTACGAAGGCCGAGCCCGAGGAGTCGAGCGACTCATCCGAAGGCGACCCACAGCTGAGACATCAGCTAGCGCAGCACGAAACCACGCAAGACGGTGCGAGTGCGTGCGGAGAAGCCCCCTCCACCAAGCCAACAGAGGATTCGGCTAAGCCCTTGATGGCTGCGAACTCACGCGAAACGATGCGAGAGTCTGCGAGAACATCCGACCGCGTCTCTGCTGGTAAGGCGTCAGCTTCCCAAGCTGAATGTCGTCGGTTCGACTCCGATCACCCGCTCCATTCATTCCCGTTAGCTCCCAAGCACTTGGGCACTTCGCCTCTCCGGGCGAACGCACTGATCCTCTTCTAGCTGCTGTATTCGATACAGCAGGAGATCAAAGTGAAGCCCAAGAAGTTGCGCATCCCTGCGCCAGTCCACCACAAGGCAAGTGGTCAGGACGCTCTGTTTCTCCGTGACGATGACGGCAAACGTCGCATGGTCTACCTCGGCAAGCACGGGTCAACGGCGGCTGCGCGGCGCTACCGCGAGGTCCTTGCCGACTACCTGGCCGGTAAGCCGATCGTCACCCGCTCGAGGCCAACGCGGCGCTCAAGTGACTGGCCGACCGTCGCACAGCTGTGCGCCACGTTTCTCCTCGACGCCGAACGCTACTACGTCGACGCCGAAGGTAACCGATCCCGCGAGGTCAACAACTTCCGCCTAGCAGTGCGACCATTGCTTGAGCTGTATCGCGATACTCCAACAGACGAGTTCTCAGTGACCGAGCTGACTGCGGTCCGCCAACTGCTGCTCGACACCGAGATCCGCTGCAAGATGGACAAGGCGAAGCGGCCGATTCCAGGCACGGGTAGCAAGCGCACACGCACACACATCAACGCATGCGTGCGTCGCGTCAAGCAAGTGTTCCGCTGGGGCACCGAACGCAAGCTAGTGCCCGGCTCGACTTGGCACGAGTTGTCTGCACTTCGCAGCCTGCCGATCGGCCGGTCCGGCGCGCGCGAGACCAAGCCCGTGCTAGCCGTGCCCTGGTCGATGGTCGAGCCAATCCTAGAGCACCTACCAAGTCCGCTCGCCGCCTGCGTTCGCCTGCAGTGGTGCACCGGCATGCGCCCGTCCGAGGCGCTGAACATCCGGATGGCCGACCTTGACCGCACCGGCGACGTATGGCTCTACGCCATCCCCAAGCACAAGAACTCTTGGCGCGGACGTAGTCGCGTCGTTGCTCTTGGCCCAGAGGCTCAGGCGATTCTGCTGCCTCTGCTACGCATCGACGGAGGCTACCTGATCTCACCGCGTGACGCCGTATCTGAGCAGAAGGCCGCGCGGAGAGCGGCAAGGCGAACGCCACTCACTCCCAGCCAGCGCGCGCGCGACATCCGTAATGCTGCCAAAGAATCGCCGATTGGCGACCACTACGGCATCGATGCCTACCGAAAGGCAATACACCGAGCATGCGACACAGCTGAAATCGAACGCTGGTCCCCTCACCGCCTTCGACATGCTAAAGGCACAGCATTGGCCCGATCAGAAGGCATCGAGGTCGCCAGGATCGCACTTGGGCACAAGGACGACCGAGTCACAAGACGCTACGCCTTGGCTGCCGAACTCGACCTAGCGATCGGGATCGCCAAGCAGCATGGGTAGCATGGTCTGAAACGTCACATCAGTGAGCTTCAAACTCCACAGCCATGATGAAGGCCTCGCTCGCCGACCGCGTCCGCGTGACGCCCCCCCCCCTTGGCAGCGGCGGCTCCGATCAATACTCCGCAAGATCGCGCTAGACCAATCGTGAAAGAGGCGAGAGCAACGGGGTAAGCCGATCGATCAATTGCTGTTCTTCCAAAAAACCGACCTCTTGGCTCCTCTCGATCGCGGCCACATGCAACACGTGCCCGGCGGATCGCAAATCTTTCGAGTCAGAGTCACCCAAGACCTCCAAGTCGGCCGCGAGGCGCAGCATTTCCAGTCCCCTCCCTTCCAGCGATTCGCGAATCGTGCGTAGATGACTCGCGTCCTTGTCCTTCACGGCCGCCTGGAGCCGTGCTAAGTCACCCCTCGCTTGGCGCACGAGCTGACGCTTTGCGCTCTCGCAATCCGTCCCAAGGAGTGCTTGCCGAACTGGGTCACTAGCTAAATCGAGTAACTCAGATGCCTCTTTTGCCGCCGCATCCATAAGCGCCACAAACTTCACGTGGGAGCCCCCCATTGCCGGTCGCCACGCAGCAATCCTATCGAGTTCGGTGCACAATGCTTCCTGATGAGCTAGCAGCTCTCGACGATCGCTAGCAACATCTAGGGCAGCCAAATCTCGGAGGCTGTTTGCGATGCTGCCGCACTCGCTGCGGAGCATTTCCGAGTAGGGCCGAAGAGTTCGATCACCCAGCTCAGCTCGTAGATTCAAGAACACCCGCGCGTTGTCGTAAAGCGCAGTGAAGAACTCGACCTCGACCTTGCTGAAACAATTTGCCTCAGTGTGTGCGTAAATCAGCTTGAGCGCTGCGACGAAACTTTTGGTGAGCGCAGCCCTATCTGCAGAGCGGTCGACATGACCGCCCTCAGGGGTTTCGTATTCCATCGCCCGCTTGAGCCCGAGATCAAAGGGTAAGTCCTCCCTCGGCTTCCCAGTCGCAGAATTGAAGACCAGGATAATACGCTCGGAAGAATGCGCTCTCAAGGCGTAGCCCAGTTCGATGAGCACGTTGGGATTGGGGAACGCGCGCCGCTCATTCCGTGCAACAATCGAAACATCGAACACGCAGACATCAGCGGCTTCGATTTTCTCGAGAATCGCATTAGCGATGTCCGGCGTCCCCGGCACACCAGACGTGTCGCGATCGACACGAGGCGACTCTTGGATCTCCGGGTCTTGCGCCAGCTCCTTGACAGCCCTCTGCAACGCCGTCTCGATAAAGGTCCTATTCGTGTTGTTCGATAGATCCGATTGCCACGAGTAGAAGATGATTGCCATTGCTATTAGTCAGACGGGCCAACGTTACGGATCACTGGACGCTCAGGCTACTTCTTGGGATGTCTCGGACGAGCTTGCTGCCGCGGCCCACTCACGGCCTTAACGACGCGCCACATGTCATCCCCACTGTCGCGAGCCGCCGAAAGCCACTTCGGCCAGTCATCTGGAAAGGGGTAGATCTGACGTTCACCCCAAGCGCACCACACAAGGCGTCGCGGACCGGCGTAGCGCCTCAGCAGATCCTCACGCAAGTATAGGATGTGCCCACTCAATCCGGTCGGTGCCGCCAACACACGAGCTCCCAAAGAGCCATCAGGAAGCACTTGATCGAACGGGGCTGGAGCTCCCCTCAGGCCGACAGCCTCCGAAAAGACGCGTGACGGCACCAGAACGTCACCCGCATCATTCAGCTCGGAGTGGTAGCCCTCCCAGCTGTAGCGATGTGCGAGAATCTCAACATCCACGCGGTCTCCATCCTCACCCTCAACAACACCCAGATACTGACTAGCCAGCTCTCGCTCGTCGGTGCGCCGCGCAAACTCGGGGTGCCACGGCATCTCTCCGGCGAAAGTGTAGTGGTCTTGAGGTGGCTCGGGCAGCCATCCATATTGGGGCCTCTCTGCACTCAACATCTTGACGAGGAGTCGCGATTGCTTCGCAGAAACGAGCAAGCAAGTCAGCCTCCCCATTACGCGACGCCCTAAGACTCGACTCCCGGTATCCAAGTCCGCAGCTACGGCGATCCATGGCCCTTTTGCTTCATCAATCTCCGCGCAGCGCAAAAGCTCATCCGGGATCGAAACACTCCCCTGCCGGATCCATCTCTGGTCGTCTTTGGGTGTCTTGAGCGCCCACTGCGGCACAGCAACAGGACAACGCTTGGGAGCACCCGGCCATGAGGGATCGACATGCAGCTCCGCGCTTCGCTCGCCCCGCAAGTCGATTCGCCCATCATCCTCCATGATGCCCGTGTAGCTATGAAACCCGATCCACCCATACTTTTTGCCATACCGCTCGGTAGATGCCCGCTCGATTCTGCCACGGTAGAAGACAATCGCTTGGTCAACCTTTCCAAGTGTCACCTTCCTCCAGCCTAGCCCCCACAGCGTCCCACGGACGTGAGACAATGCAGCCTGATGCGCTTCGTGGCCATCATCGTAGTTGCGGCGGTCATCGAAGAGCCCTCCCACAGTGTAGTTCGCAAAGTCCATTCCAAGCGCACGATCAACCTCTTCATAGTGAGGCGAGTCTTTGCCTACCGGTTCAACCGGGACTCCGCCAGCAAACGAGAGTTCTCCTTTCCCACGCCATTGCGCAGGCAGCTGATCATCCAGCAGCCGCCGAGTAAGATGAACAATCCCCCGCACATATAGTCGAGCTAAGTTGTGGCTCGTAGGGCTCGTCGGTGCATCCCCAGCAAGACGACCGAACAACAGCTTCAAGAATGACCCTAGCTGGCTCGCGAACTTCGGCCCTGGGCACTGGTTCGCCATGACAACGCCATAGCATGCCGCTAGACACCTCTCCGAGACATACGCGTCGTTGACTGACAGCGAGTCCAGAGTCAACTCGAACAGCCCCTCAACGTCGTGGCGTCCAAACCAATAGAGCGTGCGCGTTGCCTCATCACGCAGCCTGCGGACCGTGCTAGTGAGCGTCCACATCACCCACCGAGCGCGCAACCGAGTTGACGGTGACCCATCGGGCAGCTGCCGCCACCGAAGAGACAACCGCTCCAAATCAGCTAGTATTCCTTCGTGACGCGCCCTCACCCACTCAGTCCAGCGAAGATCACGATCCGCCACAGACATCGACTTCAAAACTTCATCTAGACACGTGGAGTTCAGCGGATGCCCAACCACCCCCCGGGTTTGCCAGACGCGATCCAGAAGGTCTCGAGCCCCGGTCGGCCGCACAACGATCAACTTGCGCAACTCGGCAACTGTATCGGCATCAAGCGACGCACGCTCCAAGTCTGCCGCCCTCCAAATGGCCTCACTCCTCAATGGCTCTTCCACGAGTGACCACACCTGACGACCACTAAGCTTTCTTGGAACGAGTCCAACTAGGGCATCAAAAACATCTGAACTCATCGGATGTCGCTCGGATTGACTGCCAGATATCGACGCAACATTGCCCTGATCAGCAAGCCATCGTGCAATGCCAGCGCCACCGCACTGAACAACGATCGCATCTGCAATAAGATGCCCAGCAAGCGCGTCGTAAACTACCGCAACGTGATCAACTCCCTCAGCGTCGCTCGGCACACGCAGCAGGACACCGTCTTCTTCCAATGCACGCACCAAGCTGTGGTGCCACAGGCGCGATTGGTCGCCAATGCGGGCCCTGGCCGCATCGAGTCCCAAACTACGCCCACCGGCCTCCCAAAGCGCCTTTCCGATCTCACCCAGCGCCAATCTAACATCATTCTCGTAGTAGGGATGGACTGACGGAGAGAGCTCTGCGATGCGGGCCGCACATTGGGCCAAGTATCGTTCAAAGAGAACTGTTAACGACGCAGGCATCGCATCTGCCGACACCTCCTCTCTCCGTGTGGGATTGGTTACCTCGCAGAACAACTGGAGAGTTAGCGGGTGCGAAAACAAATCCCACGGAAGCTCTGCATCGATTGCATTGATGCGATAGTAATCGAAGTGCCTCTTCACAGCGGCCCCGACGTCATGCCCATATCCTTGAACGTCAAGACGCCTCACCCCCTCTGGCAGCACGGCGTCAGCGAATGCTGGGCGGATTGTGCAGACGCATAACACGAAGGGATAGCGTGCGAGAATCTCGATGAGTAAGGCGAGCTGAGCTTTCCAGACTCTCGGGTCCTCGGCCTCATTGAGGCCATCGAATACCAAGGGTAGACGACGCTTGGCTCGTCGACCCGCGGCATCCAGCGCAGCGATCAGAGCATCAACGCTCGGAGTCGGAATACCGTTTATCACGTAGCGCCGTGCCAGCTCATCGATGCTGCCAGTTGCGGACAACCACGCCCCATGCATGAACACTCCAGCAGGCCGTTCGTTCCGGGCAGCGGTAATCTGCGCAGAGAGCTGGGTCTTGCCGCAACCAGCTTCAGAGACAACAGCAACCACGCGCTCAGCAAGGCTCTCCCCGATACCCCGCAGAATGACTACCGCGGAGCGCAGCTCCGACACTGCGTTCGTAGCCGCCAATGATGCGTCATGATTTACTGACCGAAGCCATCGCAGCAGAGCATGGAAGCTGTCGGCTCGAGGTTCGCCCCACCTACCGGCGCCCTCTACCACCGCGTCCAGGTCACCTCGCTCGATCAGAGCATACGCATTCAGCAGGAAGGCAGCTACATCAAGCGCGGCCGCTGAAAGCTGCAGAAGTTCAGGCTTGAGATCTGCGGGAGCATTCAATCCATATGCAGCCACGCGCTTGCCGATAGCGTGAAGCCGAACGGCAGCGTCGGACACATCAGAGAATGCGTCACTCTCGCCAAGAAGCCGGAGGACACTGCGTTCTGCGTCGACTGTCTGATGGGTTTCTGGACGCCAACGCGACCGTATTGGGGCGACGGCACGCTCGCGCTGCTCCGCTAGCAGGTCAGGCGTGAGAATCAGCTCGCCAAAGTAGGTGGCTCGGAGACTCTGCGCGGGCCCGCCGAGATGCTCCTGAACCTCGTCCCCAGCCCAGAGGTGCAGAGTCATCTTAGTCTTGATCCCCCGGAACCACTCTTGATCGCCCTTAGTCAAGATCCGCCGCGTCCACAGCACCCAATCAGTAAGGCGTGGCAAGACTCCCTCCGTTGTCCGGATGGCCTTCAGAATCTTGGCCTTCCTCGTGATCCCAATGGCCCTGCCACTAGGAAGGTCATACCAGCGGCACTGCCATCCAAACCAACGACCGGCCTCGCCCAGCGAGCATTCTTCCTGCAGGTTAATGTGAAACTCAATTCCAGGTTGAGCAGCGAGACTTGCAAACACTCCGTAGCGCGCGTAGTGCCGCCTAACTATTGCCCGGCACAAGCTTTCGAAATTGTCTTCGACCGCTCCCGGCAAACCCGCAAAGACCGCCCAATCTAGTTTCACCATGACGAGTCAGTCTCCGCGACCTTCCTCTTCTTCAGGATAGTCGTGCCTTGAACGCACTTCGACGCGCGCCCCTTTGTTGATCATTACTTTAAGGAAGGCCGACACGTCAATTTCGTCCGTTGTGATAACGACATCCTTCCCCTCCCTCTTGACTCCGACGTCATAGACGAACTGTTCCAGCTCCGCAGGCCCAATGCTGTGCACTTCGCCTCGCGCAAAAAGATCCATGATCGCATCTGAGTAGCGACTCAGGTAATCGCCCACCACGATTTCACCTGAATCGACCCCATGTTGAACGCCATCCTTGAGAAGCTCAATTACCTTCAACGCTTTCTGAGCCTCTCCCACGTCCTTGAAGTGGCCAATCATCACGAGATTTGCGGAATGCTCTGAGCCATAACCGTGCCATATTTTCACTGCGTCCTCCTAGTTGTCACAACGCAGACCAAGCTGCTCCAATGCACTCATTACACCCTCGCCCTGCAACTTGACTCCATAGAGATCGAACGAGGAACGCTTCACGACCCCGGACGCGTCAATGTGAGCGTATGCACGAAGGCCGATCTCTGACGGGAACGGTTGGCATGTAGGGACGCCCTGAGAACTATCCTCGCTGATACACAATGGTATCGCGCCCCTGTAGCAATCGACCCAGTGTCGCAATTCAGACATGATGTCTGACCTTATTCCGCCATGACCTACGACGGACCGTTCCGGCAAAAGCAATAGCTCTGCGACACCCTCGCCCATCGCTAATTCAACAGCGGCTCCTAGGTCTTGGATCGTTCGCGCATTGACGACGTAGTTGATCCCAATAGGCGCCATCCGGCGAATCTTCCTCAATTGGCCGCGGAATTGTTTGAAGCAGCGGCCACGATAAGACTCGTAGGTGGAACCAACACCATCCATGCTGACTCGCACAAAGTGCACGGACCCAGCCAGATCATCGAGCAGGTCGTCACCTAGACCTTAGACCAGCGAACTTGCGCCCGCTGAGAATCTGAGAACGCCCGAAACACCGCCCTCTGACGGTCGTACGTGTTGTTAACCACAACTCCACGCAAACGCCAAAGAGAGTGTTTCGAGTGA